>OATL01000002.1_pt1 | contig 547021 bp, 459 predicted proteins | sample 1476011 | NCBI WGS metagenome assembly OATL01 (sample SAMEA2579975, study PRJEB22360) | human gut metagenome | biome: human gut; feature: human-associated habitat; material: faeces | place: Denmark | collected 2008/2010
TAAAACAGCCGCGGTTTTTGCGGGGGTTCTTTCCCACCCCCCCCAGCCGATACAGGCGGTTATGATGATACCGATTCCTGTAAAGATAGTGACATACATCGAAACGCCTATGCTGATTTGTTCGACATAATTCTCCAGCCACGCTTTCATGATCATGTAGCTGACCGGGAAAGCAAGGAACGAGGCGCAGAGTAACAGTATCAGGTACTCTTTTATAAATATCGAGAGGATGTTGCCAAGTGTTGCACCATTTACTTTCCTGATAGCGATTTCTTTACGTCGTTGCTCGCATGCCAATGTCACTAAAGAGAACACTCCGAATACAGCAATCAGAATACAGACAACAGCTACACAACTCAGTAGTTTCAAAAGGGTCTGCTCCGATTTGAGATAGTTGTCATAGGTCTCCTCCATATTGGATAATCTGATTTTATTTTCCGGATATTCTTTCTGACATAGCTGTTCAATGTCTTTTTTAAGTTTGAGCCATTCGCCTTCTCTATACTTTATCAGTACATCACCTTTGCCCAGGTCGAATCCGGAAAAGCCTTTGGCTATAAATGCGATAGGTTTTATGGGAGTGGTAGGCGATGTCGTATGGAAGTCTTTTACCAAACCGATAACGGTTGTCCCTGTTCCGTTGGGTCTGATTAGTTTTTTCCCAATCGGATCATTCCATCCGAGTGCTTTGGCCGCTGCCTCATTGATTACAATAGTGCCGGCATCCCTCTCTCCTTCTTTCAGCATCTTTCCTTTTAAAAGGCGGATGCCGTAGAACTGTGCTAACTCTTCACTTTCCATCAGTACTTCCATATCGATCTCTGCATCTCCGGGTTGTTTTCCGTCCCAATCCTTGAAGTGCATAGCCATGGATGCAGTTTTGGGTAGCAGCGAAAAGTGTCCTTTCAGAACCTGAGTGACATAAGGAAACTGCTCTATTTTATCAGCGGCAGGCAATAGATTGTTTTGCGGATACATGCTTAGAGTCGCTATATTTTTGCGTTCTATACCAATATCTGTGGTGCTGAGATAATAGAGCTGCTTCATGATGACACTGATGCAGAAGATAAAACAGATACTGATAGAAAGTTGAAAAACAATGCTTATCTTGCGTCCCAGATACCCGTATCTGTTTACGGTCTTTTGCTGTATGTTACTTTGTAGCGTTCGTTTGTTGAAGTAGAAAGTTACAGGCAGGAATGTGGCAAGAGAACATCCGATGACGAGGGCGAAGTATAAAAAAGATTCCCAGTAAATATCTCCTTCTTTTACTCCCGACAATTCTTTGAACGGAGACAATACCAATTCTATCAGGGCCATTCCCATAAGTCCTGCGGCCAACAAGATCAGCAGATATTCTGTAACAAGCAGGATGAACAGATGGAGGTCTGATGAACCGCATACTTTACGTAATGCCAATTCTCTGCTTCGCATCCGTAAACGGCTGACAAACAAAGACAGGTAGTTGATCAGCGAACAAAGAATAACTAATCCGCCTACAATCGAGAAGAATAGGATATAGCTGAACTGGATGGCATTTTGGTCGGCCAGTACAGTATAGTGGCACTTACTGATGGGCATAACCATCAGATTCTGTATGCCGCCCTTGCTGTCTGTTTCGAGTTTCGTTTGTTCCAGTTTTTTCTGAAAAGCTTCGGCATTTACTTCTTTGTGCAATTTTATAAATACATGGAATCCTCCGTGATACCATGCATTATGCCATTGACGTATTCCTCCCGTTAAAATAGAAAAAGGTAAATTGGTATGACGGTTCCATCCGTTGACGATCGCACATACGGTTTTAGGGGTACCATACAGTTTGATCTCCTTCCCGATCGGATTTTCCGTACCGAAAAGTTCCTTGGCCGCATGCTCTGTCAGTGCTATCCGCTCTTCTGATTCCAGGAAATCAAGGCTGCCGGAGAGTACTTGTATCCCGAACATATGCATGAAGCAAGAGTCGGCACTGATTTTATACAGTTGCCGGATGGCGCCATCGTCTACTGTCACTTCCTGTTCATAAAAAAGAAAACCGCAGGCATCTTCCACTTCCGGAAACTGCTTTTCTAAAGAAGTGGATACCGGATATGGAATTGTTGTTGTAACGCCTGTGTCACTTAATGCCGATTTCTGATACACCAAATGAATACGGTCAAAACCCTCATGGAAGGTGTCGTATGTCATTTCGTAACGTATCCATAAGACAGCAAGCGCAAAACAGGTAAATCCGATAGCTAATCCTAGGATGCTGATGATACTCTGAGTCTTGTATTTCAGCAAATTCCTACATGCAATTTTCAAATAATGTCGTATCATATTATTAGATTTTTTTATTCTGTTTTTACTACTTCCGCCGGGTTTTGTTTGGCTGCATTCCACACTCTCCAGAAGATGCTGATGACGATGATGATACCGATACCTGCAAACAGGACGATATATATCCAAAATGGGATGGAAGTTTGTCTGACATAACTTTCTATCCACACTCTCATCATTCCATAGCTTGCCGGGAATGCTATAAGAGCCGCGACAAGCAAAAGGAAGAAATATTCTTTGATGAACATCTGCAGGATACTTCCTATGGTGGCTCCATTCACTTTGCGGATAGCGATCTCTTTGCGTCTTTGTTCGCACGACAAAGTTACTTGCGAAAAGATGCCGAAAATAGAGATAATGACGCATACGATAGAAACGATCCCCAACAGGGTCATCAACGCACTTTCGGAACGCAGATATTTATTATACTCCTCTTCCTCGTTATAAAGTCTCAAGAACGAAGAGGGAAAATCTTCTTCTTTCATTTTCCGGATCGTATCTTTGCAGGCCTCCCAGCTCCCTTCCGTAAACTTAAAAAGAATACTGGCACGAGACCATAGATATTTCTGCTCTTCAGTGCGGACAAAGGCGAGAGGGCGTGGAGCGATAGTGGGTGGCAGGTAGCTGAAGTCCTTCACCACTCCTACTACTGTATAATATGTCCGATTGTGTTCATATTCTGAGTAGAACTGTTTTCCTACTGGATTTCTCCATCCGAACGTCAGTGCTGCCGTTTCATTAATGATGACATCTCCGGGAGAGTTCTTTTCGGATAGCCACTCTCCTTCTGTCAACTGCAATCCATAAAAGTCGAAGAACTCTTTGCCCGAAGGTATCAGGCCAACGGAATATGTTTCATCAGTGGTTTCATTGAGTCCGTCCCAGCCGTTAATATCTGTATACATCATAGGTCCTGTAGGGACTATCGGGAAGTAGTGGGGAGGCAGAGCTTCAGTCACCATAGGTAAATTGGCGATCTTAGAACTCCATTCATTAATATCTCCTTTCATCCAGACAGCAACATTGCCTATATTGTGGCGTTCTATTCCCAGATCTGTATTTTTCAGATAATAGAGTTGTTTCATCATAATAGTGGTGCAGAAGATGAAGCCCAGACTGATGATCAATTGTGCTATCAGTCCGAGCCGGCGGAATATTCCGCGCTGGGGACTTCCTTTTTTATTGCGAATACTACTCTGTAACGTACGGCTTCTGAAGTAATATAGAGGAATTTGTGAAATACCGAAAGATAAAACGATGACTGCCAGTATGTAAATGATGACTTCTGTATACAGCGGGGTAGCTTCTGATATCTGAGCCAGTTCTATGAAATGGGGTAAGCAGGCCTCGATGAAAGCCATGCCCAGCAGAGAACCGGCTAGCAAGACAATCAGGTATTCGACAGATAGTAATGCGAACAACGAAAGGTTGGTAGATCCACAAACCTTTCGGAGTCCCAGTTCACGACCGCGCATTCGAAGACGGCTGACAAACAGGGTCAGATAATTGAATAATGAACATACAATGACCAATACTCCTGCCATTGCAAAATAGCGAATGTAGTTGAATGAAATAACGATCTCGTCTTTTTGCAGATAATCAGAATAGCGGAGCGAAGTAATCGGGGTAAGATTCAATTTACCTAATGTACTCTCTTTCTCCTGTGAGGAAGCATCGAGGCTGCTTATCCTTTTTTGAAGAGCTGATTTGTCGGTATCCGGTAAGATGCGGACAAATATCTGTTCTGAATTGCTTTGCCAGCTTGGATGGTGGCGTGCCGGAAGCAAGGCCCCGTATGAAAGATTTGAATGTTGCGACCATCCGCTGACAACGGCACACACTTTACATGGCCGGCTTCCCAACTCAATCTCTTTTCCAAGAGGACTTTCGTTGCCGAACCATTCTTTCGCTACCGCTTCGGTTATGGCTATCTCGTTGCTCTTTTTCTTTAGAAAATTGACATTGCCTTGCAGGATACGCACATCAAACATGCGTATAAACGCAGAGTCCACCTCAATGGCCAATAAATCCCCACCCTTGTCTTTGAATCGAAGATTGGTTTTGAACGGAGATATGCCACATATATCTTCAATCTCAGATATGTTCTTCCGTAGATACTCTATAGCCGGATAAGGCATTGAGTTGCTGAGCGTGCCGTCTGTGATTGTGAGTTGTGCTCTTACCAGGTAGATGTCGTCGGCTCTCCGATGAAAGGTGTCGTATGTCATCTCGTAGCGTATCCATAGTGTAGCAAGGGCAAAGCAGGTGATTCCTACAGCTAGTCCGATAATGCTGATAATACTTTGGGTTTTATATTTCAGCAGATTGCGGAAAGCGATTTTAAAATAATGTCGTATCATTCGGGTTCTTGTTTTTACAAATAGTGTTTCAAGAAGTATGCCAAAAAGCCAACTTGTTGAAACACTATTATTTATGTGCTTGTGATGTTAAAACACACTGTGTGAATTAGCACGATCATAGTGCGCATGCGCACAAAAATACAAATTTACTACTCTCCTTTCAATACTTTGGCCGGATTGATATTGGCAGCTTTCCGTATTTGCCATATCAGAGTGGCCAGTGATATGAAAGCAGTCACTATGGCGGCAATTGCAAACAGCCACCAGGATATAGGAGCTTTGTTGGCGAATCCTTCCAGATATTTCGAAATGATATACCAGGACAGAGGTGCCGAAATGATGAATGCCATTCCCAGGATAATCGAGTATTTCTTTAATAGAAGCGGATAGATCTCTTTCAGGGTAGCGCCGTTCACCTTGCGTAGTGCTATTTCACGATATCGCTGACGGATGTCGAACATGGACAATCCGAACAGTCCCAGGCAAGATATAAGAATGGCAATGATACTGAACAGAGAGTATATCTCGGCAGTTCGCTTGTCTTCCTGATACATGGTCGCTATCTCGTCTTCTAAAAAGCTGTATTCAAACTCACCTTCGCCCAGTATTTCATCGCGCAGCTTTTTCAGGAAGGCAATGGCTTCTTGCTTTTTTCCGGGAACGATTTGTGCCATCAACCGGTCTCTGTAGCTGCCCCGCGGATCTTCGTAAACGATAAAGAGCGGAGGAGTGGTTTTCGATAAATGGCCGATTTTGAAGTCCTTGATCACTCCGATAACCTGATATGGAGGATTCTTCTTCATTTCTTCGGATTTTGACATGGACCACCACAATCTCCTTTCGGGCTGAATCAGGGCTGTTTCTATATTATCTATTTCCAGAAGTGATTTGGCCGATTCGTTGATGATCATTTTATAATCAGTCCATTGGTCGACAGAATCATTCCATAGGCGGCCTTCTTTTAGCTGAAAGCCGAACAGTTCAATATATTTATTGCTCAGGCTGCTGTAAATAACTTGCTTGAACTCGTCCCGCTGTGCATTCCGCACATTGATATAATTGTCATCCAGCTGATTCGGGTTCTCTCCGTATTCCCAACGGATAAAGAGCGGGGAATGGTCCATCTCTTCTTTGATGTAGGCCAGATTACTTTTCTCTCTCTGCTCCCGTCTCTCCCACTCTTCGTCTGATATATTTATATCATACGAAGAGCGTTCGGCGTATAACTGACATTGAATGATGTCCTTGGTGGTATAGTTCAGATCGGCAGACAGCATGAAGCGGACTTGCTTCGTGAAAAAGAGGGAAACAATAATAAGTACAAAGGTGATGATGTATTGAACGAATAAAAACAGCACACGGGATACGATGGAATGTCCTCCCGCATTTACCGAACGGATAGATACGGAAGGTGAAACGTAGTTGTATCTGATGAATGGATAAATAGAAGTCAATAATGGCAACAGAATCAGGATTCCTACGGATAATGTGGCACTAAATTCCGTATTGGAGGTTTGCGGTATCCGGAGCACATGTTCCATCATGCCACCGGTTATTTCGATAATGCACCAGGATATGCATAGAGCCATGCCTGTCAGGATAAAGTTTTCAGTGAAAATCTGTGCGAATACATCCTTTGCGCCGGCACCATATACTTTTTTGACCCCAAACTCTCTGGCACGCTTGAGCATCATCACCGTATAAATGTTGATGAAATTGAACAAGCCGATTATCAACAAAGCGATGGTGACAACGGCAAGTACTAAGATATTATTGTAGTTGCCTTTCCGGATATTGTTATTATAAACGCGGACAGTCTTGTCGAAATAGAAATCTTTTAATGGAAAGAACTGCAGGCGGGTCGGTGCATCCATATGGCACCTTAACTTCATAAACTTCTCGTTCTTGACGTTCAGTTTCTTAAAGTCCGTTCCGGGTATCAGTTGTACCAGACTATTGCTTAAACGCGACCATGAATGTTGCAATCGTTCGGATATAATAAGGTCGAAATCTAAAAAGCTTTTCGTCGTCGGCTCTCCTATTACTCCCGTAACTGTGACGATGTCCCCCGTGCTGTAAGTCATTGTTTTCCCAATAGGGTTCTCTTTTCCAAACAATCTTTCAGCCAATCGCCGGGTGATGATGGCGTCATTCGGAGACTTCAGAGATGAAATGCCGGACACGGACGGATAGGGTAATATCTGCAGAAACACACTGTCGGTCACTACGGTTTTTACATTATATATCTGTTTCCCGACTGTAATCCTGTCTTCCGGAAAGTTAATCCATCGGGTACTTTTCAAGACAGACGGGTCGTTCAGCGGATCGATAAAGTTGGGGTCGTTATTCCTATCTTCATTACTGCTTATTGTCCGCCTTCCATCTTCGTACTCGATATATAGCAGATAGGTGTTTTCAAGGTCTTTGCAGAAATGATTTACGGTAACCTCCTGATGGATATACCGGAGGATGATAAGTACACAAGCCAGACTCAAGGCCAAGCCCAGTATATTGATGAATGTATATGTTCTGAAACGTGCCAGAGCCTTCCAGGCCAGCCTTATGGTTTTCATGTTTGTATGATTTTGAGTTTGATTCACCACGGAGTAACACAGAGTCTGAAAGAGTTTTAACCTCTTGCTTATTAAGATATAAAGAGAGAACCATCTCTGTGTAACCCTGTGCCACTCTGTGGTGAGTTCGATTCATTTTTATATTACTTAAGTATTAATTCTTCTGCCTCGCCAAAGGTATCATATCCTGTTGTAACGACATAATCTCCGGGCTCTAATCCTCCGGTAATTTCATATTGTTGCGGATTCTGGCGTCCGATGGTGATAGGCGTACGTACGGCTTTGGTTTTAGATGCATTGGCTTTGTAAATCCACTGTCCGCCGGTGGCCTGATAGAAGTTACCGCGTGGGATGACGATGGCTTGTTCAGGCTGTCCCAATTCAATCTGGACACGGAAACTCTTACCTACACGTACGTTATCGGGCATTTCGCCGGTGAAGACCAGATCGACGTCGAACATGCGGTCTTTTACCTCGGGCACAACTTTTGTGATGCGAAGCGGATACTTTTTACCCTGATAGTTGACAGTAGCAGGCAGTCCGGTGGTAATGCGGTCGATGTAGTATTCGCTCAATGAAGTATGGATCTTATATTGATCGAGTACTTTGATTTCGGCGATACTTTCACTGGAGCCCACCTGCTGTCCCGGAGTAACTTTCACAAAGCTCAGCTGTCCGCTGATGGGTGCTTTCACTACCAGATTGCCCAGACGCTCTGTGGCCCGTTCATACTTCTTACGCTCCCGCTCCATATCGGTTCGTATCAGATCTTTGCGGATGATGGTCACGGCCGAATCGTGGCGAAGACCTTCGCGTTGCAGTTCGGCATTCTTCACCTTGTAATTGTATTCGTCTTCCGACACTTCGAGTTGTGCTTTACTCTTGATGCCCATGCGGAATTCTTCTTTGTCCAACGTGAAACTTTTTTTCAGGCGTGCCAGTTCGTAATTGGTTTCCAGTGTCTGTTGTTTCAGGCTCAGGCTTTTCTGTTCCATTTCGATTTCTTTCTCCTGATAAGTGATGCGTTGCTTCTCCCAGTCGTCCCGCTGGTCTTCGATGCTACGCAGCAAGTCCGGATTCGAGAGGGTCAGAATCGTATCTCCTTTCTGGAGCAAACTGCCTTCCTCGGCTATGATACGCTCTACGCTTCCCGCTTCACGGGTGTTTACTTTAATGGTGAGAATAGGCTGTATCAATCCTTCCACATCGACGTATTCCATAAACTTGTCATCTTTGACTTCGGCTATCTGTATGTTTTCCGACTCGATGCGGAGCTTGCGCGGCCCGGCCGACAGAATGATGACGTAAACAAGGAAAGCGACAAATGCAATTCCTCCGGCTATGTAGAATTTATAGCGGATGTACCAAGGTTTCTTTTCAATTTTAATATCCATATTATTTTGTTTTTTCGATTTGCAGTTTATAATTCCGGTCAGTCTATCAGCAGGTCATAATTCTCGGTAAGCGGCGTTTTGCCTTCAAAGTCGAAAAGAGTAAGGCTACGCAACGTGTAATACAGACTCCAGTAGTTGTAAAGAGCCGTTATGTAGTTGCGGCGTGCCTGGTCCTTCTCGGTGATGGAAGCGTTTAGATCGAGAATGGTAGACTTGCCCAGCAGATAAAGTTTGCGGGCCACGTCGCTGCGTCGTTGAGCTGTTTCATCGGTTCGTGCGGCTATTCTGACCCGCTGGGCCTGAAGATTAAATTGTTTCACCAGTTTGCGTATGTTTAGTTCGAAATCGGTCTTGTCTTGTTCCACCTGTGTGTACACAAGGTCGCGGTTGGAGCGTGCCACGCGCACTTTGCCCTTGCCCCGTCCCCAGTCGAGGATGGGTAGTGCTACGCTCAGGCTGACGTACTGCTGGTCCAATGGCCTCTTGTAGGCGCTTCCCAGCTTGTCGGCAGTTTGTGTCAGGCCGAAACGCAGATAAATATCCGCTTTCAGTCCGGCATTGGCACGGGCGTATGACACGTTGCTTTCGCTCTCCAGTTTCCGGCGTATCATGTTTTGTATTTCCGGACTGTTTTCGTTGGCCAGTAATAAGGCTTCGTGCAGTTCTACACTGAAGTCGGGTACGTGGTCGTTGATTTTCACCTTGAGTTCCTCGTCACTCTGAATGCCCAGATACGAGCGTAGCTCCTGCATGCAGTTGTCCATCTCGATACGGGCATTCATTCGGTTGGTTTCTTCGGTCAGTTTGTTCAGTTCCAGTTGCAGCATTTCGTTTTCGGTGATGGTACCGATGTTGTAGCGTCCCTGGGCATATTGATAGAGTGTGTCTGCGTTAGCGTAATTGGTAGTGGCGGTTTCGTAATTGCTCTGTGCGGTGGCAAGGTTAAAGAATTTTTGAGTAGCACGCGTGGCTACCAGTTCCAGTGTTTCTACATACGATTTCTTTGCTTCCCGGTAGCGGACCGGTTCGATGCGGCGATCCCACTTCAGGCTGTTATATCCGAAGAGCGACTGACGATAGCCTATATTAATAGGTGAAGTCTGCCAGGCTGTCGTGTGGTCGCTGAAGATATCCATTCGTTGTGCTGCCGTTTCCACAAACAGTGAACCGCCGGTCCATGGAATGTTCTGTGTTAAATTCAGAGTAAGGTCGGTGCTGAGCATGTTTTGTTCTACAAACTTCACGGTTCCGTCTCCCAGTGTTACCTTATTGATAGCCCGGTTCAGGTTCGGGTCCGAGGTCAGGCTCAAGGCAGGCAGATAGTTCGCCCTGTAATATTTATAGTTCCAGTAGGCTGAGCGGAAACTGTGGCGTGCGGTTTGTGCGTCGGGTGACTGAAGCTTGGCAAGCTTTACGGTTTCGTCCAGCGAGAGCTCCATCGTGTGTTCCTGTGCAGTTGCCGGAAAGATATAACTGCATCCGGCAATGATAAGTATCGTTTTCAAGTTCATTGTGCATTTCTTTTTCTATAAACCATTCAAAAGCCGTGCCATACATGTAATATTTTGTTTATTAGCAGTTTGCATCTTTATTTCTTACTGCTTTCGTGTGCATATACGCACAAAAATAGTGCGAATTAGCACACACAACACATGGATATAATATGTACCTTTGCCCTCAGGCTAAAGGTAAGTGAATATATCCGGCTTACTTTAGCATCATTACATGGTAAGATTAGATGTACGAGATGTATAACCGGTACACGACGAGTTGTACAACTGGTGCATGACGAGATGTACAACTGGTACACGACGAGTTGTACAACTGGTATATCTTATCCTTTAAAGGAAAGTAAATTAGCTCGTAATATAACATGGAACAGCTTGGAAAAATATTAATTGTAGACGATAACGAGGATGTGTTGTTCGCCCTCAATCTATTGCTCGAACCTTATACTGAGAAGATTAAGGTGGCTACTACTCCCGATCGCATCGAATACTTCATGACTACGTTCGGTCCGGACATCATTTTGCTCGATATGAACTTCAGTCGTGATGCCATCAGTGGGCAGGAAGGATTTGAGAGTCTGGAACAGATTCTGAAGATCGATCCGCAGGCCATTGTGATTTTTATGACGGCTTATGCCGATACGGACAAGGCTGTGCGTGCCATCAAAGCAGGTGCAACGGACTTTATCCCCAAACCATGGGAAAAAGAGAAACTGCTGGCTACACTCTCTTCGGGCATGAAACTCCGGCAGTCACGTCATGAAGTGAATATGCTGAAGGAGCAGGTAGAAGTGCTGAGCGGACAGGGTGGACCCGAAAATGAGATTATCGGTGAATCGGAGGCTATGCAAGAGGTGTTTTCAACCATCAACAAGTTAAGCGAGACGGATGCCAATATCCTGATTTTGGGTGAAAACGGTACCGGAAAAGATGTGATTGCCCGCTTGCTGTACCGTTGTTCTCCCCGATACGGTAAACCGTTTGTAACGATCGACCTGGGCAGTATTCCCGAACAGTTGTTCGAAAGCGAATTATTCGGATACGAGAAAGGTGCTTTCACCGACGCACGCAAAGCAAAGGCGGGACGCATGGAAGTGGCGACAGGGGGTACTCTGTTTCTGGATGAAATAGGTAACCTTTCGCTCCCTATGCAATCGAAACTGCTCACTGCGATAGAGAAAAGGCAGATCAGCCGGTTAGGCTCTACTCAGTCGGTACCTATCGATGTCCGCCTGATCTGTGCGACGAATGCCGATATCAGGGCAATGGTGGATGAAGGTAACTTCCGTCAGGATCTGCTCTATCGCATCAATACGATAGAAATTCATATTCCTCCTCTACGCGAGCGTGGTAACGATGTCATTCTGCTGGCCGAGTTCTTTTTAGAGCGCTATGCCCGCAAATATAAGAAGGAGATGCACGGGCTGACGCGCGAGGCAAAGAATAAGTTACTGAAGTATAACTGGCCGGGCAATGTACGCGAGTTGCAACATACCATAGAGCGTGCCGTGATTTTGGGTGACGGCTCCCTGCTGAAGCCTGAGAACTTTCTTTTCCACTCTTCTGTCCGGCAAAAGAAAGAGGAAGAGGTACTCAATCTGGAATTGCTGGAACGGCAAGCGGTAGAGAAAGCCATGCGGCTGAGCGAGGGGAACATCACCCGGGCAGCCGAGTATCTTGGTATCACCCGTTTCGCTCTTTATCGCAAACTTGAAAAACTGGGCTTATGAAACGCTATTCCATCAGTGTGGTGCTGCACATTTTATTGTTGGTGGTGCTCTCCATCGGAGGATACTTGCTGTTCTGTTACGAATTATGGTTCAGCACTCTGATTGTGGGCATCCTGCTGATCGCTACAGGCGTTCATCTCTATTCCATCCAGATGAAATTGGCAGGCATGATGAGACGACTGACAGACTGCATCCGCTTCAATGACATGACGCAGAACTTTCAGCCGCCGTTTAAAAGCAAGATGATGGTTGAACTGGCGGACGAACTTTCTCAGACGCTTAGGTTGTTCCGTGGACGCCTGCTCGAGGAAGAGATCAAGCACCAGTATTACGAGAACCTTTTAAATAAGGTAGATACGGCTGTGGTGGTGACTGACCGTTCGGGCCGGGTGGAATGGATGAACCGTGCGGCCGTGGCACTGGTCGGACAAGAATCCCGGTTGCCTCAAGAGTGGCTGACCACCTCCTGGAACGAGACGCAGGTGGTACGTATCCGGCAGCAAGGAGCCTCGGTAGAGATGGCGGTATCATGTACTTTGTTTGCCGCACAAAATAAGGAAAGGCTGCTGGTCAGCCTGAAAAACATCCATTCGGTATTGGAACGTAACGAGATGGAAGCCTGGCAGAAGTTGATACGGGTATTGACCCATGAAATAATGAACTCTATCACTCCTATCATTTCATTATCCGAAACATTGAGTGAACGCGGAATACCCGAACGGCTCAGTGAGAAAGAATACGGAGTGATGTTGCAAGCCATGCAGACCATCCATCGGAGAAGTAAAGGGCTGCTCGGTTTTGTGGAAAACTACCGTCGGTTGACTCGTATCCCCACTCCTGCCTGCACATCGGTAGCGGTGGACGAACTCTTTTCCGACCTAAGGAAACTCTTCCCTGATTCGTTCATTCATTTTGCGGCAACACACAGGGGGGCCACTCTGTACATTGATCGTGCCCAGATAGAGCAGGTGCTGATCAATCTGATTAAAAATGCCAAAGAGTCCTGCGGACAAAATACTGCACCGCAGATAGAAGTAGAGTTGGAACAGGTCCCCGGAAAAGTTTGCAGTCTCACGGTGCGTGACAACGGCGAAGGCATTCTTCCGGAAGTGATAGACAAAGTATTTGTTCCGTTCTTTACGACCAAGCCATCGGGGTCCGGCATCGGACTCAGTTTATGTAAGCAGATCATGAATCTGCATGGCGGCACCATTACAGTCTCCTCAGAGATAGGGAAAGGAAGCTGCTTTACACTGATGTTTCCGGGAAGATAGGGGCTGTTAACCCCTATCCAATCCGCTCATGTCCGGATTGAGTTCTTTTACTGCGTCGCGCACTTCTTTCTTGGTGGCTTCGCTGTAGGTTCCGGTTTGCTGTACGGGAACTTTGTCTTTAAGCACTTTTTCAGCCTTTTTTTGTTCTTCTGATGAAGTTTTCTCTTTTTCGGTATTCATAAGTCCGATCTCCTTTCTTTTATTAATAATGATATAAACGCCATTACAGATGGTTGGTTCACTATGTTTTAGTTATTTTCTGTTTCCAATTCTTTGATTTCTTTGTTGAGGAACACCGATAATATGGTTCTTACGACGACAATACCTCCCAGAATAATCAGTTCGTTCATTGTAGGTTCCAATACCGTTTTCAATATGTCCGAAGCGATAAGGAACTCCAGCCCCAATAGCAGGTAAGTGCCGAACACGGCTCTCAACTTTCGGATATTGGTCGGGGTGTAAGCTCCGGTTACTCTCTTCAGTTCATTGATAATGAAAGAAATAATGGCAATAAGCGCGCCATAAGTTACGATCAGCAAACTGATGACGCTGATGATAGTAGCAAGTAGATTTAAAAATTGTGTAAGCATAAGAGTTGTTATTTGGGTAGTGGATAAAGTGGGTTACCTGTTTCGTCTATTTCGGTCCAGTCCTTTACGCTGACAGAGGGAATGGAAACAGAACTGCCGTTGATTACCGCACTGAAACGGTAAGAGTCTCCGGCCTTCAGTTCTCCGTTGGGGACAGGAACTTGTACGCTGTAAATTTTTGAGTCGTTATCTCCATCCGTTTCTATTTCAAGAGTCAGTGTCATCGGAGTATCTGTTTGCAGTGGAAGCATGATGTATTGTGCAAGAAATCCGTTAATCCCCATTTTATCAGGTGTATCATATGACGTTGCAGGAGGAATTTGTCCGCTGGAAAGTATCATTCTTGCTTTCGGAACCGGTGGAGTGATAGTAGCTGATAAGAGCCTGCTGAGCCGGACACCGTCACCGGCAGAGACCTCAATGACAACTTGTGTGCAAGCATGCTGAAACACGATTGGAATATTAATTTGCGCACTGTTTACATCTTGGTCGCTACTGCCCCACCAAAGATAGTCGATACCGTTGAACAAAGGTTCCGACTCTTGTCCTGTGAACGAAGGAGGTATGGTCGAGAAATTATCGGATACGGCATAAAAGTTATAAATCCCGTTGGCAAGATACATTTTATATCCGTCATTTCCGGACAATACACCCGGTGAAGAAGTGATATACAGTCCTTCGGCAAACAAAGTTTCCGGAGTGGTGGTACTCTGCGACTTTTGGTAAGCATAAATGGTACTCTTGATTCCTTTTTTCATGGGCGACATGGCACGGGTCAGATTACGGCTTTCGATAGAAGCATTGAAGGCGACCAACGTTGTACCCTTTTGAGGGGTTTCGGGAAGGCCGTCGTCTTCTCCGCTACCATAAATTATAGTGGTGTTTTTGGCACAACTGCCTATAAACAAGGCTATGCCGGCAAGGGCAATAAGCCGTATCGGTTTGGGAGTTTTCAATCTCATGACATTCGTTTTAATAGTGATATTTCTGTATTATACATTTGAAACGGCATTTAGTTCACTGTTTTCGGAAATATAACTTGAAATACCGCTTTAAAATCTATCTAATAGTATCAAACTTCATTAACACGGAGAACTTTTTCTATTTTTTATTGTCTTTATAGCATAATAATAAAATGTAGAACATATGGCAAAAGTAATTAACAGAGATGTACCTATCGCAGAAGAGAATACCACTCTTACCGGCCAGCCGGCAACAAATATGTATGACGACTGGAGTGAAGAGATGGAAGACCGTGCAGACAATGTGTATGATGATACCAAAAAGAAATCTGCCGGCAACAAAAAGTCAAAGGAGAAGAAGCTCAAGGAGATAGATGAAGTAGTAAAAGAGGATCTTGAGTAACTGTTCTCTGTCGTTTGTTTGGTAAAAGAGTCCCGATTCCATCAGAACCGGGACTCTTTTAATGAGTAATCCTCTTTTTTTATTTCATATTCAAATATATGACGGACAGGGTGTTAAAAAATAAATATCAAAAAAACGTTCCTCCACTATTGTATATTAAAAAATAGTCCCTATCTTTGCACCGCTTTTGAAAGGAACTTCCCTATAAAACGGGGTGTAGCGCAGTCCGGTTAGCGCACCTGCTTTGGGAGCAGGGGGTCGTGGGTTCGAATCCCGCTACCCCGACAAAAATGAAGTTCTTGTGAAAAAAGCACTCGGGGTGTAGCGCAGTCCGGTTAGCGCACCTGCTTTGGGAGCAGGGGGTCGTGGGTTCGAATCCCGCTACCCCGACAGGAAATAAGAGTAATCACACATGTCAATGTGGTTACTCTTATTTCATTTTGTGCTATGGTGGAATTCCGATAATACGGAATGATGCAACTGGAACAGAGCGACGCCTTTTACATTTTCAAATAAAACTCCCGGGTTAATTTAATGTATTCATCACTGTAACGGTGGCGAGAAACTTCTGTTAATAATTTCTCTTCTTTGCAGTCTTGTTTTATAAATGTAAACGAGATCAAGGTACGTTTTGGGGGTGCTCCCGGTTTAGTGATGACCAAGAGCTGGCGGGATGGATACAGGCCTTGTAAAGATGCGATGTTTTTAAAAGAATCACTTGCATCCATCGGTATGACTACTGTAAAAGTACCATTTGGCGAAAGTAAATTCGATACTCCCTTCAGCAACTCTTCATAAGACAGGTTATCGTTATGTCGGGCTGTGTTGCGCTGGCTGTCCGGACACTTCAGGGAGTCTGTGAAATATGGAGGATTTGATACGATTGTATCATATTTCAGGCTATTATTCTTATTGCTGTATAACCTGAAATCCTGGCAAACGACTTCTATCCTGCTTCCCCAAGGTGAACGGGTGATATTCTCTGCAGCCTGTTGTGCGGCTGTTCCGTCTATTTCAAGAGCAATAACGGAAGCGGAACAGCGTTGGGCCAGCATGAGTGCCACCAATCCGGTACCGGTACCAATATCAAGAATACGTGCCGAGGACTCTACCGGGGTCCAAGCTCCGAGCAAGACACCGTCTGTGCCTACTTTCATGGCACATTTATCGTGCCAGACAGTAAACTGTTTAAACTGAAAAAAAGGTTGGCTCATTTAGCTAAGAAATAATTAAGTTCGCCAAAAATAGGTAAATATTGTGATATGACATTCCGTCCACATTATTATTTGGCATTGTTTTTGTGTTTTTATCGAATAGATGTTTTATTCTTAATGAAGAATCGATTAACTTTGCGAACGTTTTATGTTCGCTGATATGACATAAACTAATTTATACGAAATGAAGAAAGAAAGATATTTAAGAGAGATGGATGACCAGAATGATAACGCATTTTCATTAATTGCCGATTTTGACGGAAACGAAGATCAAGTGTTTGACATAAAGGTTGGTGAAACTCTTCCGGTACTCCCCCTCCGTAATATGGTATTGTTCCCCGGAGTATTTATGCCTGTTTCTGTTGGCAGAAAATCATCTTTGAGATTGGTGAGGGAAGCCGATAAGAAAAAATCCTATATTGCAGTAGTTTGCCAGAAAATGGCGGAAACGGACGAGCCGGCATTTGAGGACTTGCACCCGATCGGAACCATAGGTAAGATTGTGCGTGTACTCGAAATGCCCGACCAGACAACAACAGTCATTATTCAGGGAATGAAACGCCTGGAGCTGAAGAATATCACGGAGACACATCCGTACCTGAAGGGTGAAGTGAACATTATTGAAGAAGAAATCCCTTCAAAAGATGATAAGGAGTTTCAGGCATTGGTGGAAACCTGCAAGGATTTGACAATACGATATATTAAATCATCGGACACTTTACATCAGGAATCAGCGTTTGCCATCAAAAACCTGACGAACCACATGTTCCTGGTGGACTTTATCTGTACGAACCTTCCGTTGAAGAAGGACGAGAAAATCGAACTGTTGCGCATTGATTCGTTGCGTGAACGTACCTATCGGTTGCTTGAAATCCTGAATCGTGAAGTGCAGTTGGCCGAAATAAAGGCATCTATCCAGATGCGTGCCCGTGAGGATATTGACCAACAGCAACGTGAGTATTTCCTGCAGCAGCAGATTAAAACGATCCAGGACGAACTGGGTGGCGGCGGCCAGGAACAGGAAATAGAAGAGATGCGCCAAAAGGCAGAACACATGAAGTGGAGTACCGAAGTGCGGGAAACTTTCCTGAAAGAGCTTGCCAAGCTGGAACGTACCCATCCTCAATCACCGGATTACAGTGTGCAGTTGAATTATCTGCAGACAATGCTCAATCTGCCGTGGGGAGTTTATACTACCGACAATTTAAACCTAAAGAATGCCGAGAAAACGCTGAATAAGGATCATTACGGTCTGGAGAAAGTAAAGGAACGCATTCTGGAACATTTAGCCGTACTTAAATTGAAGGGTGACATGAAGTCTCCTATTATCTGTTTATACGGCCCTCCGGGAGTTGGTAAGACTTCACTGGGAAAATCGATTGCCGCAGCCTTGAAGCGGAAATATATCCGTATGTCATTGGGAGGTGTGCACGATGAAGCGGAAATTCGCGGACACCGTAAAACTTATATCGGTGCAATGCCGGGACGTATTATCAAAAACCTGATTAAAGCGGGTTCTTCGAATCCGGTATTTATTCTGGATGAAATAGATAAAGTGAGTGCCGACCGTCAGGGAGATCCTTCATCGGCTTTACTTGAAGTGCTTGATCCGGAACAAAATACGGCTTTCCATGATAATTTCCTGGATGTGGATTACGACTTGTCCAAAGTGATGTTTATTGCTACGGCAAACAACTTGAATACCATTCCCGGACCATTGCTCGATCGAATGGAACTGATTGAAGTGAGTGGTTATATCACGGAAGAAAAAGTGGAAATAGCACGAAAGCATTTAGTGCCGAAGGAGCTGGAAGCAAACGGAATGAAGAAGACCGACATTAAAATTCCAAAAGATACGCTGGAAGCTATTATCGAATCGTACACACGTGAAAGCGGTGTGCGTGAGTTGGAAAAGAAAATCGGTAAGATTCTTCGTAAATCGGCCCGCCAATATGCAACAGATGGTTTCTTCTTAAAAACAGAAATCAAACCGACTGATTTGTATGACTTCCTGGGTGCTCCGGAATATACTCGTGATAAATATCAAGGCAATGATTATGCCGGTGTGGTGACAGGATTGGCATGGACAGCCGTTGGAGGTGAAATCTTATTTGTTGAGACCAGTCTGAGCCGCGGCAAGGGCGGACGTCTCACATTAACCGGAAATTTGGGTGAAGTGATGAAAGAGTCTGCTATGCTGGCACTTGAGTATATCAAAGCACATGCTTCACTCTTAAATCTGGATGAAGAGATCTTTGATAACTGGAACATCCATGTCCATGTCCCCGAAGGAGCTATTCCGAAAGACGGTCCGTCGGCGGGTATCACAATGGCTACTTCGTTGGCTTCTGCTTTGACACAACGTAAGGTGAAGGCTAATCTGGCTATGACCGGGGAAATCACGTTACGTGGCAAGGTACTTCCGGTAGGTGGTATTAAGGAGAAGATTCTGGCAGCTAAGCGTGCCGGCATCAAAGAAATTATTATGAGTGCCGAGAACAAAAAGAATATTGACGAAATACAGGATATATATCTGAAAGGACTGACTTTCCATTATGTGAATGATGTAAAAGAGGTCTTTGCCATTGCACTGACTCAAGAGAAGGTTGCCGATGCCATTGATTTATCCGTAAAGAAAGCCAGCCAGGAATGACATTCGAATTACAATATACAGACGCAAAAAGTAATGCCCGTGCCGGTCTGATTACAACAGACCACGGGCAAATACAAACCCCTATATTTATGCCGGTAGGTACAATCGGCAGTGTGAAAGGAGTACATCAGACTGAATTGAAAGAGGATATTCAGGCACAGATTATTCTGGGAAATACATATCATCTTTATTTGCGGCCGGGACTGGATGTACTCGAAAGAGCCGGTGGATTGCATAAGTTCAATGGATTCGACCGTCCGATGCTGACTGATAGTGGTGGTTTTCAGGTGTTTTCTTTGTCCGGTATCCGTAAATTGCGTGAAGAAGGGGCCGAATTCCGTTCGCATATTGATGGCAGCAAGCATATCTTTACTCCTGAAAAGGTTATGGATATCGAACGTATCATAGGTGCCGACATCATGATGGCATTTGACGAATGCCCACCGGGGGATTCGGATTATGCATATGCCAAAAAGTCATTGGGATTGACACACCGCTGGCTCGACAGATGCATTCAACGATTCAATGAGACGGAACCTAAATATGGTTATAGCCAGTCTCTTTTTCCTATCGTGCAAGGATGTGTATATCCCGACCTGCGTAAACAATCTGCAGAATACATAGCTTCGAAAGATGCAGACGGTAATGCCATTGGCGGACTTGCCGTAGGCGAACCGGTAGATAAGATGTACGAGATGATTGAGCTGGTGAACGAGATACTTCCCAAGGACAAACCACGTTATCTGATGGGAGTCGGCACACCGGTTAATATTCTTGAGGGTATTGAACGTGGAGTAGATATGTTCGACTGTGTGATGCCTACCCGTAACGGACGAAACGGAATGTTGTTTACGAAAGACGGTATCATGAACATGCGTAATAAAAAATGGGAAGCAGACTTCTCTCCTATTGAAGCTGACGGTGCTTCGTATGTAGACACATTGTACAGCAAAGCATACTTGCGCCATTTATTCCATGCGCAGGAGTTGCTGGCCATGCAGATTGCGTCTATCCACAATCTGGCGTTTTATTTGTGGCTGGTAGGAGAAGCACGCAAGCACATTATCGCAGGAGACTTTTCAACCTGGAAACCTATGATGGTGAAAAGAGTGTCAACAAGACTATAAATTTATGAGAAGCAATCGGTTTATTAAACGCCTGGACTTATATATCATCAAGAAATTCTTGGGGACGTATGTATTTGCTATTGCATTGATTATCTCCATTGCAGTAGTATTCGACTTCAACGAGAAGATGGATAAGTTTATGGAACGGAGTGCGCCGTGGTCGGCAATCATCTTCGATTACTACATGAACTTTATTCCTTATTTCGCGAATCTGTTCAGTCCGTTGTTTGTATTTATTGCTGTCATATTCTTCACCTCTAAACTGGCTGAGAACTCCGAGATTATTGCAATGTTTTCTACCGGTATGAGTTTTAAACGGATGTTGCGTCCTTACATGATATCGGCCGGTATCATTGCGATTTCTACCTTTATATTAGGATCGTATGTGATTCCAAGAGGCAGTGTGACTCGTCTGGACTTTGAAGATAAATATGTGAAAAAGAAAAAGACCACTTATGTACACAATATACAGTTGGAGATAGACACAGGCGTGATTGCTTATATTGATAACTATCAGGATTACAATAAGACAGGAAACCGTTTTTCGCTGGATAAATTCGTAGATAAGAAACTGGTATCCCATTTGACTGCCCGTAGCATTACTTATGATACTACTGCGGTTAATAAATGGACCATTAAGGATTATATGATTCGTAATCTCGACGGATTAAAGGAAACTATTGTCCGTGGAGATAAGATGGATTCCATTATACCGATGGAACCTGCCGATTTCATGATTATGCGTAATCAACAGGAAATGTTGACCAGCCCTCAGCTTAGTGCATATATAGATAAGCAGAAACAAAGGGGTATTGCCAATATCAAAGAGTTTGAAATAGAGTATCATAAACGAATCGCCATGTCATTTGCATCATTCATCCTGACTGTGATCGGAGTATCTCTTTCTTCAAGAAAAACAAAGGGGGGAATGGGATTGCATTTGGGAATAGGACTTGGACTGAGCTTTTCATATATCCTGTTCCAGACCGTGGCATCTACTTTTGCGGTAAATGGAAATATGCCTCCGATGATCGCTATGTGGATTCCTAATTTACTGTATGCGCTGATTGCATTTTACCTATATAGAAAGGCTCCCAAATAATGGATTGCATTTGAATTCAAAGGGTCTAAAAATAAGAATTTCCGCCTGCTCCTGTGAAATCCACAAGTGCGGGCGGAATTTTTTGTTGTATTCATTTCCTCTTTTGTCTCGTTCCCGGGATCGAAATCCTGTTGGGAACCCCCACTCTCTTCTTACGCTTTAAAATCAACCTTTGATTTTGTTTGCATAAGCAGAAAGTTCTGCAGCAGAGATGTTTTTGGCTATAATCACACCATTTCCATCCAATAAATAGTTAGTGAAACCCCGGTTTAAACGGTATTTCTTAAACAAGCCGGAGCTTTCGCCTTTAGTTTCCGCGAAACAGGTGGGCGTAACTATTTGGTCCTTACGAATGGTTTCCTGAAATACCGACTGGTATTCGTCAAATGAAACGGAAACCATTTCCACATCTTGAGAAGTTGATCGAAGCGCATTGCTCAAACTTGCGTTTTGCATCCGGGACTGTGCATCGTAACTTGCCCAAAAACTAAGCAGCACATATTTGCCTTTTAAGTCGGTCAAATCAAAATTGTGCTGTGCATCTGACGTAGATTCGATTGTGAAATCAGGGGCTACGTCACCCACATTCAAACCTCCGGTGGGTTTGTCTTTTTCTACGAAAGAAGTCAAGGAACTAATTAGTAATACAACAAAAATCCATTTTACATGCCTCATGTAATTCGGTTTTAGTTAATACTATCCGGGACTGTCCTCTAAAACAGTGGTCTCTCCCCGAAACATCGTCTTTTTAGGCACAACAGAGAGGAATCTGTTGATTGTCAAGGCCTTTAATTCAGAAACCGGGTGCAAAGGTAAGTAAATATTATTCCAACTTCCAAATAAACAAGTAATTTTCTCTCTTTTTAAGTGCAGTTTTTTATGTTATTTAGCATAAATACTGGGAATTTTCCCCTACTTTTGCAGGATACTTAATGAACATTCAGCTATGCAACCATCAAAAACAGAATTAATTCTGATTCGTATTACCGGTGAAGATCGTCCGGGACTTACAGCCTCCGTAACAGAGATATTGGCAAAATACGATGCCACTATCCTGGATATTGGTCAGGCAGATATTCATAACACCCTTTCACTGGGCATTCTCTGTATGACTGAGGAACAACTCTCGGGATTTATGATGAAAGAGTTGCTTTTTAAGGCATCTTCCTTGGGAGTAACCATTCGTTTCTATCCGATTACCGAAGAAGAGTATGAAAGCTGGGTGAATATGCAAGGTAAGAACCGCTATATCCTTACATTGCTGGGACGTAAACTTACGGCTCGCCAGATTGCGGCGGTTACCCGTATTTTAGCTGAGCAGGACATGAATATTGATGCCATCAAACGTCTGACCGGACGTATTCCATTGGATGAGCGTAAAATGCATACCCGAGCCTGTATTGAATTCTCGGTTCGCGGTACTCCCCGGGATAAAGAAGCTATGCAGGGACAGTTGATGAAATTGGCCAGTGAACTTGAAATGGACTTCTCTTTCCAGTTGGATAATATGTATCGCCGTATGCGCCGCCTGATCTGTTTCGATATGGACTCTACATTAATAGAAACCGAAGTAATTGACGAACTGGCTATACGTGCCGGTGTAGGTGCTGAAGTAAAAGCAATTACGGAACGTGCCATGAGGGGAGAAATTGACTTTACGGAAAGTTTTCGTGAGCGGGTTGCACTGCTGAAAGGACTGGACGAATCTGTAATGCAGGAAATTGCTGAGAGTCTGCCAATAACTGAAGGGGTGGATCGCTTGATGTATGTTCTGAAGAAGTATGGTTATAAGATTGCTATCCTTTCGGGAGGTTTCACCTACTTTGGACAGTATTTGCAGAAGAAATACGGTGTTGATTATGTATATGCCAATGAACTTGAGATTGTAGACGGCAAGCTGACGGGGCGTTATTTGGGAGATGTGGTAGATGGAAAGCGTAAAGCGGAACTGCTGCGATTGATCGCTCAGGTAGAAAAAGTAGATATCGCTCAAACCATTGCTGTTGGGGATGGAGCTAATGATCTTCCTATGTTGGGAGTTGCCGGTCTTGGCATTGCCTTTCATGCAAAACCCAAAGTTGTGGCCAATGCCAAACAATCTATTAATACGATTGGGCTTGATGGCGTACTTTACTTCCTGGGATTTAAGGACTCTTATTTGAATATGTAAGAGTGGAAAGAATAAAAGAACCCGAAAAATTTGTACTACGTAGTGAATTTTCTATCTTTGCGAGCAAATAAAATAAACGATGAAGTTTTCCGAATTACAATTAAATGACAATGTACTTGAAGCACTCGACGCTATGCGTTTTGAGGAATGTACTCCTATACAAGAACAAGCGATCCCGGTAATACTCGAAGGTAGAGACTTAATCGCTGTAGCGCAGACAGGAACCGGTAAGACGGCTGCTTTTTTGTTGCCTATATTGAATAAATTGTCGGAAGGTGGACATCCGGAAGATGCCATCAACTGTGTGATTATGTCACCTACCCGTGAACTGGCCCAACAAATAGATCAACAAATGGAGGGATTCTCTTATTTTATGCCTGTTTCAAGTGTGGCTGTTTACGGAGGAAATGACGGAATACTTTTTGAGCAGCAGAAAAAAGGCTTGATGCTTGGTGCCGATGTGGTTATAGCTACACCGGGACGCCTGATTGCACATCTGAGTCTGGGATACGTTGATTTATCCCGGGTTTCTTATTTTATTCTTGATGAAGCAGACCGTATGCTTGATATGGGGTTTTACGAGGATATTATGCAGATCGTAAAATATTTGCCAAAAGAACGCCAAACGATTATGTTTTCCGCTACCATGCCGGCTAAGATTCAGCAATTGGCCAATACTATCCTGAATAACCCTGCTGAAGTCAAACTGGCCGTATCGAAACCTGCTGAAAAAATTGTTCAGGCTGCTTATGTCTGTTACGAAAATCAGAAATTGGGTATTGTAAGAAGCTTGTTTGCGGAAGAGGTGCCCGAAAGAGTTATCATTTTTGCATCTTCAAAGATAAAAGTAAAAGAAGTGGCAAAGGCGCTGAAAATGATGAAGTTGAATGTTGGAGAAATGCATTCTGATCTTGAGCAGGTACAGCGTGAATTTATTATGCATGAATTCAAATCGGGACGTATCAACATTTTGGTCGCTACAGACATTGTATCCAGAGGGATAGATATTGATGATATCCGGTTGGTGATTAATTTCGATGTTCCACATGACAGTGAAGATTATGTTCACCGCATCGGACGTACTGCACGTGCGAACAATGATGGAGTTGCCCTCACGTTTGTGAATGAGAAAGAACAAACTAATTTTAAGAATATCGAGAATTTCCTCGAAAAAGAAATTTATAAGATACCGGTACCGGCTGAATTGGGGGAAGCTCCTCAATATAATCCTCGTTCGTATACTAACGCAGGAAGAGGAGGAAGAAACTTCCGGAACGGAAATAGAAAAAATAATAACGGTGGACGTTCTACGGCACCCAGATCGGGCAGAAGATAAGCGTAAAGCTTTTCTGCCCTTTTTCTCTTAATACTCTTTTTGCTATTTGTAATTCTTCGGTCAGGTCGGTTTATTTATATTTTGCAGCCGTTATATTTAGTTTTCCATCGAAACTGATGGTAAGATTCACAAGATTGCATACCGGACTTTCCGGAATACAGACGAGTGCTTGATAATGATAGCCTTTGCGGTCAATTCCTGTAAAATTCATATCAGATAGAATGGCCTGTTGCAGAAAATCTGTTGGAATTACATCTACAAACATTTGCTTGGTAATGTCCTTGGCATATAAACTTTTTTTGCCTTCATACACACATATATGCATTACATTGTCATAGTAAATATTGTCCATACTGATACCATCTTCCGAATAAGTTGTTTTCACTACTTTCATTTGTGAGGGGTTGATGTATACATAGGCTCTGTAGCGGACGCCATCGAACATTACCACACTGTCCTTCTTAGTGACTTCTGTATAGGTCGGAATAATTTCAACCGACTTAAAGGAGAATGCCAATGTATCATTAGGATCTTCCGACTTATGGAGCTTGATAATATTATCAGCCAGAGAATGGAACCAAAAAGAATATTCACTCTGCTTGTCAATTTGATAGTGGGTTACGTCTTTGCCATAGGTATAGAGCGTATCTTTTAGGATTTTGAAATAAACCGGAGCACTTTGAGCATCGGAATAATAAATCGTATCTCCTATTATGCGCATCAAGGGAGTTTCAGTTTCATCATCAAGCCAAATGCCTTGGAGAATCTCTTTGGCCTTGGGGTCTTCATTTTCTTCAGAGGGCTGTTGTCCTTTGCCATTATTGCATGCTACGAATAAGACCGTCAGTAACAATGTTGCAATGTACTTTATCATCTGTTTAATTTTGTGCAAAATTACTCATTTATATCGATAAAGATATAAAAAAGAGCTGAAAAGTAAGTCGGGGGTTACAAAAAAACTCTTAACTTTTCAGCTCTGTTATCAGGTTTGTGAGGATGCGGTGGTATAAGGTATTATTTGCCGATACAATGGTAAATAAAACCCTGTTCTTCCATTTCTTTTTTATCATAAATGTTACGTCCGTCCATGACTACCTGTTGTGACATTGTTTTTTTCACAACGGCCCACGAAGGCAGACGAAATTCTTTCCATTCGGTTACCAGCATCAAAGCATCAGCATCCAAAACCGCATCATACATGTCGCGTGCATAGTATATGGTTTCGCCGATTCGTCTTTTACATTCATTTGCTGCTGCGGGATCATAGGCCCGTACTTTGCAGCCGGCTTTCAGCAGTTTGTCAATTAGGACCAATGCAGGTGCTTCGCGCATGTCATCTGTTTCCGGTTTGAATGCCAATCCCCACAATGCAACTGTTTTACCTTCCAGATTTCCATTATATTGTTTTACCAGTTTGTCGAATAACAGGCTTTTCTGATTTTCGTTCACTTCTTCTACTGCCTGCAACACACGCATCTGATATCCATTCTGTTCTGCTGTCTTTATCAAAGCTTTTACGTCTTTGGGGAAACATGACCCACCATAACCAATGCCTGGATAAAGGAACTTACGTCCGATACGGGTATCCGAACCGATACCGCTACGCACCATATTTACATCAGCTCCTACTAACTCACACAGATTAGCGATGTCGTTCATGAAACTGATACGAGTAGCCAACATTGAGTTTGCGGCATATTTGGTCATTTCGGCAGAGGGAATATCCATGAATATCACGCGGAAATTATTTAGCATGAATGGCTTATATAGCTTAGTCATTAATTTTTCTGCACGTTCCGATTCCACACCGATTACAACACGGTCAGGACTCATAAAGTCATTGACTGCATTACCCTCTTTCAGAAACTCAGGATTGGAAGCTACATCAAATTCTATTTTGGCACCCCGTTTGTCTAATTCTTCCTGAATAGCATTACGAACTTTGCATGCTGTACCTACAGGTACGGTACTTTTGGTGACTACAAGTTTGTATTTCTTCATGTTTTGTCCAATGGTACGTGCCACAGCGAGTACATAACTCAAATCAGCACTTCCATCTTCATCAGGTGGGGTTCCGACAGCAGAGAACACTACTTCTACATCATCCAGGCAACTTTCCAGTGAAGTCGTAAACTTTAGTCGACCGGCTTTGGTATTGCGGATGACCATTTCTTCCAATCCATTTTCATAAATGGGGATAATCCCCTTTTTAAGCGCCTCTATTTTTTCGCTGTTGGTGTCAACACAAGTAACATCCACGCCAATTTCCGCAAAACAGGTTCCTGTGACCAAACCTACGTATCCGGTTCCGACAATTGCAATTTTCATGTTCTTTTATTTATTGAGGGTTTCTATTCAAAATATTCTGCTTCCCGAAAGGCTCCTGCCTGCTTGTCTTTCTCTGACATGACAAGTTGAGAATCGGCAATAGGCCAGTCGATAGCCAATGCCGGATCATTGTATAGGATAGAAGCCTCAGATTGGGGGGCATATATATTATCTACCTTATAAGTAAAGATAGCTATTTCGCTTTTCACTAAAAATCCATGGGCAAACCCACGGGGAATAAAAAGCTGGCGTTTATTTTCGTCGCTTAACAATACGCTGATATGCTTTCCAAATGTAGGTGATGACTTTCTTAAATCGACAGCCACATCCAGCACTTCACCTTTGATGACACGCACTAGTTTGGCTTGGCTATAGGCTCCTTTTTGATAATGGAGTCCGCGTAACGTGCCGAATGAAGATTGAGATTCATTATCTTGTATAAAATTTATCTGTCCGATAGTAGCATCAAATTCCTGTTGCTTGAATGCTTCCATGAAATATCCGCGCGGATCGAAAAAAATCTTCGGTTCAATGATCCACACACCATCTATTTCTGTTTGTATATAATTCATTCGTTTCTGATGATATTATTAAGTAGCGCAAAAGTAGGCATTTTTTCTAATATGACAGTTATAGATGGCTAAGAAAGGAAGCCGGCGTTTAGCATTTGTTAATAATAAAATGTGCGGTTTTATGGCATATCTTGAATTAATCAGTTAATTTTGCACACATGATTGAATTGGCACAGCATATTGAAGTATTATTATTAGAGAATGATTGTGTGATCGTTCCCGGTTTTGGTGGATTTATAGCTCACTACGCTCCTGCTATGAGAGTGGCTGAAGAGAATTTATTCCTTCCTCCTACCCGTACTATTGGTTTCAATCCTCAATTGACGTTGAATGATGGTGTCTTAGTACAATCTTATATGGCTGTGTACGATACTAACTTCTCGGATGCTACGAAAATGGTAGAAAAAGAGGTGGCAGAACTTATCTCCGCTCTGCATGAGGATGGAAAAACTGATCTTCCTAATATTGGAGAAATCCGCTATACCATTCATAATACTTACGAGTTTGTTCCTTACGACAATAAAATTACCACTCCTTACCTCTATGGGCTCGACTCGTTTGAGATGAAGGAGCTGTCGGCTTTGCGACGTCCGGAGAAAGAACAAATTCTTCCGACTGTTCTTAAGAAAAAGACAAGTTATGAATTCAGAGCGAACTGGGCCTTTTTGAGAAATGCCGTAGCTATGATTGCAGCGGTTGCATTGTTTTTCTTTATGTCAACACCGGTAGAGAATACATATATTGAAAAAGGAAATTATGCCCGGCTACTTCCAACTGATTTGTTTGAAAAGATAGAGAAACAATCGGTGGCAATGACTCCGGTTATGCTAAAATCAGTTGATGCCATCCCACAAACCAAACCGGCAACTGCGAAGAAAAAGTCGTCCACTGTTCGTAAAGCATCTGTAGTAAAGCCGGTTGCGGTAAAAGAAGTGAAAGTTAACCAACCGGAAAAGACAATGAAAGCAACCGAAACTAAGGTTGTGGAAAAAACTTTTCCATATCATATAATTATTGCCAGCGTAGCTAATACGAAAGATGCGGAGGCGATGGCAGGTGAACTTAAAGCCAAGGGATATACAGGTGCCAGAGTATTGACGGGTGACGGTAAGATTCGCGTGAGTATTATGTCATGTGCCGATCGTGAAGATGCCAACCGTCAATTGTTGAAATTAAGAGAGAACGAGGCTTATAAGAACGCCTGGATGTTAGCTAAATAAATATTTTATAATGAAAAGAATTCTTTGTCCTAAATGTGAGAACTATCTTTCTTTTGATGAAACTAAATATAGCGAAGGCCAGTCATTGGTTTTTGTATGTGAACACTGTGGTAAGCAATTCAGTATTCGTCTGGGGAAGAGTAAGATGAAGGCTCCTCGTAAGGAAGAGAAATTGGATGAAGATGTATATAAAGAAGAGTTTGGCTGTATCGTTGTCATTGAAAATGTCTTCGGTTTCAAGCAAGTCTTACCTCTGCAAGAAGGTGATAATATCATTGGCCGCCGTTGTGTAGGTACAGATATTAATACTCCGATTGAAACCGGTGATATGAGTATGGACAGACGCCACTGCATTATTAATGTGAAGCGTAACAGACAAGGAGAATTGGTTTATACTCTTCGTGATGCCCCAAGCCTGACCGGAACTTTCTTGATGAACGAGATCTTGGGGGATAAAGACCGTATTCGCATTGATGACGGAGCCATTATTACTATTGGAGCCACTACTCTTATCCTTCGTGCTGCAAAAAAAGAAGAAATTTGACCTCCTATTAGAAGGTATAAGCAGTAGTATGCGGTGCACACCAAACATTTGGGATATCCGTATTTTAAGAAGTTAACATCTTAAGAATACGATATTAACATCCTATATGTAGGAAGTTAACTTCTTGGAAATAGGAAGTTAACTTCATTGGAGGTAGGAAGTTAACATCCTGTAACCTTCATTCTGATAAAACGTTTTTCCTTTCTTATTTTAAGACCAAAATCCTATAAATATCCGGTTTATTTTTGTATCTCTAAGTAATTTTTTTAATTTTGTGTTCGATAACGATTGATGAAATCAAAATATAAATAGAAGGTATTTTGCTTATAATCAATAGTGTAATCTTGGTTATATCTTAGGTAATTATTCTATACAATAAAAGTACAAAAGAATGAAAAATTTTATGGATAAAAATTTCCTGCTTCAAACCGAAACGGCTCAGGAATTATATCATAATCATGCGGCTAAGATGCCCATTATTGATTATCATTGTCATTTAAATCCCCAAATGGTAGCGGATGACTATCGGTTTAAGTCCTTAACTGAAATATGGCTAGGCGGTGATCATTATAAATGGCGTGCCATGCGTTCCAATGGTGTGGATGAATGCTTTTGTACCGGTAAAGAAACATCAGATTGGGAGAAATTTGAGAAATGGGCAGAAACGGTCCCATATACTTTCCGTAATCCACTGTACCACTGGACGCATTTGGAACTGAAAACTGCATTTGGTATTGATAAAGTACTAAATCCGAAAACAGCACGTGAAATTTATGATGAATGTAATGAGAAACTTTCTTCTCAGGAATATTCTGCCCGCGGAATGATGCGGCGTTATCATGTGGAAACCGTATGTACAACGGATGATCCTATCGATTCATTGGAATATCATATTAGAACTCGCGAAAGTGGATTTGAAATCAAGATGCTCCCCACATGGCGTCCGGATAAAGTTATGGCTGTAGAAGTTCCTTCAGATTTTCGCACTTATATAGAAAAACTGTCAGAAATAAGTGAGATTACTATTTCTGACTATAATGATATGATCTTAGCTTTACGTAAACGTCACGACTATTTTGCAGAGCAAGGGTGTAAGCTGTCTGATCACGGGATCGAAGAATTTTATGCTGAGGACTATACGGAAGGTGAGATTAAAACTATTTTCAATAAAATATACAGCGGTTCGGAACTGACAAAAGAAGAAGTTTTGAAGTTTAAATCGGCAATGTTAGTTGTGCTCGGTGAAATGGACTGGGAAAAAGGATGGACACAACAATTTCATTACGGTGCTATTCGGAACAATAACAGCCGAATGTTCAAGCAGTTGGGGCCTGATACGGGATTTGATTCAATAGGTGAGTTTGCTACGGCTAAAGCCATGAGTAAATTCCTGGATCGGCTGAATTCAAAAGGTAAGTTGACTAAAACAATTCTGTATAATCTGAATCCTTGTGCAAACGAAGTAATTGCCACCATGATAGGTAATTTTCAAGATGGGAGTATACCTGGTAAGATTCAGTTCGGGTCGGGATGGTGGTTCCTTGATCAGAAGGATGGAATGGAAAGGCAATTAAATGCTCTTTCTCTTCTTGGATTATTGAGCCGTTTTGTGGGAATGTTGACGGATTCTCGTTCGTTCCTCTCCTATCCTCGTCATGAATATTTTCGTCGTACTTTATGTAATTTATTGGGGTGTGATGTGGAAAACGGTGAGATACCTTTATCGGAAATGGAGCGTGTCTGTCAGATGGTTGAAGATATAAGTTATTTTAATGCTAAAAACTTTTTTCATTTTTAATTAGTGTCATCTTATCTGTTACAATAAACTGAGTCGGGAATTCGCTTTGCAAGCCTTTTTCCGGCTTTTATTTTAGATGTGTGGGTGTCGCATTGGCAGAAAATCTTATCTTTGCGTCCTATTATCAATTTTAAAAAAGAAAAACATAAATGAACAATTCCCCTCAGCCTGCTGCCAAAGGGTTCACAAGAGCCTTTTATGTCAGCAACACAGTCGAACTGTTTGAACGCATGGCTTACTATGCTGTGTTTATCGTTCTCACTATTTACTTATCTACTATTTTAGGTTTTAATGATTTCGAAGCAAGTATGATTTCCGGTCTTTTTTCCGGTGGATTATACTTGCTTCCTATTTTTACCGGAGCATATGCCGATAAGATTGGTTTTCGTAAATCAATGCTTGTTGCCTTTTCGTTATTAACTGCCGGATACTTTGGTTTAGGAGTATTGCCTACATTGCTTGAAAGTACCGGGTTGGTGAGCTATGGGGCAAGTACCCATTTTAGTGGATTGACAGATAGCGTTTTCCGTTGGTTGATAGTGCCGGTTTTATTTATAATCATGATAGGCGGCTCATTTATTAAGTCTGTTATTTCGGCTTCTGTTGCCAAGGAAACAACCGAGGCTACCCGTGCACGTGGATATTCTATTTTCTACATGATGGTTAACATCGGTGCTTTTACCGGAAAAACAGTTATCGATCCTCTCCGAAATATGATTGGTGATCAGGCATATATTTACATAAACTATTTCTCCGGATTTATGACTCTCATTGCTTTGTTGGCTGTTTTCTTTTTGTATAAATCAACTCACACCGTAGGAGAAGGAAAAAGTATGCGTGAGATCGGACAAGGTTTCTTGCGTATTGTCACCAATTGGCGTTTATTGATTCTAATACTTATTATCACGGGATTTTGGATGGTGCAGCACCAACTTTATGCTACGATGCCAAAGTATGTAATTCGTATGGCAGGTGAAACAGCCAAACCGGGATGGATTGCTAATGTAAATCCTTTTGTTGTAGTATGTTGCGTTAGTTTTGTAACTCGTTGGATGGCAAAACGAAGTGCCATTACCTCAATGAATATTGGTATGTTTCTGATTCCGGTCTCTGCTCTATTGATGGCATGCGGCAATCTTTTGGATAATGAAGTTGTTTCTGGAATGAGCAACATTACATTGATGATGATTGCCGGTATTGTAGTTCAAGGTTTGGCAGAATGTTTTATATCTCCCCGTTATCTGGAATATTTTTCTCTACAGGCTCCCAAAGGTGAGGAAGGTATGTATTTAGGGTTTAGTCATCTTCATTCTTTTTTATCTTCCATTTTCGGATTTGGTCTTGCCGGCGTTCTGCTGACCAAGTATTGTCCGGATCCAACTTTGTTTGAATCCAGAGAGGCCTGGGAAGTTGCCAGTGTGAATGCACATTACATCTGGTATTACTTTGCGGCAATCGGTTTGGTTGCAGCAATTGCTTTGCTTATTTTTGCAAAAATCACTGATTTCATCGATAAAAAGAAGAAAACTAACGTCTGATTGTTTCCTTTTTTATGTATATTTGCCGACAATTTGCCATAAAAGTTGCCGGCAATTTGCATTAAAAAGAAGAGAATAATGAAGATTAAATTTATAAGCCTGGCCAGTGGCAGTAGTGGAAACTGCTATTATCTAGGTACCGAAAAATACGGCATACTCATTGATGCGGGTATTGGAATTCGTACCATTAAAAAATCACTGAAGGACATAAATGTGACTATGGACTCAATACGTGCAGTATTTATTACTCACGATCATGCCGATCATATTAAAGCTGTAGGACATTTAGGTGAGAAATTGAATATTCCGGTATATACTACGGCACGTGTACATGCAGGAATCAATAAAAGCTATTGTATGACAGAAAAGTTGCATGGTTCTGTACGCTATTTGGAGAAAGAAGAACCGATGCTATTGGAAGATTTTCGTATCGAGTCTTTTGAAGTTCCGCATGATGGAACAGATAATGTAGGTTATTGTATAGAAATTGACGGAAAGGTTTTTTCATTCCTTACCGACTTGGGAGAGATTACTCCAACCGCTGCCCGATATATTTGCAAAGCCCACTATCTGATCATTGAGGCTAATTATGATGAAGAAATGCTTCGTATGGGACCTTATCCGACATATCTGAAAGAGCGTATCTCAAGCAAAACAGGTCATATGAGTAATATAGATACCGCCAACTTTCTTGCGGAAAACATAATGGAGCATCTCCGTTATATTTGGCTTTGCCATCTGAGTAAAGATAATAATCATCCGGAGTTAGCATATAAGACAGTTGAGTGGAAATTGAAGAGTAAAGGTATTATTGTCGGGAAAGATGTGCAACTACTTGCTTTAAAGAGAAATACGCCTTCGGAGCTCTATGAGTTTGAATAAATGTGAGAAAAAAGAGTAAAAAACAGGCCTGTTTATTTGGTAATATAAAATAAAAGCCATACTTTTGCAACCGCAAACGAGAAACAAGCACTCTTAGCTCAGCTGGTAGAGCAATTGACTCTTAATCAATGGGTCCAGGGTTCGAGTCCCTGAGGGTGTACAAAAGGAGATTATAAATAATCTCCTTTTTGTTTTTGGTGACATTTTGAAATATTGTTTTATCTTTGCCACCGCAAAAATTAATTTGATGAAAACAACTTATCAGTTTAACATACTCGTCAATCATTTGGAGCTGGCTTAGCTACAGTTCCATCCCATTTTAGATATACCTTAGGTTTTTCAGGGAGGTATCCTATTCTTTTTTCTTCTGTATAGATGCAACAGGGAAATAATTTCATTCTTTATCAAACTTATTATGAATAATTGGAAGAAAAAGTTTATCATTATATGGACAGGGCAACTATTCTCTATACTAAGTAGTTCTATTGCCCAGTTTTCTATTGTTTTGTGGATTAGTCTTAAAACGGGATCTGCGGAGGTATTGTCATTTGCAACTATCGCTGCTTTATTACCACAAGCTTTATTAGGCCCTTTTGCCGGCGTCTTTGTCGATCGTTGGAATCGTAAATGGACTATGATTGGTGCTGACAGTTTTGTCGCTCTCTGTTCCGGAGTGATCGCTTTACTGTTCTATTTGGATATAATCGAATTATGGCATATATATCTTTTACTTATGTTGCGTTCGGTTGGCGGTGCATTTCATACGCCTGCCATGAAATCCTCTGTACCATTGTTGGCACCGGAAAAAGAACTTATGCGCATTGCGGGTATCAATCAAGCTATCCAGTCGATTTGTAACATTGGTGGTCCGGCTCTTGGAGCCATATTGCTTCTTGCGTTTGACATGAGTCTTGTCATGCTTCTAGATGTATTGGGAGCTATAATAGCTTGTACAGCTTTACTTTTTGTGTATATTCCCAATCCTAAACAAGAAAATACCTCAGCTAAAAATGTACTTTATGATATGCGAGATGGATTTAATGTAATTATGCGTAATAAAGGAGTCAGTTGGGTAATGGTAACTGAAGTTCTGGTTACATTTTTTGTTATGCCAATGGTGGCATTGATGCCGTTGATGACTTTGAAAAATTTCTCGGGAACAGCATATCAAGTAAGTTTGATAGAAACTCTTTTCGGTGCTGGCATGTTGGCCGGTGGTGCCTTATTGGGTGTATGGAATCCAAAGATACGTAAAACCTTGCTGATTGCTATTTCCTATTTTTTGCTTGGTGCGGCATTGGCATTTTGTGGAATACTTCCGGCTGATGGTTTTGTACTTTTTGCAGCATTAACAGTGGCACAAGGTATAGTTGTCCCATTTTTTTCCGGGCCTTTTACCTCATTACTGCAAACTCAGTTTAAACCGGCATATTTAGGACGTGTGTTTTCTCTTTTTGACAGCGTGAGCTTATTGCCTTCTATCATTGGGTTGTTCATTACCGGATTTATTGCTGATAGTTTAGGAATAGCCAATATTTTTATCTGTTGTGGGATAGCAATTGTATTTACCTCAATTTTGATGATGTGCATTCCGGCTGTCAGAGATCTGGAAAAGCAAAGTAAATAGATATGGGATTGGTTATCCTAAATAAAAAGCTGATCACCGTTCGTGCTTCTTTACTTATCATCGGTAAAGAATCGCAAATGGTGATCCAGCCTCTATAGGATTACAATAGGAAATATGATCAGACGATAAAAGCAATAGCCAATTAAAAAATAAATTGAAATCGTCCTTGAAAAACACTAAAGTTTTTGCGGCTGATCTCTTTTATACTGGCTCCGGGTATCAGATAGCTATAGTTTAATTTTATACCTATATATTTATTAATATAATAGTTGAGTCCGATGGAGATATCTTTTTGTTCTCCTCCCCAAATGGCGGCATCCTCATCGTTGAGTGTCAAATAGTTAAATCGTGAACAAACCTCCAGACTTTTTCCTTCCGGACGACCGGCACATGCAACAGATTCATCGTACAGATAAGTTTCTCCGGATAAAAGCCAAGAGCACTGAAGGTAGGCTCCTTGTGCCACATAGTTCTTAAAAGCATTGTCTCGTTCCACATGAGTACGTATATATTCACTTTGCAGGCAGAAACGGTGATAATAAACCAGTAATTCTGTGCCAAATTTTATCTGATATGCTGCATGATCAATAGTAGCCATTGCAATATTTCGGTTATCAATCGTACTCACACCAGGAGATTTATAGATAAATATGTTTTTATCTTCTTCATTTAAGGATTCGTTAGGGGTGCGGTAATTGGCCGCAAAACCTATATGAATAAGTTTCTTGCTTTCTAAAACCGGACGATATACTACCCTGCCATCCAAAGCATATCCATGTGACGTTTTTTTTAGGTTGTTGACTTCATTATCCATGAATGCCCCTCCTGACATATAATGACGTTTGTTTCGGTAACTATAAGTGATTCCCATTCGCCTGCCGTTTGTTAATGCAAGAACAGCTCCTGGAGATTGATTAAAGCGAATGTCGAAAGTGCTGCACATCATTTCTAAACTAAACGGTTCGTAGAATTGTCCGACTTGTATAGAATGGTTCTTGTATGTGTACTTTGCAAAAGCATCTTTTATTGTCGCTTTATTGCCGGTATAGCCTATTTCAAGTTTCATATCCCAATTTTGATATGCGACTTTTGCACCTATCCGAAGATCACTGAATTCAACTCCATTACCAAAATTATTATCATTCTTGAGATAAACACCACCATCCAGAAGCATACGTCCTGTCACTTTACATTGTAGTTTATCCGGATTAGGCTGTGCTGAAGATATCAAAGCGTAAGATATACCTAATAGATAAAATAAGGTGTGTTTTAAATATAAATTCATTCGTTATTAGATTTTTAGTTTTGCTGTTTATTTCGACTACAAAAATACATCAAAAGAAATATAGATGAAATGAATATTATAAATTATTGATATAATGGTATGCCCAACCGCTTGAAATATTATAATATTAATGTAATAAAATTGATGTGGAGAATTATCAGCATAGTGGATCTTATAAAATATTATATCCATATCTGTTGGATTATAATAGTTTACGTGAATTATTCGATGGAGATTATTATAAAGCCTATCTAAAAAACTCCTTAGAATATTTTTCTTTATTCAAAGTGTAATTTATTTTTTACTAAATATTAATCTGAAAATTTCTTCTTTGCTATACATCATTGTGAATGAGATTGTTTGTTTTGTGTGATTATTTGCAACTTGATACTTAAAAACAACAGTTTATTCTTAATACGGAATAAAAGACATTATTCCGTATTAAAAAAGTCTCTCAAATATTTGCCATTTAAAAATAAAGGTTTACCTTTGCACCCGAAATCAAGAACGCTTGATGGCAATGCACTCTTAGCTCAGCTGGTAGAGCAATTGACTCTTAATCAATGGGTCCAGGGTTCGAGTCCCTGAGGGTGTACAAGTTAAAAAGGAAAAGCTCTGAAAAACATTTATTTTTAGGGCTTTTCCTTTTTTATTATTTCAGGATATAATGTAAAATCTAAGGAGAATTTCTCTTTTCTGATAATACAAAAATCCAAATGAGTTCAATTAAATGCCCTATACAAGTACATCCATTTGCTATCTAGAAATTGTTTTATTTCTTCTTATATATCACTTCTCTAAGTCCAGCTATAAAGGAGTACACATACCAGTTCGCTAAATGGGAGTATCGTCTGATTGACAGGTGTAAAACCGAACAGAGGAGCAATAGAACGAATGAGGCAAAAATTGATTTTATACGTTTGTCATTGTTCTTATGAAATGTTAGCATTCTTGCGCTGACATCAGTTTCTTTTTAATGATAATACCCTTCAGATTGAAAAGTTATATGTAAAATTGATGAGGATATTGAGTTTTATGTATTTGACAGTAAATAGATGGATAATTATAGCAAAAAGACTGGAAAAAAATGGTTTTAATTTTGTTTTTAACTCCAAAACTTACTATCTTTAGGAAATTGATTATTATTGGGGGCAATTAATAAGTCCTGGCCCACAGGCGAATGATATGAGAATACAATTTGAAATTAAAGAAAAATTACCTGATATTATCGGGGAAATTCTGAATTCCGAAAAATGGATGACCCTTATTAAGGAAGATATTTCGGGTAGGAAATTGGTTGTAATCCGTGATCAGGCATTCGATTCGGAGGCAACTGTGGAGATTTACTCTCGCGAAGTGACTATTAAGACAGCATGGTCCAGATACACTTATCGGCTGTTTGTTTTAGGAGACTGTGTATGGTGTGAGTATAATGGTGCTTATCGTGGATTATTAGAGCAAAAACTGTTGCCATCTATCACCCCTAAAGAGAGTCTGTTGGATTCGGAAGTTCTGGACAGCTCATTGTATGGGCATGAAAAGAAGAAACTTCGGGAATATGCTGAAGATAATCTTAAACTGAAGAAATTCAGACGTGAGAATTTTAATGAAAATCGTACGGGGGTAGCTCCTTTTGATCATCCAAAGAAAGTATATGATGAATTCATTAAGGAAGACTACATTGCTCCTTCTTCGAAGGAGAATAATAAATAGAAATAATGAAAGGAGGACATACTATTGTATAGATCCTCCTTTATTTTTTATAGATTCTACTCTATATCTTCCATTTCGGGTGCATCATGTATACTTTTTACGATAAATGTCCATATAATGAACAAAAAGAATAGATAGAAAAATAGATAGTCCATAGTTACTTTTTTTATATTGTTGATATAACAGATCAGATATTAAAAAGATGCTCACATTATATTTTTTTTGCAATACCGATAAAAAATGCATTGCCTTTTTGAAGCAATGCATTTTCTTTGAAGTCAATATTTAATAAAACAGTTATTAATCATCGGAATAGCCATACTCTTTGAGAATATTTCTGCCTATTTCTTCAAGACAACTTTTCAAGAACTTCCATATTTCTTTCATGATTATATTCGCTAATGTTTATTGATATAACAAAAGTGATAATTTATGGGTCGAATATTATTCTTGTTTTTTTCAGATTTTATCGTTATTTGATTTGTATCAAGTAAACAATACAAAACTGCCAGTTGTTTATATTATAAAATCTAAAAATATAAACTTATGATTTACAAATTTTTATTTCCTCTAAAACCAGACAGTGCCGGAGCATCTCTATTCTTGTTGATTCTAAGAATTTCGTTTGGCCTGTTGTTGATGAATCATGGTATACAAAAGTGGAGCAATTTTCAGGAACTTTCCACATCCTTTCCTGATCCATTAGGGCTGGGTTCTCCCCTCTCTTTAGGATTGGCTGTTTTTGCAGAGTTGGCATGTTCAATGGCCTTTATTATAGGCTTCTTATATAGATTGGCTATGATTCCGATGATTTTTACTATGGTAATTGCATTCTTTGTTATTCATGCCAATGATGTTTTTGCAATGAAAGAGCTGGCGTTAGTATATCTGATTATTTTTGTTTTGATGTATATTAGTGGTCCCGGGAAATATTCAGTTGATTATGTGATAGGACGACAACTCAAAAACAAACGAAAATTGTAAATGGAAAAGTAACCTAAATTTGTTCTCTTTGACTAAAAAGATTATATTTGCAGCATATAACTGGATCATTTTTATATAAATGATCTATAATATTAACGTAATAACAAATAATAAATTTAGTATGAAAAAGAACAGATTGACTTTGGTTGCTGCCATTTTTCTCAGTGGTACTATCCTATTTAGTTCATGTGTAGGATCATTCGGACTGTTTAATCGTATTTCTTCCTGGAACCAGTCTATTGGTACGAAATTTGTGAATGAACTTGTTTTTCTTGCTTTAAATATCGTTCCGGTATATGGTGTTGCTTATCTGGCGGACGCTTTGGTTATCAATTCTATTGAGTTCTGGAGTGGAACCAACCCGATGGCTAATGTAGGTGATGTTAAGAAAGTGAAAGGTGAGAATGGGGATTATTTAGTAAAGACTCTTGAAAATGGCTATTCTATCACTAAAGAAGGTGAAGATTCAGCTATGGAGTTGATTTATAATAAAGAAGCAAATACTTGGAATGTTGTTGCCGATGGAGTTAGCACAGAGCTATTGAAAATGAACAATGACGGTACTGCTGAAATGAACTTACCGAATGGAGATAAAATGAATGTAACTCTTGATGCACAAGGTATGATGGCTGCACGTCAGGCTACAATGGGTGGACTGTTCTTTGCTGCACGTTGATTATTGAAATAAATAAAATATAAAGATGAAACTTAAACTCTGAGAGTAAGTTTCATCTTTTTTGTATCTATCTCCCTGTAATGTATAACTAGAATGGATAGCCTACTGCAAAATGGAATGCGAAATCGCGGCTGAATCTAGGATGAATAATAGGATAGCGCTCTTTTGCTTTTTTATATTTAGGATTTATAGCTTTCATCCCCCCATCAAAGCGAAGTACAAAAAAGTCTAAGTCAAGTCTGAGCCCTAATCCATAAGCAACGGCAATCTGCTTATAAAACTTATCAAATTCAAAAACACCACCCGGCTGATTTTCATATTCACGAATAGTCCATATATTTCCTGCATCGATAAATGCTGCTCCACGAAACTTCCAGAATAGACGAGTACGGTATTCGATACTTGCATCCAGTTTAATATCTCCGGATTGATTCATGAAATTCCCATCTCCGGCAAAGGATCCCGGTCCTAAATTGCGTACGGACCATCCTCTAACACTGTTTGCTCCTCCTGAAAAATATCTTTTTTCAAAAGGAACTACTTTGGCATTTCCATAAGGAACAGCGATTCCTATTCCGGCATGAAATGCAAGAGAATTACGATGGTCAATAATAATATTTTTGGCAAAATCAAAATCTCCTTTTAAATATTGTGCATATGGTATACCTAAAATAGCATATTCGCCATCTTTATTTTTTCTCATATTAATCATTTTCGAAATTCCGTAAAGAATATTACCTGCTGATTCGAAGCCAGCCCGTATAGAATAAGAATTAGTTGTAATTGTATTATTGACAAGAGCTCCACCCGCACTATTATAGCTATAATTGTATCCCATACGTACAATCAAACGATTTTCATAATTATATTTGAGAATATAATTATCTTTATCCTTATTAATATAATCTTCCTGGAATTGAGACGAAATCCAAGGCAGATAGAGATAACTGATATCCAACAAATCGATGCGATGCTGTATTTTCTGTTTTTGCATCCATTTATAGCTCCACGAAGCCGAGGCAATGGTACGTGAGAACTCCGGACGTAATTGATAATTATATTGCAAGCCGAATTCTGTAGTTGCTTTTATTCGTCGTTTAAAGTCAGACGTGAGAAAAGGAAACAAGAAATTGGGGAAATTAATGCTTGTTTCGACTCCGTATTCAGTATAGTTATGGTTCTTATAACCCGGTTGTAATCCCGAAATAGCCTCGTATGCTCCACGAAACTTTACCATGAAGGTTTCCGAGCCGCGGAATAAATTTCTATGTTGAAAAGAAACAGATGCGGCAGCTCCCAAATCTCCTGCAGAATTAGTGCCTTCCAGTTCAAAAGAGATAGATTTATGCTTGCTTTTAGTTAGCATGACATAACAATTTAATTGGGTGCTATCACCATTTTGAGTTTCGAAAAAACGAATATTAGTATATTTGAGCGCCGATAGTCGCCCAAAGTAAGTATAAGTCTTCTGTACATTACGTTCGTCATATAAATCTCCGGATGCAAATCTCAGGTTATCCACTAACACTTTGGGACGTAAATATAGCTTGTCTTTATAGTAGATCGGAAATCCGTTATAATGCAAGGAATCGTTGATCTCAATGCTACTCAAAGCTGACGATTGCAGAACATCATAATCGGTAATGAAATTGATTTTGTTAATCTTATACTGAAAATGCTCTTTAGGAGTATCTCCGACATAAGTTTTATAAGGTAATAAGTGTAAAGTGAGATCCACCTGATGGGTATTGCGGGCAGTGTCAGCTGTATAAGTAATGTAATCCTTATTAAATTTATAATAACCGTTACATAATAGATAGTCTGTAATGCGCTGTCGTTCCGCATCAAGTACATTTACATCGAAAAGCATTCCTTCTCTTAACATTGATTGGGTAGAATCATTCCGAAGATATTCTGCTATTTTCTTATCAGAAATATCATATTTCAGTGTACGTACAATATAAGGTTTGCCTGAAGTGATTTCATAAAATAATTTTAGCTTTTTCTTTTTCGTTTTTGTAGTTCTTTTTACGCTAGCTCCCATATATCCTAAATTTTGCACTGCTTTAGCAATTTCTTCTTGCGAGCGTATAGCGTCGGATTCATTGTATATTACCGGAGCATCTCCTATTTTACGCAGGAATCGATTGAACCATTTTGTAGAATCCCGTCCGGACCAATTATATACATATAGCTGGGTTTTGATGGTACTGAACCATTTAGAATTAGGATTCTGGCGAACATAAAGTCGCATGTCCGAAGGTTTTATTTCTTTGTTGTCAGTATGTATTTTTACCTCATCCAATAGATAAGAGCCATCCGGTACAAACTTAGTGGCAGAGCACGAAGCCAGTGACAAAGCAAGATAAAGAAGAATCGTGTAAAGAATCCCTTTCTTCATATACGGTTTTTAATAGATTATGCCAAACAAGATACAAATATAAACCATATTTTTCGTTTGGGGAAATAAAAATGCCGGAAGAGCTGAAAAGCATCTTCCGGCATTTTTATAGATGATTATATCATTTAAGTGTAAAACGGACTGGAAGTGTAAACCGTGAATTCACTTCCTGACCATTTTTTTGTTTTCCCGGAGTCCAGTCAGGCATTAAATTTATGATCCGTATGGCCTCTGCGTCAAGTGATGGAGATACACTTTTCACAACTTTCGGATCAATAATTTTACCATTTTTGGTAACAACAAACTGTATCACAACCTGACCTTCCTGCTTACTTTCAATAGCTTGTGCCGGATAAGTAATATTCTTGTAGAGAAACTCGAGACACGCTTTCATTCCTCCCGGAAATTCGGGAGCTGTGTTCACTATATCATATACCTGGTCTCCCAAGATAGATACACTATCCGGTACAGCTTCTTCTTTTGAAGCGACAGTGTCTTTCACTTCGGTAGTGGCCTGATCATTACTTGTTGTTTTGCTTCCACAATTGCTAAATAATAACAGCATGGCTACTGCCGACAAAAATATCAGGAATTTACTTTTCATAATTCTTTGAGTTCTTTTTTCGTTCAACATTTCAATTAGTTTTTAAAGGTAATACTTGAGTGAATATTTAAATTTGCTGCAGCCGTTCAATATATTCCAAGGATTCTGATATATACCTATTGTTTAAAGTTTCTCTATATTTAATAGAGGAGGAACTTTTTCTAAAAACAGTAAATTATAATTCTTTTCTTATATTTCACATATTCATAAAAGGATTCTCTACTTTGTATATCAATATAATATCGTATAACAAATCTACTAAAATTAAGTAGATTATACGATTTTATCAATATAAATATTGTTAATGGGAATGAAATTAATCCATAAAAGGAAGATAAATATGATAGCTAATTAAGAATATCTTTATAGCTTTGCCATAAAATGAGATTTAGATGAGCATATTAAGTAAAAATAGAATAAAATATATTCGTTCGCTGGAATTAAAGAAAATCAGGAAAGAGGAAAAAGTTTTTTTAGCAGAAGGTCCGAAGCTTGTTGGTGATGTATTAGGATATTTCCCTTGCAAACTATTGATAGCAACATCTGATTGGCTTGAGGAACATCCAGCAGTTCAAGCAGCAGAAGTCATTGAAGTAACTTCAGAGGAGCTTTCCCGTACCAGTCTGTTGAAGACACCACAACAGGTATTAGCATTGTTTGAACAACCTGAATATGAAATCGATATGGAAGCTATCCGCAATTCTTTGTGTTTGGCTTTGGACGATATACAAGATCCTGGAAATCTTGGTACGATCATTCGTCTTGCCGATTGGTTCGGAATTGAGCACATTTTTTGTTCGCCCAACACAGTTGATGTGTTCAATCCCAAGACAATACAAGCCACTATGGGAGGAATTGCCAGAGTAAAAGTGTATTATACAGCTTTACCGGACTTGATGCATTCGTTAGGGAATGTACCTGTATATGGTACTCTTTTAGATGGGGAAAATATGTATGAACAACCTTTGTCGAAGAATGGAATTATAATAATGGGCAACGAAGGAAATGGTATCAGCCCTGAGATAGAGAAGCTGGTAAACCGTAAGTTATATATCCCTAACTATCCTGCAGAACGAGAGACTTCAGAATCACTAAATGTTGCTATTGCTACTGCAATTGTCTGTGCAGAGTTTCGGCGACAGGCTGCATTGTAACAAAATTGAAAGGATATAATAAATAAGCCCGCCATTTCATATCTATGGTAACTTTCGGAATATAAATACTTTGTTTTTCTATATTAGTAAAGTTAAACAAAGTATTTATATCTGATTCTTCTTGTGGAGTCAGTAGTATGACACCCGGAAACCATTCTACAGACTCTATTTCTTCGCTGAAAGGAAAGATATAACAAATATATCCTCCTTCTATTTCTATCGCATATTGCTTTAAAAATCCACTTCCCGGAACAAATAAATAATGTGCAGCAAAGCGCTTCATATTCTCTTTTAATTATTCTGACGACGTAATGGCCTCCTTGGATTGGTCCTTTGTTGTCTTTCCAATTGCTGTTTCTCTTTTTCTATCTGCATCTCTTTTTCACGTTGTTCCGGTTTAATAGGCCGGACATCATTATTAGGACGATTCAGATCGTTCGGATTCGTACGTTGATGGGGTGATGATGCTTGAATAGTGTCTTTGGGAGTTTTCTTCTGAATAGAATCGTCATTACTTTTTTCTTTTATTGAATCAGTTTTTAGAGAATCTCTACCTGTCTGTGTTATTGAATCATTTGCATGATAACGGGTCAATGAAATATCACTGACCAGAAGTGTTATTGATTCCTCAGATAGCGGACAAAAGATAAATCCTTTTATCTCCTTGATATTCATTGTATCCGATTGGAGACGAATATTTTGAATGCCAGATTTAAAAATGTGCTTCACACAACTATGGGTCACTGTGTCGTTTTCATAAACAATCTGCATAGCCATTATTGGAGCCATTGTTGAATCAGGAATTTCACTCAGGAAGTTATATTGCATTTTCCAAAGCAACACATCGCGTTTTTTGAAGTTCGTATCAGAAGGTAGAGTGAACGTAAATTTATTGTTTAATGGAGCCTCTGTTAATTGAGCAATTCGCTGCCATGCCCAAACATCGATGCTGTCACCCGGAGCAGACATCTTAGGTTTATTGTCACGTAATGCAATCAGATGGTTGATGGCATTTTGCTGCGCTTTCAGTCTTTTGTTCACTTTCTCATAGATTTCCGATAATATTTTTGTATTTCGGGTATACCATACCATTGATGAGTCGAAAACTTCTTCTGTCGTACCATACTTTTTGAATACTGCTTCGACGTACAATGCCTTTTTATAGTTCTCACCACCGGGCATGTTCTCTCCCATCGCTTTGGCAATGTGATAATCGTATAATAAATTTTCCATCTCCGATTCTGATATGACGCTGTCCGGCCTTTTCACCTTACAAGCAGATACAATCAGTACCAAAAGACAAATACAACATAATTGAAATCGGAAAAACTTTTTCATTACCTGTTTTTTACTTTTTAGTCACAGAATGATGATATGAATCATTCAGGTATTTGCTGTAGAATAGTAATAAGGCAATAATTCCGCAACTAATGGCGGCATCTGCAAAATTAAAGATCGGACTGAAGAAAATAAAATGTTCTCCTCCGACAAAAGGCATCCATGTCGGCCAGTTGGTATCAATGATCGGGAAATAGAACATATCGACAACTTTACCATAGAACCAAGTAGAATAACCGCCGCCATCAGGCATGAAACTGGCTATTTGTGAATGTGTACTTTCGTTGAAGATGACTCCATAGAATACACTGTCGATGATATTACCCAATGCACCGGTTAGAATTAATGATACACAGATAATATATCCGGTCTTTAATCCTCTTTTTACGATTTTGTATAGATACCATCCTATTAATCCTACTGCAACGATTCGGAATGTAGTTAAAAAGAGTTTCCCAAAAAGCTCCATTCCAAACGCCATACCATTATTTTCAGTGAAATAGATATAAAACCAGTCCGTAATGCGAATACTTTCATGCCAATACATATGAGTTTTGATCCAAATCTTTATGACCTGATCAATAATCAAGACAGAAAAAATGACGAGTATAGCGATTTGTCCTTTCGTGAGTAGTTTTTTCATCTTTGTTAAGCTATCAGTTATACAAGTTACGAGCTACCAATGACAATCAAAAAGAGGAACACAATATAGTTGTGTGAAACCCTTGTTTCTTGTAACAGGTAGCTCGTAGCCTACTATTTATTTCTTTCCACTGTTCTTTGCTTCGATGCTCAGTGTAGCATGAGGCACAGCACGCAGACGCTCTGCAGGAATTAACTTTCCAGTTTCGCGGCAGATGCCATACGTCTTATTCTCGATACGTACCAAAGCAGCTTGCAAGCCTTGAATAAACTTCAACTGGCGTTGTGCCAAACGTGTGGTTTCTTCTTTTGACAACGTATTCGCTCCTTCTTCCAAAACCTTATATGTAGGAGACGTGTCATCTGTATCGTTTCCGTCCAGTCCCATTAGACTTAGTTTTAACTGTTCATAGTCACGTTGTGCTAATTCCAGTTTTTCATTAATGATGGCGCGGAATTCTTCCAGTTCCGCATCCGAATATCTTGTCTTTTCTGCCATAACTTTTACTGTTTATAGATTATTAGTATTAGAATTATTCTTTCACTACATTCACAAACAAAGAGAAGTCGTCGAAATTCAATTCTGTTCCGTCTTTTACTTCATCTGCTAAAGTAAGGGATGTACCCAAAACTTGGTTACAAATATAACTATTATATTCATTTACCGCATCATCAGTCTGCGGATTTTTAGATAATGTTAATTTTATTTTGTCTGTAATCTCGAAACCGCTTGATTTACGGATATTTTGAATGCGATTTACCAATTCACGAGCAATTCCTTCACGACGGAGTTCGTCTGTCACGGTAACCTCAAGTGCAACAGTCAGTTTCCCTTCATTGGCAACCAACCATCCCGGAATATCTTCACTGAAGATTTCCACATCCGCCGATTCTATCACAGCTTCTGCTCCGCCCAAATCAAAGGTGTACTTACCATTCTTTTCAAGTTCTGCAATAGCTTCTTGTGACATTTCTGCTACAGCAGCTGCTACAGCTTTCATTTGTTTTCCAAATTTTGGTCCTAGTTTTTTGAAATCACACTTCACTTTTTTCACCAAAACACCTGCCGCACCATCCACAAACTTGATCTCTTTTACGTTCACTTCGCTCATGATTAATGCTTTCACGGCTTCGATATGCGCTTTTTGAACTTCATCTACCACGGGAATCATAATACACTGCAATGGCTGGCGAACCTTAATGTTTACTTTACGGCGTAATGCCAGCACCATGGAAGTAACATCTTGTGCCATTTGCATTTGTGCTTCCAGTTCTTTATCAACCATTTTCTCATTGTATTCCGGGAATTTGGCAAGATGGACAGACACAACGTTATCACGACCTGTTACTCCGATCAAATCACTGTACAAGCGGTCTGCATAGAATGGAGCGATAGGTGCCATCAGTTTGGCTACAGTCTCCAAACATGTATACAGAGTCTGATATGCAGAGAGCTTATCTTGAGTGAATCCACCACCCCAGAAACGTTTACGGTTCAGGCGAACATACCAGTTAGACAGATTATCATTTACAAAATCTGAAATTAAACGTCCGGCTTTAGTCGGTTCATATTCATTGTAGCAAGTATCTACCTCTTTTACTAATGTATTCAAGACGGATAGAATCCATCGGTCAATTTCCGGACGCTCATTCATCGGAAGATCGGCTTCCTTGTATTCAAAACCGTCTACATTGGCATACAGGGCAAAGAAAGAATAAGTATTGTATAACGTTCCGAAGAATTTACGGCGTACCTCTTCAATGCCATCAACATCAAACTTCAGGTTGTCCCATGGAGAAGAGTTAGTGATCATATACCAGCGTAACGGATCAGAGCCATATTGTTCAATAGTAGAGAATGGGTCAACAGCATTACCTAAACGTTTAGACATCTTGTTGCCATTTTTATCTAATACTAATCCATTGGAAATAACAGCCTTATAAGAGACGCTATCGAATACCATTGTTGCAATGGCATGTAAAGTAAAGAACCATCCGCGAGTTTGGTCTACTCCTTCCGCTATAAAATCGGCCGGGTATACCTGATGACTATCCAACAATTCTTTATTTTCAAATGGATAATGAATCTGAGCATACGGCATTGCGCCCGAATCAAACCATACGTCGATCAAGTCTGCTTCACGTTTCATCGGCTTCCCGTCCTTTGAGACAAGGATAATATCGTCTACATAAGGGCGATGAAGGTCTATCTTATTATAATTCTCTTCATTATATTCACCCGGTACGAAACCTTTATCTTTATAAGGATTCGACTGCATATATCCTGCAGCGACTGATTTTTCTATTTCATTATATAGCTCTTCAACCGACTCGATACATTTTTCGTCACTGTTATCTTCTGTTCGCCAAATCGGTAATGGAGTACCCCAATAACGAGAACGGCTTAAGTTCCAGTCATTCAGGTTTTCCAGCCATTTTCCAAAGCGACCGGTTCCGGTAGACTCCGGTTTCCAGTTAATAGTCTTATTCAATTCTATCATGCGTTCTTTGCAAGCTGTAGAACGAATAAACCAGCTGTCCAGCGGATAATATAGTACCGGTTTATCTGTACGCCAGCAATGGGGATAATTATGCACATGCTTCTCTATTTTGAAAGCTTGATTATTAACCTTCATCATCATACAGATACTTACATCCAATGACTCATCCTGATCGGACAGGTTTGGGTCATATGCATTCTTCACAAATCGGCCAGCATACTCTTTATATAAATCTACGTTAACGCGCTGTTTTATAAAGTCTTCATCCAATTCATCTAAAGTATAGAATTTACCGGTCAAATCTACCATCGGACGAAGTTCTCCCTTTTTATTAACCAACTGTAGCGGAGGTATGCCGGCAGCTTTTGCTACTTGGGCGTCATCGGCACCAAATGTAGGTGCAATATGTACGATACCTGTACCGTCTTCCGTCGTTACATAATCGCCCAAAATTACTCTGAAAGCACCTTCGCCCGGATTTACCCACGGAATTAATTGCTCGTATTCCATGCCTACCAAATCAGGACCTTTATATTCAGCTATCACTTTGAAAGGAACCAACTTATCACCTGCCTTATAATCTTCCAGCTTCAGTTCGGCTGCTTTCGGATTAAAATGTGCATTCAATAACGCCTTTGCCAATACCACCGTGATGGGTTGTCCTGTATATGCGTTGTATGATTGAACTGCTACATAATCAATTTTAGGGCCGACACAGAGTGCGGTATTTGAAGGTAATGTCCATGGAGTAGTGGTCCATGCCAGGAAATAAGGAGTGCCCCATTGTGCCATTTCCGGTTTGGGGTTCTTCATTTTGAATTGTGCCACTACTGTCGTATCTTTCACGTCCCGATAACATCCCGGTTGATTCAGTTCGTGTGAACTTAATCCGGTTCCTGCTGCCGGAGAATAGGGTTGGATGGTGTATCCTTTATACAGTAATCCTTTTTTATACAATTGTTTTAGCAACCACCACAAGGTTTCGATGTAACGATTATCATATGTAATGTATGGATGCTTCATATCCACCCAATAGCCCATTTTGTGGGTCAGGTCTTCCCATTCCTTTGTAAACTTCATCACATCCTGACGACAGTGAGCATTGTATTCGGCTACTGAAATTGTTTTTCCAATATCCTCTTTTGTGATTCCCAAAGACTTTTCAACCCCCAACTCAACAGGAAGTCCGTGTGTGTCCCAACCGGCTTTACGTTTCACCTGATAGCCCTTCATCGTTTTGTAACGACAGAAAATATCTTTGATAGAACGAGCCATTACGTGGTGAATACCCGGCATACCGTTAGCTGATGGAGGTCCTTCAAAAAATACAAACGAAGGACAGCCTTCACGTTCTGTCATACTCTTGGCGAAAACTTGGTTTTCGTCCCATTTTTTCAACACGTCCTTATTCACCTTCGAAAGGTCGAACTGCGAATATTCGGCAAATTTCTTGCTCATGGCTATATTTACAATTTTACTATATTACAATTTAAGATTGGGATACCCTCCCTATTTTAAGGGTGCAAATGTACAAAAACATTCGTTTTCATACAAGAAAAGGCTTTTTAATTTCAGTATGATAGAAAAGGCTATCTTGTGAAAAGAGTGTAAAAAGTAGTAAGGGGGGTGAAACAAAAAACTACATGTCTTGTTTATCAGTGAAATTTTAAAACCTATATGTTATGAATTACGGTATAAGTGTATTGTTCAGAGCAATTCCCTTGGCAATGGCTCTGTTTTGTTTTGGCTACGGGGCGTTTATCAGTGCATATGGCGATGACTCTAACCGACTGGTAGCAGGTCCGGTAGTTTTTTCATTAGGTATGATTTGCATTACATTATTTGCAACAGCCGCTACTATTATCCGGCAAATCATACATACTTACGGGCGAGGTTCTTTATATGCATTGCCTATTATCGGTTATCTGGCCGCTGTTGTCACAATTGTTGGCGGAATTTGCATGTTTACCCGATCTACCTCTGCCTCCTCTTTCGTAGCTGGACATGTAGTTGCCGGAGTGGGACTGATAACTACTTGTGTAGCAACCGCAGCAACATCTTCTACCCGTTTTTCATTGATTCCTGCCAACTCAAAAATGATTGGTAACGGTATTCCTAAAGGAGCGTTTACCAAGGGGCAAGAGCTTATATTAAAAACAATAGCTATCACTATATCGTTGATTGCCTGGATATGGGCTTTCGTTTTATTAGCCAAGAGCGATGTACATCCTGCTTATTTCGTAGCAGGGCATGTGATGGTAGGTTTAGCTTGCATTTGCACAAGCCTGATTGCTTTGGTTGCTACTATTGCCCGTCAAATCAGAAATGTGTATACGGATAGAGAACGTAAAAGATGGCCAAAACTCGTATTGTTGATGGGAACCGTTTCGCTTCTTTGGGGACTGTTTGTTATTTTTTCCGATTCAAGCACCACTAACGGAGTAATCGGATACATCATGATTGGGCTTGGGCTGGTTTGTTACAGCATTTCAAGTAAAGTAATTCTGCTGGCGAAAATTTGGGGAAGAGAATTTGCTTTGGCCAACCGCATCCCTCTGATTCCGGTATTGACGGCGTTGGCCTGTTTGTTTCTGGCTTCTTTCGTTTTTGAATTGGGTACGACGCATGATGATTATTTTATCCCTGCACGCGTATTAGCCGGTTTGGGTGCCATTTGCTTCACTCTCTTTTCAATTGTCAGTATTCTTGAGAGTGGAACATCTTCAAAATAAATATAAGGGTGTCAAAACTCACCACAGAGGACACAGAGTAACACAGAATCGATTTTAAATTGTTGATTATTAATAAAAAAAGGTTCTGTGATACTCCTTGTTACTTCGTGGTGAAAAGAGTTTTGATACCCTCTTATTCATAAAATTTGTTGAGTGAGATATAATATTCTAATCGGGAATTGGGTAATGTGAATGACATGTAATTGCCAAAATATACAGTTGGGCAGCCGGTTTCACCAAGAACTTTTCCTGCATGAGATTTTTTAATGGCAGATGCAAATGTCGAGGCTCCGGAATAAGTGGATTCATTTACCAATACTGTAACTGCTCCTTTATAAATGTCTGCTTTATCCCGGTTTCCCTCTACGAAAGAATCCCGAATAGCAAATAAAGAACCGTCAGGTAAATTTTTGATCTCTTCATAGGTTTCCGGATGTTTTTGTTCATTGTACCGTTTTGAGTACGAACTGATTTTTAAATCAGTTTTGATATATAATGTATAAGCATCATGCGATAAGTATGACAGAAGCATGTCAACTCCGGCACTTGACCCTCCTTTGTTATTCCTGACATCTATAACCAAATTGGGTACATGTTCTCTGTTAATCACCGAAAAGACTGAGTCACAAAATTGTTTTAGTTGTGGTAATTGATATAAGTTCATTATTTGCAGAGTAGCAGTCTGTTTATCCGGACTTAGAGTATAAACAAATTGTGGCAGACTTTTGCCAAGTCGTGCTTTTAAAACAGGGAAGGCATCTATTTGACTGATACCATTCAATGATTCTTTCCAGATCTTTTTTCCTCTTTTAATTGTAAAATCATATTTTTCACCCCAATTATATTTATACCATAGCAAAGTAGAAAGATAACTGGTCAATTGATTTTCCTTAATAGCGTTTCCTTTTTCAGCTCCCAGTAAGAGATACAATTGGCTTAATATGGTTTGACTATTTATATTATTCATACATATTATTTCATCATTTTCCTGTATTGAACAGGATATTAGAGGAAAATCAACCAATATCTTATTCTCTACTATTTTTAAGCGTAGAGGCAGAGTCAGCCCTCCATTATTCAAATACTCAATTCTGTCTTGAGTAGCAGGAATTGTGAAATTAGTATGACCATCTTTAACAGATGCAACAAATGGAGAGACTATAAAGTAAAAATCAGAAAGGTTTCGTTCTTTATTCAACAAACGATATATTGAATCATGTTTCTTTTCAAATTCTTTTTGTGTTTGATACACAAATAAGTCCGGATGTACCTGATGTAGTAAGCTATATAAGGTGTCAAAATCTTCCTTTTGCTGGCGGGAGGTTAGTATCTGAGCATTTATTGGGATACTGAGATTACATAAAATAATTGTCATCAGAATTAAAGATGGAGTTTTCATGTTTTGCCGTTTTAAAATTAGACATTGGTGATTAAAGCTATTTAGTGAATGCTAATATAGATAATCTTTTTGGAAAACTACTTTATTCTAAGTACTAGTTTATATTTTATATTCTAGTCATCCCCAGCCGATATTATGAATAGTAGTGTGCCTTTCTAATTTAAATCTACTTCAAAATTGTATTTAATACAAATTAATAGCCCTTTTATACGTTTATTGGCATATTTTTACTTACTTTGCACCATATAAAGGCACAACTATGCACAAAAAACTATTAGTGACTGCATATTTTGTAATAGCAGCATTGTTGCAAACTCTGGCAGGTAATTTCCCCTTATCCTTTTTTGCATTCCCTCTGAATGTGATTGTGGCAGTTATATGGATTTATTCGTTATGGCGTCTCTATAAAGAAGGGAATAAGTTGCCATTAACCCGTTTTCTGTTATCTTCCCGGACAAGTGTTCTATCGATCCTATTATTAATAGGTGGCAGTCTGGTTATCGGCTTGTTTCCTCAGTTATCGGAAGCAGAAGCAGATTCCATTCCAGGGGTTTTAGCTTCGTTGGGATGCTATAATTTCATGACTTCCTGGATATTCATTGCCATTCTTTTCCTTTTATTGAGTAATTTGGCAATGGTGATTATTCATGCTTTTTATCATTGTGTGCCGGCAAAGAAGCGTTTTATCCTGAACCATTTGGGATTATGGCTCGCTTTATTTGCCGGATTTTTCGGTAGCAGTGATGTTCAGACTTTACGCATCCCGCTTTATACCGGACAACCGGGACGCGAAGCTTATAGTATGGATGGGAAAGCCTATTATCTGGATTATGAACTGGAACTCTATTCTTTCAATACAGAATATTATCCTAACGGGATGCCTTCGCGTTTTGCTGCAGATGTGCGTATTGGAAACCGGAGAACTACACTTGAAGTAAATCACCCCCACTGTTACCGTTTGGGAGAAGACATTTACCTGACCGGATATGATACACGCAACATGGGAAATACCCGGTATTGTATCCTTCAAATAGTTCGTCAACCTTGGAAATATGTTATGGTAGTTGGCATTTTGATGATGTTGACAGGAGCTGTTTTGTTATTTATTAATGGTCCTAAAAAGCTGAAACATGATAACCTGGGATAACTTCTATTTGTTCGCAGTCGCTTCAATCTGTCTTTGGTTGATAGGAGCTATATTTGCATTTCGTTCGTCAGTACGAAGTAGAATGGCCGTTGTGCTCACTATAGCAGGCATCACCTGCTTGGGAATATTCATTGCCGGGCTGTGGATATCTCTGCAACGTCCCCCACTCCGCACTATGGGCGAGACCCGTTTATGGTACTCTTTCTTTATGGGTATTGCCGGGTTATTGACTTATATTCGTTGGAAATATCGATGGATACTTTCTTTCTCCACCTTATTGTCCACTGTCTTTGTAATAATCAATCTGCTGAAGCCGGAGATACATGACCAGTCGCTTATGCCGGCTTTGCAAAGTATTTGGTTTATTCCCCATGTCACCGTCTATATGTTCTCCTATTCCGTATTGGGATGTGCTTTCATCATAGCCCTCTGCGGTCTTGTCCATCACAAAGAAGAGTACCTGGTGACAGCAGACAATCTGGTCTATTCCGGAGTGGCGTTTTTGTCAATCGGAATGCTTCTCGGGTCTTTGTGGGCTAAGGAGGCATGGGGTAATTATTGGAGTTGGGACCCCAAAGAAACCTGGGCGGTAGTAACCTGGATGGGATACCTATTATATATACATCTGCGCTTGCGAAGGAAGTTTCGCAAAAAGATGCTGTACGTCATACTGATTTTCTCCTTTCTGGCATTGCAGATGTGCTGGTATGGAGTGAATTATTTGCCTTCGGCTCAACAAAGTGTACATTTATACAATCGTAATAATTAACTTAAAGAATGCACAATGAAGAAAAGTACAAAATTTATCATCGCATTGCTTGTGACAGTCGGGGCACTGGCTATCACTTACCGCGTTGTAAACCAAGCACCGTCGAAAGATCTTGCTGCTGATGCTCAGATGCAGGAAATCATTACTTCGGGGGGATGTTTACAATGTCATTCGGGCAGTCCGGACCTTCCTTTCTATGCCAACTGGCCCGTTGCAAGCGGAATGGTACAGAAAGACGTAACGCAAGGTTATCGTGCTTTCGACATGACCGAAATGGCTGAAGCTCTGAAAGCCGGTAAGCCTGTCGGAAAAGTAGCACTTGCTAAAGTCGAAAAAGTAATCATGGACGGAACGATGCCCAAACATGCTTATTACATGGTACATTGGGGATCGAGCGTAACAGATGCCAAGAAGGAAATGGCTATGGCATGGGTTAAACAACATCGCTTGGCACATTATGCTAACGGACTGGCTGCCGCCGAGTTTGCCAATGAACCGATACGTCCCATCGCAGATTCTATTCCTGTGGATATGCGTAAAGTCATCTTGGGAGATATGCTCTATCATGACACTTGCCTTTCGGCCGATAACACCGTTTCATGTGCTTCGTGTCACGGATTGAATACCGGTGGTGTGGACAATAAGCAATATTCGGAAGGTGTAGGCGGACAGTTCGGAGGCGTAAATGCTCCGACAGTGTATAACGCCGCTTACAATTTCGTCCAGTTCTGGGATGGACGTGCCGGAACACTTGCCGAGCAGGCTGCCGGACCTCCTTTGAATCCGGTCGAGATGGCCTGTCAGTCATTTGATGAAATCATTGCGAAACTGGAGCAGGATGCAAACTTTACCAAAGCCTTTTTGGCTGTATATCCCGATGGTTATTCCGAACAGAATATCACGAATGCGATCGAGGAGTTTGAAAAGACACTGCTTACTCCGAATTCCCGTTTCGACCTTTATCTGAAAGGTGAAAAGACTGCCATTAACGATATAGAGCTGGCCGGATACGAATTGTTTAAGAAATACGATTGTGCTACATGTCATGTCGGTGAGACACTGGGCGGCCAGTCTTACGAACTGATGGGCGTAAAGAGAGACTACTTCGCAGATCGCGGCATTGAATTGACAGAAGAAGATAACGGACGTTTCAAACAAACCCGGAACGAACGTGACAAACATCGCTTTAAAGTGCCCGGTTTGAGAAACATTGCCCTGACGGCTCCTTACTTCCATGACGGCAGTATGAAAACAATGAAAGAGGCTGTAGATTACATGGCCAAATATCAGATGGATCTGAATCTTCCGGAAGATGAACTGAATAAAATCGTTGCTTTTCTGGAGACACTGACCGGGGAGTACAAAGGTAAGCCCCTGACCAACGATAATCAGACCAAAGCATTATAACCTCTCTCAGGTAGATATAAGAAAAGGATACTCTTTACAGGGTATCCTTTTTAATTTTATGTTATAAATGGATTAGTTACGAGGCAGAGCTTCTTTAACAACCATCTGACGGCCTTCGTATTCAGCTCCGTTCAACTCAGAGATCACATTTTTTGCTTCATCGTCGTTCGGCATTTCAACGAATGCGAATCCTTTTGATTTGCGAGTCTCGCGATCGATGATCAGTTTTACTGAATCAACTGTTCCGTACTCTTCCATTACTTGTCTCAAATCTGCTTCCTTAACACGATAGCTAAGGTTTCCAATGTACATGTTCATAAAATAAAAAAAATAAAAATTGATAAATAAATTTAGAAACAACAGAAGTTTGAGATTAGATCTGGATTCAACTGATTCAGTAGAAAATAGAGTAAAATAAAACAATCAATTGTTTTCGTCGGTAAAGTACGTCATAATATTTGGATTATCAACTATAAAAGGGCATTTATTTTTCAATAAACGCCCTTTTCTTTTACAGATGTATCTCTGTTAATGCTTACTCAGATAGTTGGCTACTCCGTCTTCGGTAGCTTTCATGGCGTCTTTGCCTTTCGACCAATTGGCCGGACAAACCTCACCATACTCTTCAAAATGTTGTAAAGCGTCTACCATGCGCAATACTTCATCCACGTTACGTCCCAGCGGCAAGTCGTTGATGACGCAATGTCTTACTACGCCCTCCTTGTCGATCAGGAACAGACCACGGAAAGCTACCGGTGTCCCTTCGCATACCCAATTGCCATTTTCATCGGGGGCATAGCTTCCGGCCAGCACTCCATAACTCTCAGAGATTGACTTAGAAAAGTCGGACACAATAGGATACTTCACGCCCTGGATACCTCCTTCGTTCTTGGGCATCTGCAACCAAGAGAAGTGAGAATATTCAGAGTCGACCGAACAACCTACCACAGCGACATCACGTTTTTCAAACTCTTCGAGCTTTTCCTGAAATGCGTGCAGTTCGGTGGGGCATACAAAAGTGAAGTCCATCGGGTAGAAGAAGAATACTACGTATTTTTTCCCTTTATACTGATCCAACGAAAAGTTCTGAACGATTTCATGCCCATTGATTACAGCCGTGGCATCGAATTTCGGCGCTTGTTTTCCAATTAATGATCTCATAATTCTCTTATTTTAGAAGTTATTAAATGATTCATTTCGGAAACAAAGCTATCAGAATCTTTGTTTACTGCCAAAGTTTAATGATATATAATATCTATTGGTTAATAGACAAAATCTATTAAGGCTTCTTGAAGCGCACTTCATATACATCATTTCTCCTGTCCTTCAGGTTGCGAACGCTGCCGTAAGTGTGCAGTTCGTTCAATAAGTCGAGATCTACATCCGAAACCAGGATCATTTCTGTATTCGGAGTTGCTTCGGCACGCTTTCCGTCTGTCGGAAAAGCGAAATCGCAAGGTGTGAATACTCCCGACTGAGCATATTGAATATCCATATTGTGCACACGGGGAAGATTGCCTACACTGCCGGCTATTACCACAAAGCATTCGTTCTCAATGGCACGTGCCTGTGCGCAGACCCGAACACGCGAATAAGCATTTTGTGTATCGGTGAGAAACGGTACAAACAGAATCTGCATTCCCTGGTCGGCCATCAGACGGGAGAGTTCCGGAAATTCCACATCATAACAGATCAGTATGCCTATCTTTGCACAGTCCGTATCGAATGTTTTAAGCTGTTTGCCGCCGCTCAGTCCCCAACTCTTTATCTCGTCCGGGGTGACATGGAGCTTTTCGTACATTTCGTAAGTTCCGTCGCGTCGGCAAAGAAATCCGGCATTGTACAGCAATCCGTCTTCTTTGATCAGCGGCATACTTCCTGTGATGATATTGATGTTGTAGCTGATTGCCAGATTAATGAAGCGATCGCGGATTTCTTCGGTATATTGGGCCAGCCCGCGGATGGCCTGTGATTCGCCTTTGTCATTGTACTTTGACATCAACGGTGCATTAAAGTATTCGGGGAAAAGCACAAAATCACTCTTATAGTCGGATACCGCATCTACGAAAAATTCTACCTGTTCGAAGAGATCGTCCAAGGTCTTATAACTACGCATCTGCCACTGCACCAATCCTACACGGACCGTTGTTTTGGGGGCCAGATATTCTTGCGTAGGCGGCTGATAGTAAATGTTGTCCCATTGCAAGAGACAGGCGTAGTGTTTTGATTCTTCATCGTTCGGCAAATAATTGGTCATCACCTTACGTACGTGAAAATCATTGGAGAGTTGAAAAGTGAGCACCGGATCATAGATTTCGCGCTGACGAACACGGTCGATGTACTCTTTGGGACGCATCTTGTCGGCATACTTATGGTAATTCGGGATGCGACCGCCAAACATAATCGCTTTCAGATTCAGCGTTTCGCAAAGTTCTTTGCGATATTCGTACATGCGCCGAGCTAGTCGTAACCCGCGATATTCGGGATGGATAAAGACCTCGATGCCATATAAGATATTCCCTTGGGGAGAATGGGTATTGAAAGTCTCCTTCCCCGTGACCTGGGCATAGGTATGATCGTTTTTCACTTTATCATATTCTACAATGATAGAGAGTGCACAGCCGACTATCTTTTCGTCGACCACAGTAACAATTTGTCCTTCGGGGAAAATTTTAATTAGTTTCTCAATCTGCTCGTGTGTCCAGAACACATCGCTTCCGTCCGAATATACACGTGTAAACGATTGGGATAATTGAGCGTAATCTTCAATCTGGAGGTTACGGATCTGTACCTTATTGATTTTATGAGGATAATCCATAGTAACTTGTATTAAAAAAACATTGCAAAGGTAAGCTTTATCTTTATAACCGGACAGCTTTCATATAATTTTATACCTTTGCATTTCATAACAACTATCAAGAGTATGCGTAAATTTATTATTTCTTTCTGCTGCTATGTCTTCTTTATTTTTACTTTGGCAGCGCAGGACAAGGCTCCGCATTACACCGTAATTGTTTCATTGGATGCCTTCCGCTGGGATTATCCGGCAATGTATGATACCCCTAACCTGAACCAGATGGCCCGCGAGGGAGTAAAGGCGACCATGCTTCCCTCCTATCCGGCGTCTACTTTCCCCAACCACTATACATTGGCTACGGGATTGGTGCCTGACCACAACGGTATTATCAACAACACTTTCTGGGATGTAAAACGTCGTCGCCAATACTCTATGGGAGATCCCGCCACGCGGAACAATCCCGACTACTATCTGGGTGAACCGATCTGGATTACGGCACAAAAGCAGGGAGTGAAGACAGGAAACGTTTATTGGGTTGGTTCGGATATTGCCATCAAAGGCGGTTATCCTACTTACTACCGGGAATATGCCGAGAAGCCTCGTCTTACTTTTGAACAGCGGGTGGATTCGACCATCGCTCTTCTGGAAAAGCCGGAAGCGGAACGTCCCCGTCTCGTTATGCTTTACTTTGAAGAGCCGGATGGCGTGACCCATCATCACGGCCCCCGCAGTGTAGAAGCTGCTGCCATTATACACCGTATGGATAGTTTAGTCGGAATGTTGCGGCAGGGAATTGCATCGCTTCCTTTCGGTAAGGATGTCAACCTGATTGTCACCGCCGATCATGGAATGACTGAGATCAGTGACGACCGCGTGGTAGACATGAATAAGTATCTGCGTCCGGAATGGTGTGAGGCTGTGGATGGACGGACTCCGACCTCTATTTTCACAAAACCGGAATATCGCGACTCGGTATACAATGCCTTGAAAGATGTACCCCATATTCATGTGTGGAAAAAGGAGGAGATTCCTGCCGAATTAAACTATGGAAGCAGTGACCGTATCGGTGATATTGTAGTGGCTCCCGAGTTAGGATGGCAATTTACCGATGTACCACGTGCCTTGAAAGGTGCTCATGGATATTTTCCGCAAAGTCCGGATATGCAGGTAATGTTTCGTGCCTGTGGGCCCGACTTTAAGGCAGGGTATGAATCGAAGGGATTTGTCAATGTGGATATCTACCCGCTGTTGGCCCATTTATTGAAAATTACTCCGGAGAAGACAGATGGACAGTTCGAAAGAATAAAAGACATTCTGAAAGATGTGTCTTTTTGATAATTTATTGCGTGTAAAATCGCATCTTTCTGTCCATTCGGGCAAGATGACTAAAAAAATCGTCTGCAATTTGAATCAGCATTTTTAAAAAGGAAATCCATCTATATGTATTTACTGAAATATATATAGGTGGATTCTCTTTTTAATATCTCTATGATAAGTAAATAGGGTAAACAGTAATCATTCTTCTATTTTATTTCTATCGTACGAATATAACCAAATAGAGAAATATCCTCCTCGTTTTTGCTCCCATTCGATATCATTAGACCATACGAAGCATATGTAGTAACCATCCGGACCGGATGGTTACGCCTTAATGAGTGGATGAAGTAAGCTTTTTGCCCGTTTGCTTACTTTAATTCATCTAAAAGTCGGTAGCTCCACCCCTTTCAGAAGCAAGCTGAAAGGGGTGAAACTACCGACTATGGTTTGCTACGCTTCCGGTTTACCGGATTCTCAAGAAGTGCATGTTAGCCAAAAGGATGTATATGCTGCATTCGGTCGGCATTTACTTCGATTTACTTTCAATGTGGAATGACGTAAGATCTACTCCGGTTAACGCTTCTTCCAAAGTTTGCTCATATCCTCCAATGTTTTTCCTTTGGTTTCCGGCACCCAACGCCATACGAAGATGGCGGCAATCACACAAATGATTCCGTAAAGACTGTAGGCAAACATCGGACTGAAATCATAGAGCGCGGGGAACGTAGATGAAACAATGTAGTTGAATATCCATTGAAATGCCACAGCAATGGCCACCGCTTTGCCACGGATGGTGTTGGGAAAGATTTCGGATATCAGTACCCAACAGATGGGTCCCCATGACATCATGAAGAAAGCTGCATATACAATGACCGACAGTACGGGAAGTATCCCCTTGATACCCATACTGTCACACAAGGCGACTGCAAAGGCTCCGACAGCCATACCGACGGAACCGATGATAAGCAACGGTTTCCGTCCGAAACGGTCGACGGTGAAAATAGCTATCAGTGTAAAGACGATATTGACAATGCCCATGATGACGGTTTGCATCATTCCTCCGCCTTCGGCACCGGCATTTTCGAATATTCGCGGCGCATAATAGAGCACGGCGTTGATGCCGATGGCTTGCTGGAAGACAGAAAGCAGAATACCGATAACAATCACCGCCGCACCGTAGGTGAACAGCTTCTCTGTCTTTTCCTGCGAAGTGGCTTTTATTTCGGCAAGAATCTCTTGTGCTTTTGTGGCTCCATTCACTTTTTTGAGAATGGAATAAGCCTTCTGATCCTGATCAATCATCACCAGATAACGGGGAGTTTTGGGTACGAAGAAGAGTAACATGCCGAAGAAAGCTGCCGGAAAGGCTTCGGAACCGAACATATAGCGCCACCCTTCGGTAACGGTCCACATATCCGACTCACTACTTACAGAAAGTGTGCCGGCAGCATCTTTCAGGATAACAGGATTCTGGTGGTCGCCCAAGATCAGGTAGTTTACAAAGTAAACCACAAGCATGCCGAAGATTATGGCAAACTGATTGCACGACACCAGTGTACCGCGAATGTTGGAGGGAGCTATCTCGGCAATATACATGGGACAAACAGCGGACGCCAGTCCCACTCCGATGCCTCCCAGAATGCGGTAGAGATTAAAGGTGATAAGCAGGTTCATATTAGCCTTCCCATATTCAAAGAACAGGAATTCAGGATAATAAGACCCCAGTGCCGAAAGGAAGAAAAGTACGGCGGCCAGCCGTAGTGAGTTGCGGCGTCCCAGCCGTGAAGCGAAGATGCCGGACAATGCACCACCCAAGACGCAACCGATCAGTGCACTCGAGGAGGTGATGCCGTGCATCACTTTGTCGTATTGAAAATCTGTGGCTGTGAGGAAGAAGGCTTCGAGCCCTTTCTCAGCTCCTGAAATTACAGCGGTATCATAGCCGAACAGCAATCCGCCCAGGATGGCTACCGATGTAATGGAATACAGGTAGAGCTTGCTACCCTCGTTGGTATGATTCATGGCATTAGCTTTTTTGAATTACGGTCTGCAGGCAACAAGAGCCTGCAGACCGTGAAATACGGACTTATAATGAGTAGATATTAACGAGTGCTTCATACAGTTCCTGTTGGCCGCTGGTCTGCTTCGGCTCTCCGTTGGCTTTGGCATAAGCAACCAGTTCCTCCAGGCTGAGTTTCCCTTCTTCGAACTCCTTGCCTTTGCCCGCATCGAACGAGGCATAACGGTCGGACAACATTTTCTGGTAAGGAGACTCATTGAGCAGATTGGCTGCGCTTTCCAAGGCACGTGCCATAGCATCCATTCCGGCAATATGTGCGATAAAGATATCTTCCGGGTCAGTAGAGTTCCGGCGAGTTTTGGCATCGAAGTTTGTACCGCCGTTACCTAATCCGTCGTTACGGATAATCTGCATCATGGCTTGTGTCAGTTCAAAGTTGTCAATCGGAAATTGATCCGTATCCCATCCGTTCTGATAATCGCCGCGGTTTGCGTCGATAGACCCCAACATTCCGTTGTCTACAGCCACCGCCAGTTCATGTTCGAACGTATGTCCTGCAAGGGTGGCATGATTCACTTCGATATTCACTTTGAAGTCTTGATCCAGTCCGTGAGCCTTCAGGAAGCCGATAACTGTCTCTGTATCGACATCATACTGATGCTTTGTCGGTTCCATGGGTTTCGGTTCAATCAGGAAAGTGCCCTTGAAACCACGTGCACGTCCATAATCACGGGCAATGGTCAGCATCTGTGCCAGATGTTCTTTTTCGCGTTTCTGATCAGTATTCAGCAACGACATATAGCCTTCGCGTCCACCCCAAAAGACATAGTTCGTACCTCCCAGTTCAATGGTGGCATCAATCGCATTCTTTATCTGGACAGCGGCACGGGCCACAACATCAAAATCGGGATTGGTGGCTGCGCCGTTCATGTAACGCGCGTGGCTGAATACATTGGCCGTTCCCCACAACAGTTTGATGCCTGTTTCGGCCTGTTTCTGCTTAGCATAAGCAACCAGCTCTTTCAGGTTGGCCTCATAGGCTTCGATGCTGTCGGCTTCCGTAACCAGATCGACATCATGGAAGCAATAATACCCGATGCCCATTTTCTGCATAAACTCGAAACCGGCATCCATTTTATTCTTGGCTGCCTGCACGGGATCAGGGTCACCGTTCCATGGGAACTGTTTGGTTCCGCCTCCAAACTGGTCACCGCCTTCGGCACAAAGTGTATGCCACCATGCCATTGCAAACTTTAACCAATCTTTCATACTACGCCCGTTAATCATTTTCTCGGCATCGTAATAGCGAAATGCCATCGGGTTCTTACTGTCTTTTCCTTCAAATTTAATTTTCCCTATACCCGGGAAGTACTCTTTTGTTGCCATCTTATTTAAAATTTTAGGGGCTTTGCCCTTTCTTCTTCCTTTGGGAAGAAGAAAGAAAGCCGGAATGATTAATATTCTATTCTTAATGATTACTTATTCTCTGTTTCTGTCTGCATGGACTGAGTCAGACATTGTTTCCACCGTGCGTAAGCATCAGTGTATTCCTGTTGTTTGCCGGCATCCGGTTCTACGACTGTCAGCTTATCGAGAGTTGCGAATGCTTCTTCATGGTTTTTATATATGCCCGCTCCCATTCCTGCTCCTTTGGCTGCACCAACGGAACCGTCTGTGTCATAGAGTTCGATGGTGGCTTCCGTCGTACCGGCCAGTGTCTCGCGAAAAACGGAACTCAGAAACATATTGGCGTGTCCGGCATGGATCTTTTTAACGGGGATGCCCATCTCTTCCATAATGTCGATGCCATATTTAAATGAAAAGACGATTCCTTCCTGTGCCGCCCGGATCAGATGTGACTTGTCATGCCTGTTGAAGTCTACGCCGTGTATACCGCAGCCGGTTGCCCGATTATCGAGCATTCGTTCTGCTCCGTTGCCGAAAGGAAGGATGCTGATACCTGCACTGCCGATGGGAACGGATGAAGCAAAACGGTTCATCTCGGCGTACGAAATACCTTCGGGGGCAACATTGCGCCTGATCCACGAGTTGAGAATCCCCGTTCCATTAATACAGAGCAATACGCCGAGGCGGGGATCGGCAGCAGTATGGTTGACATGGGCAAAGGTGTTGACACGTGACTGCGGATCATAATTGATTTCGCCGTTTACTCCGTATACGACTCCCGATGTTCCGGCTGTGGAAGCTATCTCACCCGGATTGAACACATTCAGGGAAAGAGCGTTGTTGGGTTGGTCTCCTGCACGGTAAGTGATCGGAGTGCCTTCTTGTAGCCCGAGTTCCCGGGCAGCCGTACCTGTCAGTCGCCCCTGTTCGGCGAAAGTAGGCTGGATGTCGGCTATCAGCGAAGGATCGATTCCGTAATATTGCATCAGGAAGTCGGCCGGGCGGTTGTTTCGGAAGTCCCAAAACATTCCTTCGGAGAGTCCCTCTATTGTCGTACATACTTCACCGCTCAGTTTCATGGCGATGTAATCTCCCGGCAACATGATTTTATCGATCTGTTCATAGATATCCGGTTCGTTTTCTTTCACCCATGCCAGTTTTGAAGCAGTAAAGTTTCCGGGAGAATTAAGCAAATGTGCCAGACAGAACTTCTCACCGATTGCCTCGAATGCCCTCTGCCCGTAGGAGACCGCACGTGAATCGCACCAGATAATGGCCGGACGCAGTGTGCGTTGCCGTTTGTCCACACACACCAGACCGTGCATCTGATAAGAGATGCCGATGGCTTTGATGTCTTTGGCATCTATCCGTGATTCCGAGAGAATGGATCGGGTGGAGAGTTTCAAGCTCTCCCACCAACTTTCCGGTTCTTGCTCTGCCCATCCGGGACGTATGGCAATGATGCCCGCCTCTGTTTTCGGAAAGAACGCAGAAGCGACACATTTACCTGTTTCTGCATCTACCAGGCTCGCCTTGACCGAAGAGCTGCCTATATCATAACCTAATAAAAACATGATACTGTTTATTAATTTATTTGTAGTTTAATATTAAATCCCGATTGGGGGTTATCGTCTTGTCTTATTATATATCTTCCTGTCGAACTTATAATAACGGGCTGCCCGATGGGCTACTCCGGTTTGTTTCTCTTCCAGCGGTACAACGTAGTCCATCAGAGCTATCTTTTTATGGAAGTTACGCACATCCACTGCTTTGTCATATACCAGTTCGAACAGGATTCGTAACTGAGATGCAGTGAACTTACGCGGCAACAAGTCGAATAGCATCGAAGGATTAAACTCTACGAATTGCCGGATATAAGTCAGCGCCTCTCTGATTATCAAGTTATGGTCGAAAGCCAATGTCTTTATGTCTTTCAACGCTACCCAACAGGCTTGAAATTCATCCAGATTCTTGTCCAGTGCCCGGTCTATCTTTACCATCGACAGATAAGCTATGGTGACTATGCGTTCCACTTTCGATTGCATAGCCCGTTCCAACCAATGTACATCTTTGGGATTGCTCGTCCGGTTTTTGGAACCGAATGCCTTAAATTGCATCAGGTTGACGTTTCGGATACCGGTCAGTTCGAATAAGACCCGCTGGGCTGCTTCGTCCAGGTCCTCATCCATATAGATCAGACTTCCGGGAAGTTTCATGTCACGATAAACTTTTCCGTTTTCCTCTCCTATCCGATTAATCAGCAGAACCTTGAGCTGTTCTCCGTCAAAACCGATCACTACACAGTCTACTGAGATGTGATTGTTTGCCAATGGGATTTGTTTGGGTATGTCATGCATAATATTGAGTCTTTGATTGCTGCAAATATAGAGATATTATCATGCAGTAAACAAATAAATAATATGCTATAAAGCATTGTTTTTCATATATATACATATCGTAAATTTTACACTAAGGAGTATTCATCTTATTGTATCGATAACAATATGTATTTCTACCCTCGGTGAACGATAGTAATTGTAGAAAGTACAGAAAGCCGGGGAGTCTTTATAATCAGTTCTTTCGGTCGTCGCATACCCTCGAGCGATACGAGGGACTTATTGTATTTTATAGGGTATGTCATTTTGTATCTTCTTTGTTTTTATCCTATCTTTGCCACCAAATTATTAAAAAAACTAAAATGAAAACTTATCCGGTCGTTCTTTCCATTGCCGGCTCCGACTGTTCGGGCGGGGCAGGCATTCAGGCAGATATAAAAACGATTTCTGCTTTGGGAGCATATGCGGCATCGGTAATTACTGCTGTTACCGTGCAGAATACAAGAGGAGTAAAAGCTGTGCATATAGTTCCCGCTGAGATAGTGCAGGGACAGATTGAAGCGGTTATGGAAGATTTGCGTCCGGATGCCCTGAAAATAGGTATGGTGAGTGAACCGGCGCTTGTGAAGATTATTGCCGGGTGCCTGCTAAAGTATCCTCATTGTCCGATAGTTTATGATCCCATCATGGTTTCAACCAGTGGACGGAAGTTGATGGCAAAAGATGCAATACAGTTGATCAAAGAAGAACTTTTTCCACTTACAAGCCTGATCACTCCCAATCTGGATGAAACGGAGGTACTGACCGGAAAGAAAATCACAACAGCAGAAGAGATGAAAGAAGCTGCCCGGCAACTTTCAGAAGAGTATCATACAGCGGTATTGGTGAAAGGAGGACATCTGGAGGGAAACGAAATGCAGGATGTGTTGTTTACCGATGGGAACGCCTATATATATAAGGAGAAAAAGATAGAGAGCCGGAATTTGCATGGGACGGGATGCACCCTTTCTTCTTCGATCGCCACCTATCTGGCATTAGGACTTCCTATGGACCAGGCAGTTGGCAAGGCAAAGAGTTATGTAAGCAAAGCTATTGATGCCGGCAAGGAAATAATTATCGGACATGGCAACGGACCGTTATGTCACTTCTGGGGCCCTGAGAAAGCCCGGATATGGGACGATAATAAGGTAGAATAGGCTGAAAAACATATTGCCCATTGCACAATTTCACCAAATCTGTGCTATGATATTGCAAAAATATATAACTTTGCACCCGCAAATTAAATTAAAAAACAAAAATATGAAAGCATTTGTATTCCCCGGTCAAGGTGCCCAGTTCGTAGGTATGGGTAAGGACCTGTATGAAACTTCAGCTTTAGCAAAAGAATTGTTTGAAAAAGCAAATGATATCCTGGGATATCGCATTACAGATATTATGTTCAACGGTACGGACGAAGATCTTCGTCAGACCAAGGTTACTCAGCCTGCTGTATTCCTCCACTCTGTTATTTCTGCACTTTGCATGGGTGACGACTTCAAACCTGAAATGACTGCCGGACACTCACTGGGTGAGTTTTCTGCATTAGTCGCTGCCGGCGCTCTGTCTTTTGAAGACGGCTTAAAATTGGTTTATGCACGTGCCATGGCTATGCAGAAAGCTTGTGAGGCAACTCCTTCTACAATGGCTGCTATTATAGCTTTACCGGATGAGAAAGTAGAAGAAATCTGTGCTTCTGTTACCGCTGAAGGAGAAGTTTGTGTACCTGCCAATTACAACTGTCCGGGACAGATTGTAATTTCCGGATCTGTACCGGGTATCGAAAAAGCTTGTGAATTGATGAAAGCAGCCGGAGCTAAGCGTGCGCTTCCGTTGAAAGTAGGCGGTGCATTCCATTCTCCTCTGATGGATCCTGCCAAAGTAGAATTGGAAGCTGCCATTAACGCGACTGAGTTCCACACACCGAAATGTCCGGTTTATCAGAATGTAGATGCCCTGCCCCATACAGACCCGCAGGAAATCAAGAAGAATCTGGTTGCTCAGCTGACTGCTTCTGTACGTTGGACACAGACCGTAAAAAATATGGTTGCCGATGGTGCTACCGACTTCACAGAATGTGGACCGGGTGCCGTATTGCAGGGATTGATCAAGAAGATCGACTCTACAGTTTCGGCTCACGGAATAGCATAAGTCTATTGATAGACCACTCTTAACACACAGCATCGGAATCTTTATGTAGGATTCCGGTGCTGTGTTTTTTTGTTTTAAGGTCATAAATTACTCTCATCGTTCTATCTGTAAAGATCGCTCTGGGCTGCAATGAAGGGACGCGGACAGTTTACAACTTTTTTGCCAACACTTTTGTTATAATTGGATAATAAACCTATTTTATCCAATGAAAGTACACGAATATCAGGCAAAGGAGATTTTCTCCACTTACGGAATACCTGTCGAGAGGCATGCTTTATGCCATACGGCAGATGGGGCTGTGGCTGCTTATCACCGAATGGGGGTAAACCGGGTAGCCATAAAAGCCCAAGTGCTGACCGGCGGGCGGGGAAAAGCCGGCGGAGTAAAGTTGGCCAATAATGATAGAGATGTCTACCAATACGCTCAAACTATTTTGGAGATGACTATAAAAGGTTATCCCGTCACCAAGATTCTTCTTAGTGAGGCTGTCAACATTGCAGCCGAATATTACATCAGTTTTACGATAGACCGTAATACGCGTTCTGTTACGCTGATTATGAGTGCGGCCGGTGGTATGGACATCGAGGAAGTAGCCCGCCAATCTCCGGAAAAGATAATACGTTGCAGCATTGATCCTCTAATCGGAGTTCCCGATTATCTGGCACATAAGTTTGCTTTCTCTCTCTTTGAACAAGCTGAGCAAGCTAACCGGATGGCAACTATTATTCAAGATCTTTACAAAGCATTTATTGAAAAAGATGCTTCACTTGCTGAAATTAATCCATTGGTACTTACCCCTGTTGGGACATTATTGGCTATTGATGCCAAAATGGTTTTTGATGATAATGCACTTTATCGTCATCCGGACTTACAGAAGTTATCAGAGCCCACAGAAGATGAGAAGTTGGAAGCGATTGCCAAAGAAAGAGGATTCAGCTATGTGCGTATGGACGGCGAGATAGGCTGTATGGTTAATGGAGCCGGTCTGGCTATGACAACTATGGATATGATCAAGCTTTATGGAGGAAATCCGGCTAATTTCCTTGATATTGGCGGTAGTTCAAATCCTGTCAAGGTGATAGAAGCTATGAGATTATTGCTGGATGACAAAAAAGTCAAAGTAGTCTTTATCAATATTTTCGGAGGTATCACCCGATGTGACGATGTAGCCATCGGACTCTTACAGGCGTTTGAGCAGATACAAACGGATATTCCTATTATTGTGCGGCTTACAGGCACTAATGGAAATATGGGACGTGAATTATTGCGTAAGAATAACCGTTTTCAAGTGGCCCAAACAATGGAAGAAGCTACTAAAATGGCTATAGAATCATTAAAGAAAGAATCGATATGAGCATACTTATTGATAAATCTACCCGACTTTTGGTGCAGGGTATCACAGGCAGGGACGGACTCTTTCATGCCAAAAAGATGGCTGAATACGGAACAAATGTGGTGGGCGGAACATCACCCAGCAAAGGAGGAACAATGATAGATGATACCTTTCCGGTATTCAACACCATGCATGAGGCTGTTCGCCGAACGCAAGCCAATACATCTGTTATTTTCGTACCGGCACGCTTTGCTGCCGATGCTATTATGGAGGCTGCCGATGCCGGTATCCGGCTGATAATTTGTATCACAGAAGGAATTCCTACATTGGATGTAATAAAGGCCTACCGGTTTGTCGAACTGAAGGGAGCTAAACTCATTGGGCCGAATTGCCCCGGTCTGATCTCTCCCGGAGAAAGTCTGGTAGGTATTCTTCCGGGGCAAGTGTTCACTCCGGGCAATATAGGAGTAATCAGCCGTAGCGGTACGTTGACCTATGAAATCGTATCACATCTGACTGCTAAAGGTATGGGACAGTCCACTGCCATTGGTATGGGAGGTGATCCGGTTGTCGGACTTTATTTTCGTGATCTTTTGGGAATGTTACAAAATGATCCGCAAACTGATGCTATTGTGATGATTGGTGAGATTGGGGGTAACGCAGAAGAGTTGGCCGCAACATACATTCGTGAACATGTGACTAAACCTGTGGTGGCATTTATTGCAGGGAGATCTGCCCCGCCGGGTAAACAGATGGGACATGCCGGAGCTATTATATCCGGAAGTTCCGGTTCTGCAACCGAAAAGATTTCAGCATTGGAAGCTGCAGGAATCAGAGTTGCCGGTGAACCCTCGGAAATACCGGATTTACTGAAAGGCAGTTTCTAAACAATTCTTTTTTTAATTTATCAAACTACAAATTAAAAGTTATGAGTAGACGTAGACAATTAGAGCATGAAGTGTCTTTAGCTCAGGAAAGAATAAAAAAAGCTCCCAAAGATACTCCTAAAGAAATTTTGAAGACGTGGGAACAAGAGTTGGTCGACTTGGAATTAGAACTCAATAATTTGGTTGACGACGAAGAAGACAACAATGAATGAATCACTTCTCTTTAATCACAGAAAAGCCCGTACATAAAAACTGTACGGGCTTTTTCAAAGGAAATAGAATATTCTCCCGGCTACCTTCGGGAATGGCTACGCATAAAGGGTATACGGCTCCCTCAATTTATCAGTTGTGTAACATTTATAATAAGACGGAATTGGAGGTACTTTGTTCCGCTTCGGCTCATGTTTTAACTGTTTATTTTCATATTTACCTAATTATCCAATGATTTTCTTGTGAGATGTAATAGAATTACTCTATAATTTTTGATGTACATCAAAAACAAATAGTACAAAATGGCATTTTTATCCTATGTCAATTCAATCATCATATATCTCCCTTACATTTGTCATGTTTTCAAGGTATAACATAAAAAGTAGAGATTATGAAATGGGTAAAAAGATTGTTCGATAGAATCGGTAGTTCCGATTCTATGATTTGGGGCTATGTAATGCTCCATGAGTAAAGGATTATAAAACAGGATTTGATTGAAAAAAACGTTTGAAAAAGGAGGCTGGAATCATTCAGGCTCCTTTTTTAATACCGGAAAGATTTCAGCCAAAACGTATCCGGACTTTTAGAAATGCTATTTCTTTTAAATATCATTTTATATTTCATAGATTATCGTCTGAGACCTATTTTCTACGAAGGGGGCACGACTTCAGATTGAATGACATCTGGTTGATGAATCAAATAGTATTTTCTTCATTTTACTATTGCATTTCATTGGTTTGCTTCGACCTTTCTTTAAGTCTTTTCGGGATAAGGCTGTAGGATAAAAGCCCAAATTCGTACCTGAACTAAAAAATGTAAAACCATGATAAAAATACGTTTTAAAAACTTCGTAGTTAAATATTTTTTTGTATATTAGGGACATAACCAAATGATATAAAATGGAATTAGAGACAATTGGAGAAAACGCCGGCAAAGTATGGCGCACCCTGAATGAAATGAGGGGAGAAATATCTATTCAGGAACTTAGTCGGAAAATTAACCTCAGCGCCGAAGACGTTGCACTTGCGGTAGGTTGGTTAGCCAGAGAAAATAATATTTTTATTCAGAGACACAACTACCTGTTATACGTCAGTCATGATGCTTTCTGATTTTATCTCAAGAAGATTGACTGTCTGGGTCTAAAAAACATAATGGGGCGTATTGCTTGACAATACGCCCCATTATGTTTTTATGATTTGGAACAAATCTGTGCACCGGTTTTCATTAAGAGCCTATCGGTAAGAAAATAGGCTAACTCTACCATCATGATACCGATAATGGCACCTGCCAAAACGTCGCTCAGCCAATGGCGATTATTCAACTGCCTTGTGAATCCGGTGACAACTGCCGGCAAGAAGGTAGCAATACCCGCTAGGGGGGTCTTGAAACCATATTCTTTATACAGTAGTGTGGCAGCCGTAAAAGCCGTAGCTGTATGCCCCGAAGGGAATGAAAGGAAATCGGAACCGTCGGGACGAAGAACCCCCGCCAGTGATTTCATTGTAAGCACTATGGTCCCCATTAATATATAAGAAAATGCAGTAGAGACGAGCATTCGTTTCCAGTTACTACGGCTCTTTACTCCTGTAAGTTTTAGCACGAACATAGCAACAATCGGAAGGTATGGCAAAAAATCATCATACCGATATGCAAAAGTAGAAGCATGCATATTACGTAAATGATAGATATATTGATCAGCACTTGTCAATAACCCGGCCCGCAGGGCACAAACTAAAAAGATACAGGCAAACAACCAAAACATTAATTTACGTGGACTCATATTGTTCTATTATAGGTGTATTGTTATGCCTACAAAGATAATTTTTTTGATGCAGAAGACATTAGGCAGAATTCATATGAAAATATTATTTGTCTTATTATAACATTCATATGAATATATGGGGATGAAACAACATAATGCACATCACATTTTACAATAAATCGAGGCGGGTATCATTCTCAGAAGTAATGCTACGTATTTCCATCTCTTCGAAACATACGCAACTTTTCTTCTTCGAAGGATGGCGCGATAAATCTGTTGTACAGCTTTATCCAACGGAGTAATCCAAAACAACCCCTCCCCTTTTGCCATTGCCGTATCGACAAATCCGGGACGTACATCAGTGATATAAATAGGATAAGGTAGCTTGGCTGTTTTTTTTCTTAATCCTTCGGTATAGTTGATTTGATAGGCTTTCGAGGCATTGTATGCCGGGGCTATTCCTTCACCGCGCATTCCGCCTACAGATGAAATTACAATCAAATGCCCCCATTCTTGCTTCTGAAAAAAGTGAAAAGCCCAATCCACTACATTGGTAAATCCTATTACATTGGTTAAAAGAGTCGGTTTCTCTAGAAGATAATCAAGTTCAGGATTTAGCTCCCCTATTCCCGAACAGAATACAAGTATATCCATACCTCCCACTCTGTTCACAAGATTGCTCAGTTGTCGGACTGTATCGGTATCTTTGGTAACATCGGAAACACTATAAAAACAATTTTTATTTTGAGAACAGATCTCTTGTAGTTTATCTTCTCTACGCCCCGTAATACCAACTGTATTTCCTTCCCGGAGAAAGCGCTCTGCTAATCCTTTACCGATTCCGGAAGTAGCTCCTATAATAATAACTTTTTTCATTTTTATATCTTTTAAAGTTTGCACAAAGGTATCGGGTTCGGAACACATGGATCTTGACTGAAATCAAGATTTTACTTTTGTACTAATTTTCTTCGAAGACGACTCAGTGTTTCCGGACAGATCATCAGATAGGATGCCAATTCTTTTAGTGAGATCAAGTTCAACAATTCGGGACAGCGCTTTAAGATTGCCGTATAGCGTTCTTCAGGAGTCATACTATATAAAGAGATCATCCGCTCATATACTTCCCAAAGCAATATCTCTGCTATTTGCCTACCTAACTTTTGATTTGCTTCATTTCGACTGTAAAACTCCTCCAATTGCCTGTTATTGATTACATAAACCGAACAATTACAAATAGCTTGTATATCGACATTAGAATTGTCTCCCAGACGAAAAGCAGGATAATTTCCCACAAAAGAGTGATCAAACGTATAACCGACAATCTTACTTCCTCCACGGCTGTCGGTACAGCAATAACGAAAGGAGCCTTCCGTCACGTAGCCTACCATTTTGCAAGATTCATTTTGACGGCTAAAAAACTCTCCCTTTTTATAATCTGTCAACTGTCCATTTTGAAATATAAATTCTGTGACAGGTTGAAAGTCAACCTTTGACATATATCTATTAAAACCTTTCACTTCTTCATCCATGACATAATTTCATTTTGAAGTGCGAATATAAATAATGCGGATTGAAATATAACATTCAATCCGCATTAAAATGAGTTTCTTTAATTTATCCACAATGGAAGAATTTGCTCACCAGTGCCAGCATCTCTTCCGGTTTGTCCTGTATATCTTTGCGTAGAGTGGCATCATTATAGCTTCGTAATCGACTGATAATACCATCGATCATAGCAGGACTGAATACATTGTACTGTTCAAATACAGTACGCTGTTTCTGTAAACAATCTGCAGATGCTGCACAGCTATCGGGAAGTTGGGCTAAAGCTTTCAACTTGTCTGCATTTTCTTTCTGATGGATATTTACATTAACGTACGTTTGTTCTGCAATAGCCAAAGCGTTCTCTATCTCAAACCCATGCCGACAAGCTACTGCAAGACCTGCCAATAATTGATAAAGATCGGCTGAGCCATCCGGTGAACGCATCTCTACGGTCTGTTTCTGAGTAGTATCATAGTTACTGTCCGATTCCAAAGGATTGGCTAGTGCACACATATCCGTTTGTGCGGACCATCCTAACGGAACACGTACCAATACTGAACGGTTTCGGTCACCCCAACAAACATTGGTAGGTGCTTCCTGATGGGGTACAAGACGGAAGTATGAAGTAGGATTGGTATTGCCGAAAGCCGTAATGGAAGGAGCAAGCTGCATCATACCGGCAATGGCTTTACGAGCGGTATCCGAGAGAGCACCATCTTTCAGCATCTGGTTTTGTCCGTCTTTCATCATTCGCATATGAATGTGTAGCCCTGACCCGGCTTTACCTACTGTAATTTTGGGAGCAAAAGTAATATCATATCCATATTGGTAAGCTAAATTACGGATAACCCATTTGGCAATCATTAATTGATCGGCCGCATTTTCGGCATTGACGGGTAAAAATTCTATTTCGTTTTGCTCATAAACTTTGCCGTCAAGCATAAAATTGCCTACTTCCGAGTGTCCGTACTTTATTTGTCCACCTGTTTGGGCTATATAAGACATACATTGTGTACGGAAATCATTGAATTTTGCATAAGGTCCCGACTCGTGATATCCACGCTGATCGGTAGCCGGAAATAGACCGTCATCCTCGGAAATTACATAATATTCCAATTCTCCCATAGCTTGAAATTCCATACCTGTTACATCTGTAAATGCTTTGCAAGCCTTATGCAGAGTATATTCGGGAGAGCTTTCCAAAGGTTCTCCATCTTTATTAAAGAAGGAGCAAAGCATCACGAGTGTAGGTATTTCTGCAAACGGATCGACGAATGCTGTGCGAAAACGTGGTATTACATACAGATCGCTACTTCCGGCTTCTATGAAAGGAAACAGACTCGACCCATCTACCCGTTCACCACAAGTCAGGATGGCATCCAGATAGGAAGCATTGTTTATCACAAAATTCAGAGTTTTTAGACGTCCGTCCGCAGCAGGATACATAAAATTGACCATGCGGATTTCATTCTGTTGGATATAGTTAATGATGTCTGCTTTTGTAAACTCAGCAGCAGGCTTTTGCAGAAAAGTCACCAAACGGTTGGGACTCATTAATAATTCTTGGTTCATCATACGTTGGTTGTTGTTTCATTATTGGGGTTAACATATTATTTTGAGAACCAAAGATACACAAAAAGTCAGCAAACCAAGATTTATTGCCGTAAAAAATAATAGTTCCCTCTTCGGTTAATAGTGATTCGGGTATTCCTTATTTAAAGTTGTTTCTATACTGCTAACTTCTTTCGTTTTTTTATACCTTTGCAGCCGGTTTTAAATAAGGTATAGATTATATGGTACAAAGTCAGACTCAGCCGGTTCGTAGAATTGCATTTCCTATATTAATTGCATTAAGTGTATCTCACTGTTTAAATGATCTTTTGCAATCTGTCATTTCGGCTGTATATCCTCTTTTTAAAGAAGATCTTTCGTTAAGTTTCGCTCAGATTGGATTGATAACCCTAGTTTACCAGATGTCTGCTTCTGTATTTCAACCACTGACCGGCCTTATTTTTGATAAACGTCCTATAGCTTGGTCGCTTCCTATCGGAATGAGTTTCACTTTGATAGGTATGCTGAATCTGGCTTTTGCATCCAATCTGAATTGGCTGCTTGCTTCTGTCTTTATCATTGGAATAGGTTCGTCTGTTCTCCATCCGGAAGCATCCCGTATCACCTTTTTAGCTTCGGGAGGGAAACGGGGATTGGCACAATCACTTTTTCAGGTAGGTGGAAATCTGGGGGGATCGTTAGGCCCTTTATTAGTCGCATTATTAGTGGCTCCTTATGGCAGGCATCATATTGCACTATTTGCTACCCTTGCTTTGGCGGCTATTTGTGTAATGTTTCCTATTTGCCGCTGGTACCGTTCTTATCTGAACCATCTTAAAAAACGTCCGATCCATGCAAAAGCATATATCGAGCGTCCGCTTCCTCCTCAAAAGACTGTATTTGCTATCACGATACTGATGATTCTTATATTCTCTAAATATATTTATATGGCAAGTCTGAACAGCTATTATACATTTTATCTGATCCATAAGTTTAATGTAAGCATTCAGCAGTCGCAACTCTTTTTATTTGTATTTCTGGTAGCCACTGCCATTGGTACATTGATGGGAGGCCCCATTGGAGACAAGGTAGGCCGTAAATATGTTATTTGGGGGTCGATCCTGGGAACAGCTCCTTTTAGTTTATTGATGCCACATGCCGGACTCGTATGGACTATAATTCTTAGTTTCTGTGTCGGCTTAATGCTTTCGTCTGCTTTTCCAGCTATTCTGTTATATGCACAAGAGCTGCTTCCCAACAAGTTAGGACTAATTTCCGGACTTTTTTTCGGTTTTGCATTTGGAGTGGCAGGCATTGCATCTGCTGTTCTTGGCAATATGGCCGATAAGTTTGGGATTGATGCTGTATATAATGTTTGTGCATTTATGCCGTTGTTAGGATTGGTGACCTGGTTTTTACCGGATCTGAAGAAAGTGAGAAGTGAAAAACAAGAATAATCAGGAAAGAGACGAAGTTTGTTTTTTATTTTGGACTTTGTAAAATCCGGAATCACTTTTCCGGATTTTATCCTTATTTTATGCTATTTTCTACCAGTTTTTTCCTTATATCAATTCTCCCTTTCATTTATTTTACTAATTTCGTGGCGAACATATATGAATCAAGTAAATGAAAATGGAAAATAGTGTATTAACCGGAAAACCTTATAACATCGGATATGCCTTGAGCGGAGGCTTTATTAAAGGCTTTGCCCATTTGGGAGTTATTCAGGCTTTATTGGAACATGATATTAAACCGGATATTATCTCAGGAGTCAGTGCCGGGGCTTTGGCCGGAGTATTTTATGCCGATGGCAACGAACCCTATAGGGTTTTGGACTACTTTTCCGGACATAAATTTCAGGACTTGACAAAACTTGTAATTCCTAAAGTAGGCTTATTTGCTTTGGGAGAGTTTATTGACTTTTTGAAGTCAAATCTTAAAGCTCAGAAGCTGGAGGATTTAAAACTTCCTCTTATCATTACTGCCACTGATCTGGATCATGGTCGCAGCATGCATTTTCATAAAGGGAATATAGCTGAACGGGTAGCTGCTTCATGCTGTATGCCGGTGTTATTTACACCTGTAAAAATAGGAAACACACATTATGTGGACGGAGGACTTCTGATGAATTTACCTGTATCTACCATCCGAAACGAATGTGAAAAAGTGGTAGCAGTGAATGTCAGTCCGTTGATGGCAGAAAAATATAAAATGAACATCGTTAGCATTGCCATGCGTTCTTATCATTTTATGTTTCGTGCCAATACGTTTCCAGAGCGAGACAATTGCGATTTATTAATTGAACCCTACAATCTAGAGGGTTATAGCAATACTGAACTTGAAAAGGCCGAAGAGATTTTTGAACAAGGCTATAACACTGCTTCTGAGGTTCTGGACCAACTAATTGAAGAGAAAGGAAAGATATGGAAATAATAAAAACCGGATTGGCTGCTTTTGGTATGTCGGGACAGGTGTTTCACGCTCCATTTATCAGCACGAATCCTCATTTTGAACTTTACAAAATAGTAGAGCGTAGTAAGGAACTCTCTAAAGAACGATATCCGCAAGCATCAATAGTACGTAGTTTTAAGGAGTTGACAGAAGATCCTGAAATAGATCTTATAGTCGTTAACACTCCGGACAATACACATTATGAGTATGCCGGAATGGCTCTTGAAGCTGGGAAAAATGTAGTAGTTGAGAAACCGTTTACTTCTACCACCAAACAGGGTGAAGAATTAATAGCTTTGGCTAAGAAAAAAGGTTTGATGCTAAGTGTATATCAGAATCGCAGATGGGATGCAGATTTCTTAACGGTACGTGATATTCTTGCCAAATCCTTATTAGGACGTTTGGTAGAATATGAATCTACATTTGCCCGTTATCGTAATTTTATAAAGCCTAATACTTGGAAAGAGACCGGAGAGTCCGGTGGTGGATTAACCTATAATTTGGGTTCACATCTGATTGATCAGGCTATTCAGCTTTTTGGGATGCCTGAAGCTGTTTTTGCAGATTTGGGTATCCTGCGTGAAGGAGGAAAAGTTGATGATTATTTTATAATTCATCTGTTACATCCTTCGTTGGCACCAAATGTGAAAATCACCTTGAAAGCAAGTTACCTGATGCGAGAAGCCGAACCACGTTTTGCCTTACATGGAACACTAGGTTCGTATGTTAAATATGGAGTCGATAAACAGGAAGCTGCTCTATTAGCTGGTGAAACACCTGAACGTCCGAATTGGGGAGAAGAATCAGAGCAGGAATGGGGATTATTACATACAGAAATAAATGGAAAAAAAATCTGCCGAAAATATCCAGGCATAGCCGGAAATTATGGTGGCTTTTATCAAAATATTTATGAACATTTATGTTTAGGACAACCATTGGAAACACATGCACAAGATATTTTGAATGTGATACGAATAATCGAAGCGGCTTATCAAAGCCATCGAGAAAATAAAATTGTCAATCTTAAATAGCATATATAAAATGAAGAACGAAAACAAAATGATTATTTATCAAGTGTTTACACGCTTGTTTGGTAATAATAATAATCACTGTATCTACAATGGAGATATTTCACAAAACGGTTGTGGAAAGATGGCTGATTTTACTGCCAAGGCTTTGGGAGAAATAAAAAAACTGGGAGCAACACATATTTGGTACACAGGTATTATCGAACATGCCAGTCAAACTGATTATAGAAGATACAACATCCGTCCGGATCATCCGGCTATTGTAAAAGGTAAAGCGGGATCTCCATACGCCATTAAAGATTATTATGATGTAGATCCGGATCTGGCTACTGATGTCCTTGGAAGAATGAAAGAATTCGAAAATCTAGTAAGCCGTACACACAGAGCAGGATTAAAAGTAATAATTGATTTTGTTCCGAACCATGTAGCGCGTCAATACCATTCGGATGCACAACCTGACGGCACCACTCAGCTGGGAGCCAATGATGATCCTAACTACTCTTTTAGTCCGTACAATAATTTCTACTATATTCCGCAATCGGAATTGCATGGACAGTTTGATATGAAGGGAAATGCCTTGGAACCCTATCATGAATTTCCTGCCAAAGCAACCGGAAATAACCGTTTTGATGCTTACCCTAACATTAATGACTGGTATGAAACCGTAAAGTTAAATTATGGTGTGGATTATCAGAATGGTGGAACTTGCCATTTCTCCCCTACTCCGGATACTTGGACTAAAATGTTGGATATCCTCCTTTTTTGGTCCTCTAAAAATATTGATGGTTTCCGTTGTGACATGGCCGAAATGGTTCCGGTAGAATTTTGGGAATGGGCTATCCCTCAAGTGAAACAGGAGTATCCGAATATTATATTTATTGCTGAAGTATACAATCCGCACGAATATAAGAATTATTTATTTCGTGGTAAATTTGATTTTCTCTACGATAAAGTAGGACTGTATGATACATTGCGCAATGTAGCTTGTGGTTATGACTCTGCAACTGCTATTACTCGTAGTTGGCAGTCTTTAGGAGGGATTGAAAAGCAGATGCTTAACTTCCTTGAAAACCATGACGAACAACGTATTGCATCTGATTTTTTTGCCGGAGATCCACGCAAAGGTGTTCCTGCCTTAATTGTATCTGCTTGCATGAATACTAACCCCATGATGATCTACTTTGGTCAGGAATTCGGAGAAATGGGAATGGATAGTGAAGGTTTCAGTGGACGTGATGGACGTACTACTATTTTCGATTATTGGAGTGTAGATACAATTCGGCGCTGGCGAAATGAAGGAAAGTTTGACGGGAAGATGCTAACTGAAGAGCAAAAACATTTATATGCAATTTATCAGAAAGTTTTGACGTTGTGCAATGAAGAACAGGCAATATCAAACGGCGTATTCTTTGATTTGATGTATGCTAATGAAAATGGATGGAGATTTAATGAGCACAAGCAATATACATTTATGCGTAAATACAAAAATGAATTGCTATTTATTGTCGTAAACTTTGATAATCAGCCAGTGAATGTTGCGATTAATGTGCCTTCTCATGCCTTTGACTTTTTACAGATTCCTCAATTTGATTCTTATAAAGCGGTTGATTTACTAACAGATAAAGTAGAAGAAATCAGTTTACTGCCATATAAGGCAACAGAAATCGCTTTAGGAGCTTATACGGGTAAAATATTGAAGATTAAATTTTAACTTTCTTGATATAAAATAGCCCTTGCAATCAGAATAATCGATGCAAGGGCTATTACTTTATTTACTTACTTTTTCTTATTTGGTTCTTCTCAATACCATTGCTGTACGTGCAGGAATATAGAGTTTCAACCATTCTTTCTTTTCTTTCTTATACAAGGGATCAGACAATGTGAAATGTTTCACACTATCATCTGACAAGCCATTTCCTCCATAAATTATGTTATCTGTATTCAGTACCACCTCATAAGTTCCCGGTGTTACTAAAAAGCCATAATCGGTGAATGATTGACTCGGATTAAAATTGAATACAAAAACAAGATCTTTACGTTGGTATGCTAACACTTGGTCGCCATCGTTGTGCCATATTTCTTGTACAGGGGTTTGCTGGATGTTTTTTACGCTCTTAATTACTTTCAACATATCTGCATCAAAATCACCCAGATAATGATAAGTCAAGTTTTTATTATCGACTAAATCCCATTGGCGGCGAGCATACTTACATGACCATCCATTACCTTCCCGTGGAAAATCGATCCATTCCGGATGTCCGAATTCATTTCCCATAAAGTTCAGATATCCACCGTTAATGGTGCTTACAGTTAGTAAACGAATCATTTTGTGGAGAGCAATGCCCCGATGAACCATATAATTTTCATCACCTTTCTGCATATGCCAATACATATCTGCATCAATCAGGCGGAAAATAATCGTTTTATCTCCTACCAATGCCTGATCATGACTTTCAGCGTACGAAATTGTTTTTTCGTCTTGCCGACGGTTAGTTACTTCCCAAAACATGCTGGATGGTTTCCAATCTTCATCTATCTTCTCTTTAATTGTCTTGATCCAATAATCGGGGATATTCATAGCCATACGATAATCAAATCCATATCCTCCATCTTCCACCTTGGCGGCAAGTCCCGGCATACCCGAAACCTCTTCTGCAATGGTAATAGCCTTAGGATTTACTTCATGAATCAATTCGTTTGCCAATGTCAGATAGCAGATGGCATTATCATCTTGATGTCCATTAAAGTAGTCGCCGTAATTGCAAAATGCTTCTCCCAATCCGTGGCTATAATAAAGCATGGATGTCACCCCGTCAAAACGGAAGCCATCAAAATGATATTCTTCCAACCAATATTTACAATTGGAAAGTAAAAAATGCATCACTTCATTTTTACCATAGTCAAAACAAAGTGAATCCCATGCCGGATGTTCTCTTCGTCCGCCTGGATAGAAATATTGATTTGGATCACCTGCAAAGTTTCCTAACCCTTCTACTTCATTCTTCACTGCATGTGAGTGAACGATATCCATAATGACAGCAATACCCAATCCGTGTGCGGTATCAATCAACTGCTTAAGTTCTTCTGGAGTTCCAAAACGAGACGATGCAGCAAAAAAACTCGATACATGATAGCCAAAACTACCATAATATGGGTGCTCTTGTATAGCCATAATCTGAATGCAATTGTATCCCTCTTTGGCAATACGCGGCAGAATTTTTTCACGAAACTCGTTATAAGTTCCGACTTTTTCTTCCTGCTGTGCCATACCGATATGACATTCATAGATTAGCAGTGGATCTGTACTAGGCTTGAAAGTTTTCTTTTTAAATTTAAATGGCTTTTCCGGTGCCCATACCTGAGCACTGAATATTTTTGTATTGTCATCTTGTACTACCCGATTGGCCCAAGCAGGGATTCGTTCTCCCTGTCCGCCTTCCCAGTAGACGTGTAATTTATATAAGTCACCATGTTGTATAGCGTCGATCGGTAATTTGATTTCCCAACTACCATTTTTCAGGCGTTTTAGTTTATAAGCAGGCTTTTCTTCCCAATTACTGAATGTACCCACCATATAAATATGTGATGCATTCGGTGCCCACTCACGGAATATCCATCCTTTATCAGTGCGATGCAAACCGAAATAAAGATATCCGGAAGCGAAGTCCGATAACGTAGATTTTCCCCCATTGGTCAATTCGGCCTTCTTATCCATGGCATGTTCAAAACGTCCAACGATAGCGTCTTTGTAAGGTTCCAGCCAAGGATCATTTTTAATAAGATTAAGAGTCTTTTCCATAAAAAGGATGTATTATTGTGTTTCAGAATTAATTTTTTATAGTCACTCAAGAAATATCTGCCCGATTATTACTCAAAATCATCGATAGTGAAATTCGTAAAGTCGGCAAAACGTTTAAATTGCCGGAACACTTCTTCTATTTTGTCCAGAATATCCGGAGTCAAAAAGAAACTGTCCGGGACGGAATAAGCACAAGTGAATTCTTTAGGTTTCAAATAATCAATGTATTTAAAATCTTTCGGGAATCCTTTGGGAGCTGTTTTTAGGAAATCTTCACCTACAATGGGGAAGAATTGCTGAAATTCAGGATCTTCCACTATCGAACGATATTCATCAATGTTATCATAGATAGACTGGCGAAGTGCTTTCAAAATATTAGAAGGCAAGCATAAACTTCCTCCGGCCAGCATGCAACCCTCAGGTTGTATATGTATATAGTACCCACTGTGATAGGATTTTTTCCCTTTTGCGTTAATATATCCCCCAAAATGATTCTTATAGGGAGTTTTATCGGAAGAAAAGCGGGTATCCCGGTAAATGCGATAAGTGCATTCTTTAGGTTGAATACCACGAATACTTTCATCAAAAAGTGAAATACGGGCAATTACTGTGGAAAGGAAATTTTCAAATTCTAAACGGGCTATTTCATACTCTTCCCGATGTTCATTAAACCACTCGCGATTGTTGTTCGCAGTAAGGTCCTTTAAAAAACGAAAGATAACAGGTATATTACTCATTGTGTCATTCTTTTCTGTTTATATCCTACAAATATATAAGAATTATTTGTAACTATCCATAAAACGAAAGAAAAACAGGTATAAAAAAAGCGTCGGCTGCAAAGAGCCGACACTTTAACACATTTATCAATAAAACAGACGCCTCTGTTTCTGACGTACTTACTTATCACAAGCTGGTACAATCTCTTTAATTAATCTTATATCTAATACTATGAAAAACACATCTATATAACATGCCTAAAATGGGTTTTGTTCAAACAGATCGAAAATAAACTTGTTAATAATCGTTATATCCGTATTAGCTCTCTATTGACATCAATCTTTATCTTACCAAAATCAATCATTGCATTGAATAAACAAATCTGGGAATAGTTAAACAATTGGTCTACGGTTATTTCTTTTTCTCTGATTAGATGTTTGTCAATCAATGCCGCTCTTTGGACACCTTTAAGGAGAGGGTGTTTGGGAGTGTGCCACTCTTTTCCGTTAAAGAGAGCAATATTAGCTATAGATGTATCTGTCAACAGGCCATTTCTAGTAATTAATATTTCATCTTGTTCCCGTTTATGCATATAAAGTTCATTTATTGCACTCCGATCTGTACTTTTGTAAGTGTAATCGATATTATCCGAATGAACAATCTGTAAAGAATATACTGGGCGTATTTGATAAGGTGTGTATAGGATCTCTTCTATCCATCGACTATAGACTACTCTACACTTTATCATTTCTACATTCATTATTGGTTGCAGGCTTTCCGATAGATTTAATGGCGGTTCGTCTGGCCAAAAAACAGCACGCGTCTGGTTCATTCGCTCTGTGTGATAATCCAAATTATACACTACTCCTCTCTCTATACGTATCGTTTCAATAAATTGGCACATAAACTTTCTGCTTCATTTCGTTATATTCATTTTCCAAATCACTTTTGCAGGTGATTCCTCCCCCACTTTTAAAAAATATTTGCCCATTCTGCTCTTCAATAAAGCGGATCATAACGGCACTATCCAGTTTTCTCCCGTCAAAGTATCCGGTGATGCCTGTATAGAATCCTCTCTCATATTCTTCTGCTTGCTCTATTATTTCTATTGTCTTGTGCTTAGGAGCTCCTGTAATAGAACCGGCTGGAAGAAGTCTGAAAAGAATTTCTCCCAGATGATCAACATAGTTTTTCGGTAAAACTCCACTTATTTCAGAGCTGGTCTGCAATATGGGACCATGATTGGTATAGAGTGTATCTACATATCGATAGCGGGTTACAGATACATTATCTGCCACTATACTTAAATCATTTCGTATCAGATCAACGATTGTGGCATGCTCTGCTGCTTCTTTTTCATCCTCCATCAGTAATCTTGTGGCAGAAGGTAAAGTTGCATCTATTGTTCCTTTCATTGGATAAGAACTGATTCTTCCATTTTCTATACGAATAAATATTTCTGGAGAAAAAACGACAAAAGTCTCTTTCAACCAAAGTTTGTATAAGGCCCGAGAATGATAAAATATATCTTTTAACCCTAGATTAGTGTTGACGAGGGTCATGCAAGTGAGATTCGTTAAGAAGCTATTTCCACTCAAGATATTTTTCCGTATAATATCAAACGATCTTTTATATTGGCTTAAAGAAATAGGTTGGGGCTGCCATATTATTGGGTATCTTAAAGGTGCAACAACAGACGTGCAGTTTGTAAAACCGTTCAGATTGTAAAGTAGCTCCGATGAATCAATATCATCCACTTTCTCTATAAAAGAACATTCTTGTTTATAATCTATAATAAACAGAAATGCTTTTCCTGCTCCAGCCAGTTTGTTTATACGGTTAATAGCTTCATTTCTACTATAGAATTGCATTATTCTTTGTTTTACTATTTATTCGGGTGGCAAACTTACAATAAAAACAGATGCATACAAAAAAATAGGGTTGCTGATTTGAGCAACCCTATTTTCTTCATCATCTGAATATTCTTCTTACTTAATCATCGCTTTTACCTGATCTTGCATCTGTTTGATTTCAGTTCTATTGGGTGATAAAGTAACTGCCTCTCCCAAATAGTCAACAGCTTTCTTGAAAGCCGCATCCGCCTTTGCTTTTTCAGAAGCATATTTTTCTTTGTTCGAACTAGCTAAAGGAGTTGCTTTTCGTAGAACATCGGCTCCATTATTGTAGAACAATACTCCAAGGCTATATAAAGCGTCAGTCTTCCACTTCTTACTAGTCACATCAGTGGCATGTTTATAGTTCTCTTCTGCTTTCTCGATATTGCCGGCTTGTTGGAATTTCTGTCCTTCTTTCAAATAATAAATAGCATATAATTTTTCAATAGTAGCATTGCCCGGAACAGCTTTGATACCCTCCGTCAATGTAGCAATATACTCTTGATTATTTTTCATATCGCGATAGGCAGCAGACTTACCTATATATGCATTTGCAAGATTATAATTTTTTTTAATCGCAATATCAAAGTAATCGGCGGCTTCTTTATATTTCTTTATGTTATCTGCACATACACCACAATTATAGGCTGTGACAGAATCCTGATTATTAGTCAATTTCAGATATTCGCTGTATTTTTCAAAAGCAACGGCATAATTTTTTGCATTCAAAGCATCATTACCTTCATTCTTCAACTGATTCGGATCTGTGGTTTGCGCAAAGAAATTATTTGCAGTAAAACATAAAGCAAGTAATAAAATAATTTTTTTCATGGTTATTGTGTTTTTAATTGTTTATCGTTCAAATGTAACACGAATCTGATGCAAACACAATATATTTTTCATCTTTTGACTTTTTTGAAAAGTCAGTAACGATAGTTATTTTTACGTTAAAGAATGCAAGAAAAAGCCAATTAATCGGTATTCTAATGGTTCACTGACATCTCCCTATGTTTGTTACAGAATACTTTTATCTGTTGATATTTTCTTTATAAAATCATTGCATATCTCGTATGCCTCCGTCTCATCTGCAGGATAAGGTTTAAAGAAATATTCTATTTCTTCCCGAGATAATTCAATATTTAACGATTGTTTTTCATCTTTGGATAACAAAAATAACCAGCATCCGATATTTAGTGTTATGTATATAATCTGTCAGTGGATCCGTAACAATTGGTATGATGGAAAACGTAGCATGCTGCTTGCCTGAGTCCTTATCTACCCAAATATCATAAATACCAGCCGTTGAAAAAGCAGTTTCATTTTTCATTATTTGCCATCGGTAGGCCATGCGTAGGTCTCGCATCGCTTCGTACGCCAGTGTGAATACATGAATCTTATTCACTATCTGCAGGGTTCTAGGGAAACATTTCCGAACAATCTTTTGCATGCTGTTTGTCATGTCAGGTGTAAACTCTTTCACCATATTGCACAGTTTTATGTCAATGAGCAGTTCTCCTTTACTAGTGCCATCTCGTCCATACAGAATGGTATCCTATGTTTTTAGGATAAAGAAAATGTATCATTAAATTAATCCCAATCATTATAATCACACAGATGTTGTTTATACTGATTCTATAACTGCTTTCTATCTAAGCCATAATTGCTCTGTAACAATTTGACAGTAAACAGCATGATTGCCTAAGTAATACTTTTAACACACCTCTATTCTGAATGTTGCCGCCACAATATATGAATTTAGTTATGTTGAAACAATGTTGAAACAAAAGTAGCATCTTAAATCAAAACTAACAGGAATGATGATAGAAAAGAAATAGCTGTAAATTATGTCTTTTAAGGGATTTAGATCAACGCAAAATACTGATAATCAAACATGTTAAAATAAAAAAGACAGCCAATAGACTGTCTCTTTTGTGATTCCGAAGCGATTCGAACGCTTGACCCACGCCTTAGAAGGGCGTTGCTCTATCCAGCTGAGCTACGGAACCATCCTTCATTGCGAGTGCAAAGGTAGTGCTTTTTCTGAAATCTCCAAAAAAATCTGTGTCTTTTTTTACTTACATTTTCACATATATATTCTATAATCCTAAAGGTAAGCCAGTTAAGTACCAAATAAAAAGTAACATTGTCCAGCCTATCAGTATATATACCGAATATCGCCAAGTGTATTTTAAGAGTGAACCATAAGTGGCTTGCTTATCATACTGTTGCATGTAGGTCAACACTAAAGGCATATAGAACATGAATGGAGTGATAGCATTAGTTGCGCTGTCACCTATCCGGAAAGCACATTGTGTCATATCCGGTTCAATCCCCATTCGTGCAAATACCGGTACGAAGATAAATGCCATAAATGCCCACTTAGCAGTAGCAGAAACCATAATCAGATTAATGGTTGCGGTGAACAATATAAATAAAATCAAAGTCCATAAAGGGCCTGCCTGCACAGAAGACAGTAAATTGGCACCTATGATAGCCACACATTTATCTAAATGTGAATATTCCAGGCAAGCAAACATCTGAGCTGCAAAAAAGGCAATAACGAGATAGCCACCCAATAATTTCATGGGTTGTGCCAATCCTTCTATCACATCGTTATCCGAACGGTAACGTCCGGAACTAAACCCATAGACCATTCCCATAATAGCAGCTCCCAGCGACAATAAGAACAAAATCCCCATAATGAATGGTGAACGTATCAGTCCTCCATTTACTCCACGCAAGATACCCCAGGAAGAAAAAGTGGCCCATAAAATGATTGCAGCATAAAGCATTCCCACAACGATTGCCATTGTCATGGCCCGGCGTTCTTTGCGTGACAATTGTTTATAGCCTTCAAATATCTGTTTCCCCTCATATTGTCCCAGAGAAGGAATCAGTCGTTTGCAGGTTATCCTATAAATTATGGCTCCGATGACGAATGTAGAGACAGACATAAAATAATAATTGCACAATGGTCCCGTATTTCCCTGATATACTCCGGAATCAATGGCTGCTTCCTGTGTCGTACGGGCAATTAATGGGTCCATGGTGCTCAGCACTACATTGGCACTGTAGCCACAGGAAACCGAAACATATGCGGTAATAATTCCCGCTACCGGATTTAATCCTACCGAATAAAACAAAGTGGCTGCTATCGGAAGCAATATTATATAACCTGCATCTCCTACTATATTCGATAGCAATCCAAGAATAATCACCCACAGGATGATCCTCCTGGTATTTTTTCGATTTTTCACCCCTTGCCGGACACAAGCATCAATAAAGCCGGAATGTTGAGCTACCCCGATACCAAACATTGCTATCAGCACCATTCCCAACGGTGCAAATCCTGTGAAATTAGTAATTGCATTTCGCAACATCCAGCGAATACCCTCCGGACTCAGCAGACTTTGTACACGAATCTCTGCTCCTGTCTGTGGTAGTTGCACCCTTAATCCATAAATATCGAATATCCAGGATAGAAAGATGACTGCCAGCGTAAACAGGAAGAACATCGTTGCCGGATGTGGCATACGCCATTTACTCTTCATCTGCTTCCAGATTGTCCAAATCAATTATACGAAGTTCTAATGCACGGACCACCAGTCTGGTTGCATTTACTCCTACCCGTTCACCCTGTGGAAACAACCTTCCGATCAGATCATTCTGCCGCTTCTCTAACGATTTCACTCCGAAAGGCATACCCTTTAGGTTAGCTATCATTTCTTTGGTATACCCCAACGCCAGATGGCGGAGGAAACGTTCATCATATTCATCAATATCATAACTGATGACAGCCTCTTGACGCTTAGCGTCGTTAGCCACTGATTTTTTAAACCGCTCCACTATTTTCTCCAGAATCGGATAATTGAATACCAACTTCTTCCCATCCATTACGGCCTGTACATCCGTCTTGGTAAGTAATTCACCTGTTTTCAAGATAATTCCGTCTGCTCCGGCATTCAGCACATCTACCCATAGCTTCTCATTTAAAATTTCTCCGGTGAATATCAAAACTCTCACTCCCGGATAACGTTTAAAGATATTCCGGCATATATCGACACCGATTGTTGTAGAGCCTCCCAATCCCAAATCCAGTAACACCATATCAGGTAATTGTGTTTCCATCAAAGGCCAGAATTCATTTTCAGTCATTGCCGTACCTATTACCTCAGCATTGGGTATTTCATGGCGAAATATTTCTTCTGTTCCTTTCAGTTCCAGTTTTACATCTTCTACAATAATTACTTTAAATTTCTTATCTTCCATACTATTTTATCTATGTATATTTAGTTTTTTATCTTTTGGGTACTGTAAAATAGACCGTGAATCCTCCTCCCTGTGCCGGCTCTGCATTAATGCGACAACCACGCCTTCCGGCAAATTCATCATGGTCACGAATAATTTGTTTGCAGATCAGATACTCAGTTCCTCGTAGTTCACCTTTCTCTCCTGAAGTCATACGTGCCAGATTCGGATAAAATAATTGATTCAGTTCCTCTACTTGCTTCTCACGTCTTCTGTCTGTGAACAAAAAACGAACATATTCTCCATCCATAATGGCTTTTAAAACCAATTCTCCATCCTGATGGAAAGAAAGGGCTTCATCAATGAGGTTCTCTATAAGAAAACGCAACTGATTGATATCTCCAATGACTTTGGCTTCAAGGGGCTCTATAGTCAATGTTATCTTATAGTCAACCCCTCTACTTATTCTTTTGAAGTATTTGCCGGCATATGCCATTATATCCGTAACCGGTATTGTAGCCCTTCGGAACGTTACTTCTTCCAGTTGTCGGGAAGCACAAGAACTCAATATCCTGAAGATTCCTTTATAATATTCTATCAATTCACTGATAGTCTCCACACACTCCTTTTCCTCTTCTCCTGATAGGGAGTGGGTATTCAGCCTGCCGATGATTTGTTTGATTTTGTTTGGATAATAAATTGTTTCATGCTTGATGGTCGAGAGACAGTTGTCCAACACCATATTCTGTACATGCAACATACTGTCTTCCCACGAAGCTCTCCTGGTCTCCTCGTGTGCCGCTTCGATGTCACGGTATTTTGTGGCAAGTCTGACAACCGCATTGAACACCACAATGCCTACATATCTGGAGATTAACTGAAACAACAAACGATCCGCTTCTTGCATACTGTCCTCCTGTCTTTCCAGATATAATACACCGACACACTGATGTTTCCCTCCTGCATCAACCAGCAAAGGTAATGCTTGCATATCTCCGTCCGAAAGATAAGTCTGATTATCAAAACACTGCTGTATGATTTCCGGAGGTGTATCCATACGGGGAGTGGAAGCAAATTCAAGCCGATGTCCCATTTCATTATAAACAGCAATCCCCAAACATTCTATAGTCAACAGCTCATTCATCGAGTCGAATGATTCGTTTACGATTCGTTGTGGTATCTCTTTCAATGTATCTTCTTCGCGTTGTAAAGCTTCCGCGGACTCCTGTGTGCGCACTAATGAAGAAGCGAATACCTTTTTATTGATTTCCAAGACCTGTTCCAGATTTAATCGGTTCAAGAGCCTTTTACGAACATACAAAAGATAGTAACCACAGAGAGATGCCACCAATAAGAGGATACATAAGATAATTCCTACCGTTTTATTGGTTGTTGAGCGTTCCAATTGCCGGCAATAGCCTTCTAATGACTGATCTTCCCCTGTCAATTTATACAATGCCGTATAGGCAACATTATTATAAGTATAAGCATCCAACTTTTTAAGTCCCAAAAAGGCAACAGATGCTTCATTACGCACATCAAGTATCACATGAAAATCCGTATTATAAGGTTCTACCCACCATTCCAGTTCGGCCGGAATCCCACTTCCCACCAATTTCATAAATCGTTGGGGATGACGGGCATATTTTTTATAATGTGCATTGAGCCGGTTTAATGCTGAATCGGCATACTGCAACGCAAGTTCAAAGTTTTCTATAACATTGCAATAATAAACTGTATCAGCAAATCTGGATGCTTCGTCCAACAGACGTTCATATTCAGCTTCAGCTGCTAAGGTTACGGAATCTACCGGAATATCTTTCAGTTTTTCAGGCATCGGTTCGCCTTGACAGGAGAAGAAGCCGAACAATCCGACCAGACATAAACAAATCCCGATTATTTTGCGGACTCCGGGAGGTAATCGGAAGTAAAAACGGCTGCCTTTGCCCGGTGTACTTTCTATGTTAAATGTACATATTCGGAACAGATCATTGGTCTTTTTATATTTTTCAATGATTCCCTTGCAGTTCATCAATCCGAAGCCACTGCCCTTACTCCGTTTCAATTCTTCTTTATCCGGATTGTCTTTCATCCCTATCGATTGGGAATCATAAACCTTCTCACCGATAATCTTCGTTATATCTTCAGTCGAAAGTCCGCGTCCGTTATCCTCTACGGAAATCTCAACATATTCATCAGTCCTCTTAGCATATATCTTCACTATACCCCCTTCCGGAGTATATTTTCGGGCATTCTCGGCTAATGTATTAATCATAAACAAAGTCAACGCTTTATCAGCCTTCACCAATGCCTTTGTAGGTTCTATTTCAAGCCTTTGTTTCTTCATTTCAAAGGCTTTACGTCCTTTACTTATCAATTCAAAGAGTTCGTTCAATTCAAAATTCTCTATATTCAGACTAAGCGAACCTTGTTTCATCTTAATCCACAAAGCCAATATATCATTATATTCATTGATTGTAGTTACCAACTCGTCGATGTATTGATACTTTTCTTTCTTTATCCGATCGTTGTTTATAAAGCCCTTTTCCGTCAATTTATGAACTTCATTGATAATTCGGTCTATATACGGATTGATTCCATCCACAATGGCCAGACATGATTTTTTTATCAGGTTCTGCCGTTTGTTCCCGGCAATATGCTGTTCGTAGACGTACCTTTGTTTTTCCAACTTATTCCGTTCATCCCCCAATGAAATAAATGTCATTCCATTGTCCAATGCCCAGGCAATATAGGGAGTGATAACTTTCACCAATGCCTGCTCATCCTTATTCAGGCGATGACAGGTAAATAGTTCCAGAATCCCGATCGGTTCCGTTTTATCAGGTACATACAGATTAAATACTGACCCGATACCAACCTCTCCGATCGACTTGGGTTCATCAGTCTGTTCACTCTCACATTCTCCATTAAATTCGATGTCTCCCGTTTCTTCATTTCTTATCCCGATACGGATTTCTGTAGCACCGAACAATTGCTCCATATCCGGTTGAATAGATTCCGAGATAGCGTATACGATTTCACTTTCATCTGTTACATCCACCGGTATGGAAGCTGTGATTTTCTGGCAAACATCCAAAGTTTGCCGTAGACGTGCAATATGTATCCGGTTCCGTACTTTTGATCTCTTATTGAATAGCCAAAACATGGCAGTCACCAGTATAAGTCCTATAATCACGAAAAACAATACCACGTTCAATTGTCTGGACTCTTGTTCTAATGAAAGATAGCGGCTTTCCAATTCTTTATCCTGACGGGTATACCGCAAAATATCCAAATAAACATTTCTGTTATAATCCGACGCCGGTTTCATTCCCAGGCAAGCATACGATACACTCAACTGTTCGCGTATTCTGGAAATCCATTCCGGCACGGTTTTCACCTTTTCTTTTCCAAGCCAGGTTACTTCTGTATATGCCACATCTTTATTAGGAACAAACACCTGTAACTTGTCGAGCGTATCCGCCACAGAATGATAGTATGACATATGATGTTGGTTCACACAGTCCAAAGCTTTTGCCAATGTATCCAATGCTTCTGTATACCGTCCGTGAGCATTCAAATATTTACCGATCGACACATACGCACCCGCTATCTGATAAAGATCGTTATATTTGCGAAAACGTTCCAGTGCCATCTGCCCCAAACGCAACGGTAACAATGAATCCACTGGTATGCCGAACCTTGTCAGAGCGTGTGAACGCCTGTTCAGAAATAGTTCATAACTCTCCTGAGATGCCATTAAATTGGTGAGTCCTTGCAAACCATTTCCTTCAAAATACAAATATCCTTGCTCCGACGCCATTTTCCAAGTTGTATATAACTCATCGAATTCTTCAAGTTTTCGTTCATCCGGTGTTTTACCCTCACACAGTCCGGCCGAACCTTTTATATAATGGAAATAAAGAATTTGATTTGTATCAGTCGCCAAGTCTTCATTTAATTGTATTTCATTCAGCGAAGCCATGGCCTCGGTACGTTGTTGCAGATAATAGTAATAAACTGCCGAAACGATAAAAAACTCTGTAAAGGCATAATCCAATCGGGCACTCTCGTGACGGTCGACAAACAGATTATTTTCTTCATCAATCCGCTTCATCCTCCTGATTGCACTGTTCCGGTAGTCATAAAACTCCTTGTTCATGGCCGTCCGCTGATAAATTTTCATCAATCCGATGTCGGCAATCAAAAGTTCCAATTCATTTTTCGTCAGGTCATATACCCCTTTATGCAGGCGTTCAGCTGTATCAAAATCCATCCGCATAAAAGCGCAAAAAGCAAGATTATTGGATGCTTCCGCTTTCCCCTGACTGTACATGCTAACTTCTTTGTACGCTTGCGATGCAGCCTTGCAGGAAGAATCCAGATCTCTATACCGGTACATATAAGCCCGTGAATTTAGCGAATCAATGTGCTGTACCTCCTTAGTCGGAGCTGTATCGACACAAGAGAAAAATGTCGTCAACAACAACATACAGAAGAGTGGTATAAGCAAACGCGGATTCATTTCTTTCAGATACAATTAGTGTTTAGGTAGCAAAACTACAATTTTTTCTACAATAAGTCTTTTAAAATGCCTAGATAATTCATACCTTTGCGCGCAAATTATAACCAATAGGTAACAACTATTACACACAATGAGCGAAAAAGCACCCTTTATGGTATTCTCGGGAACTAATTCGAGATACCTGGCAGAAAAAATCTGCGCAAGCCTCAATTGTCCTCTAGGAAACATGAACATCACCCACTTTGCTGATGGTGAGTTTGCAGTTTCTTACGAAGAGTCAATTCGTGGCGCACATGTATTCCTGGTTCAGTCCACTTTCCCTAATTCCGACAATCTGATGGAACTCCTTCTGATGATTGATGCAGCTAAGAGAGCTTCTGCAAAGAGCGTTGTTGCAGTTGTCCCTTACTTCGGATGGGCACGTCAGGACAGAAAAGATAAACCACGTGTTTCTATCGGCGCCAAGCTGGTAGCAGACCTGCTTTCAGTAGCAGGCATTGACCGTCTGATCACAATGGATTTGCACGCAGACCAGATTCAGGGCTTCTTCAATATTCCGGTGGATCACTTATATGCTTCGGCTGTGTTCCTCCCCTATATTCAGTCATTGAAGCTGGATGAACTCGTGATTGCAACTCCTGACGTTGGTGGTTCAAAGAGAGCAAGTACATTCTCCAAATATCTGGGTGTACCTCTGGTACTTTGTAACAAATCACGTGAAAAAGCAAATGAAGTCGCTTCTATGCAGATCATTGGTGATGTAAAAGGCAAGAATGTAGTATTGATAGACGACATTGTCGATACAGCCGGAACCATTACCAAAGCTGCCAACATCATGCTTGAAGCCGGCGCCAACTCTGTACGTGCCATTGCCAGTCACTGTGTAATGTCCGATCCGGCTTCATTCCGTGTTCAGGAATCAGGACTGACCGAGATGGTATTTACCGACAGTATTCCTTACTCTAAGAAATGTGTCAAAGTAAAACAGTTGAGCATTGCCGATATGTTTGCCGAAACAATCAAACGTGTGATGAACAATGAATCCATCAGCTCACAATACATTATCTAAAAGATAGAAGAACAAGAACAATAAAAAAACGTAGAACTTTCCAGTTCTACGTTTTTTTATTTATTAATTTCTATTTTAATTATTCCAGCCGTCCGAATTTATAGGTGCCTTTACGAATCACTTTTCCGTTTTTATCTGTTTCTACAAACGGGCCATTCTTTTTACCTTGTTTGAAAAAGCCCTCATAGCGATTCCCGTTTTTATCTTCCTCCACACCATTACCTTCCTGCATTCCATTTACAAAACCACCTTTATATTTGGTTCCGTTCGTCAAAGTAAGAGTGCCTTTGCCGTTTGGCTGGTTATTCTTCCATTCTCCTTCGTACACGTCTCCATTACTCCATTTGTAAATCCCGTGTCCGTAACGTTTATTATCTTTCCATTCACCTTCATATACAGCACCGTTAGCCCAGGTAAATGTACCTTCACCGTCCTGCATACCGTCTTTAAAGTTTCCTACATATTTATCTCCATTGGCATGATAATAGATACCCGGACCGGTTCGTTCTCCTTGTAGATATGAACCTTCATAGCGGTCACCCCCTAAAAAGAAAATACCTTTTCCGTGTTGTAGATCATCTTTCCAGTCTCCTACGTATTTTTCACCGTTGGTATATTCAAAGGTCCCTTTGCCCTCACGAACGTCATTCTTCCAGTCGCCATCATATTTACACCCATCGTTCCATACCAATACGCCTTTGCCATCTTTCTTATCATTTTTCCAGTCACCGACGTATTTGGAACCGTCTCTCCAGGTATAGGTACCTTTACCTTCACGTTTATCGTTCACCCAATCCCCCACATAGATATCTCCATTGTGGTAATACATCGTACCCGGACCATGCTGATAATCTTGAAACCACATACCGTCGTAACGGTTATTATTCATAAAATAGTAGATTCCGTTACCATGCTGCTGGTCTTGATACCATTGTCCTTCATATCGTTCGCCATCCGGAAAGGTGTAAACTCCGAATCCTTCTCTTTTACCTTTCACGTATTCCCCTTCGTAAACGTCGCCATTCTTAAAAACGGTTTTTCCTTTACCATTTGGCTTACGCCCTTTCATTTCTCCGGTATATACGGAACCATCTTTAAACGTGTAATTTCCTATCTTGATTTCTGTTGAGAAGGTGTCCCGCACTTTGCTGAAGAATCCACCTTTATTTTGTGCGACAGCATTCTCTTGCGAAAGAGCCGCTAAAATGAGTGCTGTATAGATGTATCTTGTTGTTTTCATTTGGCAAATATACAATTTATACACTAAAGCTACTTTCTTTTGACAGATTTTTATGCTAACTTTTTACCTGCAATGACCTCTTTTAAACTCTCTTTACACAAATAGCGGCCTGCCAACTCCCGTATTTCTTCCGGGGTAACCTCTTTCACAGCTTGTAGCGAACGGGCAAAATAATCATCGTCCAGACCTGATGTCAGAATAAACATCCAGGCATCTGCCAGCGAGAAAGGCGACTCATAATTACGGCACATTTCTCCAAGCATATAGTTGCGCACCATGGCCAGTTCTTCCGGAGTTACTTTGTCATTCTGCAACTTATCAATCTCTTTGTAGACTTCCTGTATCAGAGGTTCTACATATTCATTAGCTGTTTCTGTACTGATACCCAGCAAACCGCTGCCCGGATAAAACATGATTCCGGCCGAAATCCCATACGTGTACCCTTTCTCTTCCCGGATATTAGACATCAGTCTGCTTCCAAAATATCCTCCGAACAGAGTGATCAGTACCCGGAGTTTCAGATAGTCCGGATGTGTCCTCATAATAGTAGTTGTACCCAGCTTTACTGCACTCTGCATCGCATCTTCTCTCTCTATGAAAAGGCGTTTCTCGGGTATGCTAACAAATGTAAAATCTTTCTTGACCGCCACTTGCTGATGATTTCCAAAATGTGTCGTACCGAAAGCGGCTTCTATACGGTGGGTAATCTCGTCCGTCACTTTACCGGAAAGGTAAACATAGCAATTTCCCGAATGATAATATGCATCATAAAACTCGCGTAATAAAGCCGGAGTGATATGATGATAGTCCGTTTCTTCCACATAGCGTCCACACGGATGCTCCTCTCCGTAAAGTGCTCTCAATAAACTTCTATGTGCCAGAAAATCTACTTTTGATGCATTTACCTGATATTGCTGAATATTGGCATCTATTACCGTACCCAGTTCTTTTTCCGGGAAGAGAGGTTCTTTTATGATCGATTCGAGTACATCGAGCGTTTCGGCAAAATACTTATTTAACGAATACAGTGTGATATATGCATATTCCGCCGAACTGGACAATTCAAGCCATGCTCCATAATAATCCAACTTTTCGGCTATCTCTGCCGCTGTATATTTTCGGGATCCTTCACGTAACATGCGATTGGCAAATAATGCCTGCAGTTTTTGTGATTGTTGCCATCGTCCGCCTCCAAACAAAATATCGACACGTACCACATCCTGTTCACCTGCGTTGATAATTGTCAACGGCACTCCATTCGGCATGACAGTGCGCACCGGAGGAAGAATATTAAATTGGACCAGTTCCTGAATTTCGGGTTGAAGTGTCCGGTTCATAATAAACTATTTTTCTGTAAAAAACTCATATATTCTTATATTTAGTTGTGAGCCCGAGAGGGCTACTTCAATTCTTCAAGTCCTTTGCGAACATATTCTCTTTTCAGATCTTCCGGCCTCAAGATCCGGTCATCAAAAACAAGCAGATCAATATCCAGGCATACCTTTTCTTTCTTTTTATCTCCCTGCTCCCTGCCGGCCTCTCTTTCGATTGTTTTCAATTCCTTCACTACCCATTCAGCATCTGCATCGGTATAGAAACGGGCCATTTGGTTGGAGAATAGTGCCGGGTTACGAAAGAATAACGGCCTTGTCTCCTGCTCACCCGTAAAACGGATAGAGGGGAACAGAGCCGTCAGTCTCCTGCGAGCCAGAAGGAGATTCTCCTTCCGGTTATAATTGCTTCCTATACAAATCAGACAGGAGTGCATCGCTCACATTACATTAATTAAACAAATCGTCCAACCCTGATTCCGGTTCATCTATGATGCTGTCTCCCGAAATACTGAAGTCTTTGCACGGGTCAAATCCGTCAGGCAATTTAAAAGTCTCTTTCGGATCATATCCCAATGCCTGGTCGGCATATACCTTATGCATGTATTTTGTCCAGATAGGCAATGCCAGCGCAGCCCCCTGCCCGTCTCTCATCAAGTCGAAATGGATATCACGTTCTTCACCGCCTACCCAGCATCCGGATACCAGTGAAGGGGTGAATCCCATGAACCATCCGTCCGAGTTGCGGTTAGTCGTTCCGGTCTTACCACCCATATCGGCAGTTATTCCATACCTGCGGACACGTCCTCCAGTGCCTTCATTGATTACGGCACGCAACATTACCAACATCTTATAAGCACTCGATGCACTGATCACCTCTTCCATCTGTGGCGAGAAGGTGGCCAATACATTGCCTTCGCTATCTTCTATTTTAGTTACAAACAATGGAGCCACCCGGATTCCCTTATTGGCAAATGCCGTATATGCACTTACCATCTCTCCCACCGAAATCTCACACGGACCGAGACAGAGAGAGACTGTAGGTTGAATTTCTTTATTGCGTACGCCGAAAGAGTGAATCAAACGTACCAAAGCATACGGATTCAGTTTACTCATCAAGTATGCCGAAATCCAGTTATTTGAGTTTGCAAGTCCCCATTTCAAAGTCACCATTTCACCATAATGTCCTTTTGAAGTATTATTCGGCGACCAGGGTTTTCCATTTTCATCAATAAGAGTGATTTCCACATTGCGCGTTTCATCGCAAGGAGAAAATCCGTTTTCCATTGCTAACGCATATAGATAGGGTTTGATGGTAGATCCCACTTGACGACGTCCTACCATTGCCATGTCATATTGGAAATAAGTATAGTTCGGGCCACCTACATATGCCTTTACTTGTCCGTTTATGGGGTCCATCGACATAAATCCGACACGTAGGAAGTGTTTATAATAACGAATGGAATCCATTGGAGTCATAATGGTATCTTTTTCACCATGCCAAGTGAACACCGACATAGATTCCGGCTTATTGAATGCCTTCTTAATCTCCGATTCCGAAGCTCCGGCGGCTTTCATATTCTGATAACGGCTAGTCTGTTTCACAGCCCTGTCCAAGATGCGGTCAATTTCCTCTTGAGTCAGCTGATTACTGTATGGTGCCTTTTTGCGTCCTTTCTTCTCTTTAAAGAACAGAGGTTGCAAATGCTCCCCAATATGTTCTTCCACTGCTTCCTCGGCATAGCGCTGCATGTGTGAGTTGATAGTTGTATAAATTTTCAGTCCATCCGTATAAATGTTATAGTTTGAACCGTCCTTTTTCTTATTCTTCTCACACCAACCATACAATGGATTCATTTCCCAGTCGATCGAATCTTCATAAAACTTCTGCATTTGCCAGCCACGATAATTGCTGCGGACCGGTTTAGAAGCAGTCATCACACCACGTAGATATTCGCGGAAATAAGTTGCCAATCCTTCTTTGTGATCCACCCGGTGATATACCAATTCCAACGGCAGATTCTGCAACGAATCACACTCTTCCGCTGTGATATATCCGGCCTTTCTCATTTGATCTAGCACTGTATTCCGTCGTCCGCGCGAACGCTCGTTGAAGCGCACCGGATTGTAAAGCGAAGGATTTTTACACATACCGATCAGCGTAGCAGCCTGTTCTATTTTCAGATCTTTGGGTTCGCATCCGAAATAGGTATATGAAGCCGTTTTAATTCCTACTGCATTATTCAGGAAGTCAAATTTATTGAGATACATACTCAAAATTTCTTCCTTTGTATAATAACGTTCCAGTTTTACGGCAATCACCCACTCTATCGGCTTCTGAAACAGGCGCTGCAGCGTATTTCTGGCAACTTCGTCCGTAAACAATTGCTTGGCGAGCTGTTGTGAAAGTGTACTGCCTCCACCTGCATTTTTCTGCATCAGCAATCCACGCTTTACCACAGCACGTATCAGCGCTTTGGCATCGATACCCGAATGTTCGGTAAAGCGAACGTCCTCCGTGGCGATCAATGCATTGACAATGTTGGGTGAAAGTTCATTATAAGAGGTGTATACACGATTTTCCTTACTAAGCGACCACGTACCCAAAACCTTGCCATCCTCCGAAAGAATTTCGGTGGCAAATTTGTAATTCGGGTTTTCCAGTTCTTCTACAGGAGGCATATATCCAATCCATCCGTAAGCGATAGAGGCAAACACTGCAATTCCTGCCAGCACCATCAGTGCAAAGAAAACCCAAAGGCCTTTTACTATCTTTTTAATCATTTTATTCCGTAGTTTTATTCGAAGTTGCAAAGATAATCATTCCCGTCCATCTGACAAGCGTTCTTTTCCATGTTTGCACACAAAAAAGTCTAAGCGAAGCAAAAAAGGCTTCCGGTCGTTCCCGTTTATTGGGGAACCAACCGGAAGCCATACACTCATGCCCTTTATCCGTCCGTTGGCTGCGGCGCCACAGCCAGCCTATCGATAGATTTAGGCTGTGGGGTCATCCACGATGTCTCCGTTTCCTCCATCGGCCGTCCCTTTCAGATAATCATCCAGACTGATTAGGTCCAGCTTCTCACCTGCACGGGTAGCTGTTTTAGTAATTTTCAGTTCTTTATTAGCCTGAAAATAGATACGCACACTATCCACGCTTTTAGCAGTGATGTCCTCTTGTTTTTCGGAGCCTTTCGATTTGGCAGCCAACATAAATACACCCAATCCCTCGATATTTACCGCTTTGCCTTCCAGCAACTGCTCTTTCAGTTTCTCTACAAAATTCTGAATCGTACTCTTAATATCACCTACCGAAAGTGACGAACGGTCCTGAATCTTTTGTGCAATAAACTTTAAGTCAACCGACCTTCCCAGTGTGATAAGTTGCGGATAATACCTTTTGGGAGAATTCTCAACGCGCGGATCTGACGGGCGCTTTACTGTTTTAAAAATTACACTCATACTACGTTTCTTTTTTTAAGATTTAAATTTCATTTTTTTACTCTCGTTTTGTTGATCAACAATGCAAATGTCCGCTTTTACGCAGAGACTGCCAAACAAAAAGGGCCTTCCGGAGCATGTTTTTCCAGAAAAATCATAAACGACTGACCATAAGACATATACAGAATGTGTGTTTCGAAACACTCCTGTTTCCCACAAATTGATACAAACTAGACAAACATCTTGCTACGAGAAAGTTCTGTAAAGGGAGCACAAGATCTATTCCTATGATCTTAATATCTGTTATGGTGTGTGAGCTTAACTTCTTGTATGGGTGTAGCTATCCGGAGCAAAGGGTGTAACCCTAATGACCGGATAGCTATACCTAAGTAATGGTAGGGCTACACCCCTCTCGGATACAAGCTTTCGGAAGAGTCATTAAGAGTAGAACGTAGTATCCGGGAAGATACATTATTATATTGAAGAAATAAGTTCTTATCTGAAGTCATAGAGATTCTGCCGGGTCTGTTCAAAATCGTTTTGCCGGAATCGGTGCCACAAGGCCTGTCTCTATTTCTAAAAGAATCCACAATTCAGCCTATCGATCCCCATGCCGGAAATTTGGCTTCCAACCAACAGATGTGTTTAAATATAGGACGAAAAGAATGTTTTTGCTCACGTTCTTTGTCATCTGAAAGATTTTCCATAACTTGCAACTTTTATCGGTTAAGCTTGTACGATGTCCCATTATGTTAATCTTTCAATAGCATTGAGCTATCATACTTAATGCATAGAAAAAGAGGGAATATTGTCAACTGATAAACACTTTTGTTAAATCAAAATAGTTTTTAATATCATAAACAATTATAGTATGAAGAAAAATAAGATTTTAATTATTATACCTTCAAGGTTTGCGTCAACCCGTTTGCCGGAGAAGCCCTTAGTGAAAATAGCGGGAAAAGAAATGGTTTTGCGCGTTGCAGAGATTGCCAACTATGTTTGTAATAAGGTAGAAGGATGCAATTACATCGTCGCAACAGACCACGAAAAAATCGTTAATTTCTGCAAGGAGAATAATATAGCTGTAATGATGACTTCCGAGAACTGCAAAAGTGGAACAGAAAGATGCTGGGATGTCACAACCAAAATCGCTGAGAAACCGGATTTTATAGTCAATCTGCAAGGAGACAATCCGTTATGCCCACCCTGGTTTATAGAACAGTTGATTGAAGCTTGGAAAAATGATAAGGAAGGACAGGTTTTCACTCCCAGCCTCCATTTATCTTGGGAAGAGTATGACCGGATGAAAGAATCAAAGAAAATCACACCATATAGCGGGACAACGGTTGAAGTCGATAAATTTGGATACGCGCTTGCATTCAGCAAAGCTATGATTCCCGTGATAAGAAATGAAGAAAAGGTCAGAAAAATTCTTGATAAATCTCCTGTTAGACGTCATATCGGACTTTATTCGTATACTTACGACGCGCTCAAAAAATATTTTGAAGTAGAAGCTTCTCCTTATGAGCTTCCTGAAGGATTAGAGCAAATGAGATTTTTACATAACAGGATACCTGTAAAAATGATAGATGTAGACTATAGAAACCGTAAATCCATGTCCGGAGTTGATTCACCGGAAGATATCGAAAGAGCTGAAAAAATAATCGCCGAATTTGGAGAATTCAATCTTTCACCGGAATGAAAACGGAAGATATAGCGATCAGCATAACCGGTTATTCTTACAGTAATATAAAAGAGACGATACCTGACGGAGTTGATAAGGAGGAAATTGCTGCCGTGTACGAGGAAATCATTGATGAATATTTGCAAAAAGGAATTCCCCGGGAAATACCGGCTTTAATAAATGTCAGTGGAATTCCGGGGGCAGGCAAATCGACTTTTTGCAAAAAACTGCTTGCTATGCCTGAAAATTCAAGTGCAATCTATATTGGATTTGATGCAATCATGGAAAACGAGCGTTTACCCTATATTAGAGAAGAGGTCAACCATGCGGAAGAAGCATTCAAAAGATGGGAGCTTTCTGCAAGGATCGCCGGTTATGAATTACTTAAGAGAGCTATAGAAAATAAGTATTTGATTATATTCGATCATTCGTCTGCGCTCCCCCAACACATTGATTTATTTAATCTGTTATTGTCTGAGGGATACGAAGTTCACTTTAATTTTATTTTTATCCCGGAAGAAGAAGCCAGGAGGCGTGCGAAAAACAGGAAACGTTATATACCTCCATATTATATTGAAGAAAGAAGCAAAACCCTTCAATATTTATTGCCTGAATATAAACGAATTTGTACCACTTTTAAACAAATAGAACCAATGAGAACCAGACTTATCATAGCCCGTCACGGGAATACGTTTCGTCCGGAAGAAACTCCGACAAGAGTCGGAGCAAAAACCGATCTACCATTAGTCGAAGAATTTAAGGGAAGAAGTATCGGAAGATATTTAAAAGAACATGATATGATCCCTGACGTAATCTATGCGGCTCCACTTTTGCGTACCATGCAGACAGCCCGGTTAGCTGTTCAGACCATCGGTCTGGATTCAGATATTTCTCCATTAAACGCTTTTGTCGAGATCGACTATGGTGTTGACGAAAATAAAACGGAAGAAGAAGTGAGGTTACGTTTAGGAAATGGAAATATCGAAAAAGGGAAAAAAATAATTGAAGATTGGGATAAAAATGCAGTTGTACCTGATGGATGGAAAGTAGATCCGGACCAAATCATTCATACTTGGCTGGATTTCGCAGAGAAGACTGTGATACCTCATCAGACAACTTTACTTGTCACTTCTAATGGGATTATACGCTTTGCTCCCTATTTGACGGGAGATTTTGAGAAGTTCGCCCAAGAGCATAAAATAAAAGTGGCTCCGGGAGGACTTTGTATTTTTGATAAAAACGATGGTGATTCATTCTGGACTTGCTCTGCCTGGAATGTCAAGCCTTATGAACTATATGCAGATAGCCGCTACTGAAAATACGATTTACACTTCTCCTGACGCATCAAAGATTTTTTGTTATACGCCTTCCATTATTGTCACACCAACGGGACGTTTAATAGTTTCTTTCGATTTAGGAGGAGAAGGTGTAAAAAGTATAGAGGGCCATAAGTCATCCAGAGCTGGTGGAAGCAGATTTGGACAAGGGAAAATATTCATTTCTGATGATAATGGACAACAGAAATGGACTTTCGTTCAAAATTTTCCGTTTTGGCATGCGCGTCTGTTCACAATAGGTAACAGCATCTACCTGATCGGGCATGCCGGGGATATTTGTATCATGAAATCGGAAGATAATGGTGAAAGCTGGTCTGACACCTATTTCCTCACCCACGGAGAAAAGTGGCATTCTTCAGCCTGCAATGTCCTTTTTTCCAATGGGAATGTATATTTAGCCATGGAGCAACGTTGCCGATTGAACGAAGTGACAGGATGGGACGTAGCCGGATTATCCCCTACGCTGTTTCGGGCTTGTGTCGAGGACAATCTTTGCCTTGCATCTTCATGGAGCAGATCTGAAAAATTTATTTATAAGGAAGTGTTTGATGGAGCCAAATTGGATTTTTTCGGCATTCCGTTTTATGATTGTGAAACCAATAAGCCCAAGGAAATAGCGACAGGTATCAACAATGCTCCCCTAGGCTGGCTTGAAGCAAATGTAGTTAAATTTGTAGATAAAGACCATATTTGGCATACTGATTTGAAAGAAGTTTTTCATCTTTTTCTAAGAGCCCATACAGGAGGTGTCAATTATGCACACCTCTTTAAAATAGAAATACAAGACGACCAAAGTATGATTCCCTCATTGGAGCACACCCCTTCCGGACAAAAGATTTCATATATCCCATTTCCCGGCGGACATCTGAAATTCTTTATCATATATGATGAACTGACAAGATTTTATTGGTTAGTGTCCAATCAGGCCACAGACTCTATGAGACGTGTCAGCTCTTTATCAAATATAAAGAGATATGGATTACCTAATAATGAACGACACCGGTTGCAACTTCATTTTTCAAGGAATTGCGTAGACTGGTGTTTTGCCGGAATGGTGGCTTGCTCTACAAATGAATTATATTCAAGAAATTATCCTTCAGCGGTAATCAAAGGAGATGATTTGCATATTGTCTGCCGATCAGCCGATGAACATGCACTCAACCCTCAATATAATAACATGATAACTCATCATATCGTGAGTAACTTTCGTCAGCTTATATATTGATTCATGACTGATTAACCGATATTGTTACGGATCATATCTAAAAATCGACAGAGGCATAATACCCGACATCATCTCCACAAACTTTGCCTAAAACAATCCCGGGTAAATCTCTCCTCCGGTATCGCTCACGTTAAGGGTCTGCAACAGTTTGCCGTCCGGAGCATAAAACAACTGAAACTCAGAGTCTGTATTATACTCTTCCACTTCTATCACAATTACCGCTGGCTGCTTAGGGAAAGTGATGATTCTTACATCTTCCAGCTGCATAGATGCCATCGTACTTTGCATAAAGGCCTTTGCCACAGCGGCAGGAACAGCCTCCAGAGTTTCGACATCTACCTCCGTCATCAACCATTTGCCCTTATCACTAAACCAGACGTTTAATTCCCGTCCGTCCACCCTGATATCGGCAATGTGATAGTCTCCCTTTCGTTGCCAATCAACTGTAGTAACTTTGGGATACATTTTCTGAAAGGTTTCCTGTACTTTATCGGGAGGTGGAAAGCCGGCTGCAAAAACAGAGACGGAAATCAGCAACAGCAATCCTGTCAACAAATTAAATTTAAGCTTTTTCATAATGAGGTTCTTTTTAATTTCAAGTTTGATAAGTAACAATAAGAGGAGTATTTTGTTTGTGGAATAATTCCACAAACATGTGGCAAATTCCACATGCTTATCCCCAAATTATACTTCATTAGCGGCTCATACTATTCTTTCACATCTGGCATAATCTTTGTCTATTTCATCCATTAGTTTCTTTTCAGAGAAACCCAATAATTGTATCACCTAAAAGAAAAATTATGAAAAAGTAGAAGAAGTAAGAACTAACTAAACTCCGATTCGGAAGCAAGAATGGAGTAGTAAAAGAAGTAGAAAACTGAAAAACATGTTTAACTCAAACCTATTTTATTTATGACGAAAAAAAGTAACCTATCCTTAAGGTTTACAAGAGTATGGGAAAAACACTGCCTGAAAACAGCAGCCGCAACTTTATTACTGTGCTGCGTGCTGCCCGTACAAGCAAAAGCCGATACTTACAAAACACAAGAGACTGCAAGTATACAACAGCAAACAGTGAAGACCACCGGTGTTATCATCGACAACACGGGTGAGCCTCTTATTGGAGTTTCCGTAAAAGTGCAGGGCACCAATACCGGAACCATCACTGACCTGGATGGAAAATTCTCAATTGACACTCCCCCAAAAGCTCTCCTTGAGTTTTCATTTATCGGTTATAAAACCATTACCATGGAAGTGACCGGAAAGGAACTCCATATCACTATGCAGGAAGATTCAAAACAATTGGACGAAGTGGTAGTAGTGGGTTACGGCTCACAAAAGAAAGTAAACGTTACCGGATCTGTAAGCATGGTCAATGCAGACGTCTTGGAATCACGTCCCGTACAAAATGTGTCACAAGCATTACAAGGGGTTATTCCCGGACTAAATATGTCTGTAGGAAGTAGCGGTGGCACGTTGGATGGCAAACTAAACGTGAATATCCGTGGAGCGGGTACGATAAGTGACGGATCGAGCAGCAGTCCGCTGGTATTGATCGACGGAATCGAAGGAGACATGAACACTGTTAACCCAAACGATATTGAATCGGTATCTGTACTGAAGGACGCAGCCTCTTCATCAATCTATGGTGCACGTGCGGCATTCGGAGTCATCCTGATTACTACGAAGAGTGGCAAGAGTGGTAAAACCCGTGTAAACTATTCGGGTAATGTGCGTTTCTCAGATGCTATTCAGTTGCCCGATATGGTGGATTCTTACACTTTTGCACAGTACTTTAACCGGGCTTCGACCAATGGTGGAGAATCTCCTACCTTTGATGAAAAAGCATTGCAAAATATCCTGGACTTCCAAAACGGAAAATTTACTGACCCTTCTACTCCCGAATATTATGGAGTGGAGGCCGGACCGGACGGCAAATGGAAAAGTTATGCAGGATCTTTTGCCAATACAGACTGGTTCAAAGAGTTCTATAAGAGCTGGACGCCTTCTACGGAACACAACCTGAGTATCAGTGGAGGAACTGAGAAACTGACCTATATGATCAGTGGCAGCTTCCTGAATCAGAACGGCCTTATCAGGCATGGCGAAGATAACTTCAACCGTTATACGATGAACGCCAAAATTTCGGCAAAACCTGCGGAATGGGTCACATTGAACTATACAAGCAAATGGACCCGTGAGGATTATGACCGTCCCACCTACATGACAGGTGCGTTTTTTCATAACATTGCCCGTCGCTGGCCCACTTGCGCTCCAATGGATCCAAACGGCCATTATATGCCCAACATGGAAATCATCCAATTGGAAGAGGGAGGCGTACAAACCAGTCAAAGAAATTGGTATACCAATCAGCTGCAAGCCATCTTCGAGCCCGTTAAAGACTGGCGAATCGTAGTAGAAGGAAGCATGCGTACGTATACGCGAAAACAACACTGGGCTGTATTACCGATCTATGGATATGACGTAAACAATAAACCTTATTTATTGTCATGGAACGGTGGAGCAGCAGGGTATTCGGAGGTTCAAGACGAACGTGAAGATGAAGATTATTTCTCCGGAAACATTTATAGTGACTATGCAAAAACAATCGGTAATCATTATTTTAAAGTGATGGGCGGTTTCAATGCCGAACTCTTCCGGCCAAGCGGAATGACCGGGTTTGGAACCGACCTGATCAGCTCGAATGTCCCTTCTTTAGGATTGACACAGGACAATCAGAAAGCAAGTGCATGGGCACGTGAAAGAGCAATTGCCGGTTTCTTCGGACGTGTGAACTACAACTATAAAGAACGGTATATGTTAGAAGCCAATCTGCGTTATGACGGTTCTTCACGGTTTGTTGGCGATAAGCGCTGGGGGTTGTTTCCGTCATTCTCCGCCGGATGGAATATTGCACGCGAAGACTTCTTCCGTCCATTGGCCGGTGTTATCGGCACTTTGAAGTTAAGAGGTTCTTGGGGGCAGCTTGGTAACAACAACACGGATAAGGCCAATGCCTGGTATCCGTTTTACCAGAATATGATTACGGGATCTGCCAATTCGGGATGGTTGATCGACAGTAAAAAGCAAAACACTGCCCAACTTCCGGGTATCGTCAATTCACTGATGACCTGGGAAACCATTGAATCATGGGACATTGGTTTGGATTTCGGTTTACTCGATAACCGCCTGACAGGATCGGTCGGCTATTATAACCGTTATACATACGATATGATCGGTCCGGCTCCTATATTACCTCCCGTGTTAGGGGCCCTACCTCCCCAAGTGAACAACTGTGATATGAAGTCATATGGTTGGGAGTTGGAACTTTCATGGAGAGATCGCATCAGTGAATTTGATTATAGTGCACGATTTGTTTTATCTGACGGGAAGCGTAAAATATTGAAATATCCGAATCCTACGAACTCACTCTCTTCGGATGTATACTATAATGGACAAATATTGGGTGACATCTGGGGATACAAAACGATCGGTATTGCACAAACCCAGGAAGAAATGAATGCACACTTGGCCAATGGAGGTACCCCGAACTGGGGAACGAACTGGGGAGCCGGTGACGTTATGTATGCCAATCTTGATGGAAAAGAAGGTGTCAACAATGGTTCGAATACTTTGGAAGATCATGGTGACCTGACAATAATCGGTAACAACACCCCAAGATATAATTTCGGTTTGACGTTGACCGGAGCATGGAAAGGATTCGACTTTTCGGTGTTCCTGCAAGGGGTAATGAAAAGGGATTATTGGTTGGACGGGCCATACTTCTGGGGGGCCAATGGAGGATTGTGGCAATCGACTGCATTCAAAGAACATATGGATTATTGGCGTCCTGAAGGCGATCCACTCGGTGCAAATACCAATGCTTATTACCCCAAACCCTATTTTAATACGGATAAAAACCAGAAAGTACAAAGCGGATATCTTCAGAATGCTGCATATTGCCGCCTGAAGAATGCTCAGATAGGTTATACTCTGCCCAAAACATGGACTCGAAAAGCGGCAATGGAATCGGTGCGTGTTTATGTGTCAGGAGACAATCTGGTTACCTTTTCGGGAATCAGCGGAGTATTTGATCCGGAATTATTGGGTAGCGACTGGGGAGACGGTAAGCTCTATCCCTTGCAAAGAACGATTTCTATCGGCTTAAATGTTAACTTCTAATTTTACCAGACAAATTATGAAAATAAAACTGAAACATATTTATTTCTGCTCATTAATCGGAATGGGCGGATTGGCACTGACTTCGTGTAATGATTTTCTGGATCGTTCGCCCATCAGTGACATCACTCCGGAAGATTACTTCAACACTGTAGATCAAGTGGGAAGCTATGTTATCAATTATTACGATGACTACCTTGAAAACTCAAATACGACTAAAATGTATCACCAAAGAGCATGGAACTCCGGAGTGGTACGAAATGATGCGAACACTGACAATTTATTGAGTGATGACGGAAACCTGGATTATTTTGCGGGAAATAAGCAAGTACCCGAAGGGAAGAATATTCAGGAACCTCTGAATCGTATTCGGGTATGGAATTATCTTTTTGAGAAAGTATTACCTAAAGAAAAAGAAGGTACAATCCCCGGAGATGCAGAACTGTTAAAGCAATACATCGGAGAAGCCTATTTTTTCCGTGCGTTGGCATATTATAACGCATTGGTACGTTTCGGTGATTATCCCATCATTACCGAAGTATTGCCGGATGATTCGGAAACACTGATCAAAAAAAGTCAGCGTGCCCCGCGCAATGAAGTGGCACGTTTCATCCTAAAAGATCTTGACGAAGCTGTCAGTCGACTGAAGGAACGTGGTTTTCAGAATAACCAACGCATCAACAAACAGGCTGCATTAGTGCTGAAATCAAGAGTTGCACTGTTTGAAGCAACTTTTGAAAAATATCATCAGGGAACGGGACGCGTACCCGGCGATCCCACATGGCCCGGAGCCGCCATAAGTTATAACAGTGGAAAAACATTCGATATTGCTGGCGAAATAAACTTCTTCCTGACCGAGGCAATGCAGGCAGCGGTAGCTGTTGCAGACCATGTTCAATTGGCAGAGAACTCGCATGTAATGAATCCTCCATACAATACACTTTATGGATGGAATCCTTATTTTGAAATGTTCAGTCAACCGGATCTTTCGAATGTGGAAGAAGTACTGTTGTGGAAACAGTATAACCTGTCACTTACCGTGTCGCATTGTGTAGGCGCCCGCCTTAAAAACGGAGATCGTACCGGACTGACACGTTCGTTGATCAAAACATTCCTGATGAAAGACGGTCTGCCTATTTATGCAAGTAATAGTACTATTGATGACAGAACGGTGTCTGACGAAAAGAAAGACCGCGACGAGCGCTTGCAATTGTTTGTATGGGGAGAAAAAGATGCCTGGATGACAGATGAAAGAGCGGATACAGTGAAGAATTACAATAAGGATCAGGCGGGAAACTCAGTGACAAATCCGGTACCGGTACCTTGGGTAAAATCTACTGTAATCAGTGATCAGGAACAGACACGTGATATCACCGGTTATCGTTCCCGTAAGTTCTATCCGTATGATGACGAACAAAGTAAGTCGGACGAACTGCTGGGGACCAATGCCTGTCCTATTTTCCGTGCTTCCGAAGCATATCTTAACTACATAGAGGCTTGTTATGAGAAGAATGGTACGCTGGACAGCAAGGCACAGGAATATTGGAAAGCCATACGCAGACGTGCCGGTGTCGATGAAGACTATCAGAAGACAATCGCCCGCACGGATCTGGGGCGCGAAGACGATCTGGGAGTTTACTCAGGAGACCGGATGGTGGACGCTACACTTTACAACATACGTCGCGAACGTCGCTGCGAATTTATTGCCGAAGGCATGCGCTGGGATGACCTGAAAAGATGGCGCTCTTGGGACCGGCTATTTACGGAGCCATATATTGTGGAGGGCATTAACTTCTGGGATGAAGCCTATAAACTTTACACAACCGTAGATAAAGACGGCAATGAAAAATCCGCGGTGGTAGCTGATGGCAGCACGTCTGCCAACATGTCGCCAAAATCGGACGGGAAATACGTACGGCCATTGCGTAGGACACAAACCAATAATCAGCTTTATGACGGATATACCTGGAAAAAAGCTTATTATCTGGAACCACTCGGCTTACAGGACTTGCAATTGTCGGCCACCAATCCGGAGGATATCAATACATCTATGATGTATCAAAATCCATATTGGCCTGCCGGCACAGGCAAAGCGCTTGAATGATACCGCTAAACGTATAAAAAACGTAATATGATAAAGTTCACCACAGAGTTTACACAAAGCAAATTTGCCGGTGTATCCTGTGGTGAACAAAAACAAATCTCCGAGTGAACTTATCTTATGTTTTTTAAGTTATATAATGTATAAAGAAGACAATAAACGGAATGATAAAATCAAATCTGGCCGACTACCATAAACAACAACTTAAAAAAATATAAGAAATTATGAATTCACATCAAGGATTATTCGGTGGAAATATTCCACAAGATGTAACTGGAAAACAAGGCGAAAACGCTATCTTCATTGTCTACGGGCTGAAACAATCGAATAACACTATAAAACAAGTAAAAGACCTATGTGCTAACTTTTCCGCACTGATACGCAGTATGCGTAACCGATTTCCCGAAATGCAATTCAGTTGTACGATCGGATTCGGAGCTGATGCCTGGAAACAACTTTTTCCGGAGCAGGGCAATCCTAAGGAATTGAAGACTTTTGAAACAATTAAAGGAGCTAAATATACTGCGGTTTCAACCCCCGGTGATATTCTTCTACACATCCGGGCAAAACAGATGGGACTCTGCTTTGAGTTTGCCTCCATTATCGACGAAAAGCTGAAAGGGGTTGTAGATTCAATCGATGAAACTCATGGATTCAGGTATATGGATGGAAAAGCAATCATCGGTTTTGTGGACGGTACCGAAAATCCGGCAGTAGATGAGAATCCCTATCATTTTGCGGTGATAGGTGACGAGGACCCGGACTTTATCGGTGGCAGTTACGTCTTCGTACAAAAATACATTCACGACATGACTGCATGGAATTCACTTCCGGTCGAAGCCCAGGAAAAGGTAATCGGCCGTCATAAATACAATGATGTAGAATTGTCGGACGAGGAAAAACCGCAAAATGCACACAACGCTGTCACTAATATTGGAGACGACTTGAAAATAGTACGTGCCAATATGCCGTTTGCCAATACTTCGAAAGGAGAATACGGAACATATTTTATCGGCTATGCAAGTACCTTCAGCACCACCCACAAAATGTTGGAGAATATGTTTATCGGTGACCCTGTGGGAAACACCGACCGTTTACTGGACTTCAGCACTCCGATAACAGGAACCCTGTTTTTCGCACCTTCATACGATCTGCTTGCTAAACTCGGAGAGTAATAGTTACTCTCCATATAGTACAGTTTCTGCTATCCAGGCAAAAACATTAGCTATGAGTTTGGACGCATTATTAATGGTCCCGGAATTATTGTTTATACGGTTATCGGTAGTTGACGTCGAACTGGACGCCGAACTACCTATATCCGTATCACCCCAATAAACGATTCTCCTTGAATAATCAATGCCTAAAACAATACCTCCCGCAGGTCCCATCAATATAGAAGTAATGCCTTTGGATGCTTCCGTGTTGAGCTGTATTTCGCCATGATAAGCATCATAATTGCGTAAAGAGAAGTCGGAAAGGCAGATAAGTATATTTTTGTCGGGATAAATCTCAACACTGAAATAGTAGACAATATTACTTCTAACGGATTGGGGGCATTCAGCTACAAAGAGTTTGCACAGGAAGTAACGAAACTGGCGGATCAGACAAATGGATTTGTCATGCTCAGTAGTACTTACTTATCCGACTCTTACTCCTGCCGCTAACTTATATGAGAATAAAGCTGAAGCAAAAAGTAATCACATTTTAATTTCAGTAAATCGTATCGTAGCAAAGAGTGCAATATTCAAATCATCAAATCTTGTAATAAACGGAGACAGAACAGTGGAGAACCTAAAATTCGGTTGGAGAAATTTAAATAAAAAATTCTATTTCATCCAAGATAACAGGGATGCTCTCATCAAAGACTATAAATGGACGAATTATACCATACAGGACTTCGCTAGAGGTGTAGATGCCATCAATGTATATACTTCCAATTTCCACTTATGACGTGCCGTCGGGAGAATCTGATCCATTAATTGCAGACTTCAGCGTGATGAAACTGGAAAAAGAGAGAGAACCTCGGTTTCGCATTACTGACAGAACAGGTACGGTTCGTTATGATGAAAACTTTATTGGCAAACTTTTAGGAATGAATCCTGATATCAATTTTGAGTATAATCATGATTTTACTATCGAAATATCTTTCAACAACTACCTCCCTATCTCTATTAAAATTAATGGTTGGGAGGTAGTTGTTGAAGAAATCTAATAATTATAAGCTACAAAATAATGAAACAAAGAAGGGCACACTCATATCAATAAGAATACCATGAAAAATGGCAACGGGTATCATATCCTTTCCGGAATAAAGGGTGATGGATGGCAACAATACATCCATTGAATTTACTCCGGCTGCAGAAATTGGTGCCAGTTTTCCAAAGTATTTTCGGATTAACGGTGCACCCAGCAATGCCATCATCTCACGGAAGATATTAGCCAGCAGAGCAATAGTGCCAAGCTCTGTTGCCAACTGTAATCCGACAGAAGCCTCTTTGAATTGAGTAATCAAAATAGATGAAAGGGAATAATAAGCAAATCCGCTTCCTACCGCCATACAATCGAATACACTCCACTGACTCAGCAATAAACTGGCAAAAGCTGAAAAAAGAAGGGTTCCGACAATGGTAGCTATCGGCACTAAAAGCATATTGGGGCGTAGGCTTTTGATCAGAAATTTCAGATTCTTATTGCTTCCGATACTGATGCCAACCTGCAACATCAACGCATAAAGTATGTACATAGAAAGATTGTGCATGTCAAACTGGAAATCATTGAAGATCCCGACCAGACAACCTATACAGAAAAATGCGACAACAATCAGACTGCCTTTCATGATTTTCCTCCTTTCTTGAAAAACAGGCGTAACACGAGAAAAGAAGCCAACATGCTGCCCAAGATACTTGAAGTAGCCAACACAATGGCTTGCCATCCGAATTTACCCAGATTATTTACGATTAAACTATTGGAGCCTATCGAAAGGCCCAGCACGAAAAGTAGCAGGAATATCGTAAGCGAAGTACTCTTTTCTACTTTCTCCAGAAATTTCAGGTTACGCAGCAAATAACCGATGCCAATACCTAAAAACATGATAGATATAATGGAAAACATACTCGTATATTTTAAAAAGTTACACAATGCACTCCCTGGCAACTTTTATGTATAAGCTGCCGGACAGATCCTCCCTTTCACCTTATATTAATAAGTGAACGAAAAGAGATAAATCAAACTACAAAACAGGGAGTAATTCAGATAAATCCGCTAAACCAATGTACATGCACAATGCAGTGTCCGTACAGAATCTTATTTTCTTGCACGGCATTATGTATGCTATATGTAGTAAACAATCGGTTCATATTATTCATTAATTACAGTGCAAAGGTAATACTATTGCGCATATTTTCCAAATAATTATGCAAAATATAAATAATCATAGTAGTGGAATTACTCATAAAAAGACGATGAAAATCTTGCAGAACCTATTTTTTTCTTCGTATCTTTACAAACCGAAATAAAGGATATATCAATAAACATATAACGATATGGAAAACAGAAGTTTAGTAACCATAGCGGAGCATTCGAGGGAGAAAATTCTCTATATGCTCGAAATGGCGAAACAATTTGAAAAGAATCCCAACCGCCGGTTATTGGAAGGCAAAGTAGTCGCTACCCTGTTCTTTGAACCTTCTACGCGTACCCGACTAAGTTTCGAAACTGCTGCCAATCGACTAGGCGCACGGGTAATCGGATTTTCGGATCCCAAAGCCACCAGTTCATCCAAGGGGGAGACTCTGAAAGATACCATTATGATGGTGAGTAATTACGCTGATGTGATTGTTATGAGACATTATCTGGAAGGAGCAGCACGCTATGCAAGTGAAGTGGCTCCGGTACCTATCGTAAATGCCGGAGACGGAGCCAACCAGCATCCTTCGCAAACGATGCTCGATCTCTATTCTATATATAAAACACAAGGTACACTGGAGAATCTGAATATCTATTTGGTAGGTGATTTGAAATACGGACGTACCGTACACTCTTTACTGATGGCTATGCGCCACTTTAACCCGACTTTCCACTTTATTGCCCCCGAGGAACTGAAAATGCCGGAAGAATATAAAATATATTGCAAAGAGCACAATATAAAATATGTAGAGCATACGGACTTTAACGAAGAGGTAATTAAGGATGCTGATATCCTTTACATGACCCGCGTACAACGTGAACGTTTCACTGATCTAATGGAATATGAACGGGTAAAAAACGTATATATCCTTAAAGCGAAAATGCTTGAAAATACTCGTTCTAACCTTCGTATTCTTCATCCGTTACCACGTGTCAATGAAATTGCTTATGATGTGGATGACAGTCCGAAAGCTTATTATTTTCAACAAGCACAAAATGGACTCTATGCCCGTCAAGCTATACTTTGCGATGTATTAGGAATCACTTTACAAGATATTTTATAAAATCATGAGCGAGAATAAACAAGCATTACAGGTGGCCGCACTGAAAAATGGCACTGTTATCGATCATATACCTTCAGAGAAACTTTTTACGGTAGTTTCATTGCTCGGATTGGAACACATGACGACTAATATTACTATCGGATTCAATTTGGACAGTAAAAAACTAGGTAAGAAAGGAATCATCAAGATTGCCGATAAATTTTTCTGTGACGAAGAAATCAATCGAATTTCCGTAGTAGCCCCTCATGTGAAACTGAACATCATCCGTGATTACGAAGTAGTAGAAAAAAAAGAAGTGCGAATGCCTGACGAGTTAAAAGCTATCGTAAAATGTGCTAATCCCAAATGTATCACGAATAATGAACCGATGGCTACTTTATTTCATGTGATCGACAAAGACAATTGTGTTATAAAATGTCATTACTGCGAGAAAGAACAAAAAAGAGAAGATATTACAATCATTTAGTTATGCACTGCAAGCTACGAGTTCTAGACCGCTAAACGATGTCGGACGTAACTCGTAGCTCGTAACATATAAAGTGAATAAAAAGATGAAGCAAGACTGGAAGCCCGGAACTCTGATTTATCCGTTGCCTGCCGTATTGGTAAGTTGCGGAAGCGATGAAAGCGAATACAATATACTTACGGTGGCATGGACCGGAACCATTTGTACCAATCCGCCGATGTGTTACATTTCTGTTCGTCCCGAACGTCATTCTTATCCTATTATAAAAAAGAATATGGAATTTGTGATCAATTTAACAACCCGGGATATGGCATTCGCAACAGATTGGTGTGGAGTACGTTCAGGGAAGGATTATCATAAATTTGAAGAAATGAAACTAACCCCGGGCAAATGTTCTGTAGTGAATGCACCTCTCATTGAAGAATCTCCCCTTTGTATTGAATGCCGTGTGAAAGAAATCGTATCTCTGGGATCACATGACATGTTTATTGCTGACGTAGTAAACATCCGTGCAGACGATCGTCATCTAAACCGGGAAACCGGAAAGTTGGAACTGGCAGAAGCAAATCCGCTTGTATATGTACACGGAGGATATTATAATTTAGGAGAAAAGATAGGAAAATTCGGTTGGTCAGTAGAAAAGAAAACAAAGTGAAACGAATAGTTCTCCTTTTTATATCGATATGGATTGCTTTTGCCGCTTATGGGGAAGACAATCATAAAAAGGAAAGACACCCGGATGACCGCAAAATAAATGTAGGAATCAGGGGTGGATTCAACTCTTCTATGTTTCTGGTTTCTGATCTGAAAATTAAAGATGTAACCATTGACGAAATTCAGAACAACTACAAAATAGGATATTTCGGTGCTCTCTTTATGCGCTTGAACATGAAAAGGCATTTTATACAACCGGAAATCTCGTACAATATCAGCAGGTGCGAGATTTCTTTCGATAAACTCGGCTCACAGCATCCCGACATTGAACCTGACTATGCATCGGTCAGTTCCACTATCCACAGCATTGATTTTCCATTACTATATGGTTATCATGTAGTAAAACAAGGTCCTTACACAATGTCTCTCTTTGCAGGACCGAAACTAAGATACTTGTGGAATAAGAAGAATAAAATCACTTTTGAGAACTTTGATCAACAGGGTATCCACGAAAAGCTGTATCCCTTCAATGTCAGTGCAGTAATTGGCGTTAGTGTCAACATCTCCCGCATTTTTTTCGATTTTCGATACGAGCAAGGGCTTCACAATTTATCAAAATCAGTAACATACGATAATATAGATATGGAAGGTAGACCGGAAGTAAGCAATATCACCTTTCGACGTCGTGACAATGTGCTTAGTTTTTCACTCGGAGTTATATTTTAAATAACTTTTTCTTCAAAAAGGTTGCACACTCTTTAAATAATATCTAAATTTGTGCGATTATAATAATAAAGGTTTCAAGATACACTTTAATCTTATTATAACAAATAATGAAAAGAGACGATTTAATTTTCGATATTATCGAAAAAGAACATCAACGTCAGTTGAAAGGCATTGAGCTGATCGCATCAGAAAATTTCGTAAGTGATCAGGTGATGGAGGCAATGGGATCTTGTCTTACCAATAAATATGCGGAAGGATATCCGGGTAAACGCTACTATGGTGGCTGTGAAGTGGTAGACCAAAGCGAACAAATTGCCATTGACCGCCTGAAAGAGATTTTTGGTGCAGAATGGGCCAATGTGCAACCCCACTCAGGAGCACAGGCTAATGCAGCCGTATTTCTGGCTGTACTGAATCCGGGAGATAAATTCATGGGGCTGAATCTGGCACATGGAGGACACCTTTCACATGGTTCATTAGTAAACACTTCGGGAATCATTTATACTCCCTGCGAATATAATCTGAAACAGGAAACTGGGCGCGTAGATTACGATCAAATGGAGGAAGTAGCATTGCGTGAAAAGCCCAAAATGATCATTGGAGGCGGTTCGGCCTACTCTCGTGAATGGGATTATAAACGTATGCGCGAAATTGCCGACAAGGTAGGAGCAATTCTCATGATCGACATGGCACATCCTGCTGGGTTAATTGCAGCCGGTCTATTGGATAATCCTGTGAAATATGCACATATTGTGACTTCAACCACTCATAAGACCCTCCGAGGACCTCGTGGTGGCGTAATCATGATGGGAAAAGACTTTCCTAATCCTTGGGGAAAGAAAACTCCGAAAGGAGAAATTAAGATGATGTCTCAACTACTTGACTCAGCTGTATTCCCAGGAATACAAGGAGGGCCGTTGGAACATGTGATTGCAGCCAAAGCTGTAGCTTTCGGTGAATGTTTGCAACCCGAATATAAAGAATATCAAAAACAGGTACAAAAGAATGCCGCTGTATTAGCACAAGCCTTGATTGACCGTGGTTTCACTATTGTTTCAGGTGGCACAGATAATCATTCCATGCTGGTTGACTTGCGTAGTAAATACCCTACTCTAACAGGTAAGGTTGCAGAAAAAGCACTCGTATCTGCTGATATAACAGTTAATAAAAATATGGTTCCGTTTGATAGTCGTTCCGCATTCCAGACTTCAGGTATCCGTTTGGGTACTCCTGCCATCACAACACGTGGTGCAAAAGAAGATCTGATGTTGGAAATCGCGGAAATGATCGAAACCGTATTATCTAACGTAGAAAATGAAGAAGTGATAGCACAAGTACGTGCACGTGTCAACAAGACAATGGAAAAATATCCGATCTTCGCATATTAAATAGCACATTTTAGTATTAAACAATAACATACGTGGGCTCGCAATTCTCTGTGAAGAAAGTTGCGGGCATTTTTTTGCTCTTTTAACATCGCATTAACACCTCCCTCAAAACCTTTCATTCCTGTTAACCGTTGATAAGTAACTAAAAAAAGAAGATGATATTTACTTAATACCTAAACTGATATGAAAATAAGAAATCTAATGGTCGCAGCAACCTTATTGGTTACTGCCGGAGCTATGGCTCAAAATCAAGATTGTGCCTTCTTCTTTCCCAACCAAGAAGGTGAACAAATCACCCGTAATTGCTACACTGCTGATGGTAAACTTACTAATATCCTAGTCTACAGAGTAGATCAGGCGTATGAATATCCGTCAGGTATGGAGGTAGTAGCAAATTATACATTTGCTGATGCCGCAGGCAAAACACTCAATTCCGGACAAATGGTAGCTCGTTGTAGCGATGGAAATTTTTCTATGAGTATGGGAGATGTGGCAACATTCCCCACAGCACTCAACATGATGAACGCTGATGTATATATGATGGGAGATTTAATGAATTATCCGGATGCCTTTTCCAATCCGATGAATCCGGGAGACGATGACGAATTTGATGACGGAACTCTGCGTCTTTACCAAAAAGGAAATAAAAACAACCGGGCTGAAATCTCCGTATTCGACAGAGAATTTGTTACTACAGAAACTGTAAATACTCCTGCTGGAGCATTTTATTGTACGAAAGTAAAGTATGAAATGAATATCTGGACACCGAAAGAAACAATTAAGGGTTACGGATATGAATGGTATGCACCCAATATTGGTATTGTCCGTTCCGAACAATATAATAATAAAAAGGAGCTACAATCGTACAGTGTGTTAGAAAGAATTAAAAAATAGCACACTGGACTCTATATATCCGTCATCCCCGCCATTCGTTCAGAAAGAATAGCGGGGATTTATTTGACTAGTCTCCAAGAATTACAATAAATTTATGGGCCTCCAAGAAACTATCTCAGAATAGAAAAAAGAGGCAATATTACTGGTTCGGATATAATGATCCCCTCGTTCTAGCTTTAATCTATTACAATACAAGGCTAGAACAAGGGGATTCTTATATTTGAAGTTTTAACCTATAAAATCCTCAATTTCCAGTTTTTTTGAAACTACCTCTTCCTGTATATGGAAAAGTTTAGCTCAATCCTTCAATATTGCCATCCACAATATCGATATGGAGTGCTTGCGGCTCTTTTGGCAAACCAGGCATACGCATAATCTCACCTGCAATCGCTACAATCATTTCGGCTCCATTGTTAATAACGATATCTTTAATATGGAGTTCAAAGTTATCTACTGCCCCATATACTTTTGGATCGGCTGAAAAAGAATATTGCGTTTTGGCAATGCATACAGGATAATGACCGATTCCCATTTCTTCAATTAATTTAATCTTGTTACGGGTCAACGTGCTATAGGTCACAACGCTTGCACCATATAAATTGGTTGCGACTTTCTCAATCTTCTGCTGTACACTATCTTCATCATTATAGGTAAACTGTAATGGTTCGGATGGTTTGTTTTCAATTGTCTCAACCACCAGATTCGCTAGATCGACAGCGCCTTCACCACCTTCTGAAAAAGCATTATTGATAGCATAGCCTACTCCCAACTGCTCACAGTGCTCACGAAGCAACTCCATCTCTTCATCCGTATCACTGGCAAACTTATTGAAAGCAACAATAACAGTCTGACCAAACGAGCGCAGATTGCGGACATGCTTATCTAAATTACGCAAACCTTCTCTCAATCCTTCGAGGTTTGGCTCCTTAATGCGATCGAGGCTAACTCCCCCATGCATTTTAAGTCCTTGCGCAGTAGCCACAATCACTGTCAAACGGGGCTGCAATCCACTCTTGCGACATTTAATATTGTAAAATTTCTCTGCTCCCAAATCAGCACCGAAACCGGCCTCTGTAATTACATAATCACCAAAAGTCATTGCCATCTTCGTTGCTAATATAGAATTACATCCATGAGCAATATTAGCAAATGGGCCTCCATGCACAAAGGCGGCAGTACCTTCGGTAGTCTGTACCAGGTTCGGATGTATAGCATCTTTCAATAGAACTGTTATGGCTCCTGCCACACCCAGATCTTTAACTGTAAACGGTTTATTATCATAGGTATATCCTAAAAGAATATTTTCAATTCGACGGCGAAGATCATCCACGTCTTTTGAAAGACAAAGAATTGCCATGATTTCTGATGCTGGAGTAATATCAAATCCAGATTCCTGCGTAATACCGTTGGTCTTCGGTCCTAAACCAACTACGATATTCCGTAAAGAACGATCGTTCACATCAAGTACCCGACGCCAAAGAATCTCTTTTAGACCGAAACCCTTAGATTGATTTTGGTATAAATAATTATCCAGCAATGCGGAAATCATATTGTGAGCAGAAGTGATAGCATGAAAATCACCGGTAAAATGCAAATTAATCTTCTCCATTGGAAGTACCTGGGCATAACCGCCTCCTGCCGCTCCTCCTTTCATTCCGAAGCACGGTCCCAAGGAAGGTTCGCGCAAAGCGACAATTGCTTTTTTGCCGATCTTATTCAGTCCTAACGCAAGACCGATAGAAACAGTCGTTTTACCAATACCCGCCTTGGTTGCAGTAATGGCAGTAACCAAAATCAGGTTACTCTTTTTTACTTTCTCTTCATCAATCAGATACTCGGGAATTTTGGCAATATAACGACCATAATTTTCTACTTCATCGCGGGGAATACCGATGCTTTCTGCTACTTGTTTTATTTTCTTCAACTCAACACTACGTGCTATTTCTATGTCTGATTTCATATCGGGAGTTTTTAGGTTTTTAAAATGAAGTTGCAAAATTAACAATTAACTCCATATCAAAGTTGACTTTATTACCTTTTTTTAGTAGGGAGCAAAAAGATACCGGAGGATTGACGGATTTCCCATTGAAAAAAGGCGTATATTTGTTACCTACAAACAACAAACAATATGATGCGATATATAATCCTCTTAGTCTTGTGCGCCTGGACCGGAATAGCATTGGCCATAGATTACCATGCAAAAGACAGTCTTTTATTACAATTAAAACAGACGACAATAGCTGCAGAACGAATCAATATTTACCGAAACCTGGCGGACATTTGTTTTGAAACCCCTGATGAAAAGACATATTTGCTCAACATGTATAGAGAAGCCCAAAAGGCTGGCGATACATCGGGTATGCTCAATGCCTTAAATGATCTTGTATGCGGAGAGACAAAAGAATATCGTATGGATTCAGCATATCATTATATGGAACTGATAAAAGCAATCCGGGAGCCCCAAGAAACAGCCCCTGTATTGGCTTACCTTCAAATGCGATTTTTCGATACACTATGCAGCCACAATGAAACAGAAGAAGCTATCACAAAAGAATTGCAATTTATAGAAGAAAAGAAATCTGATGAAGCATCACTTTACAGTAAAATCGCCCAAGCTTACATCACCGGTGGCAGCCTTCATTACAATGACATGATAAAGGAGGCACTCCCCTATCTGGAAACAGCAATGAACTTATCTAAGCAATTGCCTCCGGAAAAGCAAATCTTATTTGTATCGATCATTGTTTGGAAATTATCCAATACATACAGTATGCTGAATAAATGTGATTCAGCCATCCGGATTTTAGATGAGAATCTGCAAACCCAACAACAATATTACAAAGATCACTATCAAACACAACGTCCTTTTTATAATATGGCGATACACGAATTACGCTTTTATACATCTCTATTGACTAATGCCATTTCGGAGGCTCCCGAAAAAATGGATTATTACTGGCAACAAATAGTTAAATTGAACAAAAAGCTAACCAATCCGTACGATCGATATAACTATTTTCTATCGATGGATAACTATTATCTGAATCAAAAGCCCCAACCCCATTATGAAAAAGCATTGGTGGCTAATGATAGTCTGATACAAATTGCACAAGAAATAATCCCAAACAATCTACCGGGATTATACGACATTCAATCACAAACCTACGAAGCCATGGGTAACTTCAAAGAGGCATTGGCATACCTCAGAATAGCGACTCAATATAAAGATTCGCTGACTACTGAAAATATGCAAAAGCAATTGGGTGAACTCCAGATAAAATATGAAGTGAATAAGTTGAACAATGAAAAGTCACAACTTGAAATTAAAAACAAACGTATTCTGGTGATATGCCTGTCTATCATTCTGATCATTGTAATCTTTGTCTGTCTGTATTTATATCACGACCTGAAAAAAGAGAAAAAGATGAAGTTTCATCTCCGGAACCTCAAGCAAAAAGCCGAAGAAAGTGAAAAGATGAAGACAGCTTTCATAAACTCTATTTGCCACGAGATACGTACGCCACTCAATTCGATTGTAGGTTTCTCCGACTTGATATTCAATGATGAGATAGATAAAGAAACCCGTGAAGGTTTTTCACAAGAGATCCAGAAAAGTACAATTCTACTTACTTCATTAATCGATAATATGCTTGAAATATCCAGTCTGGATGTATCACAAGAGAAGTTACCTTGCAAAGAAGCGAATCTTAATTCTATCTGTATACAAGAGATGACATTATTAAATCGGTCTCATAAACCCGATATAGACTATCGGACCGACTTGCCGGAACATCCCATCATACTGACCACACACGAAAAATATTTATCATTAGTCATAGAGCATCTATTGAACAATGCAAATAAGTTCACTGAAAAAGGCATTATCACCCTCCATTGTCACATCGACGAAGCACGCCAACAAGTTCATATAAGCGTAACAGATACCGGATGTGGTATACCGGCAGACAAACATAAGGAGGTTTTCGAACGATTCTCCAAGCTCAATGCATTCACTCCGGGTAACGGATTGGGACTTTATTTGTGCCAACTGATCATCCGCAGATTGTCCGGAAAGATAAGCATTGACCCAACATATACAGGAGGTACCAGAATAACAGTGATTTTACCTGTTCAATGACACCTCCTTAATTCTCGAACACAGAACTATTTGAAACGTGAGGTATCCACTCCCTCCCGTTTCTTCTCTTTATAGCCTCCAAATTTATAGGTAAACGAAACACCAAATTCACGGAAAGCAGAGTAATGGTTGGTCACGTTCTGCATAGCATAATAAATTCGCGGTGAAATCTGACCTGTTTCAAACAAGTCATTACATCGAAGAGTCAGCAATGCCTTTCCATTGGCAAAACCATACCTGAGCGCTATGTCCAAGTTGCCGGATGCCGGTAAATCATAGATGCCTTGTATCGCCTTACTGCGTATCATTCCACTCACAATCAGCTTAATATCCGGATGTGAGAACAGAGTCACTGTATGATTCATATTCAACATCGCATAATATGCTTTCCGATCAAAAGGAATATCCCAAAAGTCACTGTCTTTTTGACGATCGTAAACGCCGGTCAATGTGAAACGCGATTTCAGCCAGCGTCCGATCGCAAATGGGACAACAGCCTGTACACCGACTTGCTGTTCAAAATCAAAATTGAAATACTTATAAATTTCAACCAATCGCTCCGGTGATTGATAAAGGGTTTGTGTTGCATTATCCTTAGTATGACTATACCATGCATTAAACATATATTTACTGTTTAAAACATAAGTCAACTGTAGCTGGTAGTTAATCTCAGGTTTCAAATAAGGATTGCCGTGAATCTCGGAATATCCTCCACCCATATAAGAAACTGCATCCTGAGTAGCCCAGTAATCGGGATAACTTTTATCACTGCTGAGGGATAATTGCCATACATTTCCCGGTGCAGGAGCATAGTTAATGTTAAAAGTCGGATACAGGCTCCATTCATTCCATACAGTCGTGTGGAATTGTTCGGCAGCCAATGAGGCATCTAAAGACAATTTATCACCAAAAGCCTTGTTAAATCCGGCGTAAAAATTAAGTGTTTGTTCCCGGCGACGAGACTTCATATTGCTATTTCCCGATATTATTTCATCAGTTTCAGGGTCATGATAATATTGATGGCTGTTGTCCAAACTTGTCGTATAGACTGCCCCATAATTCATTCCCCACCCATTGTCCAGATCATGTTCTCCGGAGAGGAAAAGTTTCCAACGATTGATACGCTGAGAGTCTTTAACACGAAAATCCAGTTCATCACTCCCCATCCGACTGTGAAGTAATTGTGAAGAAGGTGAATGATAATAAGTATATTCCACTCCGGCTTTCCATCCGAATGGCATATGATAATCGAGGCGTGCATTATGGAGCTGGTCGGTCATACGGGTACGGGCATTCGAAATTTGAGTGCCGTCTACAGTGCTCAGATTAAAACCATTCACAAATTGGGCATTGTATGTCACACTAAGTTGATGGTTTGCGGCAAATACATAATCGCCGGCTAAACGCAGGTTGTGTCTATTCGAACGGCTTCGTTGAGATTCATTCGTACTTATGGGATGTATCGTACCATCTGACAAAGCGTGTAAAGCCTCTTTATCCGTCAGGAAATAGTTTCGCCCATGACTGTAAGAGTAAAGAAAGTCTGCAGAGAATTTATGTCCCGAATACAGAAGGCTCGCACGCTCAGTCAAATATTCATAATGTTTTTGCCGATAATCACTGAAAAACTCACCCTGCAAGGTGGATTTCCCGGAGTCTCCCTGTTTCAGGCAGATATTTATCATAGCCCCCCGCACCTGATAACGTGCAGGAGCCGAATACATCACTTCGGCCTTTTCAATACGCCCGGCAGGAATGCTTTTTAAAAGAGTGTTCAGTTGTTCCTGAGTCATTGTGGTTACTTTGCCATCCAATACAACCGTAACACTTTTTCCTCCTAAAGTCAGATTATCATTCATTTCGCTCACTCCGGGGAGTTCCTTTATCGCATCATATGCATTGTCTACCGCAAAATTCTGAATAAGTCGAGGCAAATCATATACAAGTTTTCCCTGCATTGCTTTCACCACCGGACGTTCACCTACCACCATCACTTCGGGCAAGGATCTGTACAAACTGTCTAAACGTCCATCCATCGTAATCAGACTATCCGCAGAAAGTATCCGATCTTCATCCACATTCTGTGCCGCTACCTGAAAGCAGACAGCACCTGCAAACACAAAAGTCAAGTAAATTCGTTTCATTTTTTATTCCTTGTTTGGGTTACAGTTGCAAAGTACGGCAGAAAAGGCAAGACAATACGTTATCATCGACTTATGTAGTGTTATCTATTGTTATCGGTAGTGTTATTTAGTCTTATCAGATGTAACAACAACAAAGGTTAACCATTATCTTTGCCTGCATGAAACTCCCAATCAAACATATCGCCATACTTGTAATTGCTTCTCTGATGGCCATCTTTGCCTACCAGGCATACTGGTTGGTTAGTATGTACCATACCATGAAAAGTGATATGGAACATTCGATTATCGAGGCTATGCGCACAAGTGATTACAATGAGATGATGTTACGCATAGAACGCATGCGTCGGGATGACCAAGATCATGGTGAAATCTCTGTTTCCGCCGGATACAATGATGAAGGTGGAACACTGGTTCGCAGCAGCACTATGGTCCATAAAGAAAAGATTCCGGGAAGTAGAGGAATACAACAAGATTCCATTCTCAAAACCGAACGGAAACTGGACACCCTGATCGTAGTTCGTAATGATCAGAAAGAAATAAAAGTAGTTCCGCAAGATTCCACTTCGCAGGAGGTAAAAGCTGCCATGCTGCAAACAAAAGGCGGGCTGGACATACTATTGAAAGATCAGAATACCATGCTCGAACTGGCCACTTACTTTCAAAGAGGATTGCACTCCGGCCTTGACGTTATCATGGATCCTGATTTTCAATCATACGATAGCCTGCTGACACTCAGTTTACAGGAAAGAGGAATCTCACTGCCGTATCGGATAGAATATCTGTATTTCGGCAATACGCCTGACTCCAGTTTACTTTTCACCGATACATTAGGAATGGGCGGTACGGCGAACTACATCCCCGGACCGGATGCCCATACGTACGACTACACTTTCGACATCCATTCCCATTCTCTCTACCGCCTTCGGATGGATTCAGTTGCAGGAGTGATCGTCCATCAGATGGCAGGAATACTTATTACTTCATTCGTCATTCTGTTGATTTTGGGATTCTCTTTCTGGTTCCTGATCCGCACATTGCTGAAACAAAAAACACTGGAAGAGATGAAAAGTGACTTCACCAACAATATCACCCATGAACTAAAGACTCCCATTGCCGTGGCATATGCAGCCAACGATGCTTTACTCAACTTCGGACAAGCTGACAAAAAAGCCAAACGGGACAAATATTTAAGTATCAGCCAGGAACAACTGCAAAGGCTTAGCGGACTGGTTGAACAGATACTGACGATGAGTATGGAACAACGCAAAACCTTCCGACTCCGTCCGGAAGAAATAACTCTTGCTACTTTGCTTGAATCATTGACAGAACAGCATAAACTCAAAGCACAAAATCCGATTGACATCGACTATAGAGTAGAACCGGCAAACCTTACAGTATTTGCCGACCGGACCCACTTCAGCAATATATTGAGCAACCTGATAGACAATGCAGTGAAATATTCACCGGGAAAGGCCGTCATCCGCATTCATTGCCGCGAAACAGCAGATAACGGAAAAGTGGAAATTTCCGTCAGCGATGAAGGAACAGGCATCGCACAAGAGAAACAAAAACATATATTCGATAAATTCTATCGCGTACCGACCGGTAACCTGCACAACGTAAAGGGATACGGACTGGGACTCTATTATGTAAAAACAATGATAGAAAAACATGGCGGAACAGTTTGTGTAAAAAGCGAACCCGGACACGGTAGCACATTCACCATCACGTTATGAAAGAGAAAATCAAAGTATTGTTGGCAGAGGACGAACTGACCCTCGCCATGATTATCAAAGACACACTCGAAGAGGACGACTTCATTCTCACTATTGCAGCCAACGGTGAAGAAGGATTACGCATGTTTTTCGATATTCGTCCGGACGTGCTGGTGGCCGATGTAATGATGCCCCGCATGGATGGCTTTGAAATGGTAAGACGTATCCGCCAGACCGATAAACAAACACCGGTACTTTTCCTGACAGCACGTTCGGCTATTAACGATGTGGTAGAAGGCTTCGAACTAGGCGCCAACGACTACCTGAAGAAGCCATTTGGCATGCAGGAGCTGATCATACGCATCAAAGCATTGGTTGGCAAAGCATTCAGTTTCAATGAAGAAAAGAAAACAACCACCCGGTTTGAGATAGGCAACTATTTGTTCGACTCTCTTGCACAAACACTGACACATGCCGGATTGAAGCAGGAGCTTTCTCATCGGGAATCGGAAATCCTGAAGCGACTTTGCGAAAATCAGAATCAAGTGGTCAACACACAGAATGTATTACTCGACCTATGGGGAGACGATAACTTTTTTAACTCAAGAAGTTTACACGTTTTCATCACAAAGCTCCGCCATAAACTGTCAGCCGACGAGCGAATTCGCATTGTCAATGTCAGAGGGATAGGATATAAACTGATCTTAAATTAAATACACAGAATGATGAAGAATAGAATATACTGCACATTTATACTGGCAATCATTGCAGTGATGGTATGTGCACAAACAGAACAACCGAAAGACAGTATCAAAGGGCATCGCGAAACTGTACCTGAAATTCGTCAGGAACTGCATATCAACGATAGAAACATACAAACAGACGGTACTCTTCCGGACAACACCCGACAAGCTGCAGCCGGTGACAGTATGACTTTCCGTATACCGTACCCGGAAAGTATTCCGTCCGGTTGGATCGTCCCTCAATTGGGGACCTATTCCAACCCCTTCATTTGGGATTACGACCGTTATTACAATTTCAACCTTTCTCCCAACAGTAATCTCAGTACTTTCAGCAATTATAACACTTATCTCAGCATAGGCACCATCGTAAAGGCGGGTGCTGCCTACTCGTTCTCTCCCAATGATCGCTGGATCTTTTCGGGAGGAGTGTTTGTTGCTAAATATACATTGCCAAGCCTTCGCATCCCCACGGCTCCGATGGCCGGTTCGCGCTTTGATGCCGGTATCCACGGAAAAATTACCTACAGGCTTACAGACCATTTATACCTGAACGTGTTCGGCCAATATTCGCTCAACGGGCAACGAAACTCTAAGAAGGGCTATATGGTCCCCGACTTATATATGCAGAATCATTTCGGAGGAACAGTCGACTACATGTTCAATGGTAAATTCGGCATTACCGGCGGAGCCATCCACGAATTCAATCCCGTAAAAGGACGTTGGGAAACGAACCCTGTTTTCGGCCCTGTAATTCATCTAAAAAAGAAATAAAGGATTCACGGCAAGCAGATTATTTTCATATCTTTGCGTTTCAAAAGATAACATAGAACGGATATGAAGAAGCTGATATTCTTTTTGCTGCTGTTACTGAGTACGGCCTCACTTTCTGCCCAGTCGGAACAACCTTCCGACAGCATCCGGCATTTGCCTTCTACCGTCAAGCAATACGGAGATTTCCTGATCGATATGGGATTGTTTATAGCAGCTCCTCCCAAACTGCCGAAATATAAATTCGAATTACCCGATGCAAGCAAAGACTATAACCGGATCTTCAGTTTGAATCCGGACGTCATAATGACACAAGGACTATCCAATGTGTTCACTCCCTCCCTTTCATACGGATTCGGTTGGGGCGGACACGATTTCTTCTCGTCTCCGCAACAGCTCCAGATGGGATCGTTTAAACTGAAAAACGGCATGCGTCTGAACACGTATGGGGAATATAATGCCGATGGCAAAAAAGTCCCTAACCCTGCCGCCATGCCATGGGAAAAGAACAACTTCAAAGGGGCTTTCGAGATGAAATCTTCCGATGGGAATTTCGGTATCCGCATTGAAGTCCAGCAGGGGCGCAACTATCCATATTAAAAAAAGAAAGAAATGAAAAACATATTGATTATCGGTGCCAATGGATTTACGGGGCGCCGGATACTGAATGACTTATCGGTTAACCCTATATACCACGTCACAGGATGCTCGCTGAGAGATGACATTTGTCCCGGCAAAGATTATCGCTTCGTACGTACCGATATCCGGGACGAAAATGAAGTACGGAAATTATTTAAAGAATGCCGGCCGGATATCGTAATCAACACCTCTGCCCTTTCGGTACCGGACTATTGCGAAACCCATCATGCAGAAGCTGAAGCTACAAATGTTACAGCAGTCGAAACGATAGCACATGTTTGCGAACAGTATGGCAGCCGTTTCGTCCATCTTTCCACGGACTTTGTATTTGACGGTAAAAGTACCCGGCTCTACAAGGAAGAAGATGAAGCGATTCCGGTAAATTATTACGGTGTTACGAAACTGAAAGCCGAAAAGATTATAGCCAGCATTTGTAGTAATTATGCCATAGTACGTGTAGTCGTCGTTTATGGAAAAGCCCTTCCGGGACAGCATGGCAACATCCTTCAGCTAGTAGCCAACCGGTTGAGAAACGGAGAAACGATCCGCGTCGTATCCGATCAATGGCGTACACCGACCTTTGTTGGAGATATTTCAGTAGGAGTAGAAAAGCTGATGTTTCATACAGCCAACGGCATCTATCATATTTGCGGCAGCGAATGCCTCACAATTGCCGAAATCGCCTACCGGGTGGCTGATTTTCTGAAACTGGATCGTTCATTGATCGAACCCGTCACTACCGAGGAAATGAAAGAGACTACTCCCCGCCCGCGTTTCAGCGGATTAAGTATCGAAAAGGCTAAAGCCGAAATCGGGTACACCCCGCGCACATTGGAAGAAGGTATGGAGGCTTCTTTGTTCTAACTTCACAGCAGAGGAGAGCAGAAAAGTAATTTCCCATTTATCAGGAGCAGGCAACAGCCATCATGGTGCAGTCGTTTCGGAGCTGTTGTGCCAGATTCTGAACGATAAGGGTTCTTGGGGTGCCCCTCAGCGGTTAAACGGCTCTTTCGGCACTTCCGGCCTGCAATCTCTCCAACAGTTCTTCAATGCTGTTCAGCGTTACGGCTTCTCCTGCCTGCGGATGTAGGATGAATCCGTTACCGTCTTTCAGATCACCGGTTTCGATGTAGGTATCCGACTCGACAGTACGATTAGCCAAAATCCCGTTACGCTGCAGGGCTTTACGCACCATGGCATATTTCTGTCCATGCCCCACCAGGCGTATCTGCGATGTATATTCATTGTCTACCCGGAACAAGCCCGTCTCCAAATCGAACACAATGCCTTTACGGGCAAAGAAACTGCTCAGTTTGCCACTCAGTGACAGATCTTCCGGAGTACCGATAGTCACCCCATTCATCTTGTCCATCAACCAGATTTTATCGGCAATCTGTAAAGCCAGCTCCAGATCATGTGTGGAAAGGAAAATCGTTTTATTGGTCTGGCGGCTCAACCGGTGAAGCAACTGCATCATCTCCACTTTACTGGGGAAATCGAGAAATGCCGTCGGTTCGTCCAGAAAGATCACCGGAGTCTCTTGTGCCAGCGCTTTGGCAATCATCACTTTCTGTCGCTCACCATCACTCAGGGTATGCACCATGCGGTGTGCCAGGTTCTGAATCTTCACCAAAGCAATGGAACGTTCGACCACCTCCTTATCTTCTCCGCGAAGTGTTCCCCAAAAACCGGTATACGGACTGCGTCCCAAGCCTACAAGCTCGTGCACCGTCATATTGCGAATATCACATTTCTCAGTGAGCACTACGCTAATGACGGTTGACAGTTCCTTGTCGGTATATGCATCGATCTCCTTGCCCACAATCTCTATCTTACCCCCCAATTTAGGTTGAAATGCCGAAAGTGTACGCAACAGGGTGGACTTCCCTACTCCATTAGCTCCCAACAGGCAAGTCAGTTCGCCACAGTTAATGCCGGCATTGATACGATCGGCCACAACTTTAACATCGGTCTTACCCAGGTAGCCTATCGAAAGATTCTCTATATGAATGGTTCTTTGCTTCATGATTCTTTATTCACTTAATTCACTTTTACGCTTACGGAACAACACTGATGCCACGACCGGCGCGCCTACCAGCGCAGTCACGGAGTTGACCGGAAGAGCTCCCTCAAAGCCCGGCATGCGGGCAACCAGATTGCATACCAAAGCCAACGAAGCACCTGCCAGCAAAGTGGCCGGCATCAAGATGCGGTGATCCGAGGTATGAAAGATGGCACGGCAAAGATGAGGAACCGCCAAACCAATGAACATAATCGGTCCGCAATAAGCGGTCACGATGGCTACAAGCACTCCCGAACATGAAATGACCAACAAGCGGGCACGCTTGATGTTCAATCCCAAGTTACGTGCATACCCATCGCCAAGCAGCATCAGATTCATGGTTTTAATCAACAGGAAAGAGAGCGGAATCAGCACAACCATGATACAGACGAACAAGGTCATCTGATCACCGGAGACGCGGGCAAAGCTACCCAACCCCCAAATGACGTAAGCGCGGATGTCTTCTTCCACACTAAAATATTTGAGTACACCGATAACGGCACTCGCCACATAGCCAATCATCACACCGATAATCAACAAAGTTACATTTCCTTTCACTTTTTGGGATACATACACAATAAGCGCCATCACCGACAGGGCACCGATAACGGCTGCCAACGAAAGAGCCACCTCGCCCATATATCCCAATTTGCTAAGTGCCACGCCTCCAAATGCTCCGGACAACAATACTACGAAAGCCACTCCCAGGCTGGCACCGGAACTGATACCAAGTACAGAAGGTCCTGCCAGCGGATTGCGAAATACGGTCTGCATCTGCAAGCCACTGATAGAAAGTCCGGCACCCGCCACCAAAGCGGTCAAAGCCTGCGGTACCCGTGACTTCCAGATGATATTTTGCCAGATAACGGATTCATCCGTTCCGCCCCAAAGTATGTTCCATACCGAACCGATAGGAATGGAAACCGAGCCCAGAAGCAGATTCAGCAGAAAAAAGACAAAAATAGATGCAGCTATAAGCAGCATAAGAGGTATTGTCGGTCGTTTCATCGGACAGATTAATTGAGTCGTTCGTAATAGACAGGCGTATAATCGGGCAACAAGTCCGGATGAAAAGCCTTAATCAAATCTTCCAGTACCACTTCCGGTTGGGTAGGCATACTTTCATAAAACGGCTTTTCACGCATGTTGCAATATATCACCCCTTTCTCACGGAAAGCACGAAAATCGGCATATCTCGGATCTTCACTCTTCAATACATCATAAGAGAAAGTCCCGTCGAAACTATTGACAATACGCCAATAGTCGGCACTTTCCGCCTGGCTGTACACTGTTTCGAAGTCGAGTGTGACACCTCCCGACCGGGGATCGTCTTTCAGAAAATAATCGGCACCTGCATCACGAAAGAGCTGTGCCAGAAAACTTTTACCGCCCACGGCATACCAGTTGCCCCCGCGGATCTCTCCACTGAACACCACCGGACGCTTCTTTACATGGGCAACCCTTTCTTTCAATTCATTATAATGCTTTTCTATGGCTGCAAATTTCCGGTTGGCAGTCTCTTCCTCTCCGATGAAAAGTCCGATAAACTTAATCCATTCGGCCTGTCCCAACGGAGTCATCTCTTTGTATCCCAAATGCGGCACCAGCGGAATGCCCACTTCACGCATGGCATCGTATCCGCCGCGCTTGAAAGGAGAAATGAAGATGACATCGGGATTCACACTCATGATCACTTCATTATCAAAGTTCCCCTCGATACCTATCTTAGCCGTTTTACCCTGCTTCAAGCGTTCGTTCATTTCTTTGTTGAAGAGATGACGGGTGCTCGTGATACCCACTACATGACTTAAAGCATCCAGTTTAATAAAGTTGGATAACTGCAAGGAGGTCATACAGATAACACTCTTCACGGGAGTCTCTATCACTGTATAGCCGGCAGGAATATTTTCAGGTTTCGTCCCTCCGGGCACAAGAGCGTAATGAAAAGATTCACCTCCTTCTTTCTGCGGATCGCTGATATCGACCAAGCGGCATGTAGGAGTATAGGTCACTTTAAAACCTTTGGCATAAACAGGTGTGATACGGACAGAAGATGTATCGGACACCTCACCGGTTACTATCGTTGCATTCTGGTTGTTCTTCGGACGGCAACCGGCTAAAGAGATACATGCCAGCAGTGCGCATCCGATCAGGAATTGTTTCATCGGTATTTGTCTTTTAATTCAAATTACAGCGGTCAAAGATACTTAATAATTCTTGTTTCATAGAGATATTTTCCTCACTTTTGCAGAACATTAAGATGATAAACCGATAACAAATGATAACTACACATCCCATACGTTTCGTATCTTTAGGCCCCGGCGAACCGGATCTGATTACATTGAAAGGACTCAAAGCACTGCAAGGAGCCGACTGCATCTTCTGTCCGGCCACCATGACTCAAGACGGCAAGTCCTCTTCACGGGCACTCTCCATCCTGAACACTCTCGGATTCTCGGACACCGTACAGTGTTTCCGGCTTCCTATGGACAAGGACAGGACACTGGCATTAAGATCTTATGAAGCTGTATATGAAAGCAGCAAAATACTCCGTGCAGAGGGACAAAACGTCGTAATTGTGGCCGAAGGAGATGCGGGTCTTTACTCTTCCATCCACTACATCTACGACAAGCTGCAACAAGACGACATCCCCGTTGAACAGATTGCCGGTATTCCCGCTTTTATTGCTTCCGGAGCGATGGCGGGCCTGCACATCGTCAGTCAGGAAGAGCGGCTGATCGTGATACCGGGTCACGTCACCGCCAAAGAACTGGACGACTACCTGAAACATCAGACGGTAGTGGTCATAATGAAGCTATCGCAATGTATAGACGAGGTACACCAATGTATAATTAACCATCCGGAATACCAATACCACTACTTTGAAAATGTAGGGACCGAGAAGGAATACTACTCTTGCTCCACCGAAGAACTTCGGGAAAAAAGATACCCTTATTTCTCGGTAATGATTATCAGATTCGGATAAGGTTACACCTCGTTAAAGTCCCCGACCAATCACGTACTAGCTATACATCCCGGCACATACGAGTTGTACAACTCGTACATCACCAGTTGCACAACTCGTCGTGTACCAGTTGTACAACTCGTCTACGATTACATCGGTTGATTGCATATTCAAGATAGAATGATTACATTTATATCCCCTAATACTCAATGATCATGAAAACTACCAGACTCCAACTTTCCCTTTTAGCCCTTTTTCTGGGGTGCGCTTCTCTACAGGCACAATACAAATGGGCAGATCCACTCAAACAAGACTTTCATACAGTACGCGGACAAGCATGGCAGGACGAACTGAAAGATTCTTATGCCCGCCTCCCGCAAAGGGCAGAAGATAAAGTACGCAAGCCTTTATGGGATTTGTCGCGGCAAAGCGCAGGGCTGTCTGTCGCCTTCCGTTCCAACGCATCCGAAATAAAGGTTCGCTACGTAGTAAAAGGCGGACTCTCTATGCCCCATATGCCGGCTACGGGAGTTTCGGGCATCGATCTGTATGCTACAGACAATAACGGGCAAGAACGCTGGTGTGCCGGAAATTATTCCATGGGAGACACCATTGTCTACAATTTCAGGGGACTTTCATACGCGGCTAAATCCGGCAACGGATTTGAATACCAACTATTCCTGCCGCTATACAACAGTGTATCATGGATGGAGATAGGTGTTCCTGCCGACGCTTCTTTCCGTTTTCTTCCGGTTTCACAAGAAAAGCCTCTGGTCATATACGGCACTTCCATTGCGCAAGGAGCCTGTGCTTCGCGTCCTGGCATGGCATGGGGCAATATACTGAACCGGAAGTTGGGACATCCGGTCATCAATCTGGGGTTCTCCGGCAACGGAAAACTGGAAGAAGCACTCTTCGATCTTCTGTCAGAGATCGATGCACGGCTATATATCATTGACTGTATGCCCAATCTGGCAGGAAAAGAAGCATCGGCCGTAGTGTACCAACGCACTTTGGAGGGAGTGAAAAAACTTCGTGAAAAGAGCCGGGCCCCCATCCTGTTGGTAGAACACGACGGATATAGCAATGAATTCAGTTCCGAAAGCGCGGAGGAATCCTATCGTGTGGCCAATGCAGAACTACGCAAGGCATACGAGACACTGCAAAAAGAGCAGGTTCCTGCTGTCTATTATCTGACCAAGGAAGAAATCGGTATGCCGATGGATGCCATGGTAGACGGGGTTCATTCCACCGACCTGGGTATGCAGCAATATGCGGACAGTTACCGGAAGAAGATAGGTGAGATCTTACACGAAGAGAGTGAAGGGCCTACTTCATGTATCCCTTGCAAGCAGCAAAGAGATCCATACGACTGGTACGGACGCCACGAAGAGATCTTGAAACTAAATAAGCAAAGTGCTCCCGAAGTGGTGATGATCGGCAACTCGATCACGCATTTCTGGGGAGGCGAACCTATTGCACACAATCAGTTTGGAACAGAATCCTGGGATAAACTTTTCAAAGGAAAGCGGGTCCGTAACCTCGGATTTGGCTGGGACAAAACAGAAAATGTACTGTGGCGTATCTACCACGGTGAGCTGGACGGTTTTCAGGCACAGAACATTTTCCTGCTGATAGGCACCAACAATCTCTTGTTCAATACCGACGATGAAGTCATAGAGGGAATCTGCCGGGTCGTAAAAGCGATTCACGAGCGTCAGCCCCGTGCAAAACTCTGCGTGATGGGCATCCTGCCGAGAAAAGAGATGGAAACCCGCATTGCCCAAATAGATGCGGCATTGCAAGAGCGACTGAACGGCAAAGATTGTACTTTCATTAATCTTGCTCCGCAACTGACGCATAAAGACGGAACAATAGACCATTCACTGTTCCGTGACGGGCTTCACCCGAATGCCGAAGGATATAAACGCATCGCAAAAGTGCTGAAAGGCTACTTATAAACAAAGGACTCAATCCTTAATAATTATGCATCCTCCCCCTTAAAGTGCCACTGCATTTTTCCAGAGTCTGACAATGGTATATATTCGTTTTCATCATGAACCGTATGTTGCTCATACTGATCCGGACAAACGGATAGAAACGGGTAAATATCATTGCCGGCTGCCGCAGCCGCTCTGTAACGGCTGTAATCATAAGATACTCAAATGAAATATCTGAGATATACCTGTCACGGAAATCTGTATGCCGATGCAGAATGTAAAAAAGGCAACGAGCTTGTTAATGATCTGATTCCCTACCGGCCCGAGTTTCTGAATAATTCTTTGCCCTTGGGAAAGAAAGATATAAAGTATGGCTGCCATACAAACTATAACAAGTGCGATCACAAAATAATTGATTCCGGTTTGCAACAATTTACCTTTGACGCTGGCAGAAGCCATCAGAGTAAATATAACGGATATACTGCCCGGACCGATGCTGATGGGAAACGTGATGGGATAAAATATCTTCTGTTCTATATTCTTCCATTTGAGACTATCCATGTTCCGGCTCGATTCTTCCTGATCCGGAGAGTTAGAATCGCCGAGCAACTCCATGGCCGTTTTACAGATAAGTATCCCACCGCCCAACTGAATGACAGGGATGGCCAGACCGAACATTAACAAAAACAGGTGGCCTATGACCAAAGTACCCACACCGATTATTATAAAGTTAAGAATCAGTTTCCGGATGGCGGTTTTCCGCTGCTTGGGATCCAGGTCGGTAAAAAAGCCATTCACCACAAAACCGTTTCCCAAAGGATTCACCACGGGAAACAAAGCCATAAAAGAGGAAGAGAATATAATTAGCAGATTACTCAGTGACATAGTTCTTGCATTTTTTAAAATACTCCATTAAGAATACAATACCTATGTAAAAACACAGATGGACTCTTATTGATGCTGCAATTGCAAGAAACATTTTCTTATTGTGATATTTTAACGGACTAACACTAATGGGGAACATACATACGTGTGTATCCGCACTTCCCCGGAAGAGTAAATCGTATATTATGCGAAGACAACTCTCACTTCCGTCCCCTTCCCTTCTTCGGAACGAATGCTGACCTTCCCCCTGTAGACAGAAAAGATTTTCATGGAAAGACTTAACCCGATCCCTTGACCGGCGTATTCTCTCGTATTACTTCCCCGGTAGAATGACTGGAAGATAAGTTCCATTTCATCCGCCGGGATGCCGATTCCGAAATCTTTGACAGCTATCCCCCATCGCTCATCTTCCTTGTAAAGCCGGATAAGCACCTCGCCTTGCGAATACTTGCAGGCATTGTCTATCACGTTTTGCAAGGCTATTTTAAACAAGTAAGGGCTGGCACTGACCACAGCGTACCTTGCGGCATCTTCCGGATATTGCAGCCGGATGCGCGAGTTAGCAGCTCCAGCCTCTTCCAACAGGTCTGCCAGACGAATCTCTTCCACGTTATTCTTCCGGATGTCCTCTTCCTGTCTCGACAGAAACAGCAGATGCCTGATCAGATTGGACAGGCGTTTACTTTCCCCGGCTATCCGTCGGAGTGCTTCGATGTACTCATCGGTACTCCGTTCTTTCAGGAGACTTATTTCACATTCACCCTGAATGGCGGTAATAGGATTATTCAGTTCGTGAGAAGCATGGCTGACAAATGATTTTTCTGCTCTAAATGCCGTATCGATACGGTCGAGCATACTGTTTAAGGTTTCTATCAGATGGTCCAGTTCATCTTTATTGCCGGTGGTCTTCAATCTGCGGTTCAGACTGTTGCCGCGGATCTGTTTCAACTGTAACAGGACGTGCTGCAAGGGAATCAATATTCTCGTAGAATAGAGTTGTCCGATAAAAAAGATCAATACCGAGCTGCATAATACCAGAAAGGCGGACAAGAGCAGCAAATGTTCCTGTATCTTGACCCCATAACTGTTATGCGACATGATAATTACGATAAAATTGCCTTCATTATCGGGATAGTATAGTGCGGCTCCCAGCATATCCTGATATACGAAAGAGACCGATGACATCTCTTTTGACTCAAGAAGCTGCTTCTGCTGGCCGGCGGAAAGATATTTATTCAACGTATCACGCACCACGGCATCACTATCCATATCCAACAAAATCTCTTTGGCCTCCGGCAGCAGCTCATCATACTTCCGTTGAATGGTCTGATAGCTTTGCTCATCCACTTCATCTCGCTCCCAGTGTTTCTGAGCGGTCAGAAAAGCTTTTTCCCGAAGGTATGACCTGTACAACCCATCGATATACCTTGAACTGAACAGGTAGAACACTCCGATAACTGCCATGGTGGTCAGTACCGTTACCAACGTATAAAAGAGTGCGATTTTACGTCCTATTTTCATAGCCTGGCTTGTTAAAGTTAAGCATACATGATATATCCCGAACCTACCACCGTATGAATCAATTTCTTGTCATGCTCCTTATCTATTTTACCACGAAGATAGTTCACATAAACATCTACCACATTGGTATTCGTATCGAAATTCTTATCCCATACATCTTTCAATAATGTCAGGCGCGAAAGCACCATGCCTTGATGGGTCATGAAATACTCCAGCAAGCGGTACTCCTTAACAGTGAGTTCAATCTCCACCTCCTTACGTCTGGCACGGCGGGTGTTGCAGTTAAGCACCAGATCATCACATACCAGCTGCTGGGCAGAGTCTTCCCGCCCTCTGCGCAGGATGGCCTTGATGCGCGCCTCCAGTTCCTGAAAGCTGAATGGTTTCACCAAATAGTCATCCGCCCCCGAATCGAGCCCTTTCACGATATCCTCCGTGGTGCCCAATGCAGTCAACATTATAACCGGGGTGAGATAACCGTATTGCTGCCGATAAAGCCGGCATAGCTCCAGACCGTTCATCTTAGGCATGATAATATCCAGGATCAACAGGTCGAATGCTTCTTGCCGGATGAGTTCCCATCCGGCATCACCGTCATTAGCCACCGACACAGAATGTCCAAACTCCTTCAAACCCCGTTCTATAAACGAAGCTATATTCACTTCATCTTCTACCAATAATATCTTAGCCATCCTTCTTTAGTTTTTAAAGTGGCAAATATACTGTTTACACTCGTCTTTGCCGCAATTTACCTTCTTTATCATACAACGTTTTACCATAAATAACTTCTACAATCAATGGAAAAATGAATAGAGTAAAGAAAGTATCGCACAATACGCCCCCGATAATGACAATGGCAAGCGGGCGTTGCGACTCAGAACCGATGCCATGACTCAAGGCGGCCGGCATTAATCCGATGGCAGCCATAGTAGCCGTCATCACTACCGGACGAACACGCGAACGGACCGTATTCTTCACAGCTTCCGATAAAGGTATATGCGAACGTACGTTCGATTTAATGCCCGAGATCATAATCACTCCATTCTGGATGCAGATACCGAACAGGGCAATGAAACCGATCCCCGCAGAAATAGAAAAGTTGAAATGGGTAATCAACAAAGCAATAATTCCCCCGGCAGCTGCAAACGGCACATTCAGTAGCACCAGGCCTGCATCTCTCGCATTCGAAAAAAGGATGAAGAGAATGACGAAAATAATGGCAATGCTGACAGGAACCACCTGGGCAAGCCGCTTACTGGCACGTTGCTGATTTTCAAAATCTCCGGTCCATTTCAGCGTATATCCGTCCGGCAGATGTACCGAAGCCGCCACTTTCTTTTGTGCTTCGGCGACAGCAGACCCCATAGCACGTCCGCGTACGGAGAACTTAACGGCACAAAAACGGGCATGACTGTCACGGAATATAAGTAGAGGTCCCGTAATAGTCCGGATATCCGCCAGCTCTTTGATCGGTATCATCGTACCATCCATCGCGGGTACCAGAATCTTACCTATTTGCTCTTCGTTCCGGCGAAATTCTTCATTGTAACGCACCATGATATTGAATTTACGCTCGTCTTCATAAAGCAGGGAGGCCGATTTACCTCCTATAGCCATCTCGATAATAGACTGCACGTTCTCTTTAGACACACCGTAACGCGCCAGTTGCTTTTCATTCAACTCGATGCGAAGTTCCGGCTGGCCAATGTTGCGGATCACTCCCAAATCCTCAATACCTTGTACGGTTCCCAATACTTTGTCGATCTGCACAGCCAGTTTCTCCGCTTCATATAAGTCTTTGCCGAAAACTTTAACGGCAATAGATCCTTTTACACCCGAAGCCGCTTCCTCTACATTGTCAGTGATCGGCTGCGAGAAATTAAAATCGGTGCCGGGATAAAGAGCAAGGGCAGATTGCATTTTCTCAATCAGTTGTCCTTTGCTAAGTCCGCTTTCCCACTCCTTCTCCGGGAAAATATCGACATGAAACTCCACATTATAAAAACCGGTGGCATCGGTTCCGTCATTCGGACGCCCGGTTTGCGAAAGCACCTGTCTTACCTCGGGAAATGCCAGTAATTCTCTGCGCATTCTATTGGCAAGGGATACTGACTCATCCAAAGAAATGCTCTGCGGAAGGGTAGCGCGAATATAAATAGCCCCTTCATTCAACTGCGGCAAAAATTCCATTCCCAGAAACGAATAGAGAAACAGACCGACTCCTCCTGCCAAAGAAGCCAATCCGATAGACAATTTACGATGGGCATGAAAGATCGCAAACAAAGCCGCACTCTTCTCTCTGATAAAGTGCACCAGAAAATTACTTCTCTCACGCACATTCTTCTTCAAAAGAATAGACGACATGACCGGAACCAGCGTCAATGTGAAAATCAATGCTCCCAGTAAAGCAAATCCCAGAGTATAAGCCAAAGGAGAAAACATTTTTCCTTCTACTTTTTGAAACGAAAAGATGGGAATCAGCGCTGTAATGATAATCAGCTTAGAAAAAAAGACAGCTTTGGCCTTTTCTTTAGCTGTACTTCGGATCAGGCCCATTTTTGACATCCTGTTGAATACGGGCATTCCCACCTCTTTCGCTTTTCGGTCGAGGGCAACGAATATTCCCTCCACCATCACTACCGCTCCGTCTATAATGATCCCAAAATCAATAGCTCCCATTGAAAGCAGGTTGGCAGACATCCCCATTATGTGCAAGCAGATAAAAGCAAATAACAGGGCTAACGGTATAATGACCGCAACTACTGCCGTCGTCCGCCAGTCTGCCATAAAAATAAATACAATGAAAGTTACCAGCAATATGCCCTCTACCAAATTGTGTGTCACCGTATGAACTGCAAGATCCACCAGATCTTCCCGGTCATAGAAAGGTACGATCTCCACATCCGACGGCAGGATATTCTCATTCAGTTCGTCTATTTTCGCTTTCAACCCGGATATGACTTCTCCCGGATTCTCTCCTTTGCGCATCACCACAATGCCTTCCACTACATCATCTTCATCCATACGCCCCACCTGGCCCAAACGGGGTAAACATGATTCGCGTACATCGGCCAGATTTTTCACCAGTATGGGAGTCCCATTAATGTTTTTTACTACAATGTTCCGCAGTTCTTCCAAGTCATTAATCAATCCGATACCTCTCACAACATAGGCCTGCGAACTTTTGGTAATCACATCTCCCCCGACATTGATATTGCTTTTCGCTATGGCATCATAAAGTTCAAGCGAAGTGATGCCATAATTGATTAACTGATTCGGATTGACACTGACTTCAAAAGTCTTCACTTCCCCGCCGAAACTGACAATATCCGCCACTCCCGATACGGCGCGCAAGTTACGGTCGATCACCCAATCCTGAATCGTTTTCAGTTCGCGTACACTCCGTTTGTCACTTCGCAAAGTATAACGGTAAATCTCACCCGTAGGTCCGTAAAGAGGTTGTACTTCCGGAGTCACCCCATCCGGAAGATCTGCGTCATTCAATAAATTGTATACCTGCTGACGGGCAACAAAATCATCCACATGATCTTCAAACAACACATTGATGACCGACAGTCCGAATAGGGTTGTCGAACGGATGTCCGTCTTCTTCTGTACCGAGTTCATGGCTATCTCCACCGGAATCGTAATGAACTTCTCCACCTCTTCCGCACTGCGTCCCGCCCATTGGGTAATGATGGTCACTTTCGTATTCGTCACATCGGGAAATGCATCTATCGGTGTATGCTTGAACGAAACCACACCGGCAATGACGGCAATCGTCGTACAAAAAAAGATGAAGAACTTATTTTTCAACGAAAATGCCACAATATTGTCTATAAACTTATGCATAGTATTCTTCCGTTTTTAGTCTGCATTTAAACTATTGTAGACCAATAATACATTCTGATTCAGCACTCTGTCACCCTCGGAAAGTCCGGAACGGACATAGCATTCCTGATTCTGCCGTTTGTATACATCGACTTCTTTCACTTTCAGGCGGTTGTCGGGGGTGACGGTTACGATGTAATTCTTACCTCCTTCAAATATCAAGGCATGTGCATCGATCCGAGGCATCTGTTTCCCGGAAGATTTGCACTCAACATTGACCGTGGTGAACATACCCGGCTTCAGCAGATAGTCTTCGTTACACAGCTTTACCCGTACGTTCATTGTCTTACTCTCAGTATTCAACATGTGGTATACTTTATCTATATTTCCGGAGAACACCTTACCCGGATATGCCAGCGTAGTGATATGTACCGATGCTCCTTCTGCTACTTTACTGATGTCGCTTTCATAAACATCTGCCATCACCCATACATGCTCCAGACCGGAGACAGTAAATATCTCCTCACCCTGATCGGGACGAAGCTGCATATTTCTGCTCACACGCTTTTCCACAATAAAACCGCTAACGGGAGATTTGACTTCATAGAATGACCGGCCGCTAAAGTTATTTATGGAAAAAATTTCTTTGATGCGATCCTCTTCCGCTTCAGCATTGATCAATTCCTGACGTGCCTGCAATACATCTTTATCGGATGCCAACCCGGAATCGAACATATCCCGGGTAGCATTCACATTTCTGCGGGCAATAATCACCTGTTGCTCCGCCTCTTTCATCTGTCTTTCGTAATCGGCCACTTCACCGCTACGCAATATGGCAAGTATGTCTCCTTTTCGCACATAATCCCCAACTTCAGCGCGAAGCTCCGTCACTGTTCCGCCAAACATCGGATAGACGTGTGCCACCTGTTCCTGATTAAAAGTAACACGTCCGTTCAAAGTCAATTCATCTGCCACATCATGCAGATGCACCGTATCAACGGAAACTATTTTAAGTAAACTGTCTGTCAGACACAGATCTTGATTTTCTCCGGGGTGCTTCACTTCTGATGAGCAACCACTCCCCATACCCAAAATCAATAGGCATGGAAGGTATTTTGTCCAATTCATAAATTATATGGATTTAGTAGTTAAAAATAGGTTGTCCGGCCACCGCATTCAGGTTCTCGATACCGAGCAGTACGTTTTTCTTGATTTCGTAAAGCCGGATGCAAGTCTCTTTGTAGCTATCATAAAAGTCGATGAATTCTAAAAGACTGATGTTACGTTTGATAAAGTTCTCGTTGGCTCCGGCTATCAGTTTCTCAAAATTCTGTTCCAGTCCCATATCAGTCGACTGATACAACTGACATGCTTTCTCTAAAGCAGTATAAGCTGCGTATAGTTCGGCCTCGGCTTTATTTCGGGAATACTCTTGCTCCCGATCCGCCTTCAGAAGATTGAAACGGGCCATTTTAATATTCCCCTGGTTACGGTTAAAGATAGGTACCGACATACTGAATCCGATTGCAAAGTAGTTATTAATAAAATTACCTTGCCGATCATAACTACCTTTTACTGCGAATTCCGGAAAAGCCAACGCCTTCTGCAATTTCAGATCGGCTTGCGAAGCAGTGACACAGCTGCGTGCCAACTTCTGGTCAGGTCTCCCGTGTACCCTCTCTTGTAAATCGGCATAAGACAACCGGTCCATGTTTAATTGTCGAAGATCTCCTTCATCTATTACAGGCTCTGTCCGAAAGTCGGCAGGCAGATTCAGTAACAGATTCAATTCTCCTCTCCGGGACAAATAGTTGCTTTCGCATTCGTTCTTGTCTTTCTTCAGAGAAAGCAGCATAGACTCGAGTCTCGCCATCTCCATTAAAGAGATATTTCCCTTTGCGTGCTGCTCTTTTATACCTGTCAGCAAATGCTCCAGCGAATTGATTTCTTTATCATAAACAGACAATGACTTTGAGAGATAGAAAACTTCTGTAAATGCCTCGCCAAGTTCCTGGCGTAAAGTCCTCATCACTTCTTCGAACTGATAACCGGCAATTTCCTTGTTAATCTTTTCCAGCCGTATCTGCTTATTCCGTTGTCCGGCAAGGCGTATCACCTGCTCTATTTCGACTACCGACTCGCCTTTTTTGCCGAAGTCAAAGTACTTTCCATTCAATCGGTTATACACATTTTGTTCGAATGAAATTACCGGATTATCGAACAGTCCGGCCTGAAGCAACCTGGCTTGTGCGATGTCTACATTGTAGTGCTCGGCCAATAGGGATAAATTACATTTCAGGAAACGTTGCTCTGCCTCCTTCAGAGTCAAGCCGACGGACGGCTGTTGGGCTTCGGCAAATCCGAAAAAGCCAAGAAAAAAGAGAATAAAAAACTTTCTGATCATAGTCCTTGTTATTTTGGAAGCAAAAGTACAACTCCCCCATGAAGCAAACCGTTTGAAAGCAATTATAAGATACTCAGATAAGATTAGAAAGTTATTAGAAAACAGAAAAAACGGGACAAGGAAGAATTGCTAATATAATAGGAGAAATAGCTATCTGACAATAAGATCTATCTTCCTATCTTTGCAACATCAAAGAAATAAATAAGTAATCACTAAAAAAGTAAAAATATGAAAGTCATTGATTTAACAAAAGAAAGCTTCGTAGAGAAAGTGGCCGAATTCCAAGAATACCCGAATAAATGGGATTTTAAAGGTGATAAACCTTGCCTGGTGGATTTTCATGCTCCCTGGTGTGTATATTGCAAAGCCCTGTCCCCTATACTCGACCAACTGGCTGTAGAATATGATGGGAAAATAGATATTTATAAAGTGGATGTAGATCAGGAACCGGAACTGGAGGCTGCTTTTGCCATTCGTACAATCCCTAACCTGTTGCTTTGTCCGATGGGAGGAAAGCCAAGTATGAAATTAGGAACTATGAATAAAACCCAGTTAAAAGCATTGATAGAAGAAGTTTTGTTATAATTTACCGGATCAATCATTTAATGAAGGGGTGTCGAAACCCGTATTCACCACAGATTACACGGATTCACACAGATAAATAAATAGACTAAGCTTACTCTGTGTGACTCTGTGTACCCCTGTGGTGAGTTATGAAACACTCTCTTGAAATTAATATGACTATTTTATTCCGGCAGCAAGTACCAACCTTATATCTGCGTATGAGACATCATCCCCCAAAGCTGCTTTAATAACCGTCAGCCCTTTATCACTTCCATGAGCCTGTACGTAACGGATGATTTTCGTGATTTTCTCTCTTGCCACCAACTGCTCTATTTTAACTTCACCAGAGCGTACATAGTGTTCCAGATGTCCCGCTATGGTTCCGGAAACCAGCTCGCGTTCCTTGGCTATTTCTTCAATACTCTTCCCCTGCCTGAAAAGACGATACGTTACCTCTTTGGTATCAGGCTTCGGTTCTTTCACCGATTTAGCCTCTTTTAAAGGTTTGGGCTCTTTCGACGTTTTAATCCCATTATTGACAGTCAACGTCGCTGTTGGTATTTGCGGACGTTCTATGCCATGCTCCTCTACGTATCGGTTCACCATTTCAAGCAAGGCATCACCGTATTTTTCGGCACCGCGTTTTCCGAAATACGGAATACGTATCAGTGAAGCCGCATCATTCGGCAAGAGGTTTACAATACCCAGAATTGCTTTCTGCTGTATGATGGTATATACAGGCAAACCAGCTTTTGCTGCTTCAGAATTTCTCCAGGCAATCAATTGCTTATATAATTCCGGATGAAGAATATCAGTCGGTACTTCTATTTTCTCGGCTGTCCGGGATTTACGCTCCGATCTTCCGGAAGAAGACGCAGCTTCTCCTCCCGAAACAGATAACGTAAGAACAGCCTTCTGTTTTAGAAATGCGGAAACAGAAAAACCTTCCTTCTCAGTATAGCACAAGGTTCCCAGCTTTACGTGCAATGCTGTCTTCATTGCATCTGCCGCTTCGGAGAATTTCTTTTTCAATTCTTTATTATCCGTTTCTACTTTTGTAGAAGTAATCAGCGGAGTTAATAAATCTTCCAGATGTTGACGGAAATAGTGGGCACCGGCCATAACCCGTTCATTCAATTTCGGGTTGGCGGTATAATCTTCAGCCTCCATCAATAGGGCGGAATATTGCAGTTTAAATGTATCGGCGACTTTCATTATCTGCGTTTTATACAGATCGGCAGTTGCTTTATATCGTTCCAACAACTTTGGATAGAGACGATATAAATGCTCGTCAAGCAAGCGAAGCAAACGTAAAAAATGCTGTTCAATCGGATGAAAATCAAACTGTTCGCACAACAATTCATAGAAGTAATGTTGACGCAATAGAGCCAATTTATGCTTGTCGGGAGTCATCTCTCCGGCATTACGGGTAAATTCATCAATCGTATCGTCACTGATAATGGACTCTCGCCTTAAAGGAGAACTAAGCACCAATCCTTGAAGCGACTTACAACGACTCAGAGCGACATAAACCTGCCCATGGGCAAAAGAGGCATTTGCATCAATGATTGCACGTTCGAAAGTTAACCCCTGGCTTTTATGGATGGTTATTGCCCATGCCAGACGAATGGGATATTGCCGGAAAGTACCTTCCACCTCTTCGGTAATCTCTTTCGTCTGCGGATTCAGGCTGTATTTACTATTTGTCCATTCTTCGGTTTCAAGCAGAAAGTCCTGTGATTCTCCGTTCCCTTTCACCCGGATGCCATCTTTACTGACAGCCGTAACCAAACCGATCATTCCATTATAATATCGATGTTCACCGGAAGAATCGTTTTTAATAAACATTATCTGAGCCCCTTCCTTAACGGTAAGTATTTCATCAGCCGGGTATGCCGATTCCGGAAAAGTGCCTTCCACCTTCGCCTGGAAACTGAAAGCTCTTCCTGAAAGAGAAAGCAGTTGTCGGTCGTTATATTGCTGAGCCTGATAGTTATGTGTAGTCAGTCGGATATATCCTTCTTCCTCTCTCGGACGAAATCCCGGAAGATAACGTTTGTTCAATTCTTCCAGAACAGCGTCGTCTGCCTCTTTCTCTCTGATTTTATTCAATAATCCGACAAATTCCGTATCACTTTGCCGATAGACTTTCTTTAACTCTATCGTGATATATTCCGTCTCTTTCAGTGAATGGCTGCCAAAGAAAAATGCTGTATCATAGTAAGAACTCAACAGGCTCCAGTCCTCTTCTTTCACCACGGGAGCCAATTGCTGCAAGTCGCCTATCATCAGGAGCTGAACACCGCCGAAAGGTTTCGAGCGATCACGATACCGACGCAGTACAGCATCAATTGCATCCAGTTGATCGGCACGTACCATACTGATTTCATCGATCACCAACAAGTCCATACTACGGATAATGTTGATTTTCTCTTTTCCGAATTTATGAAAACCTTGCTGAGCAGAATTAAATGTGCTTTCCGGAATGTAAGGTGCGAAGTTCAACTGAAAAAAGGAGTGTATAGTGACACCTCCGGCATTAATGGCAGCAATCCCCGTAGGTGCAACCACTACCATACGCTTTGGGGTAAGTTCTTTTAACCGACGGAGAAAAGTTGTTTTTCCGGTTCCGGCCTTTCCTGTCAGAAAAAGATGTGTACCGGTATTTTCAATGACTTGCCAGGCTAATTCTATTTCGTGGTTCTCTTCCATGCAATAATACTTTGCGACAAAGTTAAAGCAAAAGAAAGAAGAAAGCAATATAATAATAAGTTATTTCACGGTAGAAACCACAAAGGTCACGGAATGAAGGTTATCAACTTTTCATTAATAACCATTCCGTGACCTTTGTATACTCTGGTGTGAAAATCTATGCCATACTGCCACCTACAATATCGAGCAATTCATTTGTAATGGCCTGCTGGCGGGTTTTATTATACTGCTTTGTCAACTCCTGAATCAGTTCGTTGGCATTGTCCGTGGCTATCTGCATAGCCAAAGTACGTGCAGCATGTTCGGATGCATTAGAATCGAGAGCTGCTGTAAATATCTTCTGACTCAACACCTGCGGAATCAAGTCTGCTATCAATTGAGCTGCAGAAGGTTCTATGATATAGTCATTCACTGCTCCACCTCTCTCTTCGTCATTTTGAACGGCAGACAAGTCAATCGGCAAATATCTTTCGCGCAACAGTTCTTGTACCCCCATTGACTTGAAATGGTGATAAATCAACTCCACACGGTCGATATTTTTTTCCAGAAAAAGTTCCATCAACAATTTGGCCAATGCAGCGGCTTCATCATACGACGGTTTATCTGCCAACTTCTGATAACTGCCTTGAGGAAAGAATCCTAACTTCTTGACAGCCTCCTCTATTTTTTTGCCCACCGGATAGATCAGGATATTATCTTGTCCCAACTCGCGATATTCTCCCACCGTCTGCAAAAACATTTTCAGTACATTCGCATTGAAAGCACCGCATAAAGAACTGTTGGAAGAAAAAGCCACAATAGCGACCCGCTTGACGGGACGTTCCACACAGAACGGAGACTCTACCGGAAGATCAGCACTCAGAAAGTTAGTCAGAATCTTATTCAACTTCCTCTGATAAGGCAACATATTCTCAATGGCTCCCTGCGCCTTGTGTAACTTGGCAGAAGCCACCATCTTCATTGCTGAAGTGATTTTTCGGGTACTTTGTACCGAATTTATTCTGGTTTTTACTTCTTTTAGTGAAGCCATAATCTTCTAAATGATTTATAATTAACTATACTGTTTGGCAACCATTGCCGCCGTTTCTTCAATGGCCTTCGTTACCTCGTCATTGATCACTCCGGTTTTCAATACATCCAGCACATCTGCCTGATGATCGAGAGCGAGTGTATTGAGGAACGCTGCTTCAAAATCTTCTACCTTATCCAACGGAACATTTCGCAATAATCCGTGGATACCGCAATAGAGAATGGCAATCTGCTTCTCTACCGGCATTGGAGAGTATTGGGGCTGAACCAGCAAACGGGCGTTTTTCTGCCCCTTGTCAATGGTCAGTGCGGTAACCGGATCCATATCTCCACTAAATTTGGAGAATGCTTCCAATTCGCGATATTGTGCCTGATCGATTTTCAATGTACCGGCCACTTTCTTCATAGCCTTAATCTGCGCATTACCTCCCACACGGGAAACCGATATACCTACATTAATAGCCGGACGATTACCTTGATTGAATAAATCCGTATCAAGGAATATCTGACCGTCTGTAATAGAGATCACATTAGTCGGAATATAGGCAGAAACGTCTCCGGCCTGAGTTTCAATAATAGGCAATGCTGTCAGCGAACCTCCACCTTTCACTTTACCTTTCAGGCTTTCGGGCAAATCGTTCATCTCACGGGCCACTTCTTCCTGATTAATAATCTTGGCTGCACGCTCCAGCAAACGGGAGTGTAAATAGAAAATATCGCCCGGATAGGCTTCACGTCCCGAGGGGCGACGGAGAATCAAAGACACTTCACGGTAAGATACTGCTTGTTTCGACAAATCATCATAAACAACCAGTGCATGTCGGCCGGTATCACGAAAATACTCACCGATGGCAGCCCCCGCAAACGGAGCAAAATATTGCAATGCAGCCGGGTCGCCAGCTGTAGCCGCCACCACAATAGTATAATCCATCGCACCATATTGGCGTAAGGTGTTTACGATAGAAGCTACCGTGGAACCTTTTTGTCCGATAGCTACATAAATGCAATATACAGGATCACCAGCTTCATAATTACTTCGCTGATTGATGATCGTATCAATGGCTATCGATGTCTTACCCGTCTGTCGGTCACCGATTATCAGCTCACGCTGTCCACGGCCGATAGGGATCATTGCATCAACAGCCTTCAGACCCGTTTGCAAAGGTTGATTCACCGGCTGACGATAGATGACCCCGGGAGCTTTACGCTCCAGCGGCATTTCATAAAGTTCACCTCCTATCAGCCCTTTTCCGTCCAATGGTTCACCCAACGGGTCGATAACGCGTCCCAACATACTTTCTCCCACACGGATAGAAGCAATTCGCTTGGTACGTTTCACCGTAAATCCCTCCTTGATTTTATCCGTCGGTCCCAGCAACACGGCACCTACATTATCTTCTTCCAAGTTCATCACAATGGCCTTGATACCATTGTCAAATTCAAGTAGTTCGTTGGCCTCGGCATTGCGTAGACCATAAATACGCACTACACCATCGCTTACCTGTAGCACCGTACCTATTTCGTCAAGCTGCACTTTGGTCTCGATCCCTTCAAGCTGCTGCCGCAGAATGTCGGATACTTCGCTTACTCTTATATTTTCAGACATAATTTTTCACTAATTATACAATTCTTCGATTCTTATCAATGAATTGTTGTTTCACTTTCTTCAACTGTGTAGCGATACTGGCATCCAGTCGGTAATCGTTAATATCGAAAACGAAGCCGCCTTCTATAGAAGGGTCAACCACTGTTTCCAACTCCATATATGCATGCAAAATATGTGCAGCAGTTTGTCGGATACGCTCTTCTGTAGCTTTGTCTACCGGAACAGCAGTGATCAGTTTCCCTACACCGATGTGTTTCTTCTTCCGGTAAAGATCCAGATACATCAGACTCATAAATTGCAGATAGGTCTCCCTTCTCTCCTTGAGTACCAACCGAATGAAACGAATAAATTCTTCACTCGGTTTATGGTCTCCATCGGCTGCCGTACAGATCAGATTAAACTTTTCGTTAACAGAAACAATAGGATTGTCAAGCACGGCACAAAATCCCTTCACAGTACGGAAACTGTGCGCCAGTGTGACAAGCTCATGATAAAGCCTCTCCTCCGCTCCTCTCTCTTCAGCATAAGCCATCAGAGCTTTCGCATACCGCATTGAAATTATTCCGACTTCCATCTTCTTCTGTTAGTTCTTCGTTAATACTTCATCAAGCATACGGTCAATCATTCCCATCTGCTCTTGTTTATCATCCAGATTTTTGCGAATGACCTTCTCGGCTATATCCACAGAAAGCAGAGCTACCTGCCGACGGATATCACGTATGGCTTCGTCTTTTTCAATCTGAATCTGTCGTTTCACTTCATCCAGTTCCTTCTGAGCAGCTATTTCAGCTTGTTTGCGGGCCTCGTAAATAATCTTTTCACGTTCCTGCATAGCCTCTTTCATGATACGTCCCTGTTCCTTGTTAGCGGCAGCCACAATAGCTTCGCCCTCCTCTTTCAGTCGTGACAACTGGGCGTTTGCTTCTCTGGCTACCTCCAATGATTCGTCAATGTAGGTTTTACGGCCTTCCACCATCTTAATAATGACGGGGAAGCCGTATTTTGCCAATACTGCGAATACAATTCCAAAAGAAAGGAGCATCCAGAATATCAGGCCACTATCGGGTAGTAACAATGACATAATCTTCTTTGTTTATTATAAGAAAAGTACCAATAGACAAACAACTAATGCCAACAATGCTACACCTTCAACCAAGGCAGCGGCAATAATCATATTCATACGGATATCTCCCGATGCCTCCGGTTGACGCGCAATACCTTCCATGGCCGAGCCACCGATCTTACCAATACCGATACCTGCTCCGATAACAGCTAAACCAGCTCCGAGAGCTGCTCCCAATTTACTTAATCCTACTCCTGCAGCAGCAGCTTGCAATAATACTGATAGTAACATAATTTTCAGTTTTAAAATGGTTTATATTATTCTTTTACTTCTTCTTTTTTACCGCCTTCCTGGGCCAGTCCGATGAATACAGCAGATAACATCGTGAACACATAAGCCTGAATAAAGGCAACCAACACTTCCAGCAAATTCATAAAGATGTTGAATAATACGGAAGCCACCGTAAGCGAACCATTGATAGCCGGTCCCATGCTTGCCGATATAAATATCAGGCAGGTAAGCACTAACATGGCCATGTGTCCGGACAACATGTTGGCAAACAGACGGATCATCAAGGCAAACGGTTTGGTAAATACACCGAAAAATTCGATAAACGGCATCATGGGTATAGGTACCTTCAGCCACCAGGGAACATCAGGCCAGAAAATATCTTTCCAATAGTGTTTTGTTCCGAATATATTAACAATAACGAATGTGAATAAAGCTAATACCAATGTTATGGCAATATTTCCGGTTACATTCGCTCCTCCGGGAAAGATGGGGATCAGTCCCATAATATTGTTAATGAAAATGAAGAAAAAGGCTGTGAGCAGATAGGGAGCAAACTTTTTATAGTTGGGTCCCACACAACTCTTAATCACATCATCATGAACCATCATAATAAACATCTCCATAAATCCGATAAATCCTCCCGGAGCATATGCACCCTGTTCACGTTTACGATACCAATGCGCTACACTCAGAATGATCACCAGCAAAATAGCGCTATTGATAAAGAGAGACAAAGTTACCTTTGTAATGGAAATATCCCACGGACGTACTTCCTCTCCCGTCGCATTACGTTCTACTACTTTCCCCTCATACTTGCTCCCGGCAGGAGCTATATAAAATCCCTCGTATTTGCCGCCATTCTCTTCTAGGCGCGAAGACAGAAAAGCATGCCAACCAGAAGTTTCGCTATACACGATAATCGGCAACGGAATGCAAATCGAAGTTTTTCCTATATTCGTGATATGCCACTCGTAAGAATCTCCAATATGGCCGAACACAATGCCTTTTACATCTACCTGATTAGCTTCCTGATTGATTGTGTCTTTACCTACAATAATCTCCTGCTGCAAAGTAGCGGTGGTATCACCCGGTACAGGCTCCTGTGCAAAGGTTGTAGCAGGCAACATTCCTCCTATCAAGACAAGCATTCCGGCAACTATGTTACGCAACTGTTTCATATTTTTTTGATTTCTTTTTAAGTTTCTGATTCCACTCGAAAACGAAGAAAAACCAGCTTTCATATATAAGATAGCCCAGATAGAACGCCAGGAATGTCAATAGAAATTCAATAGCGGAATCGGGCACAGCCACACAATAAATGATTAGTAAGAAAACTGATACAATCATTTTCAATACTTTTGCCACTAAAAAGAGCATCACCATCTTCTCCGGTGCATGACGCCTGCAGGCATCAAACATATAAATATAAAATACACCGAATATATAAAAGTACACCGGTATCAACGGATAACCTCCGAAATAATGTCCGGGTTCCAGATAATGCAAGACCAAGGCTCCCAATCCTCCCCCTACAAGAGTAAGGATGCTGAGATAACCCAGAAAATTGCGTTTTGTGATGCTCATATTCATAGTAAAAACAGATTATTGTGCGGAGATCAAGGCTCAGGATACGCAAACGGAAGCTTCACCATTGCTTAGCTCCACAAAACCGCTGTGAATATCCAGCGTATGCTCTTCGCCATCCGTTGTCGTGTAACTGACTGTCCCTTCTTGCAGGGAAGAAACAATCGGTGCATGCTGCGGCAGAATAGAAAAGACTCCACTGGTGCCCGGAAGGGTAACACTCTTCACTTCACCATTAAAGACCTCTTTTTCCGGCGATACAATATTCAAATGCAGTTCTTTCATGATTCCTTATTTTATTTGTTAGCCTGTTCAAGCAGTTTCTTACCTTTTTCGATAGCTTCTTCAATGGTTCCCACATTCAGAAACGCCGGTTCAGGCAGATAATCTACTTCACCATCCAAAATCATTTTGAATCCTTTTATTGTATCTTCAATGGCCACCATTGCTCCCGGTACTCCGGTAAACTGTTCGGCCACTGTAAATGGTTGAGACAGGAAACGCTGTACCCTGCGCGCACGGTTTACCACCAGACGGTCGGCGTCGGATAACTCCTCCATACCTAAAATAGAGATGATATCCTGTAATTCTTTATTGCGTTGAAGAATCTGCTTCACACGTTGTGCGACATCATAATGCTCTTGACCCACAATGTGTGGATCGAGAATACGAGAAGTAGACTCCAACGGATCCACTGCCGGATAAATACCAAGCTCAGTAATTTTACGACTCAACACAGTCGTTGCATCCAAGTGGGTAAAAGTTGTTGCCGGAGCAGGGTCGGTCAAGTCATCAGCCGGTACGTAAACAGCCTGCACCGAAGTGATAGAACCCGTTTTTGTCGAAGTGATACGTTCTTGCATAGCACCCATTTCGGTAGCCAACGTAGGTTGATAACCTACCGCAGAAGGCATACGCCCCAACAAAGCCGAAACCTCGGAACCCGCCTGAGTGAAACGGAAAATATTATCGATAAAAAACAATATATCTCTCGCTCCCGACTTTGCCCCCATATCCCGGAAAGATTCAGCGACAGTCAATCCTGACAAAGCAACTGAAGCACGTGCTCCGGGAGGTTCGTTCATCTGTCCGAACACCAATGTAGCCTGTGACTTTTCTACCTCATTATAATCCACTTTCGAGAGGTCCCAATGTCCTTTTTCCATGCTTTCTTTGAATGCTTCTCCATAACGGATTACACCCGATTCAATCATCTCACGAAGCAAATCATTACCTTCACGGGTACGCTCTCCCACTCCGGCAAATACGGAAAAACCATTATGCTTCTTGGCAATGTTATTAATGAGCTCCATAATAAGTACAGTTTTACCCACTCCGGCCCCGCCAAACAAACCGATCTTACCTCCTTTTGAATAAGGCTCAAGCAGATCTATCACCTTAATTCCGGTAAACAGAACTTCCTGTACAGTGGTTAAATCTTCAAATTTGGGAGGATCACGGTGAATAGAATATGCACCGTCGCGATTGAGTTCTTTCATTCCATCGATGGAGTCGCCGACTACGTTCATCAAACGTCCTTTGATCTGTTCGCCTACCGGCATTGTGATAGGGCCTCCCGTCGGAAATACCTTCATCCCGCGCTGCAAGCCGTCGGTACTATCCATGGCAACCGTACGTACGGTATTTTCACCAATGTGTTGTTGAACTTCTACAATCAGCTTTTTGCCGTTGTGCCTTTTTATCTCTAATGCGTCGTGGATACTTGGCAATATCAAGTCCGATTCTGTACCTTCAAAATACACATCGACCACAGGGCCAATTACCTGAGAGATATGTCCGATAATCTGTGACATAAGCAATCTTTTTATATATTATTCTTCTAATACTCTAAAACGTTATAGCATGGTAAGTCGCGTTTTTACCAGTTTCACTATTAACATAACGTTCGATATCCGGTTTTGTTCACATAGATAGTTAAACAAACAACTTCGCAAAAGTAGAAACTTTTTTTTCCCGTTGTACCATTTTTCTGTTTTTTCTCTTTAGATAACATTCATTAAACTTACAAAGGTGTGAAAATGAACAACATTAGCATCCTTTTTACTACTATACAAAGCATATTAGAGCCAATACGCTCTATCCTCTGCCCAATCAGAGAATTGATTAAGTTTTCAAGTAGCTGTAGCGTTTTCAGTCAATTAGTCAAATGTTAGATAGTACAACATGCAACGAGTTTTATACAAACAAAGGGAAGTTGCGTTTTAAAGGCATTTTTCGCTCTTTACGCCATGAATAGGATAGAGTATTAACAATTGCAAAAGTGGAGAGAACAAAGGTATAATCAGATAAAAAATAGGGGTGTACCAAGACTCGTATTCACCACAGATTCATACAGATAAAAGTTATCAATAGATTAAGTTCATCCTGTGATACTTTGTGGTAAACAAGAGTTTCGGCACACCCCACTATGGTTTTTCAACCAATAATCCCGGTATTTAATATACTTCTACTTTATCGGCTATCCGCTTTGCCTTATCACGCAAGGCATCCAGATCCGAACCGTTTGGAGCATAGCAAAGCACTACTCCCATACGTCGATTCACACGTGTATACGGCTTACCAAATATACGCAGATAAGTATCCTCTTCTCCGGTAACTTCCTCCATACCTCTATACTGCGGACGTTCCTGACTGGCAATCGGCGACAGAATAACGGCACTCGCTCCTATTCTTTCTTGTTTTATTCCCGGAATGGGCAACCCCAATACGGCACGTAGGTGAAGTTCAAATTCATTCAGATTTTGTGTTCCGGCCAATGTTACCATTCCCGTATCATGTGGACGCGGAGACAGTTCCGAAAAGTAAACCCCGTTTTCATGGCTCAGGAAAAATTCTACTCCCCACAGTCCTGCACCGGTCAATGCACGAGTTACTTTTTCAGCCATATCTTCTGCTTCCTTCAAGTGTGCAGGATCAATGTGTGCAGGTTGGAAACTTTCCCGATAATCCCCACCCTTTTGTACATGCCCGATAGGCGGACAAAACAGGGTCGGACCATTCTTCTGTGTCACTGTAAGCAAAGTTATCTCACTATCGAATTTGATAAATTCCTCAATGATTAGTTCACGAATATCTCCACGGCTGCCATTACACCCATATTCCCAAGCATGTTCCAACTCGGCAGCGCTCTTGACCAATGACTGCCCTTTACCCGATGATGACATTAAAGGCTTCACGACACAAGGGAAACCGATTTTCTCAGCGGCTTCCTTCAGTTCTTCCAATGACTTGGCATAATAGTATTTCGCAGTTTTCAGTCCCAGTTCCTTAGCGGCCAAATCACGGATAGCCTTTCGGTTCATTGTGTAATTAACGGCACGTGCACTCGGCACGACCTGAATCCCTTCTTTTTCGAAATCGTATAAACGTTCCGTACGAATGGCTTCAATCTCGGGGACGATAATGTCCGGCCGATGCTTTTTTACAATACGCTCCAGTTCTTCACCGTTCAGCATATCGAATACTTCGCATTCATCAGCAACCTGCATGGCAGGTGCCCCAGCATATGAATCACAAGCAATGATGTGTTGACCTTTACGTTGAGCAGAAATTACAAATTCCTTGCCCAATTCGCCCGATCCGAGTAAAAGTATTTTCTTCATGATTGAATATTTTAAGATATAATGACGCAAAAATACTACTTTTCTTCCAATAAATCCCGAACGAGCTACTAAATGATTACGATAAAAGAGAGAAAAAGACAATTACATAGAAAAAGATTAACAGATCACAGAACAACAAGCTGTTCTTCAAGAACAAAGTCCTCCTTTAAAAGAGAACGGGAACATTATTTAACAGCATATTAATCATGATTATCAAGCACTTACACCGATAGTAAAAAAGAGATTTTACGAAGTTAATATCGTAGTTCCAAGAAGTTAACTTCCTGCAGATACGATATTAACTTCGTATAAATACGTTGTTAACATCGTACATGACAGGATGTTAACTTCGTAAATGTCATAATATGATTTCCAATATTATAACAAATAAGACACATATAGTCAAAGAGAAGTGTTAATTTTTGGTCTAATTATATAATAAAGAATATTTAAAAGAATAAAAAGAAGCGGATATGGTGTATTATCCGGAATTAATGCCTTACTTTGCAACATCAAACAATAAGAGGTTTTTATTGGTCTAACTCTCACATGTATTTCCTCAATGTTCGCATTGAGAACTTTCATCTCTGATTTACACTTCCTAAAGCTTTATTGTTATTTTATTAATTTTTTATTTTTGTATATTTATGAATATGTACGTTGGAAATCTTAGCTACAATGTTAAGGAGTCAGATTTGAGACAAGTTATGGAAGAGTATGGAGTAGTAGAATCAGTAAAACTGATCACAGACCGCGAAACAAGAAGATCTAAAGGGTTTGCGTTTGTCGAAATGCCGGAATCTTCAGAAGCAAGCAATGCCATTAAAGAATTGAACGGAGCAGAATATGCCGGTCGTCCGATGGTAGTAAAAGAAGCTTTGCCAAGAAATTGATCTGAAAAGCAATAAATAATAAAAAGGGGATATTCGCCGTGAATATCCCCTTTTTTATTTTCCTTTGATTACTGATGCTGTTCACGCAACAGGTCGTTCACAGTCTTTACCGGATTGAAAGTGGAAAGTGGAACCTCCACAAATACCGTACTCCAATCGCTCATAGCACCATTCCACAAACCGGGAAGTTCAAGAGCTTTCAGATCCTTACCACTCTTCGACTTATAAGAGATGAAGCCGGTAGCTTTATCCACATATTTCGCCAAATCAAATTTATGACCCTTATAATCACGTACGGCGCAAACCAAATCGACCGGATTGAAGTGCGTACCTTTTTCAAACATTTCCTTTGCTTCCGGATTATTCATATCGATTTGTGAGCTTTCAAGGATTTGCAGGGAGATAGTTCCATCACTATTATATGCCAGGAACGGACCACCGCCCGGCTCGCCCACGTTCTTCACCATACCACAAACACGCATCGGACGGTTCAATTTATTCTTCAGGTAAATGACCAACTCGGCATCTTCCAGATCTTTTGTTTCAGGATTCTTACAGAAAAGTTTCTTTTGTACAAATTGCAGGATATCCATCACTTGCTCATGTGTATAACGACCACTATCCAATAATTCCAGATATTGAAAAGCTTGCTTCTGGAGAGATACCAGTACACCGGCAATCAGTTTCTTATAAAGCACTGTATCGCCTTTCAATTTATCAGGAACCACATTGTCAATGTTCTTAATAAAAATAACATCCGCATCCAGATCATTCAGGTTCTCAATCAGCGCACCATGCCCGCCGGGACGGAACAAAAGCTTACCGTTATCGCGGAATGGCTGGTTTTCCATATCAGCGGCAATTGTATCAGTGCTTGGTTTCTGTTCGGAGAAAGTGATATTATAATCCACGCCATAACGTTTGGCAAAAGCATCGACTTTTTCGGTAACCAATGATTTAAACAGTTCACGGTGCTCGGTAGAGACGGTAAAATGCACATTGACTTTTCCGCTTTTTCCGGCAGCATACATAGCACCTTCTGCCAAATGTTCCTCAAGCGGAGTACGCGAACCTTCTTCATACTTATGAAACTTAAGTAACCCCTTGGGAAGCGCACCGTAATTCAGTCCCGCTACATTAAGCAATCCTGAAACGACCGCTTTATAATTGCCTTCTGCAATCAGGGTAGGAATATCTTTGCCTTCTGTCCGCACACAAGCCGTATTCAAGTCATCATAAAAAGCAAATTTTTCAATCGATTCAAAAAAAGTTTGTTCGAACTTTGTAGTGGGTTCAGTATAGTCAGCATCCAAAAATTCAAATAGATTCTTGAACATACGGCTGGCAGCACCCGAAGCGGGTACAAACTTCACAATCGTTTTGTCTGAATTGGTATAGGCATCCCATGCTGCAAGATAAGCTTTCTGCTCCTCGGCATCAGGAGCCAAAATGCCTTTTTCTACAGATGCGGCAGCATCTAACTTCAAATAAGGAAAGCCTTTTTGGAAGCAAGCCAACTGCTCAGCGATTTGTACTTCCGAAATGCCCTTTTTGGCAAGCAATTCTTTGTCTTCAGGTGTTATCATACTATCTAATTTTATTAATTCATGCCCAAAAATACAAAAAAAGGAAGAGGACACCCTACAAAACCCGGAAAAAAACTATCTTTACCGACGATAAATTTGAGCTGCTTATGGAAAGAGATGAATTCTTTACGAAAGAAGAGAGAGAATTATTGTTCTCACTATACAAAAAACTACTGCGTCTCACCGGAGAAACCTTACAAAAAGGAGATTGCAGAAAGCTGAAAAAGCATCTTATCGACTCCACTCAAAACAATATGATGCAGAGAGACAGTTTTGGGCTGAATCCTGTTATCAAAGATATGCAGACTGCTGTAATCGTGGCTGAAGAAATCGGCATGAAACGGGCATCTATTTTAGGCATTATGCTACACACGCCTGTACGCTGCCACTCTTATACAATAGAATACATTCAACAGGAGTATGGTGAAGATGTGGCCGGAATTATCCGGGGATTAATCAAGATCAATGACCTTTATGATAAGAGTCCGACCATAGAATCGGAGAATTTCCGCAATCTGCTACTGTCTTTTGCCGAAGATATGCGGGTAATCCTGATCATGATTGCCGACCGTGTAAACGTGATGCGACAAATAAAAGATGCCGAAAATGACGAGGCCCGCAGACGGGTGGCCAATGAAGCAGCCTATCTGTATGCTCCGCTAGCCCACAAACTGGGATTGTATAAGCTGAAATCGGAACTGGAAGATTTGTCACTAAAATATACCGAACATGACATCTATTACCATATCAAGGAAAAGCTGAATGAGACGAAAAAGTCACGTGACCGTTATATTGCCAACTTCATTGCTCCGATACAACAGAAATTGGAGGAAGCAGGACTGCATTTTCACATGAAAGGACGTACCAAGTCCATTCATTCCATCTATCAGAAAATGAAGAAACAGAAATGCCAGTTCGAAAACGTATATGACTTGTTTGCTATCCGTATCATCCTGGAATCTCAGTTTGAAAAAGAGAAGCAGGAATGTTGGCAGGCATATTCCATAGTGACGGATATGTATCAACCTAACCCCAAACGTCTGCGTGACTGGCTGTCGGTTCCCAAAAGTAACGGTTACGAGTCATTACACATCACTGTTATGGGGCCCGAAGGCAAATGGGTTGAAGTACAGATTCGTACGGAGCGTATGGACGATATTGCCGAGCGCGGATTGGCAGCCCATTGGAGATATAAAGGCGTGAAGGGTGAAAGCGGACTGGACGAATGGCTGACTTCAATACGTGAAGCACTGGAAAATACGGAGAACGACCTGGAAATGATGGACCAGTTCAAACTGGATCTATATGAAGACGAAGTATTCGTATTTACACCGAAAGGAGACCTTTTTAAACTGGGCAAAGGGGCTACCGTACTTGATTTTGCTTTCCACATCCACAGCAAATTGGGATGTAAATGTATCGGAGCAAAAGTAAACGGTAAAAATGTACAGTTAAGACAAAAGCTGAACAGCGGGGATCAGGTAGAGATTATGACATCGAACACACAGACTCCGAAACAAGACTGGCTGAACATTGTCACTACTTCAAAAGCCCGTACTAAGATTCGTCAGGCCCTCAAGGAGATGGTAGCGCGTCAGCACGATTTTGCCAAAGAGACCCTGGAACGCAAGTTCAAGAACCGGAAGATGGAATACGACGAAGCTGTGATGATGCGCTTAATCAAACGCTTGGGATTCAAGAACGTGACAGAGTTTTATCAGAAGATTGCCGATGAGGTACTCGACATAAACGATATTCTGGATAAATACATCGAACAACAAAAGCGGGACAGCGAACGTGATGAGGTGACCTATCGCAGTGCAGAAGAATACAACCTGCAAAACCAGATAGACGAAACAACAGTCACTAAAGAAGATGTACTCGTTATTGACCAAAACCTGAAAGGATTGGATTTCAAACTGGCCAAATGTTGTAATCCCATATACGGAGACGATGTATTCGGGTTTGTCACAGTATCCGGAGGTATCAAGATACACCGAAATGACTGCCCCAATGCAGGACAGATGCGCGAACGCTTCGGCTATCGGATTGTAAAAGCACGCTGGGCCGGTAAATCGGAAGGTACTCAATACCCAATAACACTCCGCGTTGTGGGTCATGATGATATCGGTATTGTAACAAATATCACTTCGATCATCTCAAAAGAAAATGGTATCTCGCTACGTTCTATCGGTATCGATTCGAACGACGGACTTTTCTCGGGTACATTGACTATTATGGTAAGTGATACCGGACGTCTGGAAGCGCTAATCAAGAAGTTGCGCACAGTAAAAGGAGTAAAACAGGTTAGCAGAAATTAAGAATGGAAAAATTCAGCACCAGAAAAAGAATACGGAGCTTCGGATATGCCTGGAAAGGTATCCGAAGTTTTGTAAGCAAAGAACATAATGCCTGGATACATTGCACGGCAATTATTATAGTAACAGTGGCCGGATTCTGTTTCGGCATCACCCGGAACGAATGGATAGCTATCATACTTTGTTTTGGAGTAGTACTGGCAGCAGAGGGATTCAACACGGCTATAGAAAGATTGGTCAATCTTGTATCTCCGGAACGTAATCCGATAGCAGGTGATGTGAAAGATATCGCAGCGGGTTCCGTTCTGATATGTGCTATAGTTGCTGCCATTGTAGGAATTATCATCTTCATGCCTTATGTACTTGCTGTTTTACTGTGTAATATGGGATAAATGATACATTAAAAAAGCGGACTCCGTATATTATGCTACAATTCGTTGCAAATATACGGAGTCCGCTTTTTATAATGTATATCACATTTATCTTACCTTCTTCCTTTTAAAATAAGGATATGTAAGTAAAACGAAGAATGCCAAAGACACGATTGCCGATAACAATCCGACCCGATAAACGGCCTGTTCATTAGCCGTAAGATGTAAATGACACGCAGATGCAATACCCAATCCGACTCCAAGTTCCCATGCAAGTAGATGAGTGGTATTAGCCGTGCCGCGCTGGCAGTGTTGCGACAATTTGACAAACATCATAAGAAACTCCGGAGTGACCAAGCCGAGTCCTAAACCCATCAATACAGCTGCCGGAGCATTCCAGCTTGTTTCAGGAGAGAACAGCATAGCCATCGATCCGATTACTGTCACCAGCCCGACAACTATCTGCAACCACATTTTGTTATCATAGCGGAAAAACAATTTCACAATTAATACTGATAAGAGAAATCCGCATCCGACCAAAGCAAAAAAAGGTACTGTCTCGCCTCCTACCTCCACATCACTCGGCGCACCGGTAAGCACAGGAAGCATCAATCCCGGTATAAAAGCAATCAATATTAAATTGAATGCCGGAATAAGTCCCCGGGGAAGCAGGAATCGGTCCATGGAACAAACTTTCATCCCGATAGGTGCACGAAAGGGAACATATACCCTTGACACAGATAATATTCCCAACGCTCCCAACGCCACAGCAACATATAGCAAAGTCTCAAAGCCATGTGTCCGAAACAAATATACTCCCAAAGCCGCTCCGATAATCATCCCCAAGCGTGCAGCCCAGGAAAAGACCACATTACCTGCGCTGCGAAAAGTGGAATTGGTGATATCGATGGCCAATGTGATGCCTGCCGTGGCAGCCATTCCAAAGGATACTCCCTGCACAATGCAAAGCATCAACAGATGTGTTGCGTTCTGCACCAACGTATAACCGGCTGTTGCTGCAACCATTACCCCAAACGAAAGCATACATATATATTTCCGCTTGTAAACATCGACCAAATAGGCATGGAACGGACCGATAAAAAACATTGCAAGCGTAAAAAATATAAATATGACTCCCGTCTGACTGACAGGCACGCCTAAACGTGAAGCCATCATCACCGGGAGTACAGGGTACAACAAATACAGGGATATGAACAACAATAAATTAGCAAGGCATATCCGCATAAAATGCAATGTCCATAATTTAGTCGCCATACGACAATTAATATTGTTCTTTCTCGTTCGGGAAGTCGCAGTTCTTTACATCTGAGACATAGTGACTGATAGCATCGGTCATTACCGTATAAAGATCGGCATAACGACGGAGGAAGCGCGGGCGGAAACCGTTATTCATACCCAACATATCCTGAATTACCAATACCTGTCCGTCTACATCTCCACCGGCACCGATACCGATCACCGGAATGGTCAGTTCGCTTGCGACACGTGATGCCAATGCTGCAGGAATCTTTTCAAGAACAAGTCCGAAACATCCGGCCTCCTCAAGTAAATGTGCATCACGAATCAATTTCTCTGCTTCGGCATCATCCTTGGCACGAACCGTGTATGTACCATATTTATTGATAGATTGTGGCATCAGTCCAAGATGTCCCATCACGGGGATACCGGCACTCAGAATACGTTTCACAGTATCTATAACCTCTTCACCCCCTTCCAGTTTCAATGCATCGGCATGACTCTCCTTCATTATGCGGATAGCTGAAGCAAGCCCTTCCATTTCATTACCCTGATAAGAGCCAAAAGGCATATCCACTACTACCATTGCACGCTTTACACCACGTACAACCGATTTTCCATGATAGATCATCTGATCCAGGGTAATAGGAAGTGTAGTCACATTACCTGCCATCACATTCGATGCGGAATCGCCTACAAGAATTACATCGATACCGGCACCGTCGACAATCTGTGCCATTGTGTAGTCATACGATGTAAGCATAGATATTTTTTCGCCTCTTTGCTTCATTTCGATTAGGCGATGAGTCGTCACTTTTCTTGTGTCATCTGATATATAACCAGCCATATCCAATCTTTTTAAATTAAAAATCGGGCGCAAAGGTATAACTTTTAATTCATACCATACAAGTAAAAGTGAATAAATTAGCGGATCTACATTAAAAGGTCAGCAACCATTTTTGTAGTTCATCAGTCCATAACTTCTTATATATGAAACTGTCACGAAATCCGAAGCTATGTCCGCCTTCCGGATAAATATGCAGTCCGGCAGAGACTCCATGTTTCAATAATGCTGTATAATAGACAATACTGTTGAGAGGAGATACGGCCTGATCATCTTCGGCCAAAACGATGAATGTAGGAGGAGTATCGGCTGTGACGTGAAGTTCAAGGGATAGTGTTTCTTTCAAACCTTCGGAGATAGTTTCTCCCAACATACGTTCGCGTGAAGGCCAATGAGTCAGCCTGTCGGTCATGCTGATAACGGGATAAAGCAATACTTGAAAGTCGGGCCGGTCTGTTCCGGTATAAAGAGTTGCGGCAGTAGCAGCGATATAGCCTCCGATAGAAGCTCCCATAACACCCAGTTGATGGATTCCCCACTCTGCCGACTGACGGCGGATCAGGCGAATCGCTTCACGAATATCCTCACGAATCACTTCAACATCACCGTGAGGCATGCGATAATTCAGTACGGCGTATGTGATGCCCTGATTATTAAACCACGCAGCAAAATCATGTCCTTCATGATCTGAAGCTATCTGATTGAACCCGCCACCGGGACACATAATAATGGCTTTACCTCTTGGCTTGCGAACCGGATAAACCCAAAGGACAGCCGAAGAAGCATCTTTTCCTAACGAATATTCGATAAAACTCTGTTCCATAATTTATTCCTTATCATTTAATTTCCTGAATCATTTTTTTCACTATACCCAGCCCTTCATAAATAAACGAAGAATAGATTTGTATCAGATTGGCCCCCGCATCCAACATCCTACGGGCATCAGCGGGAGTAATGATTCCGCCTGCCCCTACTATCAGAAGGCTTTTTCCGGCATGGGCACGCAAATAGCTGACGGCTTTTAATGACCTCTCCCCTATCCCGCGTCCACTGATTCCACCGGAGCCGATCTTCTGTAATTGTGCAGGTGAATAACCTTTTAAGCAACTCCGCTCCATGGTAGGTCCGGTAGCTATCACTCCATCTACCCGGTACAGACGAGTACAGTCGATCACATCATCCATTCCTTCTTCTGTGATATCGGCAGGAAGTTTGAGTAACAACGGAACATGTATGTTTTGCTCCACACGAAAAGCTGCCAACCCCTGTAGCACCTGTTTCATCAGAGCAACATCCACAGATCCCCAATTAAGTGTGAAATAACCGACATGAGGATGTAACTCCTTGTACAGACGCAAAAAGTCTGTCACCGCCTGCTCTCCTTCCGAAGAGGGATTCTTATTTATATTTACACCTAAAACATACGAACCGCTTTTCTGTTCAAGACGGCGTTTAATAACATCCAATCCGGGATTATTGAAGCCCGTACGGGAAATTAAAGATTCACACTGAGGCAAGCGAAAAATACGCGGACGGGGATTTCCATCCTGAGAATCGGGAGTTACAGTACCTACTTCGATAAATCCGAAACCATAATCGGCCAATTCATCAAAAATTTCGGCTCCTTTATCGAAACCGGCCGACAGACCGATACGGTTTCGAAAAGTAAGATGATTCCATATCAACTGTTTGTCGGAACAAGTATAAAGGTGACGTATCCAGCATCTGCACCATGGCAAATGCCGGTAACATTTGAGGCAGGAAACCAACAAGGCATGTACCTTTTCGGGTTCCATCAGAAATAAAACAGGACGAATCGTTTGCTTATACATGGCTTTCTCTCTTTTTAAATACCATGCAAAGCTAAGGGATTCTTCCCTGAGATGCTATTCAATCTTTCTTATCAGATATAACGTGAAGTTATAGTCAGCAGTTTTTCGTAAGTCATCCCTCTGAAATCGTCTATTACATAGTCTGCCTTGTCGGCAATGGCTTCGCGTGAATTCGTAGTTGCCAATCCGACAACAATGGCTCCGGATGATCTACCGGCCTGCAAACCATGAAATGAATCTTCGAACACATACGAATCTTTTGAATCGGAACCGAAAATTGTCATTCCCAACAAGAAACATTCAGGATCAGGCTTAGAACGCTTAAAACGCTCTGCAGTCAATATTTCATCAAAAAGGGATTTAAACTCGGGATGGGCATGATAAACATTCTCCATTTTTGCCGTATTGGAACTGGTAACCAAAGCTATTTTCACACCATGCCGACGCAGATCTGCTATAAACTCAACTATTCCGGGAACATAGTCATAATTCATTTTTATTTCAAAACGGTTCAATGCCTCGGTGATATCCCGCTGTTTTTCCGGTTCTCCCGCAAAGTATTTATCATAAATCTGTACCAGTGTCTGGCCCTTAACCTTAGAACCAAAGTTTTCATCATTTACATACTTTTGCCCCATTTCATTCCAGAAAACGGTATATTGCCCTTCTGTATCGACAATTACACCATCACAATCGAATAATGCCGTTATTTTCTTTGTTGCATCCATAAACATTCTTTTACCTGTTTGTTAAACTCTGTGGGCAAAGTTCAGAAGAATCATCGAATCAGGCAAATTATTTGTACCTTTGCTGCACTTAAAAATATGTAACGCTTCACTATATGGCACAACAAACCGATCCCCGCATACTGGGTACAGAACCTATTGGCAAACTTCTGTTACAATATTCCATCCCGGCCATTATCGGAATGACTATTACGTCACTTTATAATATCATCGACAGTATTTTCATCGGGCACGGTGTCGGTCCCATGGCTATCTCCGGACTGGCGATCACCTTCCCGCTAATGAATCTGGTCGTAGCGTTCTGTGTACTGATTTCGGCAGGTGGAGCTACCATTTCATCCATACGCTTGGGACAAAAAGACATCAAGGGTGCGACCGATGTTCTGGGAAATACATTGATGCTTTGCCTGACGAATGCAGTACTGTTCGGCGGACTGGCTTATCTGTTTCTGGACCCGATATTGTTTTTCTTCGGTGCCAGTACCGGTACACTTCCCTATGCCCGTGATTTTATGCAAGTGATTCTCTTGGGAACCCCCATCACTTATACCATGATAGGGTTGAACAACGTGATGCGTGCTACGGGATATCCGAAAAAGGCCATGTTGACATCCCTGGTGACAGTTATTGCCAATGTCATCATCGCTCCTGTCTTCATTTTCCATTTCGGCTGGGGGATTCGGGGAGCTGCTATGGCTACAGTCCTGTCACAGTTTATCGGAATGATATGGGTAGTAAACCACTTCCGTAACAAAGAGAGTTTTGTCCATTTCATGCCGGGTTTCTGGAAAATGAAGAAACGCATCATCGGCAGTATCTTCTCCATAGGAATGTCTCCTTTTGCCATGAATGTTACGGCATGTATCATTGTCATACTCATTAATAATAGTTTGCAAAAATACGGTGGCGATATGGCTATCGGTGCCTATGGTATCATTAATCGCCTGCTGATGCTGTATGTAATGGTGGTAATGGGGTTGACTATGGGAATGCAGCCCATCGTCGGATACAATTATGGTGCACAGAAGATCGACCGTGTAAAGCATACGCTCCGTCTCGGTATCATTGTCGGTGTATTGATAACGAGTAGCGGTTTCATTATCTGTGAACTTTTTCCGCACACAGTTTCGGCCATCTTTACCGATAGCGATGAATTGATTGACATGGCATCGTCCGGGCTGCGCATTTGCACGTTGATGTTCCCGTTTGTAGGTGCACAAATCGTTATATCAAATTTCTTCCAGAGTATAGGAATGGCTAAGATCAGTATTTTTCTGTCACTTTCGCGCCAGTTAGTATACCTGCTCCCGGGATTACTTCTGCTTCCACCCTTATATGGTGTAAAAGGGGTATGGATCAGCATGCCTGTCTCTGACGGATTGGCTTTTGTAACAGCGGTAGTGATTTTGATGGTGTATATCAAGAAAGTAAAAGAGAAAACATCTGGACAGAAGCTATAAACCGGTGAAACAGAGACTTGATACAGACAAAAGAAAGGCCCGGTTTCAGCGAAACCGAGCTTTTCTTTCATGGAATTGAAACATTACTCAGACTTGATGCTGTTCACCGGATTTTCATTAGCGATATGCCAGGATCTCCCTATAATGAAAACAAAGATAAAGACCAATAAACAAATAGCTGTCACTACATACCAACCTGCATAAACACAGATTGTATCTTCAAATTGACTTATCCACAACTGACTCATGTAGTAAGCTCCGTATGTACCGATGGCAACCGAGAGAATTGCAACCCAGAAGATATCTTTAGATAATAAAAAGAGAATAGATCTGGCTTCGGCACCATTTATTTTACGAATAGCTATCTCTTTGCTACGCCGACGGACTTCATCATTTATATAACCAATCAATCCCATCAGAGTGATAAACAGTATCGTTATAAAAGCCAAAAAAGTGGCGTCACGAAAAATTATTGTGGGCCGATAGTATCGTTCTAAATCCTGTTCTAAAGACCTAAACTCTATATCCTCTTGCGGATATATCTTTTTCATTTCATTATTCAGTCTATGCAAGTTCTCTGTAAAAGGTTCCTTGAGACGAACATGGACATTCCTCAAATTAGTACCATATTCAATTTCCAAAGGTTCATCATCAGCCGGAAGCACACCACAACAAAAAGGAGCAAGCACGCCAACCACCGTACCTCGATTAGGAACTATCTCGCCAACCCCACTACCCTTCCAGCCCATCTTCTCTACATATGGCTGATTAACCAGAAACTGTCTTTCACCTGTAAAATTACGCCCGGCCTTGATATGAAGTCCCAATAATGGAACAAAGTCTTTGTCGAATGCCGCACAACGAGGAGTGAAAAGAACTTTTCCACCTTCATCAGTTACCTCCCGATTCCCAAACCAGGTCATACTTCCACGAATAGAAGCTACCCCCTCCACATAAGGTAAAGATTTCAGGTTATTACGTGCGTTGTCAGGTTCAGCAAAATCATGCTTACAAGATGCAACACCCTTCGGCTGATATCCCATATCCCTATTTATAATGTAGTGACACTGAAGATATGCCACACACATCAATCCAAAGATAAAAGCCACCCCTGCAAATTCAATAAACAACAATATCCTTTTCCATCCCCTATTCTTTTTAATATAGGGATGGAAGACCTGAGTAACGGGAATCAAAGAAAATACTTTTCCGGGCAATATGCCTCCAATAACAAACAGAAAGGTAACTACCGATAATGGAGCCCATAAATTATGCCAGGTAAAAAGAGATGATAAGGATACCTCTGCCAATTCTTCGATCTTTTCCTGAAATTGGAATAGAAATATGATCATAAGCACCAGGGAAACACCGATAATCAAAGCTGTTTCATATATAAACATAGAAAATATAGCCTTATCGGATGCACCGTTACACTTATGAATTCCAATTCCTTTGGCACGCTGAGAAAGTGAAGAAACAAAAATAAGCACATAGTTCATGGTGGCCGCAAAAAGAATGGCGAATCCTAACAAAGATAATATGAGAATCGTCCTTTTCACATCTGAATGTTCCAGGTGAATAGTCCGCAAAGGAACCACAAACATATGTAAGTGCATATTCATGTCTGAGGGAATATGTTTTGCAATTACTTTATCAATGTCAGTATTAATAACATCAGCACTCCTTTCTCCATCTTTTAAACGAATAAAGGCATTGTAATTACCACCACTCGTCCAGCCAGGACGTCCCCAACCATATTTACTATGACTGGCAAAAGACAGGACGGCTTCGTGACGTTCCAACGATACATTATACGGAAGATCGGCAAATACTCCTTTTACCAAAGCTTCTACGGGAGTGCCCCAAACCATCATATGCAAAGTCTTTCCAATAGGATTTTCTTCACCGAATGCTTCTCGTGCAACCGACTGTGATAAAAAGAGCACATCAGGATTGGTCAAATCATTCGGATTACCACTAATGACCTCAATTCCCATAGTACGGAAATAAAGGGAGTCTGATAAAATAAAAGATTTATTCATCTTCCGATTACCTATTTTGAAAATAGCTTCAAAAGATATACTTGAGCAAACCGCACTTTCCACCTCCTTCGGAAACTCCTCAGCAACTGTCGATGCTATCGGTATTAATGTATATGATCCTGCATTTCCTTTGATCACTCCATCCTTAATCCATTCCGTCTTTACAATGTAAAGGTTGTCCACATCCTGAAAACAGTTATCATAGCTCAGTTCGAAAGCTACCCGAGAAAATAAAATGATAGATACCAATAATCCTAACGACAATGAGATCACCTTAATGACACAACTTCTACGATCGCGAATTAATGTCTGAATGGTATAATGGAATTGTTTCATTGTTTTGTCTTTTTACATATTAAATCATCACTATTCGTTCTTGATACTGTTCACCGGATTCTCATTAGCCACATTCCAGGACCTCCCGATGACACTTCCCATGATCAACAACAAGATAATTATGATCACGACAAGAAAATGTCCCCCATTGACTGATACCCGGTCAGAAAACTGTTCCAGCCATTTATTACTTACAATATACGCAAATACTATTCCGACCAGAACAGCACTTAGTGCCGTCCAGAAAATATTCCCGGAAACCAAACGAAGAATATCCGGTACTTCGGCACCGTTCACTTTACGAATGGCAATTTCTTTGCTACGACGTTGAATTTCATCATTTACAAAGCCGAACAGTCCCATCAAAGCAATCAACAGGATAGCAATAGAAGCTATAATCACGACATTACGGAAACGGCGGACCTCTTGATATTGCTTATCAATCTCCTGACGGGCAGAACGGAATACAATATCTACTGTCGGAAAAGCCTCTTTCATCAATGTGTTAATCTTAGCCAGGTTCTCACCAAAAGGTTCTTTCAAAATAATATTCCGTTTATTAAGCACATTCATCCATTCCAAATTACTCATCAGTGCTACAGGAGCCTGTGGCATGTACGCACTTTGTACAACATAGTCTTTCACAACTCCGACAATCGTACCAAAGTTATTTTTGCCATCTTCCAGATTCTTACCGATGGGACTATCCGTCCAACCAATTTGACGAACCATCTCTTCATTAATCAAGATCTCTTTATCTTGCTGGATATTCCTGCCTTTTATAATCTGAAGTCCCATAACCGGAACATAATGTTCATCAACAAATTCGATACGTCCCATAAATTCCTTCCCATGTGCATCTGTGTAAGGTTGACCCATGTAGCCACCATAAATAATCGTACTTGCATTACAAAACTCCTCAACTATGGGCAGTCCTCGGAGAATACCGTCCATTTTATCAATTTCTCTATATGGCGACCACCCAACTGCCAAATTATCGACCTTATATCCCATGTCACGGGTCATCACCTGATGATACTGTAAAAGAATAACCATCAACAGGCCTAAAATAAACGCAATTCCCGTAAACTGTATAAAAAGCAATGATCGCTTCCAGACAAAACGATGTGCAGTAAAACGATGGAAAACTTGTGTCACAGGAATAGCGGCAAACAACTTGCCCGGAAATAGTCCGATGACCAGAAATAAAACCAAAGAAACCAAAATCGGTACCCACAGAGTTTGCCATGTAAATAAAGCCTTTAATGAAGCTCCGGAAAGATCTTCTATCTCCAACTTAAAAGTGAATAACAGGACTGTCACGAACAATAAAGAAAGCAATATCAATAGTGCTGATTCATACAGAAACATACGATAGATATGCCCATCAGAAGCACCATTACACTTATGTATGCCAACAGACTTAGCTCGTTGAGCCAATGATGAAACAGAAATCAAGACATTATTCATGCCGGCAACCAACAAGATGGCAAATCCGAGTATTGAAAGAATCATAACTATTTTACGAGATTCCGGTTTTTGCAAATGATACTGTGAAGGAGTCATAAACGAATACTCCTCTGATTGACCCTTATAGTTGTGTATATACTTTTTCAGCATTTCAGGCATACGTACCTCCACTTTCTCTCTTTCATCGGGATGGCGGAAACGAACCATACAATGATAACTAGGATCATATCCCCAGCCACCACGTTCAGAACCATATTGCTTAGATCGGGTATCGAAGGAATAAACTCCGTCAAAATGAAATTCGGTATTTTCCGGAATATCCTCAAAAACTCCTTGCACAGTCAACGGATAATCAATTTCAATATTGATTGTTTTTCCGATCGGATTTGCGTCTGCAAACAAACGCCGGGCAAGTGAACGGGAGATAAAAATAACATCCACTCTGTCGAGTTGGGAAACATCTCCGAGTAAGACTTTAATACCTAAAGTAGAAAAAACGTGACTTTTAGAGGTTGCTAAGATTACATGTTCCATCTTCTTACCCTCATGATAGAGAGGACTCTGGCTAAAGAGATCAAGCACGGTCGCATCTTCTACTTCATCTGGGAAATTTTCGCGTATGGCCTCTGCTAACTTACCATAGTTATCGATATTCGGCTCTTTTTTTATCCCATCCGAAATACCCGTACGTAAAGTTATACACAAATTCTCCGGTTCCGAATAATAACTATCATAATTCAGCTCGAATGCAACGCGAGCAAACAGCAGAATTCCTACCAGCAATCCTAGTGTCAGTGAAATTACTTTAATTACATTACTTCCACGTCCCCGTAGTAATGTTTGAATGGTATAGTAGAGTTGTTTCATTATGTTTTTTTATTGGTTAAGCTTTCACACTGGCCACTATGCTACCATCGAACAGATGTATCGTACGATGTGCAAACGAAGCATCGTGCTGAGAGTGCGTAACCATAATTATCGTTGTACCTTCGCGATTCAGCTCTGTCAACAGATTCATCACTTCCGCACCATTTTTAGAATCAAGATTTCCTGTAGGCTCATCGGCAAGAATCAGTTTTGGATTGGTAACCACAGCGCGGGCTATGGCCACACGTTGTTGCTGTCCACCCGAAAGCTGTTGGGGAAAGTGTTTGGCACGATGGCTAATATTCATCCGATGAAGAATATTGTCTACCATCCGGCGGCGTTCCGAAGCCTTGATATTTAAATAAGTAAGCGGAAGTTCCACATTTTCATAAACATTCAATTCATCTATCAGATTGAAACTTTGGAATACGAACCCCAACTTCCCTTTACGCACACGGGTACGTTCCTTTTCATGAAGATCGGCTACCTCCTGTCCTATGAGTTTATAAGAACCCTCCGTAGGATTATCGAGAAGTCCCAGGATATTGAGTAAAGTAGATTTTCCACAACCGGAAGGCCCCATAATGGCCACAAATTCACCTTCTTCTACATTCAAGCTTACATGATTTAACGCTACGGTTTCTACTTCTGAAGTACGAAACACTTTACTAATGTCATTAATTTCTATCATAATCATTATTTTTAATTACTCGTTCTTAATACTGTTTACCGGATTTTCGTTAGCAATGCGCCAAGATTTGCCGGTGACACTTCCTAAAATCAATAATAATATTAATAAGAGAAGCAAAAGAAAATGCCCTGCGTTGAGATTGATCTGATCGGTAAATTGTTCCACCCATTTATGTCCGACGACATAGGCTAAAGCGATTCCAACAAAGATAGCCGGTAAAGCAATCCAGAAAATATTATGATTCAAAAGATTAATAATATTTCCCGACTCAGCCCCATTCACCTTACGAATGGCAATTTCTTTGCTGCGCCGTTGTACTTCATCATTCACAAATCCGAATAACCCCATCAATACGATTACTACAATCGAAACGGAAGCTACAATCACAATATTGCGGAAACGGCGTACTACCTGATACAGATTATCGACCTCCTGACGAGCAGAACGGAACTGAATATCCTCCGTAGGAAATGTTTCTTTCATCAAAGCCCTGATTCTAGAAAGATTCTCTTTAAATGGTTCTTTCAAAATCAGATTCCGTTTATTGGCTTCCCATCTCCTTTCCAAGCTATTCACCAATGCCACAGAGGCTTGTGGCTGATATGCACTTTGTGCTACATAATCTTTGACTACTCCAACCACAGTCCCCCATTCATAGTTATCTTCCATCAGTTTCCGTCCTATAGGCGAATCAGTCCAACCTACTTGCCGTAGCAATTCTTCATTTACCAGTACTTCACCATCCTGATGAACGTTACGACCCTGCAAAATCTGCAATCCTAAAATCGGGACGTAATGCTCATCTATAAAATCGATACACCCCATAAAACGTTTTCCGTTAATATCAGTAAAAGATTGTCTTGTATGACCATTATAGATAAATGAAGCACTATTACAAGATGCCTCAATAAAAGGCAATCCCCGGAGAATGCCATCTATTTTATCCATTGAATCAAATGGCCCCCACCCTATAACTAAATTATCTATTTTATAGCCCATACTTCGATTCATGACTTGATTGTACTGTAAAAGAATGATCATTAGCAATCCCAATATGAAAGCAACTCCTGTAAATTGTACAAACAACAACGGATATTTCCAGGAAGCACGATACCCGGTAAAACGATGGAAAACTTGTGTCACAGGGATAGAAGAGAAAAGCTTTCCCGGAAGCAAGCCAATCAGTAAAAATAAAAAAATGGTTACTAATGCAGGAACCCATAGGGTACGCCATGTAAACAGGGTTGCTAATGAGGCACCAGACAAGTCTTCTATTTCCGGTTTAAAATAGAGTAGAAGGACTATAACCCCCAAAAGAGAAACGAGAATCAATAATGCCGATTCCCATAAGAACATACGATATATATGTCCGGTTGAAGCTCCGCTGCATTTATGCACTCCTACTGATTTGGCCCGCTGTGGCAAAGAAGAAATAGAAATAAGTACATTATTCATCCCGGCAATCAGCAAAATAGCAAATCCGAGAATCGATAGAATACTGATAATTTTACGTGATTCCTTTTTCTGCAAATGAAACTGTGAAGGAGTTATAAACGAAAATTCTTCAAACCAGTCTTTATTATACTGTATATACTTCTTCATCATATCAGGCATACGTGCCGTCACTTTCTCTACATCTTCCGGATGGCGAAAACGAACCATACATGTATAGCTGATATCACCCCGCCATCCACCACGTTCATCTCTGAATCTATTAGCACGAGTCACAAATGAATAGACCCCATCAAACCGAAACTCGGCATTTTCCGGAATATCTTCGAAAACACCTCGAACAGTCAATGGATAATCAATATTAATCATTACTGTCTTTCCAATAGGATCGGCATCTGCAAAAAGACTTTGAGCAAGAGAACGGGATATAAACAGTGCATCCATATTATCCAATTCAGACACATTTCCGGAAAGTACTTTAACACCCAAAGTGGAAAAAATATGGCTTCGGGAAGTAGCCAGTATTACATCTTTCTTTTCCTGGCCTTCATGATAAAGCGAACTGCGACTAAATAAGTCAATCAAAGTTGCATCTTCCACTTCATCAGGAAAATTTTCACGAATTGCTGCTGGAAGTTTTCCATAATTATTACAAACAGGCTCTTTCTTTTCACCTTGCGAAACAACTGTACGTAAAGTTAGAAAAAGATTTTCCGGTTCTTGATAATAGCTATCATAGTTTAATTCAAATGCAACCCTGGCAAATAACAGGATGCCGACCAAAAGCCCTAAAGTTAACGAAACTATTTTGGTCAGATTTACACCTCTCCCACGGAGAAGAGTTCGGAAAGTGTAGTACAATTGTCTCATATCAGCCCTGTTTGTATTTTAGAATTTTAATAAATATAAGGTGTCTCTTTCATGCAGATCACCTGAATTTCTTAATTGCACAATGCGTGCCAAAAGAAGTAACACACAATAGAATAACGGATTACATAATTCATAGTGCGAGAATGTTGTCTAATTATTAGACACTGTCGTCTATTAATTAGACAGCAACACTTTGTTTTTCATAAAGAAAACTCTATCTTTGCATCGAGTTTTCATGCACTAAAATAGAAATTATGAGACAAATAAAAGGAATTACCGCAATCTTTCTTTGTTGTCTGCTAGTTGCCGGATGTGACTTGATAGATTATCATCCATATGACGTCGACATAAAAGGAGAAAGAGACATTAATGCGAAAAATATTCAAAAGATCGAGGCCAAATGCCTGGGAAAGTCTACTATACGCTTTATCGCCATGGGTGACTCGCAACGCTGGTATGACGAAACCGTTGACTTTGTAAACGCTGTCAACAAAAGAGACGACATCGACTTTGTAGTTCATGGAGGCGACTTCAGTGACTTCGGACTCACCGATGAATTTCTTTGGCAAAGGGATATAATGAATAAACTAAAGGTTCCTTATGTAGGACTTATCGGAAACCATGATTGTTTGGGAACCGGAGAAGATGCATTCCGGCAAATATTCGGCGATACAAACTTTTCATTCATAGCCGGAGGTGTGAAATTTGTATGCCTCAATACCAACGCAATGGAATATGATTATTCGGAACCGATCCCTGATTTTGACTATATTGAAAGACAACTCACAGAACGTGCCGACGAATTTAATAAAACCGTATTCTGTATGCATGCCCGTCCCCTTTGTGATCAGTTCAATAACAATGTGGCCAAAGTGTTTCAAATGTATGTTCGCCAATTTCCCGGTTTGCAATTTTGCACTGTAGCTCACGAACATCGGATCAGTGCGTCAGATGTATTTGACGATGGCGTAATGTATTATGGAAGCAATTGTATGAAAAATCGCAGTTATTTAGTATTCACGATAAAACCTGATGGTTATGATTATGAAGTGGTTGAATTTTAATTCCATTATTGGCATAGCAATAGTATCGCTCCTGTTTTACACAGAAAACGTCACAGCACAAACCGACAAAAACGATACCAAACAAAAGATAGATGCCATCCAGACAACACAGCCGGAATACAGCAAATATGACAAACGTATTCACCGTTTTCGTAAAGGATGGAATTCACTTATACCTACACACAACAAAATACAATATGCGGGTAACATGGGAATGTTCTCGTTCGGAACCGGTTGGGATTACGGAAAAAGAGATCAGTGGGAAACGGATCTGTTCTTCGGCTTCATACCCAAACATGACTCCCATCGGGCTAAGATGACCATGACCTTAAAACAAAATTACATGCCTTGGAGCCTGGAGCTTGGGAAAGGATTTTCAACCGAACCTTTGGCATGTGGTATCTATTTTAACACTGTTTTCGGACACGAATTCTGGGTACACGAGCCTAGCCGTTATCCGGAAGGATACTACGGATTCTCGTCCAAGATACGCACACACATCTTTCTGGGACAACGGCTGACATACGATATAGATAGAGAACGCCGGTTCTTTGCAAAATCTGTGACTCTCTTTTATGAGCTGAGTACCTGTGACCTGTTATTGATCAGCCGCGTAACCAACAGTTACCTGCGGGCTCGGGATTATCTGAGTTTATCCTTCGGACTTAAATTCCAATGGCTTTAGTTGACACGGAAGTAAAATAGGTGTATAAAGACAAAGACACCTTATTTAAACTCTTTCGAAATTCATAAGAATAAGGAAATGTTGCTAACTTTGTTGCCGACAAATTATTATTCGTATTTAATATTCTATTGACCAAAATGGGAACTATCATCATTGTTGACGATAACAAAGGAGTGCTGACAGCCGTACAATTACTATTGAAAAATCATTTTTCGAAAGTCATTACCTTATCCTCTCCTATCAGTCTGTCCACAGTGCTTAGAGAAGAAAACCCGGAAGTTGTCTTATTGGACATGAATTTCACTTCCGGAATCAATAATGGTAACGAAGGTCTGTTTTGGTTACATGAAATCAAACGGCAATACAGAGACCTTCCGGTAGTACTATTCACAGCTTATGCTGATATTGATCTTGCCGTACGGGGTATAAAAGAGGGAGCATCTGATTTTGTAGTGAAACCATGGGATAATCAAAAGCTGTTGGAAACTCTTTTAAATGCCGCTTCACAAGCAAAAGACGGAAAGAAAAAGAATCGCAAAAAGGAATCATCTCCGGTTTCTGCCATGTATTGGGGTGAAAGCAGTGCTATGCAGCAGCTCCGCACGTTGATTGAGAAAGTAGCAACGACCAATGCGAATATACTGATAACAGGTGAAAACGGAACGGGAAAGGAAATGCTCGCGCGTGAGATTCATGCTTTATCACCACGCTCTGCCGAGAGCATGATATCCGTTGATATGGGTGCTATCACCGAATCCTTGTTTGAGAGTGAATTGTTCGGGCATGTGAAGGGTTCTTTTACCGATGCCCATGCCGACCGTACAGGTAAGTTTGAAGCAGCAGACCGAAGTTCCCTGTTTCTTGACGAAATAGGAAACCTTCCCTTTCATTTGCAGGCTAAGCTACTGACAGCCATTCAGCAGAGAAGCATAGTTCGTGTAGGTAGCAACCAATCTATCCCCGTAGACATTCGCCTAATCTGCGCAACTAACCGAAACTTGCAGGAGATGGTAGACAAAGGCTTATTCCGTGAAGATTTATTATACCGTATCAACACCATTCATGTAGAAATTCCTCCACTTCGCAAACGTAAAGAAGATATTGTTCCGCTAGCTGAGCGTTTTATAGCCCGCTTTTGCAAACAGTATGACAAAGCCTCTATCAGCCTGAGTCCGGCCGCTTGCGAGAAACTGACCGCGCATGCCTGGTATGGCAATATCCGTGAATTAGAACATGCCATTGAGAAAGCAGTCATTATTAGCGATGGTGAAACCATCCCCGCTGAAATGTTCCAATTAGTGCAGAAAACAGAGAACCCGGAAACAGAGACCTCTACTCTTGAAGATATGGAAAAAGCCATGATTCGCAAGGCTCTCGACAAATGTGGAGGAAACCTTTCGGCTGTAGCCGCCCAATTAGGCATTACCCGCCAAACATTATATAATAAGATGAAAAAGTTTGGTTTATGAAAATCCATTTAAAGTTACTCACAGAGCGCTATTGGTTTCGTCTCGGACTAAGCCTCTGTTTCGCCATAACTGCGGCTCTGTCTTATGCCGACAGAGACTTCATTTGGATGGGATTGAGTCTCTGTTTGCTACTATTCAGCATTTGGTGGCAACTTTCACTTTACCGTATTCATACCAAACGAGTTCTTTTCATGATTGACGCCCTCGAGAACAATGACAGCGCCATTCACTTCCCGGAAGAGCAGATAATGCCTGAGACCCGAGAGATCAACCGTGCACTCAACCGAGTCGGACGCATATTATATAATGTAAAGTCGGAAACGGTACAGCAAGAAAAGTATTACGAACTGATAATGGACTGTGTAAACACCGGTGTACTCGTTCTCAATGAAAATGGAGCGGTTTATCAAAAAAATAATGAAGCGCTTCGCCTGCTCGGATTAAATGTGTTTACCCACATCCGCCAACTGAATAAAGTGGATACACAGTTGATGAAAAAAATAGAATTCTGCCGTCCGGGAGATAAGATACAAACTATTTTCAACAATGAACGGGGTACAATCAATTTATCCATTCGTGTATCAGGCATCACTGTTCGCGAAGAACAATTGCGCATTCTCGCTTTTAACGACATCAACAGTGAATTGGATGAAAAAGAAATCGATTCGTGGATACGACTGACACGTGTATTGACTCATGAAATCATGAATTCGGTTACTCCCATCACCTCTCTTAGCGAAACACTACTATCGTTGGCCGATACCCGGGATGAAGAAATACGCCGGGGCTTACAAACAATCAGTACTACGGGAAAAGGCCTGCTCTCCTTCGTAGAATCCTACCGCCGTTTTACCCGTATCCCAACCCCGGAACCATCCTTATTTTATGTAAAAGCTTTTATTGACCGAATGGTAGAGCTGGCACGCCATCAAAACAAATGTGACAACATAACGTTCCATATAGATATTGCTCCTGCTGATCTAATTGTGTATGCCGACGAAAATCTGATTTCGCAAGTAGTAATTAATCTATTGAAAAATGCCATACAAGCTATCGATGCACAGGCCGATGGAAAGATTGAAATACAAGGACGATGTAATGCTGCTGAAGAAGTATTGATTGAAATAAAAAATAATGGCCCTGCCATTCCTTCAGATATAGCAGATCATATATTCATTCCTTTTTTTACCACCAAAGAAGGAGGTAGTGGTATCGGATTGAGCATTTCACGTCAGATCATGCGTCTGTCAGGTGGAAGCATCACTCTGTTGCAAGGCAAAGAAACTAAATTTATTCTGAAATTTAAATAAGTACATAGATTCATAGTGTAATTACTTGCATCATTAACAATGTAATAGCAAGGATATCCGGCAAACAATAAGAAAAGATTTCTGTTATTAATAATATCATTTCAATCTTAAAATTATGACCTACCTCGCTACCAACCCCCTATTCCATGGAATCTCTCCAGAAACGCTTTCCCGTGATTTTGACGGAATCGTATCTCACCTCCGCATGTTCCGTAAAGGAGACATTCTTGCCAGGCAAGGTGATGTATGCAATCGGCTGATGATATTGCTGAAAGGCAGTGTCCGGGGAGAAATGATCGATTACTCGGGCAGATTGATTAAAGTGGAAGATATTATTGCTCCTCGTGCAATTGCCCCTCTTTTCTTATTTGGTGCAGACAATCGCTACCCGGTAGAAGTTACAGCAAACGAAGCTACCGAAGTTTTCGAAATTCCGAAAGAAAGCGTACTGAAATTATTTCGACGGAATGAGAAATTCTTAGAGAACTACATGAATCTTTCTGCCAATTATGCCCGAACACTTGCTGACAAACTGTTTTTTATGTCCTTTAAGACGATTCGGCAGAAACTTGCTTCCTATCTGCTACGGATGTTGAAACAACAAGGAGACAGTCCGATACAACTTGACCGCTCGCAACAGGAACTGGCTGATTATTTCGGAGTATCTCGTCCCTCTCTGGCACGCGAGCTGGCTCATATGCAGGATGACGGCCTGATCAAAACGGACAGGAAATTAGTGCATATCTTGAGAAAAGAAGATATGATGCAACTGATACAATAAGTTTGAGCAAAATTTAAAGCCTGTTTAAGTATCAGACAGATGGAACGGTAACAGAGTGAGAATCGGACCTTTTTCGCTAAAGACACGGAGGAAAACAAAATGCCTTTAGAGACATAAACAGATAGAATAATAGATACATCACACTATATATCAAACCATTGCGATTGCTTTCTCGACTAAAACAGAAGGTGGAAGATGGAAGATCGAAATGCATTTTTGTAGGGAGAGTGTACAAAAGCTCCTCTTTGTATCAGTCACTCAACCGTCCGGATCTTTGATACCTGTCCGTATCACCCAGACAGAAGGTCCGCTTATGGAGCAACGTTCGGTTGCCACATCCTCGTTATCGAAATAACGGACTGAAATGATTCCGGAGGAAAATTAAAACAGTCTCTTAAACAAACTCTAAAATTTCCAATCTTTTTTCTCTTGTTTGTAACATTGGTTACAGAATTAGCCCAAATCCTCCTCCTATCTTTGCATCCAGAAAAGAAACCTATTAATACGTAAAAATTATGAGTATGTTCTGTTTTCAGTGTCAGGAAACCGCAAAAGGTACAGGTTGTATCTTAAGCGGAGTATGCGGGAAAACTCCCGAAGTAGCCAATATGCAAGACTTGCTACTTTTTGTAGTACGCGGAATCGCAGTCTACAATCAGGCATTACGCAAAGATGGACGTTCTTCTGCCCGGACAGATAAGTTTATCTTTGACGCATTGTTCACTACCATTACAAATGCCAACTTTGATAAACACGCCATTATCGAGAAAATAAAGAAAGGACTGGAGCTAAAGAAAGATCTAAGTAACCAAGTCACAATAGAACATGCGCCCGACGAATGTACTTGGTATGGTGACGAAACAGAGTTTGAAGAGAAAGCCCAAACGGTGGGGGTGCTGCGAACTTCTGACGAAGACATTCGATCATTGAAGGAGTTGGTTCACTATGGTATCAAAGGAATGGCTGCTTATGTGGAGCATGCCTATAACTTAGGATATGAGAATCCGGAGATATTTGCATTCATGCAATATGCTTTGGCTGAATTGACCCGCGAAGATATTACTGTGGACGAACTGATAACCCTCACACTCGCTACGGGTAACCATGGTGTGCAGGCTATGGCCCAACTCGATACTGCCAATACCAGCCATTACGGAAATCCGGAAATCTCCGAAGTAAACATTGGTGTTCGAAACAATCCGGGTATCCTTGTCAGTGGACATGACTTGAAAGATATTGAAGAACTGTTGCAACAGACTGAAGGCACCGGTATCGACATATACACACACAGTGAAATGCTACCGGCTCATTATTATCCTCAGTTGAAGAAATATAAACACCTGGCAGGAAACTACGGTAATGCCTGGTGGAAACAGAAAGAGGAATTTGAAAGTTTCAACGGTCCTATCCTCTTCACTACTAATTGCATTGTTCCACCACACCCGAATGCGACTTATAAAGATCGCATCTATACGACAGGCGCAACCGGCTTGGAAGGTGCTACCTACATACCCGAACGAAAAGACGGAAAGCAGAAAGATTTCTCCGTTATTATTGAGCATGCACGGCGTTGCCAGCCACCAGTGGCAATAGAAAGTGGTAAGATTGTAGGTGGATTTGCCCATGCGCAAGTAATCGCACTGGCCGATAAGGTGGTTGAAGCTGTAAAAAGCGGTGCTATCCGTAAATTTTTTGTTATGGCCGGATGTGACGGGCGAATGAAAAGTCGCAGTTACTACACAGAGTTTGCAGAAAAGCTACCGGCAGATACGGTAATCCTGACAGCAGGGTGCGCCAAATACCGATATAATAAATTACCTCTGGGGGATATTAATGGCATTCCTCGTGTACTGGATGCAGGACAGTGTAATGACAGTTACTCATTGGCTATAATTGCTATGAAGTTGCAGGAAGTCTTCGGACTAAAAGACATCAATGATCTTCCGATTGTATATAACATTGCGTGGTACGAACAAAAAGCCGTTATTGTTCTGCTGGCTCTGTTGGCACTCGGAGTGAAAAAGATTCATTTAGGACCGACGCTTCCTGCATTCTTATCTCCTAACGTGAAGCAGGTACTGATCGATAATTTTGGAATTGGCGGTATCAGTACAGCAGACGAAGATATTGCAAAATTTTTGGCATGATAATGTACAAGTAAGTAAGAGGAGCGTTATAATTCACCACAGAGTGAACTTAATCTATTTATCTGTGTAATCCTGTGGTGAATATGAGCACTGACACCTCTTCTTACTTTTTTCATTCATCTCTCTTCTCTTGGCAGTACCAGATTCAAGCCTACTCCTACCAATGCGGCAAGACCGATTCCCGACAGTGAGAATTCGCCCCATGCCAATACGGCACCACCGATGCCAATAGTCAGAGTCAGCGAGACAATAATGATATTACGTGTCCGGCTCAAGTCAATACAATTATTGACAAGGTTAGCAATTCCCGCGCAAGCGATCGTACCGAATAAGAGTAACATGATTCCTCCCAATACAGCCGAAGGAATAGACTTCAATAAAGCGCTGACTTTACCGATTACGGAAAACAGAATGGCCGTAATCGCCGCTATTCTTATTACTTGAGGATTCGTCACTTTAGTAAGCGACATGGCTCCTGTAACTTCCGAATAGGTAGTTACAGGAGGTCCTCCCAATAAACCGGCACAAAGACATGCCAAGCCATCACCTAATAGTGTGCGATGCAACCCGGGATCTTTTACATAGTCTTTTCCCGTCACAGTGTTTACCACATACACATCCCCAATGTGTTCTATCACCGGAGCAATAGCCACCGGCATCATAAACAAAATAGGTTCCCACGAAAACTGTGGAAACACAAACTGTGGAAAACCCAACCACGCAGCGTTTCTGACTCCCGACATATCAACATCATAAAAGATCAGCGCAGCAATATATCCCACAATAATTCCACAAAAAATAGGTATTAACTTCAATAGTCCCTTCGCCCGAATAGATACAATCACGGCAGTAAACAACGAAAGCAACGCCAATGTCCAGTTTTCCTTTGCCATATTCACTCCAGTCCCGGCAAGTGAAAGCCCTATCAATATAATTACCGGACCAATAACTACCGGTGGAAACAGGCGCTCGATCAACCTGATACCCTGCCATTTAACTAAAGCACTCATAACAAAGTAGACCAGTGCAACGCCTACCATTCCCGAAAGTGTGCCGGCAAGTCCATACAGTTCGGTTGCTTTAATAATAGGAGCAATAAATGCAAAACTACTACCTAAAAAAATAGGGACCTTCCCTTTTGTTACCAGATGAAAAAGAAGTGTGCCGATACCGGCAGTAAACAAAGCTGTAGAAGGATCGAGCCCGACCAATAAGGGGACAAGTACAGTAGCTCCAAAAGCCACAAAAAGGAACTGTACTCCTACTACTCCTTTGCGTAAAGGAGAAAGATGATTTGAATCCATATAGAATAGAATGATATTATTTAAGCTGCAAAAATAACATTTTTAAACTATTTTACAGCTATTTGGAACATAAATACATCCAAAGAGCGTTTCTATTTGTTACATAATTTAAGTAACTTCGCACAGTGAAATGTAAAATAACAAATTAACAACCCTTAGTACTCATTGCTTATGATTTTTACCGCTGAAAACATTCTACTCATTGGTTCTATTTTACTATTTGTCAGCATTGTTGTCGGAAAAACCGGATATCGCTTCGGAGTGCCGGCCTTATTATTATTCCTTCTTGTAGGTATGCTTTTCGGAAGCGACGGATTGGGATTACAATTTCATAATGCCAAGATAGCCCAATTTATAGGTATGGTTGCCCTTAGCGTCATTCTGTTCTCCGGAGGTATGGATACTAAATTCAAAGAAATTCGTCCTATTCTTTCTCCGGGAATCGTACTTTCAACAGTGGGAGTATTTCTCACGGCACTTTTTACCGGATTATTCATTTGGTATCTTTCGGGAATGAGTTGGACCAATATCCACTTTCCATTGATCACTTCCCTATTACTTGCATCTACCATGTCGTCAACGGATTCTGCTTCAGTATTCGCCATCCTCCGTTCGCAAAAGATGAATCTGAAACATAACCTACGTCCTATGCTTGAACTGGAGAGCGGAAGCAACGACCCAATGGCCTATATGCTTACCATAGTCCTGATACAATTCATTCAATCAGATGGCATGGGTACAGGCAACATAATCGGTTCATTCATCATCCAATTCTTGGTAGGTGCTGCTGCCGGATATATCTTGGGAAAACTGGCGATATTGATACTCAACAAAATAAATATCGATAACCAATCACTTTATCCCATTCTGTTATTGTCTTTTGTATTCTTCACTTTTGCCATCACCGATCTGCTTCGCGGTAATGGGTATTTGGCTGTATACATTGCCGGCATGATGGTAGGTAACCATAAAATAACTTTCCGAAAGGAAATTGCAACATTCATGGATGGTCTGACCTGGCTGTTCCAAATCATTATGTTCCTTATGTTAGGACTGCTTGTCAATCCTCACGAAATGATTGAAGTTGCCGTTGTAGCATTGCTTATCGGAGTATTCATGATCGTTATCGGACGACCATTAAGCGTATTCCTTTGTCTTTTACCATTTAGGAAGATTACTTTAAAATCCCGTCTGTTTGTCTCGTGGGTAGGGCTACGAGGAGCTGTACCCATCATTTTCGCAACTTATCCGGTAGTGGCAAACGTGGAAGGATCGAATATGATTTTCAATATCGTGTTTTTTATTACGATTGTTTCATTGATTGTACAAGGAACAAGTGTTTCGTTTGTGGCACGCTTGTTACACTTGTCCACTCCACTCGAAAAGACCGGAAATGACTTCGGTGTAGAACTTCCGGAAGAGATAGATACTGATCTTTCGGATATGACCATTACTATGGAAATGCTGAATGAGGCAGACACCCTGAAAGATATGAATTTGCCAAAAGGTACTTTAGTAATGATCGTCAAACGTGGTGATGAATTTCTTATCCCCAACGGCACACTAAAATTACATGTAGGAGACAAACTACTGCTGATCTCAGAGAAAAATAAGCAGGAAACGGTTAAGAATGAATAGAAAATCATGATAAAAACACAGAGAACGTGAAATCCACATATCATTTTCGATATTGGCAGAACGTGTCTCTGTGTTCATTCTATCTTAGATAATCGATAAATAGAATAATCTACCCTCCGTTAATTTAACGTAAAACTTTACGAGAGAATTCGGTTTCCGTTAATAGAATATTAATTTTGCGCAGTTTTTAACTGAATGTGCAGAAATTACAAAATGGAACAAGAACAACGGTTCATTGGTTATATTGAACAAAGCATCATAAACAACTGGGATGCAAACGCCCTGACAGACTACAAAGGAATCACCCTTCAATATAAGGATGTAGCCCGCAAAATAGCCAAATTTCACATTATATTAGAAATGGCCGGTATTCAACCGGGTGATAAGATCGCTGTCTGTGGCCGCAATAGTGCCCATTGGGCTGTAACCTTTTTGGCCACCGTGACTTATGGTGCTGTAATTGTTCCCATTTTACATGAATTTAAGGCTGACAATATCCATAATATCGTCAATCACTCTGAGGCAAAACTCCTCTTTGTAGGTGAACAGGTATGGGAAAACCTTAATGAAGATCGGATGCCTTTACTTGAAGGTATATCTTCTTTGACAGACTTTACTCCACTTGTGTCGCGCAATGACAAACTGACATATGCACATGAACACCGTAATGAGATATATGGACAGCGATATCCTAAAAATTTTCGTCCGGAACATATCTCCTACCGTAAAGATATGCCGGAAGAGCTGGCTGTTATAAATTACACATCAGGAACAACAGGTTATTCCAAAGGAGTGATGTTACCCTATCGTAGTCTTTGGTCAAACATTGCTTATTGTCACGAGATGCTTCCGGTAAAACCTGGTGATCACATCGTTTCGATGCTTCCCATGGGGCACGTATTCGGCATGGTCTACGATTTTCTTTACGGATTTTCTGCGGGTGCACACCTCTACTTCTTGACACGTATGCCGTCTCCCAAAATCATTGCACAATCATTTGCCGAAATCAAACCGAGAGTAATTGCTTGTGTACCGTTGATTGTAGAAAAGATTATTAAAAAAGATATTCTCCCCAAACTGGATAATAAAATAGGTAAGTTGTTGCTGAGAGTACCCATTGTTAACGATAAAATTAAAGCAGCTGCCCGGCAGGCAGCAATGGAAATTTTTGGTGGAAATTTTGATGAAATTATTATCGGAGGAGCTCCGTTCAATGCAGAAGTGGAAGCTTTTCTTAAACAAATAGGATTTCCATACACCATTGCCTATGGTATGACAGAATGTGGTCCCATCATTTGTTCCAGCCGCTGGGAAACTCTCAAACAGGCTTCATGCGGTAAAGCTACCAGCCGAATGGAAGTGAAAATAGATTCTCCTGATCCGGAAAATATTGCAGGAGAAATTATTTGTAAAGGTACAAACTTAATGTTGGGATACTACAAAAATACGGAGGCCACTTCACAAATCATCGATGTAAACGGATGGCTCCACACTGGAGATTTGGCTACCATGGATTCGGAAGGATATGTAACAGTACGCGGTCGAAGCAAGAATATGTTACTTACTTCAAGCGGGCAGAATATTTATCCGGAAGAAATAGAAAGTAAGTTTAATAACATGCCTTATGTGTCCGAATCGTTGGTTCTACTCCAGAAAGATAAACTTGTAGCACTAATCTACCCGGATTTTGACGATGCTTTCGCACACGGACTGTTGCAAAGCGATATTGAGAAGATAATGGAAACCAACCGAATAGAACTCAATCAACAACTTCCGGCCTACTGTCAGATTACTAAAATCAAAATCCACTTCGAGGAGTTTGAGAAAACAGCGAAGAAGAGCATTAAACGATTCATGTATCAGGAAGCAAAAGGATAAAAGGATCAAAGAACCAATTCCTCGAACAACCTCTCCAATGTTTCCTCTAAATTGTCAGAATAGCCAACATGAGGTCTTGAGGTCTGAATGCAGGAACTACGATGGGCTGTCAACCAACGAAAACGTTCCGGAACTTCCAGTTTAGCAATGACTCCTCCCGTCGGACAGCCTGCACACACTTTACTGAAAGCCTCCAAATATTTCCGGAAAGAATCGATATCAGGTTCCGGTGATAAGGCCTCCAACCTCTTCTTATTAATTTCATAACGCATCCGGATGAAGGCAGCCTGTTTAGAAAACAAGATAACCCCAACGTTGATAAATTCCTCACGTTCCACTTTCGGAACTATCCGAACAACGGCGTATTCATAAATATGCTTTTCTGGCATGTTGTGCTTCTTTTACAAATATTTCAGAATGTTCAATCCTTTCTTTCAAAAATCGATAATAGATATCACGAATATCTTGAGGAGTTTCATCTTTATCACGCCACTCTATCCAGCTGTCAGGAATCAGATCCACTATTTCACGTATTTTTTCCGAAGTCAGTAATTTCCGAAATTCGGCATCCACTTCGTCCAACTTACCGGCAAGCGGCAATAAGGCATGGTCTTTAACTTGGGTAAAAGAACTAAGTGCATGTTTATGCCAATTGACCCATGAATGATGAAAAAATAGAGATGCACCATGATCTATCAACCACAACTCTTTATGCCACATAAGCATATTGGTATTCTTCACTGTACGATCTACATTAGTCAATAAAGCATCTAACCATACCACCTGTGATGCCAGTTTTTCATCAACCTCAGTGACAACCGGATCGAATGGTAGAGCCCCTGAGAGAAAATGTAGTCCCATATTTAATCCGCGGCTTCCTTGCAATAAATCCTGTATCTCTTCGTCACCCTCCGAACGTCCGAAAGCTTCATCTAAATTCAAAAACACTAACTCCGGTACACGAAAGCCTAATACTCGTGCAACCTCACCGCCAATCAGTTCTGCAATTAATGCCTTGGTTCCATGTCCCGCTCCCCGAAACTTGACAACATACTTAAAACTGTCATCAGCTTCTGCCAATGCAGGCAGTGAACCACCTTCACGCAGAGGCATAATATAACGAGTGACATTGACAGTACGCAACTCCATAGATAAAGCTCCTTTCTATATGCTATTACAGGTGATAAAGATACGATATTGTTTCTATTTCACCAATTTCAATCGATAACACTTTCTTATGAATATATGTTTATAGAACCTATTGATAGACAAAAATACAACTATGCCTGATTTTGGCAGAAAAATCTCTTAAATTTGCACAAAATTCAGAGATTACATGAAAACTGTCAAAACACATATCACCCAATTATTGCATGCCATGAACAAGGGAATTTTCGAAAAAGAACATCCCATCGCATTATCACTACTCTCCGCAATTTCAGGAGAAAGTATTTTCTTCCTCGGGCCTCCGGGAGTTGCCAAGAGCCTTATTGCAAGGCGCTTGAAACTGGCTTTCAACCAAAGTACTGCTTTTGAATATCTGATGTCTCGTTTTAGCACCCCTGATGAAATATTCGGTCCGGTATCTATCTCTAAATTGAAAGATGAAGACAAATACGAACGCATTATTGAAGGTTATCTCCCCTCGGCAACAATCGTTTTTTTAGATGAAATATGGAAAGCAGGACCAAGCATACAAAACTCACTGCTAACAGTTATCAACGAAAAGGTATACCGCAATGGACAATATACCATACAGTTACCATTAAAAGGATTAATTGCAGCTTCCAATGAATTGCCGGCTCAGGGAGAAGGGTTAGAAGCCCTGTGGGATCGTTTCTTAATACGCTATTTTATAGGGAATATCGAACAGGAATTCGCTTTCGATCAAATGATAGCCTCTGTCAATGACATGGAAGCAGAAATTCCCACCGGACTTTCTATTACAGAAGAACAATATACAGATTGGAGAACTCAAATCAGCCAAATCAAGATACATTATACTGTTTTTGAATTAATTCATTCCATCAAGCGGCAAATTGAAAAATATAACATACAGAAAGAAGAGGTTCCACACTCAACGCTCTATATTTCCGACCGTCGATGGAAGAAAATCGTATCGCTGCTCAGAACTTCTGCTTTTCTGAATGAAACAGATACCATCCGCTTTTCAGATTGTACTTTATTACTTCATTGCTTATGGAATGAAATAGAACAAATACCAATTATCGAACAAATGGTGTCATCGGCACTTGACGAATGTATCAGCCATTATCTTTGTGGCGAACGGACTTTAGAACAAAAGCTGAGCAGTATTCGGGAAGACATGAAGTCAGAACACAGTTTGCGTGAAATAAAAGATCCGGCCCTGCAAATTGTAGACACCTTCTATCATCAAATTGAAAGATATCCTGTAGCAGGCAATCTGTTGATTTTTGCTTCCGACTACCAAAGTTTACAAAAAGATACTCAAAAATTATTTTACGTTCAAAGAGATAAATATCGTCCTGTTAACTGGATATTAAAAGTATATGACCATGTCCGCAACCGGAACATATCCCAATCAGCCATAGTTTCACTCAAGAAAGGCACACGTTCTGTATTCATCAACAATCAAGAGTATCCACTAGCTTGCAACGCAGGATACGACATAGCTTACCCTCAAGAAGCCTCTTTACCCTTTGAATTTCGTTTTCAGGAAGTGATCGATTTATATCACAACAGGGAGAACGAATTAAAGCGCATGACCGACATTGAACTGACCTATTGTAAAGAACATCTATTCATGGATGACAAACAACGTAATATGGTCAAACAAATATTAAACAGACAAAAAGAAATGTTGGAAATTTACCAAAATGAAATCAGAGAAATAGCTTATACCCATGGATTGGAGAATAAGGAATATTAGGCTACAAGAACTCAGGGAGATTTATCAAGAGAAGCTGAAAAACATTGCTTATAGAGTATATGAGTCACATTTTCAAAATGGTATCGTGAAACAAGAGGAACTTGAGGGAGAAATTATGTCTTATTATCAACATACACAACCTTCTCTACAAGAGTTTTATTCACACTACGCTACACAGTGGGAACATTTTTACGAGGGACATGAGCTTACAGACAGTGCATTTTTACGCTTTCTTGAAAATTCGGCTTACCTTCTACAAATGAAATATAACCGTGGTGATTTAAATCTTCAATATTATATTGACCGATTTCATACACTCAAAAAACGATCAAAAGAGTGGAAACACCTTCGTAATCTTTTTTTTGATAAATGGTATCATCTGTTGGCAAATAATGAATATAATTACCAAATAGAACGTATCAACAATCTTTGTGAGAGATTCTATCGCTTACAGAAAAATATTGCAGATCAACTTCCCCAACGAGGCAATGCCCGTTTAATGTGGCTGTTGAGAACACACCAAGAACTTGCCAAACAACTGTTTCATTATGATGAAATAGCCAAAAATCACCCGGCTATCAGAGAACTGACAAAGATACTGGGAAAGCAGCATTATGGTAAAGAAAAGAAATTCCGTATGGTTGCAGGTATCCACCGGGAACAAATCATCACTCATGCCACTAAAAGTGATATTACCGGAGTATGTGAAGGTAATGATTTAAACAGCCTCCTACCCATAGAGTATTGTTATCTGTCAGATCCTGCTTTGCAACCACTTTTCTTTGAGCGATTCAACAAGAAGAAGCTGCAAATGATGGATTATGAATCAAAAGATCAACATCGCATTAAAGATATAAAAATACAAGGGAATGAAATTGTAGAAGAACAATCAGGTCCATTTATCATTTGCGTGGATACTTCAGGATCCATGAGTGGAGAAAGAGAAGAGTTCGTGAAATCGGCCATTCTTGCCATTGCAGAACTTACAGAACAACAAGATCGAAAATGTTATCTTATAAATTTCTCCAACGACATAGCTTGTATCGAAATCGAACGTCTGGGACAAAATATACAGGAACTGGCAAACTTTCTTTGTCAAAGTTTTCATGGGGGTACAGATTTAACTCCCGCACTTCTACACGCAATACACATTCTAAAAACAAAGTCCTATCGAAATGCCGATTTAGTAATGATGTCAGATTTTGAAATGCCTCCTTTAAACGAAGAACTTTCAGAGGAAATAAAAAAAATAAAGCAAAATAAGACTCATTTATACGCCCTCTCTGTACATAAACAAAGTGAAAATACCTATTTAAACGTCTGCAATAAGTTCTGGTTTGTTTAAAGTATGTTATAAAACACATTTTCCATTCTGAATAATTTGCTATTTAAACCAAAGTACGTACATTTGCAATGTGTTTTTCATAGTATTAGATTTTAAGGTTAACAAAGGTTGGAGTACGGCGGTACTCCTTTTTTATTTCTATCCTTAACAGGATTATATTTCCACCATAAATTTCATTTGTCCTCTTGCTTCTTTATTACCCATTGATAAATGCAATAAAGGTTATTTGCCAGATCCTTTTCTTCGTCTGTCTGTCGATAATACCATATATACCATCTACAAAAAGTCCGATTGATTTTTCTAAAGTTTTGATTTTATACTTTTAGACCGTCAAGAGTTTCTTTACATAATTTTATAGAGTCCATCTCCACATCCTCTATAAAACAGCTAAAGACTATATCCCAACTTGGTAACACAGAATAATATATTAATTAAAAAGCCGTAGAGTCCTTTTATAAACTCTACGGCTTGGGATTGTGTGTGTTCAGATTTTCATGTGTATTAGTTAGCTAATCCCGGATTGGCAGCAATAGCATCTCTCGGAATAGGAATTGTATAACGAGGATCGTCCTGTTCCAATATATAAGTTTTACCTTGAAGTACTTTCACCATCCGAGGACGTGTAGTACGACGAAGATCAAACCAACGATGTCCCTCAAAAGCTAATTCACGAGCACGCTCGTTCAGTATTTCACTAATCAAGGCATTTCTATCCATCACATTCACTGCATTCTCTTTCTTGGCATATGCTTCGGGAGTATAACGCTTCCGCATTAATTCTAAAAGACGCATACGTGCATGTGGCAGTTTATCCATGTTTGCTGCAGCTTCGGCTGCGTTAAGATAAAGTTCACCTACACGAAAAGTACAAGAAAACTCTCTTTTTCCTCCTTTAGAACTTTTTCGGTTCCCATTTTCATCCGGAGCAGCAAAATAAGCGGCCAATCTCTTATCTCCTTCCTGATAAAGAGCCAGAAAAGTAGCAGGTACCCACACAGCATTGTTGACAGAAGAACCCATAACCTGTTCCAAAGCAGTTATCGATTCAACCGACTCAAAATGATTGGGAAGAGCCAAAGGAGTTTCATTCATATCGACAAGAACAGATTTCTTTGCCAATACTGCTTCAGCCGATTCCAAACACTTCGGCCATGCTCCCATGTATAAGCTGACACGAGACTGTAACGCATCTACAGACAAAACATTGAACCGATATGAAAAGACAGTTTCCCACTTTTCCTTATTTATTAATTCACGGGCATGCTCTATATCCGATAAAATAGAAGTATAAACTTCTTCTACCGTATTACGTCCCAACGTTTTTTCAAGATCCGTGTCCAATTTTAAAGGTATTGATTTTGAATTTAAAGCACCGGACTTCGTATATGGCTGTCCATGCAGGTTCACTAATACAAAATGCAGATAAGCCCGAAGCAAATGAGCTTCACCCACCAACTGATTCACGACCTCCGGAGTTCCTTCTGTAATCTCCTTTTGACTCTCAATTACTTGATTAGCAATAAAAAGTACATTATAGAAATTAGACCAGGTAAACTGGCTGGTTCCCGGAAATGGTGACACATCGTTCCAACGTTCAATGTCTCCATACGAATTTCGGTCATATTCATTATCATTAACCAACATTTCATCAGAACGAAGACAAGCCAGCCCTCTGTCATTGGGCACATTCAGATAAGCACGTGCCAGCAAAGCACGATACTCCTCAGCGGTTTGAGGAATCACGCTACCCACGGGTCTGATATCAAGATAACTGTCACAAGCTGATAACATCAACAGACAGCTCAACAAAGCCAAAACATATATTTTCTTCATCTTCTTTTTTTCGACTTAATGATTAAAAATTTAAATTCAAGCTAAACGTAATTGATTTAGGGATAGGCGGTGCATACGGATTATACATCGACTCCGGATCAAGAAAATTCTTATAACTTGAACCAAAAACAAGTAAATTGCGTCCTTCAATAGCCACAGAAGCCGATCCCATTCCTAAAGATTTAATCATTTTCTCAGGTAGACGGTAACCTAAACGCAAATTTTGCAACCGGAAATAATTTAATTTCTTTACCCAAATATCTAAATTCTTGTAAATTTCGCTCTTCTGATCATACCAATAATACTCGTCAGCCCGTTTTTCGCTGGTGATTAATGCCGGCAGACGCCCATCGGTATTCTCCGGAGTCCAACGATCTAAAATATCACTATTTACGTTCTGCCCTCTATCAAAGTTAATGAAATTATAGGAAGGCGTTGTACGCACATATCCTCCCAGATTAAATGATAAATTAGCGGTTAATTCCCAATTTTTATAACTGAATGTATTGATCAGGCCACCCGTATAAGGAGTATCTTGTGAACCAATATACGAATAAAAGCTACGCTCTTCTGCCGGAGTTACATCCGAATTAACCGTAAAACCTAATCCAAAAGGATCCTGCAAGCGATACAGTTCTTTCAAAGTTACTTTTTTCCCTTCTTTATCATAAAACAAAGGATAACCTTCTTCATCCAGACCGGCAGTTTTTATCGCGAAGATAGCATCTACCGGATACCCCTCACGTCCCGGAATAGTTTGCGCTTCAGGAATAGCTTCTCTCAATACCTTGTTATTGTTATAAGCAAAATTTAAATTAGTATACCACGAGAAATTTTTTGTTGCAACGTTTCGCGTAGAAAGAGATACCTCAACACCTTTATTGACCATACTTGCCCAGTTTATATTGGTCGAAACAAAGCCGGTTTCAAGTGGAAGCATTTGTTTTCCGATTAGGTCTGTACCTTTACGATAATAGTAATCTACACTCAGATTAATCGCCTGATTGAGTACCGAAAAATCAAGTCCAACATTTACTGATTGAGTTTTCTCCCAACGAAGTTTCTTGTTTGGAGCAGAATTTATATCAATCATATGTTCCGAACCACCCGGCAAAATATTATCTACAATATATTTACCCAACAGAAAGGGAGATGTATTTTTATCAATATTTCCCTGAATACCATACGAAACACGGAATGCAAGGTTATCCATCCATTTTCTAGTTCCCTGCATAAAAGGTTCATTTGACAATCTCCATAATCCACTTACAGAGTACAGAGGCAAATAACGGTATTTCTTGTCTACGCCAAATAAGTCAGAACCATCAAAACGGATACTTCCTCCGAATGTATAACGGTTCATCAACGAATAGGAAGCTGTAGAGAAGAAAGAGACATAGGCATTTTCTTTATACGTTTTCTGATGAAGAGGAAACTGTCTGGCACGGTCTTCATCCGGAAAGACAACCGGTTTTGTAGTCAACGTCTGGCGATCAAAACCATATCCTGCAGAGAAAAGTGTTTCATACCAAGTTTTACGCAACTCGGTACCTACCATTACTTCCAGTTCGTGGATATCATTGAAACTGTCCCGGTACTCTCCCATTGCTTTCCAGGTAATCTGGGAGTTCGTATTCTCATACGCTTTATGCACTCCTCCGTCCGGAATAAAGTATTTATTGCTTTGAGAGGCAGAATCCCAATATTTACTGTTTTTGCGAATTATACGCATTGAAAAACTCTCCTTATCGGCAATCTGTTCTTTCGATGCTTTATCCAATTGCAAACCAAGTTGAGTTGTAAACTTCAGTTTATCATTAAAACGCAACTCTGCATCAAAAATAGACGAAAGCGCATTAATCGTTTCCTCATTCGAAGTATTTTTACGTTCTTCAAAAATATTAAACCCTAAATCCGTATCAGAATTGTTCTGAACATCGAAATCATATACATAATTTCCGTTTGCATCGAAAGGTTGATAGTATGGATTAGCCTTACGCGAATAGTATACCGGATTCACCAATCCATAAGTATCGGTCAGGTAGGTTTTATTGTTACGGCGATTAACAAATAAAGAAACTCCGAATTTCAACATCCGGTTGACTTTATATGAAGTCTTCGCTACAATATTCAGACGATCTAGCCCGACGCCTTTAACATTACCATTTTCTTGATAATATCCGATAGAAGTATAATAAGTCACCCGTTCGTTACCTCCCGAAAGACTTAAACTATACTCCTGATTGAATGCATCGCGGAAAAGAATATCGCCCCAATCAGTTTCTGTATTCCGCAACCGACTTATATCCGTTTGGGCTTCGGGAGTCAGCGCACCCCACCCCCCTTTTTTATAGGCATCAGTCAATCCGTAACCGGAAATTATTTTAGAAACTCCCCCCTTATTGTCACCGTACGCAAAATTAGAACGAAGCAATTCAAGTTCCAAATCTACTTTCTCTTGTGAATTCAACATATTGAGTCGGTTTGTACTCAATGTAGGCATATAAGTAAACTTCGAGGAGAAATTAATCACCGGTTTTCCCACTTTTCCTTTTTTAGTCGTTATCACAATTACACCATTTGCAGCACGTGCTCCATAAATGGCTGTAGCTGCCGCATCCTTTAGCACGGTAATATTTTCAATATCTGCAGGATTCAGTCCGGCAATAGACGATTGCTGTATATTAGAAACATCATTCAATACATTCGACTGAGGTACATCCGTACCTTCCAACGGAATACCATCCAATACCCACAATGGATCCTGAGTTCCGTTCAATGACGAAGTTCCACGAATACGTATTTTTGCAGGTGCACCCGGCGCTCCGGAAGTAGAGGTTACGGAAAGACCGGCAATTTGCCCGGCCAGTGCCTGGTCAATACTTTTCACAGCACCGATGGTTTCATCCGAAATGTTCAGTTTCCCGACAGCTGCTGTCAACTTACGGCGTTCCACTGTCTGATAACCAGTCACTACCACAGCATCAAGCATCTGAGCTGATGGGAAAAGAGTGATTTCATATTGATTTTTTCCGGGAACGAGCTTGAGTTCCTGTACTTCATGTCCTACATAACTGCAGAATAAACGTGTCACCCCCTCCGGTACTGAAATATTGAATTTTCCATCTATATCGGTAATTACTCCTGTTATTGTCGGAGAATTACCATCTTTCGACAGGTCTTCTGCTTTTATATAGACAGAAGCACCGATCAACGGCATATTATCTTCTGAAGAGATCACCACTCCTTGTACTTGCCTACTGGCAGCAAAAGCAGAAGTCAAAACTCCGGCAAAAGACAATAAAAGAATAAAAACGTGTCTTTTCATTTGTTACATCCTATAAAATTAATACTCATTTTGAAAACTGTCTGTTTTGGTATAAATACACAAAGCCCCTCGCTCAGCAAATAAATTCGTTGAGTGTTTGTCAGAGAGAACTTTGTGTTTTGGTGTTTTTATTTCGAAATGCCCAACGCAGTATTTATGCGTAAAATCAAATCTTTATAGTGATATTTGGTAGCTACATCCGATGTGCCCAAACGGCTTTGAAGCAAATCTTTAATGCGAAGCAATTCACCACGTTTTACTGAAATGGCGTCGGAAATACGGTTTATCTGAGACCCATAAAAATTCAGTTCACGGCGAGCCCCCATGCGATCAGTATGTGCCGAACGATGTGCATGGTCATCACAACTACAAATCGGTGTCTGAAAGTCGAACAAGAAGTGATTATCAATCAATTTCTTGTTAACTTTCACTCCCTCGCTTTCGGCAGCAGCAGTAATCAATGCATCTACAAAACCTTTCTGTAAGTTACGTGTCATAACATCGGGCAGTCCACCACGCTCTGTTACAGCAAAAATACTTTTATGCAAACCATCCATCAATTCAACAGCTGTGAAGGCTTTTTTACCGTTTACCGATTCATTCTCAAGCATACGCATCAGGCGATTATTCGACAGTAAATCCCAGAAAACATAAGCCTGTGCATTTTTCAGCACTTGTGTTGGGGCATTCTCTACTACTCCCAAAGGAGTATTTTTAAGCAGATAAGTATATTGAGCTATTTCAGGGTCGAACAACCATTTCGGATAGCATAGCACCTCATCAAGCAAAAACCTCAAAGCAGCCTGCTGCTTCTCCTTTTCCACAAACGTATAAGTTTTCTCACCATCACCTACCGTTGTATTTTCAATATAAATACCTCCAATGTTCGCCATTACATGATAAAGATAATTATTCCATTGATTAATAACGGCATAATACAAACGAGAAGCCTCTTCGTACGTCTGTCCTTTCTCTCCGGTAGTTGTCCATTGAATGATTTGGGGAACAATACATTTCAAATTGGCAATGCCATACTGTGAAGAACGGATCGGATCATCGCCAAGATCTTCGTTCTGTGCACGAGGGTCAACAGCATCCCGCGGATCCTGTGCCTCACTATATTTATAAAGCCGATCAGTGTGTTTCGCTAAAAAATCCTGCAACAGTTCTTTTTCTTCTTCCGGTGTTTGCTTGCCATACCAACGATAACCATATTCTATAGCAAACATATCATACGGCCCGATGTGAGGAGAAAGTGCCTTTATACCATCACCCGGCTGTGCCACATAGTTAAAGCGGGCATAATCCATGATAGACGATGAAGTCGAATTCATTCGGTCGGTAAATGTTTTCGAACGGAGAGAATCTGTAGGAAAAGCCCATGATCCCATCATGTTATGGCGCAGTCCGAGTGAATGTCCCACTTCATGACAGGCAACAAAGCGCATGGCATCTCCCATCAGACTATCCGGTAAAGCAACACCACGAGCCTCAGGACGCACTACACCTGTTTGTACCGTAATCCACTCCTGAAGCATTGAAAGTACATTATGCCACCACATGATATCAGCCTCAAGGATTTCTCCCGAACGCGGATCAAGAATAGAAGGTCCCATTGCATTTGCTTTGGTAGATGCGGCATAAGTCAGCACAGAATAATTCACATCATCCATATCTACCTCCATGTCCTCGGTAATATCTTTAGCGATAATGGCATTTTTAAATCCGGCACGTTCAAAGGCTACTTGCCAGTCTTCAATTCCTTGTTTAATATACTTCCTCCAACGATAAGGTGTCGAATTTTCTATATAAAAGACAATAGGTTTTCGGGGTTCTACCAATTCTCCACGTAAATACGCTGCCCGATCTTCAGGCCTAGGCTCCAGACGCCATCGAGTAATAAATTGTTTTTTATTTACCCGTTGTTGTCCATCACTGAAATTAGTCAGAGGATTAGTGAAATATCCCACGCGCGGATTATCCAAACGTCCGGTCATCGGCACTTCAGGAAGCAACAAAATAGAGGAACTAACCTCTACCGTCACATAGATAGTAGTAGTACCTTCGGTCACACGAGTAGTCAGTTCCGAGGTTGCTACCACATTATTATCAAAGGACTTGATGGATAGAATTCTTGATAAATTCTTGATGGCCGATGTGCCAAGATTAATATTGGTAAATACGTTATTTATGCTTGTCTCTGTACCATCATATATATCGTTCACTTTAATCAGCATGCTGGTAGAATCATTATTATATGCTTCTACCTTAAACCCGGCTATCAGCGGAGAAATATAATTATCCTTCACCGATTGGCTAATGGCATCTTCAGATGGTGAAATAGGTAACGGACGACTTTGACGGATTAATAATTTATTAGCCGATTTATCCAACTCAAAGCGGATCATCTGATTCTCATAATTAGTTCCACGATTCACTCCGGCTTCATTCAGTTCTGCTGGTACCCGTTGCAGTTTATTCACCACCAGCATATCACGCTCCAACAGGGTAGAAGGAATCTCAAAGTAATAATCGTTCTTCTTTTGGTATACATTGAACATACCACGACGAACGACACTATCGCTTCCTGTTAATTTCTCATACTCATTCTTAACCTTAATACTGTCTTGGGGATTACTCTTTTTTTTCTTTTTCAAAAACCATCCCATTTCAGGAGTTGCGGGAGGTTCAATACACATAGCAGCAACAGGCTCGCACAAAAATGAACCGGTGGCCATAGTGGTCAGTAGGATTGTTTTTAGTCTCATGTTAAATCTAATTAGCACTTAACCTTATTCTACGCTATGGAATAAGGGGGCGCAAAGGTAACAAAATAGCTCATATTACCTAATAAGAATGATCTATTTTTATCTTTTTTCTCTATTTCGCGAATGAATCTCACATTTTTATGCAAAATTCTAATCGAAAAGAAAGTATCGGCATACTCTCTTTCTGTGCTGAAGTGTCCGTTTTCTCGTACAAAAACTGTATATTTGCCACGAAACTAATTAATAAATTAACCCCATGAAAAACTATTTAGGACTGATTTTCCTCTTGTTTGCTGTTACAGCAACCGCACAAAACAACCATTCAGCCCTGTTGCCTATGCCCAATCACATAGAGCAAGTGCAAGGTAAACCTTTTAGCTTAACAGGTAAGAACATCACGATTCACCCCGGACAACCGGAATTAAAGTTTGCGGCTACTACTCTGCAAAGTATACTGAAAGACCGCATGCAAGTAGACATTCCCCTTTCCGGCTCTCGCCAATCCCCCATCCGGTTAATTATTGATCCACAATTGGAAGGAAAAGAACATTATCAACTCAAAGTTGACCAGAAAGGGATGACCATTAGCGGAGCCAGTGCAGCAGCCGTTTTCTATGGTGTAATGACTGTCGACCAAGTTCTCTTGGGAGATGTATGCGCCAGCAATCGGAAAGAAATGACTCCTATCAGTATCGATGATGCGCCTCGCTTTGGCTACCGAGCTTTAATGCTAGACCCTGCCCGGCATTTTTTACCAATAGAAGATGTAAAGTTCTACATCGATCAGATGGTACGCTACAAATATAATGTGCTTCAACTCCACCTGACAGATGATCAAGGATGGAGAATCGAAATTAGAAAGCATCCGAAACTGACCGCAGGACAATCTTTTTATACTCAAGAAGAGTTGGCCGACCTGATTCGTTATGCAGCCGAACGCCATGTTGAAATAGTGCCGGAATTGGATATTCCGGGACACACTGTCGCTGTATTAGCCGCTTATCCTGAACTGGGATGTACACACACCGATACCATTGCAAAGAATGTAGGTGAGACTGTAAACTTAATGCTTTGTGCCAATAATGAAAAAGTGTATGAAGTGTACAAAGATATTATTGATGAAGTAAGTGCTCTCTTTCCTTCACGTTATATTCACCTGGGTGGTGACGAAGCAGTTATAGAAAAGAACTGGACCAAATGTGAACGTTGCCAAAAGATGATGAAGGAACTGAAATACGAAAAGGCTTCCCAATTAATGATTCCTTTTTTCAGCCGTATGCTCAGTTTCGTAGAGGCTGATGGAAAATACCCTATTCTCTGGTGTGAATTAGATAACATTCGCATGCCGGCCAACGATTATCTGTTCCCTTACCCTAAAAATGTAACACTTGTGAGCTGGAGATACGGATTGACGCCAACTTGCCAGAAACTGACCCAACAGCATGGTAACCCTCTGATTATGGCTCCGGGAGAATTTGCATATCTGGATTATCCGCAGTTCAAAGGAGATCTTCCGGAATTTAATAACTGGGGAATGCCGGTAACTACACTCGAAACATGCTATCAGTTTGATCCGGGATACGGAAAACCCGCAGCAGAACAGGCACATATTCTGGGAGTAATGGGAACACTTTGGGGAGAAGCAATAAAGGACATTAACCGAGTGACATATATGACCTATCCCCGCGGTCTGGCACTGGCAGAAGCAGGATGGACCCAAATGGAACATCGCAATTGGGATTCTTTCAAAGAACGTTTATATCCCAATCTGAATAACTTAATGAAAAAAGGCGTTTCAATACGTGTACCATTCGAAATAGTAAAAAGAAAGTAATCATTATCCAATACAAACTGTGAATGAGCGAACTCATTGTCTATAAAGCCTCCGCCGGGTCCGGAAAAACCTTCACCCTGGCTGTTGAATATATCAAGTTACTAATCCGGAATCCGCGCGCCTATCGCCAGATTTTAGCAGTAACCTTTACTAATAAAGCTACTGCTGAAATGAAGGAGCGTATTCTTAGTCAATTATATGGAATACAGATAGGCGATCCGGATTCGGATGCCTATCTAAAACGCATAATTGCCGAGACAGGGCATTCAGAAGACGAGATACGAACAACGGCAGGCATAGCTTTGGGGTATATGCTTCATGACTACAGTCGGTTCCGCGTCGAAACCATTGATTCTTTTTTTCAATCGGTCATGCGTAATCTGGCTCGTGAACTTGAATTGAGTCCCAATCTGAATATCGAACTGAACAACGTAGAAGTATTGAGCGATGCTGTGGACAGTATGATTGAAAAGTTGGGACCCAATTCACCTGTACTGGCATGGCTGCTCGATTATATAGATGAACGTATCGCTGACGATAAACGCTGGAATGTTTCGGATGAGATCAAAAGTTTCGGACGGAATATTTTTGATGAAGGATACATCGAGAAAGGTGATGGTCTCCGCCGACGCCTCCGTGACCCGAATGTAATCCATAATTATCGTAAGACATTAAAAGAGATGGAAACAGCCGCTCTTGAACAGATGAAAGAGTTCGCTCAACAGTTTGAAAATGTACTTTCCAGTCAATCACTGAAACCAACTGATTTAAAGAACGGAGCCAAAGGAATAGGAAGCTATTTCAATAAACTAAAAAACGGTATACTCGGAGACGAGATAGTCAATGCTACTGTAATCAAATGCCTCGATGACGAGACTAATTGGGCTGCAAAAACATCAAAACAATATACGGATATTATATTGTTGGCTTCTTCCATCTTAATGCCGCTTCTACAAAATGCCGAACAATATCGCTCACGCAACAATCGAATAGTGAACAGCTGCCGACTGTCGACACAGCACCTGAACAAAGTCCGGCTTTTAACCAATATTGATGAAGAAGTACGTCAACTGAATCGTGAAAACAATCGTTTCCTCCTTTCGGATACCAACGCTTTGCTCCACCAATTAGTGAAAGACGGTGATTCCTCTTTTGTTTTCGAAAAAATCGGAACTAACATCCGCAATGTGATGATAGACGAATTTCAAGACACCAGTCGAATGCAATGGGATAATTTTAAACTCCTGCTACTTGAAGGATTGTCTCAAGGAGCCGACAGCTTGATTGTAGGTGATGTCAAGCAATCTATTTATCGTTGGCGAAACGGCGATTGGGGAATTCTGAACGGATTGAATAAGCAACTTGGATATTTTTCTATCCGTACAGAAACGTTAAAAACCAACCGCCGAAGTGAAACCAATATCATACGATTCAACAATAGTATATTCTCCGCAGCTGTGGACTATCTCAACGAAATGTATAATAAGCAGTTGGGAAGTATTTGTGAGCCTCTGATCAATGCATATGCCGACGTGGAACAGGAATCCCCCCGAAACAAACAACAAGGATACGTTAAGGTAGAGTTTCTCGAACCGGACGAAGAACACGATTATACAGAACAAACCCTTATCAGCCTGGGAATGGAAGTAGAACATCTGTTACAATCCGGCGTCAAACTGAATGATATAGCTATTCTCGTAAGAAAGAATAAAAGTATTCCGCGTATTGCCGATTACTTCGATAAACAACTAAATTATAAGATTGTGTCTGACGAAGCCTTCCGTCTGGATGCCTCGCTCGCCATCTGTATGATGTTGGATGCCTTGCGCTATCTTTCCGATCCGGAGAATCGGATCGTGAAAGCACAGTTGGCCACTAATTACCAATTACAAATACTTCATTCGGAGTATGATCTCAATTCGCTGCTCCTCCATAAAGCCGAAGAATTATTTCCACCGGCTTTTCTGGAACGAATGGCAGAACTACGGTTGATGCCTCTGTATGAACTGTTAGAGGAACTTTTCAGTTTATTTGAACTGCACCGTATTGAACAACAGGACGCTTACCTGTTTGCTTTCTTTGATGCAGTAACCGATTATCTGCAAAGCCACTCTTCTGATCCGGACAGCTTTATACGATATTGGAACGAGACGTTATCCGGGAAAACAATTCCGAGTGGCGAAGTGGAGGGTATACGTATCTTTTCAATACATAAATCCAAAGGACTGGAATTTCATACGGTACTCCTACCCTTCTGCGACTGGAAACTGGAAAATGAAACAAACAACCAACTCGTCTGGTGCGTACCTCAAGAAGCCCCTTTCAACGAGTTGGATATTGTGCCGGTAAATTACTCTTCCGCCATGGCAGAATCAGTATACCGCACAGATTATTTACACGAACGCCTGCAACTATGGGTAGACAATCTGAATCTGCTTTACGTAGCATTTACACGTGCCGGCAAAAATTTGATTATCTGGAGTCGGAAAGGACAAAAAAATACAATGGCCGAATTGCTAACCGGAGCACTACCACAGGCTGCCAACAAATTAGATCAGGAATGGGATGAAGAACAGGTATATGAATTAGGTGACCTTTGCCCATCCGAAAATGAGAAAAAAATCGATTCAGGTAACAAGCTGACTCGCAAACCGGAAAAACTTCCGGTCAATATGGAATCTATGCATCCGGATATAGAATTCCGACAGTCCAACCGATCTGCTGATTTTATCAAGGGGCTTTCTGAAGAAGAATCCGATGACCGCTTCATAAATCACGGACAATTGTTACATACTTTATTTTCTGCCATTGAGACCAAGGATGACATAGAACCGGCCATTCAGCACTTGATATTCGAGGGAATCATTGGTAGCAAAGAAGCGGAAGAACGAATACGTTCTCTGACCGTAAAGGCCTTCTCCCTGCCTGAAGTACAAGAGTGGTACTCCGGTGAATGGAGATTGTTCAACGAGTGCGCAATCATTTACAAAGACAAAGGTGTATTACAAACCCGTCGCCCTGATCGTGTAATGATGAAAAACGAGCAAGTAGTTGTGGTAGACTTCAAATTTGGTAAAGCAAACAAAAAATACAACAAACAGGTAAAAGGATACATGCAGCTCCTCTCCCGAATGGGATACAAAAACATCACAGGTTATCTGTGGTATGTAGAAGAAGAAATAATCGAAAAAGTATGAAAACATTTCTCCAATTGGTCGCGCAGGACCTTTACTGTAAAATAGGAAATGATCTGTCACGCACAGCTATCATATTCCCTAACAAACGTGCCAGTCTGTTCTTTAATGAACATTTGGCAAATCAGTCCGATCAACCTCTTTGGTCACCGGCATATTTAAGTATCAGCGAATTATTTCAGCATTTATCGGTGTTAAAACTAGGAGATCCGATTCGGTTAGTATGCGAGCTTTATAAAATATTCCGTGAAGAAACAAATAGTGACGAATCACTGGACGACTTCTACTTTTGGGGTGAGTTATTAATCAGTGATTTTGATGATGTAGACAAAAATCTGGTTCATGCAGATAAGTTATTTACTAATCTGCAGGACTTAAAGAATGTCATGGATGATTATGAATTTCTCGACCAAGAGCAAGAACAGGCTATCCAGCAGTTTTTCCAAAATTTTTCTATCGAAAAGAGAACACTGTTAAAAGAAAAGTTTATTTCTCTTTGGGATAAATTGGGTGATATTTATCGCCGATATCATAAAAAGCTGGAAGAATTAGGATTTGCCTACGAAGGTATGCTCTACCGAAACGTTATTGAACAACTTGAACCGGATTCATTGAAATATGACTGCTATGTATTTGTCGGCTTCAACGTACTGAACAAGGTGGAAACTCACTTCTTCCAACAATTGCAGAATGCGGGTAAGGCTCTTTTCTATTGGGATTATGACGTGTTTTACACTCAGCTTCCTTCCCGGCAAAAACAACGCCATGAGGCCGGAGAATTTATCAACCGCAATCTCAAACTCTTCCCCAATGAGCTTCCTGCCGAATTGTTCAATGAATTGATAAAACCCAAAAAAGTTCGTTTTATCTCTTCCCCAACCGAGAACGCACAAGCCCGTTATCTGCCTCAATGGGTACATGAGAACCTGAGTAACGAAGAAAAAGAAAATGCCGTTGTGCTGTGCAATGAAGCTTTACTTCTCCCTGTTTTGCACTCTATACCGGAGGTAGTAAGGAATGTCAATATCACCATGGGATTTCCGTTAGCACAGACTCCGGTATATAGTTTTATCAACGCCATACTCGAACTGCAAACCAGCGGATACCGGACAGACTCGGGACGATATATCTATGATGCCGTACAGACGGTATTGAAACATCCCTATACCCGCCGCCTCTCAGATAAAGCTGAGCCGCTGCAACGGGAACTTACAAAGACCAACCGTTTTTATCCTTTTCCATCCGAATTAAAGAAAGACAAATTTCTGGACATATTGTTTACGCCCCGCAATGGTATCCGTGAACTCTGTGTCTACATCACGGAACTGCTGAAAGAAGTATCTGTTTTATATCGTCAGGAACAGGAAAGCGATGACATTTTCAATCAGCTGTACCGTGAATCTCTCTTCAAAAGTTTCACATTAGTCAACAGGTTGCTCAATTTGATAGACAACAACGAATTGCAGGTACGCATAGAAACTCTGAAACGTTTATTAAATAAAATACTGAATGCAGCCAACATTCCTTTTCATGGTGAACCGGCTATAGGAATGCAGATCATGGGAGTATTGGAAACACGTAACCTCGACTTCCGTAACTTGCTCCTTCTATCGCTTAATGAAGGTCAATTGCCCAAATCGGGAGGTGAGTCATCATTCATCCCTTATAATTTACGCAAAGCTTTCGGCATGACTACTATTGAACATAAGAATGCTGTTTATGCCTATTATTTCTATCGCCTGATTCAGCGTGCAGAAAATATAACCTTAATGTATAACACCTCATCAGATGGGTTAAACAGAGGAGAATGGTCACGTTTCATGCTACAGTTTCTGATTGAATGGCCACATGAAATCAGCCGTGAATATCTTGAAGCCGGACAATCGCCACAAAACAGCAAGGAAATCCGCATTACAAAAACTCCGGAAATCATTGACCGTTTATACCGGACTTATGACTTCTCACGCAACCCGGATGCCCTAATACTTTCGCCTTCAGCATTAAACACCTATCTTGATTGTCGGCTGAAGTTTTATTTCCGTTATGTGGCACGCCTTAAAGCTCCCGATGAAGTCAGTGCTGAAATTGACTCCGCCCTGTTCGGAACCATCTTCCACCGTTCTGCCCAATTGGTTTATTTAGATCTGACAGCCAACAAACGAGATGTCCATAAAGAAGATCTTGAACGCCTATTGCGCGATAATATCCGTCTTCAAAACTACGTGGATATAGCTTTTAAAGAAATATTTTTTCATGTTCCTATCGACGAGAAGCCCGAGTATAATGGAATCCAGCTAATAAACTCAAAGGTTATCACTTCGTATCTCCGCCAACTGCTGCGTAATGACCTGCAATATGCCCCTTTCCGAATGATGGGTATGGAACAGGAAGTAGTGGAGGATATCCGGATAGAAGGGCCTGTGGGAAAGTTATCACTAAGAATCGGAGGCACCATCGACCGTATGGATAGCAAAGAAGGTACACTCCGAATTGTGGATTATAAGACCGGAGGCAGCCCCAAAGTACCGGCAAATATAGAACAATTATTCACACCTGCCGAAGGACGCCCCAACTACATCTTCCAAACTTTCCTATACGCCGCCATTATGGCACGGCAACAGGCACTAAAAGTAGCTCCCTCGCTACTCTATATTCATCGGGCAGCTTCCGAGAGTTACTCTCCTGTAATTGAAATAGGAGAAGCTCGCAAGCCTAAACTGCCGGTCGATGATTTTTCGGTTTATGAAGATGAATTCCGTGAGCGTCTCCTGAAATTGCTTGAAGAGATATACGATGACAAAGAGGAATTCACTCAAACTGAGGATACAAAGAAATGTGAATATTGCGATTTTAAAGCAATGTGCAAACGATAATAAAAACCTCCTATCCATATATAATCCCAGAAACAACACCGGAATCCGGCAATAGAAAAAATGGAGCTGTGTCGAAATGAAGTAAACCCCGAAAGTTTTTTGTCCAACTTTCGGGGTTTACTTATTATGTTAAGACATCACAGATAACACAGATAAAGTTCACCCTGTGATGAATGGGAGTACATCTCCATTTTTATTAGAATAATCTATATTCGGAACGATTCTTCCATCGCTATCGGAATCCTTATTTTTTCAGTGGAATCGAGAAATAGAAAGTTGAACCTTCATCTTTAACAGAAGTAAACCACAACTTTCCTCCATTTTTCACAACAAAATCCTGGCACAAAAGTAACCCGAGTCCCGAACCTTCTTCATTATTAGTACCGAATGTACTGAAATGTGTATCGGTATGCAACAGTTTTTTCTGACTTTCTTCGTCAATACCGCATCCGCTATCTTTAACACTAACTACCGACATTCCATCCAACTCTTCAACTTTTATAAGAACTTCGGAACCTTCATTACTGAATTTAATGGCATTGCTTATTAAATTGCGTATCACCGTCTTTATCATATCGATATCGGCATGTACCGCCTGACATTCCGGCGATTCAATTCGCAAACGAATATTCTTCAGGCCGGCGACCATTGCGAAGATTTCTCCTACTCCTTCTACAACTTCCACCATGTCGATATCCTGATATACGACTTTAAGCTTACCTATCTGGCTTTTTGTCCATTTCAGTAAGTTATCCAACAACGAAAACACATCTTCGGTAGTCTGATTGGCCATAGTCAGCAGTTCATACATATCTTCGCCGATTTTTTCTTTGGGCAAACTAAGAATCAGCATATTAAGCACCATCTTAATAGATCCCATAGGCGAACGGAGGTCATGGGCAATCACAGAATAAAGCTTATCACGCCCGATAATCGTCTTTTTAAGTTCCTCCGTTTTGGCTTCAATAATACGTTTGGCCGCTACTAAAGAAATCTGATGACTGACCCGAATAATCAGTTCTTCTTTATTAAAAGGTTTAGAGATAAAATCGTTGCCGCCTACCTGAAATCCTTTGACTATATCGGCAGTACTATTCAATGCGGTCAAAAAGATGATCGGAATATGGGCCGCTTCGGGATCCGCCTTCAACTTTTGAGAAACTTCAAAACCACTCATATCCGGCATCATCACATCCAGCAATATCAGGTCGGGATTCTCTTTCTTTACTTGGTCCAATGCCTGATTCCCATTGCTAGCTGTCACTATGTTAAACTTCTCATTGGTCAGCAATACCTTCAATAAAAGGACATTGGACATAACATCGTCTACAATGAGAATTTTATATTCCGAGGGATTAATTTCCATATTCATCTTTATGTAGCTTTAATCTTGAGTTCTTATTTTATTATAACTTATACTTCATTTTGAAATAGTCAATCATACGATCCAAACCTTCATCCAGCAAAATAGTCGGTTGCCAACCCAATTTCTCCTGTGCCAGTCTGATATCAGGCTTACGCTGTTGGGGATCATCGTGCGGCAGGGGCTTAAAAGTAATCTTCGACTTCGATCCGGTCTTCCGGATGATCTTCTCCGCTAACTGAAGCATGGAAAATTCATTCGGATTGCCAAGATTTACCGGTCCGGTAAAATCATCACCCGTATTCATCATCCGGATCATTCCCTCGACCAAATCATCAATATACTGGAAGCTACGGGTTTGCTCACCTGTCCCATAGATAGTAATATCGTCGTTCTTCAGTGCCTGGATAAGAAAATTAGAAACCACTCTCCCGTCGTTCGGCAACATCCGAGGACCGTATGTATTGAAAATACGAACAATTTTAATGCGTACGTTATTCTGCCGGTGATAATCCATAAAGAGAGTTTCAGAACAACGTTTCCCTTCATCATAACAAGAACGGATGCCGATCGGATTGACATTTCCCCAATAAGATTCAGGTTGCGGATGAACCTCCGGATCTCCGTAAACCTCACTGGTTGAAGCTTGCAATATTTTAGCATTGAGTCTACGGGCCAACCCCAACATATTGATAGCTCCCATTACGGATGTTTTAATGGTTTGAATGGCATCGTACTGATAATGTATGGGAGAAGCCGGGCAGGCAAGGTTGTATATTTCGTCTACTTCAGCACTATATGGAAATGTTATATCATGACGTACCACTTCGAAATGGTGGTTATCCATCAAATGGATAATATTTTCTTTTGATCCGGTAAAAAAATTATCCAGACAAATAACGTCGTGCCCCTCGTTGATTAGCCGGGTACAAAGATGCGAACCAATAAAACCCGCACCTCCGCTAACTAAGATTCTTTTCATGTAATTATTTTATAATGACAAAGGGCAAATACATGCTCTCTTCTCATCTATATCTGGACAAATGTATAAGATTTGATTAAAATATGCAAGTTTTTCGAACATATATTTTTAATAAAAAGAAACTGATTCTAAAAATTCTTTTATAAGCCGGACGTACTACGCCAGCTTTCTAATTCTGCTCTTTTTTCTTTTGGAATGCAGATTTCAATTTCATCTTCATGAACCGTACTCACCAATGTATGTTCGATAAACTTCTCAATCATTGCATTACTCAACATAACGCACTTTAATACAATCTCATACGCCTGATAAATGCGATCATACGCGTTGAACTGAGAATATAAAAAGCAAAGATGCCGTGCGGAATTATCGTGCGCGCTCCAGCAATCTCCCTCTTTATACAGAAAAATACGACTATCATTGTTTATCTCTCTAATTAATACCTTTTCTAAATCCATCGTAATCGCTTTAGGGGTTTGACATAAAAAAACAAGCTTTCCGGCTTATGTCACAAAACTACATCGGGATTGAAGGATATTTGTGACCGGCAGAATGTTTCTGTCCCTCCGGTCCTTTCTCTATATGTAGATTGATCGTGACAGACTTCCTCTTTTTGCAAGTAAGGGCACCAAATAAAAAATAGTTGCGAATTGCGAAACAAGCCGGGGGATAAAAGTGTTAAACAGAGAAACAGTACAAACTGAAAATTATGATAACAAACGAATTAAATATAGGCTTAATAGAAGCCGCAAAAGAAAAGATGCCGACCGGAACCAACCTGGCAAACACTCTAATGGACATTTTATATATAGGTAAGGAGGCCATCTATCGCCGACTGCGGGGAGAAGTACCGTTTACTTTGGCAGAAGCTGCCGTCATCTCGAGAAAATTGGGAATATCGCTCGACAAAATGATCGGTGTGAGTTTCAGCAACAATGCGGTATTCGACCTGAACGTCGTACACCATACCAATACATTCGAAACCTATCACGATATTCTCACGAAATATGTCGATGCATTCGATAACATCCGGGAAGATCCCACTACAGAAATGGCAACCTCTTCAAACATATTGCCTCAAGCATTATATCTCAAACATGATGTACTTTCAAAGTTTCGTCTGTTTAAATGGATGTACCAGAATGAAAATATCAAATGCAAGCATTTTGATGAACTGGAAATTCCCCACAAAATATATAACATCCAGAAAGACTTTGTCAATATGACACAGCAGATGAAGACGACTGATTATATCTGGGACAATACCGTATTCGAACATGTAGTGAGAGACATACAGTTCTTTTCGGAAATCCACCTGGTTTCGGAAGAAGACAAAGAGTTGATAAAAGACGATTTATTGCTTCTGACGGATGAATTGGAAGAGTTGGCCGGAAAAGGTAAGTATGAAACCGGTAACGATGTACGTATCTATATCTCAAATATCAAGTTCGATGCCACCTATAGCTATGTGGCAACCAGCAACAGCCATATCAGTATGATACGCATATACTCTATCAATGCCATTACAACGCAGGATGACGGCATGTTCCGCAGCCTGAAAGAGTGGGTACAATCACTCAAAAAATTCTCAACTCAAATATCCGAAAGCGGAGAGATGCAACGTATACGTTTCTTTAATGAACAGCGTGAAATAATAAATACCTTATAACTTTATTAAAAACGAAAAACGAAACAAGGTAGGAGAACAGTGACAATTATCGGAAACAGATGGCAATGCCATCTGTTTTTTTCATTCTCCAGCCATCCCTCCGACAAGAATTCTCCAATCAGAAAATCCCTCTTTTTTCTACACATGATATACCATACAAAAGTTCGGTCTACTTACTCTATATTTGCATATGTCACAAGCCATTGTGATTCTCGCAATATTATTAATCAATAACCCAAACGGCAGTTATGAAAAATTATATCGTTAACGAACTTATTGCAGCAATGAAAGAACGGATTCCCCGTGGAATAAATCTGGCCAACTACCTGACAGATGCCCTATGTATGGGAAAAGAGGCTGTATACCGAAGATTACGAGGCGAAGTGGCTTTCACCTTTGACGAAATTGCCATGATTTCATGCAAACTGGGAATATCAATTGATCAGATTATTGGAAATCACCAGTCGAACCGTGTGACTTTCGATTTAAACCTGCTTCACTCACCCGATCCTCTGGAAAGTTATTATGAGATTATAGAACGCTATCTGCGCATATTCAACTACGTAAAAGATGATATCAGCACGAAGATATATACCGCTTCGAACGTAATTCCTTTCACCCTCTATTCTTCGTACGAATACTTATCAAAGTTTCGCCTGTGCAGATGGATTTATCAAAATGGAAAAATACGTACCCCAAACAGCTTATCGGGAATGCACATACCGGACAAAGCGGTCCATGCCCATAAACTGTTGAGTGAGGCTGTCAAAGCGTGCAGAAAGACCTGTTTTATATGGGACAGCAATGTCTTCTACTCGTTTGTAAAAGAGATGAAGTATTTTGCCGGCCTCAATCTGATTTCGGAAACAGACCTGATACATTTAAAAAACGAACTGGAGCTGTTGCTGCATGAACTGGAACAGATATCCGCAAAAGGTGAATTCAGTAACGGAAACAAAGTAGCCATTTACTTATCCAATATCGATTTTGAAGCAACCTACAGCTATATAGAAAAGAAAGATTTCCAAATCAGTCTCCTCCGGGTATATTCTATTAACTCAATGGACTCTCAAAGCCCACGAATTTGCGGCATACAAAAAGACTGGATACAATCATTGAAAAGACACTCCACACTGATTTCAGAAAGCGGAGAGTCCCAAAGAATTACTTTCCTGGAACAGCAGAAGAGTTTCATCGACACCCTGTAACCCCCGACCGACCAATACCTGTATAAAAATATGGCTACACCCTACAGAAGAAAGGGTGTAGCCATATCGGCATTAGGGTGTAGCCATCCGGAACGGATAGCTACACCCTGATACTTAAACTCCATCGACCTCTTGCTTCCGGATCAACCAACCGTTGATCTGTACATCCACACTTATATAATTTCCGTTGCCATCCATACCTTTAAAGAATAGAATAATACCGTGTTTATCGGCACGGTCCAGATATTCCTGCAAGGGTATATCAGCATATTGCTGAAGCCTCAGCGCATTAAGATATTTATTCAAGGGGATGTCAAGAATCACATTACCCGATGACTTATGCGTGATAACCAATCTGTTTTCGGTATCAGTCATCAGACGCAACGTATTCAGTTCGGCTATAGCTCCGGTCTCAGGATCGTCTTCGGTATGATAAGCAGTATATTCCACTTTCTCGTCCGTTTCGTCTCCCAAAAGCCCATTTTCATGGTTGTACCTCCCATTGGGCGAAATAATTCGAAAATCATAATCATCCACGTGAATACTGCTGTCGTCGAGCATCTGCATGATGATACGGAATTTCTTCGTATTCTTCAGCAAAGAGACAGTGGTGATATCATTATTATACTGTGGAGATACCTCCGTCTGTTTGCCATGCCACAGTAAATGGAGTTCTCTGTCGACCACCCCTCCTCCAATCCGGGTTTTCAGATTGTTGACACTGACTTCCAGATCTTCCAACGTAGATACCCCGGGAGTCAGGGTAACTTTGTCATACGACTCGCCATACAACCCCGACCAAGCCACAAAAATATATCTTCTGCCTGCCATGGCTCCGGGTAAAGTCATCAGGTAATCCGGTGCAAAAGCACCGGATTCTTCTTTCAATTCTGTCACAAATACACCTTTTTCATCGAATACATACAGGTTCATCTTGGTTGCCTGCTTATGAAACAAGTCTATGTATTCCAGGTTGTAGTCGTATACAAAGCGGACATAAGAGTTGCAATCTTCATCCATCCCGTCTCTGACGCAGGAAGCACATAGCAGAAGGCAGCAACATGCAACCTGTATGTATCCGATAAATCTGTTCATAGTTACTTCAGTTTAGTTTATAAGAAAGAATTTATAAAAGTTCCTCTACATTCTGATTACGGATATACCACCGCATAATGTTGACGTCAGCCGAGATCCAGGAAGTGTCTTCGTCATCCGGATCTGTTCCGGGAGGATTGATCACCGGCTGTCCCGGACCGATAATCTTATTGATACTAAGCTGATATACATTATTCCGTACCACGCCATAGCGTCCGTATCCCATCAATACAGGTACCATGTTATTGGAGAAATGACGAATCAGAACCGTATAATAGCACACTCCTTGATAGTAGAAATTAATGCCACCCTCCGAAAAAGAAGCCGTAGGTGAATTAAATGCATTCGGGTTCCAGGCCAGTACGTTCTCTATAGCCTGTTCCAAACCTGCATCACGTAATTCCTGAGGAATCTGCCCCCTGTCATTTACCATATCCCGCATGGCTTCCACTCTGATAGCATTGCCTTTGAAATAGTAGAAACTGATGCCCCCTCCGTTACGAGTCGCAACCGATCCGAAGCCATTCGGCGTGTAAGTTCCGCTAATCACTACACGGGTAGTTACGTCATGCCGCTGGTCGGCAGCGTCCATCGTATTTTCCAGCGTATAATCATAATCATCAAAATTCTTGCTCAACTCCGGAGTTCCTGACAAATACTCAAACTGTCCGACAGGGTTCCCTCCATTCCAGGAACTGAATCTTGTAAAGTTAGGATCTTCGGCATAGCGTTCCTCTCGGTATCCGGCATTGAGTTGTTCCATTTCATTCGGAACACCACCCGAGTTAGCTATAAAAGTCATCTTACGCATCCAGTAGGTATACATATTGGTCACATCCAGTCCCCATTTCAGATTGTCAATCCGATCACCGTGCGGTACTACCTCAGGCACTCCGCTGACAACGACTTTAGCTACCGCACGTTCCACCTCGACCCTTACCGGATTTTCTTCGGCCATCCGTTGATTATCCCTCAACTCCACCTCAGGAACAAAAATAAGGTCCTGATGATTAGTCATATAAAAGTTATTATCGGCAGCAATACCATAAGGCTGTATCAGCGACTCTTTTGTCATATTGGCTGCACGCGATAAATAACTTCTGGGATTTCCCTGTTCGGTAATCTCCAGCAATTCACCGGGAGGATTGATCAATATCAATAACTCATAATCCTGTTTCACCACTTCACGACCTACTGTAACAAAACGACTCACAGTCGGCGTAGCCGATGGCACATCTTCTCCTCTCACTACATCTCCTCCGGTAAATTCATTCATTCCGTCAGTAGATACATTCAGGTCCCAAGAGTAACGCACGGTATTATTCTTGGTTTCATACAGCACCATGCGTACATGATTCACGACTTGCTCTTCAGTACGTCCCGAAGTTGTCGGGTCGACTGCCACCCGGGTACCGGCCAACGAACCGGTAGACAGGCGCATGGAGAGAAATGCTTTCTCGGTCGGTTCCGGAGTTTCCTTACCGGTACTTCCACCAGGGTCAAAATTCTCTTCATCACTACAAGATGCCATCATCATCATTCCGGCTCCGATTGCGAGGCCGAACATTAGTTTTTTCCATTCTACTTTCATAGTTCTACAATTGTTTAATTAAAAAAAAATACATTTATAAGTCACTCCTGGGTCCTTAGCCAAGCTGCTAATTGCCCCATATTATATGCTGCCGCTTGAATGCCGGCATCAATCGCTTTTTCCAGATACTCTCCTCCTTTCTTATAATCTTGTTTCAAGATGTATGCGATTCCTAAATTATTCCATGCTTCAGGCATATCCGACTTCTGAAGTCGGACTATGGCAGCATCTATAGCGCCATTCTCCAGTTCAAGTGCCGCAGTGTTGAGCCGCGCTACCGGGTCATCGGGATAAATGCGGGCAGCAATGTCAAACACCTCTTTAAATTCACCGCTGTCCTTGGGGTAAGTATTCGCCACGAGAAACATTTCATTCAGACTGAGGTACTGAGGTTTGGTTTTAATAAGTTGCTTCGCCTCGTCTACATTAAAAGCACGCGCCACATAAGAAATGGTATATTCATTACGACGTAAAGGCGGATAATAGTCCCTCAGTAACATCCGGTAGGTAGTTCCTCCATTCAGCGCCTGCAACCGATTTTTTCGTGTGGCGAAATCCGTATGTCCGTCGATAACGGCAAGTATAGCTCCCTTATCAATCAGACTCGAAGCCGCAACTTCACGACGCAGGCCGGACCAGTCTTCTCCTTTCCAATCGACTGTCAGCAGAGATTCGTCAACTCCTCCGTGATTCTGCAGATAACCGACAAATGCCAATGCACGGTTTTCGGACAATTTCATGTTGCGGCTATAGTTACCTTCAGGAGATGCATAGCCTGTCACCCGAAATTCCGTTACGGTCAGGTTGGAATCGTTTTGTATCTCATTGACAATCCGGTCGACATCAGCAAGCACGTTGGCATTATTCTTATAATTGCGCAGCAATACATATTTGTCCACCTCAAAATTCAGATAGGCTGTATGTGTCTCGCTACGCTGCTTCAACGGTTCTACCGGCGGAGTCACATAACTCAACTCATAACGAGGTGTAAATTGTTCGTCGAATACCGATGTTATAACGGTATGGTCACCCTGACTGACAGGACAATCGGCACAACCGGTCACCTCTTCACGTAAAATCAGCTCTGCCCGGCGCATCCATTCATGATAAGGTAATCCGAAGTGGAGATTCACAGTCTGGGGAGTACCGCTCTTTCGTTTCTCGACAAGCATAGGAGACATTTCAAAATTGTCAGTGCCGAAAGCTAAAGATCGTTTCAGCACCCGATAGCGACGGGGTCCGGCTATCACTACCGGAGCTAATTGCTGTTGTTCTTCTCCTTCTGTAGATCGCAAGACCGGCGTAAGCACAATCATTTGCTGTGCAGCCAGCTTTACAGCCCCTAAATCAAGGGATACCTCCACGTTCAACTCCCCTCCTTTCCGGACCACATGGTGTTGTCCGAAGCCGATATGACCTTCGTATGAATTTTGCGCCTGCGCAACCATGCCGCAGAGGACGATGCCCAATATCAGAAAATAAAACTTTTTCATATCTTTCATTTTTTATCAAATTCAACTTAGCGAATAAAGTAGACCAATGAAACAGCCGCTTTGGTAGGACCGACATAGTTTTTATGCCCACTCTTTATTTTAGGACTGCAATTCACACAACGATACTTATCGTATACCCAATGAGCATATCCCACTCCGACCGAGGCCTCCAGGCTCCAATGTTTACTCAACAGCCATTGATGTCCCACACTGACACCTCCTCCATAGAAGTATCCTTCATAGCGATGGTCTTTAAAAGAAGGGAGTATTTTGAAAGGTAAACTGATACCGGCCACGCTAAACTCACCTCCATGCAGATGTACACCCCAGAAGGTTCCATTGAAACGCTCACAGGTCCAGAAACGGAATTCCGGCTGTGCCAGCCAGTGCTTGAAACGCTTGTGATTTCCGAACGTAAACGGATTATAGCCGCCATACAGGTCAAGCGTGGTCTTCTTCCCCAACCCTACCTCTAATGCCAGATTGGGTGTGGTGGTAGCATCGTACAGGAGATTATTTTTCAGAGCGATGTGCTGTGCACTTACAGCTACTGAAATCGATATTGCGGCTCCAAACAGAATTAGCTTTTTCATACTCGTTTCTTCTATTATATATACTGACTAAAACTTGCTCAAAATGAATATGACAAATATCGCGGAATTGTATCATTCCGGAAATTGTATTCATTTCTCTTATAGAGGAAGAAAGAGTAATAAAACTTCTAATAATGGGGCTTTAATGAAGTGAAGTTGCTAAATATAAAAAAGGGAGGAGAAAGTTCTGTGCAGTTTCATTTTCCGCAAATAAGGTAACCGAACGTTGCGATTCGGACAAACAGAGAAGCAAAAAAACAGGCATAGATTCTATACGGCATATATCTGCTGACGACAGTATATGCATCTATAAAATCCACGCCTGCAAGGCAAACTTTAACGAGTAGGTTTCTTATCTACATTTCCCGGCTGGTCATCTTCGGGAACACTAAAGTCACGATTGGCAAACAGATCGGCCAAACCCGATATTTGCTTTAAGCGCAACAACTCGTCCCGATCCATACCGATATTCTTCATAATCCATTGATCGGACATGCCTGCCTTATCAAGTTCGGCAACAATATGGCACATCAGTTCTATATTGTGCGTACCCCGGGCACGATTATGGCGGATAGTGGAACTCATACGATTGGAAAGATCCTTTTCGATTACCACAATAGGCAACATCCCGTTTTCTCTCTGAAAGATACGTTTCGAAGTCTTCAGCACAGAATAACGGTGGAAACCGTCGACAAGGATATAAACATCCTTTTCCTTATCATAATAGCAGACGCAGGGCATAGTGAAGCCGTCTTCCCAGATAGAAAGTTCAAGAAGCCTCATCTCCGGAGGAGCCACCACATTTGGATTGTAATCGTTGGCCTGTACTTTTTCTACGGGAACTGCTATTACATTATATACCGGACTTTTCTTTATACTCATTGCAATATGTTTTTATATTGTTCGATTACTTGATTTCGTTTATTCATTTCCTCTTTTGTCGGAGAGAATCCCATATACTTGCAAGCATGATCATTTTTCAGAATACAGATGCACATGCGCTTGTAGGTGGGGATTTCCCTGAACTCCGGAATATCAATATCATCCTGATATTCCATGCGGACCGGCTTCTTGGTCGTTTTATAATTGGAGTTGTCCATTACAATAATGGGCACCTTGGCTTCATTCAGCCTACGAATAGTTTCGTCACTCAGACACCCTCCCTTATTACGCCAGAATTGTACACTGACCTGTAACTTCCGGAGATATCCGTTTCGGGCACGGTCGGGCAAAGTGGAAAGCAGAAAATACATGAATTCCCGCCAGGTATATCCTTCCGGAAGCTTAATGGACTGCCATCCCATCGCATGGGTTCCTCCATACATACTCGTGAAGTTCACTCCATTGACACGGCCTATCATTTTCCCCCACGTATTCGGATCGATGGCTCGGTAAAGTGCCAGACTCTCTTGTGCCTCACCTATGAACGGGCTGGCAACGCGCTGACGTTCCAGATTGACTCCCGCCCAATAGTAATAGTCGTATAGTTTATTGTAATCCCACTTAAACTTTCCGTTAGCAGTCCATACATCCGTAGTTTTCCAGTCGTATATAGGATATGCATTAAAGATATCGTTTCCTACCTTCGAAGTCCACCGATAACGATGATACATCTGGTACTTGCGATTGAGGTAAATACAGCGCCAACGATTGAAACTTTCCTGCGTACGAATACCGATCAGACAGCAGGTGCGCACGGCATCCTTTTTCTCATGAAGCCAACTGGCAAAACGCATTTGGAACTCATAATCCCACATTTGTGTATTATAAAAAGGAAAGTCTTCTTTAGTCATGGCATTCTCAGGTAACGGACGTACCCAGAGGTCTTTTTTACTATCTTCCCACGGACGCCAGAAAGACTGGTACATGGAAGTACAGGTAGCTACCCTGAAAGGTACACAAACCCGGTATACTTCAAGAATATCCTTATTGTCTTCCAACATACGGGCTATATAGTCAATCGTCATCTTATATTGTATCTCATAATCCATATGGAAAACCCCGAGTTTTATCTTCAGGTTATTCCGGCGAATATAATCAATACATAAGCTCAACAGCACTCCGCTATCTTTTCCTCCCGAAAAGGAAAGATAGACATTATCGAACTCATTGAAGACGATACGCAAACGTTCTTGCGCCAGTTCATACACATTTTTAGGTACAGTTGTAGTTTTAGTCATCATTCATCTTTTTGCATTTTTACATAACGTTTCCATGCCTTCTCCATTATAAACCCGTGTTCCTCAAATACAGCCTGATGGTTGACCATAACAACGGCAAACAAACGTACTTCTTTTCCGATTGCTTCCAAAACACTGGAGATTAATAATGAGAGTGTTTCACGGTTATCACCGCTGACATAATAGTTGTTGATTACGCATCCGCTCCTTCTATGCTCCACCGGCATAAAACCAACAACCGATTTTTTATCGATAGCAATGAACCACACGTATTGTTCTGTCGTTTTAAAAGGATAATTATTATTTGCACTTAAAACATCCGGATTCATCACCAATGGAGCAATAAGTTGGTATAAGCGTTTTTCTGTTCCTTGTACTTGTATTGTCTGTATCATGATATTAATTCCCTTTGGGTATATAATCTATGAAAAAGACAAAAATAGATAAAAAAATGAAAGCGAAAGGCAGATATAACTATAAAAAAACAAAAAGAAAAAAGATGGCACGATTATAGAACATTGTGTCTTTTTAATATAAAACTTCCCGCTCTGTTTTTTTGTTTTCGTATAATTATTAAACAAGAAATAGTTTAACTATGAAATTATTACATATAGAACGACACACCACTTGCCTCAATTATGTATCAGATTACAATATATGCTTTATTCATCAAAGACTCTTCTCCGGGGGCGATTTTAAGATAGATAACCATCACCACTCGTGTATCTTATTTCTTTTAAAAGGGGAAATACTGACATCCTGCAGCGAGTTTCACGATCAGCACATCGTTGAAGGGCACATGGTTCTCTTTCCCCAAAATGATCCTAATCAAAGCAAAAGCATGACAGAAACAGAATTTATACTACTGTTCTTCGACAATCAAGTCAATCTTCACAATAAAATGTCGATTGAATTGTCTGCCATTCATCTTGAGTCTGAAAAGAGTTGTTTTTATTCCTTATCTATCTGCCCTCCGCTACGACATGTGTTGGACAGTATTTGCTTCTATCTCAAGCAGAAAGTTCAGTGTAGTCATATGCATGAACTGAAACAGAAAGAGATATTCATGGTATTCGGTACATTCTACAATCGAACAGATATGGCCCACTTCCTGATGCCCATCACAGGGCGAGATCCGAATTTCAAAAGTTTCGTATTGGAAAACTACCTGCAGATACGAAACATCAAACAGTTTGCACAATTATATCATTGTTCCGAACGTTCTTTCAACCGTAAATTCAAAAGCTGCTTTCACGATACTCCCTACAATTGGATTCTTAATCAAAAAACACGCCATATTAAAGGGCAATTAGCCAATCGTAATATACCGATCAGTGAAATAGCCAGAACCTTTCATTTTGCTTCACCTTCACATTTCACTACTTACTGTAAAAAAAGACTTGGAATCACTCCGAGCGAATTCAGAGAAAAAATTACAAAATAAGAAGTTCCGACCCTAAAACATGGAAAAAATAGAGATTGTATTACGCCGGGAACAAAATAACAGAAATGGCATTTATTTAAATTACATCAACGGATATTGGTATACTTACGAATGGTCAGCCTTTTTGCTATGTATGCTTCATCCGGAAGTCGAAGTCAGAAAATGTATTGGAGTGCAACCCGATGAAAACTATGCTATAGCCCGCGTCAATAAAAAAATTATAAAAAAATTAGAAAGGAAGTATCAGACATCCATGATGGATGACTCCATAAAAATACTACTTCCGCCGTTCAACGAAGATGAAAATATCTTCCTGAATTGGAAAGCGCTACTCCCTCCATAATTTCTTTATCGCAGCTATTCATCACCCATCTGCGCATAAGGTCATCGGTCTATATTCAAAACTGTCGTATGTTTCATCTCCTAAGAACAAACGAACTCTGAATCTTAACTATACCGTGAACTTTAGTCAGTTTCCCGACGTTCTTATTATCCGCCAAAGCGACATATCCTTTTATATACCCATCATTTTCGAGTCGTTTGATGCGTTCGTATATCAGCAGTTTTAATATATAGAGCTTCTCAGAAATTATCTGCTCACACAGGTTTCGGATGTCCTCGATCTTTCATGTATAGAGTCCGACACGATGACTTTTAAGTTTACAATATATCCACATACCCGACTTCTGACAAAAGTCTATCAGAAATATGAAAACAGAATAACTCAGGAGGTACAGTCTAAGTTGCTGCTAGCCACAGATAATGTTGAAATAGAAACAGATACTGTGCGCTTACGACAAATAGTAGAGCACTTGTTGGATAATGCAGCAAAATTTACAGTAAAAGGGCATATGGATATCGGATATGCCCTGTCGAATCATATATGTATTCGTTGTCGATACCGGTTGCGATATTCCAAGCAATCAATATAAATAACCCACTATAATGTCCATCCCAATGTACTTTCTTGAATGTTCCAGAGCTTCCGATATAAACCATCCCGGCACATCAATTCCGAATGCGTACCTTGTTCTTCCACTTTTCCATCGGATAAGACAACGATGTGGTCGGCCCCCATTATTGTCTTGAGACGATGGGCGATAACGATAACCGTTCGTCCTTTAATCAACGTATCGATAGCCTTCTGTATCTCTACTTCGTTCTCGGGATCAAGCGAAGCAGTTGCCTCGTCCAGCAGAACGATCTGTGCGTCTTTCAGCATGGCACGCGCAATGGAAAGCCGTTGTTTTTCACCACCTGATAACGTACAGCCTCCCTCTCCCACCATTGTATCGTAACCATATGGCAGATGCATGATAAAGTCGTGACAACAGGCCTTTTTGGCCGCTGCTACAATCTCTTCATCTGTGGCATCACTTTTACCAAACCGAATATTGTTGCGTATGCTATCCTGAAATAAATAAACATCCTGAAAAACCATCGAAATACGACTCATCAATTTTTCAGGTTCAATCTCTCGTACCGGTACTCCACCAAACAGTATACGCCCTTTTGTCGGATCATAAAAACGGGCACAAAGTTTCATTACCGTACTCTTTCCACTTCCTGACGGGCCAACAAGAGCTGTCAGTGAATTTCGCGATAAAATGACAGAAATGCCATGTAGGACCTCTTTCTCCTGATAGCCGAATGACACATTTTCAAAGATGATATTACCGTCTTCGGGAGCTTCTTTTGTCCCTTTCATTTCGGGTTCGTTCATAAGAGAAAGAATACGTCCTCCCGAAATAGAAAAATGACGGAACTCTGTAAAATTGGTAAGAGCGGAAGTCAGCGGGTCGAATACACGGGAACCGACAACAAGGAACATGACAAACGTGAGAATCGACAACTGGCCACCTAAAAGCAGGTATGTTCCGCACAGTACCATCAATGTCAATCCTGCACGCACGAGTGTAATAGCCAATAGAACAAAAGGTCCCAATAGAGCCTCCAACCGAATGCAGGCACGACGTAATTCGGCAAAAGCATCACGCAACCGAACAAAACGATCACCCAGCAGATTGTAGGCTTTCATCACCCGGATGCCTTGCAGGTACTCTTCCAGGCGGTTTCCGGCATTGACTTTTGCTTTGATCTGCCTGCCACTCAGCCTCTCCTGTACGCTCGTGCTCAACCACAAAATGCCCATTGCAAACGGAAGAGCCACGAACATGGCGACCGCCATGCGCCAATCGATCCAAAGAAGCGAAACAAAAGCCAGTACAGGCATCACCAATGCTCCCATCAGTTGAGGCAAATAATGCGAGATACCTGTTTCCGCCATTGTAAAATCGGTAATAAGCATGGATGATAAATCACCCGGATCCCGTTTACCCAGAAAACCTAACGAAAGTTTGCGTAAATGTTCTGCCAAAGAGATGCGTCCCGATGCACTCATTTCGTAAGCACCACGGAAATTGGCACGATAGGCAGCCCTTTCCGCCAGTACCATAACAGCTATATAACCTGTCATACAGCCAAATATACACCACAACCGGGTGGTATCAAGCGATTGCCCGCCTCCGTTGAAAGCACGGAATATAATACGAATCGCCTCGATAGAAAGGCAAAAAGGAACAATGTTCACCAAATTGGCAAGCATAGTGTAGCCTACAGGTTTATAAAGCCTTTCCGTACGGCCTATTGTAATATTTCTTATTGCACTCATTCTCTATTCTTTTTCTTGTTTCACATTCAATTGCCAGCGGAACGCACTCGTATAAGCATTCCACATCTTTTTATATACCCCTTCTTGAGAGGAAAGTTCTTCATGCCGTCCGCATTGTACTGCCCTTCCATCTTTCAGTACGATGATCCGGTCGGACGATACAATGGAAGAAAGGCGGTGGGCTATGATGATGACCGTCTTATCCTTAATAAGTGATTTCAAAGCCTGCTGCATCTTGTACTCGTTCTCGGGATCGGCAAAAGCCGTTGCTTCATCCAGTACAAGTATAGGAGCATTCTTCAAAATAGCCCGTGCCACACAGACTCGTTGTGCTTCACCACCGGAAAGGAAAACACCTTTATCTCCGATGCGTGTTTCGTATCCGTTCGGCAACTTCTCGATAAACTCATGGCATTGCGCAGCACGAGCGGCAGCAATGACCGTATCTCTCGTTGCCTTGGACGAACCTACGGCAATATTTTCATAGAGTGTATCGTAAAAAAGGAACGTATCCTGAAAGACGAACGAAACGAGATCCATTAACTGCTCCGTTGCAATATCCTTCACATTTACATTGCCGATAAGGATTTCTCCCTGCTCCACATCCCAAAACCGGGGAATCAGATTGGCGACGGTAGATTTACCACTTCCCGACGGACCGACAAAAGCGGTAATTTTACCTTGAGGGGCCGTGAAACAGAGATCGTGTAACGCTTCGGTACGAGTAGCCTGCTCCTTGTTTTCATAAGAAAACGAGACATGACGAAACTCTATATCATACGTCGCGGGAATTTTCGGACAAGCAGGTTCCGAGACCGGCTGATTTTCAAGAATACGATCGATACGCGATACACCTTCATTGATTTCCCGCGTACTGCTGCCCAGATACATCAACTTATAGACGGGTGAAGCCACGCCCGGACCGAGTATGATAAAGAAAAGCCATACAGCTGCCAGCGTAAGACTCCGGGAGTCATTTTGCATTAGTAAAATGCCGACAGGGAGAATGAAGGTAACAATCGAATTGAGCAGTACGGTAAAATATGTCATACCCGATTCGTAAGTGTCGCAAACTTTCAATGCATAGGTCTTGTAAGCTTCGATTTCGGCATTGAACTGACGGAATGAGCGGACACTCTGTCCAAAGATTTTCACCACAGGCATTCCGCGCACATATTGCACGGCAGAAGCACTCATCTGCTCTTGCACGTTGTAATAGATGCGTGTAAATTCCCGTGCCTTTTTTCCCATGAAATTGGAAAATTGCAAGAATATACTTAGTACGATCACTGCCAAACAGACACCTGCCAGCCATCCATCGAGCGAAAAGAAAATGAGGAACATCACCACTACTGTTGCCATAACGTTCACCAAATCGGGAATCGTGTGGGCTATGAAGTTCTCTATCTTTTCTACATTCTGCTCCATCGTCTTCTTGATGGCTCCCGTTGATGTCCCGTTCAGATAACCCAGCGGCAATCTCCCGATATGTTCCGTCAATCGGATACGCAGTCCGTAGAGAATACGGTATGCTGCCACATGAGATGACATCAGGGAAGCATACAGCAACAATAATCCGCCGATCAGCCCGCCAAAGGCTATCCAACCCCAACGGATCATATTGGTCTCATCGATGGACGACAGCTCCCGGCCATGGTTCAACAATTCATAGAGTATCCGGTAGATCGCCCAATAAGGTATGAGCATACACACCGCGCTCCCAGCCGATAACAAGCCTGCCAACAGAAGCAGACTTTTTTTCTGTCCTGCAATCTCAAACAGACGGGACAGCCCTTCTTTCTTCTTATTTACCATGATCAACCGATTTATTTATCCTATTTTATACCCGAGCATGGAACTGAACTTGTAGCACAACTTCGTCATCCTGCCCAATATCTGCCCGAAAAAAAATCCCCAACGGGAACGGAAAAATTTCATATAATTGGCCTGCTCCAACAAATGCAATCCGGGTTCCCACAACTCCACCATATGCCCGTCATCTATCCCCGAACGTATCTGCGCCTTATGTTCCCTCAAGGAATCGGGCTTCACACCACGTCGGCTCATCATCGTTCCGCATACATCGAACCACAACTCGCCGCCTTTGAAGCGCATGGTTATGTTATGTAGAAATGTCCGTACCTGTTCCTCACGAAAATACATCAATACTCCTTCCACAACAAAGATGAAATCTCCATTGGGATGAAGGAGTCGGATCCGATCCATCCAATCGGTTTCCAACAACGATGCAGACAGGTAACAATCATTCTCCGGTTCGGGTATCAACCGACGACGTATAGCAATAACCTCCGGTAGATCCAACTCATAAAATACGGCCTTTCCGTCATTTCCGACACGCTGATAACGGGTATCGAGTCCGCAACCCACATTTACCACTACCGGGCGGGTGTGAGTGTCAATGAACCGCCGGATAGCATGATCAAAATACCAACCGCGTATCACACAACCTACTTCACTCAACTTGGCCCCATCGAACCTGGAATAATCATATTCGATGTTCTCAACCAGTTGCTCAGCCAATTTGTCACATAGAATCGGATTTTTCCGACGGTTCTCCTTGGCTCTCATGTAAAGCGGAATCAATAATGTTTCCGCCACGATGTTTTCAAATTCATGTTTTTGTTTCATTCTATACTTTTATGATGTTAGTGTCAGAGTAGCGCTGAAAAATGAACGGTATTCAAAATCGTTCACAAAAAAAGAAGAGAACCTTCGTAAAGATTCTCTTCTCAATTTTAATCCGGTAAACGGTGATTTATATTTTTGTCTTCTATTGCTCATACTCTCAGCAAAGCCCTCCAACCTTGAATTTCAAACAATACATACTCATGCACGATATACTCCATTTCCTTGCTATCGATAGCATGCTTCAACATTTCTTCAAAAAGGGTGAACATCCAGACTGCTTGCAGATGGATCATAAAATCCGATACCACCACATTGATTTCCGGATGCTTCTCTTTCATTTCGGCAAACCATGTTTTAACAATCTCCGTCGAACGGTTTGTATAGTCTTCCCTGAATGTTTCCAATGAAGAGCCTTGTGAATGGAACAATAGAATCTTCATCAGCTCACCATGCTTGTTTATCAAGGATATATATTCATCGACAGCAGACTTGAGATACTCTTCGGAACATATAAGCATGATATCTGCTCCTTTGGCTCCATGATGTTCCTGCAGCATTCGCTCCAAAGCATCCGATACAGGACGAAGTATCACACAAAACAACTCATCTTTATTCTCAAAATAGTTATAGAGATTTCCTACGCCTACATCTACAGCATCGGCTATTTCGCGCATAGAGGTCTTCAAATATCCTCTCTGCACAAATTGCTCTTTTGCGGCCGACAGAATCCGGTTGCGTATATCCGATTTGAGTGTTTGCATATAACGAACAGCGTTTTGTTTCCGGACGTAAAATTACGGTATTTCACTTTGACACACAATACCTATAAATAGTGGTTTTGGAATGACACCTTCAAACATTCGGACGACAGCAATACTCACCCTTTATATTATTTTCCCCAATACTGTGTTCCCCAATTCTACACTATTCCACATAATTTATTTCACACCACCATTATTCCAAACAACCAACACATTAATTTTCAATGATTTATATTTCAAGTGTTTTTTTGGCATCCCGTTTGCAATACTATTTGTACAAGAGATAACAGGTTAGAATTTTAATAATCATTTAAAAAATTACGATCATGAAAAAGGTATTAGTAGCAGTAGCATTGGTAATGGGATTAGGTAGTTCTGTAGCATTTGCACAGGAAGTTGAAAACTCTACGGCAGTAGAAACGCAGGCACAAGCTCCACAAGATGAGTTTACGAAAATTGATGCCAAAAAACTTCCGGATGCAGTTATGAATGCCTTGGCTAAATCTTATGAAGGTGCCTCAATCAAAGAAGTTTATTCGGCTGACAAAGAGACCGGTAAGATTTATAAGGTGATTCTTACAACCAAAGATTCTCAGGAAGTTACCGTACTTCTGGACGAAAAGGGCGAAGAGATAAAAGAGGCATAACGAAAACTTTGAATGCAAAGAATCAATGAAAAAATCCGGTTCGTTATGAACCGGATTTTTTCATTGATATATGAATATAAAAGCATAACCCTGAAATAAAAGGTTTCATTTATTCTTTAAAACTAATAGGTTATTATATACAAGACAACACCCTGTAAAAATGATAGAAGCCGCTATAAGAAGCAATTCCTGCTTATGTCCACCCGGATTTTCCCACAGACTGGGGAACAAATGAATACGATCAAACACCTCTACCGCTATCCAAAAAATAATGACGGTGGCAAAGCCGAACCGTAAACTCATATCCCACGAGGCATGACGCAGCAGTTTGGCAAACATAAAAATCGAACCGATAAGTCCCAACATTCCCACCAACAGTGTCACCGGATGGTGATCGCCAAAGAACCGTTCATCATAACAAAACATCAGTACCAGGTAACACGTCCATAGCATAGTGATCACTTCCATAAAAGCTACAATACTTGTGTGGCGCGTCATGGCCCGGACAACAATCTCCTTTTTGTGCTTGCCGAAAAATAATTTCTGCCACCAGTTCAAGAAGTTGCATCCGTTCCGGGTACAGAACAGATAGAGTATCATCACCATAACCCAAAAACCGAAGGTAGCAGGCAGTAACAGATACTCCGGCCGGCTGACGACCTCTCCTGTCACCGGATCGAGTTGTGCCTGCGTACCGAAACGGTTGGCAAAATACATAAACAGAAAGTCGACAGCTCCCATCCAATAGAACATTCCTCCGAACAATCCCAATAAAGTCTGCCGGATATGCCCTTTCACAAACACTCCCGCAATCACCATGAATAATCCGAAAGCCCCCATTCCCATTCCAGCATAGAACTGCTCCACTCCTGTGGTTCCCTCTTTCAGGACACGTGCCAGGCTATGGGTCAACGGCATAGCAGCCAGTGTCACTACTATGGACACAACCGCTTTACCCCAGTGAAGTTTCCGTATACCTGCCGTTTTTAATTTACTATCTTTCATTTTACCGTTTTTTTTCTTTGCACTCATGTACCAAAGATAAACAGCAAGGATAATGAACACAGCAAGAATAATACCCATCTCCATCATGTGGTTCATCGGATCAATCCATATCTCACTGAACAGATTCATACGTCCCAGTATCTCCACCGGTGTCCAGAACACCACCACTGTAGCAATAGCCATACGTATATTCGCTCCCCACGAGGCAATGCGTAATTGCTTGACAAAGATAAAGAACGCTCCTACCAGACATCCTAATCCCACTAACAGTGTCACCGGATGATGCTCGCCGAGAAATACATCGTCATAACAAAACATCAGCACAAGATAAGAAGTCCATAGGATCATCATCAGTTCCATAAAGGTGATGATCGACACATGGCGTGTCATGGGACGTGCCGCTATATCGGCTTTTCGTCCGCGCAATAACAAACGCTGCCACCAGTTGATGAAATTGCAGCCATTCTTCGTACTGAACAAATACATTACCATCACCATCATCCAAAAGCCAAAAGAAGCGGGCAGTATCAGATATTCAGGACGGGTCACGATTTCTCCCGTCACCGGATCCAGTTCAGGTTGTGTACCGAAACGATTGGCAAAATACATAAATAAAAATTCCACCCAACCCGTCCAAAAAAGCAGTCCTCCCAAAAAGCCCCATAGCGTCTGACGGGTATCTCCTTGGGCAAACACGCCTATAATTACCATGACCATCCCCACCGCTCCCATAGCAAAAGCAGAATAATGCAACACGGTCTCATTCATGACATGTTCCATGATAATCATCAGTGCATGCCCCAAAGGCATAGTAAACAGTACCATCAGGAAAGAAGCTATTGCTTTCCACCAATAGCGTTTAGAACCGGCAGATGGCATCAGGTTCATTTCTGTCGTCTTTACATCGGTTATTTGTTCCATATTTCATTAGTTTACTTTAATATACTTAATTATACAGCATGGCGCCACTGACAGGACGGCATGCAACTATTTCTATCACATTACTTCTTCTCATGGTTGCAGTTCGTCACAGTAATAACTTAGGCGTCCGCCTTCATCACCTATCTCCACATTCGCATCATACCAACTGATGATCTGAATCTTGAAGTAATGTTTGCCATCAGCAGTACGTACCACATAAGTATGATATGAGGGAGTATATACAGGAGGCGGACCGGCAAAACTCATGGCTTGAGCCAGTACGGGATTAGCGTTGGTTGTAGTCTTCTGCGGTCCGTTATTCGGATCAAACCATGGATTACTGTTGAAGTCCAGACCATTTTCTATCAGATAGTGATTCCAGTCATTCTGAGACATAGTGACATACACCTCTTGATTGTCTTCCACCCATTTCAGATCGGAGGGTAATTGAGCCACACTTGTCCAATTTTCGTAGTTCCCATAGCCCAAATCGGCAGCTCCTCCCCGACCGATTCCACTCGTACCGGAATTGGTACGCATCACGTAACCGCAAAAAGCCAGATCCCAGTCCGTGCGATTCATCTGCCCACCTTCCTTGATATCCCGGTTTACCCCCAGTGCATTGAAAACCTCTCCCGTACGCAGATTAAAGTAAATCCAGTCATTTGTCACTCCGGTGGTATAGCCCGACTTGCGGGGTAAGGTTTTCCCATCGAAGGGTTGTATATCACTGTAGTCCACGCAGGCAGACAGTAGAAGACAGCCTGCACAAAAGCAGAGGGTTTTGAATAATCCTGTATGTTTCATTTCTTTTTCTTTAAAGAGTTTATCACATCATCCAGCATGAACTCTACCTGTACCCATCCGCGTGCTCCGGCTGTGGCAGGCACATTGAACATGGTGATCCCTGAGCCAAGTGTTTTAGGTACATAGTTGAAGAGATTGTCCATTCCCAACGTCAATTTCACCTTATTCCAAAAAGTCTGCGAAACGGATAAATTACAAAGTACATATTGTGGCAGGTCGCACCGAAAATAGGCATCATAGCTTTTATTCTCCTCCTTTACAAACACCCGGTCCTGTACATCAAACTTTTTCCCTCCTATATAAGAGGCACTGAACACAGCGTTCAATCGATAATTTTTCTTCATGTATTTGTAATCCATGCTTGCCGTAGCCGCATGGGGCGAGGTGGTATTCACCTGTATGCCTTTATTCTTACTTACATCTACAAAACTGTAAGTTCCATTCAGCGTCAGACAGTCCAGCACACTCCATCGTGCCAGCACTTCCAGTCCCAGCAGGCGTTGTTGGCTCAGGTTGGTATACTCAAAATTGTACTGCATATCGTAAATACGCCATACACCTTCAATCTTATCACGAAAATAGTTACCGTATGCTGTTCCGGAAACAAACAAACGGTCGTTACTGTACTCCGCTCCGAGCGAGAAATAATTGTTTTTCTCCGGTCGCATATTTTCATTACCGCGGATCATGAACATTCCCAGATGATCCCAGTTGAAGAACAACTCCTTGATACTCGGTGAGCGATAACCCATCGAATAGTTGGCACGAAGGCTCCAATGCTTATCAGGCGAATATTTGGCTGCCACTTTGGGCATTCCCATGAAACCAAATGCTTTCGAGAAGTTAGTACGGATACCAGCAGATATCATCCACCGAGAATTGATGGTCCATTCATCTTGCAGAAAGTATTCTGTTTCTTTCAATGCACGCGTTTTCAGGTCATGGTTAGCATTGCCGGAGAAACGATCGGAAGTCAATTCATCCGACGTATGCTCCATACCCAATATTAAGCTGTGTCCGTTGAAGTAATTGCTCGTAACGGTCAAACGTGGCTGATAAATGCTACTTTCATAATCCTTCTGCCGCTTGTCGATACGTTCATGGCGTTTGAAGCGATCGTAAAAATCAGCGTGCAGACTCCCTGTCACACTAAACCAGTCCTTCACATGATAAGTCACTTTAGTCCCGGCTGTCCAATCTCGTGCCTGGCTGAATGTCATATCCTGTATCAAGTCATACGTGTTCATGAAAAAAGAACTGCCATAAACCAGCACCGACAGATTCGGATTCGGATTATAGTACAGTTTCTGCGATACCGTAATGTGCTCTTTGCCTTCGATACCCATGGGTGGACGGACAGCATTGCTGACCACAATTATGTCATGTGGCAAGAAGGGATTCGCTTCCTTTGTGTAAACTTTTTTGTCATTTTCCGCCTGATACATATAAAAGGCATCACTCTCGCTATACCATACATCGGTCTGCGACGTGAATTTTCCGGCCTTGAATCCGGCAGATACCCAGCTTTGTAAGTTAGGGCGATCGGCATTTTGCTCAAACATGTAAAGGAAGTCCTTCGGTTGCGGATGCTTGTAATTGCGTTCATTCATCTGCCCATAACGTATTCCGGCATCTATCGAGAGAGGTTTGTCTGTTTTCTTGGTAATCAAATTAATGACTGCACCGGCCGCACGTGATCCGTAGAGGGTACTGCTCGCACCTTTCACTATCTCGACGCGATCTATGGCATGCAGGTTAAAACGTTCGTAATCCAAATTACCCGCCATGTCGCCTGTCATGCGCTCTCCGTCCATCAAAAACAACACGTGGCGTGCGTCCAACCCTTGCATGGAGATTTCATTACCGAACCCCACTTTCTGTATGTTAAGTCCAGGCGTTTCCTGCTGCAGTGCCTGTTGAAGATTACTATATCCGGCATCTACCAGTGCTTTGCCGCCAAGTACCTGTGTCGTAACCGGAGACATCTTGATGGGACGGGCTGTACGTGAACCTGTCACGACAACTTCATTTATTCCCAAGTCATCTTCTTTCATATAAATGACTTCTTCATCTTGTGTCCCTCCAATCTTCCCCGTCACAGGTACATAGCCGATATAAGTCACCTTATAATAGCAGATTCCCTTAGAAGGAAGCTTTAATTCAGCCTGTCCGGATGTATTCGTAATGGCATATTGGGGATTTCGCAAAGCTTCATTATCGGCATAGATTACATTGGCTGCGATAATGGGTTGTTCCGTGCCCTTCTCCAACACCTCTAACTTGACTTTTTGTTGTGCTGCCGTATGAACACATATCAGCAACATTAAGAATAGAATTGTAGTTACTCTTTTCATTCGTCGTTAAAAACATATTATGCAACGGAAGAAAGATTAGGCCTTTCCTTGGTCTTTCTTAGCCTCTTCCAAATCTTTCTCGTATTGTGCAAACTCTTCCTTAAAGCGATCGATACGGGTTTTATCGATTGTTTGCAAAAATGTTTCAGTGCGGACATTCATCATATTGTAATCTACAATAAACTCTATTTGGTTGGTATTCACGTTCAAATAACCATCTACTCTCGCTCCGCTCCCTTCTTGATTATCTTCGGCATCATCACCGGAAGTCGTAACATTACCATCTGTACCTACAAACTTAATCCATCCATCTCCGGGATATTCATCCTGTTCCCAACTGTTGAGCTGCATGATTTTCGTAGCACATTTGAAGCTAATGGCAAATGGCATAGCACCTACGCTGAAATCACTCAGGTTCAGTATCATCATACCGTCCTCACGCCAGGAAAAGTTAAATTTGGTTGGGCAACCACTCTTCAACAATGTCTTGTCCACACCATTCATTGTTGCTCTGGTAGAGAGTACGATATCTCCTGCAAGAATCTCTTTTGCCTTTTTAACGTATGTCTGGGAAGGTGGCTCCTGTGTTATCTTTTCATCGCTATCACACGCACTTAATCCGAGAATTGTTATCATAAAGAAGCAAATCAACATAAAAGTATCAAATCTTATTTTATTATACATTTCAGTTTTCTTTTTATATAGTTTATAAATGATTTTCTTTTATTGGTTTCTTCTACAGATACCTGTAGAAAGAAATAAAACATACTGCAAACCACTATCGAACTAAAGGAAGTTAGCAAAAGCAGGGCAGCTGGATTAAAGCAAGTCCCCCATACCTCTCCGATTGGATTACAATAAATAAATTATATAGGATAAGGAGTTAAGGGGTATTCACTAAAAACTCCTCCTTAACTCCTTTAGAACTTTAAATTAGTGTCAGGCAAAATATAATAATCTTACTATGATACACTTGCTGCTATTTTGTACCTACAAAATGCACAGATGCAGGGAAATTAGCTCCCAAGAATGTACCGGAAACGTCCAGTGTAAATTCTATTTGTTTAGAGCCACCATTATCCGTAATCTTTGCATCTCTCAAGTCGTCCAAATACAATTTGACCTTTATTCCCAACGGAAGCGACAAAGTGCCTGCTTCGTCCCCGTTGTAAGCTGTAATCTCGCCGGTTTCCTCATCTACTTCCACAGCCAAAGAAATAGTAATTGTACCCGGCATACTACCTATCTGCGGAAAATCACATTTCAAACGGCCACCCTCTATTTTATAAGTTGCAGCCCGTGATTCATAAGGCTTACCTTTCATTATGATATTATCCATCGTACCGCTATAAGTGCCTTCATAGTCACTTATAGCCAACACGTTGGTTATAGAGTTAGCACTCATCGACGGTGCAGCGAAAGAAGACTGCATAAATCCGAAACTTGCTGCCAAAAGAGCAATAAACAAAATACCTTTTTTCATAAAATTAAAGTATTAAATTAAACAAAAATTATAAACGTCTCCTAAGACTTCTTCTTAAGAGCTTTTCTCCAATTGTACCCATCATTCTTATTACAACTCATAGAGATACTAAATCCTAACTTTTCAACTCCCGTACCTTTAGTATAATATCTATCAAGAAACGTCTTTGTCGATTCTCTATTGAATGTACTTTCTGAACAACAAAAAGAAGTTGCAGACCTCCCTTCCGGAGAATAAAAAACAGTCAGCTCTGGATAAACGAGATTGAAATTTTCCGGTAAATTTCCAAAAATAAGATTCTTTACCATCTTCAGATTAGATATATCAAATGTTTCCAATGCATCCAAACATTCAAGATCTAAGAAGCACGTTTTCAGCTCATCTTTCTTTGGCAGTTTAATTTCTTTCAGCGAAGGACAATCATAAACGATCAAATAACTGCCTTTGGATTCCTCTGCTTCTATCTCCTTTTCACGCTGTCCCCAAATAGTGTGGGTTAAATCTAATGTGCTCAAACCGGCAACAGTTCCGATATTAAGTACAAAAAGACTTCCGGCATTCGACAAGTCCAAACTTCTCACATTCAGATTATTCAATACAAGATTGGTGACATATTTACCCAATTTGACAGAAGGCATGTTAGCACCACTTTGCGCAGCAGAATAAAGAGCGACTGCTGCACCTTCCCAATAAGGATTCTGTATAATGTATTGTATTCCCTCAAAGTTAGTCACTCCGGCATTAGCTTGAATAAGCAGAATCGTAGTCTTTTGAGCATATCCCAAATGCTTGCTAAGATCTATTTGGTCACCATTGAATAAATCAGAAAAATTGGCCTGTAAATAAGTACGCAAATTTTCATCTGGCACCTCCCTCAATGTGGTATACGTTTGTAAGGTTCCGCTCTCATCTTTTATCTTCATATCTATTTTCCCATTTGTTATAGCGTCCTTATTTTTAATATAGAAACGTACCAGATCCTTAATATTGTCTTTAGCTGTCCGGGGAAGGTAAAGTTTGGTAATATCATGCAAATTTGTTACTGTTTCATTACCATTTTCTTCTACTACAACGTTAACAAGATTATCATAATCATAAATATCATTACCGGTCAGATCAATTCCTGTAATCTGTTTGGGCAGTTTTGAAAAGTCGAATACAGGACCATAATCGTTATCTGACAATTTTACTTCTGTCAGATTGGGAAGAATATCAAGTTCCGACAAGTCAGAAAGTTTTGTTCCCGATAAATCTAAAGTAGTAGTATTATTAGCTAAATCATCCAACAGTAAGTTACCCTGTTCATTAAATTGGTATCCTTTCTGTTGCAAAATTGTCTTCAACTCACTATTCTTCATAGTCGTTTGGCTATATGACGGTGTATTGTCGTCATTGCACGACATTAAACACAGGCCCATTGTAAGAGCACTCAAACCGAGATAGTTTCTCAAATTGTTCATTTCATTACACTATTTATAATATATATTTTAATAGTTGCAAATTTACTGTAGGCAATTATACCTGACAATACCTATTAATCGGTAAATTAAATAGAAATGAAGAGGTGATTCCCCTATAACTGTCTATTAAAACGATACTTAAAAGATACAATGAAACAACTGCCGATCTGCTGAGTATATCGTTCGGACAATCCATGGGATGTAACGTTACGGCTATAGCTCTTTTTCTGACTGAGAATATCCGCCCAATACACAGAAAGTTCAGCTTTCTTATATTTAAGAAAACTCCATGACAAGTGGAGGTTCCAAACTACTTCGTTATCCTCACTTCTATTGATATTGGTACCGTTACGAAACGTATGGGTTGTCTCACTTTTCAAACGTATATTACCCGGAAAAACGGCGTAAGCGGTCAATCCGAAAGAATAATCACGAATATAATTGTTTGTTTCCCTTAAAAGATTCGTAGAGTGGCGGAATCGACAGTCACCGCTCAAATCAAAACCTCCCCATTTAGGTTGGTAGCCTACACGTAGACCGGCATTATACAGTCGATTATGGGTAACGCTACGTTCGGGCTGTTCTCGTTGTCCATCGTTTACAAGACTCACGCTTTGGATAAATGAAGTACCGGTACGTGCAGACAAATTAAAGTAATGATTAATACGCTTTTGATAACGCATGGCAGCTTTTATATTCCAATTCCCGTTGACATTCACAGGACGGCTCTCAAGACCTCCTGTCTGACTGTCATATATCACAGCCCTCGTCACATTGTTCAACATGCTCGTCCAATTCACGTCACCGCTTAGCCCGGTTTTCGTATCCCGAACTTCAAGCCTTACCTTTTGGGTGTATGAAGATTTTAGATCGGGATTCCCACGAATGATATTCAAAGGGTCACTGTTGTCTGTTAGCGTAAGCAATTCTGCCAGTCCCGGTTGTTGAGTATTCCCTTCATAACTTAGTTGCACCCATGTCTTTCTTTTGCGCCATAAGATGGTAAGAGTGGGATGATAGTTTACAGAATATCTCAATGTATCAGCCTGTGTCCACCCTGTCTTTTGGTCAAGAGTTTGTCGTTTGGGTGTAACGGACAAACCGGTAGTAATCTCCCACGTTTTATCAGTATAATTAAGATTAAGGGAAACTCTATGTGCCATCGTATGACTACGACTTTTGTTACTCAAACTATCGGTATATTCCACTTCGTAACCTTTCGGAAAATTACCGGTAGGTGTATGTTCTTCACCGTCTATCACAGGAGAAAGAACGTAAGTGTTACGGTCACGACTTTGGTTATCCAATTTAAATATGTATGACAACTGCGCCCTCAAGTTCTTGCGAAGTATTTGCGTCAGTATTAGTCCCAACTTAATAGTACGGTTTCTGTTCGGACTTTCTTGATATTGGTTACGGTAGAGTATGGAGTCATTGCCCTTTACATTCTGTAACTGATAATAGGTAGTGGATGATAAAGAGAAAGCTTTATTGTTGCCTTGTTCCTCCGAATATTGAACGGTCAGTCCCAAACTTGTACCTTTTGCATTCAGTCGTCGGGTAATGTCAGCACCGATAGAATATAGTCGGTTAATGCTTGATGACCTCGAAGTCATACAGATGTCATTCACCCGTATACTATCCTCAATTTGCTCACTCGCGTCTCTATTAAAGGGACTTGTTACATCTGACTTTGGATCTGCATTATAAGTAGCTTGCCTGTTACTATCATCATTAATACCTCTTAGAGCATTAAAACTTCCCGAAATATTAAGCAAGGTCTTTTTGTCAATGTTCCATCTCGCACTTAACATGGCACTTATCATACAATTCGTATGATAACCATTATCGGTCGCATACCGATAACGGTTTCCTGTCATCAGGTATTGCTCATAATAGGAAGTCCCGTTAATACCATTAATCGCATTGTTGTACATGATATTCCCATTGATATGTACTGTTTCTCCAAACTTCTTCAAGAAATTGACCGCTATGTTGTCTTGACGATTCTTTTTATTCTCAGTGGTTATATCACGATTACCACTTTTGGCGATAATGGACAGGTTTTCTCCATCAGCTTTGAAAAAGTTGCTTATTAACTCTGCCTCTTTCTTTTTCTTATTTCCCTTTCCCACAGCAACCGAAGTTATCAGCGTACCATTAAGCTCTTTTTTGGTTTGCAAATCGAGCACATAGTTTTCATCAACAGTCCTGACTCCGGTAAACTTTTCCATCTCACTACGCTTATCATAGACCTTTATCCTACTTATTAAATCGGCCGGCAAGTTTTCTAATGCCAATACATGATTCCCTGAAAAAAAAGCCTCACCATTCACATTGATTTCGCTAATGACAAGACCGTTGTATGATAAGGATTTACTTCGGTCATCGTATTCCAGTCCCGGAATCTTTCTCACTAACTCCTCCAGATTTGAGCCTTCTGGAGTCCGGTAGGCATCAGCATTAATTACGGTCGTATCCCCTGCCATATCTATCTCTTTGACGGGAGCAGTCACCAGCACTTCGACCAGTTTGATACCACTTTCCATCAGAATATGTCCACAATCAATATCCATCATATGCGGATCTAACTTCCGAAAGATAGTTGACATACCGATATAAGATATCCGCAACAAGTATTCCATTCGCTTTTGTGGTATAAACTCCAACTTGAAGCTCCCATTCGCATCACTCGCCATCCCCTTTACAAAAGCGGAATCCTTTCCTTCCAAAACGACCACGCTTGCATAAGGCAAACTTCTCTCTATCGAATCTTCGGAAAGAACGCAAACATGTCCTTTGACTATTTTCACCTGCTGAGCGGACAGGGTAGCTGAAAATAGCCATAAAAAGCATAAAAGTATGTTCATTCGTATATTCATTCCGAAGAAAACTAAACAGACGCAAAATTAGACAGTTTTCATTGGCTGCTCAATACCTTAAAATAGGTAATATGCCGATAATGCTTTACTATCCTTTTCAAAAAGGACTAATAATTCACGCTAGGAATGGAAATTCTTATCATGGCACTAAATCTGTAGCTTATTTCATTTAAAAAATTCAAATCAAAAAGAATCGGTCTGCATGCGGCACGTGATAAAGGAAAACAGAAACGATATCTGGGTATAAACATCATGGGTATAAATACACATTCTATCGAAATGAAGAATAGGAAATCCACTTAAAAGCATCAACATATGAGGCAATATTATCAATATCATCTAACATATTTATGGTATTTTTCATATAAATCCTAAAAAAAAGCAATGAAATGTGTTTGTTATGTGTCTTAGAATAATAGTTTTGCGAAATGTAGAAGTTCTTATTTTAATCAAAACCTATATTATTATGAAGAAATTTAAAATTTATAGAGATAATCAGCATATGGACGAATTCTTTCTAAAAAAGGGATTTGTCAAGTGATATTGCCAGCATAAAATATTTGCTATTGCTGAGCATGCTATGGATATGAATAGCATACAACTCCATAGATGATTAAATTGTTGTGCATTTCTCGTGACAACCATTCATATACACTCAATACCTGTTCCTACTATACCTAATATTTTATCCATTATAAATTATTTATTCCGAACCATAACAAACAATTGGTTCTATGTTTAATTTAAACATTAATTTTATGAAAAAACAATTAGTAATTTTCATTCTGCTAGGAATTATTGCAATTCCTTCGTCAGTAAAAGCACAGAAACTAAAAGTTAGTTTAAGTGCCGGTCTATCCAAAAGCATTTTGAATAGCGATGTTTCTAATTTGGTCAATACACGTTATGATACCAAAACAGGTGTTGCAACAAGGGTAAATCTTGAATATAATTTTTTTAAAGATTTTATAGTAGGAACAGGGCTGGGATTCATACAAAAGAATTATGAATACAAAAAGACGGATAATATTACAGGAACACATACACTGTATAAAAACAACTTTATGGATATACCGTTAAATGTAGGCTTGTATCTTTTTAATAACCCTCATAAAGAAAATGGTATATGGCTAAAAGTTCAAGGTGGCGTCTTCTATGAGTACTTCACAAGAATGCATCGGAAAGGCGAATATCCAATCTTTGCACAATTACAAGAAGATGGTTCCTACATCAAAGCTCAGGTAAATGAAACATACGATTTTAAGAGAAATGAAAACAACTTGAAAAGAAACCTATTCGGGATAGAGGGGACAGGAGAAGTTGGCTATTCTTTCAATAGGATCGACGTTTTTGCTTCATATACCTATCAGCATGGTCTTACCGATATATACAAAGCAAAAACTTCTTCTAATCGTAAATCAAAAAGAATCTCAAACATCATATCGTTAGGCGTTGCCTATAAATTTTAAAATTATAGATTATGAAAGCTAAAAAATATAATTGGACATTACGTCATTCCTTTCTTTTATTTCTTGTGATCTTTATCTCCAGTAGCTGCGTTGAAGATGTTACAGAATCAACCAAAGAACCAACACGGTATACAGCAAACGATATAAAATCATATTCTGACCTGTTTGATGTGTTTTGGAATACAATGAATCAAAAATATAATTATTTTTACGAGCAGAGCAGTTTTAATTGGGAAACGGTATATAATGAATATGCTCCGAAATTCAAAAAATTGAAAACGTTCAACAGAGATAAGCAGTATAGCAAAGCGGAAATCTCAGAAGATTGTAATAAAGCGATAGAATATTTTACAGAAATCATAGATCCCATCATAGACAGGCACTTCTATGTAAAGATTTCACTTCCTGTATCGCATAGTTTTATCAGAAATGTCTACTTTCATGGTGGTATGAAGAGTAAAGAAAAGATATATACTTACCCTTTTGAACTCAAGTATGAATACATGAGATCTAAAATACAATCTGAAACAGGAGTATTCGGACAGGCCAACGATATGTTAGGTGGTTTCTTATCAGACAATCCTGACATATATTACTTCAGCTTTAAATCATTTACAATAAGTAATCATTATATATTGTCATTTGGTAGCGAATACTTGGTTATAGACGATAAAAGTCCGTACTATTTAACAGAAAAAGAGATCAGAGATACTGTCGAAGCGAATAAAATTAAAGACCCCGCAGTAAAAAGTGCCCTAATTGAGAAATCGATAGAATACATGAATAAGTTTAACTCCTTCATGAGGTCTGAAATCGCACAAGATGCAATAAAAAAAATAGCGGATTTTAATCAATCAGAAAATCCAGACAATAGTTTTATTGAAGCATTATCCAAAGCAAAAGAAAATGCGCCTGATATAAATATTGAATTATCACAGTTAAGTGGTTTGAAAGAATTTAGATTAAATCCTAATTATACTACATGGTTTAAACAGCGCTCAACCGAACATTTACAATTAGCATGTGAATATACCGTCTTTCTATCAAACATAGATAATGTCATCAACAATCAATATAAAATAGATTTCTATAGAAACTTTTTGGTACCCCTCAAAGTTGGAAAAATAAAAAAGATAATACTGGATCTTAGAGGAAATGGGGGCGGTATGGTACTTGATGCAAGAACATTTACAGATCGTTTTATCACTAAAGATGCTATATTTGGCTACCAAAGATTTAAGGAAGATAACAATCCATTCAGTTATACCCCATGGACACCTTGCATGACAAAAACAACAGGCATTGGGATAAAAAAGGAAATACCGATAGTTATTCTTTTAGATAACAATAGTGCTAGTATGTCCGAAATCAGCACTTTAATGTTAAAAAGCCAAGGAAAACATGTCACGGTCGTAGGAGGCTATAGCGCTGGTGCAACTGCTGGATTGGGAGATTCGGATCAATTCAACGGAGGAATAAGAGGAAAGGTTAGTGACTATTTAGAGTTTTATATGCCTTTACTTGCAATGCAGGATGCAACCCATACTGTAATAGAAGGAATAGGTATCAAACCGGACCTACTAGTAGACCCACTAACAGAAGATGAAGTTCGTGAAATGGCTCTTTCACCTTTTACTCATATTGATCGTACATTAAAACAGGCAATAGAAGTCTTGAGCAATAATTAACACTTCTTTTTACAACTAAAACCGATGAGGTTCGAAAACCTACTAGATATTGGTTACCGCATTGATATTCCAATCACGATGTACTCTATTCTGTATACATCTATTGATAGAATATCAAGCGGTAATTTATTAAAAAGTGTGATTTTTTGTAGTCCTGCAGAAACTTATCGTTCATGCAGGACTTCCTAAACCATATCACATATCAGACGTCATACCCCATATAATAACATATAAAAACGCTCCTATTACGCCACCAATAAACATTTCCGGCAATGGATCATAATTTAAAAAACACTCCTCATTTCCACAGCGAGAAATAGAAATCCAAAAACAAGTCCCTGCTATAATCCCTAAAACAGTAGACAAAATAAACAGCCATTTGGCAGACAGACCTCTCCAATTTTGAGAATATGGCTTTTTTAGTTTTCTCATAGGTCGTTTTTTTAGAGTTCAACAGCAGACAAATCTGCCAAAGCCTTTTCAAAATCACGCTCGGCAGCCAACGTCTGATTAACTGTGTCATAATACAGGCCTATCTCAACGATATAGTTTAACAAGGATATCTCACCCACATCCAGTGCTTTCATCAGTAACGCGGTATTATTGAGTGCCTTGAGGGACTCACGATAGGCAATGGCTGTCTGCTGGAGACCACTGGCACGCATATATAAATTCCGGAGCCTGTCATAGAACTGCTGTTTGCTATCCTGCTCTCTGGCCTGTGCCGCCACAACACCGGCTTTGGCCTGCTTCACCCGATTCTTATTCTCCCATAAAGGGATGGAAATCCCCACACTTATTCCCTGATATTTTTGTCCAAGGGTCCTTTCCAGCGAATAACCGGCTGAAAATTTCGGAAGTGTCATGGCCTTACCGAGCTTAACCTGCTCCTTACTGACCTCTATCTGTTGCTTTACATATTGCAGTAGCGGATTCTTTTGTTGAGCCGACAGATACCAGTCTTCAAAATTAGCAGGCAGCGAAGCCGGAGAATAGTTGCTCGCCTCAAAAATCACATCCATACCACCATTCAATCGTTTGAGTTCGGAAAGAAGAGCGTTCCTCTCCACTTCTATTCTTGACATCTCCCCTTGCACGGTGGAAAGATTCAACTGAACCTTATTGTACTCCAGAATACTGGCGTCTCCACGATCCAGTCGTTGTCGATAAGCATCGGCTATGGCTTGTGCATGTCGTAACCGGACTTTAAGTTCTTTTTTCAAACCGTTATAATAAACCAGATCAATGCAATATTGCTTCGCCTCCAAAAGCAGGTTAATTCTTTCAGAAGCATACTGAAGTTCTACCAGCTTATTCTGGTTGCCGGCAAAGCGACTTCGCATCCCGGTAAGGGTCGGAATGTCAAAAGTCTGTTTGATACTGAAATCCTGGCGATTACCGATCTTTCCGGGATTTCCCCAAAGATAACCAAACTCTACATCAGGGTCGGACAAGTATATACCTGTCTTATTCCCCAATTTCTGAGCGTTTGTTTCTTCTCTCAATGCTTTCAGGGTTGAATTATTCTCCTCAATGGAGAAAAGTATGCTGTCTATGTTTTCTTGGGCGACAAGTGACACACTTGCCAGCAACACCATTATTAATATAATTGTTCTCATTTTAGTCTTCAGTTAGTTCAATTGTTTCAATTTTCTTTTCTTGTTTACGACTGATATACAGGTACATAATAGGAATAATAAATCCATTGAGGATAGTTGAACTCAAAAGTCCTCCCAAGATAACTTTGGCCATAGGACTTTGAATTTCATTACCGGGCAGTTCACCTCCCAATGCCAGCGGTATCAATGCCAATCCGGAAGACAAAGCTGTCATCAGAATCGGATTCAGACGGTCCAGAGAACCGTGCAGGATACTGTCATTCACAGACATTCCGGAAGCTCTCAGGCTGTTATACCTGTCTATCAACAGCATACCGTTACGGGTTGCAATACCAAAAAGAGAAATAAACCCGATAATGGCCGGGATACTCAATATACCGGATGTGAAATAGATACTGAACACACCTCCAATCAGTGCAAGTGGCAGATTCAGCAGGATTACCAATGACTGAATCGCACTCTTGAACTCTTTGAACAAGAGCAGGAAAATAACCAGGATAGAGAAAATGGAAGTGATAGTGATAATACGCGAAGCAGCCTGCTCACTTTCAAACTGTCCGCCATATTCAATATGATATCCTTCGGGTAATTGTATCTCACTGTCAACTTTCGACTGAATATCATTTACTACTCCCCGTAAATCACGACCGGCAACATTGGCTGAAATAACAATCTTACGAGCCACATTCTCACGGCTAATCGTATTAGGCCCCATCGATGATGTCACATTGGCAATATTTTCCAACGGCACTTTACGACCATTGGCGTCCACGATCAGCTTGCGTATTCTCTCGGCACTAGCACGACTGGCATCATTCACCTTCAGCGTCAAATCAAAAGACCTATTTTCCTCGTATACCTGAGACACTGCCTCACCTCCCAGCATGACATTTACAATATCACCAAACTGAGGAAGTGTAACGCCATATTTAGCCAACATCTCCCGTTTGGGCTCGATCTTTAACTGTGGACGTTCTACCTGCTGCTCCACATTCAGGTCGGCTACACCTTCAATATCCTGAATCGAATTTTTTATCTGGTTTCCGATTTCATACATCCTGTTCAAGTCCGTACCAAACAACTTTATGGCGATATTAGCTCTCGATCCGGATAACATAGCATTGATACGGTGTGTAATAGGTGCACCAATTTCAATATTCACACCCGGAATAACCTTTATTTTCTCCCGGATTTCTGTCAGAACTTCATCCTTTGAACGCTTGTCGAGTATAAACGGCGCCTCTATTTCGGAAGTGTTCACACCCAAGGCATGTTCATCCAGTTCAGCACGTCCGGTCTTTCGTCCTACAGTCTGTACCTCCGGTACCGAGAGAAGTATATCTTCGGCCATCCGGCCTATCTTATCAGACTCTTCCAGAGAAATACCGGGCAAAGTACTGATACTCACGGTGAACGAGCCTTCATTGAAAGGCGGAAGAAAACTACGTCCAAAGGAAGCCATCATCACCAACGAAACAATCAAAATGGCTCCGATAGCTCCCAAAACCACTTTCTTATGGCATAATGTCCACCGCAAAGCCATCCCATAACCGGATTTCAACTTACGAACCAAATAAGGGTCATGTTCCTCACCATTGTTCTTTGGTTTATTCAGCAGGTAACTGCATAAAACCGGTGTAAGGGTCAGAGCAACCACAGTGGAAGCAAAAAGTGAAATAACGAAAGTAATGCCCAATGGTGCCAACATCCTGCCTTCCATTCCGGAAAGGAAGAAAAGAGGAACAAAACTGGCTACAATAATCAGAGTGGAATTTAAGATAGGCATACGTACTTCCTTGGAGGCCTCAAAGACAACTGTCAGAACATTTTTTTGTTCCTCTTTAGGTTTTTGCCTGTTCTCCCGCAAGCGTTTGAATACATTCTCCACATCCACAATTGCATCATCCACCAAAGAACCGATAGCAATGGCAATACCACCCAGACTCATCGTATTGATGGTAAGCCCCAAAGCCTTCAGGGTAAGAATAGCTACAATAACCGAAAGCGGTATGGTAATCAATGAAATAACGGTAGTACGTATATTCATCAGGAATAAGAGCAGTACAATAATTACAAAGATACCGCCTTCATATAAAGACTTCTGAACATTATCAATCGAATTATTAATAAAACGGGATTGACGGAAAATATCGGTAGTAACCTTCACATCTTTAGGCAATACCTTTTGCAAATCCTCCAAAGACTTATCCAACTTACCGGTCAGATCAAGGGTACTTGTATTGGGTTGCTTGGTGACAGTCAACAATATACCGGCTTTACCGCGTTCGGAAGCCAGTCCCATCTTGGGAGCCTTAGCACCGGTTTTAACCTCAGCAATATTCTCCAGTGTAATGGGCACTTCATCAACATTCTTAATTACAGCCTTACGAAGGGCTTCCACCTTATTAGTGGATAATACGCCACGAACAATAAATTCATTTCCAAATTCATACAAAACACCACCAGCGGCATTCTGATTCATATCTTTCACTACGTCTATGACCTCGTTCAAGCCGATTCCATAATGTTTCATCTTACCCGGATCAAGTAATATCTGGTACTCTTTAATATCACCCCCTAAAACTGTTACCTGGGCTACACCGCCAGTAGACAACAAACGGGGACGGATAGTCCAGTCTGCCATCGTTCGCAAATCCTGTAGGGATACACTATCGGAGGTCAAACCGATAATAAGCAACTCTCCCAGAATGGAGGACTGTGGACCCAAGGTTGGCTTACCCACATTGGAAGGCAAAGCGTCACCCAACACAGCCAACTTCTCGGAGACTATCTGACGGGCACGATAAATATCCGTACCCCAATTAAATTCGACCCATACAATAGAAAAACCTGTAGTAGAAGAAGAACGCACACGACGTACGTCAGTGGCACCATTTACAGCGGTTTCTACCGGAAAAGTCACCAGACGCTCCACCTCTTCAGGAGCCATCCCTTTAGCCTCCGTCATCACAACAACAGTAGGGGCATTCAGATCCGGGAAAACATCCACTTCCATATTCACAGCAGTATAAGTTCCCGCAATAATCAACAATAGAGCCCCTATCAGAACAACAATACGGTTGTTCAGAGAGAATTTTATAATTTTATTCAACATGATTTCTTCCTTTTATAATTAATGACTATGGCCTTCGGGCAGCACCGATGAACTGGAAGCCAGTTTTACCTGATAAGCACCTTTAACGACCACTCTCTCACCCTCTTTCAAACCGGAAAGTATTCTCACGTATTTACCGTCGCTCTCTCCGATACCGACTTCACGCTTCACGAACTCCTCCTCTGCTATTTGCAGGTAGACAAAATAGATACCCTGTTCTTCGGTCAATGCAGTAACAGGAATGGAAAATACGTTATTTTGGGGAGTGGTGAGCAGGTATACCTCTACATAAGAACCGGGAATGAAATCACCGATATTATCGAATTCAAAAGTAATCGGGATATAGAAAGAAGATTCAGCAGCGGCTTTGCCAAAGGATAATAAACGCCCGTGAAGATCTTCCAACCTATAAACCTTGTTATTGTAGGATACCATGAAGTTGGCTCCCCTGATTTTTTTAAGTTCATTGAAATAGTTTTCTGAAACATCGGCTCGCAGTTGCAATCTCCGGTTCTTGGAAATTGTAGCAACAGGCTGTCCGACAGTCACGTATTCCCCCTGACTCACCAGCCTGTTTTTGACATATCCACTGATGGGAGAAGTAACTTTTACCCCGGAAACAGTTACATTGGCAGCTTGGGCTTCATAAGCAGTTCTGGCATTTTCATATTTCATACGAGTCTGTTCGAACTCTTTAACGGAAATAATCTTATCCTTTACCAGACCTTCTGCACGCTGATACTCTTTCAAGGCAGTTTCATAGGCAATCTTGGCTTTTGCCACCGGATCTCCTTCATAAAGATTTTTAGCTGAAATGGTTACAATAGTACTTCCCACACCAACAGTTGCTCCTTCGATGATGTTTTGTCCGGGAAAAGATACGACACCATTGGTCGTGGCGACAATAGTTTCTTCATCTCCTTGGGCTGCCTGTATCTGTCCGCTGGTTCTGATTACCTGTGCAAAAGATCCGGGTACCACATTATATATCTCCAACCCGATAGCTTCCGCCTGTTGCCGAGTGAAAATGATTTCGTCCTCATGTCCCTTGCCGGAGTTCTCTATTTCACTATGGTTGTCTCCATCACTTTCCCGATGATCATGACCGTCGTCATTCCGGTGAACCTCTGTGGAAGAGGCCGAGCGGGTGTCACTCTGTTTCGAATCGCAAGATATCAGGGAGATTGAAGTGGCCGCAGCCAGTATAATAAATATATATATTTTCATTTTTGTTATATTTTAAAATTGAATTGAAAAGGAAGGACAACCTTGCCAACCATTGTAAAACAACGCAAAGACAAGGCTACTCCCCATTTTTTTTGTTTGAGAGTTTCCTCTGTAATACAGAATAGTGCCAATAAACAACACGAATACTCAGAATACCCATTCCGGCATCTGTAAGCATATCACCGAACTAATAATCGTTGCCCCCAAGAAGCCCTGTTCAGGCAGCAATGGTCTATCTGAAAGGGAAAATATCGTCTATCCAAAATTTCGATTTCACATTGATTGACAACCTCATATTTTGTTCCATAATTGATTAGCCAAGAAAGTTTTAACCGTGCCATAAACAGTCAGAGCACATATCCCTGTCATTATCGATTCTGGTTCGTTTGGGCTTTCTCCCAAAGTGGTGAAATCTAATTATCAAAAGATAAATATTGGAGGTAACTGATTACAGTTACCGAAAAGAATAGCAGATATTACAGTATTATAAACCCTGCAATAAATACTTAAGAGAAAAAACAGGGAGGAGCACGCAATCCGCTGCTCTCACCCAGCACTACGGACGTATAAGAGACAACATACCTATCGTATGTGTTTTCAGGGATTGGTATATCGAAATGAATAGTCAGAATGTCAGCAAACAGATATAGAACCGGCAAGTGAATATTCATCAGGCTTCCATCATGCAGATTACTTTTATCAACGCTGGAAGGAAAAATATAACCAGCTTGTGATACACAGGTGTTTTCATTATATGCATCTTGCTCCGCCTCATGATCCGTATGCCCATCATTGTAGATATCGTCTTGTTCACATAATTCCATCACCGTACACATCATCTCTTTATGATGGTGATGCGGAATAGCGGAAAGCACTATTAAGAATAGTGTCGCTATGGCAAGTGGATATACGAAAAAGATACGCTTCATCTGTTTGGCTTTTACTTTCGGGACAAAAATAGAGTATATTTCTTGCAACCAAGTTGCAAACATATTACAATGTTATTTTTCTCTTTTTTTTGTTCTAAACCCCGTTTGTTATAGAACCTATTATTTTAACTTCACAAACAGATTCATATTAATATATCAAGTTACTCAAAGGCCATTTGGTGGTAAGTTTTCTTTTACTCATGGAATCTAATTCAGTTTTCGGAAGTGTAAACCCTCGTTTATAGTTGACAAAAAAGCAGGTATCCCAGCTTTCGCCTGAAGAATCCATCCGTGAAGTGAAGAAGCGTATTTTATACTAAACCATCTGAAAATCAATATCTTTAAAAAGTAAGATTTCTGTCTTCAAAAGCTTTGTTTTAACACAGAGTTAAAGCTTGTTCTTTGGATGTGAATAAGAAGTTCTTTAAATGCAAAAGACTTGTTATTTACGCACAGGAACCTGACAACCTGCAAAAGGCGTTAACAATGTTAATTGAAAAAAGGTATAAGGATGAAGACACCGGTTCAGACGGCGTAAACTCACTTCCGAAACTTAAGTTATCTTATTCAGCCTGTGTCTATTTTTTCTTATAAAAGCAAGCAAAAGGGACAATTATCAACTTGAAAATAAAGAAATAAAGAATTTACCACCAAATTTAAAGAAGAACCGAAAAATAGACAATCAACACTTTTTTATCCCCGGAAGGTTCGACAGGTTCTTCTGGTTTTTCAACCGGAGGTGTACTTGGCAAATTCGTTTAGGGTTCACCCGCGGAACAGCCCGTAACGGGCAACACAAGCCATACAAAGAAAAATAAGAGTTTCGTTTTCATGTCTGCTATTTTTAAGTTATTCCTTTGATACAAAGGCAAAAGCAAAGCCCCACAACGTCTTTGCTGCGAGGCTCAATTTGTTTTGTCAGGAAGTTCACTACCTTTTTTCTTGATTATTCAGTACCGGACTGAATGTGACTTGATTCACTTATCTGTTTCTTCACTCCATTGTTTACCGAAACTCGTCTGTTCCGTTTCCACACACCCACGATGTCCGTGTACCTTACATTCATCCAACGCTGATTGTAGCTGCCGGAATTCATCATCGTAAAGCGTGACATTCCAAGCTCCCAGATTCTCCAGAATCCTTTCCTGATTCTTGGAACCGGGAATAGGTACGACATTGGGATATTTATGGAGCATCCACGCAAGCGATATCTGGGCGTTGGTAGCATGTTTCTCCACAGCGAACCGATGTAGCAAATCGAGTATGGGCTGGTTGGCCTCGATATTCTCTTTCGATAATTGGGGGACGAATTTCCGCACGTCATCGAAGCCGAACTGATCCTGTGGCGTTACCTTGCCCGAAAGGAATCCGCTTGCAATCGGCGAGAACGGTACGACTCCGATTCCTTTTTCAAGGCATACCGGAAAAATCTCCGTTTCGCAATCGCGTTCCACCATCGAATAGATGTTCTGGACGGCGGATAATGGAGTAATCTTATGTGCCGCCCGTATCTGGTCGGCCGATACTTGCGACAATCCCCAACCACGTATCAGTCCTTCCTGAATAAGCCGTCCCATGACGGTTGCCACATCCTCAAGCCGGACTGCCTCACTGATACGGTGCAGGTAATACAGGTCGATATAATCCGTACGAAGTCTGCTCATGGAATCTTCAAGATGCCGGCGTACCTCCCGGTAGAGATTCGTCTCGTCCGGTTTCGAGAGTTCACCAATATGAAATTTGGTGGCGAGCACCACCTTCTTACGGAACGGTTCAATCGCCTTACCCACCAATTCCTCGTTATGTCCGGCGTAGAATTGTTCTTTGCCATAGGCTTCCGCCGTATCGAAATGCGTGCAGCCGTAGTCGTATGCCCCGCGGATGGCTTCTATGGCATACGCTTCGGGTGGCACTTGCCCGTAACCGTGGCTGAATCCCATACATCCCATTCCTATCGGAGATACTTCCAGCTGTCCTAATTTCCTTTTATCCATACTATTATCTTTTTAGAGTGAGATTATTATTGAATTACTTTATTTCCTTATTTTTAACCACTTCCCATAAGTCAGCATCCGCCAGCCCCATTCCAGAGGCCCAAAGCGGAAATAGGAGAGCCATAGGACACTGAATGCCATCTGGACAAGAAAGACGTAGAAAGCTATGGATTCTGTTCCTGTCAATCCAATGCCGGCCCCCAGTCCGAAGCCGATACCGTAGAAGAGAACCATGCCCCATACCGACTGTCCCACGTAATTAGTCAGTGCCATTCTCCCCGGAGCGGCAAGACAGCGCCACAAGCACCACTCTCTACCATGCAGATACAGGAGACAGATAGCGGAAACGTATGCAAAACCTAAAGGATAGACACTTGCCGTATAGATGGCGGTGTGTGCAGCCGTTCCGAAAGGATGCCCGTTTACCGCACTCCAGGCATAGAGAACGGACAAGGGAAGTCCCAGCAGAAAACCGTATGTCACCTTTTTTTTCAGTAGCATCCGATTGGCCTCAAGATTGGCGTATATTTGCTTGCGCCCAATGTAGAAGCCCAATAAGAACAATCCCAATACCTTAAAATAGCGGTTGCCGTCGATGAACTCCTGCAAGCGCACCCATGCACCTTGTACCAGAAATTGAAAGACCCCTCCGTAGTTTTCCGCGTCGCGCAGCCAGATTCCGAAGTTATATTCCGTTATACCATATAAATTGCAATAGTGCTGTTGCATTCGCACTGCGGGAGCCGACAGGGACACTCCGAATGTACCGGCCAACCAATCAATCAGAATAGGAAGTAGCAATAAGACAGCGGAAGTCCCCAGCAACACTCTGTCCGAAACATGCCGGAAAAGAGGGAGCAGCATGCCCAATAAGGCATACAACAACAAGATGTCCCCACTCCAGATAAACATCAGATGCAGAAAACCAATGGCGGCCAGAGCAATCATCCGCCGGTAAAAAATACGGAATCCGTCCGTTCCCTTTTTAGCCGCGTTGCTGATTATGATTGAGAATCCGATACCGAACAGCAGCGAGAATATGGTGTAGAACTTACCGTCTACAAAAAGGTATTGAAGGAAGCGAATTACCTTATCTATTTCCGCCGTAGGCATAGCCTCCGTAGTTTCCGGTTTTTGAAAAGTGTAAAGCGAGAATTCCGGAAAGTTGGCAAAGCAGATTCCCAGCAATGCAAATCCTCTTAGAGCATCGAGGATGACATGGCGTTCCGAGGCCTTCACGGGTGCCATGTCTTTTATGTCTATTTCCTTATTCATTGATTCTTTCTTTTACCGGATTCTCACAAGCATGAGTGGAGAAAATTCCTACCAAATTTTACTAAAAATTTAAAGCCTATTTCTCCTTTAAGGCATTCTTAAAGAAAGCATCTATCTTGTCGAACGGAATCACGTTGAGATTATCGTATAAATCGACATGGTTGGCTCCGGGTATAATCAACAGTTCCTTGTTACTACCCGTCAGCCGTTTGTAGGCATCCTCGCTGAAATAGCGGGAATGAGCTTTTTCTCCATGAATCATCAACACGGCACTGCGGATTTCGCTGATATAGGTGAGCAGTGGCATATTGATGAATGACAATACGCTGGTTTTCGTGATTCCCTCGTTGGAGTTCGGTGAACGGCGATGGTAGCCTCGTTCCGTCTTGTAGTAGTCGTGATACTCCTTGACGAATTGCGGAGTATCGTCCGTTACGGGGTCAAGTACGCCACCGTCGCGTACATAGCTGTCATCACGATAATCCTCAGTACGCTGTGCGTTGAGTTGTTCGCGCAATTTGTAACGGTCATCGGAGCTCATGGCGTCGAAATACCCGTTGGCATTTACCCGGCTCATATCATACATAGTAGATGTTACCGTCGCTTTGATACGAGGGTCATTGGCCGCAGCATTAAGTGCAAACCCGCCCCAACCGCAGATACCTAAGATTCCGATACGTTCCGGATCGACGTCCGCACGGGATGTCAGATAATCGACTGCCGCGCTGAAATCCTCCGTACTGATTTCGGGTGACGTAAGATAGCGAGGTGTACCACCACTTTCGCCGTAATAGGAGGGATCGAAAGCAATGGTCAGAAAGCCTCGTTCGGCAAGTGTCTGGGCATAACGGCCTGACACTTGTTCTTTCACCGCACCGTAAGGGCCACTGACGGCAATGGCTGCCAGACGTCCTTGCGTATTTTTCGGCTTGTAAAGGTCTGCGGCAAGCGTGATGCCGTAACGGTTGTGAAACGTGATTTTCGTATGTTCCACCTTATCGCTCTGCGGAAAGGTCTTATCCCATTCCTGCGTCAATTTCAATGCTTCCATATCGGTTGAATTTATATATTTTGCTGTTGTCGTTTCTTGTGCCATGACATTCTCAAAGATCAGGAACGTCAATATGGCGATTGCTTGTAACTTCATAGCCGTATTATTTTATTTTATAGCGGAGCCAGACAATATCTGTTTCCCATTGTTCCACACTCTCTAATTTCAGCTTGTACGGGTTACATTCCATACGGGAAATTCCATCGAAAACCGCCGTCTGTCCCTTGCGACCGTCGATACCCGGGGCTACCATAATACTCACTTCGTCAATCAGTCCGGCCTCCAGGAAACCGCCACAGATATGCCCTCCCCCGACAATCGCCAAGCGTTCGACACCGAAATGTTCGTGAAGCAACTCCATCGCTTCCGGCAAGTCAATGCGTTCCGTACCAGCGGCAATCCACGAAATACCCAATGTGCGCAGCGTTTCAAGATATTCCTCGGACACCCGTTCACTAACAATACAAAGTAGAGGATACCCGTCAGCTTCCCCCTCCTGCCAGCGCAGTTTCCCATAGGTATCGGCAATGATCGTATATTCGTCCGATTTACTGGCGACATATACGGATTTATGACCTATTGAAGTTCCCTCCATGGGGGTACTTTCCTCTTTGACGGCGGAACATTCGAGTGCGGTAGTTATTCGTCCTGACAGTTTCGAGCAAGGCCCCAGTTTTTCCAAGGCTATGTAATATTCATCCGTACTCAGTTGCCCGACCATCGGGCAGTCGATGCGGCCATCGACCGAAGTCATCATGTGACTGATTATATATGGTCTCATATTCTTGGTTTTTATTTATAATGCAAAAGTAAGGCAGCTTCTCCACTCTGCCGGTAGACAAATTACGGATTATACTACCTTATTTACTGATTCTTTATCGGCCTACCTGACGTTGCTGTTCCGCATTGTACCGGTCTCCCACAACGGGAATAGCAGCCACGGCATCCTCTAACTCTTTCCACTCCCCGGAGCTGATGTTGAAGTCGAGTGTGCGCAGTTTTTCCTCCAGATGAGACAGTTTTGTCGTTCCCGGAATCGGTACAATCCACGGTGCTTTCTGAAGCAACCAGCCAAGAGCCACCTGTGCCGAGGTCATGCCCCGTGTGCGCCCGAAAGCTTGCAGCGCATTTACAATGCGGGTATTCGCACGCATCGCTTCCGGCTGGAAACGCGGCAGGGTCTGACGGTTGTCGTTGCTAATGCTATTGATGGTAATTTTTCCATATCCAATTTCTTTTTTCGTTATTCAATTTCTAATTCACATTGCAAAATTACACGGTTCAAAATGATCCGTTTGTAGACGATTTACGGATATTTATATCCAAATACTCGATTTCAATCTTTTAACAGCATTCCAATACACGGGCCATCCGCTCCAGACCATCGGCAAGTAATGTGCGGGGACAGGCAATGTTCAGACGGATGAATCCCTCTCCACCGGGTCCGTACATCGTACCGGAGTTGACCATCAGCTTCTGCTGCTCTTGCAGATGCAGGGTCGTGGCGTCCGAACCGATACTGAGTGCCCGGCAGTCTATCCAGACCAAATAAGTTCCTTCGAGCGGCAATACGGGATATTGAGGCAGCCTTTCGGCGAAAAAATGGCATAGATATTCATAATTCCCTCGCAGGTATTTTCGCAAAGCATCGAGCCACTCGCCACCCTCATTATAAGCGGCAATTGTAGCGATCACGCCGAACGGGTTGACGTCGCACACCTCGTTGATGTTAATAGCACGGTCGATGCGGCGACGCACCTCTTCGTCCAAGGCGACGATATTGGCGATTTGCAGTCCGGCAAGGTTGAACGCCTTGCTTGGCGAAATGCAAGTCACGGAATTTTGTTGGAAGCGTTCGGAGAGAGAGGCAAAAGGTGTATAGTCGTGTCCCTCGTAGGTCAGTTCGCAATGAATTTCATCTGCCACAACAAACACTCCGTTACGCAAACAGATGTCGCCGATATGCCGCAGTTCTTCCGGTGTCCAGACCCGCCCGACCGGATTGTGAGGATTACATAGTAACAGGATTTTCGCCTTCGGATCAGCCGCTTTCGCTGCGAGGTCGTCGAAGTCTATCATATAGCGACCGTCCCGATAAATTAGATTATTGGCCGATAGCTCGCATCCGTCGTTGCGAATCGACGAATAGAAGCAGTTGTATGCCGGAGTTTGGACAATTACTTTATCGCCCGGTGCGGTCAGGGCTTTGATAATGGCCGACAGAGCCGGTACGACACCGCTTGTATAGATAATCCACCGGGGATCTATCTGCCAGCGATGACGGCTCTCGAACCACCGGACGACCGCATCGTAATAGGTTTCGGGTACTTTGGTATAACCGAAAATACCGTGTGCAACCCGCCTTTGCAAGGCTTCTAAAATGGCGGGTGCCGTACGGAAATCCATATCCGCCACCCACATGGGCAGTACATTTTCCTCTTCGGGAGTGTCCCATTTGTAGGAGTTCGTCCCGCGACGCGGGACAATCGTATCGAAATCGTATCTCATAACTTATCTATTTATTCGTAATTTATAAATCCAGTTACTGCCCCAAAGTCTCGCGAGGAAGATTACCCCCCGGAAACAAAGCTCAATGCACATGGCAAACCACACGCCGCGTAGTCCCATCGTGGGGGCGAGCCATGCCGCCAGTGTCAGCCGTACGCCCCAAATGCTGCCGAAGTTCATCAGACTGGGTACGAATGTATTACCCACACCCACGAATATACCGTAGGCTACGATAGACGCCGCGAACATCGGCTCCGCAAAGGCTTCTATCCGCAGAATCTCGATTCCCAACGTGCGAATTTCCTCTACCGGGGTCATCACTCCTATGATTTGCGGAGCCGCCATATACATCAGCGTTCCCATGACACCCATAATCAGCATTCCCGACCAGACGGTAATATTGGCAAAACGACGGAGCAACCGGATACGGTTTGCTCCGAGGCTCTGGCCGACCAACGTCGTGGCAGCCTCCGAGATACCGTAGCCGGGCATATAGCAGAGACTTTCGGCAGTGATGGCGAACGAGTTGGCGGCAATGGCGATGATGCCGAGCGGTGCGACAATCACCGTCGTTGCAATCTGCGCCCCGCAAATAGCCATGTGCTCGAATCCCATCGGCAGGGAGATGCGGAAAGCTTTACGCAGCGTCTCTTTTCGAGGTAGGAAACTTCCCCATTCTCCGGATAGTCTCAACATGGGCGAGCGATGGCAAAGATACCACATCATTCCTCCGGCAGTGATGAGTTCGGCCAGCACCGTTCCCAATATCGCGCCCTCCACGCCCAAGCCTGCACCGGGAGCGGTAAATTCCACCCCTAACCATTCCACCTGCCTCGAAGGGAAAATCAGGAAGAAGTTGAACACGATATCCAAAAGACACATCAGCACGTTCAGCATACTGGGCACACGCATATTTCCACTGCATCGCAACATGCCACCCGCAAGGAAATTCAACTGCAAGGCAGGAAGGAAAAGTGCAAATATCCAAAAGTAGAGGGATGAATCGCTCCGTATTACTTCATCACCGCCCAACCAGCCGGGAAGCATACCACTGATGGAAATGCCGACAGCCGCCAACAATGAGCTGAAAACCAATGTGGCAGCAATCGACTGGCGGAGTATCTTTCGGGCTCCCACGAAATCCCCGGCTCCGATCTTATGCGCTACTTGAACGGAGAAGCCCGTTGCGGCGGCTGTACACAGCTCCCAAAACAGCCATGTCGTGGTCGAGACCAGCCCGATAGAGGCAGCGGCATTCGCACCTAGGCTGCCTATCATCGAGGCGTCGATATACTGCATGGCGATGGAGGATATCTGTGCCATAATGGCAGGGACACTGAGGTATGCAGTCAGGCTCAACTGTTGCCCCAGTGTCATCTGCTTCCCTTCGCGGATAAGCGATAGCAGGTAATCTGTCTTTCCCTTTCCTGTTCCCATCAGGTTATGTACAAGGGCATTAGTCTGTGAAACAAGTTTTCTCGTCCCAGAGTTTCAGCTTGCAATCGGCGGGAGCCTTGATATTCTCGTCGAGGATAATCTCCCCGTAGCTCTCGGCGGTGATACAGCCCGTTCGCGGATTCTTCACTCCACCTATTGCGCCTTTGATGGTCGCCTGCACCGAACTATACTCGAAAGCCCGGTCGCAGTCGGGGCCGAACGTACAATTTTCCAATACGAGGTCGTGGGCGTAGCAGAGCGGCTGCTCGCCGGTAATGTGACAGTTTACCAACCGAAGGTTGTGCGAATGCCAGCCCAAGTATTCACCGTTGAGTTCTGAATCGTAGATTGTCACATTCTCCACTTCCCAAAAGGCATCTTTCGTGGTGATTTTGGCATTGCGCAGTTCCACATTCTTCACGTACTGGAATACGTATTTACTGTCACTCTCCAATCCGTCTATGCGGATATTGCTGCTGAACATGAACGGATAAGTGCCACCATGCAGTTTCAGATTTTTGATGTCCAAATTCTTGCAACGCCAGAACACTTCGTCAGCATCTTTTATCTCTACGTTCTCAATTTCGATGTCGTGCATCTCGCGGAACATCTTGGGGGCGTCGATGCGTGTGTTCGTCATTTTCAGATTATCGGAGTACCACAGAGCCGAACGCCCGCCGACATCGAAGAAACAACGGTCGATAACGAAACCGTGCACGTGCCAGAAGGGATAATTTCCCTCGAACCGGCAATCAACGGCTTCGATGTTGCTGCATTCCTTGATGGCTGATTCTCCGGCACGGATAATTACATTCTCCAAACGTAAGTCATGTGATTCGAACAAAGGTCTTTCACCTCCGAATTCTGCATTTGATATTACTTTCATACTTTCCTTATTTTTAATTATTATTCATATTCAACTTGTAACAACGCAAAAGTACGAAGCTCCCTCCATAACAACTTTGCTTCAAGGCTCAAACTACTTTGTTCTGAAGTTCACCTTGTAATGGTGAGGTAATATTTTATCTCTCTGATGCAAAAATAGATGGTATCTGCCACATGCTTTGTAGACGAATTCCCGGTATTCATACCCAAATTACGGATTATGCTTATGCCTATTCCTACACAAATTGCCTAAAGCCTAATATAACTTTGTTTTAACGTGTAGTAGTGGATTATATTATTCCGATACCGGCTCTTTGGTCCAAACGATTGAATGAAGTTGCCAATTGACCGAAGAAGAAACAAAATCTGGATTTTGGGGATTCCCGATAAGGGGCTGTCCTTTGTCAAGGGCCCGCAGTATCTCCATTTCGTTATCGAACATTTCGAGATTTTCCTTCATACGTTCGATGTGTGTCGTTTTTGGGATAACAACCATACCCGACTGGATCTGAAAGCGCAATACCACTTGGCGTACCGTCTTGTGATAGCGGTCGACGATATACTGCAATACTTCGTCATCGTAGATTTCATTGATCTTACCCTGTCCCAACGGGGCCATCACTGAACTTGAATACCTTTGGCAAAAGTGTTGCCCACGACCTCCTGATGTTCCATGTAGGGATGAATCTTGATCTGGTTGACGACAGGCTTGATACGAGCGTATGCCAGCAATTCGTCCACATGATGCGGATTGAAGTTGCTCACCCCGATGGCACGGATCTTCCCCACATCGACATACTTTTCCATGATTCTCCATCTCCCCTTGACCTTTCTGGCTACCGGCCAATGAATCAGCATCAGGTCAACATACGTTCCCCCGGATGCTTCAATAGTCCGGTCGAGCGACTCGCGTACCTTTCCGCTACGTACGGCATCGGGAGAGACTTTCGAAATAATGAACACTTCACTCCGGCCGATACCGCTTTCCTTGATTCCGTACCACACTTCGGCCTCGTTGTCGTAGCCTTGCGCCGCATCGACCAAACGGTATCCCAGTCCGATGGCGTGTTTCACACACTCTGCGGCAGTCTCCTTGAGAGTAGACGTGCCGACACCCAACTGCGGCATCTCTATCCCGTTGTTCAGCACGACACGGAGAATGGCAGGCAGTGTATCGGCCGTTTGAGCCGTTTGTCCGTTGTTGGAAGTTCTGCCCCACAACCTGTCAGTATGGTTCCTGTCAGGAAACACTTTTGTAGGACATGCCGACCAGCATCCTTTGGTCAGCGTGATAGATTACGATACCGTCACGCCCATCTTGCATACGCACAGCCAATTTTCAGTCTATGCACTTTATAAAGGGATGGGCGTTACTCTTCTCTCCGGACTTGTTGCATGGAACTCCGTTGGGTAATCACATCAAAGACTTCTCTTTCTTTTCTTATCAGTCCAATGAAGCCGGAGAGCACATCCGTTGTCATATCATCAATATGGCCAAAAGTAAACTTATCAACGGAGAACAAATCACGTAGACCGCTTATGACTTGGGGTTCGAATACCCGCAACATTTAAGTCGTATATTCAAAAAACAGACCGGACAGACTCTCTCGGAATACAGTAGAGATATAAGGGAACGAAAGTTCCGATAACCTTATCGATTACCGGAACTTCAGAAAAATCGAGAAAATGTCTGTCATGCAGGACACTCAATACCATAGAGTCGCTGTACTTCTTCCGGAGCGCGTAGGTCGAGAATCGTATTGTATCCCGTATTCATGGAAGCAATTGCGGCCATATCCTCCGGTGTCAGCATGAAATCCCCGATGTTGAAATTTTCTTGCATCCGCTGCCGATGTACCGATTTAGGAATGGCGACAACTCCGCGCTGTAAGTGCCAGCGCAGTACGACCTGTGCTGCCGATTTATCATATTTGCGAGCGATACCGGTCAGAATATCGTCCGTGAACAATCCGTTCCGTCCTTCGGCCAAAGGCCCCCATGCCTCTGCTTGTATGCCGAGTTCCTGCATGGTCCGTATCGCATCGGTTTGCGGAGTATAAGGATGCACCTCTATCTGATTGACCGCCGGAATAACATTAGCATTATGGCATAAATCCAGCAATCTGTCCGGCTCGAAATTGCATACTCCGATAGCCCGCACACGTCCTTTCGCATAAAGTTTTTCCATAGCCCGCCATGCTCCGTAATAGTCGCCGAAAGGCATGTGGATCAGATAGAGGTCGAGGTAATCCAATCCCAAACGGGCGAGCGAAGTGTCTAATGCTCGCAATGTCCGTTCATAACCCATTTCTGAAATCCATGCTTTGGTCGTGATGAACAGTTCCTCACGCGGAATACCACTTTTCCGAATAGCCATACCGACCGCCCGTTCATTTCCATAGACCGAAGCGGTGTCGATGAGCCGATAGCCGACGGCAAGCGCATCGGTAACAACTCTTTCGCACTCGGTGGCATCGGGTATCTGAAAGACACCAAAGCCTTGTATCGGCATCTTTACTCCGTTATTCAATTCTTTGAAATCCATACCATAATATCGTTATAATTAGTTTTTCAAGATATTCAATCATGATTGTAGATACACTCCGAATCCATTCCAATAACCTGAATAAAAAACATTATCTATTGCATGAAGTTATTGAGTTTGTTGGCCGGATTGAGCGGTGTCTGGTCGGACAATACCAACGATTTGACCATATGCAACGTTCCCTGCTTGTACTTCTGAAAGTGTTCCGAAGCGATATGCTGCTCGTATGCTTCACGGCTCGCATAGGTTTCGAGAATCGTTACTTTACAGGGATTCTCCTTTTCGCCGACAGCATACATCGTCAGTACGCCCGGTTCGGTACGCAGGGAGATTTCACCTACCTCGGTCGCATAGTTCATATACTCGTCAAGATACTGCGGATAAACCTCTATTTTCGACAGCCGTACGATACCATCGGTCGTCATCGGCTCTTTAACGCACATACCCGGCTTATCCGGATTCAGACATTTGCCGATGATCTCTCCTGTCGCAAGGTAGGAGTAGGTCGGGAACTCAAATAATACGGGTTTTAGTTTCGTATAGTCGAGTTTGCCATCGCTGTCAAGCACATCGGAAGCAGCGTATGTATTGACTATCGCGCAAATGAAATTGTCGAAACCGTCGGTTTCATAAATGTCCACCACTTCACACTCCATCGTGAGTGGTGATGCGTCTATAACGGGCGTATCGTTCTCTCCGATATGGTAAGCAAACACCTCCGACTTATTGACCGTCGCACCACTTACACTTCCTACATAGTCAGCTTTCGGTAACATCTCACGACTCACAAGATTGACGGAAAGTCGTTTTGATTTTTTAATACCTTGATTGGTATAATGACTTTTACTCATGCTGACCAGTATCCGGTCATGGCCGATGACTCCCGTGTGTCCTACCACAAGCCAGTTTACTTTCCCTTCGACCTCCGCCCCGACAACCGTCATTGGTTTGGGATAGAGTGCCAACAGATTTCCGAGATTTTTCTTGTTTGTCTCCATTATATCGGGTTGTGTAGTGTTCTCTTTCACGGCAGTGCTGCACGACAACATGACAAGCAGTGACAGAACACCTAAGATTATTTTTACCATGATTGATTTATTTATCTATTTGACTTTCGGTGAACGGATCGGCACGATGCCCCATCAAATCGATTTTGGCATACTCCTTATCAAACTCCTCCATCTCCCAAGCTGAGAGACGGACCGTTCCCGCACCGAGCAGGTCATCCAAGTGTGCCGGATTGGTCGTTCCGGGTATCGGAGCAATCCACGATTTGCGAGATAACATCCATAGCAAAGCGAATTGCGCGAGTGTCACTCCCTTGCGCTCGGCCCATTTGCGAACCAAGGCGATAAGCGGCATATTGTGCTTCAAAGCTTCGGGCGTGAATTGCGGCAAGTTCCAACGCCGGTCTCCCTCGTAGAAACGGCTGTTTTCATTGATTATCCCAGTGAGAAACGCACGCCCCAGCGGACAATAAGGCACGAAGCCGATACCGAGTTTTTCCAATGTCGGGAAGATTTTGGTTTCAGGCTCCCGCCACCAAATGGCATACTCGCTCTGCACGGCGGAAAGCGGGCAGACGGCATGCGCCCGACGGATGGAACTGGCACTCGCTTCCGACAGCCCCCAATGCAGCACTTTGCCCTCCTGCATCAAATCCTTGACAGTTCCGGCCACCTCTTCCATCGGCACTTTCGGATCGACACGGTGTTGATACAAGAGGTCGATATGGTCAGTACGCAGGCGTTTCAAAGAGCCCTCCACCGCCCGACGAATATGATCGGGACGGCTATTGATAGCAGTCGGTTGTTTCTCCTCGATACCGAAGCCGAACTTCGTTCCGATTTTCACTTTGTCGCGAAACGGAGCGAGTGCTTCGCCGACCCACTCTTCGCTGATGTAAGGGCCATAAACCTCCGCCGTATCGAAAAAAGTGACACCTTTGTCGTATGCCCGGCGAATCAGAGCGATCATATCCTTTTTGTCGTACTTCCCACCGTAATATCCCACCATTGGCAGACAACCCAGACCAATAGCCGATACGTCCAGCTCTCCGAGCTTGCGATACTCCATCGTATCGTCCGCATTTGGCGTATTTTTATCAGATAAATTTCCTGATAAAGAAGAGATAGGGGGTTCGGTAAACACACGGGAAACACCCGTTGTAGCTCCGGCCGCGAGTAGTGCAAAACTTGATGCCGTCCTTAAGAAATTTCTGCGATCCATAATCTTCTATTTTTTCATTGTTCATTTTATGATTGCAAATTTACCGCGATTGAATAAGTCGGCTTGTATACGATTTACGGATATTTATACCCGAATCCTCGAAATAGTGCATGAGCTCAGATTTCCTTCGATACAATATTTCAGTTTTCTTTTTAAGAAGATAATGGGGCTTGCTCCTAATGAATATCGGTTAATAAATTAACAAAAAGGGAGGGACAGTACATGATGACATATCCCCTAGGTATGGGTAGCAGTCCGGACGCTCTTTAGCAGGGATTCAAGAAAATACCGTTCTTTCCTTGTATCCTGTCATACAAAACAACAAACAACCGATATTCTTATTGTTCGGATACAGAATTTTCATCAGATGCTATCAGAAATACAGACTTTCCCAGCTACGCAATCTGAACACGATATTTATTACCATTTCAATGGAACGAGCAGCCTTACGGACAACTAATATATAACATTCATCAAATCAAATAGTTAGAATACATGAATGTTACGCATGGATTGGTCGCATGGGTTACTAATAGTTGGTCGCACATTATGCACACTATTTTTAAAAGTGTAGCAAAGGTAAGAACATAAAAAAAGCACTAATATATTGAATATCAGTGCTAAATATTTGTTCTTAATTTACTTTCGCGGTGCGTACGGTACTTTAACCTACAATTTTACAAAATATCATAAACTTGCAACTATCTACTAGTAAACAGCTTATTATGATTGGTATATATCGTAAAATATCACCTAAAATCTTTTGCTATCTCAATAATTGGGTGTATATTTGGGTGCTAATTTAATTACACCCGAATATGAATATCAAGAGAAACATCATCTTTTCTTTGGAAAGCCGGAAGAAGAACGGCGTACCAATCGTGGAGAATGTGCCTATCCGTATGCGTGTGATATTTGCCAGCCAGCGCATCGAGTTTACAACGGGCTACCGCATCGACGCAGCCAAATGGGACACAGACAAACAACGTGTAAAGCCGGGCTGCACCAACAAGCTGAAACAGAGCGCATCCGAAATCAATACCGACCTGCTGCGCTACTATACGGAAATACAGAACATCTTCAAGGAGTTCGAGGTTCAGGGAACCATGCCTACCACCGCACAAGTAAAGGAGGCTTTCAACAGCCTGCACAGCGAAAAGAGGGAGGAAGAACCGCAGAAACCCCTGACGTTCGCCCCTATGGAGGTATTCGGGGAGTTCATCAAGGAATGCGGGACACAGAACGGCTGGTCTGACGCCACTTATGAGAAGTTCGCCGCAGTGAGGAAACACCTTGAGAAGTTCGACAAGGAACTGACCTTCGAGACACTGGACGAACCCAAGCTGACAAGCTATGTGAATTTCCTCAAGGACGTGGAAGGCTTGCGCAACACGTCCACCATGAAGCAGATAGCCTACCTGAAATGGTTCCTACGGTGGTGCACCAAGAAAGGGTACTGCATGAACAACGCCTACGAGAGCTTCAACCCGAAGCTGAAAAGCGTCCAAAAGAAGGTGATATTTCTCACATGGGAAGAACTGAACAAGCTGAAAGACTACAAAATACCCCCGACCAAGCAATATCTCGAACGGGTAAGGGACGTCTTTCTGTTCTGCTGTTTCAGCGGGCTGCGCTATTCGGACGTGTACAACCTCAAACGGAGTGACATCAAGCCCGACCACATAGAAGTGACCACCGTCAAAACAGCGGACAGCCTTATCATAGAGTTAAACAACCACAGCAAGGCGATACTGGAAAAATACAAGGACGTATACTTTGAAGACCATAAGGCACTTCCGGTCATCAGCAATCAGAAGATGAACGATTATTTGAAAGAACTGGGGGAGCTTGCGGAAATCAACGACCCGGTAAGGGAAACTTACTACAAGGGAAACGAACGTATAGACACCGTCACACCCAAATACGCCTTGCTGGGAACCCATGCCGGAAGGCGGACATTCATCTGTAACGCTTTGGCATTGGGCATTCCCGCACAAGTGGTGATGAAATGGACGGGACACAGCGACTACAAGGCGATGAAACCGTACATAGACATAGCCGACAACATCAAAGCTAATGCGATGAACAAATTCAACCAACTGTAACCACAATTATATCATGGAAGAAAGAATAACGTCAATGATACCCCGCTACGGGAAGCTCAACAAAATATACGCCGAAATAATATCCGGCGGCAGTTTCTCTTTTGAGAAGCAACAGTTCATTTCTGATTTTTACAGAGAGTACGGGGACACGCAGACCTTTGAAACCGCACTTATCAGCCTCATGCTTGAAGCGGACGCCGCGCACTTCTCCATATTGCTGAACAGCCTGAAACGGGAGATTGAGGGCAACATCTCGACTTACAGCGCCTGCAAGGAGTTTTTTGACTGTCTCGATACCGGATATGTCTGCCGACAGCATGAAGAGCGCTTCGACTGGAGCATCGACAGACAGATGAAAGTCACAAACGGATATTACCGGGAACTCATGGCAGCTAACGGCTCTTTGGAAGCAGTAGGTTTCAGGGAACACGACCGTCAGGAAGAGGAACTGCTGGAAAGAAGGTACGACCGGTGCAAACGGGAATACGACAAGGAGAAAGCCAAACTGGATGAACTGTACAGGCAGAAGGAGCAGGCAAGGCGGGAAGCCCTGCAATGCCTGCAAAACCGTTGCGGGGACATTTGCAGGCTGGGAGGCTCACTATTGGCAATCCTTGATAAATACCTGACCGACCAAAAGAAAAAGGAGGGGGAAGAAAAGGAAATTCCCTCATCCGGTACCACCCCGGCAAGCCCACCCGCCTATTTCCCCATGCGACTGCTGTCAGCCATTTATGAGAAATGCAACGACAAACAGTTTGAAGCCGTTCCCGAAGCCGATTTCTACGCCGGAATGAACTTGCAGCCATGCAGGAACAGGCTGAAGATAAGACCGGGAGAAAAGGCGCGTGTATGCTACCTGATATTCCTCATGGGTGAGACCCTCTCCAATCAGGACAGAGAGAAGTGGAAGGATGAAATCATGAGATTGCTGGATATAGACATAAAATATTACAAATCCAAATACAAGGCACCCGTTCCCCGTACAGATTTAGCCAGTGACAGCAATCAGGAATTTGCCAAGGAAATGCGGTTAATATTCCGATAGCCGATGATATGCCCCGACATTCCACGACACGACCACTTTTACCACTCAAAATAATTTCTACCACCTTTTATTACTTACTGATACTTAATAAGATAGCGTGATACCCCAATCACGCTATCCACATCCTTACCACCCGTACCCGGAACTAACTTTGCACTGTTCGAACGAAATAAAAAGCCCATGCGCAGGGCTTACAGTACAAACGTTAATTTCATTCTGATATGGAAATTAGAGACCTTTTATCAAAGCCCGTATGGCAGATGACGGGCGAAGAGTTCATATTCCTGAACCGACATGCCTTGCAGGAAAGCGAAACGAAGCCAGCCCAGCCAGCAGCCGACAAGGACAAGAAATACGTGTACGGGATAGGCGGCATAGCCCGGCTGTTCGGGTGCAGCATACCCACTGCAAACCGCATCAAGAAAAGCGGGAGGATAGACAGAGCCATTACGCAGATAGGGCGTAAAATCATCGTCGATGCGGACATGGCACTGGAACTGGCAGGACGTAAAAGCGGGGGACGCAGATAGGGAGGTGCCATATGGAAAACAAGGAAAGAAACATCACGCCCGAAGAGGCGATAATCCTATGGCATGCCTCGCGACTTGACCTTTCGGAAGACTATGAGCAGGCACCTGAAATCCTGAAAGTGCAGGGCTCCGTCATCGGCACACTGGGAAACTTCAGCGCGTCAATCGGAAAAGCCAAAAGCAAGAAAACATTCAACGTCTCCGCAATCGTGGCGGCTGCGCTGAAAAACGGGACGGTACTGAACTATACGGCGGAACTGCCCGAAAACAAGCGGAAAATACTCTATGTGGACACCGAACAGAGCTCCTACCACTGTGCGAAAGTGGCAAGGCGCAGCCTGCGCATGGCGGGACTGCCGACAGGCAGCAACCATGAGAACCTCGAGTTCCTCGTCCTGCGGAAATACACGCCTGAAGAGCGCATAGCAATCATGAGGGAGGCAATCTACCGCACCGAGAATATCGGGCTGGTAGTCATCGACGGAATACGGGACATGGTGTACGACATCAACAGCCCCGGCGAATCCACGAAGGTAATCTCCCTGCTGATGACATGGACGGGGGAAAGGAACATCCACATCCATACCATACTGCATCAGAACAAGGGGGACGAGAACGCAAGGGGGCACATCGGAACCGAGCTAAGCAACAAGGCGGAAACGGTGCTGCAAGTGGAGAAGGACAGCAAGAACCCCGACATAAGTACGGTCAAAACCGCACATATCAGAGCGGTGGACTTCGAACCGTTCGCATTCCGCATCAATGAGGAAGCATTGCCCGAGCTGCTGGAGGACTACCAGTTCAAGGACAAGGATGAGACAAAAGGAAATAGGGAGAAGTTCGACCCGTACAAGGACATCACCGAGCGGCAACACCGCATTGCACTGGAAGCGGCGTTCACCCTGAAAGCCGAATACGGCTATCAGGAACTTGCGGAAGCCTTGCAGGAAGCATACGCCTCTGTCGGTGTCACGCTTGGAGACAACAAGGTGGTAAAACTCATCACCGTACTCAAAAGCAAGCGGATGATAGTGCAGGAGAACGGCAGGAAATACACTTTCAACCCCGACTTCCACTATTAGCGGCACAGACCGGAAACCACTTTACTTTAGTCAGGGTATATATATATGTCAGAGTAAAGTGAAGTGTTCCGGTTGCTGATAAAAGCACTTTACTTTATTCCCGTACCATATATATACGGAAGTAAAGTAAAGTGGATACAGCCCGTAATATACGGAAAGGTACGGGCGAAAAGAAAAAAACAATATCCACTTAAACAGAAACCTACATGAATACGAATGAAGCGAAACAGATACGCATAGAGGAATATCTGCACAGTCTCGGCTACGACCCGGTAAGGAAACAGGGCGACAGCCTATGGTACAAGTCACCATTCAGGAATGAACGGGAACCGTCCTTCAAGGTCAACACGGAACGCAATCTATGGTACGATTTTAGCGCAGGCAGGGGCGGGAACATCATCGCACTGGCGCAGGAACTCTACGCATCCGACAGCCTGCCCTACCTTTTGGAACGGATAGCGGAGCAGGCGCCCGGCGTGCATCCGGTCTCCTTTTCTTTTGGCAAGCAGGCACTCTCAAAACCGAGCTTCCAACAGTTGGAGGTGGTGCCGCTCTCTTCCCCCGCCTTGTATTCCTATCTGCGGCAGAGGGGGATAAATACGGAGCTGGCGAAAAGAGAATGCAGGGAAGTGCGCTATCTGACCGACGGCAAACCATACTTTGCCGTCGGCTTCCCCAACCGTTCGGGAGGCTACGAGATACGCAACAAGTTCTTCAAGGGGTGCATCGCACCGAAGGACATCACCCACATACGGCAGGAACAGCCGAGGGAGACCTGCTGCCTCTTCGAGGGCTTCATGGACTACCTCTCCTTCCTCACCCTGCGGCTGGAAAGGTGTCCCAACTGCCCCGACCTTGACAGGCAGGACTACATCGTGCTGAACTCGACTTCCAACCTATCCAAAGCAATCCGACCTTTGGGTGGTTACGGGCACATCCATTGCTTCCTTGACAACGACAAGGCGGGAATGGAAGCCGTTCAGAAACTGCGGGAGGAATACGGGCTGCGTGTCCGGGACGCATCACACATATACGGAGACTACAACGACCTGAACGACTTCCTTTGTGGTAAACGGTCAGGACAAGCGGAACGGCGGCAGGAGAAACCGGAACCGGAAAGAGAACAACGGCAGGCAAGGCAGCCGGAGAGGAAAGGCAGAGGTTTCAGGATGTAACCGCACAGCCGGCAGATGGCTTTAAAAAAGCCATAGCTCATTAGGGCTTTTTCTTCACGCAATGCACGCATTGCTAAAAAAGCCCCAATGAGCAAAAGGGACGCCGCCCCTTTTGAAACCCCGGAGCCATGCGGCAGGGGAACAAGGCAGGGGAAGTATTAACCGAAAAATGTATTACAGTTATGGGATATGTAGTTTTGCATTTGGAGAAAGCAAAGGGTACGGACAGCAGGATGTCCGCACACATAGAGCGCACCGTCCACCCCAAGAACGCGGACAGAACGCGCACGCACCTGAACCGGGAATTGGTGCAATTCCCCGAAGGAGTGAGGAACCGCACACAGGCAATAGCGCACCGGATAGAGACGGCAGGTATCAGACGCAAGGTGGGCACCAACCAGGTGAAGGCAATCCGGGTACTGCTCACCGGAAGCAACAAGGACATGAAGCAAATGGAAGCGGACGGACAGCTTGACGAATGGTGCAACGACAGCCTGCAATGGCTCCGTGAAACATACGGGGAGCGGAACCTCGTGTCGGCAGTTCTGCACATGGACGAAAAGACACCGCACATACACGCCACTATCGTACCGATAGTGACCGGAGAGCGCAGGAAAGCCAAAAAAGAAGAACAGAACGGGAAAAAGAAATACCGCAAGAAGAGCACGCAGGACGTGCGGCTGTGTGCTGATGATGTCATGGCAAGGCACAAGCTGAAACACTATCAGGACACCTACGCACAAGCCATGGGCAAATATGGCTTGCAAAGAGGAATAGACGGTTCACTGGCAAAACACATCTCCACCATGCAATACTACAAGGAGCTGGTAGAACAACAAGACAGCCTGCAGGAGAACATAGAAACCCTGCTGGGACTGGAAGAGGAAGCGCAGAAGAGGTTGAAGCAGGTCAAGGGAGAAATCAACGTGCAGAAGATGAAGGGTGCGGCGGTAAACGCCACCACAGCCATAGCGGACGGGGTGAGTTCTCTTTTGGGCGGCAGCAAGGTCAGGAGGCTGGAAGCGGAGAATGAGGGCTTGAAGCAGGACGTTGTGAATCTGCAAAAGCAGGTGCAAGCCGAACAGAGGGAGCAGAAGAACATGGAGAACCGCCACAACAGCGAGATAATCAGAATAGACCGGAGTTACCAACAGAAAATTGCAGGGTACGACAATAGGCTGAAACAGATAGACACCTATTTCCCTATCGTAACGGAACTGCTGCCCATAGCCGAACAATGCCGGGAAGTGGGGTTTACCGAGGAACTGACAAGGCGAATCGTCAGCCTGCAGCCCGTAGGGTTCAAAGGCAGGCTCTATTCGAAAGAACACAAGGAGAAGTTCAGGACGGAGCACTCAACGGCTACCGTAGAGAGAAACCCACAAGAGAAAGGTAAATTCCAGCTGTGTATTGACGGTATGCCGATACTTGAATGGTTCAGGATGAAATTCAAAGAGCTCAAAGAAAAGCTGGGTGTAAGCCACACCCAAAAAGAAGAAAACAGACCGAAGAGGGGATTAAGGTTATAAAACACAAGAAATGAGAAAATAAGAATGGCTTTTACAGAGTTTATTTGATTATTTTTCATACTTTTGCACCGGATTGAGCACACACTCTCTCCAGACATATTAGTAAAGAAAGAAGCGTTATGCTTATCTTGTAGATGAAAACGTAGGAAATTTTCAAAGAGTACAAGGGATAGCATAGTGGTTCTCACGCTATAGCGTGGGCTGCTATATCCATATCTGTACTCAAGGTATTTTTCCTACGACCTTCATCTAAGACGTGGCATTGCAGTTCCACGCTTCGTGTTTTTATAAACTTCTTCATGGAGCTGGGAAGAATAAAAATATTGTAGTACATGACTAAAAAGTTACTATGTTTTGTATTTCTTACGGTTTCAATATTTGCTAATGCACAAAACCGTTATGACACTCCCGCTAACGCAACATTTACTAACACTTATGTTCCGATGACACATGAAGAAATGATGTTAAGAGCGGCGGCAGAAGTGTATAGAGAGAAGCGAGCTCGAGAAGATTTTGACAAGTATTCACGGACTGCTTATGAATACCTACAAAAGAAACAAATTGGATATTTTACGAGTTATGCCAATGCTGCTTTAAGTACTGGCTATTACAATAGCCAGTTATACTACAATTTGGGAATATCATACTACTTGTCTGGACAAAAAAGAAAAGGAAAGAAATTTCTAAAAAAGGCTTTAAAAAAAGGCTTTCTTGAAGCAAATCGTGCATTGTTCGCGATAAAGAAAAAGGAGATATTATCTTATTCATGGTTTATATATTAAAAATTACAATTATGAAAACATTATTTACAATCGTTCTTTTATGCATTTCTACCCTATTATGGGGACAGAATTATACGCAAAAATACAATGAGCTATATGATAGAACAGAGTTTTACAATTCCTATGGCAATCTCATTGGATATGCCAAATATAACTCATTATATGACCGCTTAGAGTATTACAATGCAAACGGAGATTTGTTAAAAACAGAACAATATAATAGCTTATATAATAGAAAAGATATCAAAGATCAATACGGAAACCAGCAGGGTTATGAGAAAAGAAACAATCTTTATAACCAAAATGAAGAATATGACTCATATGGCAATGTAAAATATAAGAAAAAGTGGAATGACTTATACCAACGATATGAGATTTACGATACTTATGGGAATATGGTAGGTTACTATAAATGGAATGAGTTATATAGACGGTGGGAGTTTATCTCCAAATAAATAGAATGTTATGAAAAATATACTTTTACTTCTTTCGTTTTTAATGAGCATATTTACTATGCACTCTCAAAATATTCAACAATTGGAAGCTAAACCTTCCTTTAAAGGGATAACTATCGGAATGCCAATATCTGAAATATCTAATAAATTGAGTTTTGAGAAAAGTTCAAATGGTTACTCTATTTACAAAGTGACAGATGCTTATTATTATAGCATTTTTAATGTAACTATGAATTATGTAAGAGTTATCGGTTTGAATGGAAAGGTACATGCTATAGAAGTGATAAAAATGGTTAAAGCTACGAATGAACATGCTACAGTATTTGACGCAAGTGAACTGGATGTTATTCAAGCAGGTCTGACCAGATTATATGGTGACCCCCAATATAAGCTAACTGAAAACAATTCCCAATATAATAGAATAGGAGTACAGTGGATTTCTAATAGCAAGGAAGCTAACTGTTTTATTGACTTTTATGGAACTTTTGTCGGATATAAACTACAGTTCTCTTTATGTGAACATAGTGAGGATTTTTAGTATTAAACATACGTTTTATAGTAGCGGGACGAGGATGTTTTCTTGTCCCGCATTTTTACCCTACGTGTAGTTATTAAAGTAAGTAATAACAAATATTTGAACAACTAAAATTGGAGTTAAGACGTGTAAATGCTAAACAATACAAAAACACCCAATTTTACATTAACGGGTGTAAAATTGGGTGTTATTTTTGCAAACTATTGATTTTCAATGTTTATTGCGGTGCGTACGGGACTCGAACCCGTGACCCCATGCGTGACAGGCATGTATTCTAACCAACTGAACTAACGCACCAGAATTTCATTTCTTAATTGCTGTCTCTCTCGATTGCGGTTGCAAAGGTAGCTGTTTTTTTTATATCTGCAATAGCTGAGAAAGATTTTTTTCATCTTTCTCATTCATTTGTTGATTATAAGTAGATTATATCTATCTTTGTGACACAATTTATAAAGCAACAAAAAGAAACATGAAAGATACACCTATCAAACGGCATCTAATTGATGAAACTATCGAAGAATTTCAAATTACAGATTTCTCAAAAGCAACCATTCGTGAAGTAAAAGCCATAGCAGCTAAAGCAGAAACAGCATCCGGAGTCGAATTTATAAAAATGGAAATGGGCGTACCGGGTCTCCCCCCTTCTACTGTAGGAGTAAAAGCCGAGATAGAAGCATTGCAAAATGGAATAGCCAGTTTGTATCCCGATATTAATGGACTACCGGAACTAAAATCGGAAGCCTCCAAATTTATAAAAGCATTTATCGATATAGATCTCAAACCGGAAGGTTGCGTACCTGTCACGGGATCCATGCAAGGTACTTTCGCATCTTTCCTTACTTGCAGTCAATGTGATGAAAAAAAAGATACTATTCTGTTCATAGATCCTGGCTTTCCGGTCCAAAAGCAGCAATTGGTGGTCATGGGACAGAAGTACGAGACATTTGATGTATACGATTATCGGGGAGACAAATTAAAAGAAAAACTCGAGAGCTACCTGAAAAAAGGAAATATTTCAGCTGTTATATACTCAAATCCGAATAACCCCAGCTGGATCTGTTTAAAAGATGAAGAACTGAAGATCATCGGTGAACTAGCCACCCAATATGATGTAATCGTCCTTGAAGATTTAGCTTATTTTGCCATGGACTTCCGCCAAAATCTGAGTACTCCGTATCATGCACCTTATCAGCCTTCGGTGGCACACTATACAGATAATTATATTTTGCTTATATCCGGTTCCAAAGCCTTCAGTTATGCAGGCCAACGTATTGGTGTCAGCTGTATTTCTGATAAATTATACCATCGCCATTATCCCGGATTCGATAAACGCTACGGAGGCGGTACTTTTGGCACTGTATTTATCCATCGTGTGCTTTATGCCCTCTCTTCAGGGACGAGCCATTCGGCACAATTCGCCATGGCAGCTATGATGAAAGCAGCGAACGAAGGTAAATACAATTTCCTGAACGAAGTGAGGATATATGGTGAACGCGCCCGTAAATTGAAAGAAATATTCTTGCGTTACGGATTCCATCTGGTATACGACAAAGATCTTGAAGATCCTGTTGCCGACGGTTTCTATTTCACCATAGGCTATCCGGGAATGACAAGTGGAGAGCTGGCAAAAGAGTTGATGTATTATGGGGTCAGTGCAATTTCCTTGGTTACTACAGGTAGCCAACAACAGGGACTACGTGCATGCACTTCCTTTATCAAAGAGCACCAATATGCTCAACTGGATGAAAGAATGAAGTTATTTGCCGAAAATCATCCTATATCTTAAAAAGAGCACACTAAATCGAAAAAAAGAGGAATATTGTTTGTTCGTGTAAAATAAATCTTTAAATTAGGGGCATGAACATCAATACTGACATATTTAAGATACAATCGAATAATGTAATGCCGTCGAGAGGAAAGATTCTGATATCAGAGCCTTTCCTCCACGATGTAACTTTCGGAAGGTCAGTAGTATTGCTTGTTGATCATACTGAAGAAGGAAGTATGGGATTGATTATAAATAAACCACTCCCATTGATGCTCAATGATATCATTAAAGAATTTAAATATATAGAAGATATTCCGTTACACAAAGGAGGTCCTATCGGAACTGACACTTTGTTTTATCTGCATACTTTACACGAAATACCCGGAACCCTTCCGATCAACAATGGATTATATCTCAACGGAGATTTCGATGCTATCAAGAAATACATTTTACAAGGAAACCCTATAAAAGGAAAGATACGCTTTTTCCTCGGATATTCCGGCTGGGAATGCGAACAACTGATTCAGGAAATAAAGGAGAATACCTGGATTATTTCAAAAGAAGAAAATACCTACTTAATGAATGAAGATATAAAAGGTATGTGGAAGGAAGCCTTAGGGAAATTGGGCAGCAAGTATGAAACCTGGTCCCGCTTCCCGCAAGTTCCTTCTTTAAACTAAAATTATCGTTTGGGATTCATACATTGCACAAGCACGGCATCTTTATAACCTTCGTGTGTTAACAGCCATTCTTTCAATACTCCACATTGGGTAAATCCACAAGAATTGAACAATCGCAAACTGGGTTCATTATCCACAGCTATATGAGCATACAATTGTTTTATAAATAAAAAGTTGAAAGCATATTCACAAAGCAGTTTCAATGCATCGGAAGCATACCCCTCCTGTCTATAATTGCTGTGAACGGCAATTCCGACTGCCCCTCTTGAATGTAAAGGTACAAAATCAGTTATATCGACCGTACCCAAAGTACAATTATCTTTCCGACGCATAATCATCAGCCGCAACTGTTTATCGGCAAACATGTCACTTTGCGATCCTTCAATATACTGTTTGAGTACAAAACGCGAATAGGGAACTGTAAAACTACTGATATCCCACATAGAAGGATCATTTTCCATTTCGTACATAAGATCCAAATCCTCCGGTTCCACTGCACGGAGATATATTCGCTCGTTGGCTAAGAAAGATTGCTTCATCATTTATTCTTTATCGATATGCAGTTCGGCACGCAATCTTTTTTCTCCCGGAAGACAGAAAAAAGAGGCTGTCAGTCCTATAAGTGCACATAACGCACCTGTACTACTAAGTGTAAAGTAGTAACCGGCCAGATTAAACACCACTACAAATTCCAGTAAAGCCAGCCGAACAGCCCCCCAAAGCATATAACGGCTCAAGGCCACCGGAAACGTCAGCTGATCTATTTTCTTTGTCAGAACAAAACTAAATAGTTTAAGAGAAAGAGGTATACAGACGGCAGTCATCAAAATACCTACTGTTTCGAAAACATAAACAGCCCGTACATTGTCTGCTTTTATTCCTACAGGCAACACGCCGGCTTCTCCCAATAGCACCAACAATAACGGAATAATCCAAAAAGAAATATACTGTACCTTCTGGCTTTTCACAATGCGTTTTATTTGCTCTTCCATTTATATATAATGATTATCAGTTAATGGTAAGTTTCCTTTTAAACGGTTCCGGTAAAAGTCGTACGGTTCACAATACTTCTACCCAACGTTATCTCGTCTGTGTATTCCAGCTCGTCACCAATGGATACCCCACGGGCAAGTACGCTCAATTTGACACCCATTTTCTCAAGTTTACGGTAAATATAAAAATTCGTGGTATCCCCTTCCATGGTTGTGCTTAGAGCAAGAATCACTTCATTTATTCCCCCTTCGGTTACCCGGCGCACCAGACTTTCTATCTGCAGATCGCCCGGTCCTACCCCATCCATCGGTGAAATCACCCCCCCCAAAACATGGTACAACCCACGATATTGTTGAGTGGCCTCTACGGCCATCACATCCCGTATATTCTCCACTACGCAGACCATAGACGCGTCCCGCTGCGGATTTGCACAAATCTGACAAGTTTCCGTATCAGATATATTATGACACACCTTGCAATATTTCACCTCATGCTTTAAAGTTATAATAGAACTTCCGAAAGCTTCCACCACAGAGGTATCCTGACGCAACAGGTGAAGCACCAGTCTCATAGCTGTTTTCCGTCCGATACCCGGCAATTTAGAAAACTCTCCGACGGCCTTTTCAAGTAACGTCGATGGATATTGTTGATTCATGTACAAACAAGTATATCTATTTAATTATCAATAAAGTATATACCAGTAAAAAAGTTGCAAACCTATTATAGAAAGGACTCCAACCCCATAAAGCCACTGTATACTTTATGGAGTACAAAGATACGCATATTTTATAAATGGCAAATCAGGTGTTAATAAAATAGGCTATTTATCGGTCATCTTGTTCATTGCTCCTGCTACAACAATACAGTCGTCTCCTGATTGTTGAACAATCAAGTCTACATTTTTGTTATTATAGCTAAAAAACTAAATTTATGGACTTAAAAAAGACAACTTTCTACTTATTTACGCTCTTTAGTTTGATGTTAATTTCCTGTAGCAACGATGATGAAAACAAAAATGATGCGCAGGTAACAGTTACTGTAGTCAGTGCTGATGGCAAACCTCTGCCCAACGAAATTGTGCAAATGTTCGATGAAAAGACTTATGAAGAGTTCAAAAAAGACAATCGAACAACTCCTACGGCATATGCATTAACTAACTCCACCGGAGTTGCCACTTTCATTTTTACTTATGATAAGTGGTTCGAATCAAACAAAGACCGATTTTTCACTTTCGCTGTCCAATATGGCAGTGGTACAGAAAATTATGAAATATGGTCTGCAGGACGTACCGTACGCCCAGGTTCAGTTACACAAATCGAGTTGAAACTTAAGCCTTTATGAACGAAAAACGGTTTTATAAGCAAATCGCGGGTCATGCCCCCACAGAGTGACTTATAAAACCGCCTTTTTGATTTTATCTTCAGTAGATTCCCTTTTCTACAGGTATCGCACAACTCAGGATAGAAACCATATTTCTTAACCAGTTCTTGAAACTTATTATGCTCCTCCGATTTATAACTATTCCGAAATGAACTGAATTCCGGTTCAATCGCCCTCTTGGGTATTCCTTCATAAGTTCTAAGAAAGAAAATAAAATATATCTTATCCCTCAAAAAATAAAACGATGCAAAATATCATTATTACATTTATTGCCTTTTTTGTACTCAGATTACTTTCCTTATCCTACTCCATTCGTAACGAGAAACGTCTTCTGAAAAGTGGAGCGGTACAATATGGTAAAGTCAATTCGCTATTACTGACATTAGCACATATCGTCTACTATTTTTCGGCCCTCTATGAAGCATACACTTCGGGAACTACCTTCAACTACTTCTCTGTTTGTGGTGTTTTTATAATGGGCTTTGCTTATGCTATGCTATTCTATGTGATCTATAAACTCCATGATGTATGGACAGTAAAACTTTATATCATTCCCGATCATCGCATTGAAAAAAGCTTCCTTTTCAGAACAGTAAGACACCCCAATTACTATCTGAATATCATACCTGAACTAATTGGAGTTGCTTTACTCTGCAATGCCTGGTATACATTACTCATTGGACTCCCTATCTACGCTTGTTTGCTCGCTATACGTATCCGACAAGAGGAAAGGGCCATGAAAGAACTATTGGAGAATTAAGTTTCTACATTTGTATTTGGAGGAAACATTTTCATCATATAATAGAACTGGATAGGTCTCACCACAGATTACACGTAACACAGACAAATAATTTATTTCATTGAGAATTAGATTAAAGAATCCGTGTTAATCCATGTGATCCGTGGTGAATTCAAAACCACTCCGGAAAAAACATTCTGTCTCAAGCCGGTATTTGAGCTATCCTTTATCCACTATTATTGTTTAATTTTGCCGTACTAATTATCAAGCGCTTAACTATCATGAAAACAACATCAAAAATTTGTCACAATTCTTGTACTATTAGCCGGCATTGTCCCTGTCTATGCCATCATGAACATCGTATTCGATCCTAATGGCGATGGAAATCTGTTAATAACACTCGGCACTCTGACACCTATACTGGGTGGCCTTTTGATGGGATATGCCTTCAAAGACAAATATCAAATTTTAATTAGCAATCATCGTTTGCAAAATAAGTGTTACCTTTGCGCTCGTTATGATGATACTTGCCACTATTGTATGCTACTTTGCCATTCTCTTGCTGATAGCCCGTATCACCGGACGGAAAGGAGGTTCGAATGCAGCGTTTTTTAAAGGAGAAAACCAGTCTCCATGGTACGTCGTTGCTTTCGGAATGATTGGCGCATCTATTTCGGGAGTAACCTTTGTATCCGTACCGGGCATGGTAAAGGCGATGGATATGACGTATATGCAAACCGTATTCGGCTTTTTCTTCGGTTATCTGGCTGTCGCCCATATACTCCTCCCACTCTACTATAAATTCAACCTGACCAGTATATACACTTATCTGGATACCCGTATCGGAAAGCGTGCCTACCGTACAGGAGCCTCTTTTTTCCTTCTTTCGCGTATGCTGGGCACAGCTGCAAAACTATACCTTGTCTGTCTGATTCTATATACCTACGTATTTCGTGATATGGGTATCCCATTCTGGAGTATTGCTGCCGGATCGGTAGCTTTAGTATGGATATACACTCACAAAAGTGGCATTAAAACAATTGTCTGGACGGATACTTTACAGACTTTCTGCCTGATCGCCGCACTGATCAGCATCCTTGTTTTTGTCACTGCAAAGTTAAATCTTGACTTCAGCGGAGTTATACAAACAATCAGCAGCAATGAACACAGTCGCATCTTTGTATTTGATGACTGGATGTCGCGCCAGAATTTCTTCAAACAGTTTCTAAGTGGGATTTTTATTGTTATTGTCATGACCGGACTCGATCAGGATATGATGCAGAAAAACCTTTCCTGCCGTAGTCTGCGTGACGCGCAGAAGAACATGTATTGTTATGGCTTTGCATTCGCTCCGCTCAACCTGCTGTTTCTGGGGCTTGGCATTTTATTACTGGTCCTTGCTCAAGAGATGCAGTTGGAACTTCCGGCTGCCGGTGACGACATCCTGCCGCTGTTTGCTACCCAGGGTTATCTGGGCGAAGGAGTACTTATCCTATTTACAATCGGTATCATTGCCGCCGCTTTCAGCAATTCGGATTCAGCCTTAACCGCCATGACAACGAGCTTTTGCATCGACTTGCTCGACACAGGCAAAGACACAGAGGAAGAAGCCCGTAGAAAACGAAACCGGGTACATATAGGACTATCCGTCCTACTTATTTTCTTTATCTGCCTTGTCGATGCATTGAATAACCAAAGCGTCATCGATGCTATTTACATCATAGCCTCCTATACATACGGACCTCTTCTGGGAATGTTTGCTTTCGGATTATTCACCCAACGAAAAACAAACGACCGATGGGTACCGTTTATTGCGATAGCTTCACCACTGATTTGTTACGCAGCCGATAGATTTGCCCGGCAGGAAACCGGCTATCAGTTCGGATACGAATTATTGATGCTGAACGGCATCCTTACTTTTGCAGGAATGTGGATCGTATCAAAGAAACAACTAAAAAATGAATTTTAAAACCAACAAGAAATATGGAAATAACCAATGCTGAATTTGTAATTAGTAATACGGACGTGAAAAAATGTCCGGCAGGCACTTTCCCCGAATATGCCTTTATCGGCCGATCCAATGTAGGAAAATCCAGCCTCATCAATATGCTGACCGGCCGAAAGGGGCTGGCCATGACTTCCGCTACTCCCGGTAAGACCATGCTTATCAATCATTTTCTGATCAACAACAGCTGGTACCTGGTTGACTTACCCGGATACGGATATGCCAGACGAGGTCAGAAAGGACAGGAACAGATACGCACCATCATCGAAGATTACATCCTCGAACGCGAACAGATGACCAATCTATTCGTATTGATAGACAGCCGTCTGGAACCCCAGAAAATAGATCTTGAATTCATGGAATGGCTGGGTGAGAACGGCATTCCTTTTGCCATTATCTTCACCAAAGCAGACAAACTGAAAGGGGGACGACTCAAAATAAATATCAGCGCTTACTTGAGAGAATTACGGAAACAATGGGAAGAACTCCCTCCCTATTTCATCACTTCATCAGAAGAGCGCCTTGGCAGGACAGAGGTGTTAAACTACATCGAGTCAATCAATAAAGAACTTAATTCAAAATAAAAACAAGGATATCAAATGAAAAGAAAACTATTATCATTCGCAGTTCTTATCACACTACTGCTTGTACCGACCGTAAACCGTGCACAATCTATCAAGGACTTATTCAATAAAGACAATATCTCCAAAGTTGTCAACGCTGTCACAGGACATACCGAAACAGTGGATATGACCGGGACCTGGCGTTATACCGGCTCGGCCATTGAGTTCGAGTCTGAAAACCTGCTGAAGAAAGCCGGAGGAACAGTCGCTGCTTCCGCTGCCGAACAAAAGCTGGACGAACAGCTGGCCAAAGTCGGTATTAAAGAAGGGCAACTGAGTTTTACATTCAATGCGGACAGTACTTTCGTAAGCACTTTAGGCAAACGCAAGCTGAACGGAACCTACTCTTACGATGCCGGCACCCAGATGCTCCACCTGAGGTATATGAAATTAATCCCCATGAATGCAAAAGTCAATTATACCACTCAGCAGATGGATCTTCTGTTCGAAGCAGACAAATTGCTGAAGCTAATCACTTTCTTATCCAGTAAGAGTAGCAGTGCCACCCTCAAAGCCATCAGTTCATTGGCAGATAGCTATGACGGCATGATGCTGGGATATGAATTGAAACGATGAAAGGTTCTGAACGATGAATGATCGGCGGTGATCATTCATCGTTCAAAACTTTTCATCGTCTGTTCTCCGTCAGGATACAACCATCCATCATCCGCACAATACGGCCTGCCTCCCGGGCATTTTCTTCAGAGTGAGTTACCATCACGACTGTAGCTCCATCTTTATTTAACTCCTTCAATAAAAGCATCACCTCGTTGCCATTGGTAGAATCGAGGTTACCCGTCGGTTCGTCAGCCAATATAATTTTCGGGTTCGTCACAATAGCCCGGGCAATAGCCACACGCTGTTGTTGACCTCCGGAAAGTTGTTGAGGATAATGTTCCGTACGATGGCCTATCTGCATCCTTTCCAACGCTTTATTCACTCGATCTACACGCTCACGAACCGGCACACCGGCATATAGCAACGGTAATTCTACATTCTCAAATACAGTCAGTTCATCTATCAGGTTAAAGCTCTGAAATACAAAGCCGATATTGCCGTTCCGCATGTCTGTACGATCATTTTCCGAGTAGCGGGAAACTTCTTTACCGATGAACCACAACTCACCGGAAGTCGGATTGTCCAATAGTCCCAGTATATTCAGCAAGGTCGATTTGCCACATCCTGAGGGTCCCATTATAGCTACAAATTCGCCTTCCGATATATCGATACTGATTTCATTCAATGCAATAGTCTGTACACTCTCTGTACGGAATATCTTAGTCAATCCAATTGCTTTTATCATAATCTCCAACTATTTATTATTCATATCTCAATGATCTCACCGGATTCTGTGAAGCCGTCCGCCAGGTTTGTCCGATAACAGTTAATAACGTAATCCCCGCAATAATCAGTCCGCCCCCCAAAAACAGCCACCAGCTCATAGTAGTCCGGTAAGCAAACTCATCCAGCCAGTGATACATAAAAAGATAACCCAACGGACAAGCCGGCACGAAAGCAATGCCCACCCATTTCAGATATTCCAGACAGAACATTTTTACGATCCCACCGGAATGTGCTCCATTCACTTTTCGAATCCCTATTTCCTTCGTTCGCTGCCGGGTAGACAGCGTTACCAATCCGAAAACTCCCATCATGGCAATCACAACGGCAAGGATCGTAAACGCAAGTAACATCCGGCTCTGTTGTCTCTCTTGTTCATAGTTCCGGTTTAAAGCATCTGAGAAAAACTTATATTTAAACTCCTTTATGAAAAAGGGGGCCATCTCCTCAAACTTCTTTTGTATGAAGTTCAAGGTTTCCTGTTTATGTTCCGGAGCTATTTTGATATGTATATTCCCCAAACATTCGGGACTATACATCAAATATGCCGGCTTTATCTTCTGTCGCAACGACTGGAAATTGAAATCCTGTACCACTCCTACAATCCGTTTTTTATTTGTGCCTACTCCAAACCCTCCGCTTATCTCCATACCTATCGGATCTGCTACCTTCATAGCCTTCCGGGCCGCTTCATTAATAATCACCGGAAAATCGTACGTGCCACTGAAGTAGGCTCCTCCATCCGCCTTCAAACCCTCTCCTTTCAGAAGTTTTAATCCGAATGTATTCACAAAATCACCATCCGCCCAAATACACATCATTCGTAAAGAGTCAGTCTCTCCTCTTTCGTCAGTCCACCTCAATACATCCCCCTGACTTTTGTCCCCTTCCAGATAATCAGTAATTTCAGCTCCCATCGAGACGCTGCGTACATTCGGATTCTTTAATATTTCCTGCTTGAACCCGTCCACATTATACCACAGACCTGTATAAATGGAAACAACATTTTCTTTTTCCAATCCCAGGTCCTTGTTTTGCAAATAGTTCAGTTGTTTAAACACAATACCGGTACACAGCAACAACGTGATTGCTATGACAAACTGCACACAGAGCAGCCCCCGTATCAAGCCCCCCTTTTTCCCGTTCTTCTGTCCTCCTTTAAAAGCAATCAAAGGGTTAACCGCCGAAAGATAGAATGCCGGATAGCTGCCCGAAAGGCATCCCACACCGATAATGCCCAAAACAACGTAGACTAACACACTCCAACTTGCCTGCAACGTGATGTCCTTATCCATTATCCGATTAAAGACCGGCAACAGCAGTTCGGTCAAGGCCAGCGCCAATATCAACGAAATGAATGCTTGCACCAAACTTTCAGAAAGAAACTGAACGATCAGCGTTTTCCGCTTGGCCCCCGTCACCTTACGCACTCCGATCTCTTTATATCGTAATGCGGCACGTGCAGTCGACAAAGTGGTGAAATTGAACGCTCCCATAAATATAATCAATACGGCCAAGATTATAAACAGATAGATGGAGGCCATACTACCATGATTCTTAACGGAAATATCAGCAAAATCGGTCTTTAAATGAATGTCCCTGAGCGGTTGGAAACGGAGCAGACGTTCCGTATGTGTGTGTTTACTCAGTATACGACTCATCCGCACCCGGTCGGAGTCGGACACAGATGTCCCGGGACGCATTTTCACATACACCATCGCATCCCGAACATCCCAAAGAGAAGACATCCGCACGATGTTGACATCTATCTTGTCAAAAAAAGACTGCCCTACAATCGCATCAAACTGAATATGGCTTTTACGGGGTACTTTCACCACCCCTACGATCCTCAATACCGACTCGCCATCCATTCCTCTGTTATACATTACTTCTTTCCCCACCGCCGGTTCATTCCCAAAAAACTTTTTAGCCAGCGTCTCAGACAAAACGATGTGATTGAATCCCGATTTCAGCCTGCCGGGATCTCCCTCTACCACAGGAAAATGGAAAACATCAAAAAAGGCCGTATCCACACGCATCCAATTGAGTGACAAAAATTTATCACCCGACCTCAAAGAAGTCATATCGATATTCCCAAGATAAGTGGCTTCTTCCACCTGCGGAAACTCTTTACGGAAAGCATCTGCCAGAAGTTTCGAAGTATAAGGATTTTCAGTCACCTCTCCGCTTTCGGAGCAATTCGCTTCAATCACCCTGAAAATTCTACCTGCATCCGGATTGTGATCTTCAAAAGTAAATTCATCTATCACCCACAAGTAGATAAGGAAAGCCGCTGCCATCCCCCATACAAATCCAAGTATATGAATGCTTGAAAACAGAAAGCTCCGTTTGATCAGACGAAGAGCAACTTTAAAATAATGGTTTATCATCATAGCGGTCAACTTATTTAACGGTCATCAAAATCAGATCGGTTTCATTAAACTCTCCAAGCTTGTCATTTCCCCGCAGCTGTATCGGATAGTATTTTTCCAAAACAGCTTTTCCGACAACAAAAGCAGGATCCCCATTCAGATTCAAGTTGGGCCAGAAGGGTAAATCTCCTTGTAGACCGGCAGCTATCAGCGGTGATTCCGGATGTCCCCCACCGGTAACTTCCGGCAAAGAAAAAAACTCTCCGTTCCGCTTGTTATAGACCAAAGAATAAAGTTGCACTTCCCCCTTCCTACGGGCATTTTCACTATCGTACCCTTTATCGACATTCAAAAAGAGGAAATGATCCGTCTCCATACACGAAGTTACAAAATATGAACTCCGCACATTGCCCCCTCTAGCCACGTCGGCCCCTGTAATGCGGGATAATGAACCGAAATCAAGTTTATAAACGACCTCCAGTGTCGAGGCATCCTTCACCCTGTAGATCTTATTGCCGTATGCATGATAAAACAGTGTTCTTCCTCCCACATGATACACAATGTCCCGTTCAGCCTCAAAAAGACGAGGTTTATAACGTTCGGAATTTCCCAAAACAAAGTGACAGAGAGTATCCCCCTTCATCCCGAATGTATAGAGTTCATCCGAATGTCTTACCGCCATTCCGTATCCTCCAGGCATTGAAAACAGATAGCTGTTTCCTATAGGCAGTCTGTTTCGGAATGTCTTAAGCTCCGCCGGCTGAGAAGAAGCCATCAGTCCGGCCAAAGAGGCGACTACCAGATAAGACCTCCGTTTATCTGTATTATAGCACGTAAAGCGTAATTGTTTCCTTTCAGAATCATAATAAAAGTTCTGCATCAAGTGTCCCCCTCCTATTCCGACGCCACCGCCCGGCGTGTGTATCACCTGTAAATCCGATCGAATAAGCAGTCGTTTCTTCCTCAGGTCCTTATCCAACAGCCACACACCCTCTTCATCAGGCATCAGAAAATCATCACCGGCAGCAATCAGGGATGTCCAATCATCATTGGCTTCCATGATCCTGTATTGCACCTGCTGCCCGAGATCAGTCAGTTTCATTGGGCGAACGTTTCGCAATGCAGACTCCACGTTCAAAACAATCATTCCATGATCTGTGATGTGAGAATCATATTTAATTCCAGAAGGGGCCTGATAGTCTTCCGGAAATACCTGTAGAGAATCGTTATCTCCCCATCCGGCAAGCGAGTCTTCCACGCCGGCCGCCGGAGTTGCACTTTTAGCAAACTCCCTCCGCAGCTCCTCCTTACTCACCCCCGGATTTTTATTACCACAAGCCGACAGGCACAATCCTCCCATCAAAAGTAAATTCCCCCAATAATAATATCTTTTAATCATTACCTTTCACTCCCCTTTTTAAAAAGCCTGTTTAAATTTTCCTTGAATGAATTTTATACGAGTTTTATCGAGAACAGATCTCAAAACAATCCCGGACCGGATTTAACCGAGCCCTGAGACTATCCATATTCCGTTTTATAAGCCGAGTTGGCGGAAGTAGTGTTTCAGCATCGTGTATCGTTCATTTTAGAGTGATTATAAGTGACGTAGTCTCTTTCTCGGTACCCTGTAAAGCAGGTATCCGCTTGAATACTTCAGGAGAAGATTTACTTAATTTCCACCCGGTTGTAAATGTAGCAAGCTGCTCCTCAGAAAAACCTTTCCGGGGCCAAAACGGAATGCCGTCAGGAAGATCAGGCTCCGGACAGGGATGAACCGTTTTTTCAGCCTGCGGTAAGGAGAAAAACGCTTTAGACCGTTTGTCATATATCAGCGAGTAAAGCGTTACTTGCTTCTTGTCGCGTGCATAGGGACAGTCATATCCTTTTTCTACATGCATGAATACGTAGCTGTCGGTCTCCACCCAATCCGACAGGAAATAGGCATTGTCCACATCGGCACCGCCAACCACCTCTTCTCCCGTAGCCCGATGCAACGTGCCGAAATCGAGTTCATAAACCGGTTCCAGGGTAGAGGCGTCTTTCATACGATAAACCGTATTCCCATAAGGCATAATGATCATGGGACAGCCTTTATAATGATAAACAGTCGCTTGTTCTCCCGAACGATATGAACCGTTACCGCGGGGAGGATAGTTTACTTTCTCTCCGATAGTAAAATGACAAAGTGTATCACCCCGCAAATTGAAGGTATAAACGTCGTTCGTAAATCGGGTCCAGGTAGCATACCCGTCTGCCATTCCTAACAGATAATTTCCGGAAATGCCTGCACGTTTATGGATATCGTCCGGTGTCAGAGGCCGGGATGCGCTTAACAAATCTTTCAGAGAAAGCCTGACAAAGGATTTGGGATTCTTTTTATCCCTCTGATCATACAGCACGCCGATCAACGTCCGGGAAGACTTTTCATAATAATCCGGATTGATGTAACGCTTCGTCTGAAAGTTGGTAAATCCATTTTCTTCCGTAATATCCACATCATTGCGAAACAACATCCGAATCATTTTCAGGTTCCCATCCAGCAGCCAGATGCCACCAATCCCCACTCCCAAACAGCCCTCTTCAATCGGTATCAGGCGGAAGATGCCTCCTTTCACATCTTTAAATACCATGAAATCAAGCTGACTGCCCAATTGACTCAACTTCAGCGGACGGACATTCCGCAATGCGGCCTTCACGTCAAGACGCTCCGGATTTCCAGTAAGATAGTTCGCCTGATACCGAATGCCCGGAACAGGAACATACCCTTCCGGATATTCATCCGAAACCGACAATGCATTCTCTTGCCCATGCCGGACACTCAAACTATCCGACTCTCCTTTCATCTCCACCCGGCCACTTGCCGGCCCTTTCTGCTGACAGCTTCCCAGGAGGAGCAGCAGTCCCAACATCCAAGTGCTTTTCATTTTACTTCTGATCATCTTTGCAAATTCTATTTATTAAATAAAAGCAAGAAGTATACCAAACAGACATTCTATTATTTATCAACCTGTTACCGAAAACGGACGATCTGTAATTCGTACGAAAGCGTGCAGTTTTTGTACGATATCGTACACAGATTACCCAAACTTTTTCTCTATCTTTGTCCTGCCAATCAACATACTATACTATGACACTGAAACGAGGCAAAATACTGATAGCCGATGATAATGAAGACATCCTTTTCACACTGAAAATGCTGTTACGCCCCATTGCAGAATCAATCAGCATCACGACCGATCCGAGAGAACTGCTCCCCATCCTGTCACGCACACACTATGATGTCATCTTGCTGGACATGAATTTCAGGAACGATGCTGTCAGCGGACGGGAAGGATTCCACTGGTTGGAAGAGATCCTGAAACTGGATTCGGGAGCAGTGGTAATCTTCATCACGGCTTATGCCGATACCGAAAAGGCTGTACGGGCCATCAAGCTCGGCGCTACCGACTTCATCGCCAAGCCCTGGCAAAACGATAAGATGATTGCAACCGTATCTGCGGCATTGCAACTCAGCTTCAGCCGTACGGAAGTAGAATCACTGAAGGAGCAGAAAGAAGCTCTGACCGCCCCCTCGCCGGAACCGGCCCGAATCATCGGTGAATCGGCCGCCATGCAGGCTATTTTCCAGACCATCCGGAAATTTGCCGATACGGACGCCAATCTGTTGCTTTTAGGTGAAAACGGTACAGGAAAAGATCTGATAGCGCGCTATGTATACGAACAGTCGCCCCGGAAAGGCGAAATATACGTCCCGATCGATTTGGGAAGCATCCCCGAAACACTGTTTGAGAGCGAACTCTTCGGATTCGAAAAAGGTGCTTTTACAGATGCGCGGAAAAAGAAACCCGGAAGGCTGGAGGTAGCCTCGGGAGGTACTCTGTTCCTAAATGAAATTGGCAACCTGAGCCTGCCTTTACAGGCCAAGCTGCTTTCGGTCATCGAACAACGCAAAAGTTCGCGACTGGGTTCCACCACTTCTTATCCGGTAGACGTGAGACTGATATGCGCAACGAATACCGACCTGTATACAGCCATCGATAACGGGCTGTTCCGGCAAGATCTTCTCTACCGCATCAATACGATCGAAATACGTATCCCTCCCTTACACGAACGGGGCAACGACCTTTTCCTGCTTGCCGATCACTTTTTACAACGCTATCGGAAAAAATATAAAAAAGAAGTCCGGGGCATTTCGAAAGAAGCGCGCAGATTGATGCAACTCTATCGTTGGCCGGGGAATGTACGCGAGCTGGAACATGCCATCGAACGGGCGGTCATCCTCTCAGGCAATCCAATGTTGATGCCGGACGACTTCATGCTTCGCACATCGCCTCAGGGACAGGTTTCGGAGAAAGAGAAATACAACCTTGAACGCCAGGAGCGCGAAACCATCAGCGAAGTACTCCGGCTTTGTGCCGGCAACATTACGTTAGCCTCAGAAATGCTGGGAATCACCCGGACATCGCTATACAGGCGGATCGAGAAACACGGATTATAACCTCAAACAGTTACACGACATGAAACAAAAATGGGCGAGGAAACCCCTTATATTGACAGCAGCCCTTTTGATCTGCTGTTACACCACCGTGTGGTTAGGCATGCACGGTTTCTATATCAGCCTGCCGGTATCCGTATGCCTCTTGCTATACACAGCCTACAGAATCTATCGCTACATCCTCCGCTCCACACGTGCCATGGCACAGTTCATCTGGTCTGTCCGCTATTCTGAGTTCCTCTCCTCCCCCGTGCAAAGCGAAGAAAGCCTCCGTTCACTGCCGGCAGAGCTTCTGAACGAAATGAACCAAGCCTTGGATTTCTACAAACAGAACCTTCAGAAGAAAGAAAGCAAACTACAATATTTTCAGGCTCTGGCCAACCACATCGATATGTCCGTATTGGTATATACCCCTTCCGGACGGATCGAGTGGATGAATGAAGCCGCCAAAAGACTGCTCGATAACCACAATCTGAAAAGTATCGATGAACTGAAATACTTTCACAGCGAGCTGCCTGCCCGCCTTTACTCCTTAAAAGCGGGTGACATCGCCGTTCTGCAGGCGAAAAAAGAGGAAGAGACCATCCAACTGGCACTTTCCGGAATGGAGTTTGTGATACAGGGACGACCGCTCACAGTGGCCAGCATGAAAAACATCCATTCGGTATTAGACAGCCAGGAAACCGAAGCCTGGCAGAAACTGATCCGTGTACTGACACACGAAATCATGAATTCCATCACTCCGGTCACGTCTTTGTCCGAATTGCTGGAACATCAGATAGAAGACTTTGACGGCAATGAAGAAGAGCGGGCCGAAATACGCCGGATGTTACAAACCATCCGCCGGCGGGGCGACGGGTTAATTCGGTTTGTCAACAGTTACCGGGAAGTGTCTCACCTGCCACAACCCCTGCTGAAGATATATACATCACAAGAATTACTGACAGGTGTGGTACGGTTGATGTACAGAGAACCGAATGACCTGCACCTGATACTTCCGCCCAAGGGCCAACGCCTGATGGCGGACAAAGATCTGATTGAACAAGTGCTGATCAACCTGATTAAAAACGCCCGCGAGAACGATGCGACCGACATCCGGATCTCAGCCGGATTAAGTTCCGGAGAACGCCCCTATATAAGGATAGAAGACAACGGGACAGGAATCGAGCAAGAGGTGCTCGACCGCATCTTTATCCCGTTCTTCACGACTAAACCCACCGGATCGGGCATCGGCCTGACCATCTCACGACAGATCATGCATCTGCACCGCGGCACCATCACCGTTTCATCCGAACCGGGGAAAGGCAGTATCTTCACCCTCTTGTTTCCGGGCGTATTCTAAAGAGGTGTAGCCATACGGTGCACAGGGTGTAGCCCTAAGCCTTGCATGGCTACACCCTATATACCGGACGGCTACACCCTCTCTGTCAGATGCCTTTTTAATACAATTTCACCGTCATACGACATCATTTATCAAAAAAAACCTTACCTTTGCCACTCACAAAACCATAAAAAGAAATAGAAAATGAAGAAAATACTATTTTTTATCACTATGATGGTGCTGAGCATCGGACTTGCCCAAGCTCAAGGAAAAGCAGAAATAAAGTTTGATAAGACAACCCACGACTTCGGAACGTTCTCGGAAAACAATCCTATTGTGAGTTGCACTTTCAAGTTCACAAATATCGGCGATGCCCCGTTAGTCATTCATCAGGCTGTAGCATCCTGCGGATGTACCGTACCCGAATATACCCAGGAACCTATCATGCCGGGAAAAACAGGTACAATCAAGGTGACTTACAACGGAACGGATAAATATCCGGGACACTTCAAAAAGTCCATAACCCTGCGTACAAACGCCAAGACGGAGATGATACGTCTTTTCGTGGAAGGCGACATGACAGCCAAAGACGCGAAATAAGCAAAAATTAATAACAACAATGAGGAGAATCTTTCGGGATTCTCCTTTTTTTTTGCTTACTTTGAAGCTGTTTTGAGAAACCGACCGTTTGGAAATCTGATAAACTATACATAAACTACAAAAAACAATTATGAAACAAGAAGAAGACAAGTTTACGGGCTTACCCGAGAACGCATTCCGGGAACTGAAACCGGGAGAAGTGTACAACCCGCTGATGAGTCCAAAGAAAACGTATCCGGAGGTAAACCTCTGGTCTGTAGCATGGGGTATCGCCATGGCCATCCTTTTCTCGGCTGCCGCAGCCTATCTGGGACTAAAAGTAGGACAAGTATTCGAAGCTGCCATCCCCATCGCCATCATAGCAGTCGGAGTATCCGGCGCAGCCAAACGCAAAAACGCACTCGGCGAAAACGTCATTATCCAATCCATCGGCGCCTGCTCAGGCGTCATCGTGGCAGGAGCCATCTTCACACTGCCTGCCCTCTATATCCTGCAGGCCAAATATCCGGATATGTCGGTCACCTTTATGCAAGTGTTCATCAGTTCACTGCTGGGCGGTGTACTGGGCATCTTGTTCCTGATTCCTTTCCGCAAATACTTTGTAAGCGACATGCATGGCAAGTATCCTTTTCCCGAAGCGACAGCCACCACACAGGTGCTGGTGTCGGGTGAAAAAGGAGGCAGCCAGGCCAAGCCATTGCTGATGGCAGGATTGATCGGCGGTCTGTACGATTTCATCGTGGCTACCTTCGGCTGGTGGAACGAAAACTTCACCACCCGCGTATGCGGAGTAGGAGAAATGCTGGCCGACAAAGCCAAACTGGTTTTCAAGGTAAACACCGGCGCAGCCGTACTCGGCCTGGGATATATCGTCGGACTGAAATATGCTTCCATTATCTGCTTCGGCTCCCTGGCCGTATGGTGGATCATCGTACCGGGCATGTCACTCTTCTTCGGTGATTCGGTACTGAATCAGTGGAATCCGGACATAACCGCCACGGTAGGCTCTATGAGTCCCGAACAGATATTCAGCCACTATGCCAAAAGCATCGGTATCGGCGGCATTGCCATGGCAGGTGTCATCGGCATCATCAAGTCATGGAGCATCATCCGCAGTGCGGTGGGACTGGCGGCTAAGGAAATGGGCGGAAAGAGTGATGCCGAAAAGAACATTATCCGCACCCAACGCGACCTCTCAATGAAAATCATTGCCATCGGTTCCATTATCACGCTGATTCTGGTGGTGCTTTTCTTCTATTTCGATGTGATGCAAGGCAATCTGGTGCATACACTGGTAGCCATCCTGCTGGTGGCCGGAATTTCATTCCTGTTCACAACGGTAGCCGCCAATGCAATCGCTATCGTGGGCACTAATCCCGTATCGGGCATGACTCTGATGACATTGATTCTGGCATCGGTCGTTATGGTGGCTGTCGGGTTGAAAGGCCCTTCAGGCATGGTGGCTTCATTGGTAATGGGTGGTGTGGTCTGTACCGCACTTTCCATGGCAGGAGGTTTTATCACAGACTTGAAAATCGGATACTGGCTCGGCAGCACACCGGCCAAGCAGGAAGCATGGAAGTTCCTCGGAACCATCGTTTCGGCTGCTACCGTAGGCGGTGTAATGATTATCCTGAACAAAACTTACGGATTCACAAGCGGTCAGCTGGCTGCCCCGCAGGCTAACGCAATGGCTGCCGTCATCGAGCCGTTAATGAGTGGTGTGGGCGCTCCGTGGATGCTCTATGGCATCGGTGCCGTACTGGCCATCGTATTGACGCTCCTGAAAGTTCCCGCACTGGCATTTGCACTCGGTATGTTTATTCCTCTCGAACTGAATATACCGCTGGTGGTGGGCGGTGCGATCAACTGGTATGTGACTACCCGCAGTAAAGACGCTTCACTCAACACGGAACGGGGAGAGAAAGGTACATTACTGGCATCCGGATTCATTGCCGGAGGTGCCCTGATGGGTGTAGTCAGTGCGGCAATGCGCTTCGGAGGCATCAATCTGGTAAATGACGCGTGGCTGAACAACACTCTGTCTCAACTTGCGGCCCTGATAGCTTATGCCCTGTTGATTCTCTATTTCATCAAAGCATCCATGAAAGTAAAATGAAAACATTAATCACATCCATTCTTCTGTTCATGGCTACCGGCTTGTCAGCACAAAAGCCCGTTGAGCTGCCTTTATGGCCCAACGGCGCTCCCAATGATAACGGGCTGAAAGGCGAAGAAGTGATGTCGGCTCCATACCGGCTCACTAACGTCACACAGCCCACCATCACCGTCTATCGTCCGGCGACACCTAACGGCATGACCATCATCATGTGTCCCGGCGGTGCTTACGCTCTCTTGGCCATGGATCATGAAGGACACGACATGGCACCATGGTTCAATTCATTGGGCATCACCTATGTGGTACTAAAATACCGGATGCCTAACGGACACTGCGAGGTGCCTTTGTCGGATGCTGAACAAGCGATACGAATAGTGCGGAAACATGCCAAAGACTGGAATATTCGTACAGACCGGGTGGGCATTATGGGAGCTTCGGCCGGCGGTCATCTCGCCTCTACCCTTGCTACGCATTACAGCAGTGAGGACACACGACCCGACTTTCAGATATTGCTCTATCCGGTGATCACGATGGAATCCGGCGACACCCACGGAGGATCACGCCACAATCTGCTCGGGCCGGACGCAACGCCGGAATTAACCAGAAAGTTCTCCAACGAACAGCAAGTGACGGATCACACTCCGCAGGCTTTCATCACCCTCTCTTCGGATGACGAAGGAGTGCCTCCCGCCAATGGCGTGAATTATTATCTGGCGTTGCAAAAGCATAAGGTGCCTGCCACCCTCCACATTTATCCCACGGGCGGACACGGATGGGGGTTCTATGACAGTTTTGCCTATAAACGCCAATGGACGGAAGAATTAGAGAAATGGTTGCGGGACGGAGTCAGGTTCCAATAGATACAACGAAGGTATTACAAAAACAATCTTTATAAAAATGAAAACAATTCGCACACTTTTATTATGTACCAGCCTATTGGCCGGAACAGTTGCAGCACAGGAGAGCAGCCTGGTGCTGAGTAACGGACTCGGGTTTGTCGACACCCCCTATAAGGCAGGCACCCTGGAAGTAGATGACACAGAAGACCTTATTATCAATTGTGACGAAGTGGATTGTACCACTTTCGTTGAATATGCACTGGCAATGGCCCTCTGCCCGCAGCAAGGAGACGAAATGCAGGAAGGCGATTTCGCCCGCAATTTGCAACGCATCCGCTATCGTGACGGAAAAATAGACGGATACACCTCCCGCCTGCACTATATATCCGACTGGATCAACAATGCAGTCCGCCAAGGCTTGCTCGAAGATGTAACGGCTGCCTACAGCCCCTTCAAACAAAAACTGTCGCTCTCGTACATGAGTACGCATCCGGAACTCTACAAATCGTTGAAAAATTCTCCGGAGAACGTAGCCCAAATGGCAAAGTATGAAAAAGCCTTAAGCGGCAAAGAGGTACACTATCTGCCCAAAGACAAACTGGAACCGGACGGACTGCCTTGGATCAAGAACGGAGACATCATCGCCCTGACCACCAATACTCCGGGACTGGACGTAAGCCACATGGGCATTGCCATTTACATCAAGGGGCAGTTGCACCTGCTGCATGCTTCATCCAAAGAGGGTAAAGTAGTAGTGGGCAAAACCGCACTGAGCCAAATGTTGAAAGACAGAAAATCACTGACCGGCATCAGAGTGCTGAGAATGAAAAAATAATTTGCATAACCTACCTATGGTGAATACGAGTTTTGATATATCCTCTTTTTCTTGTCAATATGAAAGGAAATTAGCGGATTTCATGACAGCACCTTCTGCTTTTAGACAGCAACCGGAAGCGCGGAAGGCGGAAAGCAGGACTTTTCTTCCCGGAAAACCGGACTTTTGTAGCCGGAGAGCCGGGGTCTGACCCGAAAAGTAACCGGATTTCAGCAAAAAGAAGTAAGCATTCGGTCCGAAAGACGTAAGCATTTACAGAATATGCTTACGTCTTTTCAAATTATCTCTATATGTTTTCCTACTTTACATCTATTGTTAGGGTTTCGGAGATTAAAAGAAAAAGATTATTCTCTGGTTGTACTCCCGAAGCAGACAAGTCCGAACTAACAGAAAGAGAGCCACATGCTCTTATTACGCACCTTTTCATTCCGATAGCTTCACAACATCGCCATTATGACAGCCTGCAAAGACATCTGATATCAAAAACAAAATCGCTAACCCGCAAGGAAGGCGACTTTATCCGTTCAGTGCATCATTGGGCGGAAATAGAGCAATCCAGAGAGGTTTGATTATCATTTTGACAAAAGGGCAGCAAGCAACTCCCGGCCCAACCGTTCTTTCACCTCCGCCATATCGATGCTACGGCCAAGTTCTTGCTGAAGCGAGGTCACACCCTTATCAATGAAACCACAAGGATGGATGTAGCTGAAATAACGTAAATCGGTATTGACATTCAATGCCAATCCGTGCATTGTCACATAATGGCTGCTCCTGACCCCTATCGCACATATCTTGCGGGCACGGGACGTATCTCCCTCCAGCCAGACACCGGTCGCCTTCTCCAACCGCCCCGCCACAACACCGTAAGACGCACAGACACGGATGACGGCTTCTTCCAATAAATGCACATACTCCTTCAATCCCAATCCGAACTCTTCAAGATTGAGAATCGGATAGCACACCAACTGCCCGGGACCGTGATAAGTGATGTCTCCCCCACGATCGATATGATAGAGAGTGGCACCGATAGTCTTCAGTTGCTCCTCTCCCAGCAACATATTATTTTCTTTCCCGCTACGCCCCAGCGTGTAAACGTGCGGATGTTCACAAAAAATTATACGGTTCTCGTAACTCTCCCCGTTCTGCTTCGCATGGACAAGGGCATCGAACCATTCCGTCTGGCGGCTCCATGCCTCAGAATATGGAATAAGTTCCCAATCGGTTGTAATTGTTTTCATAAGGACAAAGATAAAAAAATAAAAGAAAATGTGTATATTTGCGTGATTCAAAAAAAGAAAGTAATATGAAGTTTGACTTTCCACAAGTAGATCTTCCGTGCGAGATTTTGGCATGGAATGATGTAACCGAGGATATATTAAATATCTACAAACAATCATGCAGGCTGAAAGCCGGCATCTTTGCTATTTGTACGGAAGGCAAGATGACCGCAACCATTAATCTGATTGACTACGAGATAAAACCGAACGACTTGATCACACTGTTACCGGGTACCATTATCCAATTCCGCGAACGCACGGAAAAAGTACGTTTATGCTTTGCGGGATTCTCATCGGAATGCGTAGAACGCATCAATCTGATAAAATCAATGGTCAGTTCCTTCTCCAAAATAACCGAATGTCCGATTGTAGAGTTGCAGGAGGATATAGCCAGCTATCTGATAGATTATTTTTCTTTGCTGGCACGCGTGACGTGTGACGAAAAATTATCTCTCCCCTCCGAAATGACAGAGGTGTCTTTAAGATCGATCCTGACTGCCGTCGGACTAATCTATCAGAGATACTCCTCGAAAAACCACAATACGAACCGTAAGGAAGAAATCTGCCGCGAACTGGTAGGACTGGTCACGGAACATTACACCGAGGAGCGTCGTGCCCAGTTCTATGCGGACAAGTTGGGAATATCGCTGCAACACCTCAGTACTACGGTCAAGCAGGTGACCGGACGTAACGTGCTGGACGTCATAGCCTACGTGGTTATCATCGACGCGAAAGCCAAACTCAAATCGAGCAACATGACTATCCAGGAAATCGCTTATTCACTGAACTTCCCCAGTGCTTCGTTCTTTGGAAAATATTTCAGGAGATATGTAGGCATGAGTCCGCTGGAGTTCAGAAACAGTTGACGACTTTCTCCGGGAAAGACATTCAAAACCCTTTTTTACCACAGAGGGCAGAGAGTAACACAGAGCAAACTTCAAATTATGGATGACCAACATGAACGCTCTGTGTGTACTCTCTGCCCTCTGTATCCTCTGTGTTACTCTGTGCCCTCTGTGGTGAGTTCGTTTTGAAAGGAATTGTTATTTTCTGGCCAGGCTCAGTGAATTCAGCACGACACTTACACTTGAAAATGCCATCGCTGCACTGGCAAGCATCGGATTGAGCAGCAATCCGTTGACAGGGAACAAGATTCCGGCTGCAATGGGAATGCCTATCAGATTATAGATAAACGCCCAAAACAGATTCTGGTGAATCAGTTTTACTGTTTGCTTGGAGAGTTCGAATGCACGGGGCAGCAACAGCAGATCCGATGTCATCAACGTAACCATCGCCACATCCATGGCTATATCGGTGCCTTTCCCCATCGCTATGCTGACATCAGCCAAAGCCAACGCCTGTGAGTCATTAATTCCGTCACCCACCATAGCAACCGTTTTGCCCTGCATCTGGAGCTCACGCACAAACTCTTCTTTATCATCCGGCAAGGCATCTGCCACAAAGCGGTCGATGCCCAATTTGCCCGATACGGCAAGTGCCGTCCGTTGTCCGTCACCGGTCAGCATGCAAATGTCGATGCCCTGACGTTTCAGTTCCTTCACCGCCTCGGCAGAAGTCGGCTTTATCTGGTCGGCAATGGCGACAACGGCAAGTACCTCTGTTCCACGGCCAAAGTAAACGATACTGTTCCCGTCCGATTCGTATTGCACCATCATCTCGGCAAGTACGTCAGAAAGAGAAGCACTGAAATCTTTCAGCAATTTGTGGCTGCCCACCCAATAAGTGTCACCCTGATATACCACCTTGATACCTTTTCCGGTGATACTCTCAAAACTCTCCAACTGAGCAGGAACTATCTTCTCCACCTCTTGCAGAGAAGAGACAATGGCTCCAGCAAGCGGATGTTCGGATTTAAGCTCGGCTGCCAGCAGAACATTCTTGAAATGCTCTTCCTGTACTTGGGCCCAAAGCCATCCGGAGACAGTGGGATGTCCCTCGGTCAATGTCCCGGTTTTGTCGAGCACCACTACATCGACTTTACGCATCTGCTCGAGGGCAACAGCATCCTTTATCAGAATATGGTTGCTGGCTGCTTTGCCGATGCCCACCATCAGAGCGGTAGGAGTAGCAAGTCCCAAAGCACACGGACAGGCAATGACCAGTACGGATACAGCCGAAAGCAAGGCATGTGAGAAATAATCGGTTCCTCCCACCAACAGCCAGATGACAAATGTCAGCACGGCAATGCACAGCACCACCGGTACGAAGATACCCGTCACCCGGTCTACGATACGCTGTACGGGAGCTTTACTTCCCTGCGCTTCCTGAACCATGCGGATGATGCGCGCCAGCACCGTCTCACTTCCCACACCGGACGCCTTGATTACAAAAGCTCCCTTCTGGTTGATGGTTCCCGCCAGTACCCGGTCACCGACCTTCTTCTCTACAGGAATAGGCTCTCCGCTAATCATGCTTTCGTCTACATAAGACTCTCCTTCAGACAGACGTCCGTCCACGGGAATCTGTTCGCCCGGACGTACGACCACCAGATCGCCGGTTTGCAACTGGTCTATCAGGATGTCTTCTTCGATCCCTTCGCGAAGCACTCGGGCCACACGGGGCTGAAGTCCCATCAATTTACGAATGGCGGTAGAGGTGTTTCCCTTAGCACGCTCTTCCATTAACTTTCCGGTCAGTACAAAGGCAATGATGACTACTGCGGCTTCGTAATAGACGTGCGGCTCAAGTCCGCGGCTATACCAGAACTCAGGGAAAAATGTATTGAAGACACTGAACAGGAATGCGATGGAGGTACTCAGTGCCACCAGCGTATCCATGTTACTCCTCCCCAGACGTGCCTGCCGCCAGGCGTTGACGTAGAAAGATCCACCAAAAAAGATCATTACAGGGAGGGCCAGTATCAACTGGATCTCGTTAGAGAAAGGTACATGCATCAGAACCATAGAAAACAGCAACATGGGAACAACGAAGATCCATGCACCGATAACCTGCCGCTTCAGCAGCCGGTAGTGTTTCTCCTGTGCCTCCTCCTGACGTTCCTCTTTCAGGGCCTCTTCCACTATCAGGTCATAACCTGCGGCAAGTACAGCCGCACGGATCTCTCCGGGGGTCAGCTTGTCGGCCTCGTACGAAACGGACAGTGTGTTTGTGGCGAAGTTGACCGATGCGTCTACCACACCGGCCAGTTTCTTCACTGTTTTTTCCACATTATTAGCGCACCCTGCACAGTGCATGTTCAGTACAGGAAACGCTTTCTTTGTTATATTACTCATAATCTATTATTATATATACTATCTAATAAACAATGAGGTAAAGAACAATGTTCACTTCTTGTCCGTTTCCTTTGCCTCCTTTATGACTACAGCTTCGTATTTAAATTTCCGAAAGCCTTCTTTCAGCTTTTCAACATTTGTCTTCTCGGCATCATAGGTAATGGTAACAGTTCGTTCCTTAAGATCGGTTGTAAAGTTTTTAAGCCCTTTCTCGAACTTGATATTGTTCTTCACCTTTCGTTCGCAGTTGGCACATTCCATCTGTGCCACTTTGAAAACGACAGTACGGAAGTCTTTTGCCATAACGGCCGTCACCGAGAGCAAAGCCACCACCAGGGTAGCAATCATTTTTTTAGTCTTCATAAATGTAAGTATTAGTATTGATAAATTCTGTGATCTGTCACTTTTTATTCTTAATCTCTCGCCAGATTGAACCTGACTCCGATATATCCTTTCGCTCCATGAACCGGCCCCCATATCATGGTCGAGTCAAAACGGTCGCCCCAAGGATCGGCAGCGTCGATAATCGGATTCTTCTGTTTAAAATTAGTCAGGTTTTCGCCCCCGATGTATATCGACCAGCGGCGGAAGTAGCGTGTCACTTGGGCGCTGAGTTGGCTGAAGCCTTTGTAGCGTGCATCCCACGAAGAGGTTCCGTCGGCAAGTGTGTACGGATTGGGCATACGTCCTCCCCCGTTCATCTGCCATGTGGCATCAAACTGCCACAAACCCAGCGGAGTCTGATAAGAGGCAGTGACGAGGCCTTTATATTTTCCCGTCAGGGGCTTCTCCATCAATTGATGATTATAGGTAGTCTTGGCGTCTGTCCAGCGATATGCGGCAGTCAGCGAGAATCCCTGAAAGAAGGGATAAGTGGCCTCCACCTGAAATACCTGTGAGTACGAGCGTCCGTCGAGATTGTAAAAGGCCACCTCGTGCGGATTCGTATCCATATCGACAACGACCTGTTTCAGGAAGTCGGTGTAATAGTATTCCAGGTTCAGGTTCAGCGTCTTCCCGAAAAGCGGGATATATCCCGATATGCTTGCTCCATAATTCCAAGCCTCTTCCTGATCGAGATGATCGGCGATGCTCACCTTGCGGCTGCTTGCCATCAGATAATTATTCTCGGCAAGCACATGGTTGGTGCGATATCCCTTTCCGGCGGAAAGACGGAAATGAACAAAGTCATTGGGGTTGTACTTAATGTGCGCACGCGGAGTCACAAAGAATCCGTACTCACTGCTATGGTCGCCACGAAGTCCGGCCATCAACACGAACTTATTATCCAGGTTGAAGGTATACTGTGCGTAGGCTCCGCCCACCGATTCACGTGCAAAAGCTTTCGTCAACGGTGTTTCAGCGTTATTGGTCAGTCGGTAATGCTGGTCGTATCCGTCATAATTATAGCTGAAGCCTGCAGATAGATTGTGCTCTTTCGTAAATTTGGTTTCGAACATAAGTGAAGCATAGGCGTTGGATTGGTCGACGTTATAGATCTTCCGTCCATAAAGTGCATCCTGATTGTGCAACGTACCGGACAGAATCAGTGCAAGATTGGTATTCTTCTCCTTATTAAATATATAGGCATTCTTGGTAAAGGCCTCGTAGCGCCGGGTGTCGATGTCTATTTCATACCGATCGGCTGCCGGCACGCCGCTATGACTCACCTGACCGCCTTTTCTGCTTTCGTCCAATGCCTTGATGCCTGCCTGAAACACATAATGATCCCCCATATATGCCCAGCGATTCCAGAAGTTATACTGCTCTATCCGGGGAATATCGGCAAAGCCGTCATCATTGCCGTCGTGTGCCTTTGTTTCATTCTCGTAATGCGCCAGCAATGAAGTACTCCACCGCTTGGACAGTTTCACGGTGGCGTCTGCATTCGCTTCATAACGATTGGTAGTACTGGCAAAGAGGTTGGCCGAAACCCAATCGGCCTCAGGCAACTGTGGCTTCTTAAACTCAACATTGATCTGCCCCGTAAGGGCCTCGTAACCGTTTTTTACTGACGAGATTCCCTTTGAAACCTGTATGCTATGCATCCAGGGACCGGGCACATAACCCAACCCATAAGGAGAAGCAGCACCACGATAGTTCGGGATATTCTCGGTCAGCATCTGCACATAGGTTCCGGAAAGCCCGAGCAACTTGATCTGTTTCGCTCCCGTTGCAGCATCCGAATAGCTGACGTCTACCGACGGATTGGTAACAAAACTTTCACCGAGATTGCAACATGCCGCACGGCAGAGCTCGTCGCTGGTAATGATCTCTTCGTTCATCACACTGCTGCGCAACTTCAGCGTACTCAACTTACGGCTGACAATCTGCACTTCACTCAGTTCCATTCCTTCGCGCAGCACCACGTCCAGAACGGCTTTCTTATCGTTCACTTGTATGGTGTCGTTTTCGTAACCTATAAAACTTACGATCAGATGATTGGATTTGTCGGGTTTAGATATGGAAAAAGTACCGTCCTCACGAGTGGCTACCCCACCGGAAATGTTTTTCCAGAAAACGTTGGCGCCTATAATCGGTTCGCCTGCCTGATCTTTCACCGTACCGCTCACTTGCGCCTGTACGGTCAGACTGCCGAGAAGCAGTCCGGTCAATAACATGTATTTCATTAAATTTCTTCGTTTGTCTTTTTTATTCGGTTTATATTCAATAAGAAACAGATAGGATTCACCGCAGACTGCACAGGGTGACACAAGTTACCCGGCTCCAACAATCTACGGAATCAATCCTTAAACGGTGAAAGCCAGTGCAATCTGCGATGCAATCCAAACAATAAAAATCGAAGAAACTAAATAAGCAAAGTAGAATAAAGAGCCAGATAATGCCGGGAACTTGTCTTGGGTGGCGGTATCACATAAGGAGGATCCAACACCTTATCGCGGAAAAGAGCGCATAGCAAGTCCGATACCTGGTCACAAAGCAACAAGCTGACAGGAGCAGGAACAGAGGATTCGAATGCCTGCTTTACCAGATCAAGCTTATAGATGGTCGCCGTACATCCCTCGCCCCGGCATGATTTATGGAACTCAAAGTCAAACTTACCACAGAAGCCGCATTTGTCGGCACAGCAACAATTGGCCGTTTCACAACCACTGCAACAATATTGGGCAACAGAGACTCCCGCTCCTACATATACTATAAGGAGAGAAAGAATAACGGCAAGTATATAGCGGAATCTCTTCATAACGGTTGCAAAGATAAGCAGATTTAACCAGCCTGCCACATTCTTTTTTCTTTTTTTATGCTGTCGATTCACTAATATGAACTATATTTGTCGATAGTGAACGATTATATAAATGTTGAATTTAAAGAAGAACCCCTTATGAAAAAACAATATGTCAGCCTGCTTGCGATAATACTTGCTACAAGTGGCTTTTTATTTTCTTGCGGTGACAAGATGAACAAGAATACCGGTGCACTGGAATTCGACAGTATACAGGTAAACGAAACAGCACATCTCTTCGGAGATACCGCAAAACCGGCATGTAATCTGACCATCAATTTCGCCTATCCGGTGAAGTCGACGGACAATAAACTGAAAGACAGCCTGAACAGCTACTTTATAGCCGCCTGCTTCGGTGAAGGATATATCGGAGAGAAACCGGCGCAGGTGGTCAAGGAGTACACCGAACATTACGTAAAAGAATATCGCACAGACCTCGAACCGATGTATGCCGAAGACGAAAAGAACAAAGAGAGTGAAGGCTCCATCGGTGCATGGTACTCATACTATAAAGGGATAGAAAGCCACGTGCAACTTTATTATAAGAATCTGTTGGTCTATCGCATTAACTACAATGAATATACCGGAGGCGCACACGGCATTTACATGACAACTTTCCTGAATATGGACCTGATAAACCTGCGTCCGCTGAAGCTGGATGATATTTTCACTGGTGATTATAAGGAAGCACTGACGGACTTGCTGTGGAATCAGTTGATGGCGGACAAGAAAGTGACAACGCACGAAGCACTCGAGGATATGGGTTACGGCTCTACCGGAGATATTGCCCCGACGGAAAACTTCTATCTGGACAAAGACGGCATCACCTTTTATTATAATGTATATGATATCACCCCGTATGCCATGGGACCGGTAGAAATTAAGATTCCATACGAAATGATGGAACACATGCTGGGCAGCAACCCGATCATCGGAGAGATGAAATCAAAATAATCTAACTTTATTATTAAAATACAGATATATTACAACCTTATGAATACAACAGAACAAACTTCCTCCCTCCCCTCTGCCGGAGGGGAAAACGGAGTGAAGCTTCTTCTTAAATACTTTCCCGACTTGACGGAAGAGCAACGCAAACAATTCGCTGCGCTTTACGAACTTTACATTGACTGGAATTCTAAAATCAACGTAATCTCACGCAAGGATATCGAGAATCTGTACGAACACCATGTGCTTCATTCGCTGGGTATCGCCCGTGTCATCCGTTTCCGGGCCGGCAGCAGTGTCATGGACCTCGGCACCGGAGGGGGATTCCCCGGGATACCGTTGGCCATTCTTTTTCCGGACACGAAATTCCATCTGGTGGACAGCATCGGCAAGAAAGTACGTGTGGCAACCGAGGTAGCCAATGCCATCGGACTTAAAAATGTCACTTTCCGCCATGCACGGGCCGAAGAAGAGAAACAAACATTCGACTTCGTTGTCAGCCGTGCCGTGATGCCCCTGGCCGACCTGATAAAGATTATCCGGAAAAACATCTCGCCCAAACAGCAAAATGCTCTCCCCAACGGACTTATCTGCCTGAAAGGAGGCGAACTGGAACACGAGGCGATGCCGTTTAAGCATAAGACAAGTATGCATAACCTGAATGAAGATTTCGATGAGGAGTTCTTTCAAACCAAGAAAGTGGTATATGTAACGATTTAAACGATCAAACAACATAGTCATGAAAATTAAGAGATTTGAGTTCAATATGTTTCCCGTAAACTGCTACGTTTTATGGGACGAAACGAACGAGGCAGTCGTGATAGATCCGGGCTGCTTTTATGACGAAGAGAAACAAGCTTTAAAGAACTTCATCGTCACCAACAATCTGAACATAAAACATCTGCTGAACACTCACCTGCATCTGGATCACATTTTCGGAAATCCATTCATGCTTCGCGAGTTCGGGCTGTCTGCCGAAGCCAATCAGGCCGACGAGTACTGGATAGACGAAGCCCCCAAACAGAGTCGCATGTTCGGTTTCCAACTGAATGAAGCACCCGTCCCACTGGGAAAATATCTCCATGACGGAGACATCATCACCTTCGGAAACACAACACTGGAAGCAATCCATGTACCGGGACACTCTCCCGGAAGCCTTGTCTATTACTGCCGGGCTGACAACTGTATGTTTTCGGGCGATGTGCTGTTTCAGGGAAGCATCGGACGGGCCGACCTGGCCGGAGGCAACTTTGATGAACTGAAAGAGCATATCTGCAGCCGCCTGTTCGTCCTCCCCAACGAAACAATCGTATATCCGGGGCACGGAGCACCGACCACCATCGGAATAGAGAAGGCGGAAAATCCGTTCTTCAGGTAAGAGATTATCAACAAACCTTATTATAAATAAATCATTAATAACATGAAAACCGATTTATTAGCCTGCCGCCACATCGGCATCAACAAAGCGGATGCCGAAGTAATGCTCCGGAAAATTGGAGTTGCTTCGCTCGACGAACTGATCGATAAAACCATTCCGGCCAACATCCGGCTCAAAGCACCTCTGGCACTGCCCGCACCGATGACCGAATACGAGTTTGCCCGCCACATCGCTGAACTGGCAGGCAAAAACAAACTGTTCACCACTTATATCGGTATGGGATGGTACAACACGATCACCCCTGCAGTCATCCAGCGAAATGTATTCGAAAATCCGGTCTGGTATACTTCTTATACTCCTTACCAGACAGAAGTTTCGCAAGGAAGACTGGAAGCCCTGATGAACTTCCAAACTGCCGTATGTGACCTGACCGCCATGCCCTTGGCCAACTGTTCACTGCTGGACGAAGCCACCGCTGCCGCCGAAGCTGTGACGATGATGTATGGCTTGCGTTCACGCAACCAGCAGAAGGCGGGAGCCAACGTGGTGTTTATCGACGAAAATATCTTCCCGCAGACCTTGGCGGTCATCACCACCCGTGCCATCCCGCAAGGCATTGAAATCCGTACCGGAAAGTTCCGGGATCTTGAATTTACAGATGACCTCTTTGCCTGCGTCCTGCAATATCCCAATGCAAACGGTAATGCGGAAGACTACCGCGAATTTACCGAAAAAGCACATACAGCCAACTGCAAGGTAGCTGTGGCTGCCGATATCCTGAGTCTTGCACTACTTACCCCTCCGGGCGAATGGGGAGCGGACATTGTATTCGGTACCACACAACGCTTGGGTACTCCCATGTTCTACGGTGGTCCTTCGGCCGGTTATTTCGCTACCCGTGACGAATACAAACGCAACATGCCGGGACGTATCATCGGATGGTCGAAAGATAAATATGGCAAACTCTGCTACCGCATGGCACTCCAGACACGCGAACAGCATATCAAACGGGAAAAAGCGACTTCCAATATCTGTACCGCTCAGGCACTGCTCGCTACCATGGCAGGATTCTATACCGTCTATCACGGACAGGAAGGTATCCGTAACATCGCTTCACGCATCCATAGCATTACAGTTTTCCTGGAAAAGAGTATCAGTAAACTGGGATTCAAGCAAGTGAACAGACAGTATTTCGATACCCTCCGGTTCATTTTGCCCGACAGCGTATCGGCACAGCAGATTCGCACCATCGCTCTGAGCAAAGAGGTGAACCTGCGCTATTTTGATAATGGAGACGTGGGACTGAGTATTGACGAAACAACCGACGTAGCAGCTGCCAACATTCTGCTGTCTATCTTTGCCATCGCTGCCGGAAAAGACTTCCAGAAAGTGGATGACATCCCCGAAGCAACTATCATCAGCGAGGAGTTGAAACGCCAGACCCCTTACCTCACACACGAAGTATTCTCTAAATATCATACCGAAACGGAAATGATGCGCTACATCAAGCGTCTCGACCGGAAGGATATTTCATTGGCACAATCGATGATTTCACTCGGTTCCTGCACCATGAAACTGAATGCAGCAGCCGAAATGTTACCTCTGAGCTGTGCTGAGTTTATGTGCATGCACCCGCTTGTTCCGGAGGATCAGGCGGCCGGATACCGCGAACTGATTCACAACCTGAGTGAAGAACTGAAAGTCATCACCGGATTTGCCGGAGTAAGCCTGCAACCCAATTCCGGTGCTGCCGGTGAGTATGCCGGTCTGCGCACCATCCGTGCCTATCTTGAAAGCATCGGACAAGGACACCGCAACAAAGTATTGATCCCCGCATCTGCACACGGCACCAATCCCGCATCAGCCATCCAGGCCGGATTCACCACTGTAACTTGTGCATGTGACGAACATGGAAACGTAGATATGGATGACCTCCGTGCCAAAGCTGAAGAAAATAAGGATGACCTGGCCGCACTGATGATCACCTATCCCTCGACACACGGTATCTTTGAAACGGAAATCGTAGAGATCTGCCAAATCATTCACGCCTGTGGAGCTCAGGTATATATGGATGGAGCCAACATGAATGCACAGGTAGGACTGACGAATCCGGGATTTATCGGAGCGGACGTCTGTCACCTGAATCTGCATAAAACCTTTGCATCTCCCCACGGAGGAGGCGGCCCCGGCGTAGGCCCGATCTGTGTAGCGGAACATCTGGTACCGTTCCTTCCGGGACACGGACTGTTTGGCAACTCACAGAACGAAGTATCCGCCGCACCGTTTGGCAGTGCCGGTATTCTGCCTATCACCTACGGCTATATCCGTATGATGGGTGCCGAAGGACTGACAATGGCAACCAAGACAGCCATTCTCAATGCAAACTATCTGGCTGCTTGCCTGAAAGATACGTATGGCATTGTATACCGGGGAGCCAACGGCTTTGTGGGACACGAGATGATTCTGGAATGTCGCAAGGTATACGAAGAAACCGGTATCAGCGAAAATGATATTGCCAAACGCCTGATGGACTACGGCTATCATGCTCCTACCCTCTCCTTCCCCGTGCACGGCACACTGATGATCGAGCCCACTGAAAGCGAAAGCCTCTCCGAACTGGATAACTTCGTCCTTACGATGTTGACCATCTGGAACGAAATTCAGGAAGTGAAAAACGGTGAAGCCGATAAGGAAGACAATGTACTGATAAATGCTCCGCACCCTGAATATGAAGTAGTAAGCGATCAGTGGGAACACTGCTATACGCGTGAAAAAGCCGCATATCCGATAGAGAGTGTGCGTGAGAATAAGTTCTGGGTAAATGTAGCCCGTGTAGATAATACGCTGGGCGACCGCAAACTGCTGCCCACATGCTACGGCTGCTTCGACTGAAGTAAGCTAAGCAACAACTGATTCACGATTCACCACAGAGTAGCACGGAGTATCACAGAGTAGAAATCATAAAAGATAAACTCTGTGAGACTCTGTGGTCAATTTAAACTCTGTGAAACTCTCTGTGGTGAATCTTAATATCCTATTCCACGATGGTTATCGTACCGGCTTTAACTGTCTTTTCTTTCAACAATGCGCCTTCCGCTTTATATCCCAAAGCTACGCAACCATAAACTTTGTGATTTTCGGGCACTCCGAGAGAAGTCAGATAGGCCCGTACCTCCGGATCATCACAAGTCGTACCGAGCTGATTGATCCAACAGGAAGCGATGCCCAGTGAAGTGGCTGCCAGAAACATATTCTCGATAGCACAGGCACAATCCATCCCGGCCCACCATTGCTTGGGTTCATTGGACACGATGACCAAGGTTGGGGCATGATAGTAACAGCAATACGTCTCACTGTGCCCCCGTTCCCGAAGATGCTTGTCATCACTTTTGGCAAATGCCCCTTTGATCCGTTCATTCAGTTCCTCCAGTTTCACCGTATTACGGACGGCAGTAAAGTGCCACGTTTCATAATGCATGCCGCTCGGCGCGTAAGCACCCGCTTCAAGGATGGCGTTCAAGTCATCCGCCGGAATCTGCTTTCGATCATACGCACGTACACTACGCCGTGCCTTAATGGTCTCTAAAACTTCATTTGTCTTCATTATCTATTCTCCTGCCAATCGGATTTATCTTTTAATCAACCCAATCTTTACATTCAGTTTGAAATAATACACTCCGTTCTCTCTCTCGAGGAAGCCATACTTGTCTTTATCAACCGATCCCTTTTCGAGACGCGAATTCAGATAAAGAAAGTCCTCAAATGTTTTCTTTTCCGATTTATGATAGCACAGTACCTCACCTTTGCCATCGACCAGCAATATACCCTCAACTGCCGAATCGGTCCCATTGTATATTTTGGCCGGACGCATACCCAAGGCAAGTGCCAGCAGAAACTGCTTCATTTTAAACTCGTAAAAGCCATGCTTGCTGATCAGTTCCTCTTTTATCTTGAGAGGATTTATGATCTTCATCTGTTCGGTCAGTTCACTGACGCGTGTGATGCCGTCCAGGTGCATCATACGCACCATCTCTGCCAGCACACGGGGGAAGTGCAGATCGATCATCAGCAGATTGCAACGGAACACACGGTCCGCTACGTCCGAATACTTCAGCACACCTCCCAGACGCTCGATCATCATCATACGCTCGGCCACCTCCGTGGGTGATTCAGGGAGGGCATTAATCTTATTGACGGTCGGAGTGGCAAACTTGATACCGGACTGCTCCAACTTCAGGTTCGCCGCACGTCCACCATCCAGCAGCGGATTCATCGTACTGAGACGCGAACGGACATTGAAACCCGCCAACGGAGCCTCAGGATGCCAGAAAGCAATCGAGAAGTCGGTACGGTCCTCCGTCCGGGCTTCCAGATCAAAGATACCTGCCTCGTCCAGGAACTCCTCCACCCCGTCGGGTGACGTAACTTCATCCGCCGAAGAATTTTTAAGCGCGTCCAGAATCAGGTCCGCCACTGTTGCAAAGTCCTCACGGGGAATACTTTTCTCCACCTTCTCACCTTCCATCCGGATGACCTCTTCTTCAATATAGTAACGCCGGGTGCCATCATGCTCTTCACGCTGGATCATTGCAATGGGCCGGTACTTTTCATCTTCTTTCTTTGCCTGCGGAGTTCCAAGCGATACTTTTCCATCCGCCAGCAGACGGAAAAAGGCGTACAACTCGCTCCACTCTCTTTTTGTTGCTTCAAATGCCATTCTATCTATCTTTTTTTTATTATTTCGGAGAGGTGTGTCATCATTCATCACAGATTTCCGACGCCCCCCTATCTCTACTATCCATTTCCTTCCTGTTCATCTGTAATGCGGGCAGTCTCCACTTTCTCCAGCCGGGACCTTAAACGGGGCATTGCCGACTGCCGGATACGAAGCGTCATGCTGCAATCCATATCATACGACTGAGACAGAATCTCCGGTTCCTCCTCCTTTACAATCCGCATGACATCGTTCATAAAAGGATACTCGAAAAGTACGGTTACTTCCTCGTCCACAGTTTTCTCTACAATGGTGCAGGCAGCGATGGCCTCGGCGGCGGCGGCCTTATAGGCCACAATCAGTCCACTAGTGCCCAACTTGATCCCTCCGAAATAACGGACCACAATAATCAGTATATCCGTCAGTTCGTTCGAGTTGATCTGTCCCAGAATCGGTTTGCCGGCAGTACCCGACGGCTCTCCGTTATCGTTGGCACGAAAATTCTTCCGCTCGTGTCCCAGCATATAGGCATAGCAGACGTGGCGGGCATCATAGTATTTCTTCTGGTACGCCTCCAGATGCACTTTAATCTCTTCCAAGGTACGAACCGGGAGAGCGATGGCAATAAATTTGCTTCGTTTCTCGGTATATGTTCCCTCCGAGACTTCAGTGATGGTCTTATAGGTGTCTTCTGTCATGATATCCGGAATCTTTTTTTGATGGTTCAAGCTATACCCAGTAATTGTACCTCAAAAATCAAAGTTGAAAAAGCCGGAATCGGGCCACTGGTACGTGTGCCATAGCCCATATTATAAGGGATGTAGACGATCCAGTGATCTCCCACCCGCATCTTTTGCAGAGCAATCTGCCATCCTTCGATAACCTCGTTCAGACGAAAAGCTTCGGGACAGTTCCGCTTCCAGGAATTATCAAATTCACGTCCATTGATAAGAGTGCCCTTGTAATGAACCGACACCACACTGTTGGAACGGGGCGTGGCTGCGCCGGTACCTTCCTCCAAAACCTTATATAATATGCCGCATGGCAATTCGTGTACATCCGCTTCGGTGCGTAATGTCTGCATGAATTGTTCGTTCTGCAATTTGTATTCTTCTTTTCGTCCCATATCTGTTTCCTGATAATAATTACTTCGGCGGCAAAGATACGGAAAAACGTACATATTTGAATAGTCCGGAACACAAAACGAGTTCACCACAAATTACACGGATTAACACAGAACGGCATCAATTTACTGACAACCAACACTTTATCTGTATAATTCCATGCAATTTGTGGTGAATAACGAGTTTGGGTACATCCCCTCCTCTGTTTTCCATACCCAAACACTCCTCAATCCGGTATCGGATCTCTTTTTATTCGAGCTCGTGTATCACCAGCCCGGAACGCAGTTTCGGTTCGAACCAGGTAGTCTTCGGAGGCATAATGTTTCCTGTATCGGCAATATCCATCAATTGCTTCATCGAAACAGGATAAAGTGCCAAAGCCACTTTCATTTCGCCGCTGTCAACCCGTCTGCTCAATTCGCCCAAGCCGCGGATTCCCCCTACAAAGTCAATCCGGCGATCCGAACGCAGATCCTTGATTCCCAGAATTTCGTCCAGAATCAGGTTGGAAGAGATGGTCACATCCAATACACCTATAGGATCATTGTCGTCATAAGTACCCGGTTTGGCTGTCAGGCTATACCATTTGCCATCCAGATAGAGCGCAAAGTTATGCAACGCATTGGGTTTATAAATCTCTTTACCTTTCTCTTCGATCTCAAAATTCTTTCCAAGGGCGGTCAGAAATTCGGCAGGCGTCAAGCCATTGAGATCTTTCACCACCCGGTTGTAGTCGATAATAGTCAACTGGTTGGCGGGGAAACATACGGCCATGAAATAGTTGTATTCTTCGTCTCCGCGATGATTAGGATTCTGCTTTGCCTTTTCGGCCCCTACCAGAGCAGCGGCAGCCGAACGATGATGCCCGTCGGCGATATAAAGTGCCGGCATGGCAGCAAACTCCTTGGTGATGACAGCAATGTCTTCGCTGTTGTCGATCACCCAGAAAGTGTGTCCGAATCCGTCACCGGGAGCAATAAAATCGTATACCGGCTTTTGAGCCGTATACTTGCGGATAATGGCATCGAGCACCGCATTGTCGGGATAAGCAAAGAACACCGGTTCGATGTTGGCATTGTTCACACGGACATGCTTCATGCGGTCTTCTTCCTTGTCACGCCGGGTGAGTTCGTGCTTTTTGATGACACCGTTCATATAATCGGGCACGTAAGCACCCACCACCAGCCCATACTGTGTCTTGCCATTCATGGTCTGGGCATAGATATAATAATTCTCTTTGTCATCCTGCACCAGCCATCCTTTGTCACGGAACAGACGGAAATTCTCTGCCGCTTTCGCATACACCTTCTCATCATGTTCATCTGTCCCGACGGGAAAGTCTATTTCCGGTTTAATGATGTGGTACAATGATTTATCGTTCCCGGCAGCTTCTGCACGAGCCTCTTCTGAATTCAGCACGTCATACGGACGTGAAGCGACCTGTTCTACCAAGTCCTGCGGAGGACGGATGCCTTTAAATGGTTTTATTGTTGCCATAAGAACTGCAGATTACTTATTCACTCTAAACTTTTCACAACCCTCTTTCAGGAAACCCACAATCTGCCGTGCAGCTGCAATACCGGCATTGATATTCGCCTCGGCCGTCTGCGCTCCCATCTTCTTCGGAGTCGAGAAATAACGTCCGGCAAAGAGTTCGGCGAACTTCGTATTGGCCGCAGGCATGATGTCTGTGATGTATTTAAAGTCCGGCCGTTCCTCCATCAACTGGATCAATTCGTCTTCATTGATCACTTCTTTGCGGGCCGTATTAACCAGGATAGCCCCTTTCGGCATATTGGCCAGCAGATCATGATTGATGGAATTTTTCGTTTCGGCTGTAGCGGGAATGTGCAGTGAGACGATGTTACAGGTCTTATAAAGCTCTTCGGCAGAGTCTACGGCTTTCACCCCATCTTTCTCTATCACATCTTTCGGGCAGAAAGCGTCATAAGCATAGAGTTCCATACCGAACCCCTTGGCAATACGCGCCACATTGCGTCCTACATTACCGTATGCGTGGATACCCAGTTTCTTTCCCATCAACTCCGTACCCGATGTTCCGTTATAGAAGTTACGGACAGCATAAACAAGCAGGCCAAACACCAACTCGGCTACAGCATTCGAGTTCTGTCCCGGAGTATTCATCACACATACACCGTGTGCAGTAGCTGCATTCAGGTCTACATTATCGTATCCGGCACCGGCACGAACTACTATTTTCAATTCTTTCGCTGCATCGAGCACCTCGGCGTCGATGATGTCACTACGGATAATAATGGCATTCGCATCTTTCACTGCGTCAAGCAGTTGGGCTTTATCTGTATATTTCTCAAGCAGAGCCAATTCAAATCCGGCTCCTTCTATTTCTTTCTTGATGCCATCCACCGCAATCTTGGCAAATGGCTTTTCGGTTGCAACAAGTACTTTCATTTCTCTTATTCTATTTTGGGAGAATTCACCACAGAGGATACCGCAGACACCAAATGCCGTCATTCAAGAGAGCCCTGTATCCTTTCCGTATGCTCTGTGGTGAAATCACATTATTAATGAAGTTTCTCAAATTCCTGCATGCAGTCAATCAATGCCTGTACGCTCTCTTTCGGCATTGCATTGTAGCAAGATGCACGGAAGCCACCCACCGAGCGGTGCCCTTTGATGCCGGACATTCCTTTATCCGTAGCGAACTTCAGGAAATCGGCTTCCAGATCCTTATATTCCGGTGCCATCACAAAGCAGATATTCATGCGCGAACGGTCCTCCTTAGCAGCTGTCCCTACAAACATCTTGTTGCGGTCTATCTCGGCATACAGCATGTCTGCCTTCTCGGTAGCCCGGCGATCCATCTCTTTGACGCCACCCTGAGCCTTGATCCAGCGCAAAGTCTGCATGGCGGAATAGATAGGCAATACGGGAGGTGTATTAAACATGGAACCGCCGTCGATATGGGTCTTATAATTCAGCATGCTCGGGATGTAACGTGACACCTTGCCTACCGCATCGTCTTTTACTATGACGAATGTAACGCCGGAGGGAGCCAGATTCTTCTGAGCACCGCCGTAGATACAAATATACTTCGAAACGTCCACCGGACGGGAGAAGATATCAGAAGACATGTCGGCTACCATCGGAACCGGTGAATCAAGATCTCCCTTCAATTCCGTACCATAAATCGTATTGTTGGTGGTCACATGGAAATAATCAGCATCAGCAGGTATGGTAAAGTCTTTAGGGATAAACGTATAGTTCGCATCAGCCGAAGAAGCTACCTCAACCACTTCGCCAAAGCCTTTCGCCTCTTTCATCGCTTTTTTAGCCCAAACACCGGTGTTCAGGTAAGCTGCCTTCTTCTCAAGGAAGTTGTAAGGCACCATGCAAAACTGCATACTGGCACCACCGCCCAGGAAAAGTACCGAATACCCTTCGGGGATGTTAAGTATTTCCTTAAACAAAGCAACGGCTTCATCCATAACTGCCTGAAAATCCTTGCCACGATGGCTGACTTCCAACACAGAAAGACCTGAACCGTTGAAATCGAGAATGGCTTTCGCTGTTTCTTCTATTACTTCGCGAGGGAGAATGGAAGGGCCTGCACTGAAATTATGCTTTTTCATTTGATGAGTGTTTTTGGTTATACAATTTCGTTATTTTATGTCTACTGACATGGCGAATTTACGAATTTATTTCCTCTCAACAAACGTTTCCCTGTAAAATTACAATCTTAGAGGGCATTTATCTTACTTTTTAATGGTTTATGCAGGATTTATACACCATTTTGTTATCTATACATGCCAAGATGGTAGAAAAAGTTCAAACTGATATTATTACACGATGTTCTATTCTGAAATGAAAGAGAGAATGACTAAAAAGTGAATATTTATAAGAAAGAAGGACTAAAGCCGGGAAGAGCCGGAAACCGGAAAGCTGTTTCACCACAGATTTCACAGATTAACACAGATTGACGATTGATCTTATCAGCAATAAAGTTGAAAGTGCCGTGCCAATCGGTGTAATCTGTGGTGAATCCGTTCCATGTCAATCTGTGCAACCCATGGTGAATTCGTCATGTGTCAATCGGTATAATCTGTGGTGTCAGTGCCCTGCCGCCTCTATCCGATAAATCCGGTTTAATCCGCCTCCTCGATCACCGTTTTCATCCCTTTGATCTTCTCGCCACGGATCAGAGTCAGCAATTGCTTCATCTTGGGGCGCCGCACGGCAACAAAGGCATAATGATCTTTCACGTCGATTGCTCCGACATCCTCACGTGCCAGATTTCCTTTTTTATAAAGGAAACCGGCTATGTCGATCTTGCTCAATTTGTCCTTCTTCCCTTTACCTATATAAATAGTCACCCACTGAGGTTTAGCCGGACGGGGTGCATTCTCCGGCAAGTCGAAGATCTCAAGCTCCGAAGGTATATAATCCGGCACGCGTTCCTCCGGATTCAGTATCAGATAAGAAGTACCCGTCGCATCCCAACGGGCAGTACGGCCATTGCGGTGAGTAAAGGCTTCTTCGTTCACCGGCAAATGATAGTGGATGATATGTTCCACCTCCGGAATATCAAGTCCGCGGGCAGCCAGGTCCGTAGACACCAGCACCGGACAGCTGCCATTACGGAACTTATACAGTGCCCGTTCCCGATCCGGTTGCTCCATACCTCCATGAAAGCGTTCATTGGAAACTCCTTTTTCCGTTAGTAAGGCACTCACACGGTCCACCGCATCCCTGTGGTTACAGAAAACAATACTCGAACTGCTTCCCAACGTACAAAGCAACTTATAGAGGGTTTCTATCTTATCTTTAGCAGGCGAAACCACCTTCATCAATCGCAAACGTGATTCCTCCACATCGTTTGTCAGGAAATCAAGCTTTATCGTACGGTTCAGTCCTGTAAATTGCGGAATCTCTTCCGCATCTGTTGCCGAAGTCAGAAAACGCCGTTTCAAGTCGGGCAACTGTCCGATAACCGTTGCCATCTCTTCCTGAAAACCAAACTCCAAGCATTTATCAAATTCATCGATCACCAACAGACTCACTGTGCTTGCATCGAAGTTCTGCTTGGAGAGATGGTCGTTCATACGGCCGGGCGTACCGATGATAACCGCCGGCTGCATTCCTTTCATCGTACGGTGCTCTTCCATCGCCGGACGTCCGCCATAACAACTCATCGCCTTGAATTCCGTCCCCATCGCCTTGAACACCTGCTCTATCTGCAATGCCAACTCACGTGATGGCACCAGCACCACGGCCTGCACTCCTTTCACGTCGGCCTTCAGACTGCCGACCAGCGGCAACAGAAAGGCCAGGGTCTTGCCCGAACCTGTAGGCGAAAGTAATATCAAATCTTCGCCACCTTTATCAAATGCCTCAACAGACGCTTCCTGCATCGGATTGAGCTGTTCTATTTTCAACCTTTCGAGTATATCCTTCAAACCATTCATTGTTTTTTCCACATTTTTGAATAATGACACAAAGATAAAAAAAAACTGCTTCCGGACAACCCGAAAGCAGTTTCTTTTATGATGATCTCCGAAGGATTATCCACCGAAGTTATCGAACATCAAGTTCTTAGACGGAACACCGAGATCGTCGAGCATCTTCTCGACAGCTTTACTCATCGGGCCGGGACCACACATGTAGTATTCGATGTCTTCCGGAGCTTCATGGTTCTTCAGATAAGTTTCGTAAATCACGTTGTGTACGAAACCTGCCGTATACTTCACGCCGGCTGCGTCTGCAGCAGGGTCCGGACGGTCGAGCGCCAGGTGGAATTTGAAGTTCGGGAAATCTTTCTCAATCTGCAGGAAGTCTTCCAGATAGAACACCTCGTTCAGTGCACGGGCACCGTAAAAGTAGTTCATCGTACGGTCAGTGATATGCAGCGTCTTGGTCAAGTGCATAATCTGGGCACGCAACGGAGCCATACCTGCACCACCACCGATCCACATCATTTCGTTCTTCGAATCCAGAATCGGGTGGAAGTCACCGTAAGGTCCACTCATGGTCACCTTGTCACCCGGCTTCAGCGTAAAGATGTAAGAAGAAGCGATACCCGGCATCACATCCATAAAGCCCGGTCCCTGATCTTTCGGTTTGAAAGGAGGAGTAGCGATACGTACAGTCAGCATGATGCGGTCACCCTCAGCCGGATAGTTGGCCATAGAGTAAGCACGGATAGTCGGTTCGTCGTTGCGGCACTTCAGACCGAGCAGACCGAATTTCTCCCATGCCGGAAGATATTCGTCACCGATCAGGCTCTTGTCGATGTCCTTATCATAATCCATCGAGAAAGCGGGAATCTTGATCTGGGCATACGAACCCGGCACAAAGTCCATGTGTTCGCCCGGAGGCAGGGCCACGATAAACTCTTTGATAAACGTAGCCACGTTCTTGTTCGAGATCACCTCGCACTCCCACTCTTTCACACCCAGGATAGACTCGTCGATCTTGATAGACATATCCTGTTTCACCTTCACCTGGCATCCGAGGCGCCAGTGATCGGCCTGTTCTTTACGAGAGAAGAAACCGGTTTCGGTAGGCAAAATCTCGCCACCGCCTTCGAGCACCTGGCAACGGCACTGTCCGCATGAACCCTTACCACCACAAGCCGATGAAAGGAACACATTGTTGGCAGACAACGTACCCAGCAGAGTACCACCCTGAGATGTTTTCAGTTGTTGCTCTCCATTCATCGTAATCGTAACCTCGCCCGAAGGAGAAAGATAGCTCTTCGCAACGAGCAGTATAATGACAAGCAGGATGATCACCACAAGGAAGACTCCGATACTTGCTAATATTAAAGACGTCATTGTTTTATTCTTTTTACTTTAGTTATAATTTCAATCCAGAGAAACACATAAAGGCCATAGCCATCAGTCCTACTGTGATAAACGTAATGCCCAGACCTTTCAGCGGAGCGGGAACATCAGAGTAAGCCATCTTTTCGCGGATAGCGGCCAGACCGACGATAGCCAGCAACCAGCCAATACCGGAACCGAGTGCGTATACTACAGCACTGCCCACGCCGGTAATAGCCTGCGGGTTCGACGGATCCATCGTGATTCTCTGCTGCATGAACAGTGAAGCACCCATGATGGCACAGTTAACGGCGATCAGCGGAAGGAAGATACCCAGTGAAGCGTAGAGCGAAGGGCTGAAGCGTTCCACCACCATTTCTACCAACTGCACGATACCGGCAATAACGGCAATAAAGAGAATAAAACTCAGGAAGCTGAGGTCAACACCTTCAATGATCGCATTGGCAGCCAGCACCTTAGTTTGAAGCAAGTAGTTGACCGGCAACGTAACCACCAATACGAAAGTTACGGCGATACCCAGTCCTACAGCAGTTTTCACATTCTTCGACACAGCCAGATATGAACACATACCCAGGAAGAAGGCGAATATCATGTTGTCCACAAAGATGGAGCGGACGAATAAACTTAATAATTGTTCCATAATTTTTCTTTTACTTTCTTAGGTTGTATTACTTTTCCTGGAGTTCTTTGCAGCGGCTGCGCTGATACCAGATGATACATGCACAGATGATCAGTGCCATCGGCGGCATCAACATCAAACCATTGTTGATGTAACCCATCTTATAGAATGACTCAGGGATAATACGGAAGTTGAGCAATGTGCCCGATCCGAGCAACTCGCGGAAGAAAGCCACGATGATCAGGATCTTGGCATATCCCAGACCATTACCTACACCGTCGAGGAATGACTCCCACGGACCGTTTGCCATGGCAAACGCTTCGAGGCGTCCCATCAGGATACAGTTTGTAATGATCAGACCTACGTATACCGAAAGCTGTACGCTTACATCGTATGCAAACGCTTTCAGCACCTCACTTACTATAGTTACCAATGCAGCTACTACCACCAACTGTACGATGATACGGATACGGTTAGGAATCGTCTTACGCAGCAAAGAGATAACGACGTTTGAGAAAGCCGTAATCACAGTTACCGAAAGACCCATCACGATAGCCGGTTCCAGTTTGGCCGTTACAGCCAGTGCCGAACAGATACCGAGCACCTGCACGGTTACCGGGTTATTCAATCCCAGCGGAGTAGCGAATACTTCTTTATTCTTTTTAGAAAATAATTGGCTCATATTCTATCGTTCCTCCTTAATTATTAGTTAAAAATTTATCGTACTGGCTCAGACATGCTTTGATCATGGCGTCCACACCTTTCGAAGTGATTGTACCACCCGAAATACCGTCAACCTGATAAGCAGGGTCTGTCACCTTACCGTTTTTCTCTACAGCCAGTGCAACCTGTCCGTCTTTCAATACCTTCTTGCCAGAGAATTCATTCTGGAAAGCAGTTGTCGCAATCTCAGCACCCAAGCCCGGAGTTTCGCTGGCATGCGAGAAATAAACACCGTAAACAGTGTCTTTATCGGCATTCAAAGCCACATATCCCCAGATAGCGCCCCAAAGACCGGCACCGTAAACCGGTACCACATATTTGGTTTCTCCGTCTACCTCACATACGAAAACGTGCAAACGATTGTTTTCCTTCGCTTCTTTTTCGTAGCTGATAGAGAAACCATCCGTATTTTCTGTCAGAGTGCCATCCACATTCATCAGCATGTCACCCTTTACATATTTATTATATTCAGCATCGGCATCTTTCACATCTCTGATGTTCAGTGCAGACAAAATTTGCTTCTTGGTGTCCAACTCCTGGTTTTTATTCTGAATGTCTTTCAGAGAAGAGCTGACAAATGCAAGCAGGAATGCCACGATAACAACCATTACCGAAGCATAAATGATAGTATAAGAGTTACTATTTGTATTCATCTTTCTTGTTCGGTTTAATTGTTAGACTTAATGGCGCGCTTTTCACGCAGTTTGATGTTGCTCTGAACCACACAATAGTCGATCAGCGGAGCGAAGATGTTCATCAGCAGGATAGCGAGCATCATACCTTCGGGATAACCCGGGTTCAACACGCGGATGATGATGGCCATCGCACCGATCAGGAATCCGAAGATGTACTTACCGGTTTCCGTACGTGCGGATGTCACAGGGTCGGTAGCCATAAACACAGCACCGAAGCAGAAACCACCCAACACCAGGTGTTCGTACCAAGGCATGTGAGCCATGGCAGTGTCGGGACCCACAGTATTGAAGATCCATCCCATGAATGCACCGCCGACGAATACCGAAAGCATTGTTCTCCAGCTTGCGATACCTGTCCACAGCAGAATAACGGCACCAATCAGAATAGCAATCACACTGGTTTCACCGATAGAGCCCGGAATCAGACCGGTCACCATATCCCACGAGAAAGCCGGGAAGCCATTGGGATCGGTAGCAGTAGACGCCACACCCAGCGAAGTGGCCGCTGTCAGTCCGTCTACCGTGTTACCCAATCCGAAGATGCTGTCTTGTGCCACCCAAACGGCGTCACCCGACATCTTGGTAGGATAAGCGAAGAACAGGAATGCACGGGTCACAAGGGCAACGTTGAACACGTTCATACCTGTACCTCCGAACACTTCTTTCGCAAAAATAACAGCGAATGCAGTGGCTATGGCCAGAATCCACAACGGGCAGTCTACCGGTACAATCATCGGGATCAGGATACCCGAAACGAGGAATCCTTCCTGAATCTCTTCCTTCTTCCATTGTGCCACCACGAACTCAATGCCCAGACCCACTACATAAGATACGATAATCTTAGGCAGAATGGCCAGGAAACCGTAAATGAACATTTCGATGAAGCCACCCTGAGCTCCGGTGTGAGTGAAATGCTGGTAACCTACGTTGTACATACCGAACAGCAAAGCCGGTATCAACGAAATAACCACAATCGACATGATACGTTTGCTATCAATCGAGTCGTGGATGTGCGCTCCCGATTTCGAAGTGGTGTTGGGCACGAACAGGAAAGTTTCGAAGCCATCGAACACCGAACGAAATGCGTGGAGTTTGCCGCCCTCTTCAAAGTTCGGCTTTATCTTATCGAGATAATTTCTTAACGCTTTCATTAATTATGAATTATAAATTATGTGTTATGAATTACATCATTTCAGCACGAAGCATATCGAGTCCGGCACGAACGATGCGTTGCAATTCCAGTTTCGAAGAGTCGACAAATTCGCACAAAGCAAAGTCTTCGGGCGCCACTTCGTAGATACCCAGAGCTTCCATGCGGTCGATGTCCCCGGCAATGATTGCTTTGATCAGGAATTCAGGCAGAATGTCCATCGGGAATACTTTGTCGTATTCGCCGGACATAATCATGTGGCGTTCGCCTCCCTTGATACGGGCATCGAGCACATACTCCTTCTTATTCCCCATCAACCAGCTGAAATACGAGCGGTTGACGCTGAACTGATTGAAACGGGGCATGATCCATCCCAGCATTTCGTGGATGTCGTCACCTTCGGGAATCACTGTGAGCTGGCTGTCGAAAGCACCCAGGAATCCGTTCGGCTTCACTTGTTTGCCTGTCAGCACATTGCCGCTGATGTAACGCAACTCTTTGTCCTTCGTCACGTTTCCGGCAAACACATGGGTCAGCAGTGCGCCGACTTTCAGTTTGCAATAAGCTGGTTTCACCACTTCAGATCCTGTAACGGCTACGGTACGAGTCAGATCCACCCGTCCGGTATTGAACAGACGTCCGATGAAGATTACGGCTTCCGCGCCGATAGTCCACACCGTCTCACCTTTCACTACGGGAGCTACGTGATTGATTTGTACCCCTACATTTCCGGCAGGGTTCGGTCCGTCAAATACGGTTACTGTGACATTTTTAGCCTGTGTCAGGGCTGTCGATTTTTGTTTGATGCTGATACCCAGATACGTTTTGGCTATTTTAGCCAGGGCATCCAGTCCTGTCTGGAAATTAGCTTCTTCCCCTTTCAGAACGTATTCGAAATCGGGTGCCAGCGGATTGCTGTCGAAAGCAGAGATGAAGATAGCCCGCGGAGCGACTGTCGGATCGGCAATCACGTCATACGGACGCTGTTTCATAAATGCAAACATACCAGCTTCCAAGAGTGCAGCTTTCACAGCCTCGCCATCGAGTTTGGATACGTCCTTCTTGCCGAATTCTTCGTAATCCTGCTCTGCGGCAGCCTCCACCACGATGTTCAGCACCTTACGGCGTGCACCGCGCTCCACGCTTGTTACAACGCCGCTAACGGGCGAAACAAATTTCACTTCAGGATGATTCTTGTCGATAAACAAGGGTCCCCCGGCCATCACATATTCCTGCTCTTTCACCACCACCTTCGGAGTCACTCCTGGGAAATCATCGGGTACGAGTGCGTAGAATCCCGGTTCTTTCACCGTTGAGAGCTCTTCAGCAGCTTTTCCTTTCAGGTTGATGTCAAGGCCTTTACGTAACTTTATTACATTTGCCATGTGATTATATAAAATAATGGTTTCATAATTTGCCCGCAAAAGTAATAAATAATAATGTGAATAAAGAGGAAAAATGAAAGGAATTACGGAAATTTCTCCGTAATTCACCCTTTGAACAAACATCAATAGATAAAAAAGGCTAAAAAAACGAGGAAGGGTTTTGAACGATCGACGATGAACGGTTGTTGAACGATGGACCGTTAACGGTGATTAACTGTGAACTATTAACGGTGGTTAATTCTAAACGATCAGTGTTTGTGAACGAGGAACGGTTAACAATGGATAACGAAGGGATGCAGAGAGATGTAGCAGAAGAAGATGACGGAAGGAAGCAATCTCCGGCAGCACTGAGGGATAATTTTAAGAAAAAAGGGTGTAGCCATACGGGGCTGAAGGTGTAGCCTTAACACAAAAAGGGTGTAGCCCTCCTTCCCGTATGGCTACACCCTTTCATTTCTATGTTACCGATTACCGGCCCATCCATCGACGGTCAATCCGTATTTATTTCCGACCGTTGATCGTTCGCCGTTCAACAACCGTTCATCGCCGATCGTTCAAAAGCGTTCACTGTTCCGGTGCAAACATCGGGTCCCAAGCAGGCAAACGGATTGGTTTCTGCTTCAGGATTTCCAACACCTTAGGAGTTGCGAATTTCTTCTCCACTACCAGGCGGAACATGTATTCATCAAACCATTCATCCGTCATAATCAGATGTCCCTGATAGCCGTTGGTTGCTCCCCAACTGTTTTCTACCATCCATTTCACCGGTTTATTATCTTTGACATCCACCGCCATCAGAGTCATGGCATGGCTCGATCCACTGGCAAACGTCTGCACGCGTTGTTTTTTGTCCATCCCGAAGGTAGTTCCCATCAGCGATGCATAATCATAATTGTTCACGTCGAGCAATCCTCGCTCCGAGTTCAGGAATTTGCCCACATCGCACGAGAAATACATCATTGTGCTGTCCTTCAGTGATGCGATGGCCATCTCCTTGATTTCGTCAGCAGGCAGATTGACGTAGGTCCAGTTACGTCCGTCGTAGCGGTGACGGTCAAAATCAATTTCGTAACATTTATAATATTCGCGGCTCGGATCATTCATCAACATCACGTAGTTATCCAGCAGGTTCTTGTCACCATATTTTTCCAGGAAAGACATCGGCGTATATTGTGCAGTCTCCACCGGATTTCCCTTCTCGTCCTTGCGTGTCCAGGTAAACTCGGTGGGAGGAACGCCCAGGTTGAGCACCAGCATACGGTATACGGTACCCAGCATCTCCGTCTTGTCCTTCTCGAGCGCAGGCTGTTTGGCCCCCTTTGCGGCGCGGTCGCGCAGTTGCAGACCATACTCACGCAGTTTTTCGGCAATCAGCCCTGCCATGCGCGATGTATTCTCACTGCTGTTCGTCTCGGGCATCACCTCTTTGGGTACCAGGCCATATTTAGAGACAATGTCGGCCACCCCGGTAAACGTGCCGCCATCACTCAGCGGATTGCGGAAGAGCCATTCCACCATTTTGTCATCCATCGGCTTTTCGCGGGTATCGATAACGCCCTGCAGGAAAAGATTGGCCTTCTCCAGCTGATCCCAGAAGAAGTTGTAGTTCTGCGAAAATTCAAAAGACCCCAGTCCATACCGGGCTATTGCTTTGGCACGCATCACGTTCAGCCCGGTGAACAGCCAGCAACGGCCCGACGACTTCTGATCTGTAATTCCTTTTGAGTCAACTTTGATGGAAAAGTGAGTATCCATCCCCTTCAGGTTGTCCTGATTCAGCGCCAGCTTGCGGATGTCATTGTTACCGATTGCATTGCGGATGGCTTTGTCGGTTGTCGTGCCTTGGTAGCTTTGTTTGATTTGGTTCAGCATTTCCGGACTGATACCTCCCTTGTCTTGCTGCGCGCATACGGTTAGGAATGCGGCACTTAGAGCAAAAACAGATAATATTCGTTTATTCATGTGGTAAAGTAATTTGGTTAATAAAGGAGTCTTCTCCTTTTTCTTTTGCAAAAATAGTATCCTTTTCCGGAACTTTTGTCACAGTATTTAGATTTATTATCTATTTGGATGAAAACTTATCCAAATAAAATAGTTTCCTTTGCACCAATATTCATACAAAGCAATGAAAAGATATATAATAGGTATATTGATGGCGATCATGCCTGCCGCATTCGTTGCGGCCCAAGACAAAGGCATTTCAACAGTAAAAGACGGACAGACAGCCGTCGGAAACACATTCAACACGGACACAGCCAAGCAAGACAGCACCCCTGCCCTTTCGAAACGTGAACTGCGGCGTCAGCGGGTAGCCCGGCGCAACCTTCATTACAATATTCTCGGAGGGCCCAGCTACACCCCCGACTTCGGCCTGCTGATTGGCGGAAGTGCTTTGATGACTTTTCGTATGAACCCGAGCGACACCACCCAGCAACGCTCCGTGGTACCTGTAGCCATCGCACTAATGTTCAACGGCGGACTCAATTTGTTCTCCAAGCCGCAACTATTCTTTAAAGGCGACCGCTTCCGCATCTTCGGACAGTTCAGTTACAAAAATACACAAGAAAACTTTTACGGCATCGGTTACAGCACCAATAAAGATTATGTGCGCAGCGACACCACCAGTCAGTACCGATACAGTGGATTACAGATCAACCCCTGGTTCCTGTTCCGCCTGGGTGAAAGCAATTTCTTTGCCGGCCCGCAGGTCGACCTCAACTATGATCACATGTACGATCCGGCCAAATACCTTGTCGACCAGCCCTCTTACAAAGCTGCCGGCGGCACGGACAAAGGCTATAAGAACTTCAGTTCCGGTGTCGGTTTCCTGCTGACTTACGACACACGCGACGTGCCCGCCAACGCCTATCGGGGCATGTACCTCGACTTCCGCGGCATGATGTACCAGAAATTCCTGGGAAGCGACAATAATTTCTACCGCCTGGAGATAGACTACCGCCAATACAAGACTCTGCGCAAACGCGGCGTGCTTGCCTGGACGGCACAAACGAAAAACGTATTTGGCGACGTCCCTCTCAACAAATACGCTCTCAGCGGTACTCCGTTCGATCTCCGAGGTTACTACATGGGCCAATATCGTGATAAGTCGTCACATGTCGTCATGGCGGAATATCGTCAGATGATCAATACGGACAAAGGCAACTGGGTGAAGCGCATGCTCAACCATGTGGGCTATGTGGCTTGGGCGGGATGCGGATTCATGGGCCCTAACCCGGGAAAAATAGAAGGTGTCCTGCCTAACATGGGTGTGGGTCTCCGCATTGAAGTGCAGCCCCGCATGAACGTCCGCCTCGACCTGGGACGCAACATGGTGAACAAGCAAAATCTGTTCTACTTCAACATGACGGAAGCATTCTGAGAACCTGTTTTATATTCTTCCTGAATAAATTCTCAATATAGGTTCGACCTGTTTTTGAGTTTCTTTTCAGTCTGTTTCCCCGTTTTTATGCGTCACATAGCCTGCTATGTTCCCACAAAGACGGGGAAATATCCTTGAAAACAAATCTTCCCTCCCGACAGAACTTAAACAGGCACTAAATAAAATATTACTGCATTCGATGCTTTATTTCTAAAAAAAAGGGGTATATTTAGGGCATTAGTTGCAAATTTATCTTATATTTGCACAGATTTCACAAGCAAACAGGCAATATATACAAATAAGTACATCGATATGAAAAGAGTTTTATTCATACTATGTAGTATACCCCTACTTCTATTTTCACCGGTTTCTTTCGCAAATGCCCAGGAAACCAGTGATTTCTCAAAGCTAAACCCGGAAGATTACACCAACATTTCACTTCCTCCCCTCGATCTGTTATTCGAAAACGCCAAAGGAGGACCGATCTATGAACTTGCCAGTGTAAAAGAGCAGATCGAACGCAAACTGCTGGCAAAGGAAAGACGGGCGTTTCTACAGTTTTTCAGCGTACGGGGCAGCTACCAGTGGGGCCGTTTCGGAGTAGACAATACCTTTACGGACGTAGCGACTCCGATTATGTACAATTACAGCACTTCCAAACAGAAAATGTATACTGTAGGCGGGGCCATAAACATTCCGTTTAATGAATTATTTGATTTAGTCCCACGTGTAAGGCGCCAGAAATTAACTGTCAAAACAGCTGTTCTGGAACGGGAAGTTAAATTTGAAGAGATGAAGCGGGAAATCATAGAATTATATGCCACGGCAACCTCTCAGCTCAATGTACTAAAATTGCGTGCAGAAGCCTTGGAATTGGCTAATATGCAATACGATATTGCAGAGAAGAACTTTGTTAACAATACGATCAATACAGGAGACCTTTCTGTGGAGAAAGAAAGGCAGTCCACCGCATTAGAAGCATTTGAGAAAAGCCGATTTGAAGTAACCAAAAGCCTGATGATTCTCGAGGTAGTCACCCGTACCCCCATTTTAAAAAAATAAAAGCTTTGCCCTATGGATTATGTACTCTATTTACTTCGCGCTCTATATCGAGTTAAATGGTGGATTCTATTGGGAACCGCCCTAATTACCGCAATCGTTTATTTCCGTACAGGAAATCTCAGAGGTGGTTATAATGTGGAGGCAACCTTATACACCGGTGTAGTGTCCGGCTATGGAGTTGAAGAAAGTACCAAAGTAGATTGGGCGCTGGCTCAGAACTCAATGGATAACCTTATTAATATCATCCAGGCCGAAAGCACCTTGAAGCGGGTATCTCTGCGCCTCTTCTCACGGATACTGGTAAAAGGGAGTCCGGACAAAGACAATGAAGGCATCACTGCTGCCAGCTATAATTACACCTATAACCATATGAAAAACAGTCCGGACGGGAAAGCTCTCATAGCCTTAATAGATCGGAGCAGTGAAGACAAGACTATGGAGAACTTTCAAAAGTACGAACGTCAGGATAAGAACAACTATATATATGGGCTGTTTTACTTCCAGCATGTTTACTATAGCTATCAAGCCCTGAAGAACATCAAAGTAGAAAGGAAAGGAAGCAGTGACTTGCTGAAGGTAAGCTATCAATCAGGTGATCCGGGCATTGCTTATAACACAATTGAGATATTGATGAAAGAATTTGTCAACGAATACCAAGCTCTGCGATATGAGGGGACGGACAAGGTCATCGAATATTTCAAAGCTGAATTGAAGCGTATTGGAGGCGACCTGACCAAATATGAAGATGACTTGACACAGTATAATGTAGAGAATCGGATTATCAACTATTATGATGAAACCAAAGAAATAGCAGCTATCAATAAAGAGTTCGAACTACGCGAACAAAACGTGTTATTTGAATACAACAGCTCTAGGGCAATGCTCGAAGAATTGGAGAGGCAAATGGACGCTAATTCCAAACGGATAATCCACAATGTGGAACTGGTAGACAAGTTAAAGCAGGCCACCAACCTGACCGGTAAAATCATCGAAATGGAGACGATCTCAACAGCCGGAGACAGTACGGGAATGAAGCTCACAGAATACAAAAATCGCCTGATTCAGAGTCGGCGGGACCTCTCAACCATTGCCAATCAATACGTTGCCGGACAGCAGACCAAAGAAGGCGTTGCCAAAGCCACCATCGTGGAGCAATGGCTTGACCAACTATTGCTCTTTGAAAAAGCCAAAGCAGAACTCAAGATCGTGCAGAGAAGCCGCAGCGACCTGAACGCCAAATACACCCATTTCGCTCCGGTGGGGACTACTATCAAGCGAAAAGAGCGTACGATAAGCTTCACTGAACAAAATTACCTGACAAACCTTAAAAGTTACAACGACGCATTGCTCCGGAAAAAGAACCTGGAAATGACCGCAGCCATTCTGAAGGTGCTTAATCCGCCCGCATATCCCATCAATGAAGAGGTGGCCAGTCGCAAGAAGATCGTAATGATGGCAGCAGCCGGCAGTTTTATCTTTTTTGTAGCCCTCTTCCTGCTTATCGAAGCCATCGACCGCACCCTGCGCGACTCCACCCGTACGCGCAAACAGACTGGCAGCATCGTATTGGGAGCTTATCCCGCCCCATTGAAACTGAGCCCTATCAGCAAACAGTGTGAAGAGATTGCCACGCGTTATATGAGTAGCGCCATCCTCCGGTTCTTCACCGAGCGGAAGGAAGGCATGCCTTTCATCCTCAACCTTCTCAGTACGGAGCAAGGTAGCGGCAAGACCTATCTGGCGGAACAATTACAGGGATATTGGGAAAGTATCGGGCTGAAAGTGCGCCGTCTCACGGATGGAACGGATTTCAATTCCAACTCATCCGCCTTTACCCTGGCTAAAAATTTGACAGACCTTTATACTCCCGGAACCGAAGATATCTTAATTGTGGAATATCCGAGCTTGGAGAAAGCCAACATCCCCACTCCGCTGTTGCAAGATGCCCAGCTCAACTTGTTAGTAGCATCGGCTGTCCATGGCTGGAAAGCGACAGACAAGGTATTGTTACAGAAACTCAAGTCCCAGTTGGGCACATCTCCGTACCTATACCTGAACCGGGCACCCAAATACGAAGTGGAGACCTATACCGGCATGCTTCCCCCATATACATTTGTACATAAACAGATGTATCGTTTATCTCAACTTGCTTTGACGGAAAGCCTGTTTAACTGGAAAAAGAACAGTAGAAAGAAGCCGCAAGATATTGACGATGACGATGATGAATGATGAACTACAAAAGAAACGAGATCCGGATCAATCTGAGATAGCATTTTATCTCTTGTTTTCAGTCCAGTTGGTACTTATTGCCATCGGTATATTCGTTCCCATCCGAATGGGGGTAACTACATTGCCATTAGTTATAGCACTGAGTATGATCACGCTAATGCGATGTACCGGACAAGAAACCGATTGGAAACGGGGACAGAATGTCATGTTCGGACTATTCATGGTATGGGGTGCATATTGCCTTTTCGAGATAGGCAACCCCAACCATGTTCAGGCAGCTTGGAACATCGCTATTACACACTATTGGGTTTATCCGTTGGTCTTTGCCTTCGTCGTCCCTTTGGCCATCCGCAATTATAAAGGGATAGAATGGCTACTGCTTATCTGGTCTGTCTTCGTACTTATTGCCGCCTTCAAGGGATATTGGCAAAAAAGTCATGGTTTCAATGCCAAAGAGCTATATTTTCTATACACATTAGGAGGCTACCGTACACATCTTATCTGGTCGGGAATCAGATATTTCTCCTGTTTCCCCGATGCTGCAAACTTCGGGGTTCACTCTGCAATGGCTGTCACCACTTTCGGCATAGCCACGTTCTACGTACGAAAGAGATGGATGAAAGTTTATTTCGCCATCATTACCATTTGTGCCATCTACGGCATGGGTATCTCCGGCACCCGGGCAGCAATGGCTGTACCATTTGGCGGAATCGCACTCTTCATCCTTGTGTCCAAAAGCTGGAAAAGCTTTGCTCTTAGTACCCTGGCATTTATTGCAGTGTTTTCTTTCTTCAACTTCACTACTATCGGAGATGGCAACCAATACATTCGTAAAATGCGTTCGGCCTTCCGGCCTTCCGAAGATGCCTCTTATCAGGTGCGGGTGGAAAACCGTAAAAAGATGAAGGGTCTTATGGACGAGAAGCCTATCGGATATGGTATCGGACTCTCCAAGGGAGCACAATACGGTCCTAAAGAGGTAATGCCCTATCCACCGGACTCGTGGCTGGTGGCCGTATGGGTGGAAACGGGCATCGTGGGATTAGTGCTTTATTTACTTATCCACGGAGTGCTTTTCGCCTGGTGCTCGTGGTTGCTGATGTTCAGGATCATGAACCAACGTTTGAGAGGATTGCTGGCCGCATGGCTTTGCATGAATGCCGGGTTCTTTGTCGCGGCTTATGCCAACGACGTCATGCAATACCCCAACTCCATCATTGTCTATACGGGCTTTGCTCTCTGCATAGCGGGACCTTACATCGATCCGGTGATGCAGAAAGAAGACGAAGAGCTGGAAAGGGAGAGAAAAGAGAAGAAAAAAAGAGATTGATTATTAACGAAATAAAAAAGAATAAAGGGTTCATCACAGACATCCATGAAACAAATACCTCCTTTAATATCTTTTATCACCATCTGTTACAATGGGCTGGACGACACTTGCGTGTTGATAGAATCGCTACGCGACACAATCAGTTCCGTCAGTTATGAAATCATTGTGGTGGACAACGCGTCCCGCCAGGATGAAGCCTCCCTGATACAGGAACGGTATCCCTTTGTACGGACTCTCCGCAGCGAGAAAAATCTCGGATTCTCGGGAGGAAACAATCTCGGAATACAGATAGCACAAGGAAAATACCTGTTCCTGATCAATAACGACACCTACCTGACCGAAGACGGACTGCCCGCCCTGATAGAACGGTTGGAGAGCGATCCCCGCATCGGAGCTGTATCACCTAAAATCCGTTTTGCCTTTCCGCCGCAAAACATTCAATTTGCCGGATATACCAAGCTCAGCCGGTATACGATGCGCAATAAAGCATTGGGCATGGGATGTCCGGACGACGGGACTTTCGACACTCCACGCCCCAGTGCCTACCTTCATGGAGCTGCGCTGATGCTGAAACGGGAGGTCATCTGGAAAGCCGGACTGATGCCGGAGATCTATTTTCTCTATTACGAGGAGCTGGACTGGTGTACCAGCATGACGCGTGCCGGCTATCAGCTGTGGTACGAGCCGCGCTGCACCATCTTCCACAAAGAGAGCCAAAGTACCGGGCGGCAAAGCCCTCTCCGCACCTTTTATATGATGCGAAACCGAATGCTTTACGCCTGGCGCAACCTCCCGGGAATGGAACGTTGCTTGGCTATCGCTTACCAAATGCTGATCGTAGCTCCCAAAGACAGCCTGTGCTTCGTCCTGAAAGGAGAGCCCAAGCTGGCAAAAGCCGTCTGGCACGGAGTGAAGGGTTTCTGGAAGCTGTGTTGAGTGACAGTCCATCACAGATTACACAAATTAACACAGAGAGGAATCATTTTCTTGGGGGATATCCATAAACGAGAAAGTGAAATCCTGTGGAATTCTCTGAGATTCTATAGGATTCTGTAAGACTCTGCCGAAATGATCCCCTGTGTAATCTGTGGTGAACCACAGTTGAACCGATTTACACAAATATATCGACCCATAACCTACATTAAGACTTATGATACTCATACTAACCTTGATCGACTGGATCCTGTTCGTTCCGCTGGCACTTTGCGTAGCCTATCTGTTGGTGTACGCTATTGCGTCCAAATTCTATCGTGCGCCCCACTATCCGGAAGCGGACAAATTACACCGCATCGCCGTCTTCTTCCCGGCCTACCGGGAAGACAAAGTCATCATTGACTCCGTACGCTCTTTCCTCGAGCAGGACTACCCCAAAGAAATGTACGATGTATACGTCATCTCCGACCACATGCAGGACTCCACCAACAAAGCCCTAAGCCGACTCCCTATCCGCCTGCTGGTGGCTACCTACGAAGACAGTTCCAAGGCCAAAGCCCTCCTACTGGCCATCAGCACCATCGAGGAAGACGGAAAGGCGAAAGGACTGGGCAACCGCCAATTAGCCTTTATGTATGACATTGCCGTGGTGATGGATGCCGACAACGTGACCGTACCCGGATTCCTTTCCGAGGTGAACCGTGCCTACTCCGCCGGAGTACAGGCGATGCAGGCTCACCGCACAGGCAAAAACCTGAATACGGACATTGCCTTGCTCGACGGAGTGAGCGAGGAGATCAACAATGGATTTTTCAGGAGCGGACACAACGCCCTCGGATTGTCTGCCGGACTGGCAGGCTCGGGCATGGCTTTTGATTACTTCTGGTATTACGATGCCGTGCAAAGCCTGGAAACCGCAGGAGAGGACAAAGAGCTGGAACTTACGCTGCTTGAGTGCGGAATGCACACCGTCTATCTGGAACACCTACCTGTCTACGACGAGAAAACGCAAAAAAAAGAGAACATCAAGAATCAGCGCCGGCGCTGGATGGCGGCGCAATTCGGCATCTTGTGTGAGGGACTGTCTTTCATAAAAAGCGTCAAGCAGATGGAAGGATGGTGGCGGTGGTGGCCCTCTTTCGATCTGGTCGATAAAATCATCCAATGGATGCTCCCTCCGCGCCTGGTGCAACTGGTAGCCGTTTTCGGATTCACTCTGCTTGCCACACTGGTCTACCGTCCGGCAGCGTCTAAATGGTGGATATTGTCGGCAGTACAGGTTGCCGCCATGTTTATCCCTGTTCCAGCCCGCCTGCTCAACGGTAGGCTACTAAAAGCACTAATGCAGGTGCCTTCGCTGGCATTGGGGACCATAGCCAGCCTGTTCCACCTCAAAGGGGCCAACAAGAAATTTATACATACCGAACACGGTGAGTGATACGGTTTCACCACTGATTACAGAGATTTTCACAAATCAATAATTTCATTCATCGGGAATCAGATCAAAACATCTGTGACAATCCGTGATCGAATCTCACTGGACCTGTGGCTTCCTCTGTTCATCGTTGACTGTTCACCATTTAAGAAACATTCTTTTCCGAAGCACCGGACTCTTCCCTCCAAAGTACTGGGTTCCACCATTCGGGCAGCAGCACTTACAGCCTCTATCTCCCCGTGCATTCATTACATACCCCCGTGGCACTAGGACGCGACGATGTCTCAGGTAGTCTGTTTTATCTTAATTATTTTTCGTCAACTATCAGTTTGTGCCACAAAGGTGAAGTTTTATTTCTTCACAACTGTGTCCCGTCAGGACACAATTATTCAAAACATATACATAACTATGTAATAGGAAGCATAACAGTAACGCCCAAACAATCATAACACAGATGAAAAAGAAAATTACAAAAACACTTTTGATAGAACCCGAAGATGAAAAAATCGAAATGGTCAATAATGTGATACACCAATCCATTGAGGAGCTATTGGTACCCTACGAAAAAAGGCGAACTTATCTACCACGGAAGCCTCCGAAATGATGGAAATAGACCGCAACCTGCTGAGTAAGCCGGAACACGGCAAATACGTGTCAATCGACAAACTAGCGGAAATCATAACCTATAACATCTCCTTTATAAGGGGCAACTCGAAAGGGAGAATCAGTCAGCAAGAAATACTCAATGAAATCACCACGTAAACTTCATCTTTTTTCTAAGAGCGAGAACCGCTTCCTTCCATTTTTTTGTGTACCTTTGCTAACCAGAACTGACCCCTACAAACAAACGCCATGGAACAACCCAACAAACACCCCAAAGTGAGTGTCATCATCCCCATATACAACACTTGCCATTACGTGCAGGAAGCCCTCGAAAGTATTTGCCGGCAAACATTGACCGAACTAGAGATAATCGCCATAGACGACGGTTCGACCGACAGCAGCCGGAAAGTGGTGGAACAGGTGGCAGCAACAGATATGCGAATCAGGGTATACAGTCAGGCCAACCAGGGGCAAAGCATCACCCGGAACAACGGGATGCAATATGTCCAGGGGAAGTACGTCTACTTTATGGACAGTGACGATCGGCTGGAAGCCGATACACTGGAGACCTGCTACTCCGCATGCGAAGCCGGACAGCTGGACTTTGTATGTTTCGATGCAGATATCTTAAACAAAGACCACCCCTGTGCCCGGCATTTCAATTACGACCGGAGCGCCTGTGCCCGACCGAAGCAAGTATACAAAGGAGTGGAACTACTGCAACGACAACTTTCCGCCCGTGTATTCAGCCCCTCGCCGTGCCTGAACCTGATCAGCACGAGCTATCTGAAAACCTCCGGACTGAACTTTTATCCCCGGATCATCCACGAAGACCAACTCTTCACGTCGCAACTGTATTTAAAGGCGGAAAAGGTAGGATACATTCCCCGGAAATTCTTTTTGCGACGCTTCAGAACCGACTCCACCATGACCCGGCAGTTCACCTGGAGAAACATGGAGGGCTATCTCACCGTGACCGACGAGCTGCTGAAAGCGGCTCCCTCTTATCCGGAAAACGTCCGCAGGCTGATACGTCAGTTCTTATGTCAGATGCTCGACGCAGCCGTATGGCAAGCCCACACACTGCCCCTACGCCAACGCATCGGGCTTTTCCTACTCTGCCTGAGATACTACAGGCCCTACGTCAGGATGCGTACCCTGATGGTACTGATGCTGAAAAAAAAGGAGGAGGGGAGATGAAAAGTGGCAAAGTTCGCTACGGACTTATACAGATCAATGTGGGGTTCACCACGGATCACGCGGATTTATAGCAACAAACACAGAACCTGCTAATATATAAGGATCGTGAGAGAAACGGCTTGCCTATGTGAATCCGTATAACCTGTGGTATCCCCCAGGTCCGCCCGGTCAAGGAAAAAAATAAAAAAATCAAGTTCAAAACCCGAAAGTAATGACTTCACTCAAACATCAACTCTTTTCCGGAGTATTCTATACCGCCCTTGCCAAGTATAGCGGCATAGGGGTATCACTCGTCGTAGCGGGTGTGCTGGCACGTCTGATTTCACCGGACGACTTCGGCGTGATGGCCGTAGCCACGGTAATCATCGCCTTTTTCAACTTGTTTACTGACGTGGGACTGTCTCCCGCCATCATCCAGCACAAGACACTGACCGGAGAAAATCTGTCTGACCTCTTCTCCTTCACCGTCTGGACAGGCATTGGGCTGGCGCTGCTCTTTGCCGCTGCCTCGTGGCCCATAGCCGCCTATTACGACCGGGAGATTCTGCGCCCTCTGTGCCAACTGCTGGCTGTCAACCTATTTTTTGCTTCCGCCACCATCGTTCCCAATGCGCTGTTCTACCGCAATAAAGAGTTTAAGTTCATCGCCCTGCGGAGTTTCGTCATACAGATAGCCACCGGAACGGCTGCCGTCGTGGCAGCCCTGTGCGGAGCCGGACTCTATGCGCTGATCATCGGACCCATCCTGTCGGGCATCCTGATCTTCGCGGTCTCCATACGCCGCTATCCGCAACGCCTGAAGTTTACACTAGGACTGGACGTGCTTCGCCGTATCTTTTCCTACTCCGCCTACCAGTTCCTGTTCAACATCATCAACTACTTCAGCCGGAATCTGGACAAACTGCTAATAGGCAAATACATGGGCATGTCTCCCTTGGGCTACTACGAAAAGTCGTACCGCCTGATGATGCTGCCGTTGCAGAACATTACGCAGGTGATCACCCCGGTGATGCACCCCATCTTCAGTGACTATCAGGACGACCTCGAGCGACTGGCTTCCGGCTACGAACGCATCGTCCGCTTCCTCGCCTTCATCGGGCTACCGCTGAGCGTGCTGCTCTACTTCACGGCTGGCGAAGTGACACTGATCATCTTCGGCGACCAATGGACGCCCTCCATCCCGGTATTCCGAATACTCACCCTGTCGGTAGGCGTGCAGATTATCCTCTCCTCTTCCGGCTCCATCTTTCAGGCGGCGGGCGACACGAAGAACTTATTTATGTGCGGACTGTTCTCGTCCATACTCAACGTCACTGGCATCCTACTGGGCATTTTTTGGTTCGGCACGCTCGAAGCTGTAGCCACATGCATCACGCTCACGTTTACCGTCAACTTCGCTCAGTGCTACTGGATGATGTACCGGATGACGCTGCACCGCAGCTTGCGCCATTTCGCCATCCAACTGATCTCGCCCCTGATGGTCAGCATCCTGTTGATAGCCGTACTCTATCCGCTCAGCCTAATGACAGAAGGAGGCAACATTTTTCTGACCCTGATTGTAAAAAGCATTATATTTTTCTGTATATTTGGGTGCTATATACAGTTGACCGGTGAATACGACATCACTGGCAAGGCAAAAAGCATCATAAACAAAAACAAACGATGAAAGCACTGTTTCTTATATTCCACGGATTTGAAGAAGCGAACGGCATCAGCAAGAAAATCCGCTATCAGGTAAAAGCGCTGAAAGAGTGCGGAATGGACGTGCACACATGCTATCTGAACGAGGAAAATGGACACAAATGCCGGATGATAGACAATCATACGCTGCGGGACTACGGCAGCGGAATAAAAGGAAAACTCCGGAAAAGATTTGAGTTACAAAGCATCGTAAAATACATTCTGCAGGAAAATATCCGGTTGGTCTACATGCGTTCGTACCACAACGCCAACCCGTTCACCATCAGCATGGTGAAGCAGCTGAAGCGACAGGGAGTGAAGGTGGTCATGGAAATTCCCACCTATCCGTACGACCAGGAATACATCACCCGCAGAATGAAACTGGATCTGCTTGTCGACCGATGCTTCCGCAGAAAACTGGCGGCACAGCTTGACGGTATCGTCACCTTCTCTGATGCGGAAACAATATTCGGAGGACATACGATACGCATCTCAAACGGAATAGACTTCGATGCCATACCGCAAAAGATAACCCGGAACGACACTTCCCGAGAACTGCACCTGATAGGTGTGGCAGAGGTACACTACTGGCACGGCTTCGACCGGATTATAAAAGGAATGGCAGACTACTACGCCACCCACCCCTCCTATAAGGTCTACTTCCACATCGTGGGTGCACTAACCGGCGAACGCGAGCGCAGAGAGATACTGCCTGTCATTGCACAGTATAAACTGGAACCTTTCGTCATACTACACGGACAGCAGCACGGAGAGCAACTTGACAAGATATTCGAACAGTCCGATTTCGGCATCGGAAGCCTGGCAAGGCACCGGAGCGGAATCACAACCATCAAGACACTCAAGAACCGGGAATATGCGGCCCGGGGACTACCTTTCATCTACTCCGAAACGGATACCGACTTTGACGACAAACCCTACGTACTGAAAGCACCGGCAAACGAAACTCCAGTGCGGATACAGGCGATAGTAGACTTCTACCAAACACAAACATGGGATCCTGCCGGAATCAGACAGTCTATCAGCCACCTGTCATGGCATGCACAGATGCAGAAAGTGATCGGAAAGTATCAAGTAACCTCTGAAAAAAAGCTGAAAATAGCCTATTGCATTCCGTCAATCCACTGTCCGGGAGGTATGGAAAGAGTGATTAGCCTAAAGGTAAATTATTTCACCAAGAAATTCGGATACGACATACACCTTATCCTGACCGATGGCAAGGACAAGGCCCCCTACTATCCGCTGCATCCCAGCATCACGCTACATCAGTTGGACATCAATTACGATGAAATGGACGGTATGCCCGTTTTAAGGCACATCACGGGATACGTAAAGAAACAAAAACTATTCAAGAAAAGACTGGACGCATGCCTTAACGAGCTTAAACCCGACATTACCATCTCCACTCTACGAAGAGATATCAATATCATCAACAACATGACGGACGGCAGCATCAAACTCGGAGAGATCCATTTCAATAAGTCTAACTACAGAGAACTCAGTGACAAGCCCTTACCCGCATTTTTGAAAAAGTGGATACGAAGCTACTGGATGAAGCAATTGATAAGAAAACTGAGAAAGCTCAAAAGATTCATTGTATTAAGTTACGAAGACGCTGCCGAATGGACGGAACTGAATAATGTGACGGTAATCCACAATCCGCTTCCCTTCTTCCCGGACCGACAATCAGACGGAAGTCGGAAACAAGTGATCGCCGCCGGACGGTATGTACCCCAAAAGGGATTCGACATGCTGATAAAAGCTTGGAAAATAGTTTCGGAACAACACCCGGACTGGACACTGCGCATTTACGGTGACGGATTCAGAGAAGAACTTCAAAAGCTGATAGATGGCTTGGGCATATCCCGGTCGTGCATCCTGGAGCACACCGTCAGTAATATAGTAGATAAATATTGTGAAAGCTCGATCTTCGCCCTCTCGTCCAGATATGAAGGTTTCGGCATGGTGCTCGTCGAAGCAATGGTATGCGGAGTTCCGCCGGTATCATTCGCATGCCCCTGTGGCCCGCGCGACATCATTGATGACGGCAACGACGGGCTGCTGGTACCCAAAGAAAACATCAACAAGCTAGCCGAGAAAATAGGATACCTGATCAGCCATGAGAATATCCGCAAAGAGATGGGACAACGGGCCCGCATCCATGTGGAACGGTTTAAAATAGACCATATCGCCTCACAATGGAAAGAACTTTTTAACAGCTTGATATCATGAACGGACTACAGATCATAAAAACACTTGCACTCAAAATACGCTATGCATCTATTGTAGAGTGGTACAACTTCTGGTCAATAGTATTGCAACACCATCAAAACATCGTTCCCACCGTAGCCTCCATTGACGAGACCATCCGACATATCACGGAGGGAAACCGTTCCATCAGCAGATTCGGAGACGGAGAGATGCTACTGACAAGCCCCTCCAAATCCATCGGCTTCCAGGAAGGCTCTCCGCTGCTTGCAAAGCGCCTGCGAGAAGTGCTGGTCAGCCACGAAGAAGGACATCTGGTGGCTATCCCCGATGTATTCAGCGGACTGAACCGTTACAGGCGCAAATGCCGTCGGTTTCAGCGAACTCACTTCTTCATTTACGGCAAATGGTGGGACCAGCTACTGATCCCCGGACGAAAATACGAAAACGCATTTCTCTCACGCCCTTATATGGACTATACATCCAAGGAACATTGCGCACGTTGGTTTCGGGAACTCAAGACCATTTGGGAAGGACGCGACATCGTGTTCATCGAAGGCGCAATGAGCCGACTTGGAGTAGGAAACGACCTTTTTGATAATGCCGGAAGTATCCGACGCATCCTCTGCCCGCCCCGGAACGCTTTCGAACGCTATGACCGCATCCTGAACGAGGCACTGAAAGTAGAAAAGGAAGTACTATTCCTGATAGCATTGGGGCCTACGGCCACGGTATTGGCATACGACCTCCACAAGGCTGGATACCAAGCGGTAGATATCGGACACATAGATGTGGAGTACGAATGGTGGCGGATGAAAGCACGAAGAAAGGTGAAACTGGAAAAGAAATACGTGAACGAAGCATTCGGAAACAAGCGGGTAACCGACGCAGGTGAAGGGTATCGGAAAGAGATTATCGCCCAAATAAATTAATACAACAAAACAAACAACAAGCATGGAATGGTATACCAAATATTTATCAATTTTCGGACTGACCTTGTCCGAAATCCCCGGAGACACTCTGTCCGAAATCGGCACATTGCTACATGAAAAGCAGTCGGACACCCCTTTGGTATCCGTAGTAGTGATTGCGCACAACGAAGAGCCCCACATATTAAGCTGCCTCTGGTCTCTTGGCAACAACGAATACAGTTACCCCATCGAGATTTTAGTGGTCAACAATCATTCCACCGACCGGACGGAGCAGGCATTGCAAGCGGTAGGAGCCACCTACTTCAACGAACTTAAAAAGGGACCCGGATATGCCCGACAGTGTGGTCTGGACCATGCAAAAGGGAGATATCATATTTGCATTGACGCCGATACCATGTATCCGCCACACTATATCGACACCCATGTGCGGAACTTAATGAAACCTGGCGTCGCTTGTACATTCAGCCTGTGGAGCTTCATTCCGGACAAGAGACATTCCCGTTTGGGGCTGTGGCTCTACGAGTGCTTGCGTGACTTACACCTGAGCATACAGGCCATCAAACGGCCGGAACTCTGCGTACGGGGAATGACATTCGGATTCAACACAGAACTCGGACGCCTTTTCGGATTCCGCACAGACATCCGGAGAGGAGAAGACGGTTCACTGGCACTTGCCATGAAGCCCTACGGAAGACTGATATTCATTACAAGTCGTAAAGCCCGGGCACTGACCAGCAATAGTACCATTGATGCCGACGGTTCATTGGCCAGGAGTTTCGGGGTCCGTCTGCTCAAGGCCTTAAAAGGCGCCACGGGGCTGCTTTACAAAAAAACAACCTATAAAGATAAAGACTCTAACCTATTATGAACAACACAATTACCACCTGGCTCGAAATCCTTTTCTGGCTCTCCCTCTTCCTCGTATTCTATACCCACCTGGGATACGGAATACTGCTTTACATGCTGGTCAAACTGAAGGAACTCTTTGTGAAACCTGTCCGGCGACAGCTCCCCCCGGACAAGAGACTGCCGGACGTGACACTCTTCATCACAGCCTTTAACGAAGAAGAGGTGGTGGACGAGAAGATGCGCAACTGTCTCGGGCTGGACTACCCGGCGGACAAGCTGCACATCGTGTGGACCACCGATGGAAGCAACGACTCTACCAACCAGCGACTGGAAGACTGGCCGCAGGCCACCGTCCACTTCCAACCCCTGCGGCAAGGAAAAACGGCCGCCATGACACGGGGCATGATGCTGGTGGACACGCCGCTCGTAGTGTTTACCGATGCCAATACGATGCTCAACCGAGAAGCGATACGCGAAATAGTCCGGGCTTTTGAAGACCCGAAGGTGGGATGCGTTGCCGGTGAGAAAAGGATAGCCGTGCAAGAAAAAGACGGTGCGGCGGCCGGAGGAGAAGGCATATACTGGAAATATGAATCGACACTGAAAGCACTGGATGCACGCCTCTACTCCGCCGTGGGAGCCGCAGGCGAACTATTTGCCGTACGCCGGGAGCTCTTCACGGTGATGGAACCGGACACGCTGCTGGACGACTTCATCCTGTCGTTGCGCATCGCCATGCAAGGATACAAGATAGCATATTGCACGCAGGCGTATGCCATCGAAAGCGGATCGGCCGACATGCGCGAGGAGCAGAAGCGGAAAGTGCGTATCGCAGCCGGCGGACTGCAATCTATCTGGCGGCTGAGAGAACTGCTCAATCCGTTCCGTTACGGAATGCTGACGTTCCAATACGTATCGCATAGAGTGCTGAGGTGGTCTCTGGCACCGGTGCTGCTGTTCGCGCTGCTTCCACTCAACATCGCCATTCTACTGGCGGGGGGCTCCCCTGTCTGTTACGGCACCATCCTGGCACTCCAGCTCCTATTCTACATCATGGGAGGATGGGGCTACTACCTTTCTACCCGGCAAGTGAAAAACAAGCTGCTCTTCATCCCGTATTATTTCCTGTTTATGAACATTAACGTAATGAAAGGTGTTAACTACCTTCGTAAAAAGAAAGGAACAGGAGCATGGGAAAAAGCCAAAAGAACAAAAACGGAATCCTTAAACCAATAAATCGGACAAAGCATGGATAGAATATTGCATGACGTAGACAATGCCCACAAGATACTTCAACTGACATCCGACACACTGATCTTGGTGGACAAAAACGGCACGTGTCTGGACATCGACCCACACAGCGATTTGTGGTTCCTGCAAGAAGACAGACTCTTGGGGAAAAATCTGTTCAACCTGCTTCCCGACCATACCTTCCAGAAACTGCTACCGGACTTCAGGCGGGTGACCCAACAGGGGATAACGGTGAACCGCAACTACCGGCTGCCACTGGAAGGGGGCGAAACGTATTACTTCAAATGTATCATGCAGCCGTACGACGGTGACAAGGTGCTGTGCCAATATCGCGACATCACGGCGCGCAGCAACGTGAAACTGCAACTGGAACGCACCAACTACGAGTTGAAGGAGATACAAAAAGCGGCACAAATAGGGCAATGGAAATATTCATCGCGAGAGAAGACATTTTATTACCGGGGATACAACGGAATCGTATGCACGGAAGAAGAGCGGAGCATCAACTTTCAGGATTACTACGAAACCATCCTGAGCGAAGACTTGCCCGCCGTGAACACGTGGATGGAAGCCAACCGCCGCGAACTCTTAAAGGAATACATCGAATACCGCATCCTGCTGGAAGGACAGGTATATTATATGCGCCAGCAATGCTACCTGCGGAATGAAGAAGAAGATGGCAACATCGTCCTGGAAGGGTATATACAGAACATCACCGACATACAGCGGAAACGAAACGACATCAACACGCTGACGCATGCCATCAACAATGCCAAAGAAAGTGTGTACGCGGCACGCAGAGACGGCACGCTGATATTTGCCAACAGGCAGTTCAGGCTGAACCACCGGATCGCGGAACAGGCGGACTTGTCACTGATACGGGTGTTCGATGTCGTGGGCGATATGACCTGCATAGAGGACTGGGAAGAACGTTACCGCAGTATACGGGAAGGCCAAACCCTCAACTTCCTGGCCTACCACCCCCTGAAGCACGATAAAAACACACTGGCCTTTGAAGGCACCATGTACAGTGTGACAACGGACGACGGAGAAGAAACCTTCTGGTCGTTCACCCATGACATATCGGAACGTATCCGGTACGAATCGCAGATCAAACGCTTCAATCGTATCATGGATACCACGATGGAGAACATCCCGGCAGGCATCGTGGTAAAAGATATCGAGAACGATTTCAGGTACATCTACCGTAACCGGGAGTCGTACAACCGGGACATCAGCTCAGAAAACGCCATCGGAATGAACGACTTCGACTACTACCCGCCGGAAATGGCACAACAGAAGCGAAAAGAGGATATGGAAATTGCCGCTACCGGAAAAGGGATGCACTGGATTATGGAGGGCAAGGACAAAAACGGAAATTTGCTGATTCTCGACAAGCAAAAAATCATGGTGGAAAGCGAGGACTTCTCTCCCATCATTGTCAGCATCGAATGGGACATCACCCAGCTGGAACTGATGCGCCGTGAACTGATAGAATCAAAAGAGAAAGCGGAAACATCGGACAAACTGAAGTCGGCTTTCCTTGCCAACATGAGCCACGAGATACGCACGCCCCTCAATGCCATCGTAGGATTCTCGCGCATCATCTCGGAGAGTGACAATGCGGAGGAAAGGAGGGAGTATTACGAGATTGTAGACGCCAACAACGAACGGCTGTTGCAACTGATCAACGAAATATTGGATCTTTCCAAAATAGAGTCGGGCATCGTAGAGTTCACTTACGGGCCGGTGAGGCTGCACACACTTTGCAAAGAGATTCATGATGCACACGTATTCCGCTGTCCGCAGGGAGTGGAACTGAGGTTCGACTCGCCGGACGAAGCGCTAAGCATCCACTCGGACAAGAACCGGATCTTCCAGGTATTCTCTAACCTGATAGGCAACGCGTTCAAATTTACCACAGAAGGCAGCGTAAGCTATGGTTACAAACAGGAAGGCGAGCGAGTTGTATTCTACGTCAAAGATACCGGACTGGGTATCGAGCCCGAAAAGTTGGGAAGGGTATTTCAACGGTTTGCCAAACTGAACAATTTTGCCCAGGGTACGGGTCTGGGATTATCAATCTGTAAAACGATCATCGAACGGCTGGGCGGAGAGATTGCGGTCTCCTCGGAAGTGGGCACAGGAACCACATTCACCTTCTGGCTGCCTCTTGAGAATGTCATACAAGATACGGAAACGGGAACGAACAGCCACTTGCCCGGCGAAGCCGTCGGAACACAGCCGTCGGAAGTGCTCCCGGCCAAAGAGGATACGACCCGCCCAAAAGAGGAAACGACGGAAAAGGAAGAGGACCTTCGGACAACCGCAGCCGGAACGGAGAAAGCCACCATACTGATAGCCGAAGACACAGACAGCAACTTCGACCTGCTGAACGCTATTCTGGGTAGAAAATACCGCTTAGTACGCGCCAGAGACGGCATGGAGGCCGTGACCATGTATGACGAGGTAAATCCGGATCTGATATTGATGGACATCAAGATGCCTAACTTAGACGGACTGGAAGCTACCAGAATTATCAGGCAACTGTCCGCGGAAGTACCCATCATTGCACAAAGCGCATACGCTTACGAACACGACCGGAATGCAGCCGAAGAAGCCGGATGCAATGACTTTATCTCAAAACCGATCGCTCAGGAAAAGCTAAAGGAAAAGATAAAGAAATGGCTGAAATAAACCAATTCACCACGGATTACACCGATTGACACGGATCTCCTCGGAGTCTGTCTGAATTCCGCTTGAGATCAACCGGATAAATAATCAATCTGTGTTAATCCGTGTAATCTGTGGTGAACTAAAATGCGAAATTCAAAACAATGGGAAAGAAAGCTGTATCCAAACTATTTTATTGTACGTCTATTGCACTGACTTTTGTCCTGGCCGGCATCACCATTGCCGGAGCATTCGCCGGACACATACCTCCCGAACACTCCACTCTGATGCCTTTCATCGGGCTGGCGCTGTCAGGACTGTTATTGATCAATCTTGCCGCCGCCATTTACTGGGGAATTCGCCGGAGGTTCTGGATCATCATTCCGTTGATAGCCATAGCTGCCAACTGGCAATATCTGAGTCGGATCTTCCAACCTCCTTTCACGGCCGGAGAAAAAGAGGCAAATACACTGAAAATAGCGACATACAACGTTGACAGTTTCGGTAACGAGCAGTCTGGATATTCGTGCAAGGAGCTTGCGGCTTATATGAAAGAGCACCGGGTGGACATTATCTGCTTTCAGGAGTTTGCCGGCAATCGGTACTTTACTCCAGACAGTATACGGAACGCATTTGCAGACTGGCAGTATGCCGTCATTCCGCAAGCTCCGGACAGTACACCTATCTTGCAGGTAGCTCTGTTCAGCAAATATCCGGTGAAGGACAGCAGACTGATCACTTACCCCGATTCAAGGAATTGCAGTATGTGGTGCGATCTGGACGTAAACGGACAAACGGTTCGTGTTTTCAATAGCCACCTGCAAACAACGGAGGTCAGCCAAAATAAGCGCAGACTGGAAAGGGAACTGGCTAAAAACGAACTGACAGGCAGAGAGGAAGCAGTGGCCAAGCAATTGTTGGAGGGACTCAACGAGAACTTCAGGAAACGTGCGGCACAGGCAAAGACTTTGGAACAATTAATCCGCACCACCCCCTACCCTATACTGGTTTGCGGTGACTTTAACTCTCTCCCATCGTCCTACACATACAGTACCGTGAAAGGTGACAATCTTCAAGATGGATTCCAGACTTGCGGACATGGGTACATGTATACGTTCCGGTACTTTAAACGCCTGCTGAGAATCGACTATATTTTCCATTCCAAAGAATTTAAAGGGGTAGATTACTATTCGCCTGACCTCGATTTGTGCAGTGATCATAATCCGGTAGTGATGGAGGTGAAGATGTAAACGGGAATGTATCTAAACGCCTTTTCACCCCCATAACTCTCTCGTTATAATATAAAAGAAGGCCGTCCTGATTACACAGAGCGGCCTTTCTTAATTATAAATGAATTAGTTTTCTTATTCTACTTTCTTCAAAGAGTCTGCAACATATTCAAACTGTCCTTTACCTGTCACTTTATACTTAATGGTATATTGTGTGGTAGAAGAGCCATCGTAAATGGCAAAGTTAATTGTATAGAACACATCTACACCTTCCACAACATCCGCACTACCATAGATTGCTTTCAATCCCGGAAGGAATGCTTCTGGCAAACGTTCGAACATCAACTTAGTAAGATCGGCATCCGACATCGAACCATAAGCGGAAGCATTTTGTGCCTTCCATGCGGACGGACGGAAGTCGAAATTATTATTGTAAGCAGAACCACCATAATAATAATCGTTGTTACCGTATGAAGTCACATACTCTGGATGATTCTCTTTCACCCAATCGGTGATTGCCTGATAGAATGCGGCAGCCTCTACATTACCCTTTTCAGCCTTCAGCGTAACCACTGTACTCGGATCAAAGTTCCACTTACCGTCAGACAATACAAACTGTTCTGTCTTATCGACAATACGTGTATTCAACTCCCATCTCGCTTTTTCGGCAGAATAAGTGTATTCATCACTGTAGATATTCAAAGCTTTGCCGTTATAGAATCTGTAGACTACTACACGTGCATCGCCATCAACAGGATATGCCACCATCTTAGACAGATAAGCAGGCAAATAGTTCACAGCCGGAACATCAGAAGTAAAGTAGCGTTTACTCTGTCCCATATCTCCGTAATCGGCATATGTCAGGACATATACGTTATTGCTCTTATTCTTCCAGTTCTTTCCATCGTATACTTTCACCGCGTAAGTAGGAGTAGAAAGACTGTTGGCTGGAATGGAGGTACCTACCATGATGTTATCGATCTGATAAGTAGTGGTTTTCTTATTGGCACCATCACCTTCGTACTTAAAGGCTACATACACCTTCTTGCCTGCATAAGCTGACAAAGACACTTTACCTGCAGAAGCAAACGTACCGTAGCCACTTGTCGGCTTGGTAGGAATGCTGAAATCAGAAGTCACATCAACCCAATTGGCAGTACCGACATTTTTACCATCGAAATTCTCTGAAATCAGTACTGACAAGCAGCTAGCATTATAGTATCCCACGGTCACGTCAAAAGCGAGATAATCACCGGCAGTAACAGAAATAGCAGGGGTAACCATCCAGCCGACGCATGCCCCTTTCGTACCGTTTGCCGAATACTGAACATACTGGTTATCATCATAAGAAGTAACCTTCCACTGAGTGTCACCGGTAGAGCTGATAAACCAGCCTTTGAGCTCCTTCAAATCTCCGGTAGGAAGCGCCTCGAAGTTTTGCCACATCAACGGATTCTCCAACTGTCCCTCTCCCAACTTATAGTCAACGAAAACAGCTGTTCCCTTTTCGGCATCTTTGAACTTCTCGTTCAGGATCTTAGACATCTGACCTTCTGTCTTTTCATTCAGATAAGGCGCAAATGCATTCTCACCATAAACCAACTTGTATTCGGCATCCGTCGGTTTCAGATATTTCACCGAAGCATACTCCGACAGCAAAGAAGACATCGCTTCTTTGTACTTATACGTAATCTTTGCACTCGAACCCTTATCGGCAGTGTAATACTTATCAAGCAAGAAAGCAGGTATGTAATCCGCTCCCGTGATCTTCTCTGTCAGATACATGTTAGTCTTCACATTCTCAAGATCCTTAGACACACCGGCATCTGTAGCAATCTTCTTATTGGTCGAATTTGAGCTGATAGTTGCATAGTCAGCATCAGTCAGCGTATACTCTATCTTCATCAAATTCGTCGGTTGGGTCATATCGTCCAATCCTTCGAAGTTGTCATCGTTATATTTACAGCCGGACAGCAGAATCAACGACACCGCTACAGGCATTAATAGATTTCTATTCATAATTTAAACTTCCTGTTTTTAGATTAGAAATTAACTTTTAATCTCAAGCTATAAGTACGGCCGAATCCGTAGAACACATTGTAAGCGGTCTTCCAATCGTGATTGCTACCATCTGTCGCATCAGAAATATAAGTCTGGTCGAATAAGTTGTTCACGTTACCTGACAGTACTGCATTCAGTTTACCAAAGTTGAATTTATAACTTGCGTTCAAATCGAAAGTACTTGCAGTCGGAATACGCCAAGGAGTAGAAAAGTCTTTCTCACTGTTCATCACCAGGTCGTTTGAGTTCAATGACCAGTCAGCATAATTACGTGCGTATAAGTTCCAGTCGATACCCAGACGAAGGGCTTTGTCGATCTTGAAAGTAGCACCCAAAGCTGCGGTAGTCTGTGCAGATCCACCCACTTTCACATCTTTCAGGTTCAGTTTCATTGTACCCGGTTCCAGTCCGTTAGCTGCCGCATTTACAAGAACGGTCACATCCTTACCATCGCTTCCCTTGATAGATGCGCTGTTCACAAATTGACCTTCTACAGTGAAGCTACCCGAAGCATTGCTATCCCAACGCCAGTTACCGATAGAGAACATACCGCTCAAATCCAGCCATTGGAAAGGTTTTGCTACAAAATCAAGTTCGACACCCTGGTGCAAAGCATTCACACCCTGCATATTGATAACAGACTTGGTAGAAACCAGCTTACTTGCATCGTAAGGCTCGCTAAGGCTGCCTTCATAGTAGTTTGTGATATCCTGTGAACGGGTAGTGGTTTTGTCCATCCAACGAGTGTGGTAGGCATTGATATTCACAGTAAGGAAGCTCGAACGGTAGCCGTATCCGATTTCGAAAGAGAACACTTTCTCGTTCACTGCATCGGGGTTTGTCGCATTGCTGACTGTTGAATTAAGGAAAGCACCTCCCGAGAAGAATGGAGCACGGCTGATATAACCGATATTGGCAAACACATTATGATTTTCGGTAAGGTTGTAGTTCAAACCTCCCTTTGCATTCCAACCGATGAAGTTGACAGTTTTTGATTTGGCGTGTGCCTTGTCATAGTAAAAACGGTCGTAACGCCAGTAACCGGTATTAGAAACCGAACCGGAAATGAAGGCACTCAACTTATCTCTGTTGTATTCACCTTGAGCAAATACTCCCTCAGACATCACATAGCCATCAAAGTCACGATAAACAATATCACCTACTTTCAATTTCTGGTTCACAAATGAAGAACCGGCAGCAGCAGCGGCATTGTTTGAAGCCAAAACACTTTTTCTTGAAGAAGAGTCTACATAAAAGTCACCACCATAGAGGTCAACCAATTCATTGGTGTGTGTACCTTTATAATAACGGTAGTCTATACCACCATAGAAATCGAAGTAATCACCGAACTTAGTAGTATAAGTAGAAAGCAGACCATACCAGTTATGGAAGTTCTTAGACTTCGACATTGCCATAACCGAACCATTCTCACTCGCTTCATTCAAAGCATATATTTCATCATACGCAAATGTACCGTCGGCTTTACGGAAAGTCATATTCAGGTTACCATTGTTACTGCCATACCAGTTACTGCGATCCGCACTGGTCAATCCCTGACCGGAATAGCCATATCCACGACCGATAGAAGCATACAGAGCCGTACTCAAACTTGACTTTTCATTAATCTGCCACAAATGGTTCAATGACAACTGAGGTTTATTATACACATTATATGCCGATGACTTTCTTTGTCCGTTCAACCCGAATCCGTAGGTAGGGTTATAACGATAAGGCTTCTCACCATTCATATAATTCTTCGCAACTTCCTGCCATCCTTCAATGGTAAGTCCGTCTTTATTTCCACGCTGATTATGCCACTGGGGAGCAGCGAAAGCAGTAAATGACAACTGATGATTGTCATTGAAACGCTTTGTAATATTCACAAACCAGTTGTAGGCTTCGTAGTTGGTTCCCTGGATATAACCATCGGCCCAGGTCTTACCTCCCAAAAGGGTCATGGCCCAACCTGATTTGGTCAATCCGGTAGATACCTTGAACAGGATTTTGTTCAATCCGTCGTTACCCATACCATAAGATACGAAACCGCCTTTGTTGGCATCGATTGTATTAGTCACAATGTTGATAGAACCACCCACTGAAGGAGCCGCTACCTTTGATGCACCCAAACCACGCTGTACCTGCATGCTACGAGTCACATCACTCAAACCGGCCCAGTTCGACCAATAGATGCCACCCCATTCCATATCATTCATCGGAACACCGTTAATCATCATAGCAGAGTTCTCGGTCTTAAAACCACGTATGTTCACTTTGGAGTCACCAAAACCACCACCTTGCTTAGTTGCATAGATACCCGGAGTAGACTTCAAAACTTCAGGAAATTCCTGTGTTCCGAGCTTCTCCTCGATAAAGACAGGGTCAACTGTCGATACAGCTACCGGTGTTTTACGCGAAACAGCAACAGAAGAAGTGATGATAACGTCATTCAGCACCATTGCATCGGCTGCCATTTTTATTACGCCCAAATCTTCAGTACCACCTTTCTGGGTGATCTTCTTGCTGAATTCCTTGTAACCAAGGTACTTGATAAGCAGCGTTGAACCGGAGGCAGCTTTTTGTGTGAACATACCATCCAAGTTAGTCACACTACCCTGGGTGGTACCGACAATCGTTACGGCTGCACCAATCAATGGCTCACCTGTTTCCGCATCCACAACTTGACCTTTCACTGTTACCTGGGCAATGGCCGTAGCGGCAGAACATACCGTCAGCACTGCAACCAGCAGGAAATGAATTAGATGTCTTCTCATAATTCTCTTTGTTAGTTAATAGAACTTGTTAATTAATAAATTGTAAATAAACGTTTTGGAATACAAAGGTAATTAATATTCTTTATATATACATTACAAAGATGCTACAATTTTTTAAGAGAGATAAACATATTATAGCTCTATGAAACAAAAAAGCCCCGCAAATTGATTGCGGGGCTTACATATTGTTAAAGATTAGTCAGCTATCAGCTTTCTATATCTCACACGCTTAGGTTCTTCGTTGCCAAGTCGTTTTAATTTATTCTCTTCGTACTCCGAATAAGAACCTTCAAAGTAGAACACATTCGAATCGCCTTCGAAAGCAAGAATATGCGTACAGATTCGATCGAGGAACCAACGGTCATGCGAAATGACAACAGCACAACCTGCAAAATCTTCCAGACCCTCTTCGAGTGCACGTAGAGTATTGACATCGATATCATTGGTCGGCTCGTCGAGCAACAACACGTTTCCTTCTTCCTTCAGTGCCATAGCCAGATGCAGACGATTCCGCTCTCCACCCGAAAGCACACCACAAAGTTTTTCCTGGTCGGCTCCGGAGAAATTGAAGCGCGAAAGGTATGCACGCGCATTGATATCGCGACCTCCCATACGGATCAAGTCATTACCACCGGAGATCACCTGATAAACACTCTTGTTCGGATCGATATCCTTATGCTGCTGGTCTACATAAGCCACTTTCACAGTCTCCCCTACTTCAAACTCACCTTTATCGACTGTTTCCAGTCCCATGATCAGACGGAAAAGAGTTGTTTTACCGGCACCATTCGGACCAATAACTCCCACAATACCATTTGGAGGAAGCATAAAGTTCAAATCGTCAAACAGTAGTTTATCACCATAAGCCTTCGCCACATGTTTTGCCTCGATCACCTTATTACCCAAGCGAGGACCATTCGGAATGAAGATTTCCAACTTCTCTTCTTTCTCCTTCACATCTTCGTTCAACAGCTTATCGTACGAGTTCAAACGAGCTTTACCCTTAGCCTGGCGGGCCTTGGGTGCCATACGTACCCACTCGAGCTCACGTTCCAGAGTTTTGCGACGCTTGCTGGCAGTCTTTTCTTCCATTTCCATTCGTTTGGTCTTCTGCTCCAACCAGCTGGAGTAGTTGCCCTTCCAGGGAATACCCTCACCACGGTCAAGTTCAAGGATCCATCCGGCAACATGATCGAGGAAGTAGCGGTCGTGCGTCACTGCAATTACCGTACCTTCGTACTGTTGCAAATGTTGCTCCAACCAGTCGATAGACTCAGCATCCAAGTGGTTCGTCGGTTCGTCGAGCAGCAAAATATCAGGCTTTTGCAATAACAGTCGGCAAAGAGCCACACGGCGGCGCTCACCACCGGACAGGTTAGCCACCGACTGATCTTCGGGCGGGCAACGAAGAGCATCCATTGCACGCTCCAACTTACTATCCAGATTCCAGGCATCCGTTGCATCGATAATGTCCTGCAACTCTCCCTGACGCGCAAAAAGTTGATCCATTTTGTCCTGATCTTCATAATATTCAGGTAAACCGAACTTCTGATTAATTTCTTCGTATTCGTTCAGTGCATCAACAATAGGTTGCACACCCTCCATTACGATTTCTTTCACAGTCTTTGTGTTATCCAGATAAGGTTCCTGTGCCAGATATCCCACTGAATACCCGGGAGAAAAGACCACTTCCCCCTGATAAGATTTCTCCAGACCGGCAATAATCTTCAGCAAAGTAGATTTACCCGAACCATTGAGACCGATAATACCAATCTTCGCTCCATAGAAGAAAGAAAGATAAATGTCTTTTAGTACATTCTTGTTAGGTTGGAAAGCTTTGCTTACTCCCACCATCGAGAAAATTATTTTTTTATCGTCAGCCATATATAAATAATGTGTATTGATATTTATGGCACAAAGATAACAAAAATGTTCGGAATTAATTTGCAATTATGAAAAATAGCTCTATCTTTGCACCCGCTTAACAGCAATAAAGGATTGATTCGCTAGCTCAGCAGGTAGAGCACAACACTTTTAATGTTGGGGTCCTGGGTTCGAGCCCCAGGCGGATCACTGAAACAAGATGAAAAATTAAGTAAATCCCTGATAGTCAATCACTATCGGGGATTTCTTTTTCCCCACACTCCACCATTTTAGGCAGATTACAGCAAGAAAAACAAGTGAAATCGGTGGACTTAGTTTTAGTACGATTTTAGTCCACCGAATTGGACTTTACTCTTTGATTCACTGTGTTTTGCGTAACAGGATTTCAGGCTTGAAATAGTATTTTTGAACCATTAAAATTTAAACTTAAAAGTATGGACAGAAACTATTTTTCAATCCTCTTTTTCATCAAAAAGAGTAAGTTACTAAAGAATGGCGAGGCGCCAATTTGCCTACGCATCACAATCAACGGACAACGTGCGGAAGTTCAAATCAAACGCAGTGTCGAAATCTCCCAGTGGAACAGTAATAAGGAATGCGCAATTGGGAAGGAACGGAAACATCAGGAACTCAACCACTATCTTGAAACGGTACGGACGAAGGTACTTCGTATTCACAGAGAGCTGGAACAAGACGGTAAACCTATTACTGCCGAAATTTTGAAACGCCATTTCTATGGTGAGAATGAATCTCCTAAAATGCTGCTGGAAGTTTTCAGAGAGCATAACAAGAAGTATCGTGAGCTTTTGGATAAAGATGTGGTATTGGGTACAGTTTTGCGGTATGAGAGAACGGTTCGTTATCTCGAAGAATTCATGAAAGAGAAATATCGTTTCTCTGATATACCATTAAAGGATATTAACCAGGAGTTTGTGAAAGAATTCGAGCATTTTATCAAGGCAGAAAAAGACTGCGCCCAAAATGCCACTGTCAAATATCTGAAGAACCTGAAAAAGATAATCCGGAATGCACTTGTCAATAAATGGATGGATGACGACCCATTTGTTGAAATCCGCTTCCACCAGACTGCCAGCAACCGTGAGTTCTTGACGGAAGAGGAATTGAATAAACTGATTGAGAAAGAATTTACTATACTGAGAATGGAAGTAGTCCGTGATATTTTTGTTTTTTGTAGCCTGACCGGACTCGCTTTCACGGATGTGCAGCATCTGAAACCGGAACATATTTTCCGTGACATGGATGGTAGTTATTGGATTCGCAAGACACGGGAAAAGACGGACAATATGTGCAATATCCCTTTACTCGATCTCCCGATGAAGTTGATTCAGAAATATCAAAACCACCCTGAATGTGTTCGTAAAGGCGTCGTGATGCCTGTTCCCTGCAATCAGCGGTGTAACAGTTATCTCAAAGAAATAGCCGATGTTTGCGGAATTCAAAAGACGCTAACCACACATATTGCCCGGCATACCTTTGCCTGTCTAGCAATTGCAAACAAAGTTTCTACAGAATCCATCGCAAAAATGCTGGGGCATACTGATATAAGGACCACTAAAATTTATGCCCGTATATTGGATCGGACTGTTGCTGATGAAATGCAAATACTTAGAGGCAAATTTTCAGTATAGATAACATCAAAAAAGGATTTTATCGCAAGTGATAAAATCCTTTTTTATTTATAGATTACTTGTAAGATGGATAATAATTATCCTCAAGTAGTTTTTGCACGTCGCTTTCCTTATATAACACCTTCCCACCCAACAAATAGTAAGAAAGAATACCATTAGTACGGTAATCCTGTAAAGTTCGACGGCTAATTTTCAAAATATCTGCTAGTTGCTTGTCGGTCATAAACCGCTCACCATTTAGAAAAGGGCTGCAATTCCCAGCCATGTTCTCTATATTTGTAAGCAGAGACTCCATTGTTTGGAAGAAAGTAATCACCTGTGGATTCTTTTCTAAAATAACATCTTCCATTCTATAACTAATTGTAGATTATTTATTCTTTCTCAATTTCTTTAAACGGTTATTCTGAACATAAAGCAGCAAACTCTCAACATCTTCCGTTTTGTAGTACATTTTATGATTGATTTGCGAATAAGGTAATTTTCCTGTATCACGAAACGTTTGTAAAGTTCGCAGAGAGATGTTTAATCGCAAGCATACGTCTTGATTATCGAGTCATGACTCTAACCCCTGTGTATTAGTTTTCCCACAAATTGCATTCACCTTACTTGCAAAGGCTTCAAACCGATCCATCATTTTCTTAAATAATTGGGTTTCCATGTAAATCATTTCCATATGCATGATTCTCCTTTCTAAAATGATAACTTAAAATTTTATTGTTCCAATTCGCTACAAAGAAAATCATTTTTACATTCTTTGCATCATCAAAAATTTCAAAGGCGTGCTTTGTCACGACATGGCGACCACATTTACTCTAATACTTTAAATGCATCTACATTTGGAAAAAGAATAGGAATCAGTTTGTCCAAATCTTCCTTTCTCTGATATTTAGGATTTGTTATCATAGCCTCTTTCAATTTCATTAGGTTATCATTGCCCTTCTTTCCTTTGTATAAGTTCTTTCTACCATTCTCACTTTCGGCAGCTAAAATAAATAAATGGGAGTAATTCAAATGAAAACTTTTCACATTATCAGCAATAGCCGCCATATTTGGCAGGTCACAATCTATAATAAAATTCATCAATACGGATGCTATTCTCGAAACAAATGTCCAATGGTCATGTAACAATTTATAATGTAACAACATTATATTGAAATCTTGATTTTTCTTTTGTATACGCAGATAATATAATAGTAGTGAATATTTTAATACCTCATTCTTTATTATCTGAGGATTTCCCTTCTTTATCATTTCATATAGTTCTTTAAGCCTAATAATAATGGCCTCTTCTTCAACGATAGATAAATCATATCCTGCCTTAAACAAGCAATAAACAACCTCTGTAAAGAAAGTCTGTCTTGAGTCTTTTTCATGTTCCAGATTTGTAAAACTCAATAGACTGTTTTCGTTATTCCCAAAGACTAATCGTATATCAAACCATACAGATGAATTTTTAAGTAGATTTAAATAAAAGTACAAAGTGCTGGCATCTCTTTCAACTGGATGAAAAAACAGTCTTTTGTATCTATTTAAAAGAACTTTAGTAATTTCCTGTTGAGTCGATAAATCTAAACGATGATAATAAATAATAAACTTCTCGATTGTTCCATTCACAATAAAATCATCAATTATTGCTTCATATTTCGCTGTCTTTTCCTGCTCAACTCTTTCATTTTCTTGTATAATTATCGCATTTAATCTTTCCCGATTATCATTTGAAAGGTATAAGTCCCCTATTTTCAGAATAGAACGAGCAATTGCAATATTCTTTTTATGGGGGTAGTAATCGCTCTTCTGTATCTTATCTATTAGTCCTTGTATTCTTATTTTAAGTAAATCTTGAGCTTTCTCATCATCCAATAAATCTATTTCATAATAAACTTTGGGACTTTCTTCTTCCAATAAAGATAATATCTCATCAATGCGTTTATCAAGTGCAATTTCTTTGAATTTACCGTGGTATCTTTTTACTTCAGAATGAAGATATTCATCATTATCCAATAAAGAAGATTGAATAAGGAGTCGTGTTAACAATATGCCATTTCGGAGAGATGTTGTTGAACCATTTTCTGTAATTTCATCTAATTTATCCTTTATTTTTGAATAAATAGGTGCGATATCTAATGTTTCCAAACCAGATATAAGAGTTGCCTCACTCCAAAAGGAATAAATATCATCAATTTTCTCCATGAAACACTCAGTTTTCTGCATCTTTCTCAGCTCTATCTCCAGTTGTCTACGTTTTTCAATTGCATCTATATAAAATATCTTGTAATCTTCTTCTCTGAAAGTTAAGTCAGACAAAGATACAAGTTGAGAAATCATTTTATCGTCTACTATTTTCCCATTTCTTATATAAAAATCTACATAATAACATTTCAAATAAATTGTATTTTCTTGTTTTGAGCGCTCCATAGCCTCTTTATCCAGTACAAAAACATTATAAACATTGGATACAAGAATATCTTTTTGTGCAAATAACTGCTGTTCTGATTCGGCTGAGAAACTGTCAAATATCCAAAGAATAAATATACGCTGTTTCTGGTAAAATGTCTCCCTTGCAGCAATGACACTCAAAAAGGTTGTTGATAGCTGCAATTCAAAAGCAATTGTTTTATCAGGAAACATTGCAAGCACATCCGGCTTTCTCCATTCTCGTGGGACGCTTTTATCTCTATATATTTTTTCTACCAAAACTTTATCCTCTGAAAGTTTTGGGGCTGTCATTGCTAATAATTTTTCTGCAATGAAGTTTTTGTAGTCTTCGTGCTTCTTACTTTCCTTAGCACCATTATATTTAATGCAAAGCACTTCTTCTTTGGTAGGCCCATTCTCATCTTCATAGATACATCCTTTATTTTCTCCTTTATAATGCCTGAAATGAAGCGTTTGTTTCTTAACTCCATATCCACCACAGATTTTTAATTTGTGCTTGCAAAATCCACATATATATACTTTCTTCCCATCTTCTATTTTTCGTCTTTCCTCAAAGAAATGATTCTCACCATCATAGATATCATATTTGTTAGCAAAGAAATCTTCGCTTTCTCTCAATTTATGTTCTTCATCAGTAGTATCAAAATAAGTTTTGACTGTGTAATCATGCTTCTCTTTCATAATATTCTATTTTATAGAAAATAAAAGTAACTATTTATATTCATATACCCAATATTATCAAAGATTTATGATCCTACATCTTTCTGCCTTTACTCTTTTTCGGTATTTCCTTTTCCACCTTCCTTTCCGGTGAAGCCTTTTCTACCTGCCGCATATTGGGGAAATGCTCCTTCAGCAGACTTCCTGCCAGCTTCTTCGCCTTCTCCTGCATCTCGTCATAAACGTCCCATCTGTCCCTACCCAGCAGCTTATTTTCAATCTTCTCAAAATGCCCATGAAAGCTGAAATTGTCAGGATATTCATCTATCAATCCGTCTATCGGATACCCCTTGTCCACAATATATAGCAATGTCATCCGGTCATAATTATCTGCACTCCGCGTCAGTCCCAATCCTTTTTTAACGTCAGTGAGCTTGTAGAAATTCTCCCATGTGGGTGCAAGATCATAAGTCTCACTCTCTATTAAATTTTTCAGTACCGACTTATCTTGGAATGCCCACTGCCTCATAGCTTCCTCATTTTCCCATTCACCGAAGCAGTTCCGGCAGCGGTTCACTTTCTTTTCCATCAGAGAAGGCCATCCTCTCAGTTCATGGATAGACAAAGATTTCACGGCAAATTCCGGGTCAAAGAAACTGTTTTCTATGTATTTATACATATAATCACTGAACTGTGTTTCTCCACTTATATCATTGCTGAAAAGCAATACCCCCTTGTCCGTTTCAACACCCGTATAAAACTTGTTCCCATGCTCCAAGTCATCCAGCATATCCGCCACCGCCACGGGTGATGCCTTTATTTCCGACCACATTTTCGGCGTGAGCCAGCGGGTATAAGTCTCATCCCTTGAAAACGGGTCTATCTCATTTCACAGACAATACACCACTTCCGATAACCGCTGGTATCTCTGCAACTCTATCCCATGCTCGTCCATCGCCTTTTCCAGCCTTTGCAGATAATCCTCATTGTCCCCGTCCTGCAAGGGCGGCACGATACCCATATCGGGCACATTATAATACATCAGACCCATAGTCGGCATTTCCTCGCATTTCAGGGCCTTTTCCACGTCTTCCTGAATAAACTCCTGAAAACCTTCCTCCCCCGTTCCCTTCATGCTGATATGCACCGGATTGAAATGCCTGTCCACTGCAACATAAACGCTACCGCCATTCGTATTTTCCTTTTCCATCTATCCAAAAAATTAAATGTTTATACTCTGTCCCTTCTTTTTAAACGGTATCCCTGTCTTCATTTCCACGTCCGGGAACCGCACATTATCCGGTCGTGTCACCAGTAGCGAAACAATCCGTTCCTGCTCCTTTGTCAATGGCGCACGCATCAGTTGCAGGTTTCTAAGCCGGTTGAAGTTTCTCAGTGTCGGTGCCATGTCGCAGCGTTTCGTGCAAATCCCGTATCGCAATATATCCGGTGAAGCGGTCTTGCAGTCCCCGATCTCCATCCGGTACTTCGCATCCAACGGGGCCACTTCATGAAATCTCAGTTCCCCCGGTTTTCGTTTTCCGTCGAAAAAATGCCCGGTCAAATCGTTCAGAAACTCTTCCAGAACCTTGTCCCCTTTATCACTTTTTCCCAATAGCAATACCTTCTGTCCGTATTCCACCACCGTACATGTAGGAAACGCCGCCAGTCCGTTCCTTATCACATTGCCATTCATTCCGAACCGGTGTCCCAGCCGTATGTAATCCTCATTCTCCGTCAGAGCCGTATGCGCTGCCGATGCAGACAGTTGAACGATACCCCTTTCCTCGCAAAAAGCCGCGTCCCGCAATCTTACCACTCCCGACGGATGAATCTTCTCCCGTTCCAGTACCGGACACAGCCGTTCAAGGTAATCCGCATTGTTTGTTCCGAGTATGGGGGGAATCAGGGATTTGTCCCTGAAGTCGAAACGAAACATTCAATGGTCTGGAATAAACTCCCTGCCTGCGGCATGAAATCCCACATTGTTACTGATATAACGGGCGAAACCCTCTTCGCCCTGTCCCCGCATACTCAGATATACGGGCCGGTAGAAAGCATCCAGTGTCATATACAGACTGCCGCTTTCCATTCCGTCTGCATTCATCTTCTTTTCCATTAATATATCTATATGATTAGTTGTTTCTTTTCTTTCTTCGGTGGAGTGACCGGAGGCACATGTTTGGCGGTTCGCCTGCCTTTGTGCTCCTCTTTTTCCGGCTCCCCGTCCGTCAGGTTTTCTTCCGGATGGCTATGCGGCGTCAGTTCCGGTGTCTCCACTTTTTCAGTGATCCGGTTTATCCGTCCGCCCAGCCTGAACTGTCCGTCCGTGATATGAAATTCAGCTTGCAGGATGTCATGTGCCATCGCCTTTGCATCCGTCTGCAAGGCTGCATAGCCGAAGTCATGTGCCGAGAGCGGCGATTCCCGTCTCGCCTTGATGCAGTCTCCCAGCTTTTCCGCCAGTTCCCTGAACTCATATTCATAACTGAACGGATGGAAATAATCTGCCGCCACGTGCCCCGCGTATCCGTTTTCCGAGATATACAGCAGTGACGCCACATCATAATTGCGGGGAGAGATACCCAGATTGAAGTCCTTTGTCAGCCGGTCAAAGTTGTTATAGTCGGGCCGGAGGTCATACTTGTCCGTGCAGACGGCACCTACCAGCATCTCTTTCCCCGCCATCTTGTCGGGAGTGAAACTGCACACCGATTTTTTCAGTTGCGCATGGTCACTGCGCAAATCCGCTTTCGATAACTTGTCGATGCACTTGTCCGCCAGTTCCGCCATTGGACGCATGGGAATTTCAATCTCGTACAGTTTCAGCGTCTCCGCTCCTTTGGTCATGTGGAAGAAGCCGTCCGCCAGATATTGCAGATAGGTGTTGCGTACCTTCATCCCCTTCGGAGTGTCCGAGAAGAACAGCACCCCTTCGTCCGTTGCCGCAGCATACATCCGTTTCTTTTCATCGTCCGCTGTGACGGACACGCCTGTCGGGTTTGTCGTCCCACGTCCCGGCAGGCCGGATAACCAGCGGGCCGTCCAATCTTTCAATAGTCCCATAACTTGATTTATTTACATGGATTCATGACCGCAAAGAAAATGCTTTGAGCGGCAACCCGCAACACTACATACTGCAAGTCGTCAGTTGGCGGCTGTTGGCGTGCAACATTTTCTTACGCCAGCCGTTTGTCCAGCATTTGGTTATAGCTTTTGCGCAGGGAGTCGATAAACGGGGTAGTGTCCGTACAGCGGTCAAACACCTTCCCCCGTTTGGTGTATAAGGCATTTATTTTCAGATTAAAAGCATCCTCGAATACTCTGATAACATCTACAATGGTAAGTTTCTTTCCTTCTGCACAATCCACGGCTCCGGCAGCCATCAGTGCGGCCACCAATTCAATCAGGTCATTATCCGTGCCGTTCCAGCGAAGTATAGATTTCCGTTTATTGTCCTGTCGGTGAATTTCCATTTTCATACCGGTGTCGCCTGCATGGTGACGGAAATAATCTTTCGTCATTTCTATCTCCGCATCCAATAATAAAAGGGTTTTGTTGATAAATACATCGTATAAGATGTGCTGCCCTTCCTTCATGCCGTTGCAGGTCTGCTGGATAAAAGAAAGTTCTATCCTTGTGTAGTTCAACCGTCTTAATTGCCACATTCTATCCCCCTCTTGCGGCAGTCCGGCAAGCTGGTTTGCGAAATCGTCATAGGCGGCAGGCAATTCTTCCGGCACAAGTTCCGCGCCCGTCATGTAAGAGGTGAACATGTTGAATAGCAGGGTATTTGTCAGCGTTCTCATGGCATTGAAATTTAAAGTTTGAAACTGTTTCCGGTTTTCACCGTCACTTGTCATAATTATAAAGGACAAGTGATATGCCGTAGAAATGACCGCAAGTTAATTCGTTGAAAATATGGATATTATAATACTACACTTCAAATATGTGTCCGCATTTATTCTCCCTGTCAGACACGATGTGTTCAGAAATGTGGACACATTCAGTTTAAGCCGTATTTTTTCAGTTTCAAATAAAGCGTACTCCGGGATATGCCCAACAACCGTGCGGCTGCTTTCCGGTCATTACCCGTAGTTTCCAGCGCTTTCTTTATTGCTTCCAACTCCGTACGTTCCATATCGAGCCTGTAGTCGTCCGATGGTTTTACCTCCACTGGAAGATGGATGTCTTTGAGGGTAATCCAGTCACCTTGCGCCAATACACACGCACGCCTCACCACGCTTTTCAGTTCACGGATATTGCCCGGCCATAAATAAGCCTTGAAAGCCTTTTTCACGTCCCGGTCAAAATCCTTTATCTCCTTGCCCAGTTCCTCATTTGCGAAGGAAAGGAAGAACCCGGCCAGCGGGATAATATCCTCTTCGCAATCCCTCAGCAACGGAACATGAAGCGGGAACTCGTTCAACCTGTGGTACAGGTCTTCCCTGAATCGTCCTTCGCTTATCGCCCGTTCCAAATCCTCATTAGTGGCTGTCAGCAACCGTATGTCCGCCTGTATTTCTTCTTTTCCGCCGACTGGCCTGTAACGTTTCTCCTGCAAGGCACGCAATAGCAGTATCTGTGTTTCCATGTTCAGGTTGCCTATCTCGTCCAGAAACAATGTCCCATGATTGGCAGCGGCAAACATGCCCTCTTTGTCTTCAGCCGCTCCCGTAAAAGCTCCTTTTTTATGTCCGAACAGTTCCGATGCAGCCAGTTCCCGTGGCAACGCCCCGCAATCCACCGCTACAAAAGGAGCGTCCGGACGTCTGCCGAGTGCGTGTATCTGCCGTGCCACCCATTCCTTACCCGTACCCGATGCGCCACGTATCAACACGGATAAGCTGTCTGCGGGAGCTACCAGACGTACCATCTCCTGAAGTTTCACTGCTGCAGGACTTTTGCAGACGTAAAAAGCCTGCTCCGGGCGTTTCCTTTTCTCCTTGCGTTCCAGCAGTTCACGGATGACATCAAGCACTTTTTCCGTCTGTACGGGTTTGGGCAGATAATTGTCGGCCCCTTTCTTCACGGCTTCTACGGCACCGGGTATATCCCCGTATCCCGTCATGATAAGAAAAGGCATACGATAGCCATGTGCTTTCATCCATTCGAGCAGTTCCACGCCATTACAGTCACCAAGGCGAAAATCCGACAGCACCAAATCCACCTCGTGACCGCTCAGAAACTCCTTTGCGGTTTCCACTGACAGCACGTAACGGGCATCCATCCCGTTTTTTACCAGCCAGTTGGCTGTAGTACGTGCATATATCCGGTCATCCTCTACTACCAATATGGTTTTCATCCGGTTTATCCTTTAATTCTTTCGCTTTTCTTACGGCTTGTTCCACTGCTTCCATCACCCTTTTAATTCGCCCGTCCAATTCTTCACACCATTTTTCAGCGGACAGTGAAGCCATTTCTTCCAGTTCACGCAAGGGAACATTGATGCGTATCATTTCCCACAAGGGGGCGGCTTTGTGTATGATATGCCTCAACCGCATATAATCCGCCTTTCCCAAAGCATCCCGCATTCCGGAGAGTTCCTTTTCCGTGTCCTCAATGAACAAATCCAACATTTCCCCCGTATTTTCTTCACCTTCCATGACCGCTGTAAAATTTGTTTTGTCTATACTTGAAGTAACCGACACTAATTCTTCCGGCGAGAAAGGTTTATGCAGGCACCCGGCAAAACCGGCTTTTCTGAAATACTCCGGCTTTTTATCCGCTTGCGCGGTTACAGCCAATACAGGAAGTGTTCTTGTCTGTCCGAGGTTGCTACCCCGGAGTAAGGCCAGCACTCCGTATCCGTCCATTTCGCTCATCCGCATATCCGTCAGCACAAGGTCATAACGGTTGCGGCGCAATGCCTCAATCAGTTCACTTATATTCAGGCAGCAGTCACATTCCACCCCGTAGCGTGCATACATCTTTTGCGTTATATCCAGTTGCATCCGGTCATCATCTATTGCCAGCACCCTCATTCCTGAAAGGTCGCCATATTCCGGAAGTATCTTTGCCGTCTCTGTTCTGCCATCCGTCTCACGCATGGGCAGACACACCTCAAAAGTGCTTCCATGTCCCGGCGTGCTTTCCACACGGATGGTTCCTTTCAGCAATGTTACCAGTTTGCAGGTTATCGCCAGTCCCAGCCCGAAACCCTGTTGCTCATCCGGGGTTTCGCCCCGCTCGAAGGCGGTGAATATTTGTTCCTGTCTTTCCTTGCCGATACCTATACCCGTATCTCTGACGAAGAAGGATAATTTACCGTTCCGGTATTGTGCGCCGACATGTATATATCCGGTACGGGTAAACTTTACGGCGTTGGAGAGCAGATTATTAAGTATTTGCACCAACCGCCCGCAGTCTCCCTCGACCAGCACGTCCGAGTCCGTTACTTCCGTTGTCAGGCCCAAACCTTTTCTTTCTGCTATAGGCAGGAACAATCGTGCGGTATCTTCAATCGTGCGTCCGGGGTGGAAGATTTCCTTTTCCGGCTGCTCTTTTTCCGCTTCCAGTCTGTAATAATACAGCAAATTGTTCGCCAGTCCGATAACATGGCGCGAAGCACGCAGAATATTTATTGCGTATCCCTTGCTCCGTTTCAGACTCTTTTCGTCTTGCAGCAGTTCCGCATATCCGCTGATGGTGCCGAGAGGCGCACGCAGGTCATGGCTTACCGTCAGCATCATATTCTTTCGGGCAGCCAGCAGTTCTTCATTTCTCCGGTTCGAGTTTTCCAGTTTCGTGCGTATCTTGTATTGCCGGTTCACATCCCTGTGTATCACCATATATAACAGTATAACCAGCAAAAACGCCCCGATACCAATTCCCGCTATCAGCCGGAAGGTGTGGTTGCGTGTTTCCTGTTGCCAGTGTATTTCCCGGCAGAAGGTTTCCTGTTCCTTCTGCTCGAAATTATGTACCAGCAAGTTGATGTGCCTGTTCAGTATCCGGTTATTCTGTCTGAGGCTGTCTATTTTGGCGGACAAGGTTTCCTCGTAGTTCCGCGTGGCGTTGTCAATCTCCTTTTCAATGGAGTGCAGCAGGACCGAAGGTTTCACACCGGCACCGGCTGTTACCGTATCGGAAGCGGTGGCGGCACCGGATGCTTTCCGGGCTGCTTCCCTTTGCCGGGCATAAGCCGATTTCTTTTCCTGTTTGCGGAAGAGGTTCCAGAAACCGTTTTTCTTCTTTTCGCCGGTCTTTGTGGCAGGAGTTTCTTCCCGGCGGGTGTTCTCTTCTTTATCCTGCGACACCACGGCAGGTATTTTCTTGTGAACGATTTCCCCGGCATCCGGCATGTTTCCCAACAGTTGCAGCAGGGTTGCCATCTGTGTTTCTTTTTCTATCAGCAGATTACATACGGAATCTATGCACGCCCGTTGCATCCTGTCCCCCTGTCCAGCTTTCAGGTTTTGGAGCAGGGTGACTGTTGTCCTGCGTTTCTTCTGGTAGGCGGCATAGTCTTCTTCCGTCCATCCGGCAATCAGCTCCCCGGTGGAGGCAAGGTCCAGCAGGCTGAGGAAAGCCCGGTTGGTTTGCTGCCTTTCTCCCTGCCAGTGCGCTTCCTGCCGTTCCATCGTGCTTCTCTTTTGCCGACTGTCGTGGATGATACAGACTATCAGAACAGAAAAGGATACCCATATCAGGTATCCGGCAATAATCTCCAATTTCAATCTTGCCTGTATCATCCCAAGTTCGTTTTATAGCTTCATTCGTTTCTCTGATTTTGTTAGGATATCTCTACCCCGATGCACCCCAGCATAAAGACTTTCTTTCCGCTATCTTGACACTGCCTTAGTAGCTACCTTTATAGGATCGAGGTAACTACCTTCGTGCAGTGTATATAATTCAGCAAATACCTCCTATTACCTATCCTTCCTTAATACCATCTTTAATACGGATTCGCCAGATAATCCTCCACCATCTTATCTATGTTTTCGATAAAGATGCTACCCATTTCCGTACTGGCAATCATGGCACGAGTGCCCTTCATGGTAATATTTTGCCCATAAATATTTGTGATAGTGATACTTTTATCCCATTTTTTCATTATCTCCAAAAATTCTCCATCAGGATTGAGTACGCTCCACTTTCCGGTAGCAGGATCTCTGTAGCAGATACTTAGTTTGGTTGCCGTACCTGCGAGCGCATAGTCTCCATAAATAGCTACCGGCTGGCCTTCGCCCGCTCTTGCTTTAGGACCGTCCCATCCTTCCTCTTGCCTTGTAGCCACATTATAAATATGCACATCGGAATTACCATTACCTTCCTGCATAATAACTCTCTTTCCATCGGTAGCAACACGTTGGTATCTTCCCGCCGTATAACCAAATAACTTGACCCATTTTTTTTGGTTCGAATCATATTCATAAACGCCACTGTTGGTAGCCAAAACGCTTCCATAAATAGAACTTTTATATGCGGATATACCCGACGGCGTATCTTGTACAGTACCCAGATTTCCATTTTCATCGATAGGATATATGTAAGAGTGATTGGCATAACTTCCAATGGATACATGATTTCCACTCACTAAAAAATCTTCACTGATGCAGACGCTGTATCCATGTCCTTGAATTCGTCCATTCGCGCAATACCATTTTCCGGTATTCTTGCTCTTTTTTATAAAATAAGTGGAATTATTATTGTTTCCGTTATCAGCAGCTATTACAATATAATCTCCTGAAATCTCGATACCTGCACCAGTTCTCAGAATGCTGCTATATGTTTTAGTTGGAAACTCTATCGTTCCCTCTTCATCCTCATATACAGGTACACCTTCTCCCCACGAACCATCCGGCTGCTTGTCGTACACACGGTAGCGATACTCTCCATTATCAGCATTAATAATACAAATCAGGCGGTTACCGGAAAAGGCACTGTTACCAGCATCAGGTATCGTCGTCAACTTCGGCTCAAAAGTAGAACTATCACTCGCTTTCAGCGTAGTATTCAGAATTGTTTTCTTTCCTGCCAACAATGTAAGATCACTGCCTACGCTGCAAACATACTCCTTTCCGTTTGCCAAAGTGATAGTGATATTTTGTCCTTCACCCAATGTCTGGGGTGGTAGCAGACATTCAAAATCCAGATGAAATACCTGCTGGTCCGACCACGATCGCTTCATACGAATGCTCTGTGTGCCTGCCTTGTCATCCGGCACACTCACCTGATACGCATTCGAAGCATCTATAGCTATCGTTCCGTCCGCATAGATATGGTTGATTCGTGCCGTTGCCCCCATCACGTCCGTTTGCGTCACCGTGGGGTCCACAATATCCACGGACAGGAAAAGCCGTGCCGTGAGATGGTGGAAAATGAAATTCAGCGTATTAGTGGTGGAGGATGCCGACTGGTGTGCTGCCATGCAGATGGCAGACAGTAACTTGCTATCCGAGGTCTGGTCTTGCGGAATAGAAACACTTGCCCCAACTGTGGGCAGAGTGCTGCTCATGGTTCCGTACCAAGCATATACATCTACCGTTGAGGAGTTGTTCAGTAGCCCCGTCCATAGCTCCCGGTCGGCAGCGGCATCCGGAGCAAATGCACTATTCGTTCCCGAATAGCGATATTTGTAAGAAGCACTTCCATTCCACCCGATAAAAATCGCATCGCCTTCGGTGAAGGTTGTCCGGTCATTCCTATCTGCCACACGAGATATTGTGCCGGTATTTTCTACAGTGGCAGTTACACGGAAGTCCCCATTATACTGTTCGCTGCGTTCCGTTTCGTCCGTGCAGGAAACTGAAAGTAACAGCAGTCCTGCTATCAATGTTTGATATTTCTTCATATTCCAAATCTTACCTATTAAGTAGTACATTTTGACTAGTTCTTATCTGTATAAATCCAGTGTTACTTGCTCCACAGTGCCCCCAGAATTGGTAGTTTCTTTCCAGAGTGCCCACTCCGTATGCTTCTCAACCTCCGTATTCAGCAAGGTGCATAGCCCGGTAAAATCCGTAAACGGGGTTATTCCCGTAACCGAATCATCAGGGGTACAACCTGCGGCAGTATTTCCTGCCATATAGTGACAAGCGTTGAAGCTGACTCCCGACTTGCTGCCCGCCAGCCAACCGGCAGCGGGAGTATCTCCGCTCTGATTGCTTAATTGAGAAAGCCGTACATAACAATTGCTTACCGTCTTGCCGGATGCCACACCACCCGCCAGTCCACCGATACTGCTTCCCGCCGATGCTTTACTGAAACTCACCGTAGAAGCGGAAAGGGGGGATGAACCTTCAAAAACAGCGGAGTTCAGGATATTACCATTGCAATAGCCTGCCAATCCTCCTATATACATGGCGTTTGTGGCTGAGGAATTTGTATTAACCACCGTTGTTTTGACCAGTTCCACCGAACAGTTCAGAATGTCCCCGTCCGCCTTGCCCGCCAACACGCCTGCATATATGGCGTCCGAAGACTCGATGCTGTAACCCGTGGTAGCACTGTTGCCGGGAATGGTTGCCACCCGCAGGTTGCTGATGCCGGACTTCGTATAGCCTACGATGCCCGAATACTTGCCCTCGATAAGCTGCGAACTGTTCTGCAAGTCGATGCTGATTTGCCATCCCTGCCCGTCTATGGGTAAGGTAAGCGGATGGGTATCTGTGCCTACTGGTTCATAAAGCTCGCCTGTGGTGGTTCCAGTCAGCAAGAATGAAGCGGTCAGTTTGATGGTAAAGACCCGGTTCGCACCTTTCGTCTCATACCAGCCATAATCTTCATATAACGAATAATCGGGTGTTGTTCCACCAGCCAGGGTAGGAAGTCCGTTGGCATTCCATAGCTTGGTGAAGGCCACCCACTCGGCGGCGGAACCGATACCTTTTTCTTTACCCGATATGTCGCCTCCCGAATTCGGGGTCCATTCCCCTCCGGAAGTAGTCACCGTTCCGTCTTTTTTCACATTGAGCGTGTACCCTACACTCACTCCCTGCTGCCATGTGGCAGGAGTAGAAGGAAATGCGATGTTGGTTTTGGTAAGCTGTATCTCCGGATTGCCATGTTGTGTATAAGTGATGGAGAGTTTGGTGGCGGCAGCTTTGTTGGGTAGCAGAAAGAAGGTGGCAAGTGCTGTGGCATCGGCGGCATTAGCTGTTACTTCCGTACCACCACCGGCAAGGGTAGCGTTTAAAGTCTTTGTTCCTGTATAGCTTCCCCAGTCGAAACCACTGTCCGTGAATGTCAGTGTCGCCGTTGCCGGAGCATTGTTTACAGACAGGGCGGTCACTTTAATCCCTACTTCGCTCTTGATGCCGACATTTACTTTGGTAAGGGCATGTTTCAAGTTGAATTTCACCTTTTCGCTACCGGTGGTAGGCGCTGTACGGTTCATCAGCGGAGTGGCAACAAGAAGGTCTGTCTGGTCGGCTTCGGCTGTGGGAACGGTGTAGGTCAGTTTCGGGAAACCTGTGGCAGTCTTGCCTGAAAACGAAGGATTGCTGCCGCCCGATGCCGCTTCATCCACGTAGGGGGCGTATGCAAAGAAGCTGATTTTGTCCGTCGTGTTGCCCGGCCAGTATTTCACGGGGGAGTATGTCCAACTGCCGTCACTCTGCCGTTCCACCTGCTGGTTATACATGAAGTTGGGGGTGGCGCTGCTCTCGCCGAATGCGCCGTTTGTGAAGCAGGCGAACACGCCTATGTCCGTAAGGTCGGCTGCCGTAGTGTATTCGGTTGCCCCCTTTGTTTCGGGCACGTCGCCCGAAAAGCCCACCGGAATGCTTCCCTCCGGCCTGTCCGGCGCTTCTTCCCCCGCTTGGCAGCCGGAGAGTGCCGTCAGCAGACCGAGTGCCACGGCTGTCAGGTAGTTTGTTTTTATCATCCTTGGATATTCTGTTTGTTCTACGCTTTATTTCTACTCTCTATTTATGGTGTGACCGGAAAGGGACATTCAACCCCGTCCGGCCTGCAGGTGCCGGAAGCGTTATTTAACTTCCAGATCTTCGCCGGTGGCTGTACCCCAGCTTGTAATCGTTTCGTCCACCGTAATGCCGATGGTATTCAGTTTGATAGTCAGTGTATAGGTATGGGCCGTCCCTTTCTTGAAAGTATTCTTTGGCAATTTTACTTCTTTCTCGGTCTCACTGGTCACGTTTGTAGCGTCAGACACTTTCGTCACGATGTCATACTTTATTTTCAGTTTCAAGTCGCCCTCCGCAGCTGTTCCGGTTGCATTGCTTACCGGAATAAAATAAAGCGCCTGACCGGTAGGGAACAGCGGAGTGGCTGTAGAACTGCTTACGTCCACTGATGAAGTGGTGTAACCGCACCAGTTCACGCTGGTCGCTTTGTTTAGGAATGCCGACAGGTCTTGTTCTGCTGTAAAATAGGAAGCGCCGCTTGTGGCAGCCACCCACTGGTCATCGGAGAACTGGTATTTCGCCTTGTCCTGAAGAATGCTGGTCCCCGGCACCAGTTTCAGCTCCTTCACGTATATTTTTATGTCACTGCCCAAGTTTTGGTCGGGTTTCACCTTGATGCCCGCCACCTTCGTCAGCACATGGCTGAATTTGAAAGATACGGTTCCCGGATTTGCAGCATTGCTCGTGGCGGTCTGGTCTTTGATGTCGTCCCTGCAATCCGTCACCAAGTCCACCATGTCCTTCCAGTCATTGCTTGTTGTCAGGGCGAAGTCAAGGGAAGGAGCCCCCTTATTCGTTTTTCCGGACAGCGTGATGCCTTTATTGCTTCCGTCAGTAGGGCTGGATTCATAGGGCGCATAGGCGAAGAAGCTGATCTTGTCTTTGTTGGTGGGCCAGAAACGGGTATTGGTATATCCCCAGCTGCCCGCCGGGCTTCCGGCTGTCCATGTGCCCTGTTCGTTGTACAGGAAATCAGGCGCGGCATTAGAGCCTGCCGAACTCCACGCGCCCGCCGTCTTATATGCGAGGAAGCCGAAACCGGCACCCGACGCTTTCAAAGCGTCTATGTCCGTTTCCGCCCCTTTGGTCTGTACACCCGTGTACACGTCAAAGCCTATCATTGGATGTGCGTCCGGGTTCACGTCTGTCACTTCATTCTGCGAGCAGCCTGCCATCGCAAGGGCTGCCATCGCCATCATTAAATTTTTCGTCCTCATTTCAGTCAAATTTTAAATTACAATTAAATTATGGTTTCCTTATATGTCTATATCCTTGTTCTCCTCCTCGTCCCAGCCGTCCACCTCGGCATCCATGTCCGAACTGCCTTCGGGTTTTACCGTGGGGATCGTTTCGCCGCATGTCACATCGATGGTGATACGGACAGTTCCCTCGCTGTCTTCCGACACGTTCACCTTTATGTCGTCGAGTTCTTCTACAAATTCTGTCTTCCCGTCCACGAGCTGCGCCTTGAAATGTACCTCGTGCGGAATACCCTCGTCGAAGCCGAACACGCTGAACGTGGCACTCATCGTGCCTTCCGTCTGCGAGCCGGGCAGGTAATCCTTTTTATCCAGCCCGAACTGTTGCGTCATCGTACGTTCCGAAGCCCTGCCTGTGGCAAGGAACACGGATTCCGACACGCCGCCCAGCGTGCAGGTGGCGGAACGGATGTTGTTCATCCCCTTGATATGGATGGTGGCGGTTATCTCCGTGGTCAGCTTGCGGGGAGTGAAGCAGAGCCGGCAGGCAGACGGGTTGTCCGTACTTCTCGTAGGGGAACCTCCGTAATTGCCCAGCATGTCGGAAGTCACTTCAAAGCCTTCCACACAGTCGGCGGCAAGCTCGTCGGGGCTGTCCGTAGCCACTTTGCCGCCATCCGTTTGCTTGTAGGCCTGTACGTTTCGGGCATAAGCCTCCAACGTATGGTGGGCTTCCGTCCCACGGAAAGCGATGTTGCCGAAATCATCGAAAGAACGGTTGAACAGGATAATGTTGTAGCGTCCTTCTTTCAGCCGGACGGTCTTGCGGCTGCGGTCACCCATCAGCACCGTGAGGGGTGTGCCTCCGTCCGTGGGGTAGAATATGGCGGTAGCGCCGTAACGTCCTTCCTGTTCGCTCAATCCCGCCTTGCTCCAGTCGGCGGCAAGGGTTATCTCCGCTTCGTCGGAGTAGGTCAGCTCCCGGCGGTCGCAGCTGCTCAGGATTATACCGCAGAGAAGGCAGAGGGTACAAAGGAGCATAGTCTGTCGTTTCATCATCTTTCGCCTCCTTTCGCTGTTTTTACTTTGCGGTTCAGCAGCCACACCAGCGAGATTTTCACTTTCGTGGGACCGAACCATGTATATTTGCCGTTCTCCTGCCACATCAGGGTCTTGTAGTTGTCGCGGGCATGGTAGTGGCGGTAATCGGTGCGAAGCATCCCCACACCGATATTAAATTCCAGATGCAGGTTGCGGGCTATCCGGCGGGCATAGCCGTAGCTGATGCCTGCGGCGATGAAGAACTCGCCCTGATAGCCGTTCTCCTTCCATTGCAGGTCGTACTTGCCGCCTCCGGCGTACAGTCCGAGGAAATGTCCGGTCAGCGCCTCACGGTTCGTGCGGTTTTCCCGGCTGCCCAGCCAGTAACGGCCTTCCAGTCCGCCCGTCAATATCTGCAAGGAGTATTTGTCGCCGTCCAGCAGCCACCATGGGAACATGTATTCCCCGTTCACCGACCAGCGGTTGCCTATCGGCACTTCTATCTCCACGTTCGGCATCAGCGCGGCATCGAACAGCAGGTTGGTTTTCAGTGCGAAGAGGAATCGTTTTTTTATTGCCCGTACATTGCGCACCGCCTTTTCCTGCCGCACCGGGAAGGTTTTCATGCCTGTATGCGGCGGTTCGCACGGTTTGTTCAGGGATTCCGCATCGGGAGATACGGGCCGGGGCAGTGCGGGCAGGCTGTCGGGTCTGACCCACACCATGCACACGGCGGCATTGCGCAGGTAGCGCAATATCTTCTCCTGAATGTAGCGGTAGGAACGTCCGCCGTCCAGTTTCCTTAGCAATGCCTTGCAGCGGTCGGCATCGGGGGTACGGTCGATGATTTGCAGCACCTCTTCCCGGTTGGGAAGACGGTTGTCAACAGCTATCAACCGACGGAGTTCCCGCCAGTTCTCTCCCTGTGGGTGGGGATGGATGCGGTACTGGTCGAGGTGCGGGTATTTCCATACCAGATAACCTTTTACGGCGGTGGAGCGTTGCCGTGCCAGACGCTCGTTGTATTTCCGGTCACCGTCGGGAGAGGCGAAGGAGAGGATATGGATGGAGTCAATCCGTCCCGTCAGGCTGCGGTCGGAAAGCAGTTCTTCCAGATGGCGGAGAGTACGGGCATTGTCCATGTATCCGTAATCCACTAACGCCTTGTCGAAGCGGAAGTAGAGATACACCGGTTTGCCGGACAGGTCCGCCTCGTGGCGGTTCTCCTGTGACTGCGCACTCGTCAGCACTCCCAGAAGCAGTCCGAAGCCGAGAGCGATGCGTTTTATATTTTTAATAGGCAGGTGATTCATATCTTGGTTGATTACGGGGGTTTACCAGTCGGCTATTTTAATATCTGCCAGAAACGTGCGAGCCACTTCGTTGAAAACACCGACTTTATTGGCTATTTGGCTATGATTCATATAAAATTCCTCCGGAGTGGGCATATTGCAACGGATGGGTTCATTTAATGCCTGAAGCACGTCCAGCAGGGATATTTCCGGCAGCGGTCGCCATAGGGCATACGAAGAAAGTTTTCCCGGCTCCCTGTCCGGCAAGCGACGGATAAGCCTCCCTTGTTCCAACTTGCCGAACAGTTCCTTCCATTCTTCTTCGGAAAAGAGGAAATTGGCCGATTGCAGGTCATTGCCCGAAGCAATGTCGTGCAGCACGGCAATAGCTGTTTGTGTACGTATAGATAACATGTGTGTTTTTGTTTTGCCAACCGTTACTTACCAAGTAACGGATGACAGTTTTTTCTCCGGGATAGAAAAAGGCGTTTTTTTATCAATTATTTATCATAAAAGACGTTTTACAGCCAAGTAAAGTGTAAAGAAATACGTTCCGTTTTTGAAGTGTCAGAAATGGATGGAGGCTTTGTGTGCTTTTCGGAAAGCATGCCGTGGCGATATGTGTTTTTCTGGTGAAGTGTGTTGCTAAATAAATAAAAATGATAAGATTAACGTAGATAAATATACTTTTATTTGGATTTATGAAGGGAAATTTAGACCTTTGCGACTTAAATCATCCGTTACTTGGTAAGTAATTCAGGCAGGTATCTCCGTTACTTGGTAAGTAATGTTATCTCCTTTGAACGGACTGTCATTCTGCTTTTTATGCGACTTTTTTATCTTCATTGCTTCCTGCTATTGTCATTATCAGTTCATCGTTCGCCACGTCCACCTTCTCATTTTCAAAAGGTTTCAGGTAAGTTTCCGTTACCTTGATGGACGAGTGTCCCAGCGCCTTGCTGATAATGCCGATAGGAACGCCTGCATGAAAGGCCAGTGTCGCCCAAGTATGTCGCGCAGTGTAAGAACTTATTTCCACACCCGGCAGCAGCAGCGAAGCTATTTTCGCAAGCATCCGGTTGAAACTTCCCAATGCCTTGGCATAACGTTCATACAGCTTTTCAGCGTTTTTCGTCTTTCCGTCTTCCCCCTGCCCGTCCAGAATGGGGAACAGGTAGATGGAGCGGTTGTCCTTATTGGAATATTGTTCCAGCAAAACCCTCGCTTCGGGAGGAATACGCACCGTTATCTGCCGTTTGGTCTTGTGGCGGCAATAAACGATGCAGTCCCCCTTCAGGTCTTTTTTCCGCAGATAGGCAAGGTCGATAAACGGCATCCCGTGAAACATGAACATCAAAAGGAAATAAGCCAGCGCGCACTGCACGTTTTGGGGCAGTTCCTCAAACTTGGCATGAAGGAGCGTGCCCATCTGCTCGGCGGACAGCGCACGCTTGGTTTGCGATTCCACCTTTGTATATACGTCGCCGAACAGTTTCCTGTCGTAAGCCAACATCTTTTCGGACACCAGCCTGTTATACACCGCTTTGAGCGTGCGCATGTAGGTGGATACCGTGTTCCATTCGGCATCCCTGCCCCGCAGCCAGAGTTCGTAGTCCTTCAGCCTGCCCGCAGTGAATACTTCCTCCGTCTCCGTGGGCAGTTCCTTTTCATCACAGAATTTCACGAACGAGTTTTTTGTGGCGGTGTACGTCCGCACCGCAGGCAGTTTCTTGTCCGCCTTCAAGGTCCCGATGACCTCTTCCATGTAAGGGACCAGAAGCAATCCCCTTACCGGTTCTTTATTTTCATCCATAATCCATAAGTTTTTAATTTCCGCATCGCGCGTTTTGCCTGCAACAGCTACGCGCGGGGGAATGTTTATGGGTGCAAAATAAAGAATGTGAGGAAGTTATAAAGAATCAATATCAGCCTTTTGTCCGATGCTATCGGCTTTAACGATTTTTCCGTCAAGAACATTTATAAGAAATTAAAATCATACCAGCAAGTAGAGCCTTCCGAATCTTGCCGCATTTCCTTATCTCTTTTTCCCATATAACAATTTCCTCATTTTTATTACCCCGTCATGACTTCGCCTTGCGTGGTTCAGGGTGCGAAGCTACAGCCGGGACCCCTAAAAATCTGCAAGGCCGCTTTGCGCCCTCCGGGTTTTGGCGAAAATTTTTCAATCCGTCCAGTCGGGCGGTTGAAAATTTTTCACCAAAAGCCTTGCATATTTTCTCCCCGTCCGTATCTGCCCCCTGAAACGAGCAAGGTGAAGCCACCGACAAGGCATAAAAAAAAAGTCAATGTTATGAAAAAGAGAACAGAAATACAGCAAGATTTGAAACGAAGCGAAGGTTCCGCTCCAACCGGCATAAAAAATTTGGCGAAGTGGTCGTTGGTCGGTTTCGTTGTGTATGTGGCGATGCGTTTCGTGTGTGCCTTCGTGGGTGGTGTGGTGACGGGTTTAGGCGGTATTCTGCCCATGTTGGCAGGTTTGGCGGTGGTGGTTTTCCTCATCCGTGCCGTGTGGCGCATTCTTTCCGCTTTCCTCTCTCTTTTCGTGCTTGCCCTTTTCATCATCCTTTTATGCGTGATACTCTGAAACGAAATATTAATCATTAAAAAACAACTTATTATGAACAACGTACATTTATTAGGAGCGAACAGAAGTTACGACAGGAACGAACAGACCGTTTCAGTCAATCAAGTGGTAGTATTGGAAGGCTACAGTTACGATAGTTATGTAGTGTATGAAGTGACCTGCAGCAAGTGGGGAATAACCTATCATCTTATCAACTTGCGGACATACGAGTTTCACACTTCCGACCTTATCCGCCCCTTGTCGGAAAAATTCGGGATAGGTATCTATTACGATGATGCGAACCCCAAGTTTTTAGACCCGTTGGAAACGGCAGTCTTACTCACTAAGGCAACGGAGAAGAAAACGGAGGATGACAGAAAAGCGGAGGAAGAACGGCAGAAGAACGAGCGCACCGCAAAAATCGGTGCGGAACGCTTGCGCCCCCTTATCCCGTCAGATGCGAAAGCGGTCATTGTCGGTGAATTACGGGTGAGCGAGTGCGAAAGCTATACGGACTATTACGACTACCGTATAGAAAGAACCGTGATTTTAGGCTTTTCCCCCCATACACGCAACCTCTTTTCCGAAATGCGCAAGTATGCCGCCAATTTTGAAGGAACGGCTTATTTGGCAGAATATGACAAGGAATACGAACACCGTGAAAATTACAGCATGGGGGACGGCATGTATTTGGGACGCAACAAGTACAGCGGTTGGACGATTTCAAAAGAGGAAATTTACGACCTTGAAAAGTTCATCGAGCAATACGCCCACACCGCAGGGGATGAAGCTAACATTTGTCTGAAAGCACCGCAAAGGGAAGCCGAAACGCAGCAGCCAACAGCATCCGCAGACCTCTCAATGCTCAATATTGAAATTGTGGAGTACAGCGAAAAGGCGATAGCCGTATTCGGAGACACCAAGCCGATAAAGGACGTATTGAAAGGTTTGAACGGTCTGTTCCGTGCAAACCTCACCTACAACGGTGAAAGGCGTGCAGGGTGGATTTACAGCAGGAAGCAGGAGCAGAAAGTACGTGAGACGCTCGCAGCGTGCGCCAACGCATAGAGACGGAAAAGGCAGGGCAGGACAAACTGACCTGCCTAACAAAAGTAATTCAATCAATATCAACTCATTAAAATTTATAGTTATGAAAACGAACAAGAATGCACAGAACAACAAAGTTCAGAAATCAGAGAAAGAAACAGCAGTGAAAGTAACCGCTTTGGCAATCATCCCCAAGCCGATGACGTTAATCTGTGGGCAGGACATGCCCACAACTGCCGGAGTGACGGAAGCACCCGAAACGGAAACCGTTCCCACCGTTGTCGAAGAAGCACCGCAGCAAGCCACGCTTAAAGCACCGCTTGCAACGGCTACAGCCGAAACCGACCTTGATATTACAACCGTGTTTCCGAGTGCAGACAACCACCGCAAGACCTTCAATGACATTTCTTTGCAGGAACTTGCCGACAGCATTCGGGAAGTAGGTGTTTTGCAGGCCATTGCGGTACGTCCACGCACGGCAGGAGATTATGAAATCATCTACGGTGAACGCCGCTACCGTGCCTCATTGCTTGCAGGAGCAAAGACGATAAAGGCAACTATATATAATAATGTAACAGACGATGAAGCGGAGGATATGTCATTAAGTGAAAATTTACAGCGTGAGCAGGTGCGCCCCACCGAAGAAGCGAAAGCGTTCAAACGCCTGCTTGAAAAGGGCAGGTATGATATGTATTCACTTGTCAGCCGTTTCGGACGGAGTGAAAAGTATATCTATACCCGTCTGAAACTGAACGAACTGTATGCGCCTATCGGTGAACTGCTGGACAATGAAACAATCACCGTCAGCGTAGCCGAGGAAATAAGCACCTATGAACCCAATATCCAAAAAGACGTTTACGAGAAACACCTCAAGGAAGACAGCGGAGATAATTGGACGGGATATACATTGAACCTTTTTAGAAAGCATTTTGAGAAATGCTATACCACCGACCTTGAACAATACAAGTTCGACAAGACGGAATGTAAGGCGTGTGTACACAATGCGGCGAATTATAACCTTTTTGCCGAGCATAACGGGTGCGGACATTGCACCAACCGTAAGTGTTTGGAAACCAAGAATGCCGCATTTGTGGCAAAGGAGACGGAGAAACTATTGAAATCCGATCCGAAATTAGTGATAGCCCGGCCTTATTACGGAAGCCGTAACGATACGGCACTCCAAAAATTGGACAAGAAAGGGCATGAAATCAAAGATTTTGATTATAACGTGTCGGCACGGGAATTTCCCAAAGCACCCGAAGCACCGCAGAAGGAACAGTTCACCGAACCGACAGAGTATGAACAAGCGGTACAGACCTTTGAACAAAAAAAAGAAGAATACGCCCGTAAGGTGGAAGAACTCGACCGCAAAAAGGAAGAAGGCAGGATAAAGACGTATGTAAAGGTAGGACAGACAGAACCCGAACTCTGCTATGTGGAGATAAACAAGAAGGAGACCGCCCCCGTCACTATCGAGACATTGCAGGAACGGGACAAGCGTTTCAAACAACTTTCCGTTGAGAAGATTGTAGCCGATACAAAAAAAGTAGTTCGTGAAAATGACTATCCCGAAAGCCCGTTCACGCAGTACGAGGACGGAATGCTTTATTTCATCATGCTGACCAAGTTACAGAGAAAGCATTATCCGCTTTGCGGTATCAAAGACCAGTTGTTGTCGTTGGACGAAAAACAGCGCATGAAGATTGTAGCCAAGCTGACGGACGCACAGAAAACAGTTATCAAACGGGACTTCATCAACCATTTTCTTTGTGAGGACGCTTACGGAGACAACAGCGCATCCAAACTGTTAAGGGACTTCGCAAACATGCACTTCCCCGACCAGTACGGACTTGCCAAAGCCACCCACGAGGAAGAATATCAGAAACGCCATGAACGTTTGGACGAGCGGATAAAGGAGATGAAGAAAGCGGAAAAGGCTGCAGCGAAAAAGGACGAAAAGCAAAAAGTTTCTCCTTCATTGCCCCATGATGATAAGGCAGCTTGAATGTATAATATTGAAAGGTGAAATTTTTCACCTTTCAATATCCAATCCGATTTTTAATTTAACCCTATAAGATTGTAACATTATGGAGAAAGAAGAAATGATTGATACCATCAAACAATTTGCGTGTTCTTTGGCAGAAAAGGAACTGGTAGATAAATACGGGAAATTACCCGAACAACTGATGACTAAAGGAGGGACATATCGTTCTAAATATCAAGATGAATTTAACAAGTTATACGATAGGTACGAAGATAGGCTTATCCGTTTATCGGGAAAGAATGTAGATGAACTGTTCGTATACGGGTAACTGTTTCACGTGCCGGAAACTATCATCCGGCACATATTTTTCCAGTCTTGAAAGAACAGAGGGCAGGGCCGGACGACCCCACTCACACCGCCACCGTAATTATCATCCAAAAACGTCAATAGATGAAATATATCAGAATCTCTCCGAATGTGGAATATTCCACCGATACGGACTTTTTTATAGAAAATCAAATCATTTGTATTGTAAGTAAGGAAGGCACGAAGTTTTGCAGTTTGATTGAAAACCGTTTGTTCATGCGTTCCGAGAACCGTCATATCAGCGAACGGATGCAAATACACATCATGCGTGAAATCCACGAGGACATCTGCCGCCTGTGTTATGGCGGCGAACCCGTGGACTGACCTGCCACACCCCACACCTGAATACCTTCCGTTAAAAAAGTCGGGCAATCCTTACGTGATTGCCCGGCTTTTTTCTACTTTTGCGTAGTTGAATATAAAATCAAGAATATTATAAGATTAGAAATGATTGAATGATAACATATTAGAATAGCTTTTAGCTGTTTATTCTTACTCTCGAAACGACCAAATTCATTGCAGGAGAATAAACGGGCAAAGTCCTTGTCATACGCTTATGGCACGGTCTTAACTCGTTTCCTGCATGGGTGCTTGGTCGTACCTGAGAGTAAAACTTGTTAAGTGCCGTGCTTTTTTTCGGTACATAGCAGGAAATTACGGACAAGGTATTAATTAAAAAATCATAGCAAGATGTACAACAAGAGCGTTGCCATTACCGGCTGTACCATTGAAAAGACAACAAAATACGACCAGTTCCGGGAAAACAAAATCCGCATGGAACTCTACCGGATCATCCTTTCACTTTATAGTGATGGTTACCGCACATTCACCTGCCATTTGCATACTTATATAGGACTGTTGGGAGCGGATACCATAGTCATGCTGCGCGATACGGACAAATGCCCGGAGATAATCTTTTCGGTGGTCATACCGGAAACATCTTTTCCGGCAGATACCGACAAACTGTATTGTGCCTTATACGATGATTTAATAAAGCAGGCGGACAGCAAAGAGATACTTTCAGAAAAAGACAACGCCGGAAAGGTACCGTCCGGCTGCCATATCATCTGTTATTATAATGACTTCTGTCCGGAAATCGGGCAGGTGCGTACGTCCGGCATTCCCTATACCAATATTTGCAAAATGATATAGGCGCATATACCTGCTTGCTTATTATAGTAGTTTTTCAAGCCGTGCGATCCGCTTTTCCGTAGCCGGATGCGTACTCATGACATATTCGGTGAACGAAGGTCGTTCTCCGCCCGTTTCTGCCGCTGCCAGCCGGCGCAGGAACGAGAGCAGACCTTCACCACACCCATAGCGCACGGCATACGTGTCGCAGCGGTATTCGGCATATTTGTTGATATTCACATCAGCCATCCGGCTGATACCATATATCGTATGATGTAGTAATTTGTAGATACCCCACCATAGTTTTGCAATCCCCGCCACAGCGAACCGGACAGCCGGAACCACCGCTATCACAAGATTGCCGATTATTCCGAAAACCAGTGCCGGGATAAGGAACAGCCCGTACAGACAACGATAGCCCAGCGACTGCATGGAGAACAGAAGCACCTGATAGACGAAATCATAATGCGAGATATGTCCCACCTCGTGGCTGATTATCCCTTTCAGTTCCTCGTCCGAAGCGGCGGCGAGTATGCCACCCGTCAGGCCGATGGTGTTGAAACCGAAAGTCACGGCATTCGTACGTGCATCCTTATTGCGATAGATATTCAGCTTTCTTTCCATACCCATTTCTGCGAGCAGGCGTTCCAGCCGTGCCCGTTCATGAGCGTCCAGCGGTTTGTACCCTTCCTTCATCCGCATCACCCACACATTCAGCGGTGAAAGGCTGTACAAGATGTAAAGCAGCACGATATAAAAAGGCATCGAATAGACCAGATGATGCGCAAAGGAGTATTCGGCGAACAGCCCCGGCAGGAACGAAGGGGCCACCCAGCCGACAATCGTCAGCAGCAGGACATAAAAAGCCGATATAAGGAGGATGTTTACTACTGTCACGTACGCCAGCAGAAGCAGCTTGAATAAAATGCGGAATATACGGAGTGTTGTTTTCATGTGCTTTTATTTAAAACGGTCTGTAAATATAAAGAGTTATTTTCTATCAAAGGGCAGGTAAATCGTTCAAATTGCTGCCGTCCGGTCAATTTAATGGAATAAAAAACGGCGGGATGCCCCGCCGTCCTTCCTGATAGGTATTGATAACAGCTATTTTTCTGTCGTACCGCTTTCCACATCAAACGTCACCGTCAGTTCACTTTCCCGTCCGAAATTATCCCGGACAAAGAATTTCAGTTCCGAGCGTTTGGCACTTGTCGAGCGGTAAAAAAGAGTGAATACCTGCCTCACCGGATTTTCCGTATCCAGCCCCGGCACTTCTGCCAGCGGCCTTACTTCCCGGTTGACGAGTTTCACGCCTTCGCAGTCCGTCAGCTCTCCCTTGCCTTCCACCTGAATATAGCCTATTTCATACTCCGCCTTTTCATAGTCCCCTTCACGGTCGAGATAAAAGCGTATCTCCACCGTTTCACCCGTTGCAATCTGCTTTTGCAGATACCATGACGAGAGATTGAAATCATAGTCCTGCCGGATGTCTATATCATCGTTGCATGAACCAAATGCCAGCACTGCAAACAGTGCGCCTATACATATATAAATTACGTTTTTCATTTTTAAGTTTCTCCTTTCTTGTTTCGTTAGTTGATGACAAAGCGGAAGCCCAGCCCGATCTGTGTATGGAAATTACCCGCATCCGTTCCGAACAGCACCCTTTCCTTGACTTGCAGCAAGAAGACGATCCGGTCTGTCAGATAGACATCGAAAGCCGCCGTGAGGCCGCCCCCATAAATAAAACTGTCCCCGTTGGTCACTGCCGCCCCGTCGGGAAGCAGGGAAGTTCCCCAGTTGACTGTCTCGAAGCCGCCCAAAGCGGAAAGCCCGATACGGAAACAGACGTTCCGCCCCTTGTCCGCCAATACGGGAATAAAATAGCCGAGTTCTCCGGTGAACTGTGCTTTCGGTATCGCCTTGTTCTCATAAGTATATTCCTTTATCTGATAGTCCAGACCGTACAGCCAGTAGGTGCGGTTACGATTGGTACGGGTAAAGGCCAGCGAGGTGAAGTAATGCCGCTCACCGCCGCTCTTCCACGAAAGGAAATGATTCACTCCACCGCTGGTGAACTGTATGCCGGTCTGCCCCGGCAGGTCACGCTGCGCGTATGCCTTGTCCGCTCCGAAGAACAACGTCACGGCTAACGCCAATATGAATAGTATTCTTTGCATATACATTAATTATAATGGATTATTATTTCAGGTGCAGTTCACTGACAGGTTTTGCCGCCACAAGGTCGGTGTTCTCTATGCGGAACGACTGGTGACGGGCACCGCCCTTTTCGTAAATTTCCACCACCAGCAGCTTGTCGTCCGGCAGTGTCAGCTTGGGCAGTACGAACACATTGCGTACCGTGGCCTTTCCGTCCACCGTCGTCAGGCGGTTATACGTCCTTACCGGCTCGATGAAGTTCTCCTGCATGGCCGTACGTTTGGCCACTTTCTTGTCGATGACTTTAAAGCGGATATAATCGATGTCAAACGATATGTCCGAACTGTTGCGCAGGGAAGTATGCAGGTACAGCAGGTCGTTATTGATATAAATCCCCTTGAGCAGCGTCTGTATGCCGTACTTCTTGCAGCCGATGTGCTTGATGTCCCTTTTGTTCTTCTTATACAGCGTGTACATGATGCGGTTCACCACCAGCGGTGTTTCCCCGCCGAGTTCCTTCAGCTTCACGAACATGCGGTCACCGGCAATGCCGCCTTCGGGATTCTCCCGGAGCCAGTCCTCCATTTCGATGGAGAGCTGTGCCGGTTCGTCCTTGTAAACCACATTAAAGGAATAGAAACAACCGTCGGCTGTGATGACCGAAAAATTGGTCTCCCCCTCAAAGCCTTTTACCGCCGCCTTGATGCGTACCACGTTTTCCGCCCCCGTGGCCTTGTCGGCGATGATGTCAAACGAACCCAAATCCACATATTTCACTTCGGAAGGGAAAAGGATATGCACGGTTTTCTGGAAAGTCACCTCAATCTGATGCGGTGCGATAATCTGGTTGGCGGGAAATATCTTTGTTTCCACCGCCTCCTGCGCTTTTGCCCCCAGCAGGGAGAAAAGCATGACTATTGATAAAATAATTCTTGTCTTCATCTGATTACTGTTTTTTGGATATGAATAAAAGTTGATAATTCGCTTTCACGGCCACCTTCACCTCGCGCATCTTTGTGGCGAGGTATTGTGACCCGCCGCTAAGCACGCCCCTTGTCACGTCCATGACAAGCTGTTGCGAGGCGCTGCGTGCAAACGAGATGCTTGTCCCGAAACTGCCCCCGATATTGGCTGCGGCTTCCTTCATGGCGGTACGCTCTGCGGTATTGGGGACGAAAAGCCCGGCCTGCCCGTCCATGTCATATGCCGCCAGTTCCACCGGCAGGATATTGCCGCCGCTTTCAATGGATTTCACCGTGACCGCCATCCGTTGCCCCTCGATACGCACCGTACCGAATAACGGGGTATTGGCCGGTACAAGCACGTCGCCCACTTGCAGCGGTTCCAACAACCTGAATTTCAGTCATGCCCCGGTAGTCACCGTCTGGTCTTCGGCCACGCAGGCCCGTATCGTATTGGCTCCGGCAAGCTGTCCGCCGCCTACGGCAGTGGCAAAACCGTAATTGCGTGGGATTGAATCCGGCAGCGGAGGCGAGGCCAGCGACGAGACCACATTCTCCGTGGCACGCCCGGCGGCTATGGCGGCAGGATTGCCGGATGCACTGCCCGTACCGCCCGCAGTCTGTATGTTCTTCACCTGCCCGCCCGTCTGTCCGGGGAAATAGCGTGCCGCCATCTCATACGACTTTTCCATCAGTTCCAGCGGGTCTTGTCCCTTGCGCTCGCGTTCCAGTTTTTCGTTAAGCTCTTTCACCTGCCGTTCCAGTTCGTCCACCCTCGGACTCTCCTTCGGTTCCTGATAGAACGAGGTGATCTGCCTTGAAATCTGCCGTTGCTTTTCTCTGGACTCCCGGATGGCATCCGTTTTCGGTGTGTCTTCTTCCGGCTTCAGGCCGTCCGGCATGTCCGGTGTCAGGCAGTCTCCCGTCATGTCCTGCAAGGTTCTCACCTTCTCCTGCCTGCGCTTTTTCATCTCTTCCAGTTCGTAAGCCTTCTGTTTGTCGGCCATCGTTTCGGGTGCGATAGCGTCGGGTATCGTGGTGTTGATGCCCGCTGTCCCTTCCACCGTGTCAGCTGCATCCGGTTTGAAAAGGAACCAGATGAACCCGGCACACAGCAGGGAGAGGAACGCCACCACGCTATAAAATTTCAGTTTCCCAGCGGCCTTGCCGCTTAACTTTTTCTCCTTTGGGGATACAGGCTCCGCTTTCTGCGTTGCCTTCTCCTTTTCTTTCTCTTCTTTCTTATCGGATTGTGTCATTGGATACATTGTTTTTGAATGGTTGGATACTGTCCGTCCGGGGAAGCGCCACCCTTTGGAGATGCCGCACCTCAATCGGAAATTTGTCTGTCCCGCAGAAACCGCCCACGATATAGGCCAGGTCGATGGCGGCGAAGAGACCGAGCAGGTAAAGGATGATAATCCTCTGCTGCCGGTAACTCAACTGCTGCCAGCGTCTGCGGAGCTTTGCTATATGGCGGTCTTTCCCCGTTCTGAACGAGTGGAAGACCTTTTTCAGCCCGTTATCTTTCATACTGTCCGATGTCCTTGTTTTCGATGATTGTAAAGCCTTCTATCAGGAAGCCCTGCGGATTGTTGTCGCTCCGGGTCACATTCCTCAGACGGCAGGTGGTGACAAGCGACCTTTCGGTAACATTGCTTGAACGGATGATGTGCTGCCGGCAATAGGTCTTCATCTCGTACGGATAACTGTTGAAGTCCCCCCCGATACTGTCCACCGTCAGGGTCTGCGAGATATTTCCCGCTATCATCCGGTTGAAGTAGCCTTTCTCCTGCAAGTTCCGGTAATAACCGATGGCACTTTCATCCGAGAGGTAAAGGGCACGCTGCACATTGCTTTCAATGGCACTTTTGTCGGGGGACAAGGTAAAGAACAGTTCGTGAAAACGCCTGATATGCTCCCTTGCTTCCACGGGCCGGTTCTGCTGCACGTCCTGTGAGAGGGCCAGCATCAGCGATTTTCCGCTGTCCAGCACATAGATTTTCTGCCGCTGCGCCTCCGCAAAATCGTATGCCTTTCAGGTGGCGAAGACCGTTATCAGTGCGCATACCCCCAGGAATACCATTCCGAACAGCCGTAGCTGCCGGAACGATGTCTCGATGTTTTTTAATGATTTAAATTCCATGTTTTTTCTGTTTTTTAATGTGATACGTTTAGAACATTTTCTTTATGCGTCCGGCCACTGATCCGCCTACCGCGCCGCCGACTGCCGCAGCGCCGTTCCCTGCTATCTTCCCTGCACCGTTGGCCTTCTGCCCGTAAGCTCCCGCACCGCCTGCCTGAATGATCCACGAGGAAACCGTCGGCACGCAGAAATAACCGATGATACCGATTATCATGAATATGCAATATACACTGTTCGATGCGTCCGGTATGAATGTAGGGTCCTGCATCTGTTTGATGTCCTGCTGCAACATCAGGATCTGTATGCGTGAGAGGATGGAGCCGAACAGGTCGCCCACAGGCAGCCACAGGTAGATGCAGATATAGCGTGACAGCCATGTGGTGAGCGTACTCTGGAATCCGTCATAGACGGCCAGCGCAAAGGAAATCGGCCCCAGTATGGACAGGACAATCAGGAAGAAAGTCCTCAGCGTGTCTATCAGCAGCGAAGCCGCCTGAAAAAACAGTTCCAGCAGTTCCCGGAACCACCCTCTCACTTTTTCACCCATGTCATACACCGCCTTCTGCCCGTACATGTTTATCATCGTGTCCATATCCCCCAGCGACCAGCCCAGTTCGTCTATCTTCTTGTCAAACACCTCGTCGCTTACCAGAAAGGCTTTTGCCGGGTCACGCAGCATCGCCTCCCGTTCCAGTTCGTCCTTCTCTTCCTGATACTTCTTCATGTCGAAGGTCTGCTGTTCGACCAGTGAGGAAGTCGCACTGCACACGGGGGAAAGAATCCCGTTGATTGTCCCCAGCACGAGAGTGGGAAAGAACATGATGCAAAGTCCCAGCACGAAGGGCCTGAAAAGCGGGAACACGTCAATCTCTTCCGCCCTTGCAAGGGACTGCCACACCCGGTAGGCCACGTAGAACAGGGCACCGATACCGGCCACTCCCTTCGCTACACTGGCCATATCCTCGCATAGCGGCATCATCTCATCGTAAAGGGAACGCAGCAGTTCATGCAGGTTCGTCCAGTCTATTGATAGTAATACCATAGTCAATTTGTTTTTTTAGGATGAATGATTACCAGTAACGCTGTTCGTGTGTCCCGTACAGGGCGAGTACCCTTTGGGAGTCCCCCTTCTTTTTGCTGCGCAGGTACGATATTCCGATATTCTTTCGGGTATAGTACCATGTCAGGTTCTTGTATTCAAGCACTTCTCCGTATATCCGGTTGATGATGTCCAGCCGTTCCTTGTCGGTCATCGAGAGTCCGGTAGCCGTGGTCACTTCCTTCAAGTCCAGCAGCAGGTTGCTGCTTTCTTCGAGCAGCCGGTTATACCCGAAAGCGATGGCCGAGAGTTCCTCCACGGTGAAGTTCGGGTCGCCCATCATCGTATTGAAATTGGTCACGTAAATATCGCTGATGTCACCTACCAATAAGATGGTCTGTTGGACTTTACGGGCGCCTTTTACAAGGTCGTGTACCGATTTGAGCGCATCGTAATAACGTTTCCCCTGCTCGTAAATCTTTACTGTTTCCTTAAAATTATTAATCATATTTTCAGCGGTGGAAGAGGTCTCAATGATTTCATTGGCCGAGTTTACGATGCTTTGCGCAAAGTTGCTGGGATCGAAAACCGCCCACTGTGCTTTACTTGTCACCGAAAGGGACAACAGGGCTATAAACAGAATCGTCATTTTCTTTTTCATGCGTCTATCTCCTTTCTTTGGTGAGTAAATACCGGCTGTCGTCATCACGGGCAAACAGCCCGTAACTGCCGAACAGCAATACCTCGCTGCCGCTGAAATACCCGATGCATCCGGCATCCTTGTTCCCGTGCAGGAAAAGGTCGTCGCCTTTTCGGAGCGGGATATTGATTTCGGTATAACTCGTTTCTCCGGCGAACAGTGTGGCCTTGTATCCCTTGAATCCGTCCGTAATGCTGTTGGACTTGCGGATGGTCAGCGACGAGCCGCTTTCCTTGTTCATTCAGTGCCCGCAGATGCGGTCATGTTCCAGTTCCTTCTTCATCTCCCCAATCAGGTTCAGCAAATCCAGATTGGTCAGGGTCGCGTCTCCGAGCGCTTCCCTGCATTGGCTTAATAAATCTTTCTTGTTCATTGTCTTTTATGGATTAAAATGGTTACTTCTTTTCCTGCCGCTTGCTTTCGGCAAGTTGTTTGATAGCTAACTCTATGTTTCCCCCCAGCTTTTCAGTAAGCCGGGTAAGTTCCAGTTTTTCAGTCTCTTCGGTGGTGTAGCAAAGGTACTCTTCACCCGAAACTTCTGTCGCATATACCGCGCTCTGTGTACCGCCCAGCCCTATCCAGACCTCTTTATAAAGCCGGTTCGCCGCATTGGCAAGGTTGATCGAGAGTATCTGGCTGCGTTCCTTGTCCGTCAGGCCGAGCAGGGTCTGTATCTGGTCGAATTTATTCTGATACTTCCGCTGGTCGAGCAGTATTTTGCAATCACTGTTGTTGATAATCGTCTCTTTCACAACGGGGGAAGAGATGATATCATCCACTTCCTGCGTCACTACAACCGCCTCTCCGTAAAACTTTCTGACCGTCTTAAAGAGATATTTTATATAGGATGCCATCCCTTCCTTGGCGATTGCCTTTCATGCTTCCTCAATCAGTATCATCTTACGGATGCCCTGCAAACGTCTCATTTTATTAATGAATGTCTCCATGATGATAATCGTGACAACCGGAAAGAGGATGGGATTGTCTTTCACGACATCCAGTTCGAATACGATAAACCGTTTGTTAAGTAAATCCAGTTCCTTGTCCGAGTTCAGCAGATAGCCATATTCACCGTTCTTGTAATAGGGTTCCAGCACGTTCAGAAAACCGTCCACATCGAAATCCTTCTCCCGTACGTTCTTGTCGGCCAGCACCTTGCGGTAGTCCTTCTTTACAAAATCATAGAACGAGTTGAAATTGGGTTTTATCTTGCGATTCTTCTTTATCTTCTCGATATACAGGCTGACCGCATTTGACAGCGCCACCTCTTCCGAGCGTCGGGGCGGTTCGTCCTCCCTTTTCCACAGGGTGAGTATCAGTGTCTTGATACTGTCCCGCTTTTCAATGTCATACTGGTAATCCTCCGTGAAAAACGGATTGAAAGAAATCGGGTCATCTTCCTTGTATGTAAAATAAATTCCGTCGTCCCCGCCGGTCTTCTGATGTATCAGGTCACAGAGTCCCTTGTACGAATTTCCGGTGTCCACCAGCAGGATATGGGTTCCCTGTTCCCAATACTGTCTCACGAGATGGTTGGTAAAGAAACTCTTTCCGCTGCCGCTGGGGCCGAGTATGAACTTGTTTCTGTTAGTCACCACCCCTTTCTTCATCGGCAAGTCCGATATGTCGAGGAATACGGGTTTTCCCGTCAGCCTGTCCACCATGCGGATACCGAAGGGAGACAGCGAGTTCCGGTAACACGTTTCAGCCGTGAAGAAGCAGAGCGCCTGCCCGGTAAACGTGTAGAACGTCTCTTCAGAGGAGAAGTCCGCCTCGTTTCCCGGTATGCCCGCCCAATAGAGAGCCGGAAGGTCGGTCGTGTTATGGTGCGGGGTGCATTCCATCAATGCCAGCGCACTGCCCACGTCATTCTTCACCCGCCGGAGTTCGTCCCCGTTTTCCGCCCATGCGATGATGTTGCAATGGCAGCGCACGGACTGCAATCCGTTGGTATGCGCCTCGTTCAGGTATTCGTCCAGCCACTCCTTGTTTATCTGGTTGCTGCGGCTGTACCGTGAAAGTGACTGCATGTTCTTTGCCGCCTTTTCGAAACGGGAAAGGTTCTCGCTGCTGTCGTCTATGAATATCCACTGGTTGTAGATATGGTCGCAGGGCAGCATCACGCCCACGGGGGCGGCATAGCTCAGGCGGCAGTCCGAGCGGTCGGTCGATAGGCGTTCATACCGCCCGTCTGTCTTGACCCTTCCCGGAAGGTCGTCGAGGTCGGAGAGCGTATGCAGGCAGAGCCGCTTGTCACCGATACGCATCCCGTCCGGGTTCAACTGCATGTCCTGCAACATGCAATTTCCGTCTGCCGACAGCGTGAGATACCGTTCGATAATACCCGGTTCGCTCTCCGTTCCCGTAATCTCTTCCGTGGTCAGACGTTCCAGCTTTACCAGCCCGCTGTCATTGACGATGCTTTCAAACTGTCCCGTCGCTTCCATGAAGCGCTCCACCGTCTCCTTGTCCCTGATTTCCTTCGGCACCAGAAAACCACGGCATAGCGTGTTCCAGTTGCTTTGCTGCCGGGAGCGTTCTTTGGTGGTCTTGGTGAGGAACAGATAACAGGTGTGGTGCAGGTAGGGCCGTTCGTTGAAATGCCGCTCGAAACTGCGGGAGAGGAAGCTCAGTTCGTCCCTGCGGATGTCCGGCTCATATTTCTCCGTGATGAAAATATCCTGCTTGTGGACGATTGAAAAGTTCGGCAATACCTTGATTGCCTTCGCTCATGTGGCGTGCATCGCCTCATAATCTGCGGATGATACCGAAAATACTTCCGGCAGTGTGACCCGGAAAGCGACCGTGATGTCGGCGTCCTTGCTGACGATGCAGCCGTGTTCCACCGCCATAATGGGGAACTTGCTTTCTAGTGTGGATGCTTTTAATATACTTCTCATATAATTTACGATTGTTGTTTTTTAATCAGACGTGTGATACGTTTTCGTGAGAGGATTCTCCGGGGATGCTGCCGGGCCGCGAACAGTTTCATCAGCCCGTGACTGCCGTATTTACGGTTCAGCGTGAAAGTCAGCCATACCAGCATGGTAGCCGCCGACACCCCGAAGCCGATGCAGATTCACTGGCCCACGCCTGCCATATACAGGATGACGAACATCACGAATACGGCAAGCAGGCCGGCAGCAAAAATAAACAGGTATTGCGCCCGGAGTCCTTTAAACTCCACTTCACGGCCCACACCCTTATTTATTTCAAAATCAGCCATAAGTTACTGTTGTTTTTAGTTTTTTAGAGGAAGAACGACCTCAGGATGGTAGCGGCGACTATTAGAAAAATACAGGCTCCGAACCACGAACTTGCCGTTTTACTCGTGTCGGGGTCGCCCGAACTGAATTTCTGGTAGACCTTGACCCCGCCAACGAGTCCGATTACTGCTCCTACGGCGTATATCAATTTTGTGCCGGGGTCAAAGTACGATGTCACCATCTGGGTAGCCTCTGTAATACCTGCCTGCCCGTTTCCTTGCGCCATTGCGACACTTGCTACCGCAACAGCGGCCAGCATCATAATCAATCTTTTCTTTTTCATTAATTCCGTGATTTTTAAATGAATAAAAAGCCACGGACTGCCCCCTTTCACTATCCCCACAAGGCAGCCCACAGCCGCTTTATGGTTTACTGGTTCAGGGGGTAAGTTCCGGCTGGAAATCAGCCGGAGTCATAATATGCCATTCGCATCGTTATTGGATTTAGTGGTGAAACATGGGTGTCAATTCTCTCTTGAAAAGGGGATGCGAATCATCCCGAATCGTAATAGCCTTTTGTCATAGCCATTCTGTTTTATAAATAAGTTACTCTAAGGAATTGTCTTTGGAGGGTCGAAGCGTTCCCTTGTCAAACGGGAACATTGATTTATCAACCCGAATCGAAATAAGTCATATACATGGTCTGTCGGTTTGTTCTGTCATTAATACTTTCTCTCTTTACAGTGATACGGGCTATCAACCCGTATCAAAATAACCTCTTGCCATTGTTACCTCCTTTTTTAATCGGTTAGTCACTGTCCGGAACAGCCTCGCTCATCTGCCTGGCTTCATCCAGAAATTTGCTGATACGGCTGTCGCTACCATTGATACTTTCCAATATCGAGCGTTCAATCTGCGTATCCTTTATATGGTGGATAGCCCTCAGAAGGGCCAGCCGTTTGTCCGTGGGAATCTCCTTGCCGTTACATAAGTCAATGATCAAGTCAATCTCTTCCGGCCCTATGCCGGTTGCGCCACCCTGATAATCGTCACGGGCACAGTTCAAATCTTCCAGTTCCTCATTCAGTTCGTCCGTATCCACGTCGTCACTGTTTCCAGTCCGTTCCTCTTTATCCTCAAGCCTGCCGGAACTGTCGGCCCCGGAAGCCCGCCACTCTTCCACACGCTTGTCCCGAAACAGTTCCGGAATGCGTTCCGGCGGCACTTGTGCTGCCTTTTGTGACGCTGTTTCCTCGTTTCTGCCAGCAAATGTAGAGGCATTTTCCTTACCCGCAATAGCCCCGGAACCGGTGGCGTTCATTGGCGGCTGTTGGCGTGTACCGTAGCTTTTCGTAACGACAAGGCTGTCCGTTTCAGGCTGTTTTTGGGGTGGATTTTCCATATTCCTGCTTTCTGCCTTTTCCCTGACTCCCGCCTTTTCTTTACCCTTCACTTCCTGCTTTTCTTTGTCCCTTACTTCTGTTTTCACAGCCGGCATGTCTCTCTTTTCTGCTTCCCGCACTACCGGACTCTCTTTCTTTTCCGTTTTTCCTTTCGTGCGTTTGCGTCCCTTATTCTGTTCCTCTTTCACCGGGTCAAACCATCCGGCAGCACCCCGCAGACCTTTTGCCATGCGGCGGCGTACCTTCCCGAAGCATATCTCGCCAAGCTGTCCCCTGAACAGGAACTTGTCCATGAACAGATAGGCGAACAGCAGCCAGAACAGAACGATCCCGGCTTCATAGTAACCTGATTGTATATCCATAACCTAAAATATTTTGTTATAACTTTTTTGGAGGTAGGTCTTCACCTCTTCCGAATGCTTCTCGAAATGTTCCTTCAACACATTATCTATATAGTTGCCGACCGTCAGCTGCCGTTTTCCCGCAATCCCGACAATAACCGATATTTTCTGGTGCAGTTCCTTGTCGATATACACTCCCTGCCTGCCTTCGCATTTATAGGGGGTAAGGAATCTGCGGATGAAATCGGCCAGTGCCGTGCGTATCGTTTTCGGTGACGGTTTTTCCACAATCGCTTCAGGACAGCCGGTATCATCCGTTACGGAAACATTTTTCACTGTTTCGTTCACACGGTCATCCGCTTTTCCCTTTTCATCGGATAAGGCGGTTTCTCTATTTTCGTCGCTCTCTCCGGTCACAGAAGGTGACGGAGATAAAGGAGGCTCCGAAGGAACACCCGCCATCAGGCTGCGCAGATATGCTTCATCCACCGGATTTTGTCCGTTTGTTTTCTTCGCCATGACTATTCGGTTTTAAGTATAGATATGATCTCATCCATAAACGTATTGAAACCGCACTCTTTAGTGAAGGTCGCATCGGGAGCGAACAGCGTACTTCGGTAAACGGGGCCGCCCGTAGCGGACAAGTCTTTGGTGAAGTTGCTGCGCACAGGAATACGTGTTTTCAGGCAGTCCAATCCCAACAGGGAGAATCCTTGCTGATAGATGTCATACAAGGTCGTGCGTTCCCTGCGATCCACCATGTTCCAGAACAGGCACAGCCTTTTCAGGGAGGATAAGCCGGTTTTTATCAGCCGGTCATTAATGGTGGTTGCAAAGTTCAGTGTGCTTTCCAGCACCAGGCGGTCTGCCTTTATAGGCACGAACAGATAATCGAGCGCACTGATTGCGGCGATAACCCCGTCGCTGCCCATTGTGCCGGGCAGGTCGAACAGTACAATATCATAAGAAGTATCCGCTTTTTCTTCAAATGCCCTTCAGTCCGCCATGCCGCTGGCCGGAGTGCTTCCGATGACCGGATAAGCCTTTTTCTTCAACCGTCCGGCCTGCTCCACCAAGAGGTTCTGATAAACAGGTGTGGTCTTTACCACTTCCATATCCCGTTTTTTCTGTTTCATAATCGAATGTTGCGGATAGTCACAATCCACCACCGCTACGTTCAGTCCTTTCACGTAATGCAGTCATGATGCCGCATAAATGGTAAATGTCGATTTACCCACACCGCCCTTCTGGGTAGCGAATGAAACGAATACTGTTTTCTTTTCCTTTTCCATTGTTACAAATTTAAGTAAGTGAATAATCGGATTTATTGATTTCCGGACGGATAGCCGCTTATCCATGCGGCTGTCTGTCCGGTTACTTGTTTCATTGCCTGCTTATCCGGCCAGTTACATAGCTGCTTATCCAGTCATCTACATAGCTGTTCATTTATCCGGCTATCTGCATATATAGCTATTTTATGGTGTAGCTATAAAGCTATTCATCTATGCAGCTATCTGTCTATTCATCTGAATAGCTATATAGCTAAGTACATATTCAGGCACTTATATATTCGGATACCTGTTTATCCGTCTATACATTTATATATATGTATGGTTGTGTATCTGAATAGATACCGGTCTGAATATCTGTTTATCCGTTCAGACAGTTATCCATATAGTTACCCGGATAGTTGTCCGAATACCAAGCTGTTTATCTGTTCAAATGGATAATCGAATAGCTATCCGGCTGCAAATAAACCTCAAAAAGAGCATCTGTGAAGTATCCGCCGTTTCAAAGTCATTTATTGGCGGCTGTTGGCGGGAACCGCCATAATGCGCGGATAGAAAAAACTCTCTACCTTTGTCACCGGGAGAGCGCAGCCCGTTCTCGGCAGAGAACGTAAAACAATCCTTTAGACCTATAATCCGGCCCAGCCGGATTTTAATATGCGTCAGCATATAGCGAGGTGTACTTTCAGCGGTTGAAAATATTTCCAACCGCTGAAAGTCTCGCCCGAAAGGTGTTTCGGGGGCAAAGGTTCTCCCAAGTCGAACCTTTTAAAATTTTCATGTTATGAAAGATGAAACAAGAATCCGTAACGCCGCAGGGCGTAAGGTGCTGGCAGACCCGCGTACGCACCGCTATTATCTTTGTCTCAATGATGAGGAAGACGAAAAGTTTATCTCCATGTTCGAGCAGTCGGGTATGAAGAACAAGGCCGAATTTATCTTCGCCCGTATCTTCGGTTGAGAGTTCAAGGTAGTGAAGATTGATAAGGAAGCGCAGGAATATTATGCACAACTCACCGCTTTCTATCAGCAGTTCCGAAGAATAGGAAACAACTACAATCAGTGTGTAAAGACTATCCACACTATTTACGGGGAGAAGAAATCACTTGCATTTCTCTACAAACTTGCCGAAGAAACCCGTAAACTGGAAGAAGTATGCAAGCAGGTTATCGAACTGACAAAGCGGTACGAAAAGGAGTATCTTACTAAAAAGGAATAATGTCATGGTGCCGAATGTTACATCAGGCAGTTCATTCTACGGAGTGATAGCCTATAATAAAATAAAGGTGGATGACGGTACGGCAAAGGTATTGTGACACCCCAGAATTGCAGCGGACACTTCCGTTAATGTGTCGATAGAAAATTGCGTGCAGGCTTTCGAACCTTACGTTGTACTCAATTCGCACGTAAGTAAGCCGGTTATTCATATCTCATTGAATCCTTCCCCGAAAGACATTCTCTCGGAGGAGCAGATGACCGTATTGGCACAAGAGTTCATGGAAAGGTTCGGTTATGGGAACCAGCCTTATATTGTCTGGATGCACGAAGACATAGACCGAAAGCACATGCACATCGTTTCGGTACGGGTGGATGAAAAGGGTGGAAAGATAGACCATAACCGGGAAGCCATCCGGGCACAGAATATCTGCCGTGAAATGGAAGTGAAATACGGTCTTCATCCCACACTCGCAGGGCAGGAAAAACAGGAACCGGCAAGCCTGCAAAAAGTGGACTATCCGAAAGGTGATGTGAAAGCGCAGGTGAAGCATACGGCCCACACCTTGCTGGAATGTTACAATTTTCATTCTCTTGCCGAATACAACACCCTGCTGGAACAGTACAACGTGACGGTTTATGAAGTCCGGGGAAGCGTGGACGGGAAGGAATACCACGGCATCATGTACGGAGCGTTGGACGACAACGGTCAGCAAGCAGGTACGCCTTTCAAGTCCAGTAAATTCGGTAAAGTATTCGGTTATGAAGCACTGCAAAAGAAATTCACCGTATCCGTTGAAAAGGTAAAGAGAGACAATCTCGCCGAAAGGACACGCAAGGAAGTCGTCAAAGCCATGCAGGGCATAAGCACGAAAGAGGACTTTGCACGCAGGCTGAAAGGGGCGGATATAGAAGTCATTTACCGTATCAATCCAGATGGGCGTCTTTACGGCATTACCTTTATAGACCATGCGGGCCGGACGGTATTTAACGGTTCACGTCTGGGCAAGCCCTTTACGGCCAATGTGTTCAACGAACTGTTCAACAACCCGGATGCAGACTGGAAAAGGTTGATACCAGTGCCGGAGCAGGAAACGTCCCGGCAGGGAAGGGACACGAAAGCGGAAGAAAGGCAGGAAGGGGCAGAATACCGGCAGCCGGAAAATCAAAGTCATCATCAGAGTGAATCTTCCGGCAGCTTGATTGATACATCCGCACTCGGTGCCGTTGACATTTTCTCCGTGCTTATGGAAGATGACCATACGCACGAGTACATTGATCCGGCCTTCCGCTATGGGCGCAAGAAAAAGAAGAAGCGCAGGCGCAAGCTATAATATATAATCAAGGTATAGAACAAGAAGTTTAATTTTAATAGTTACAATTATGCAGAATGAAGATGATTTAAGAGGTCTTGCCAAAGTCACGGACTTTATGCGGGCCATCAGTTTTTTATTTTTGGCGATACACATTTATTGGTTTTGTTACGGCTGGCTTTACGAGATGGGCTGAACACTCGATATAGTAAATAAGATACTATCCAATTTCCAACGTACCACCGGACTGTTTTCATCCTTGCTTTACACAAAGCTGTTTTGTGTCCTTTTCCTCGTTCTGTCCTGCATGGGTAACAAGGGAGTGAAGAAGCATGAAATCACATGAAGGCGGATTATCATTGCGGCCATATCAGGCACCCTGTTGTTTTTCTTCAACTGGTGGCTACTGTCCGTCAATGCTTCATCCGGTGTGTGTGCGGTACTTTATACCACGACATTGACCGGTGGCTTCTTCTGTCTGCTGGCATCCGGTTTGTGGATAAGCCGTCTGTTGAAGAACAATCTGTTAGAGGATGTTTTCAACCGGGAGAACGAATCCTTCATGCAGGAAATAAAACTCATGGAGAACGAGTATTCCGTCAATCTGCCGACCAAATTCTGGTATAAAGGCAAAGAATGGAAAGGTTGGATTAATGTGGTGAATCCGTTCCGAGCAAGTATGATTTTGGGTACACCGGGTAGCGGTAAGTCGTATGCCGTAGTCAACAATTATATAAAGCAGGCAATCGAGAAGTCCTATGCGCTTTATATATACGATTTTAAGTTTGATGACTTGTCGGTTATCGCTTATAACCATCTGATCAAATATCGGCATCGCTATAAAATACCACCTAAATTCTATGTAATAAACTTCGATAATCCGAGGAAAAGCCATCGCTGTAATCCGTTGGCTCCGGAACTGATGACTGATATTTCGGACGCTTACGAGTCCAGTTATACAATCATGCTTAACTTAAATAAAAGTTGGGTGCAGAAGCAGGGAGACTTTTTTGTGGAATCTCCAATAGTATTGTTTACGGCCATAATTTGGTTTTTGAAAATCTATGAAGGTGGCAAGTTCTGTACGTTCCCACATGCTATTGAATTGCTTAATAAAAGGTATGAAGACGTCTTTACTATTCTGACAAGTTACCCCGATTTGGAGAACTATCTAAGTCCGTTTATTGACGCATGGAAAGGAGGAGCGAGTGAGCAGCTTCAGGGTCAAATTGCAAGTGCTAAAATCCCGTTATCCAGACTGATAAGTCCGCAACTCTATTGGGTAATGTCCGGCAGTGACTTTACGCTGGATATTAATAATCCCAAAGAACCGAAAGTATTATGTGTGGGCAACAATCCCGATAGAATTTCAATCTATGGAGCAGCATTGGGACTCTATAACTCCCGTATCGTTAAGCTGATAAACAAGAAGAAACAACTGAAAAGTTGTGTGATTATTGACGAGTTACCCACCATTTTCTTTAAAGGTCTGGACAATCTGATTGCCACGGCACGAAGCAACAAAGTGGCGGTCGTGTTAGGCTTTCAGGATTTTTCGCAGTTAAAAAGGGATTATGGAGACAAGGAGGCTGCCGTAATCATGTCAACTGTGGGCAATGTTTTTAGCGGTCAAGTGGTGGGTGAAACTGCCAAAACTTTGTCGGAAAGGTTTGGAAAAATCCTGCAAAAGCGAGAGTCTATGAGCATCAACCGTAACGATACGACCACTTCCATCAACACGCAACTGGACAGTCTGATACCTGCGTCCAAAATCAGCACATTAAGTCAGGGAATGTTTGTTGGTGCGGTAGCCGACAATTTCGGTGAAACGATAGACCAGAAGATTTTTCATGCGCAAATAGTAGTGGATAATGAAGCTGTACAGAAAGAGACGGCGGCCTACCAGCCCATCCCCGAAATCAGCAGCTTTCTGGATGAGGATGGCAATGATACAATGGAAAAGCAGATACAAGCGAACTACCGTCAAATCAAACAGGATATTGTCGAACTTGTAGAGAACGAACTAATCCGTATTGAGAATGATCCAGAACTAAAACATCTATTAGACGAAGACAATAATTAGATGTGTATATTATAAAAAAAATCTTATCTGACAAATAAATAAACCGGCAATCGTATCATTTTAGCAATATATATAATTACAACTGGCTAATTCTTGGCTTAATTGCAAACACATAGATAGAGAATTATTTTCAATACAACGGGTGGCTTTTCTGCCCGTTGTGTTTCTATGACTCAATAAAGTATAGGAACATAAATAAGGAAAATCCTTTATAAGATAGGCTTAACTATTGTTTTTTATAAGCCTTTTTCTATTGATTCAATATCTAATAAGTTAACTTCATCTATTTTATCTTTATGCACGATAATTGTTAATTTTGCCGGATATTTAAATCTATATTCACTTAGCTTAAATGTCCAAAGCATTATTTTTAATAAATCTTCATCGCTGATATTTTTATGTTCTTTTATTCGAGTAATACCAGAACCAAAGATAGGTACTGAAACACTTTTTTGAGCGTAAATTCTATTAACTCGGTCCCAAAAATTAATAAGAAATTCGATATATTCAGGCATGGTCAAGTAAGCCCTATTTTTATCATCAAATTTAGAAAAGGCTGTCAAAAGATATTCTTTGTAAACAATTATAGAACTTAATTTGTATTTAATCGTCTTCCCTCCATTTTTTCTACAAACCGCTTTATCTATAATATCATCATGGTCGCATTGTTCGAGTATATACTTATCAAGTTCTTTAATATTGTTAGCGCATTGTGTTTTTATAAAAATTCCATTTAAAGAGTGTTCTGAAATTATTTTATTATCAACTTGTGTATCAAAGTATTCATTAAAACCAATAGCTTTATATCCATCTTCTTCAAATATATCTCCTTCCTTAATGATCACATTGCTACCATCAATATCAATCTTGATGTTTTTCAATTTATTGACATGTTCCCATATCTTTAAATAAATCAATATAAGAATTATTAGGCAAAAAAGACCTATCCATAGATTGTATTTTTTGCATGCTTCAGAAACGAAATCGAATAAATAGATAAAAGATATTATACCTGAAATTATAGAAAAATATCCCCAAAATTTCGCCAATATTCTTTTGTCAAAAAAAGAAACTTTTTTCATGCTTATTTTACTTAAAAAAATAATCACCTGAATCACATTTACTATTTATCATTAAGTCTGGATCGTTCAGGGCTCGTTCAATAGACGCTTTGTTTAAAGGAATATGTAAAACTGGAACCTCTGATTTAGAATCTCTGAAAACAGGAAGATTATTCCAAAGAGCTTTCACAGTAGTATTTAAATCTTCTCCAGCAGAGGTTAATAAAGATGATTCATCATTATATTCAGGATATATTACAATAATAGGTAGCCCAAGTATGTTAATACCATAGTCTATTTCCTCCCTCAATGCTTTTGAATTTTTCGTTATAGAACTTAAAAAAAGAATTATATTTTTGGAACAATTTAATCTTTCTCTTAATCTTGGTTTTAGTGTCTTTTCCCAATCACTTCCATCACGAACATTATATGTTTTATTATGCGAATCATTGAAAGGAAACAAACTATCCTTTCCCTTCCATGCTCTTAGCAAATTATAATACTGAAAATCTTTTGCAGCATGAGCACCTAAAGATGATTCGCTAAAAGGTTCACTCACATAAAATGCAGAATAATTACCATTTCTATACCCCATAGTTGTAATTTTGTAATTAAAAATTAACGTTGCTAACCTAAAGCTGATTTAACAGCTTGATAATCCCAGTAGTATTGTCCATTTTGATAATAACACATTGCTTTATGTGTGCCAACATATTTTACAGCCTCTGGACATTTAGATTTATCTACTGTAGCGGCATTATACAATACTACGATTTTTAATCCATCTCGAACAGCTTTTTCACATTCATATTCGATATAACTGCGATTATCGACAAAATTTCCTCGTGTGCAACTTCCTGTCCAACTGTTTTTACTATTACAGTATTGGCAACTACCACTTCGTACACTCTTTGTATTACTACCTACAATAAGTACAAATGTTTTAGACGCATCAAGTCTTTCTGCAAGAGAACGTTTTATACTACAATTAAGACTACCATCTCGTGCTTGCTGTAGATCATGGGCATCAGTAAACGACAAACTAAAATAATTGCTATTATTCCATTTATGCAATTGCTGAACAGCATCATTATCTCCATCCCATTCAGCAGCAATATAAGTTCTTGTTCTGTAGGTCATAACTAATCATTGTTAAAAATAAAATTTTCTGTAACTATCCTATTGTTAAATCTGCAACAAAGAGCATTTAACTTAGTAATGCAAAAATATATAGAAAAAAGCAATTGACAAAATTGCTTGCTGATTGTTTTTCAATAATTTATCTAGATTTGATTATTCATCAACGAATCAACTTGTTTTATCTCTATTTTGGGCTAAAGGGGACTGACAACGTAAGACTACTGGCTATTATTACTTAGATAGAACCCTATATCCATTAAAACTCTGTAGGTATGCCATCTTACGCCAAATTACGCCATTCATTCCGTACATAGATAAAATTATAATATATTATAAATTAATCTTTTACATTCGCACCGACGGGCTAAAGTTTACCCGGTATTGATTAATTATTGTATCACTTAAATTATTGATTTTATGGCTAAGAAAAAGCAAGAACAACAAGAACAGAGTCAGGACGAGCATGTAATGGCCATCCTTGACAAGCGAACCAACAAGACCGCAGTCGTTTCCAAAATGAACGAGCAGGACGGCAGTCTTGAAATCGTGCCACCCGACAAGAAAAACAGCAGCAGCTTCCTTAAACTGGATCGTACCTCACCGCTGGAACTGTTCTTTACCAATTTCAAGAACCAGTACGAAAATCCCACGAGTTTCAGTTTCTTCCTCGTACCTCTTGTCCTTTTGGAAAAGACACTGAATGCCGTAGTCCAGATCCGAAAAGGGGAAGATCCCGGAGTGGAAGGCAAAAAACTGGTGGAGAACAGCGAACTCAACGATGAAGGGCGTATCGCCAAACTCGCCCGCCGGTATAAGTTCGACGAACACCAGCTTCCGTGGAAAGAACTCGCCGCACTGGGAGTTGACAAGCAACTGCTGTTTGACAACCATTGCATGGGTGAGATGCTGAAAGGAAGGATTACCTCGATGGCTTTCCCCATCAGCAAGGAAGTGAACGGTGAAAAGAAGGATATGGGGGAAGCCTGTTTCCTTTGTGTCAAGGGAGAGGATGGCAAGGTACAACTGAAAACTCTAAGCAGACTCGACAAACCGCAGTATGACCTGCCTGCCTATAAAGGAGTATTCACCGACGAGGAAAAGCAGTCGCTTAAAGACACCGGAACTTTGGGGGCAGTCAAGGAGATGAAGGATACCCATACGGGAACGGTCTGCAACTGTTATGTATCTTTCCATGAACCGAGCAACCGTATCATTACCATGCCGGTGGATGCCATCAAGATACCCGATTATATCTACGGAAAAAGGCTGGATGACAAACAGAAGCAAATCCTCGCGTCAGGCGGACAGCTTCCTATCAACGACATACAGCGCAAAAATGATACACTGCTTTCCGGTGTTGCTTTCATCGATCCGAGAATAATGGACATCGCATTCAAGCAATCTGGCGAACAACTCAAAGTCAACGACACTATCATGGGTGCCAAAATCACACCTGAACAGAAGAAGATGCTCCAGAACCATGAAATGGTGTTCGTTGAGAATATGCGCTACAAAGGCAGGGTATTTTCCGATGATGTACGTTTCAGCAACAAGAGCAACCAACTGCTGATAGGACGCAATGCCCGTGAATACAAACCCACTGTTGAGGGCAAGAAGAACGACAAGAAAAAGGAGGTGAAACAGCAGGCGCCCCGTCATGTGGCATCCGTAAAGGCCCCGTCAAAAAAGAGCCTTTCAGTCATGTAATAAACAGATTATTCATATTTTTGGCAGATATATACCCGGTTTTCTTTCATGGCAACCGGGTATATGTTTAAATATCCAGTTAACATTTTAAAGTAATAGCAAATGACTATACAAGATAAAAATACCGCAACCGGAGAATTGTCCTATTTTGAGACAACTCTCCTTCTTTATTTAAAGGAAAGCCATCCCCACATGTCCGGGGATAGGGAATTTATCAGGTCAAGGGCCGACGAAGCGGCAGATGCCTATGAATGTTCCATACGCAACGGATTGTCCGTCACACAAGCGTTGGAACAGTCGGACGCAGTTCTTTACCGCAACCTGCACTTTTCCGGATTTGATACTGTTTTTGAAGTCGTATCGGAATGGTTTCCGGAAGTCCCCCCTGAAAAACGGACCGATTTCTGTTTGAAAATGCTATCGCCCGCAGAAGTCGTATTTAATAAATATCCCATAGACGACCGGTTTGAGGATTCCCCGTCTTACCGTACCCTTACCATTGAACTGACAGGTTTCATCCAATATTATATAGAGCAATATGGCATATAACAAACGACAACATTTAGCGGACAATATAGCCGCACTTGAATTTATGTTCATGCGCCCGGAGTTTTGTCTCACGGAAGAAGGGCGCAGGGTATTGAACTGCTACTCCGGTTTTGGAGGATTGAAATGTATCCTCAATCCGGCGGAAAAGGACACGGACAGAGAAAAATGAACGACGGACAGAGAACTGTTTCCCCAAGTCCGATTGCTCCATGAACTGTTGCGTGAGTATTCCAAAGACGAGACAGAATACAAGGCATACGTCCAAAGCCTGAAAAAATCCGCACTTACAGCCTTTTACACACCGGAGCCGCTGGTAGCGGCCATGCAGGAGTCATTGCAGGTACCGGTAAGCCATCCGGGACGTTTTCTTGACCCTTCCGCCGGAACGGGCATGTTTATCAGCCGGTTGAAAGATGTTCCCGAAATTCATTGTTTCGAGAAAGACAAGCTCACGGGAAAAATTCTGTCATCCCTTTATCCGGAAAGCAAAGTGACCATAGACGGCTTCCAGTCCATACAACCCTATTATAACAGTTACTTCGATATGGTTTCTTCCAATATTCCATTTGGAAATACCAGAGTTTATGACCGGGACTTTGACCGGAGCGAGGACTCTGTGCGTAAATCCTCACTTGCAGCCGTACACAACTATTTCTTTCTTAAAGGTATAGATACGTTGCACGAAGGTGGAATACTGGCCTATATCACGACTTCGGGTGTCATGGACTCACCACAGAACCGTCCCGTCAGGGAATGGCTGATGAACCATGCCAACCTTGTTTCTGCCATCCGTCTGCCGGATAACCTGTTTGTTGATGCGGGTACAGAAGTGAGCAGTGACCTGATCGTCTTGCAGAAGAATACCCGGAAAGCGGAACTGACCGAAAAAGAACGGAACTTTATCGAGACTCGTCTTATATCCGGCAGCATTAATATCAACAACAGTTATGCCGGCTTAGACCATATTGTCCATACAGCCGTATCTATGGGTAAAAACATGTACGGACAACCGGCCATGAACTTTATCCATGAAGGCGGAATTGAGGCCATTGCCGGACATCTCAAACAGTTGCTGGCGCAAGATGTGGAAAATCATCTTGACCGGGAACTCTATGACAACAATCTATCCCGACCAACCGTTTCTACCGGCATTGAACCGGAATTTGAGACACCATTGGAAATAGTAATTGAGAACCATCGGCAAGAGGTGCAGGAGGAAAGTCCCGCACAACCCTATGAACCCATGCTCAACCTGTTTGCCGCCTATGCGGATGAAGGGGAAGCGGAGGTGCAAATAGTGGAAAGCAGACCTTCCCCAAGCCGGGCACCTTCGGCATCCCGCAAAAAGGAAGGGGATGAACCGGAAATGTTCAATCTGTTCTCGCAAGAGAATATGTATGATGAAGCCGCCGTGCCGGAAAGCATGACCGAAGAACGGGCGGAAGCGGAAGCAAGATGGCTGGAACGCAGACAAAAATTTGAAGAAGAGCGGAAGAAAGAAATGGAGCCACGCCCGTTTACCGGGGAGATACGTCCCGAATACAAGAATGGTTCCATCGTGAAGTCGGGTGAACAATACGGGTACTTACGGGGGTTGGGTACTCCCGATGTGCAATTCCATCCCCTCAAACTGACAGTCACCCAGCAATACCGGGCCGCCTACTATATCCCGCTTCGTGAAGCCTACCACAATCTCTACAATACGGAAGCCGAAACGGAAACGGAGCAACCGGAACTCCGGGAGGAACTGGGCAGGCAATACGACCGTTTTTACCGCATGTTCAGAGAGCTGAACGGAAAGGATAACGCCAAATTCCTGCTGATGGATGCCGGAGGAAGGGAAATGCTTTCATTGGAACGCTCCGTTAACGGGAAGATACAGAAAGCGGATATATTCTCCGTCCCCGTATCATTCAACGCCAATGAAATGATCCATGCGGATACTCCGCAGGAAGCACTTGCGGCATCCCTGAACAAGTTCGGGGAAGTCAATCTGGAATATATGGAGAACCTCAGCGAGATTGGAAGGCAGGAACTGCTCAGACAACTGGACAACCGTATCTTCTACAACCCCATGATGAAAAACTATGAAATCAAAGACCGTTTCATTGCAGGCAATGTGGTAGCCAAAGTTGAATGGATAGAAAACTACCTGAAAGACTATCCCGAAGATGAAGCGGGCAAGAAATCATTGGAAGTCCTGCGGGCAGCCGTACCGGAACCGATCAGCTTCGAACTCCTTGACTTTAATCTCGGAGAGCGGTGGATACCCATGTCCGTATATGAAGAGTTTGCCGGATACCTTTTTGAGACAAAGGCCCATATACATTATACGGAATCCATCGACGAGTTCAGCGTGAACTTCGAGAGCAGCAACGCAAACATCACTGATAAATATTATGTAAAGGGGGAGAAACGGGGCTATTACGGATACGACCTGCTGAAACATGCGCTGCATAACACGGTGCCCGACATAACCAAAACCGTGCAGGATGAAGAAGGCAATGATATAAAGGTACGGGATGCCGAGGCCATCCAGCTTGCCGACACCAAAATCAATGAAATACGGTCTGCCTTCACCGACTGGCTGAACGAACAGTTACCCGAATTTAAACAACGCCTTGCGGATTTGTATAACCGTAAATTCAACTGTTATGTGCGTCCCGATTATGACGGCTCCCTGCAAAGTTTCCCGTTCCTTGATCTGAAAGGGCTGGGCATACCATCCCTGTACGACAGCCAGAGAAATGCCGTATGGATGCTGAAGATGAACGGAGGCGGCATAATCGACCATCAGGTGGGCACCGGCAAGACCCTTATCATGTGCATAGCCGCCTTTGAGATGAAACGTCTCGGACTGGTGAACAAGCCGATGATTATCGGACTCAAAAGCAATGTACATGACATAGCCGACACGTTCAAGAAGGCTTATCCGAATGCCAAAGTGCTTTATCCGGGCAAAGAGGACTTTACACCGGAGAAACGTGTCGGAATATTCCATGACATTAAAAACAATAACTGGGACTGCATCATCCTGACACACGACCAGTTCGGAAAAATACCGCAGTCTCCCGAAATACAGCAGGAAATATACACGCAGGAGATAAACAACATCGAAGAGAACCTTGCCGTATTCGAGCAGCAGGGCAATGAAGTAACCGGCTGGATAAAGAAGGGGCTGGAAAAAAGGAAGGAGAACCTTGAAGCCAAACTTGAAAAGCTGGAGCAGGATATAAAAGACCGGACGGATGACGTGACCGATTTCAGGCAAATGGGCATCGACCACCTCTTCGTTGATGAATCGCATGCCTTCAAGAACTTGATGTTCAACACACGCCATGCGCGAGTTTCCGGTCTGGGCAATCCCGAAGGAAGCATGAAGGCCATGAACATGCTCTTTGCCATCCGTACCATACAAGAACGCACGGGCAGGGATTTGGGGGCTACCTTCTTGTCCGGTACGACCATTTCCAACAGCCTGACCGAACTCTATCTCCTTTTCAAATATCTCCGTCCAAAGGAAATGGAGCGGCAGGGGATTACATGTTTTGACGGCTGGGCGGCTGTCTATGCGAAGAAAAGCACGGACTTTGAATTTTCCGTAACCAACCAGATCGTGCAGAAAGAGCGTTTCCGCTACTTTATCAAAGTGCCTGAACTCGCCAATTTCTATGCGGAGATAACCGATTACAAAACGGCTGAAGACGTAGGGGTTGACAGGCCGGAACTCAACGAACAGCTCTATCACATACCGCCCACTCCCCAACAGGAAATTTTCATTCAGAAATTGATAAAGTTCGCTGAAACCGGGGATGCGACCTACATAGACCGGGAGCCTCTGTCCGAAGCGGAAGAAAAGGCCCAGATGCTGATTGCCACCAATTACTCGAACAAGATGTCGCTTGACATGCGTCTGATAGACCAGCAGTACGGTGACAATCCGGGAAACAAAGCGTCCCATTGTGCGGCCAAGATTGCGGAATATTACTATAAATATCTCGACCAGAAAGGCACACAATTCATCTTTTCCGATCTCAGTACGTATAAACCCGACCAGTGGAACATTTACAACGAGATAAGACGCAAGCTCGTGGAAGACCATAATATCCCGGAAAGGCAGATAAAGTTCATTCAGGAAGCAGGCAGCGACAATGCACGAAAGGAACTGTTCAGCAACATGAACGCCGGACGCATCCGTTTCCTTTTCGGTTCCACGCAAAAATTGGGAACGGGAGTCAATGCGCAGCAACGCGCCGTGGCCATCCACCATCTGGACATACCCTGAAGGCCGTCCGATCTGGAACAGCGTAACGGACGGGCGGTAAGAAAAGGCAATATCATTGCCAAGCAATATGCCGGCAATAAGGTGGACTGTTATATCTATGCGGTGGAGAAGTCTCTGGACAGTTACAAGTTCAACCTGCTGCATAACAAACAGGTATTCATCAACCAGCTTAAAAGCCGTAATCTGGCTGCCCGTACCATTGACGAGGGGGCGATTGATGAAAACGGCGGAGGCAATTTCAGCGAATACGTGGCCATTCTTTCGGGCAACAACGATTTGTTGGAAAAAGCTAAGCTGGACAAGAAGCTGGCAGTTCTGGAAAGCGAAAGGCAGGCATATCACCGTAACAAGGGAAATGCAAAAGGCAAGTTGAACGAAAAAACTTCCGAAATAGAAAAGAACAATGTCTTTATCGAACGCTTTTCCAAAGATTGGGAATATCTGAACAAGGTAGCTCCCGCAAATGCGGAAACCGGACTCCGCCCCAACTCCTTGAAACTGGACGGTGTAGACTCGGATAATATAGAAATACTCGGCAACCGGCTTGCCGCAATCAATCAGAAAGCCCGGACAGAGGATGATTACATGAAAATCGGAACCCTGTTCGATTTCCGCATTCTTGTCCGTACCGAAAAATCTTACGATGGGGATACGCAGGTCTTGCATAACAAGTTCATGGTTGAAGGGCTGGACGGCATTAAATATACTTACAATAACGGCTACATAGCCAAAGAGCCGAAACTGGCCGTAATGAATTTTATCAATGCCCTGGAACGTATTCCCGCTATGATAGAGAAACGGGAAAAGGAAAATGCAGAATTGTCAAAGGACATTCCCGTCTTGCGGGAAATAGTGGCAGCCACATGGCCTAAAGACGCGGAAATCAAACAGTTGGGCGAAGAGCTTGCTTCACTGAACCGGAAGATACAGCTTACTCTCAAACCGGTGGGCCTGCATGAAGAAGGGAAGGATGAAAAAGCAGAAATGGAAAAACAGAGGATGGTCAGCGGCAGTGACGTGATCCCGGATTTACCACGGCAGGTAAAGCACGTGCCGTCTATGGTAATTGTAAGCCCGGCAAAGGAGTTGAAAAAAATATCCTAATGTTTCCCACGGCACATTGCTGTACCCCCGGAAGCTACGCAGGCTTCACTTCCGCAGGGGTACAGCAAAGAGCCGCTTTTCAGGAAAAGACAAAGGCACGGCGGACACCCGGATAAATCCGACCTTGTCCGCCGTGCCCTTGTCTATGGGGGAACCGGTTATACGTCATCTTTCTTCCTCAAAGGATAGCTCTTCCACTTGTTTGTTTATCAACTTACCGTCAATGGAATCTTTCAGGTTGATAATGTCCGCAATCGAATAATGCCTTGTACCGTCCTCTTCTTCCGCGAAACGCAGACGTCCGTTCAAACGCTGTTTCTCAATTTCGGCGGGGTCAAGCCCGATCAGTTCACACACCTCGTCCGGCAGCATGGACAATGCCACATCGTTTTCCTGACAGATATGTTGCAACACAGCCAGCATGTTCAGGGACTTCTTATAACTTCTCACAAGAGCAGCGAAAGAGCTGCTTTCAATCTTAATCATCTTTTTCATAACGCTTATTTTTTAGAGTTTTCTGTTTTTTCCAATAATACGGCACGAAGGACATCCGAGCGGCGATAGTAGATTTTCCCCTTGTCTTTGTAAAAGGGAAGCGTACCATCGTTACGTCTTCTTAACAGTGTCCTGTCCGACATCTTTGTCAGCAGGCGTACACCTTTTGAATCCAGTATCTCACTATCCGGTATATTCTCAACGGCAGGAGAGAGTAACTTTTCAATGTTGGTAACTTTGGCGAGTATGGCACTAAGCATGTGGGTTGTCTGTCCACCAAGTGCAGTTCTTCTGTTATTCATAATGACCTTATTTTTATTGTTTATGCGCAATATTACGGAGATATTATAAGGCTATTGGTTACTCAACCATTGAGCAACCGCCTAAAAAAACAGAAACCGGAAATATTGAACAAAAAAATAGCCAGAAGCTGATTTCCTGCTAATTCAGATAAGAAGATACGTAAAACAATATTCTTTTAATTATTAATAGTTTAATAATCAAATATATAGATAAAACACATGCCAATATATTTGCCCATATTCAGAATAATACCTATATTTGTGTATGAGATATTTAAAACTATGCGGAGCAGTGTAACTGAAAGCAGGACTTTTGCTGCCAAATCGTTACCTGCATTTTTTGAATACCATAATTATTAACTAATTTACAGTAAGTTACAACAGTCTACTCAGTTTTCCGATATAATGACTTTGTACTTTTGTTGATTGAACATTTTATAATAAGGACATTTTGAAAAACGAAAAGTTAACACGAAAAGAAATAATCGACCTGCGTCTAAAAGAAGCGGGATGGGATGTTAATGATCGTACACAAGTTATAGAAGAGTTTTACATAGTCTCTTCTATAGTCGCAGAACCACGTGTGCCATATAATAAAAAACATGAATTCAGCGATTATGCTTTGTTGGGACAAGATGGAAGTCCTATAGCTGTTGTTGAGGCAAAAAAATCCTCCGTTGATGCAGAAATCGGACGTGAGCAATCAAAACAATATTGTTATAATATAAAAGAGACGTATCAAATTGAACTTCCATTCTGTTTTTATACTAATGGATATGATATTTACTTTTGGGATTTAGAGAATTATCCACCCAGAAAGATACAAGGATTTCCGACACGCCAAGATTTGGAACGGTTTTCATATATTCGGAAATATAGAAAGACCTTAGCAAATGAATTCATTAATACATATATCGCCGGGCGTGATTATCAGATTGCAGCCATAAGAGCCATAATGGAGGCTATTGAAAAACGTAAACAAAGGTTCTTATTAGTTATGGCTACTGGTACGGGGAAAACCCGTACATGTATTGCCCTAGTCGATGCTTTAATGCGTGCCGGATGGATAGAACGGACATTGTTTCTTGTCGACAGAATCGCCCTAAGAGATCAGGCTTTGGAAGCATTTAAAGACCATTTACCCAATGAACCTCGTTGGCCTAAGGATAGTGAAACGAATATCGCTACAGATAGACGTATATATATTTCGACTTATCCCACGATGTTGAATATTATTCAGAGTAATAACAGTATATTGTCTCCACATTTTTTCGATTTAATCGTTATCGACGAAAGTCATAGGAGTATTTATAACACATACCAAAACATACTGAATTACTTCAATACCCTGACTTTAGGGCTAACGGCCACGCCCACGGATGTCATTGACCATAATACGTTTAAACTTTTTAACGAAGAAGACGGCATCCCGTCTTTCGCTTTTTCATATGATGAGGCCGTAAATCATATTCCTTCCTATTTATGTAATTTTCAGGTAATGAAAATCATCACAAAATTTCAACAGGAAGGTATAAATAAAAGGACCATTACGTTGGATGACCAAAAGAAACTGATTTCAGAAGGGAAAGAGGTTGAGGAAATTAATTACGAAGGAACTGAACTTGAAAAAACGGTCACTAATAGAGGAACTAATGCACTAATCGTTCGAGAATTCATGGAAGAGTGCATAAAAGATAGTGATGGAATATTACCCGGAAAAACCATTTTCTTTTGTACTACAAAGGCTCATGCCCGTCGGATTGAGAAGGTGTTCGATAGTCTTTATCCCGAATTTAGGGGTGAATTGGCTAAAGTTCTGGTAAGCGACGACACACGTGTTTATGGGAAAGGAGGCTTATTGCACCAGTTCAAGAACGAGAGCATGCCTCGTATTGCAATCAGTGTCGATATGTTGGATACGGAAGTAGATATTAGAGAGGTGGTTAATCTTGTTTTTGCGAAACCTGTTTATTCATATACTAAATTCTGGCAAATGATAGGTCGTGGTACACGATTACTGGAACAAGACAAAATTCAACTGTGGTGTACCGAGAAAAATGAATTTTTGATTTTAGATTGTTGGGACAACTTTGAGTATTTCAAATTGAATCCCAGAGGGAAAAATTTAAAACCACAAATCCCGCTTCCCGTCAAATTAGTGGGACTTTTAATTGATAAAATTGAAAAGACATTAGAGTTAAATAAGGAAGAAATCGCTCGAAAAGAAGTTGAAAAACTCAAGCATTTGATAGAAGTATTACCCGATCAATCCATCATAATACGAGATGCCGCTGAAAGTCTGAATCGCTTGAATACCGGTGATTTCTGGAATTCTTTGGATTCGGATAAGTTCACTTTTCTAAGAGAAGAAATTAAACCTCTTTTCAGGGCATTATCAGGGATTGATTATAAAGCAATGCGTTTTGAAAAAGACATTGTAGAAATTTCGTTGGCACTTTTGTCTAAGGATAATAATAAATTTGAAACACTCCGAGACAGCATTATAGAAGAAATTTCCGAATTACCCCTATCTGTTAATACAATTGCCGCGCAAGAGGAGATTATTCAAGCCAGCCAAACCTATCATTATTGGACAACAATTAATGAGGCAAAATTAGATGAACTCATTGAAAGAATAGCTCCTCTGATGAAATTTTATGAAGCAAGTTACTTCCCCGGAATCGTTAAATATAATTTCAAAGATATAGTTATTCAAAAAGAATATATTGAGTTCGGCCTTGATCATGGTTCGTTGAGTATTGCAAAATATAAAGAACTCGTGAAGGAAAAGGTCAATGAATTGGTAAAGGCGAATCCAATTCTTCAAAAACTTCAATGTGGGAATGCGCTAACGTCATCAGAAGCAGAAATGCTATCCGTGGAGTTGAGCAACGAATACCCGCATATTACAGAAGAGTTATTGAGAAAGGCCTACAACAATAAAAAAGCAAAATTAGAACAGTTTGTAAAACACATTTTAGGTATTGAGATTTTGGAAAGTTTTCCTGATTCAGTTTCCAAATCTTTGGACCAATTCATTAAAGAACACACAGATTTGAATTCAAGGCAACTTGATTTTCTGAATCTTTTACACACTTTCCTAATAGAAAAAGGGACAGTGGAGAAAAAAGATTTGATAACAGCTCCATTTACAAAAATACACCCCAATGGTATATTAGGGATTTTCAGTAAGCGAGAGATAGACGAAATCATTCAATTCATAGAAAAATTAGCAGCATAAATATGACTTCAATCATTAAAGACAAAGTAAGAGAATTGTGGGATAAGTTCTGGAGTGGGGGAATCTCGAATCCTCTGAATGCCATAGAACAGATCACCTACTTGTTGTTTATAAAACAAATAGACAAACATGATAGGGAGCAAAAACGGAATGCGGATTTTCTGGGGACTGCATATGAATCCATTTTCAGCGGAGAATTCAGATTGCCCGGAGCCAAAGAAGGTATTGACAAAGAGGAGTTGCGTTGGAGTAATTTCTCAAAAAAACCTGCAGATCAAATGTACAATTTGGTACAAACGCAAGTATTTCCATTCATTAAGCAATTGGGGGGCAAAAATTCTTTTTTTACTAAACATATGCAGAATGCTGCATTAATGATTCCCAGTTCGAGGCTATTAACAGAGGCGATAAAGAAGGTGGATGAAATTTATCTAGAATTGGACAAAGAAGCTCGTTTTATTGATGCGCAAGGAGATTTATATGAATACCTGTTAAAAGAACTGAGTACTGCGGGAAAGATGGGTCAATTCCGTACTCCCCCTCATATCATCGAGCTAATCGTAGAGCTGGTGGCACCCAAATTAGGACACAAAATAGCTGATCCTGCATGTGGCACGGCCGGTTTCTTACTGGGAGCATATAAATATATACAAACCCAATATACTAGCCCCAAAGAAAAGCAAATCGACGAGAATGGCTTCCTACGTGGATCATTGGCTGATTTACTAGTAGAAGATTCTATGAGAAAACTTCTTGCGGAAGAAACTTTTCATGGATTTGACATCGATCCTACCATGATACGAATTGGATTAATGAACCTGATGATGCATGGTATTACCCAGCCCAAAATAGATTATGCCGATACACTAAGCAAGAATTATAATGAGGATAATAAATATGACGTAGTACTAGCTAATCCGCCTTTTACCGGTAGCATTGATAAAGGGTTTCTCAACGATACTTTTACTATCAGTACGACAAAAAGTGAACTCTTGTTCGTTGAGCGCATTTATAAAATGTTACGTATTGGAGGTACAGCAGGGGTTGTAGTACCTCAAGGTGTTTTGTTCGGTACTACAAATGCATTTAAGGATTTACGTAAAATACTGATTGAAAATTGTGAATTGCGTGCAGTAGTAACCATGCCCAGTGGCGTTTTTAAACCTTATGCAGGTGTGGCAACTGCCATACTGATATTTGTAAAAGGTGGCGAAACCAAAGAGGTTTGGTTTTACGATATGCAGAGCGATGGCAAAAGTTTGGATGACAAACGAAATGATTTGACTAATCCCGATGGAACACGTAATTATGGTGATTTACACAACATCATTGCCGAGTATGAAAAAAAGAAGAAAAATAGAGACAGAAAGCAGCAGCATTTTGTGGTATCAAAGAAGGAAATAGTCGATAATGAATATGATCTAAGTATAAATAAGTATAAGGAAGAAACATTTGAGGAAATTGAATATGATTCACCTACGGTTATATTGGATCAATTAGAAAAGATCGAAGAAAAAATTAACCGTGAAATAAATTCTTTAAAAACGCTATTTTGATGGAATATGTAAAGCTGAGAGATGTTATAATAGAGAAAATTTCAGGAGAATGGGGAACTGAAGGTACCGCAGATAATGGTGTCAAAGTTTTGCGTACTACAAATTTTACTAATATTGGTAAGATCGATTATACTGAAATTGTTTATCGGATCATTCCAGCAAATAAAATTGAGAAGAAACGAATTCTCTATGGAGATATCATCATTGAAAAATCAGGAGGAAGTCCTAATCAACCAGTAGGACGTGTTGTGTTCTTCGACAAGAAAGATGGCTCAGTATATATAACAAATAATTTCACTGCCATTTTAAGACCTGACCCTCAATTTGTCTACAATAAATTTCTCTTTTATAGTTTATTTTTTCTCCATAAAAAAGGAATTACATTAAAATATCAGAATAAAACAACAGGTATTCTCAATATCCGTTTAGATAAATATTTAGAAGAGAAAATATTAGTACCTTCTCTTACTGATCAAGTTCGAATAGCGAAACTTCTTTCTAGAGTAGAAGAATTAATTGAAGATCGCAAAAAATCGATTAATTTACTCGATGATTTACTGAAAAGTAAGTTTTATGACATGTTTGGTAATCCTGTAAAAAACGAGAAAGCATGGGAAGAAAAAATACTATCAGATTTAGGAACACTGGATAGAGGTGTCTCTAAACATAGACCAAGAAATGCTCCAGAATTATTAGGGGGTATCTATCCTTTAATCCAAACCGGAGATGTTGCAAATAGTGGATTATATATTGAATCTTATAAACAAACCTATTCTAAATTAGGGGTTGCACAGAGTAAATTATGGGATAAGGGAACTTTACTCATTACTATTGCTGCTAATATTGCAAAAACTGGCATCTTAAAAATTGATGCTTGTTTCCCTGATAGCATAGTTGGTTTTATACCTAATCATAAAAAAACAAATAGCATTTATATTCATTTTGTTTTTCAATTCTTTCAACAAATATTAGAAAAAAATGCTCCCCAAGCTGCTCAAAAAAACATAAATCTAAGTATACTTAGAAATCTAAATATTCCTGTACCATCTATTGAAATGCAAAACCAATTTGCTGAAATAGCCCAAAAAGTAGAAGCTTTAAAAAAAGACTATAAAGAAAGTCTTTCAAAACTGGAAAATTTATATGGTTCGCTTAGTCAACGAGTCTTTAAAGGAGAACTCGATCTTTCACGATTAGATATTACAGAGGAATTAGACAAATTTAATGCGACTCTCCCTTCGCAAAATACGTCAATCATAGCAAAGCTTCCCAAGAGCCAGCAAAAAGATAAAAAAGAAAAGGGTGAAGAAGATGAAAATCTAAGGACTTCAATAACGTATGAGACATTTGGGTCATCTACAGAAAGTTTTTTTAATAGTGAACGAATTGCAGATTTAATAATAAAGAGATACAAAGGTTATCATTTCTCTTTTGAAATGGTTTATCATTTCTTAAAAAAACAGATCAACAACATTGATTCCTACTACTTCGCTTCGGAAGATTTGCTTAAAGATCCTAAATTAAGCGGAGAGCAAGACTTGAAGAAGTTTTTTTATTCGGCCATTAATGGTGAAAATCCGTTCATAAAATTGAAACAATCTTTTTATAATTCTAAAGATGAAAATTTCAATCTGAAGCTGACTAAAGAAGATTATGAACACCTTCAAAACACTAATAAGAATGACCGTTCAGGTATTTATTTCAGTATAGAAAAATTATGAAGTTACTAAGTGTAAGAATATTAAGCAATAATGGATTTAGAAGCCTTGCCCCGAATGAACTTTACCCATTCGACATATCTTCATTGAAAAAAAACGAAATCTCAACTAAGGTTTTTGCAGGTATAAATGGAAGTGGTAAATCTAATTTTTTAGAATTGTTATCAGAAATATTTTATTTTCTAGAGCTTTATCATTTGTCTTCTACTTCTGAACAAGAAAGAGCACATAAAAATATTGGGTTTGAAATTGAATATTTAATATCACTGCCAAAAGAATTTGTGGCAGATAATTATGTCGATGCCCAACATGACCTGTATATGCAAGTACGTATTTCCAAGTTGTTGGGAGAAATTCCGGAATTTAGCATCAAAAGGTTACAGGACGATCATTATCCTGTCAGAATTGAGAAAGATACACATTATTTGCTTCCATCCAGAGTTGTTGCCTATACTTCTGGACAAAACGAATTACTTAGCAACTCATATCATAAATTAAAGTATCATTATTTTCAGAATTTTGAAAACATTTCAACTGATTTTGGGAATGACAAATATCGTATGATATTTCTTGATTCCTATGTAAACAGCTCTGTTTTCATTGCTAATATGTTACTGGCTGATCAACATAAGTTGACTTATTTATACAAAATTCTCCAAATCAATAAATTAGATTCTTTTCGTATCACGATCAATCTTGTAGATGCAGATAATAAGCCTATCAAGTTTCATGATGCGTTGGTTAATAATGTCGAGAAATTAAAAAAATGTGCAACAACATGGGTTGAGAAAAGAGTGAAGAAAAGGCTTTTTTATATATTGGATTTTTTGATTGCTCCATCGACGATAAATGCTTTTAAATTCCATTTCAGTTCGGCATTTGAGCTTTTTAAGACGTTTTACGATCTTGAAATGCTAAATCTGTTTCTGATTAAACCTACTGATAGGAAACTAATGCTCAACGTTGATAAATCCTTTAACTTCTCCGACGATTTGCCCCAAAGTGACCCGTTTCGTTTAGTATTTAGAATAGAGAATATTAAAGTACTAAAAACGATGGAAGGAAAACCTCCAAAAGCTATTCCTTATAGAGCTTTGTCTGATGGCGAACATCAATTTAATGAAGTGATTGGTACTGTATTGATGATGGAGGAAGACAACTGTCTATTTTTAATGGATGAACCGGATACCCATTTTAATCCTAAATGGAGGGCTAAAATGGTAAAGATGCTGAATTACGTATCAGCTGTTAGTTTTGATGCCTATGATCGAGTTACAGAGGTAAGAAACCAGGAAATTATTATTACTACCCATTCACCTTTTGTTGTTTCGGATACAAAAAAAGAAGATGTTTATATTTTTGAAAAAAATATAGCCGGAGCTAAGTATCACAAACCCGAGATTGAGACATACGGAGCCTCTATTAATTTAATATTGCAAGAAGTATTTAAAAGAGATATTACGATATCTGATCACGTATACTCTAAATTGGAAGATTTAAAGAAGGATGTGGCATCATCCCGACAAGAAGAAGAATTGGATGAGATTCGTACGGAGGTATTTCAATTTGGTGAATCTATTGAAAAATTTGATTTGTATAATTTCCTTTCAATAAAGGAGTCTGAAATAGCAAAACAGAAATGATATACACATACAAATATTTGGAACATAACATAGAGAACTTTCATAAGAAGATCAGCCATGTCTTTGAAGAAATATTCTCATATGATTTAGAAGGTTATGATGAGGATAGAATGTGTGAACTGGATTTTAAAGAATGTGTGAATGCATCTCCTAAACTAATAAAAAGTGAGTTTGAAAAAATTGCAAAAATGTACCATGCTTTAACCCCGCAACAGAAAACTAGACTACGTGAAGCATATACAATTAATTCCGATATAGAAAGTGCTTGCAGAGATTTAAATATAAAACCCATAAGATTTGACCAATTGGGAATTACCATAGATAAATTAAATATCATCAAAAAATTTCAGATCTCTTTATGGGAGAATTATCCCTTGAATGAGAAAATCAAGACAAAATTTAATGTAGTTCAAGACCATTTCAATAAATTCATTCAGTTAGAAGGAAATAAAGGAAAGGTTTGTCCTTTCTGTGGACTCTATCCTTTAAGTCCACCAACGGATAATCCGAATGAAAAAAATCGTGATGCATACGATCATATAGCTGCGGAATCACTTTATCCTTTTGTATCTATTAATTTCAAAAACTTAGTCCCTGCTTGTACCAAATGTAATTCAAATGAGAAGAAAACCACAGATGTTTTCTATAAATCAGAAATAAGGAGAGAAGTCCTGTACCCTTATGACGCCACATATGATGGGGATAATTTGTCAGTAACAATTCAACCCAACGAACGATACAATGCAAATAACTACAGTACCCTGCTTAGTGCTATTAATTGGGATATAATGATCCAATATGCGGGTACAAGTGCTGGATTTCTCAATACTTGGGATGAGGTATATCATATAAAGGACCGTTACAAAAGGAATTTGAAAATATATGAGAAACAATGGTATGACGAGTTGGTAAATAATTATAAAGAAGAAAAAGCAGATGGTTTGAGCTTTGACAGATATAAAGAAAAAGTATTAAAAAGAAGTGAAAATCAGATTCAGAAACTTCCTCTAGGGATTCTTAGATATGTTTATTTCAATTACTTTTTATCATTGGATAAGTTTCGAGAATACCTTGAGACAACAATAGTCTAATTAATAATGATTTATAGTTATTTTCACAATATTGTACAACAATGATATTTTATTTCTGACATTTTTTGATTTTACAATCTATGGATATTGAAATACTTAACAATTCTGTTGCAAATCACGATAAAAGTTACTATTTTTGTATCACTATTAAAAGCCGCTGTGAGCCCCACAGCAAAACGCAGAAAATAATCTGTAGTGAAATAGGTGGACTAAAAAAGGGAAACTTTATAAGCATCTACATATCAATACGATATAAATCAATGGTGAGCCCCAGGCGGATCACATAAGAACAAAAGAAAAATCAAGCAAATCCCTGATAATCAAGCATTATCGGGGATTTCTTTTTTTTAGCAGGTAGCAAAAAATAGCCGTTTCAAGCATATTATCGGTGGATAAATCGTGGGACTAAAAATTAATCGAAAAAAGTCCCACGAATTTGCATCTTTCTCGCTGATTCATAACATTTTGCGTAGCACTACTTTGGAAGAGAATACATAGTTTTGTAACTCTAAAAACGATGTAAAAATGGCTAGAAAATCATTTTCTGTTTTGTTCTTCATCAAGAAAGGCAAATTATTAAAGAACGGAGAAGCACCTGTGTGCATGAGAATTACCGTAAACGGCTGTATGGTAGATATTTCTATCAAAAGAAGCTGTCCCGTAAACCTATGGAATCAGGCAAAAGAGAATTCAAAAGGTAAAGACCGTATGTCGGTGGAACTGAACCACTACTTAGAAACCACACGTTCACGCATACACCAAATTTATAGAGAACTGGAAACTTCTGACAAAGTTATCACTGTTGATCTTGTGAGAAAATTGTATTATGGTGTGGACGGGGAAAGCAAAACTCTTTTGCAGGTATTCAGAGAACATAACGAACAAAGCCGTAAGCTGATCGGTAAAGACTTTGTAAGCAAGACCGTTCAACGGTATGAAACCACTACCCGATATTTGGAAGAATTTATCAAGAAGGAATATCAATTATCGGATATTGCCTTGAATAATTTAGAAGCGAACTTCATTTCTAAGTTTGACGCTTTCTTGAAGATTGAAAAAGGTTGTGCGCAGAACTCTGCTATCACCCGCTTGAAGAACTTGAAGAAGATTATCCGTATTGCTTTAGAAAATGACTGGATAAAGAAAGATCCGTTTGCTTACTATCGCTTTAAGTTGGAAGAAACTGATCCTGAATTCCTGACAATGGACGAAATCAAAATCATTCTCGCTAAAAAGTTCACGATTAAGCGAGTAGAGCAAGTATGGGATATTTTTGTTTTTTGCATTTTTACTGGCTTGGCATTCAGCGATGTGAAAGACTTGTCTCCTGAGCACTTGGTAAAAGATAATAAAGGTGAACTTTGGATAAGAAAGAACCGCCAAAAGACAAAAATCATGTGCAATATTCCTGTGTTGCCTGTGGCTGCTTCAATTCTTGGCAAGTACAAAGATGTGGCAGAATGTACAGGAAAACTCCTGCCTGTATTATGCAATCAACGCATGAACAGTTATTTGAAAGAAATTGCCGATATATGCGGAATTCAGAAAAATCTTAGCACACACAGCTAGACATAGCTATGCCACAAGCATTTGCCTAGCGAATGGCGTAAGTATGGAGAACGTAGCTAAAATGTTAGGTCATGCAGATACCAGCGTAACGAAACACTATGCACGGGTGCTGGATCAGAATATTCTAAAGGATATGCAGAAAGTTAATAGCTGCTTGTCGGAATTGGCTATATAATAAAGTTAGTAGCCAATATAGAAAAAGGATTGGGAAGAATGAATTTCATTTTTTTCAATCCTTTTCTTTTAAAGTAAGTTTTCCAGAACTCAATATGAAGCATTGACAAAGGTAAGTTCCGTATTTAGCCTGTTCAAGTCCAAGCCTTCGGTTTAGATAAAAATCTTCCTCTCATTGCATTCGAGCGTATTTTTATCTAAAGACTTGCACAGACTAAATACTTCACTGGAAAAGTCAATGATTCAAATTAAATTCCGAAAAACAATGTTTTTGTGAGTGGCAGGTTATTCCTTCCAGCTTTCAAAGTAGTGCTTTTGCAGTAGTTTGTCAATATCACTTTGCCGATAAATAATTTTACATTTTATCTGGATGAAGGGGATTAATCCCGTATCTCGCCATTCTTGCAGAGTTCGTAAACTGACATTGAGCTTTTTGGAAACCTCATGATTGGAAAGAAATCGTTCTCCGTTCAGGTGGGGCTTATAGTGCTTTACAATTGATTCAATACCGTTCAGCATTGAATCGAGCGAAGAAATAAATTCTTTGACTTGTGGTGTATCTTTATTTATTAATTCCATGATTGAAAGATTGTTTTATTGAAATATTGATTCCAAGATTGCTAGATAGCTGGTTAGTTGCGCAGATAGTCACCCAGCGATGAAATGCTAAGTACATCTTTTCCCGGATCATAATCTATATAGAGCCGTTTGGATGCAGCGGTAATAAAATACTGGCTACCATCTTGCTGTATCTCATAAGTAGCGGGTGAAGCCTGTTTAGTGGTTTCCGATATATAGATAATAGAAAGAAGATAGTCTTTATCATTCCGGTAGATGATAACCGTAGGATTCAGATTAACGCTTTCCCATGTGCCGACAATCGAAAACAGGTTGAAGGACGGATAATCATCTTTAGTTCTTTTCATAAGGTATGATTTGTTTAGATGACTGATTTTGTGTTTCACTGTCTGCTATAATTCTTTCAATATCAGAAGACTTATAATAAATCTTGCTTCCTATTTGAGAATAAGCCAGTCGCCCGCTACTTCGGTAATATTGTAGCGTTCGTTTGCTAAAGCCTAACAACAGGCACACTTCCTGATTATCCAGCCAGTTTTCAACTTTCTGGGTATGAGTGCTGCACAAACTCTCTATCCGTTTGGCAAACTCGGTGAACCGTTCGCAGACATACGAAAAAGTTCTCTTTTCAATGGTTACTACTTCCATACTTCTAATTTTTTATGGTTTATAAAACGTGTTGATTCTATTTCACCAGCAAATGAAAAAAGAATCAAGAGCCGTTTTCTAAACTGTCCGAAAGTGGTATGAAGTGGTTATAACTGGCTGGATAAATGAAGATAGAAATTATATACTGTGAACATACAAGATGTTAAAATCGCAGATTTTATACTTACTACTAAGTAAATTGCATATATTTGCGCCATGAATGATACAAGAAGTGAAATAATACGGTTAGGAAGTGAATTAATTCGCTCTATTGGCTACAATTCTTTTAGCTATGCAGACATATCTAAAGCGTTGAATATAAAGAATGCAGCTATTCATTATTATTTCCCTTCAAAATCGGATCTGGGGGTAGAAATAATAAGGAAAAATCTGAATGCTTTTAATGAGCTAACTAGAACATGGGAAAGTTTGGATTATAAATTGCAGTTTTCCAATTATATTCATATGCACGATAGTTTTATCAATAATCACTGGGTTTGTATAGTTGGTTCACTTTCTCCGTCTTATGACACTTTGCCTGAAAATATGCAGAAAGAGTTGCAGGGATTGGTAAACACGATTCTGAAATGGCTTACAGCTTTATTAGATAATGGTTTAAAAAACAATGCTTTTTCATTTGCGGAAACACCAAGAACAAAGGCTTTTATGGTTCATTCCGCATTACTATCTTCTTTACAAATGAATAAAGTCTTAAAAAATGATGTGTATAAGTCAATACAGGACGGATTATTAAATATCTAATATTTTTTTGCCCCAAAAACTTACTTACTAATAAGTATATAAATTTATAGAAATGAAAAGAATTGATTTTTTAAGAGAACAGATTATCGAATCGAGGAATTTTGTAAATCGTTTGATTTCCGAAATGCCACAAGATTTGTGGTACACAATTCCTCAAAACACTGATTCAAATTTTGCTTGGCAGTTGGGCATTTAATGATTAGTCAAAACTTCCATGCTATCACATGTATCACAGGAAGAAATACTAAAGTCGCAGAATTGATACCCATTGTTGATTATGTGAAAATTTTCAATGGTATGGGAACTCTACACAGGTCAGTAGAAAAAAACTTGATCCCAGCATATGAGCTAAAAGAACAGTTTGATGCCATTCACGAAATATGCATAGATAATTTATCCCAGTTAAATGATGATATATTATTTGAGCGATTAGAACCTATTCCGTTTAAACATCCAGTAGCTAATAACAAATATGAGGCATTATCTTGGTGTTTCAAACATGAAATGTGGCACAGTGCGGAAATGGAAGAACTAAAGCGTATGCTGGGCTATCCTATCAAATGGCTATAAAGATAGTTTGCAACGGTAATAAAAATCCAATTACATAGTTCTATTTCCCTGAAAATATATACCTTTGTATGTATTCAACAAGTCAATATATCGTTCAACTTATGAAATGGCAACTCTGTATATAGCTTAAATGCTTCGGGGTGGTCGGGGAACTAACAAATCTTCGACCTATATTTTAATACCCTACTCTAAACACAGAGTTTTCTCAATTACATTTCTGATTATGATTTATGGCACTGCAAAAGTAGTGCTTAACGGTCATGTTATATTAAGTTGAATAATGAATTATACATATAAACAAATATGGCTCATCAACTTGCCTATCATGGTGAGCCTACTCATGGAACAATTGATTAATTTCACAGATTCCATTTTTCTTGGTCATGTCAGTCAGATAGATTTAGGAGCATCGGCACTGGCTACAATGTATTACACTGCCATTTATATGCTCGGCTTTGGATTCAGCCTTGGAGCACAAGTTGTTATCGCAAGGCGAAACGGTGAAGGGCGATATATGGATGTTGGCAGAGTATTTTATCAGGGATTGATTTTCTTATCTGTTTTTGCCATTATCGTTTTCATATTATCCAAACTGTTTTCTCCTGTATTACTTCGCATGACAATTTCGTCTGATAGTGTCTATCAAGCGACCATGAAGTATATGGAATGGCGAGATTACAATTATTTGTTCGCATTTCCTTTATTGGCAATCAGGGCTTTCTTCGTTGGAACAACTAATACCAAAATTCTTACAGCTAACTCTATTGTTATGGTAATCTGCAATGTTATATTTAACTACTTGTTAATATTCGGGAATGCAGGTTTTCCTAAATTGGGTATTAGTGGGGCTGCTATAGGATCATCACTTGCAGAGCTTGTCGGATTACTGTTTTTGATTTTATACATGTGGAAGCGCATAGACAGGAAACGGTATGGATTGCGTGCAAGTTTTGATTTAGGGTTATCACTCCACCTCTTAAATATTTCTGTTTGGACAATGGTACGTTCGTTTTTTTGCATTGCTCCCTGGTTTCTATTCTTTGTAGCAATTGAACATTTAGGTGAATGCGAACTTGCAGCAGCAAATGTAGTAAGAAGTATCTCAATGCTCTTTTTTGTGATTGTTAATTCATTTGCCACTACTGTTATTTCGCTGGTTAGTAACCTTATCGGAGCAAATAAAATTCCAGAAGTTATGCCACTTTCCCGTCGTATCATATTGCTAACTTATGCAATGGGTATTCCATTAATTCTGTTGTCTTTTGTTTTGTCGGGAACTCTTTTAGGGCTGTTCACTAATGATGAAATAGTTGTTCAGAAAGCATTTTACCCATTCTGTGTAATGCTTTCTACGTTTATCATCTCTGTGCCAGCTTATACATATTGCAATACAGTAATAGGCACAGGCAATGCGAAAGTAGTTTTTGTATTCCAGATGATTAATATTATTATCTACCTGTCATATCTATTTGCTTTGTCCCAATTTCCGAATATTCCGCTTGCAGCATATTGGACTTCCGAGCAAATATATGTGTTAGTGTTATTACTGATGTCTTATGTTTATATGAAAAAAGGCAGATGGTTCAATAAGAGTATTTAATCCTAACAACGATTTATCTATGTGGGATATTCTGGAAACAAAGCTATTCAAACTCTTGTCAGTTTCTAATACAGGAAGTGACCCTGAACCGCAAATCAAAGAGACATATAGAGAGTTTGTGGAAAGGTTAATTTTCTATTTAGATTCAGAGACAGATAATATGAAACGTATTCGTACCCTCAATTTGATTCATATAGAGATTGAGACGGTTAAATCTTTAAAGGTTTCGTATGGAACGAAACAAGATGTATTGAAACTTATCTATTGTGATAAAGTCTTGTCTTTCGTTCAAAAAGAGTTAGAGCTAATCCATAAACAAATGGAGTTTCCAAAATACTTTATCAGGATAGAAGCCACATGGCAATCACCGCTTTACTTAACTGATAAAACTAATCTTATTGAAGTAATGGAAATGGTTAGCGGATTGTTTCTATCTAAAAGAGTGGTTACTCACAACGGAACAGAATCACCGCTGACAGAAATCGGACGAGCCTTTGAATATCTATTCAATATTAAACTAGGGGACATCCACAAAAAGCATGAAAATGTAATTTCTCGAAAAGCCAATAAACGCACCGAGTTTTTGGATATACTTCGGAAAGCTATTTCCGAAGAAAGTAAAAAGAAAGGCTATCTATAAATCAGCTACTTATGAACAATTATTAGGGGTGTAGTATATCTACTCCCCTAATTTAATTTCATCCGTTTACCGAATTTTGCTTCATCAATCGATTGAAAATAATAATGTTGAACTTAAAATTGAAGCAAAATGTATATAGACAACGAAAACTTCGAGAAGTGGATGGAGAAGCTATCCAAGAAACTCACCGAAATCGGACAAGACTTGAAATCTCTTATCAATACCGATACTGTATTTGATGAAAACGAAAGGCTGTTGGATAATCAAGACTTAGCCTTTCTGTTGAAAGCATCTTTCAGAACCCTACAACGCTATCGGGCAAAAGGTGTACTTCCCTACTTTACCATTGGGCGGAAAACGTATTATAGAGCCAGCGATATTCGGGCTTTTGTACGTGAATATGCCGATTCTCAAACCTACAAACAGTTTGAAAAAGCCAATCAGTTAGCAAGCCAGCCCTGATAGCAAAAAGTAACAGAGGAAAGAAACCTGTGTTCAGGCTATTCCTCTGTGCTACCCACCCCGATTTAGCACAAACTGCCTCACCTATCGGTTCAGCCCGTTTCGCTAAATCGAGCAAGAGGGAACTGGACAAGTCCTGTTCTTCCTCTTGCCCTGCGGGGCAAAGCCTTCGGCTTTAGCGTGTTACAAGAACACGCTGTAATGACACCTGTAATAAGCATTTTCTTTGCAACGCTTATTATCAGGTATTTATCTATTCATATTTCTATAAAAAAGTAATTATCATGCCAAATAACAGTCGAAAAACGATATTCACCACCATTTCCATAGACAAGGAAGCGGCAGCTTTGGTAGAGAAGATATGCAAACGCTATTCACTGAAAAAGAGCGAAGTTGTAAAGTTGGTGTTCGGATATATAGATAAGGCGCATATCAACCCATCCGAAACACCTGAATCCGTAAAATCAGAACTGGCGAAAATAAATAAGAGGCAGGATGATATTATCCGTTTCATTCGTCACTATGAGGAAGAGCAACTGAATCCGATGATACGGGCAACAAATTCTATCGCTTTGCGTTTTGATGTTATCGGCAAAACTTTAGAAACTCTTATTCTCTCTCAACTGGAAGCCAGTCAGGAGAGACAAACAGCCGTACTAAAAAAGTTAAGTGAGCAGTTCTGTAATCATGCCGATGTGATAAACAATCAGTCCAAACAGATAAACGCACTCTATCAGATACATCAACGAGATTATAAAAAGTTACTTCACCTGATACAACTCTATTCGGAACTTTCTGCTTGTGGTGTGATGGATAGCAAAAGAAAAGAGAGCCTGAAAGCAGAAATCAACAATCTGATAAGTGCATAAGATTATGCACATAGACTTTGCCCCGCCATCAAACGGAACATATAATAATGCTGGAAGTTGCCGCCAGTTAGCTAATTACCTCGAACATGAAGATTTAGAACGGATGGGAAAGGGTATTTATACCGAAGGGTTTTCCAATCTGACAGAGGATAACATCTATAAATCAAAAGTTATAAAAGACATAGATAGTAACATCGGACAACTCCTAAAAACGGATGCTAAGTTTTATGCTATTCATGTCAGTCCATCGGAAAAAGAACTTAGAACAATGGGTAATACAGAACAGGAACAAGCCGAAGCAATGAAAAGATATATTCGTAAAGTATTTATTCCTGAATATGCCAAGAACTTCAATAAAGAACTATCTGCTTCGGATATAAAGTTTTACGGTAAGATCCATTTTGACCGTAGTCGTTCAGATAATAAACTAAATATGCACTGTCATTTGATCGTGAGCCGAAAAAACAAAACTAATAAAAAGAAGCTATCACCACTTACCAATCATAAGAATACCAAGAAAGGAACGGTAACAGGAGGCTTTGACCGTATTAATTTGTTCCAGCAAACAGAGCATGACTTTGATAAGCTATTCAGCTACAACCGCCAACAAGTAGAATCATTTGACTATTGTAACACGATGAAGAACAGTACTATATTTGAAAGACTTAATTTGCAAGGACAAGAACTTCAATTCAGTGAAAGAAAACCAGAAATCAGTCTGGATCGCAATCAAAAAAACTTATTTTCTATCAATATAGAAAACAGAGAAACAAAATGTCCGGTCTATGAAATCAATACTACCACAGGACAAGATAGTAAAACATTTTGCAACCCATCTTTCAATCAGAAAAACACTCAAACATTCAGATCGTTCATCTCCTTTGCTTCATCAGAAAACGAATCAGGCTGCGAACATGAAAAACAAGTGCCAAATAATAAAAAAAGAAAGAGAAAAAAACGCAAGATGTAAATATTTCTACAATCAGATATATATAAATGACACAATTGCATATACTTCAACTGCACTTATTTAATTAAAGCCATAGAAAGAAAACGAACAGACATTCTTATGGGCATCAAATAATTACTATATTTGCATATAATTGAAATTTAAATGGAACAACCAATAACTGCTAAATCATTTCTTAAATGGGCTGGAAGTAAAAAGAAGCTGCTCCCTGAGCTTCGTAATTACTGGAATCCAGATCGGCATCAACGATATGTAGAGCCTTTTGTAGGATCTGCACAGCTTTTCTTTACCTTACAACCACAGTCTGCAATACTAAGTGATATAAATACAGAACTTATAAATACATATGAAGTTGTAAGGAGTAACCCTACAGAATTATTTGATGTCATATCATCGTATCCAAAGGATAAAGATTTTTACTACAATTTACGAAGCGTTGATTTAGCAACTCTCACTAATTTAGAGAAGGCTGCTCGTTTTATATATTTAAACAAGCTCTGTTTTAATGGTTTATACAGAACAAACTTAAAAGGTGAGTTTAATGTACCATATTCTAGTTCTCCCACATCTAGTTTTCCCACAAAAGAAGAATTATTACTGTGTTCTAAAGCATTAGACAAAACATTGTTAGTAAACAGCGATTTTGAAATTGTTATAAAAGAGAATTGCCAAAAAGGCGATTTCGTTTATCTTGATCCACCATATGCAATAGCTAATAGTAAGATTTTTTATCAATATGATCCACATACATTTGGCTTAGAAGATATAAAAAGATTAAAAGACCTTTTGACCGAATTGGATCGGAAAAATATTGATTTTTTATTAAGTTATGCTTATTGTGAAGAAATAATATCTTTATTTAAAGAGTGGAATATAAGAACTGTTAAAACACAAAGAAATATCGCAGGGTTCTCTAAAAATAGAAAGAAGGCAATAGAACTATTAATTAGTAATTGTTATGAAGGTGATTAGAATTGCGATATTAAGTGATCTTCATTGTAGACACGACAAAGAAGGTGTTACTACATATTTATATTCAGATGCACCTCGGATACCTATGGATAAACATCCAATTCAGGCGTTAAAAGCAATTATAGAAAAGGATAAGTTAAACTCTGACTATGTAATCTGTCCGGGAGATATCTCTGATAAGATTGATATACAAGGATTAATTTCTGGATATGGATTTGTCAATGAGATTAAAGCAGATTTAAACGCCTCTGAATTATTTTGTGTACCTGGTAATCATGATGTAGATTCAAGAAAAAAATATGCAGTTGACACCCCCTTTGATATATTGAGAAGGTATATCTTAGACTATCCATTAAAAGATTCAAAATTGTTAGAAAAATTTTGGGCTAATAACTATGTGATTTTCAAAGACGATAAAATTAAACTTCTCATGATAAATTCTGTATTTAATCATTTCGACACTGCTAATGCCCAAAAATCGGTTATCTCTGAAAAATTATTAAGTGATATTTCTAATGAATTAAGTTCTGAAACAGATGAGGAGTTATTTAAAATAGCTGTTTGCCATCATCACCCGGTTAAAATTAGCAATATTGATCCTACTAAATATAAGGATGGAGATTCTCTTGAAAATGGTGATGTCCTTTTAAAAAAACTTAGCGAACATAAATTTCATTTATTTATACATGGGCATAAACACACTCCTCAGCTCTCTATTAATAATTATTTTCCAGTATTTAGTTCAGGAAGCTTTTCTTCATTAGAAAACATTATAGAATCTCCATTTAAAAATTGTTTTCACATAATAGAGCTTTATCTAGAAAATGGTGCCTGCAAGGGTAAAATTGACACTTGGTTTTATACTTGTGGAAAGGGATGGGCTAAAAGTAAAGATCCAGATGAAGCCTTTCCCACTTTGACAGGTTTTGGAGTCAATGCAGATATTACAGAATTAGCATCCAAAATCAATCAATGGTTTACATCAAGAGAAAAAGATCGCATACGATACGAAGAGGTATTAAATAATTTTGGCGACATTCAATTTCTATCTCCACTCCAACAAAAAGTATTATCTGATGAGCTGTTAAAGCTACAATTAGAGTTTAATCCAACATTAACTGTTGGTGCAAAAGAGTTATCTAAACAATTAATTTAATGAGTTATGGATAATAATTACCTAAGATACGAATCTTTTAATGCTAGATATTTATCATTTGAAGAGGTTGCTAGTACATTTATTCCTAATAAAGAATATAATGAGTTGCTATCAAATAGTCATTCAGTATTAATGGGACCAAGAGGTTGTGGTAAAACGACTTTGTTAAAAATGCTTTATCCGCAAGCATTGTATGCTTGGAATCATAAAGATGCTTCAACTGTTATGGAGCAAATACCATTCTGGAGTGTTTACATCCCAACCGACAGTCAGTGGAGTAGTCAGTTGGAATATTTAAATAAAATATTTGAAAGTAAGCCAGATATTCCTTTGGTTATTTCAAACGCCTTGGTTTGTATTAATGTTTTAACATCTTTGTGTAACTCATTTAAAGACCTAATTATTTTATCAAAAGACAATAATGCTTTTGATAAAGAGACAGAACTATCAATAGAACTTATTAATTTATGGGAACTTGAGAAACCTCTGAGCCCAAGTCTTTATTCTATTATTCAGGCATTAAATAAAAGGGTTAATGAAATTAATATATCTGTGAAAAAATGGCGATATTCATATCAAAGTAGCAAAAATATAGTCTTCCCAAATTATTTTTATGATGACTTTCTTCCTCTAGTTACAATGGGGTGCTGTGCTTTCCAAGAAATTTTTAAGAACATCAGTTTTGTTAATCAAAAAAAATTCAAATGGGCACTCTGTTTCGATGAACTTGAAATAGCCCCCGAATGGTTACAAAAGAAAATATATACAGAGTATTTAAGAAGCACAAACCAAAGTTTATTGTTCAAAATAACATCAACTCCATTAATTGATTGGGAAAAAATATATGGAAAAGAATTAGCTAATACTATACCTTCTAAAGGCAATGATTATACGGTTATTAGAACTTGGGTTTATAATTCAGAAACTAGAGAGAACTGGAAGTCTTTTTGTGAAAAATTATTTTCCGATATTTTAATCAAAAATATTTCTGCAAACTTAAAGCCATTAGATATTTTTGGTTTATATGAGATAATGAATGCCTTAGAGAGTTCTGAACCTCAGACGTTTAATCCCAAAAATACAATAACAAAAGATTTTGCTAAAGATTCAAATTCTTGGAAATTGTTTGTTTACTTAGCACGCAAAGACAAAAGTTTCAAAGAGTATCTGGAGTCCAATGGCGTTAATCCTGAGAACCCTGATTATAATTATAAAGTAAACGAAGTATTGAGAAAAATAAAACCAATAGCTGTTTTTAGATATTATTTTATAAAAACTGGAAAAAAATTACGAACAAGAAAAACTGTTCCTTTCTATTTTGGACTACCATACCTATATGAATTAACAGATGGGAATCCGAGGGCTGCAATTAATCTTATTACTGAGTTTATCCCTAAAATAGATAAAAGCAAACCTCTTATACCACTTAAGGAACAAGCTAATATAATTTTCAACTTCTCTAAATTGCGACTTGAGTATTTTAATAATTATCCTAATGCTCTTGTTGATTTCGGAAAATTATCAATATCATTAGGTGATCTGTTAGAGGCTATAGGCTCATATTTTAGCAAAGAAATTACAGGAAAGGATTTTAAGCCTGAGCCCATTACTTGTTTCAAAATAGACAAAGATACACCTAAAAAGATTGTAGACTTAGTTTATTTGGCTTTAAATTTAGGAGCAATACAATACTTAGATCCAAACGAGGAAATTTCAAAAGACAGTTTATTTAATAAAAAATTCAGGCTATCATATGTTTTGCATCCATACTTTAATTTGCCTAAGCGAGTAAATAGATCTGTTTCGCTCACTAAGATTTTGAATACAGAAATATTAAATAGGAAAGAAGCTATGGATTATAATAATAGTTTGTTTCAAAACGAATTAGATTTTTAATATGAGAATAACAAGATCAACTCAAATAACAATAAATGAGCTATCCACACGTAAGTTGGATTTGTTAATTGCAGCTTCTGGATATGAAAAGAGAGCTATATTTATACCTAACATGAATCTTTATGCGGAAAAAAAAGTGGTAATAGGATTTGATGAAAACAAAAATAATTCAACAAGAAAGAGTAATGATAAATATTATAAATCATCTAAATACGATTATTTATACACAAGCGGCAGTGAAGACTCCAGCATTTTGAATTACTTAAATAATTTTATAGAACGAACAAGTAAGACAGATTTAGAAATTGCGATAGATTATTCTTCAATGACTAGAATTTGGTATGGAACTATAATTGATTTTTTTAATAATTATATCGGGACTAAAAAAGTATCGTTATATTTCCTATATGCAAAAGCTGCTTTTTCTTCTCCCCCAAAAATTGAGAATCAAAACTACTTCTTTGAGCCTATTAAAGGATTTAGCAATCTATCTATACCTAATAAGCCTACAGCCCTAATATTAGGTCTCGGATATGAAAAACGGAGGGCATTTAGTTTAAAAGAATATTTTGATGCTGATGAAGTTTATGTGTTTCTTACAGATGAAAACAATACTCCAGAGTTTCATAATGAGGTTTGTTCTAGGAATCAAGAATTAATTTCCAAATTAAGCAATGGATATATTTTTAAGTATCCAATTGACAATCTGCTATACACTCGTAAGTTATTATATGAATTATGTAAAAGACTTCTGATGGATTTCAGAATTGTAATAGCACCTTGCGGTCCAAAGCCATTTACTCTAATAAGTATGCTTACAGCAAGTGTGCTTCCCGATATTGACGTATGGAGAATAAGTGGAAATAAAGGTTTTGATAAAGCAAATAGAGAGCCGGATGGAGAAGTTCTATGCTTTTTAGTTGAATACTCTAATGAAACAGAAAACTTATTAATATTATAGGTTTTCCTAATAAATGACAAATACTTTCATAACTATAAGCAAAAAACAGCATTAGTCTAACCAACTTTCCATTTCCAAGTTTGCTGTATAAAAAGAAAAAGTTTATCTTTGTAGATAGTATTCTCCATGAGCAAACTACCGCAAAAGCATGTAGTAAATTAGTGGGTTAAATCATGGGATATGCTTGAAGCTAAAAATATAAAGTTTTAAATATCAGCGTGGTAACTCTGAAAGGAGAATCCCAGGCGGATCACATAAGAACAAAGCCAAATGGCGACAAAAAAGAGACAAGTCTTACAATATCAACGTATTGTAGGACTTTTTTTTATGTTTCCGTCTTGCCTGAAAGACAAAAAAGGAGCACGAAAAGACACACTTTAGTATCCAAATCGTACCCCCTTCCCCAAAAAACGATTAGGGGGTACGATTGTCGGAAAATGGCTTACTTTTAACGTAATTCTCCCACACTCTATTTAACTCATTTACAGTGATTAAAATTAGTTTTGCATCCCCAAAAAGTGAGATTATGAAAAATAAGGGTTCTTCTTCAATTTTTAGTTCTGCTTTCATTATTTCCTTTAGTTTATTTTTTTGTTGTTACATCATAGATTGCAAATAATAACAGGTGAAATAAAAAAGGAATCATCCACAACAGCCATATGGGAATCGCATCCTTCCATATACTTTGTCGGTAGTGATGCTTGATGGCCATCGCCCTGTCTTTTTTGTATCTCAACAAGCACCACAAATTGGGCGGAAGTGTTATTGCAACAAATATTGGAAAAAGAAAAATTACGATCTCCACTATTGGATGAAGATTTTCTATTAAATTCACTTTTTCCAAGATATCCCCCTAGATATCGGTATAGTGAGGAGTACAAAAAGGTAGGAGCGGCAAGAAAACAAAACCTATCCAATACAATGTTATTAACTGATTTCCAGAACTTCTTATATATCTCTTATTATATCGCTCTCCCTGATAATAAAGGTAGTCGATAAAGTTGTACCTGTATTTTTGTGTTTGCTGGATTATCCGGTTACGTTCAAAATAATTATCTTTTTTTATGCCTTTCTTCATTTATACAAAACTCCTGATATTTTGATAAGGAACAACATTCACTACCAGCAGGCTACATTAGTTACCATTCGATTTTTGTCCACGGGCTTTTCTCACTTTTCAGTAAATCCTCTGCCATATACATCATGCCTGAATTGGATGCGCTTTTACCTCCCCATAGGGCACGCCCGATGACGTAGCTCATAGCAAAGTCATGCCATGAGGAAAAACGGCTGTGCACCATTTCGTAAGCATGATTTATGTAATGCCACGCTTCGTCTTCAGAGATATACTTCATGTCATAGCAAGCACGTGCCATGAAGTTAAGACGTCCGGCATCCCAACCCGTTACACCGTAGCGTAGTAGGTCTTCCCGACAAGTGATAGTACCACACTCCAGCAATTCATCGTAGCAATCTTCGAGATTGTGCAATTGTTCCACGGCTTTGTCATAATCCTCCTGACTATTCATGTGTTGCTGGAAAATCCGGTCTTTCGCCTCCTCGTCATCCAACAGAAAAGCTTGATAAACATGGGGGAAGTAATAAGCGAATCCCTTTTTTCCGAGGTATTCCAAAGTCTGCTTGGCATCTTGTGCATTACAGATGCCCCACCAATCGGCAAGAATGGTGGGAAGCTTATCCTTGATGTCCAGTGTCAGGGAGTTAAGATAGGCTCCCTGCTGCAAGGCATAAAGTGAACCTACGGACAGTTTCTTGTACTCCGCTTCCGTCAAGTGAGAACGGGGATTGATGCGTATGCCCTGAAAAAGACGAATAAACTTGCGTACGGCAGGCCATACGTGACGATAAAGATAGTAAACGATGATGATTGGAGTTACTATCCAAAGCATCCAATTAAAGTCAGTCATAAATATTTTTATTGGTGGTTTGTTATTACCGTAAGAAATTTTTGCGGATGTTATTTAATACACATGCCTATTAACTTTTAGGGTTGTTTTTCACTCCTCCTCTTCTTTCTTTTTCGACAGCCCCAAAAGATTGAATATAAAATCTTTCAGATAACTCACCACACCGATAACCACTAATGCGGCAATACCGTAGAAAAGGATGCTACCACCCCATTGATCCCAAAACGTAGGCTTGGGAATAAGAGTGTCCAATTCTTCTACGTTCAAGTCCCTACAAATAACTTCTGCATATTCGTCCGAAATGTCGTAATAAGTATTAGGCTTGGACTCAGAGAATAGTACAAGGGTACGTTTGCCATCTTCTTCGATATAGCCTAAGTCTAAATGACTGCCCTCATCTGTTTTATAATAGGAACTGTCCGGAAGAGTGACTACTTTCGGGATGCTGTTGTCCACAGGGATTGTAAATCTCACACGTCGTGCTTCAACACTGCTTGCAAAAAAACAGGTAATTACCGTTAAAATAAACAAGAACTTTTTCATAATCATTCAAAATATAAAAAATTAGTAGTTGGCTTTTAGGTATTAGTCTGCCAAGACATTACATCATTAATTTGATGACGCGCCAAAGATATGAAACATTTTTTAAAAGGTAAACGACCGTTTTCTTTTTAACTTTTTTTGCACTAGCTGTACGGATATAAAGAGGCCCATGCAGCTACAAACAATAATCCCCCGTTAGACGTTATCCCACTTCATTATAAACTTATCTTATTCCTTTCAATTCTTCTTTCATTCTACCTTTTAGATGAAAATAAGCCAGTACACCCAAAGCATTGAATAATGCGGTTTCATCTTCATTACGCTCTAATGCCTTATAGAATTTTGCAACATTCCGATAAGCCAATATTAGAAAGATTAAATAAACGACAACTAAAATTCCCCCACTGAATACAAGAGTACAAATACCTATCAATGAATTTCTATTGTATGCTTTATACTGTTTTTCAGCTTCATCATAATCATAGTTTGTTAAATAACCAAATTGTTGCAAATCATCTCTGCTCCATCCGCGCTCTCCCAATAAGTTGATAGCATAATCACGAAGTTCGTCATCATAGCCATAACGTTTATAATTTTTCACTACGTCTATCAACTTGTCATTATCAAATTTATTAAGAATATCAATATCTCCCATACAACTTCGTTTTATTGTTTATAATGATTAGAAAGGAGCATCGTCAGATGCTATCTTTCGTTGTTACTAACTTATTTATAAATCTCAATCCAGTGAATAAACACCCAATCCCAATAAGCGGATAGATCATACCGCATAAGACTGCAAGCATATTCAATCCTCGTTCATCTCCTGCGAAGCCGTCCAAACTGACTGCTTGCAATAACAGATTGGTTATTCGCCAATCCAATAGATGTTGGTCTAAACAGATAAAGACAAACCACAAAAGAATAGAGCAACATTCCAAACCAAACAATAACATTATAGCTTTGGGCTGACGGAAATATAGCTTATAGACCTTGTAGATTACCAGCATATCTATAACCATAAGCATACCTAAAAAACTATCTTCCATAATACCATATATTCCGAATAGTCGCCCGAAACCTAAGCCACCAAAAAAGAATGTTATCACTATCAGTAAAAGGCTGACAGCAGTCAATGATAGTATAGACTGGACTGTTTTATTCATCGCACGATTGTTAGTAATGGTTCAGCAGGGAACGGCTTGCCGTTATCTTGCGTTATTAGTGATATTGTTACCTATATTCAATTTCCATATTATTATCTTTGTTATGCTCGCTGTTAGCAAGCATTGTCCAAAAGTAAAAATTCCCACAAAATAGAAAGACATAATGAAAATGCTAAAAAGATAGCTTAATACTTCCCACAGAGTTATAGCTTCTGTACTTATCACATGAACCCCACAACAAGATAAAAAGATAATTGGAATACTGCAACCAATAGTTAAGCCTGCATGAAACAAAAATGCAGTAAGCAAGCCACACATTAAATACTTTACATAAGAAAAAGGGTGTACCCAATGCCATGCAAACCAGCTTGCAAACAGCGCCGAACAGCTCACACATATATAAGAGCCTACAACTCCCAAAAGATGCTTATAAGTATCGATTGGAAATGCTATACTCATAAACACCCATGCAGTCAGCATTGTTAAACTTACATATATAATTTTTGCTATATCCATATATCATACAATTATCACTAATGGTTAGAAAGGATCATCGTTTAGGTGGTAACTTTCGTTGTTATTGATGAATTTTATTTCATTCTTATTTCTTTCAAGTTTATAAACGTCAATTTCTCCACCGATATATTTGATATCGTCTTTATCTCTCACAGTAACAGGCTTTAATATTTCCTCTTGTGTTTCAACATATACAATACGGGGGAACGTTAAATTGCCACTAATGAATAATCGTGTGTCTATGTTATCTTTTACATAGCGATAAGAGATAGACAAATAATCTGTTTGCTGATTACCGGAAACGAATATTATTTCTTTCTTCAACTCTCCGTTTGCACAACTAACAGCTTTCATTACCGCTAAAGGATATGCGGCCGCTATTTGACTTGTTCCTGAAAGCAGGTAATATCTTTTATTCAATGCCTGAATGGAATAAATTGTATCATAACATATTCCCATATCATTATCCTCGTTTATATCGAAGAAATACAAGTGTTCTTTATCCTTATATTGAATATAAGAAGCAAACAATGGCATCGAACCACCGAAATAAGTGTTTCGGGAAAATACCCTCATATCCTCGTCTACTGATACTGCCATAGTAAATTGCCGTTCTTTTTTCCTCAATTCTATAAAATCGTATTTCATTTCTTTATCGACTGCACAAAGTTCTTCCAGCAGGATAGAGAATCTATGTTGTAAAGAATCGCAGTAATTATCATCTGTATAGGGATAATTTTGCCGTAGTATAGATAGTGTATCTTGAATAAAACAAAGCTGTTTTTCCAAAGCAAACAAGTTATTGTCGCTTTGTGCCATTGTCGTTTTCATTGCCCAAAAACAAAAGACGATACAAAATATATATTTAATCTCCATTATTTTCATTTGCTATTATCAGTAATGACTAAGCGGGGAAGGCTGTTAAGCGTTATCACGCTTTGTTAGTCACATTATTATTCTTACTCATAAATTCATAACAGTCATCTAACGAATGCCGAGATAAAGCATTTTCTACCCATTTCTCATAGCTATCGGGCAGTTTTTCACATTCAGGATGTATAAGCCAATACGTTTCACCATATAGAGCAAGCATTGCCCAGTGATAAATGTTTTCGTGAGAAAAGAAAACAATATCATCAGTAGTGCTTATTGGCTGTTGGAGAGGATGAAAGTTTTTAACCAGTTGTTGTGCATTCTCTATGGTAGTATTTCCATATATAGACATGCACTCTTTCAAGAGTTCGCAAAACACTTTGAAATGAAAGATGATTTTAACATCTTCATCCTCTGCTACTATAATGTCTTTATCCATGCTGTTATCATTTATAAGTTATTCCAAGTTGTGACTAATGTATTCAATAACCATACCTTATGGTGTTGTTCCTAATCTCTAATATCCACACCTCAGGAATCATCCAGTGTATCAAGTGGATTGGGTATGCTTGATTTATGGGCACTCGTTACATGAAGATATATACTTGTTGTCTTAATGTCATTGTATCCCCAACAACTCCTATATAGTTCTTAGATCAGTACCTTGTTCCAACAAATGGGTAGCGAAAGAGTGACGGAGCATGTGTACATGTACCCGATGTTTGATACCTGCACGTTCGACAGCTTCTTTTCAGTACTTTAACCAATGCGCTCGCCGAATATTGCTCACCGGGACTATCCCCCTCAAACAGCCATTTCTTCGGACGGTACTCTTTGTATATGTTCGTAGCTCATTCAATACTTTTTCTGATAACAACGAATAACGGCACTTTTTCCTTTTACCCATTATGCGTACTAACATCCGTTCGCTGATGATGTCTTTCGGGATAAGGTTCAGTAGTTCGCTTCTTCTTAGTCCGACAGAATATATCAGCGAAATCATGCAATGATGTTTCAAGTTAGGCAAACAGGAGAGGATACGACTTATCTCATTACGGCTAAGCACTTCGGGCAGTGTCTTGTACTCTTTGGCACCTGTGATTCCGCCGTAATATTGCCGCTTGCCACCTTCCACTTTCTCGTAGTAGAACTTGATAGCGTTAATGCGCATATTCTGTTGCGATACGGAGATTTTCTTCTCGTTCACCCAATAAAGTATATAGTCATTGATGTCCGCCACTTTCAGGTGGTCAATGTTATGTCCTTTGTAGTACTCCATGAAGTCGCTGAAATAAATCCTGTAAGTCTTGATTGTCGAGGGACTGTAACGCTTCTGTTCCAGTAATTCCAAATAGCCTTTCGGCAGCACGTATTCACGTTGGGGTTTAGGATGACGAACATATACCCGGCTGTAATCAATATAAGCATGGGGAGAGTAACGGGCGCAGAACTCCGGAAACGGGAAAGTGAATGTTTGTATGTATGCACTTCCGTTCCCGATTGTTTTAATTCCTTTGTCTTGCGAAAGTAGCAAGGCAATAGTCTGATTATCGGTATATTCTATCCGTATATAATCCTGACCGTCTATATTTTGTTTTGTCAGTACGATACTTCCCCGTTGTTTGCTTGCATCCATGTAGGGCTTGTTTTATAACATTACAACTCTCATTAATTAAATGATATTGCCAAAGTTATAAAACTATTCCAAACAAAGTAAACGAACGTTTCCTTTTTTATCTTTTTTTTGCACGGACAATCAGGTCAGCAAGCAATCAGCGTTAAATGGGGGACTGTTTAACGCTTTAATAAGGAGTAAACGGCATGTAGATGTTTGGCAAGCCGCTGAGTGTTCAATCCGCCCATAAATGCCATTTCAAACGAAAGTCCCATGTAAACCTGTCGGAACATGACTACCGCATCCTCTACATCCACATCCTCTCTTAGTTCTCCGGTAGCTATGGCACGTTGTATAGCAGCACGCCAGTAAGCATAATCAACCTCTACAAGATTACGGAGTTTTTCTTTTGCATCAGGATCGTATTGGAGCAGTTGAAACAGAAAATGAAAATATTGGGCGTGATATGTGAACTTTCCTTGTGCCACCTTTTCCCGCTCTGCACCTATCAGGTCGCCCAGCATATCCATTGTCCGTTGTACGCCACGCACATATTCGTCTATAAATTCGGCAAATGTACCGTTCGTTTCAGTGAATTTGTTTCGTGGATTTTGCGTGCTGAACCAAAATTTATCCACTACGGCAATAAATAGTTCCTGTTTGTTCTTGTAGTATTTGAATATTCCGGCTTTCGACATTCCAAGCATCTTTCCAAGTTCCGCAAAACTGGCTTTTTCATAGTTCACGGACATAAACAGCTTGAACGCGGCTATCAGTAATTCATCACGGGTAATTTTCATTTTACAGCAGTCTTTTATATTTTCCAATCCCGAAAATACTATTTTATTCCCATACAAACCATATTAAAGGCAATAGATTAACAAAAATAAATTTGCGGACACCTTAGCAAATCGGAACAGTTCGTTTTAGGACAAATCATTGAAATAGTAATAATCAAACACTTGCATAATTCAAAACGAATGCGTACTTTTGAATCCAAGATAATGGAGACAGACATCTGCCAAAAGCAGACAGAAACGCATAAAAAAAGTCAGTATCCAAATCGTCCCCCCAAAAAAAGGGTAAGGATAGATAAAATATTGATATTTAGAACTGTGAACGGGATGGAGTAAAGCCCCAAGCGGATCACTTAAAACAAAAGAAAAATCAAGTAATTCACTGATAATCAAGCATTGAATAGGATTTGTTTTTTTGATAGGTAGCAGAAAATAGCCATTTCAAGGGCTCAACGTAAAAACGGATCAATCCGAAAAGAGGCTATATTCATTTTTAGTTGTTCATACGTGGATATATGCGAATTAACCAGTAACGATATATACGTTTGGCATTTGATGGTAATCTGTGGATTATAAAGAAACCCACAAAACAAAGGTAACATCAAATATCCGGTTACTGGATATTCCGAAAGCTATCCTGAATTAGTATGAGGGAAAACTTAAAAACGGTCAGCTATTACCAGTTTTCAGCAATCAAAATATGAATGATTATTTGAAAGAAATTGCCACCGTATTAAGAGTGCTCCGATAGAATTTATTCATAATAATACTCTAACATTAAAAATTCAACTATCTTTACATAATAAACATCAATACTATATAAAGCTTTTCAAATATCAAATTAGTTGTTTCTCACTTCCTCCGACGGATTATTTTATACATATATTTTATCTGTCCGATTCCTCATTCCGCCAATGTTCCGGTCTGTTTAATTCATCACAGCATTTCACATTGCCTTTACCTACCTCATAACCTGTTGGACCGATGGGCTGAACCATCCAATACACTTCACTCTCTTTAGGCATTGGATAAGGAGGAAGATAGCCCAGATGAGCAGCATGAGTGGCAAATCCATATCTGGGATAATACTCCTTATGCCCTAAGACAAAGACCACTTCCGAACCCATCGCCTGCAATAAATGTAGCCCTTCTTTTATAAGCATCCCACCTATTCCCCGACGCTGATATATAGGTTTCACAGCCAATGGGGCCAAAATATGCATCATTGGCGAGACTTCTTTATCACTAAAATATACCCGGGTGAAAAGTATGTGCCCGATAGCCTCCTCCTTGTCGAAAGCCAGTAACGAAACAAAAGGTTTTGCCGTTTCGTCATTTAGCAACTGAGGCTACTAATCGGGCTTCTTTATCATAGCCGAAGGCTTGTTTTTTCAACTTCCATAATCATATCGAAATCGGCGGCGGTTGTTTCTCTAATGTTATACTCCATATTTTCTATTTTTATTAGTTTCTTTATTGCATTAGTATCTCAAAAAGCGAATCCCGATAGGCATTACTGATAGCTATCTCGTACTTATCAATAAAAATATCGTTATTACTGAAAGAATCGACATGGTCTTTATTGATAATATATGAACGATTCGACTTAAGGAATATCGTTTGAGGTAGCATTTCATGAATCGCCTTGAGGTTAAGATGTGTAATCAACCGTTGTTTCACGGTCTGAATGATGACATAGTCTTTCAAAGCTTCGATAAAAAGAATATCCTTAAAGTCCACTTTGAAATACCGCGCTCCGACTTAATGAAAATGAAATTGCTTTCCACTTGTTCCACCTGATTCTTGTCTTTTTCAGAAACAAGGATTTCGTGATATGACAATGCTTTTGCCACCGCTTTTTTGAAGCGGTCGGGCCGGATAGGTTTAAGAAGGTAATCCACCGCATCTAGCTCATAACTATCAACTGCAAACTCAGCATAAGCGGTGGTAAAAATGATCAGAGTTGCCGATGACATTTGTCTGGCAAGGTCGATACCACTGATGCCCGGCATCTGAATATCCAGAAATACCAGATCTACTTGATTGGCAATCATAAACACTCCCGCTGCTCCGGCATTTTCGAAACTGCCGACAAGCTTCAATGAGCCAATCTGGCCTGCCAATTTTTCTATTCCCCTGCGGGCGATAGGTTCGTCGTCTATTATTATGTATTTCATATTTTAAACTCCATTCTAACTGTATATTTTTCTTTTTCATCACATTGGATTAGGTTGTAGTCTACTCCGAACAACAAATTCAATCGCCTTTTTACATTAGACAAACCAATTCCTCCTGTCTTCTTGGGATGGAACAATTGAGGCTGTGGGTTTTCACATTCAAAGTGTAGCCTACTTTTTGCAATATGGAATGAAAGGTTCACATAAGACCCGCTTTCGGGATTGTGCTTGACAGCATTCTCCACAAAAGGGATAAATAGAAGCGGAGGAATCTGCACATCACAATCGCCCTCTTTTTTCACGGTATAGTTGAACTTTCCCCGCCTTGTCTTTTCGAGTTCCAAATAATCATTTAGAAAATCAATATCGTCTCTCAGCGAAACGCTTTTCTTGGAACTGTCGTTGATTTGATATTTCAACAAGCTGTTGAGTTTACCGAGAAGACGAGATGACTTATCTGTATCTTCTCCCGCCAATATGTTGGCATTATTAAGCATATTGAATAGAAAATGTGGATTAATCTGATTTTTCAGATTTGCCAATTCCACTTCCATAGTGGCATTTTGCAATTCCTCAATCCGCAGTTTGTTTTCCACACCATTCTTAAACAGGCACAGAGCTGTAATGCCTGCCACCATCAGGCAAATGTTTGAAAAAGAATAAATGACAGTGAAAATCAGTTCTGCGGTAAGAGCTGCCACGTTGCCAAAATAAAAATAAAAAAACACATTACATGATACCATAAGAAACAAGATGGCAGATATCGATATAAAATAGCGTTTTATATTACCTGTAAGCAACATCCGGGGAACAAGCAGACAAGCATTCACATAAACTATCGCATCGAGTATAGCCCAAGCTAACAGCCAGATCCACAAACGATCGCCTACGGATATATTTGAATCTTGAGATAGGTTGTTTATAGTAATAAGTGCTATTGTTATTTGCATGGACAGATGCCTGTAAAACCGGAATCGAGGTTTTAACAACAAGTCGGGGATGATATGATTTAATTTATTCAGCATTCTTTTAGCTTCAGTTTCATTGTTTCTGTTTTGGTCGAATTATATCCACTTATTTCACATCTGAGTTCTATCGCCACCGGGTCAATAATATAATGAATATCTAACCTTTCAGGCTGCTGTTTCAGTATTCCCTGAATAAATGAAAGGAATTGAAAAGGACACACCAATAGCTTTGTATTGCCTGTTACCGATACGGAATAAACAAACGATGCAGACACTTGCTGTAGCAACATCAGATAATTGCGGATAAATTCGATGTCTGAGTAAAATATTACCTGTGTTCTTTGGCACTCATACAGTTCATAACGAAGTAACTCACTCAATGATATAATCATACACGATGCTTTGTCGGGATCTGTCTTTACCTCTTCAGATGCGCGTCCGATAGTGTCGTATAGCAGCTCTGTATTGATATGGTGTTTAAATTCGTCAATTGTGCTTTTCAATCGTCTGTTTTCCAGATTACCGATGTTTCGGGTGTCAATAAGCCACTGCTTTATCAGTGTTGGAATTAAACTGCTTGTCGCACAAATCACAGTAATGATAAGACTAGAAAGCATGTCCGATAAACGAATAGCGGTGAATGAGCTTGTTACCCCATAAGGTATTATGACTAAATATCTTACAAACAAATTAACACACAAAATGATGACAATCGTTCCTATCAATAGAAGGATGAAATATTCAACATATTTGCTACGAAGCAAAAGATGAGGCACTAAATAGGTAATATTAAAATAAAGAAGTAGAATATAAAGTGCCGTTATCGCAGCACCGACTATATATACAAAATATCCGAACGATTCAATCCATTTCTCAAGTATAAGAAATATATGTCCAAACGAACAGCCAATAAGCAAAGCAATAAAAAGCACACTTCGCCTTAGCCTGAACTTAGGCTCAGTCAGGAAATCATATATTATATTGTTGTTACTGTCAATAGCCATAATACTCGCCCCACCGAACCATACAGAATTAATTTAAATTTTCTTCTGAATCCACCTTTCTTTCTTCATATACTCATAACAGAAGATTAAGATAAAAATGATATACACGACTCCCGTCATCCGTGCAAAAGCGATGTCCATTTTCAGCTACAGGATAAAGTAAATGGCGTAAGTTATGTATAATTCAGCTATTATTTTAGCCATACTATATTTGTGTATGTCTCACTCCACAGTTACCTTGAAACGGCATTTTTCTGCGCCGCCCAAAACGGTTTCGATTATTTCCACATTGATATTTTTATCGGGCAACAAATTCCCGATAATATACAATATGCTCTGGCGTGAACATTCGCAATGTGACACGTCTTTTACATTTCCGCTCGCCACGTCCGGACAGACACACGCAGGGTAACCAATTTCATAAACGTGTCCTTCTTCAATTGTCTTTGCGGATAGCCATTCTGTATTTCCGTATCGTTTATACTGTTCGTCCAAACAACGGCCACATTCTTCAAATTGCTTTTTTTGCATTGGCAATATCGTATCCTTGACACAATGTATCGCTTTATCTCTGTAATTCATATTATCTTCTTTTTTTTTAATTCGTTTTCTATTTCTTGATTCAAGCATTTCATTTTTCTTTCTTTATTATAGGAATGTAAATATCTGTTATCAGCTCCGAAGCCGGAGTTTTTTCAGGTGTATTGACATAAGTTTCAAAAGTGAATGGCTCCCGCAAAGTATAGTCACTGACCGGTAACCAGTCAAGGTAGATATGTCGATACGCCCTATTTAGTTCATGGTACAATCCATTGAAACGAAAGATTGCATATTCTCCCGCAGGAATTTCGTAAATGCCAAAACCTTTAGGAACCTTAAATGATGGTGGTAAAGTTATCCCAACCATAAAACGACTGTGCTCTTCAAGCGTAATAAAAGGATGATCAAGAGTCAGGCTAACGTATTTGCATCCTTTTGATGACAATTCATAATTCTCAGAGAATTGTAATAACTGCTTCCATAAGACAGAAAAACTATGATTGATGTCATTTGTCTTTTCTAACTTCAAATATGCAATGCGTATGTTGGGTACTTTCTCAAGACTCAACTCAACCTGTACAGGATTCTTTCCTTCAGGGCAAGCATAGAAATGTTTCTTGCGAAATTCAGGTATAGAACAATTAAAATACCTTTTGAATGCTCTTGAAAGCGTATGCTTATTTTGATAATGTATTTGACTGAGAAGCCTAGGAACACTTATGTCTGTTGATATTAACTTAAATGCAATGTACTCCAATCTTAGCCGTAGGACATACTTTCCAAGACTCTCTCCGCAGACAGCTTTGAAAAGTCTGCAAAAATGAAATTTAGACATACCTGCAACTTGGGATAGTTCCTCAGAATTAAGTTCGTCAAACAAATGGCAGTTTATGTATTCCTGAACTTTCATAATTAATTCGTACTGCACATGGGCTGTATTGATTTTTTGCTTCCATCTTTTAATTTTCGGCAATCGTTTGGACATAATTTCCCTCAATTCCGATGAAGTATAGCTTATCCCGACCTCTCTATAATATTCTTCAGGGAAAAGTCCCCAAAGGTAGATGAGATAGTCCATTGAGAAGTCATATAACTTAACCCCATTTTTCAGACAGTAGTCGCAATATTCTTCATTCCGGCCTCCCGTAAGACTGGCATAATCTATATCCAAGGGTATTCCACAAGTTTGACAATATTTTATTTCAGTATTATTTTTCATAAACTTCCCGTTATTTAAGTGCAAAAATACTCAATAGATAATGAAAGAGGTTACCATAAACAGCTATCTTTTATCTGAGTTGCAAATTCTCTCATCACATCATATCTCAGTCTCGAAAGATAGGAGTTTGTCCTCACTAGCTTCTTGAATAAAGACCTTTCAATAAAATTCATTTTTTCAATTTCACACCTCGTCTGCAACAAGATATCAGTTAACTGATATCTTGTTGCAGTAACACACAATCTACTGCGAGAGTCATTATAATATGAATTGTGCACCCACCTGATAACTGATATATACTTGTTGAAACTTCTTAGAGTTATCTCCTTTCCATAGCGAATGATCCGGAAATACGTTTTCGGCATTCCTGCTTTTCGTCTCCATATAGTTGATACTTACCCCACCGAATAATTCAAAATGTCGTCCGATTCTAAAAGCAGGCAGAAGTAAATATCCGGCATTATAAACAGGATCGTTCGAATCACATCCGGTACTGGACACTTTAAGTTCATTATTGATTCTAAACCACTTCATAACAGGTATGTGTGCCCCCAATCCGGCTTCGGCAACCAATCCGTTTTTCTTCATATTGTGGTTATATCCTATACCCAAGATACCGTAGGTATATTTTCCTCCTGAACGGAATGATGCCACAGTGTTTCCTATACCGTCATAAGTAACAGCGATCCCCATCTCTCCATTTTTAATGATGTTGATTAGTCCAATGGGGACATCGCTGTTTTTGGCAATATTGACAAGTCCGGCAAATTGAACTCCTTTTACATCATTGGCTACGTTAACTAATCCGCCAATTTGGACACCCCGTACATTTGTGGCTGTATTAACTAATCCGGCTACCTGAAGACCATTGAACCGCTCTTTATTTATGTTCGCCAAACCTGCCCATTGCATCCCCTCTCCACTGTTGCCGACATAGTTGGATAACCCTGCAACTTGAACACCTTTTGCATCACTAAGAATAATATTCGAAAGGCCTCCAAGCGTAAATCGCCTTTCATCTTTGGATATACCTACCAACAAATTGAGTGAATAGTCATTCGTATATTCTGTCGAATATCTTCCGTTAGTGCCGATTGGCGAAATAAAACTTACCTGAAAGGATGATTTTTTGTTTTCACCGGTTTGAGCAAATGCAATGTTACAAACAAATACGAATAGCAAAATAGCTGAAATTCTTTTCATTTTTAGTTTTTAATTTAATTAGTATTTAAATCCTACCTAATTCTTAATGGGAAGCAAAGATATTCTCTTTCTATATTCACTTTGGGGAATGTAGATGAATGATACTTTTTCGAAGGTCGAAATAACCTTTCTTATATACGAGTGAAATCTGGAGAGAAATCCCCAGTTACACGGAGATAGAGATCGTTCTCCTTGATTCTGCCTTGAATTAAGTTTATTTATTGATACTATCAGCAAATTCTCTTATCGCATTATACTAATTTTTCACGATTAAAATAGTCTAATTCGGCCATAATGTAACGTTAAACCACAAGATTACTTTTTATTATGATTATATTACTTTATCATACCGACCATGGCAGCCACCATTGCAGCGATAGAGGCAATAGAAGTATTCATTCCTGCAACGTCCCTCGGCACAGTCTTTTTCCTATTTTCTTTGCTTGGTACTATTATTTCACATCCTGGTTCAATTGCACAAACCGCACTCTTTCTCAGACGAGACACCATTCCGTTCATATATACTACATAAATATGTCGCTTCAGTGCCCGGTTTCCGAAGCCACCGGCCTGTTCAATGTAATAGTCAAGATTACTCCCCTTTTGATAAAGTATTGTATTAGGATACATCACGGCCCCACTGATTGTTACCGTACTGACATATTTGGGAATAAATAGTACATCTCCTTCACGCAAGACCATATCTTCGTCAGAACCCGGATTTATTAACGCTTTCTCGAGTTCTATGCCTACCGGATAAGTAGAACCGGTTTCCAAAGCGACCGAAGATATAGAATTTTCTTCACTCCCCTTGACCAACAAACGTACTACATCCTGTTTCCGCCTTATCTCATCCGCTGTCATTCTACGTATCAGACGTGCTCCTCTCACATAAGCTTCTTTCGATAATCCTCCGGCTCTTGCTATCAGACTACTCAGCCTTTCATTGCTTTTGGTTAATGCGTAATTACCGGTGAAAACCACTTCTCCTTCAACTGTTACATTGGCCTGTTTGCGATACCCCGGACTTCGACGAACGAAAACGATATCATAAGGTTCCAGTTCAAATCCTTTATCCTCCCCTATCAACAATCCGTTTGCAAGCTCAACCGTAAAACTCTTTCCAATAACATTGGAGGATAGTATACTTCCAGGATCTTTGATTCGACGCGACACATCGATCCGGACCATAGAAGCAGATTCCGGCAATCCTCCCGCTTTTACAATCAAATCCTGTATAGTCGTATTTTTAACATAAGGAAACTCACCCGGTACCCTTACATCACCATAAATGGACAAAGTTCCTTCTTTCTCAATATCTTTCACACTGGGAATGTAGAGGACATCATTCTTCTGCAAACATAGGTCGGCAGATGTGTCATCCATCATTTTTTTCAAATCGACAGGAATCATTTCATGTGTCAGATCTTCCTGTTGGCGTCTCAACAAAGCCCTGTTAAGAAAAGCATCTCCCCGAAGTCCTTCCGCTTTGCTAATCAACTGCCTGACAGTTCCTGTTACACTGTCATCCAATTGATATATGCCCGCACGATATACAGCGCCACGAATTTCGACCTTGTTTGAGAAACGTTCCAATACCGCTTCAACGGATAATTTATCACCATCGGCCAGAAGATAAGACTGATAATCGTCCTGCGCCACATTGTATACCTGTTTTGCTTTTCCGCCCATACGAAACAAACGTATGGCACTCCGATAAGCATCTCCCGTAAAACCTCCCGCATAACTCAACAAAGTAGCTACGGTTTCCCCACTTTTCATTTCATACTTCATCGGACGTTTTATCTTTCCGGAAATACTTACCAGATTCTGATAAGGAGGAACTAAAATGACATCGCCTTCCGATAAACGGATATTATCCGTCAATTTACCTTTCATAATATAATCATATACATCGACACGGGCGATCTCCTTTCCATCTCTCACAACACGAATATCACGCAGGCTTCCGATATCACTGATTCCACCGGCACGATACAAAGCATGAAATACCGATGCAAATGCCGACAACCGATAAATACCGGGTACTTTTACTTCACCCATGACATTGATCATGATGGTACGGATTCTCCCCAACGATAACTCTATATGGACCGTTTTTTGAGGAATAGCAGCATAAATCTTACTAAACTCACGCCTCAAACTTCGTTCGGCATCCTGTATATTCATTCCACTCAGGAAAATGGGACCTATACCTGCCACATGAATAGTACCTTCAGGAGAAATTATTTCCCTGACTGTATTTTCAGAAGCGCCCCATACGTCTATTATCAATTCATCTCCAGAACCTAATACATAATTTTCAGGAGTAGGAATATCCAGGCTAGGCTCAAAAGATAAATTTCTGGCAGTAAATATATTACGTCCAAAAACAGCAACCTGCTTACCACGAATGACATGATCATCTTTCCTATGTTGTCTTGCTCTGCTGCCTCCTGCCAATAAAATAAACAGAGCAAATAACAATGCTCCCTTATCGTTTATTTTTTTTAACATCATATCCTTCAGACAGCTTACTTTTTTTGCGATACAAGACACAAATCGCACAAATATTTCACTTTTCATAAGGGAGCAAAAATTTGAAACCTCTTCCCCGTAACATGACTTCCGACTCACGCACTTCTTCTACATACAGCCTATGTATACCTTCTGTTATCTGCGGTTTCAAGGATCCATGGCGAAGTATATTTAAATCGATAGAGTCACCCTGTACGGGATTCATGATAGGAGCTATTTTTATATAAGAACTATTATACATCACTCCCCCACCATAAGGGCGGGCACTGTTTACAATCCATGTACCTACTCCTTTTCTTTTGACTACCATGTTATTATTTTGGATCAGATAGTATGAACTTGAGTTGGTGCTATACCACCCCGGAATTTCCAGTTTTCCTTCCGGTCTCACTTTAACATGAATAACCTTCTTCTCTTTTGCGTCTTCTGAAATAGCGATAACCCGGGCTTCTCCCTCATATTTGGGATATATCTCCAGCATCCCCGTAGAACCGTCCCATTTCATATCCATAATATCTGCGGGATCGTCCTCTTCCAGCTTAGTCAATTCTCCTCCTCCGGAAATACTTATGAATTTACTTCTAAATCGGGGAAGAAGCTGCACTACGGAATGACTTATTCCGAGTTCCGGAAAGACTACGTTGATTTTCAACCTTATGCGCTTATCATGAGAAATGATGGTAGCAAACGTTTCACCTTCCAACCAACCTTTTACTTTAAGGGTATCCATACTTATATCAGCAGTGGCTATTTGTGCGTTCTCCACATTAACTATATATTTCCCGTTTCCACCTGACAAAAGAAGTCTTTTCTCTGTCTGTTTATTCAACGACAACTCATCAACGACTCCTTCTTTTCCTATACGGATATCGGGAAATTCTTCTTTTTGTTTTTCACATGCAAAAAAGCAAATAAGACAAAAAGCAATATACAATTGGGTTATTACAGTCTTTATCATTGGCTTGTTTCCTGTTTAATTCAATTTCTATTTTTCATTTCTTTTTACGCCCAAATGAGGATACAGAATCTCCCATTCACGACCTTCTCCCTCATCAATATAAACTTCCAGGCGAAATCGTTTATAAAATCCTTCGAACTCCGGAAACTCTAAAGTATTATCTTTGGGTTCAATAGTTACTCCGTCCAATTTATAAGATACCTTGGCGTTCGGATTGGCCAGTTCATTATAATAAAGTTTCAAAAAACGTCCCTCGCAACTCCCGTCAGGAAGGATGGTACGCAAATAAGGAATACGATCTTCGGAATTTTCCGCTTCACGCATTCTTTCTGTCGCACCTCTTCGTTCGGCATATGGCGAGAACTCCTTACCCTTTACCGCTCTTACTTTAATATGATGGGTACTTCCCGGTTTGAGCTTTGTCTTTACATATGAGTTTCCGGACGTGATTGTTTCGACTTGGTCATCAAACACGACTTCCCATTTAATGGTTTCGTCTGCTACCTTGTTCCAGGAAATCTCCATTTCATTCTGATATGCTTTCATTCTTAAATTATCGGGAGCTTCCGGAACGGGAGATATGTCCGGCCCTCTCTCTTTGAGTACCATTGACATATCATCGAACAGCATATAGCCCTGATAACTCTGTGTCCTTATCCCCATCCCCATACTATGGATATTCTCCGGTATTGTTACAGTACTTTCCACTCTTCTCCACTCATCTTTAACCGTTCTTATCGAAAGTATTTTTTCTCTGCTTTTTATACTCCCGTTATCATACCAAAACAGAGTTACTACTATTTCACGATTTCCCACACTTCCTTTGTTCCAAAAAGAGAGTGTATATTGTTTTCCTGCTTTTACCGATACGGGTTGAGCCAAGAAAACAGATCCTCCGTTAAGCCAAATTTTAAGTGCATACACACCTGTACTCTCCGGACGTCTTTCCTGTACCCGCTCCGGATTTAAGCTACTTACTATACGCCAACCGGTAGGCTGTCCCGTATCTTGCCACTTTTCAAACCCTCCGTTAGGAATCACATCGATACCTGCTGTACCTTGAGCTTTAACCTGAATTATTGCCATCATGAATATGATTGCCGGTAAAAGCAATTTATGTATCTTTCTCATCTCTTATTTTTTAATATCCTCCGGTGAAACATCAAACTTCTCTCCAATACGCACCGCCAGATTGTATAACGCTCCCTCGGTCTGCTCTCTCCCTAACAAGCGTTCTTTATCCCATAAACCATCCCCTTTCTCCAATTCATGCAACAAAATCCCGGTTTCTTCGTTTGTTAGAAATGATTTTCCTTGCATATTGCGTGCAAACTGTGCAGCATAGATCAAGCCGTAAGCCTGAGAAAGAAGACGGAACGCCCTCCTGGGATTTTCCTTTAAGTTGGCCAATGTATTCGGACCGACCAGCAGATGCATAGCCCTTACCGCAACTACACGTGACAGTTCTTGCCTGATGGTATCAGCTTGCAACCGCATTTCATCATATTGGGAAGTCGTCATCAAAGCGCGCCCTTTGACAAAGGAGCGGGAGATACGCAGATGACAATCTTTTAAGGCCGGTAAGCCATCGGACTGAGCCAATGTTTTCCAGAAGTCGTAATATCCATATGCCAGATCCCAATGATGTTCCAGCTCCGTATAGTTGTGACCGGGTAAGAGCTGGGTCAGATCATTCCGTACAAGTACCTCGTTATTTTCCAATATTTGCTCACTCAAATGTATGTTGAGTATCTTGTCCAGATATATTGCTCCCATAATAGCATATTTATAAACTTCAGCTACAGCGATCCCCCTTTCATCCACATAACAGACATCTTTGTCTCCTATGCCATTTCCTACATATCCTGTCAAGCCTTTCACGGCTTCCCTGTTTCTATGTTCGTAAGAAGGGATATTCGCTCCCAAGCCGGCAATACGTGCGGAAGTTTCAAACCAAGCATCAATATCTTTCAGAATCTTATCTCTATCCTTCAGATGTTTAGAAGAAGCAGAAACCTCTTTTTGTGGTTTTAACCCGAAGTTCCCTTCATGATAAATCCGGAGTGCCTCGTCATAATCCCTTTTTGTACTCATACGCGCTTCGTTCATGTATTCCGAAAAAATTCTATCGATAGGAGATTTCAAAAATCCACACTCAAGTACATTTACAGAACTCTCTCCGTTCCTTGAGAATTTATACGAAGGTTCCGGCAATACCGGGAGCTGATACGCACTTATCACTGTTTCATTTATCCCGTCGGTACATGCCACAACACTTATCAACAGACAGGACAAGAATAGACATTTCAATAAATAATTCATCTTTTTTCTATTTTTTCTTAAGGTAAAATCAAATATTCACAATACGGATACCTCAGTGGATTAATCCCCTCCTCATTTTGATATTGCTCTGTCTGCAGACTGGGAATTTCGATCAGTCCATCAGTGGAGACAGCTGTGATACTTGCTCTTATATTGGATGATCTGGGTCCCTCACCGGAAACACTCAGATACAGAGGAAAACCCGAATGTACATTAAAAGAAATTTCCAACTTCTCGCCGTTAAACATTACATTGGGTCTTAATCCGTCAGCATCCTCTCCGGCATTTCCTATATTTCTCTTTCCACAACTGATCGTCACCAATTCTTTTTTTTCATTAATATATTTCACTTTGTACTGAGCACTGACATCTTTAGTAAGATTACCATCCCAGCGTTTTTCCTGAAACGAACACATCAGGGTTATTTTATATTGGTCAGCACCATTCGGAGTTTCGGTACCGGGATATTTATAGTTCTCCAATGCCTGATCGGGATCACACAATTGTACAAGCAACTCTCCGCGCTTGTTTTCAGGTTTCTCTATCTCTTTGGATGGAAACAACTTCTCATAATCTTCATTTACTACAAAATCTTCTCTTACCGTGTTGCAGCTGCATACAAACAGCAGACAACTTATTATCCATACATGTTTCATATTTATCCTGTTGTTTTCTAATTTAAATTTCATCCCGGATTTCAGCTATAACTCCACTCTCTTCGCCATAGGGAGCAAGATGCTTGCTGACCCAATGTGTTTTTTTGCTGTAAGGGTCAACTACTTTCACAAGTTCGCAAACAAATCTCTCTCCTTCTCTACGAAAATCATAGAAGATATACGTTTCACTATAACGTATACCGGGCTTGAAAGTCAGACCGTCGGCTGTTCCTACATACCCCGAACCCAATCCTTTTACTTTATTTCCCAACCATCCCTGAGAAGCAAAATAATCTCTCGCAAGAAACAGACGATAGCGCTGATATACTTCTGGAGGTTGCTTTCCATTCACACTTCCATCCCCTCCATAAGTGACATTCATCTGTACATCGCTATGGAAATAAACTCGTCCCGCCCTACGAATAATTAGCTGAGGATTTTTCATCTTCTCAAAGAACAATTTATTGTCATATGATTTTTGGATGTCCTCCTGCCAACTTTCATCATTCTTCAATTTTGTAAAAATGATATATTCCCTTGCAGGCTCTATATATGAAGATGTTTTAAATATCAGGTTGCCATCAACATCTTTTCCCGTATAAAGGAAATCCGAAGAGCCGGTAAAGCGGTCATTCACCAAAGAATGCAGATAGGTATAAGTAGTAAAACTTAACTGCGTAAATGTGTTTTGGCTCACTTCAAACTCACTTTGCAGCTTTTTCGTCAGGCTCTCCTCATTATAGTCGGCCACCGTCTCTACGATCCCATTTTCGGAAAACTTCATTAAGAAATAGTGTCCACCATATCCATATTTGTTCTTGTCTTCAAATATCCCTTTGGGAAGAGTTATCAATTCATTCACATTTGTAAACAATAGAGAATCCGTCTGGGGAAAATAGATGACAGCCCAGCCATAAGGAGCATTTACAAGTTCCTTTCTCAGTTCGCCGATATGGTTTGCATTGCGCTCTGAAGGAGACGAGTCGAAAACCTTTTCATCTTTACAGGAGAAGCAAAACACCATTAGGATAAGTATTTGAAATCCTAGTTTCATTCTTTCTTATTTTTTATTAATAAATTCCTTTACTTGCTTCATGCTTATTAATTGAAGGTAGTTAAGCGAAATCTTAATTTCTTTACTAAAGTAGTCTTCTACAAATGCTTGCTTTTCTACCAATTCTTTATATGCCTGAAGCGCTTGTTCATCATATTCTTTTTGAAGATCTTTATCCGATCCGGCATTGTAAGGAGTCTTGGCTCTGTCCAAAGCCTGAAGCAAATCCTTAGGTCCATATGTCAACTTCAAACTGATTATCTCCGCAAAATCTTTTTCAGGTGAAAGGAGAGAATGAAAGGTAAAGAAACCTTTCTTATTCGGATAACCAGCCAGAATAAACCCTCTGCGCCCTTGCGTCTCTCCTTTGAAAATCCATGCAATAGATTTAGTCGATTCGATATACTTGTTTCTGCTGATGGATAGGAATTTGCTTCTGTCATAGGAGAAAAGTTCCATAAGATGTCTGGCAAACTGGTGATGTACGCTTCGCATCAGAATGAAGACCTTATCCTCATCTTGGGGATTAAACTCGTTGACGTTATATAGAAACATCTCATTAGTCGTTGCTTCAAGATTATCTAATAGTTCCATTCCGTTTCCATCTACATTTCTTCCTCCATACATGTATATTTTAAGAGGATTTTTTCCCAACAGAAACTTATCTCCTCCCAATTCAGGAGCTGTATAGAGGTCAATCCATAGAGTTTTGATGGTATTGAGCACACTTTTTACATTGGCAACTTCCGGCGGGTAGATATAGCTTCCATTCTGCACTGCATTTTTGTCCCACCGATATTCCACCTCAATCCCGTAAGGACGGGTGAATGTATCCAGTATCCATTTATCCAAATCTGTCCTCTCACGCTCTGTCTCACCCGCCTCCACCACACTCCGGGCAGATAGGGATACCTCCTCTTCACAGCCCGCCAATAGGAAAGAAATAACGAGCAAATACAGACTTCTTCGAAAAAAGTATCTGAAATTCACTTTTCTAATAATTGTTTTCATATGCTTGATTTTATTCTTGAATCATCTTCTATAATACTCTATCGGGGATTAGGAACCAGTCCCCGGTTAATGGCTTCTGCCGGTATTTGCAAAAGTTTTCTGGAATCTTCTTTTTCCAATGGTCTGTAGAATTTATACTTTGAAGTGCGTTTTACCGATATATAAAAGCGGCGTATATCAAACCATCTCAAACCCTCATGTAAGAACTCCTGTCTCCTGAAACCTAAAAGTATTTTCACCAACGCCAGTTGGTTGATACTCATTCCGTAGAATGGGGTATAGATTTGATAGTTTTCACTGCTTGTCTGCGTATAAGTCGAACGGCCGCAAGAGGGATACACTCCATATTTGACAGACAAGTAAACCAACAGATTATCTATTGCTTTATCATACTCTCCGAGCATTGTATACGCTTCCATCCGGTTGAGCATCACTTCGTCAGTGGAGAATAAAACATTGGTAACATATAACCCTCTGGGACGTATCCCCGTATAGCCGGATAATGAAAGCTCGTCAAATTTGGCTATATATTGCCCGTCATCTATACGTCCGTCGTTATAGTTAAACAGAAAGAATGACTGCATCTTCATTTTCCGGAAGTTAAAGCATCCGTCTATCCCGTGTTCATTATACACCTTTTCGGCACTTTGAATGGTCACTCCATATTTTTCCGAAGGAATATTACGTGCCACTCTTGACTCCGTAGTAGTCAATAAAAGGTTGGCAGGTTCATCAACACTTGCGTATCGAATATAGAGATATTTATGATTAGAATTAAATTCTTTTTTGTACTTCTGCCAGTTTCTTAAGACCGGCTTTGGGTCAACACCGAGCACATAATCGGAGTATGAGACCACCAGGTCCCATTCTCCCTTAATCAGGTAAAAACGCGAAGCAAAAGCGTAGGCCGCTTTTTTATTGAAATGAAATTTTGGTTTAACATAATAATCGTCATTCACCAACGAAAGACCCAGTTTCAGATCTTTTTCAATCTTTTCATACACTTCCTTCACCGTTCCTCGTTCATAGTCCACCAACGCATTTTTTTCGGGCCGGGTTAAATAAGGAATACCCGGGGCTGTTGCCGATTTGGTAGTTCCATAAGGCTCAGCCCAGATGTTTACCAACATGAAATGCAGATAAGCACGCAAGAGAAACGCTTCTCCATACAAAGCTTTTACCCGGTCACTTTTAGGGTATTTACTAAGTAATTCTAACGCCTGATTAGCCTGAGCGATTCCGGCATAACATGCATTCCAATAGTTTAGCGGAGTATCCAAATCTTCCTGATCGTAATCTTCCCAATAATACATAGCTTCATTCAGTCGCGAATGAATGCCGTTAGTCCTTTCTCCCACATTGTCCGTACGCGCTTCTAAAAAAGCAAAATAACTGGCCTCGGGATATGCTCCGGCAAGCAGTTCGGCAATTTTGTCCTCACTGTCTATTTGTACATCAAAAGTAGAGTCCGGATTTGTTTCCAGATAATCCTGACACGCTGTCAGCAATAAGATTATAGCACTTAAAAAGATTGTCTTTTTCATTTTTACCCAATTAAAATTCAACATTCAATGTCATCGTATATTGCTTGGGAGTAGGCAATGAAACCCCTCCTGATCTATAAAATTCCGGATCTTGCCCATTCAGCTTCCTGTCTGAATAGATAAGGAACGGATTCGTCACATTCACCTTTACGTTCATCTGTTTGATTTTAAGATGTGAAAGGAATCTTTGAGGTAAACGATATCCCAACGAGATATTTTTCATACGCACAAAACTACCGTCAGCCACCCTGTTTTGTGAATAGTTATAAGTGTTGTAGGCTTTTTCTATATTTTCTTTTCCGATATTGCGTATCAGATCTTGAGAAGGAATTACGGGAATATTGGTTTTCCGCTCGTCACCGGGATTCAACCAACGGTTGTAGTACTCCTTGGAAAATACATTAAGATCGGCAAATGCCGGATCAAAAGAAGGATTCATCCGAATTTTATTACCTGCCTGCATGGTAACAAAACACGAGAATTCCCAATTTTTATACTTAAAAGTATTGGATATACCTCCTATATATTGGGGTTCAATAGGGCCATGGTAAATAAGGTATGATTTTGAATATTGTGCATCCAAAAAGTCAGCTCCCGAAATCTCGCTATTTGCTCCTTTGTTGGAGGGGTACAGTCCGAAATCGAAGGTCGGCAGACCATGGGTGTTAAGTCCCTGAAAATTGAAGGAGAACAGAGATCCGCGTGGAAAACCCACGATGTTACCACGCCCGGTTCCGGCCACCATATCAAAAGTGTTAGGGGTATTCAGTAACCGGGTTATTTTCTGCTTCATACCGCTGATAGTGACTGTGGTAGACCAACTGAATTTGTCAGTCAATATATTTTGTGTCTGTATGGCCAGTTCCACTCCACGCGTACGCATATCTCCGAAATTAGCGTATTTGTAATACTGACCTCCCACACCGGAGGTACGAATAAGGTCTATCAGATCAAACGAGTTTCGTTGGTACACATCGAATGTCGCACTGATACGATTGCCAAACAGTCCGAGCTCAAGACCGAAGTTCAGCTCATACATTTTTTCCCATGTCAGATCGCGATTTTCCAAATGTAAAATACGCAATGCATTCTCCCTATCTTTCAAAAGAGTACGGTTGACCATCACATGCTTGAAAACTGTGGTAGAGTTAACAGCTTGTTCATTCATTTTAGCGGTTAACCCGTAACTCGTACGCAGGGCGAGCCTTGAAATGGTAGTGTGTTTCCTCATAAACTTCTCCTGATCCAGATTCCATTTGGCTCCTATATTCCAGGTTGGCAGCCAGCGGGAACGGCTATATTTACCTGCAGTATTAGCCCCTTCGTAATTGAATACTCCATTGAAAATGTATTTCCCGGCATATCCGTATGTAGCGCTGCCCGATAATGTCACTCCCCTTTCATAACGTTCGGTTAAAGAAAAATAAGTATCTCCTTCATTGGCCAGCTTTTCAAAAATCAGGGGATTGGAAAAGACCTGATTACCTCTGTCGTATTGTATTCCATAGCCTTGAAAAGGATTCATGCTGCGATCGGCATATCGTATTTCAGTAAATCCGAAAGCGCGTATGTTATGTTCACTCAGTTGCCTGTTATAATCCAAAGCCAAACGTCCCAGATAGCTTCGCAAGGAAGTTTCCGTTTTATTGAATATCCCCCCATGTGTCAATGCTACCCCGGGCAGTTGCATCGGATCGTCTTTATTCTTCAATAGATAAATGTTTTCTCTGGCTACGTAAGGAGTCTCATTGGCACGAAAAGCCTGTACCACATTGGATGCTTCAGCAATAAAATGTGAACTCTTGGTTACGGCGTGACGCACCATTGCCAAGCCTTTTACTTCGATATGATCATTGAGCCTGTATGAAAGTTCACCCTGTAATTTCAGATCCAGCACTTCTGTTTTCAGGTAATTGTTTTCATATTCATTCAGAATGTTAAACGGAGCCCAGTTATTCCGATAGAACTCTCGTTCTCCATCCGCATTATGGGGCCGTAAAGTGCGGCTTGTGCTTAAAGCGTAACTAAAAGGATTGATATCGAAATCACGTTCGAATGTTCCGATAACAGTATTTCTACGTTGAGGAATTGTTCCCGGCGAGTTCTGGTTACGTAGATTTCCTTGTGCGGATATAGTAGCCTTTATCTTATCTTCGTTCCAGTAAAAAGAGTTCTTGATGTTGGCCGTAATTCTTTTAACATTGTCGGCCAAAGTCCATCCTCTGTCATCATAAAAACCGATGGAAGCATACATTGCAGAGTTCTCCCCTCCCCCTGAAAAGGTCACAGTATGTGTATGGATAGGCCTATGTGTAAACAGTTCTTTAAACCAATTGGTGTTAGCATACTCTCTTTCACGCATGAATGCCCGTTTGACATCATCCGTATTCTCCAGATAATATTGACCGGTAGCCGGATCAATGGTATTAAGTGCCTTATACATCTGATAATATACTCCGCTGCGACGACCATATAGCGTATTTTGCAAAGAGAAATATCCCTTTCTGCCCATCTCTTGATAAACAGACATACTCTCTTGAGAATTAAGTAAATCGAAATTTGTATAAGAAGGAATAGATCGCATACTTAACTCATAAGAATAAGAAAATCTGTTCGGTGCATTTCTTTTACCGGACCGGGTGGTAATTACGATCACTCCGTTCAATGCCCGGGCACCATAGATGGAAGTTGCCGAGGCGTCTTTCAATACCTGAATATCTTCTATATCAGATGCATTCAGTCCGGCAACAGCCGAACTGATAAGGGTTACCGCATCACCGGAAGCCAATTGATCAAGTGTAAGTGAAACAAGATCCTCGTATACTGCCCCGTCTATGACCCACAACGGTTGTACATTTCCCATAATGGAAGCACCACCCCGGATATTAATCCGGGGCGCGGCACCAAAGCTACCTGTCACATTCTGTATGGAGAGACCTGCAATACGCCCTTCGAGCATGCGCGACACATCCGACACACCGTTCAACTTGATTTCATCCAGCTTTACCGAAGCTGCCGCTCCCGTAAAGACCCTGTTTTTAATTTGTTGATAGCCGGTGACTACCACTCCCTCTATCTCCTGCACATTATCCTGAAGTATGATGTTCATAATGCCGGATGAGGCTTTAATCAGACGAGGTTTCATTCCTACGAAACTCACCTTCAGCATCTGTCCTTTTCGGGCCTTGAGAGTAAACCTCCCTTCTACATCTGTAATAACTCCTCGTGCAGTTCCTTCCACTATCACCGTAGCTCCCGGCAAACTTTCTCCGGTTACAGAGCGTACTGTACCTTTTATCTCTACTGCCACTTGTGCCGGACAAGTCTGAGAAAAAATTGCCATCAGCAAACTACTGATTACTATTCTTATCATTGATGAAGTATTCATTGTTTTATTCTCTATATTTCTTCGTTTTATGGTTTATCACAATTAAATTTTATAGTCAGAACTGTACATTAGCTCCTGCATAGATCCCAAAAGGATGTCCCGCTCTCAAACCCGCAGGATGGCGGGATGTAAGGTAAACCCTATTGGTCAGGTTGATTGCATTTAATCTTACTGTCAAGTATTTATTCACAAAAACATTGAGTGAAGCATCAAATATAAGGTTTGCCGGTACTTTTTCTCTCTCCGCAATCGTCCCCTGCCCGGGTGAAGTACGCATATCACTGTTATAGCGTGCACCGATATTGGCATAAAACCATTTACATTCTATACCCAACTGCATGTTCAGAGCATGCTTGAAGATGTAAGGTATTTCATCACCTCTAACCACATTACCCCATGAATGGCTTTCAAACGAATTTCTAATTTCAGTATCCGTATAAGTATAGGATACCTGCAACGGCAACCTCACATTACAGTTCTTCGGAAGAGGCTGATATTGTACCAGAAACTCCGCACCTTTTACCCGGGCCTCCCCTACATTAAACTGTTCAAGTGTTCCGGCCCCACCCGAAGCAGCCAGATCACTTCCCAGCATATTACTGTAATTATTGTAGAACCCGATTAGTTCCGCCCTAAAATTCCCGATAGCAACACGTGTACCCAGTTCCATATTCACACTGCTTTCAGGCTTTTGATATAATTCCGCGCTTGGAGGGGCAAAGCCTTTATGAATCCCGAAGAAAACAGAAGCAGCCGGCATCAATTGATAATGTAATCCTACCCCCGGAATCAGTACACGCGCATGATTCGGAGTTTCAATACGTACCTTACCCGACCGTGCCAAATCTTCTTTCGTATAGTCTTTTTTCAGTAAGTCTACATCCTCATATCGCAGCCCGGCAGTGACAGTCCACGCGTCATATCTTAATTTAGCAAGCAGGTAACCGGCTAACGCGTTGGCAGAAGTAACACGGTTAGCATTCGTACCATGAATACCCTCCATAAACAGTACCATTTTCTTATTTTTCATAGAGTAAGAATCATCCCACTGAAAACGATCTTCCTCATCGGCATGATAACGAAGTCCGAACTCCAGATCGAAGAAAAACTCGTTCAGGTTGAAACGGTATTCGGCCCTGGTTTGTATACCTCTGGAACGGTAAGTTCTGTTATTGGCTCTTACCAACAGTGCTTCCCCTTCCCGATCTGTTTTCCCCGTCAAAATGTCGAAGTAACGGATATTCGTTTCCGGATCCACAAGTACATCGGCGATGGATCTCTTCTCTTTTGAAGTGATTCCTGCGCGCACATCATTCAGTTTGTACCAATTTCGGTGGAAATAGTTGTAATAGGCGTTGGTAGTTATTTTCAACTTGTTGGAAAAAGTCAGCAGATAAGTTGCTACCCACTGCCGATGATCGGTCTTAAGTTTATCCATTTGCGAACCTGCATACCTGAGAAAAGGAGTCTTCTTAAAATCATCTGCAGAGAGTCCCACATACGTTTCATCCGAATTTTCGTCTGCGTATCCGAATTTCAGTTCCAAAGCATGATTCACTCCTTTTACATGATCCGTTTTGACCCTTATTTTAGCTATAATATCATTTCTTTTAAATCCTTTGGCTGCATGATCTTCGTATTTCTTAAAACCATCTGACTGATAACGCAAATATTCTACCATATACCCGAAATGCTTCCAACTGCTTCCGACAGATGTATGCGACTTAAACGTATTTTTGCTTCCGTAAGAAATGTTCGCTTTACCGGAAAAACTGTTCGGAATAGGAGTCGATACCAAATTAATAGCTCCTCCCGTAGTGAACGGACCATATTGTACCTGGCTACTTCCTTTCAGCACTTCGATGGCCTCCATCCGGGCTACATTGGGGAAATAATAAGCTGCCGGAGCGGAATAAGGAGCCGGTGCCGCCAGTACACCGTCCTCCATAATCGAGATGCGTTCACTTCGCTCGGCTTTCGTTCCTCTCAAACTAATGTTCGGGCGAAGACCGAAACCGTCTTCTTCATACATATTAACTCCGGGAACGGCCTTCAACATACGATTAATATCCGTATATCCCAGCCTGCGAATTTCCTCAGGCGAAATATAATATGCCGATCCTGTGCGGTTTCTTGCTTTAAACTTACTCCCAAGTATCTGTTGGGACGATACCACTATCTCTTGCAATTGGTAGACAGAGTCTTTCTTCACCTGCTGTTCCTGTGAGTATATTCCTGAATATCCCAAAGAAAAGAGGATGATAAATAAAGGTTTTCTATTTGTCATATTAATATAATTGTAACATTGTCAGGGGGCTTCTATTCGATTTACCTCCACAAGAGATGCGCTTTACAGAAATCAAGCTACGGATAGCGGTATTACCTGCTTACTTAACACCCATATCGACTCTTTTTGAAAAGTTGTAGTGCCTGCATGGATAGGAAAAAAAGGAAAGCAAAACTCTAATGTTTTTAGGGTTATAGAAACTGTATTCCTTAAATCTGGTTTAGTTGTTTGTTTATTTACGGCGGCAAAGATAAAGACACTAAAATTAACCCACAATCACTATATTTAGGTATTTGTATAAATCAAAAGTTATATTAATATTGCATAAAAGCACTTGCTTATATAAAGAGTATAAGCATTATATGGCATTCAATTTATAGTGTTACGCTGGCAGTAGGATAATAGCCAATTAAGTAATATTTGTATGTTGCAACGGATCACATAAAATTGAACTTACAGTTCAAAAACGGCTTTTATCACTTAAAAAAACAGGATGACGGATGGCTCACTACAGAGATAAATCTTGTACCATTTCTCTCAGTAAAGTTCTTAACTGCACTCTTGTTTATACAGAAACTTTTCTACTTTCAGGAATTAATATTGTCGAATGGATGCCAAGCACTAAAAACTCAAAGCAATTAAGAGCATCATCAGATGGAACAAAAAAATGAAGGATCAGAGTTAGCAAGCCTCCCAACGAAAGCCCAATAGCCCCAATTAACTGTATAACAAAGCATTGCCTAGACAAAAAGCCGGAATAGGATAGCCCCCTAATCCGGCCTTTATATGATTCTTCGCTATAAATACGTATATCAGTACTCCAAATCAGGAGCAACCTTCTTACTTTCTGTTCTCAATTTGCTGGGAGTCATTCCAAATAATCTCTTACAGTAGGAAGTGAAATGAGCTTGCGAATTGAAATCAAAATCCATTGCGATCTCTTGAAAAGGAGTATCCGACTCACTTATTTTTTCTCTGATCAACTCCGCCTTCTTTTTTTGCATCCATTGATAAGGACTTTCTTTAAAACAATTTTGGAACTTACGATTAAAGGAGCGCTCAGAAGTACAATACAAACCGGCAAATTCCTTTACACTCTTTACTTTCCTATAATTATTCATTACAAAATCTTCAAAATGTCCTGTATTCCCCAATATAGAAGAAAAAAAAGTAAATAATTCTTTCTTCGTATAATATCCTCTCAAAACCAACAAAACCTCTTGTTGTTTGATAAGATGCATATGTTTACACTGCATCTTAGCATATAAATATGCGACAATGGAGTTTAAAACAGCTTGCAAAGGATCTCTTATAGGAAGCACACACATCTCTTTTTTTCTTTCCTTATAAGAAGAAAAAGAGTTCATATATACTTTGTCACACACCCTTATGTCTTTATTCCAAAATAGTAAAAGACATTTTGCATCATATGTAACTTCAATTTTATTATCTACATGTTGCGGAATAAGAACCATTTTATCTTTCTCAATATGTACATTCTGATACTCACCACTATCAATAGACACCTCTCCATCAAGAAGGAAAAGAATACAAGGAGAAGCACTATTATCTATTTTACTTACACTATCTTTCTCTAAATTATAATAAACAAAACCTGTATTAACATTTATTTGATAGTTTATGCATGACAGATGTTCTTTAAAATAAAGTAATTTCATAACATCATTTTATTTAATATATAAAATTAAGCTATTAGAGATTACTTATCATACAATAACCTTTTACATAAATTCGCCAATTATGTCTATAATTATTCATAAGATAATCTTCTTTAGCATTTCTTTTTCATAAAGTTCTAAGAGCTAGTTAGTTTTAGGCCAGATGATGATTAATCCTTCAACATTCTATTATTTCTTCAAATCATTTCATTCTATATCAAAACAACGGAACAAAAAAGGCAACAAAAACAGAATTGTTCTTGCCGCCTTTATGTTTTATACAAAATTAATGTAATACATTATTCTTCATTCGTTAACCAACCCCAATAATCTGAATTCGTCACTCTCTCAATGGACACCTTTCGATCACCCATCCTGACTTTATCCGGACCTGAAGCCGGCACCGAACTAGCATGATATCCGACTCCGCGCCATTTCAACATATGTTGAGGTACTTGTCGTTTCAGCAATGCACTATACACAGCTTTAGCGCGGCGTTTCGACAAATCTATGTTATAATTGTCGCTTCCTCTTGCATCTGTATACCCGGTTATCAAGAAATTGTTATCCGGATAACTTTTCAACAGATCTGCAATCTTATCCAAAGTGATTTCAGATTCGGAAGTAATCACATCCTTATCAAACGCAAAATGAATGTTATCGAATAAATCACAAACATGACTTTCCACCACAGCCGGCACTTCAATTCTCTTTTCAACAATTCGTTCTACAATCCTATCAACCGGACGGTCTATATATTGCACAACCGGCATAGGACGTTTTGTACTTCCACCCAAACGGAACATAATACGCATCGAAGCCTGAACAAAACGCGTTTGTCTTTTATCGACAGGCATGATGTATTCTCCCTGTAATCCTACTCCCCAATGATCGTTAAGCCAAGCTTGTACTCCGGCTCCGAAGGATAAGGGGAAATAGGATTGTTTAGATCCTATTTTCTCTTTGTTCCAAGGATTGGATGATGTCCATTCTGCTTCTCCTATAGGATCATTCTCAAACTTTCCTGCATTAATTGCATAAAAATCATGATGGAGGTAGTTAACACCTACGCGTAAATAAGGTTCTACATATTTTGATTTAAACAATGGGGTTAACCGGAATTGAAGTCCCGGACCGGCCATATACATGAAATCAAACTTACGCCCGCCTGTTTCAACTTGTTTTCTTGCCAGTCCCAATGTCCCCTGTAAATCAAGATAAAACCAGGGATTCAATTCACGAGCTGCATAGAGTTGGATACCGCCAAAAAGATGATCGATATTCATTCGATACAGATAGTTCCCATCGACCTGACGAAAATCCGAGAAAGTCACTCTGTCCCAGTTGATAAGAGCTCCACCTACCCCTATTTCCCAGGCTTTGGTTCTATGTGCTGTTTGTCCTTCCATCTTATCGTTTTGAGCATGAACATAAAAGGGAAAAACAGTGATGGCCAATGCTCCTATAAGAAGTCTATTTTTTATTTCATTGAAATTCATATTATTCTATTTTTCTTTATAGGTTACACTAATTTCAGGCATATCTTTATATGTATTCTCAACATAATACGTACCGTTATCTGCTTTCTTCTTGAGAACTCCTAAAGACACATTGTTAGAGTAGATAAAAGCGCTACTCGCTCCTACCGAATAGATTGTAGCTCCCAAGTACGGGCTAAGGGCAGCATACTCAGGTTTCTTGTAACTCGACTTATTAAGTTCGCTTGTGGCTATTTGTACCCCCAATGGAGAGGTATAAGTAAACTTAACATAACAGAGTAGAAGTTCCTTCGCCTCTTCCGGAGCATAAAATTCAGGTTCAATGCAATCTATGCCGTTCGGTTTTACTGTTTTTACCAATTCACGTTTACATATGATATTAAAATCAATAGTCGAAAAGTCAAATTCCCCCTGGGCTTTATTCAAGAATACATCATCTCCACTTTCAGCAGATGCCTTTGTTAAGGCTAGAGTTTTAAGTGTAGGAGGTATCTGATAAGGTGCCATCTTACATACTCCATTCCAATAAATCGTTTCTCCATAATAAGGGGTATCTTTTACTATTGAGAAATAGTTGTCTTTTCCATCCCAAAAGTCAGTTATTCCATTTTTTATACCGGCAGGGTTCTCTTTAACATATCTATTAGGATTAATAGACATTGATGTACTACTCATATTAGGTGTAGTACTTTCTATTTTTTTCGTTTTATCAAGAGATGTCGGGTCTTCCGGATTTGTAACCTGATATGCCGTAAATCCGGCATTGACATTAGGCAAATAGCTGGGCAATGTTTTCCATTCCGCACCAGGATCTGTCTTTCTCTCTACTCTAAACTGCAGGTTATGTTCATAATCAAGATATGGAGAGGTACCAATATAAATCATTCTAATCTGCATTCTGTTAGGGACATAAGTGTTTTCTGCAGATTCCTTTGTCACATTATTAATAGTTACCTCCTTAACTTTCCCCCATCGGGCATCTATATCGTCAATTTGAGGAAGATCTTCTTTCGGAATAATAAATTCTCCCTCTTCATTAGCTGTATAAGTTTTAGCCGGATCCAAACCGGGAATTCCCTTAACCACAGCCTTCGGAGCCTTATTGCCAGATTCGTCATACACACGATAAGCTACTCCTCCATCGGTTGTACGAACATACTCTCCAAATTCTTGTTGTGAATAAAGTGCAATCACGTTAGGTACTCCTTTGATAATAGTAACTTCAGCACCCGGTTTTCCCGGAACACCGGGTTTTCCATCCTTACCGTCCGCACCATCTTTACCATCCGCCCCTCTCAAAAACTCCCAAAAATCACTTAAAGTTGTTTTACCACAATCCCAATCCAAAGACGGATTATGAGGATTTTTCACTTTAGGGCCAGTATTGTTACAACCCGCCTCAACACTCTCTACCCACAATTCATAGGCACTTTTCCCATTAGCACCATCTTTACCGTTAGCGCCGTCTTTTCCAGCAGCCCCGTCCTTACCGTTAATACCATCTTTTCCGTTGGCACCATCCTTTCCGTTAATGCCATCCTTACCGTTAATGCCATCCTTACCATTGGCACCATCTTTACCGTTAATGCCATCTTTACCATATGCACGAATACCGGTATCTTTCCCATTAATATACCAGTTCCCATTGGTACCGATTATTACCTCTGGCGATCTTCCATCTTTACCTATCGCAGCCTTTCCGGTATCTTTCCCATTGATTACCCAATTTCCATTTTCTCCAATTGTAACAGTAGGTGTTGTTCCTGCAACTCCTTCTTCACCTCTGGAAGGTTTTCCTGTATCTACTCCATCAATCAACCAATTACCATTATCCCCGATCGTAACTACCGGTGGAACAGCATCTTCTCCATTCTGTCCATCCCTACCCTGAGCACGTATTCCGGTATCCTTATTGCCAATCCACCAATTCATATTATTTCCAATATGAGGTGTTTGCCCATTCTCGCCACTCGCTCCTGTCAGATAATACCAAAAATCTCTAAGATTATTCTGGGATACAGGCCACATACTTCCCGGGCGGTGAGGATTATCCAGAGCACCAGTAGCTACTTCTTCCTTCCACAGTTCAAAAGCACTTTTTCCATCCAGACCGTCCTTACCTTTTAAATACTTAAAAAAATCAGTTATTTCAGTCTCTTTCTTAGGCCAAGAAATCACTCCATTCTCTACATTCTCTTTCCAAAATTCATAAGCTGACATTCCTCTATCACCTTTCGGTCCTTTGGGCATCGTAATATCCACTTCTGTACAAGACTGCCCTAAAATAATGGTTAAGATGTAAACCATTAAATGTAATAATTTAGCATTGTTCATTTTGTTATATCAATAAATTACACAAAAGAATTATACAAACAACAGTCTAGAACACATCTATAAGTCCAAAAAAAATCATATTCAGAACTGCGTTTGACAAGTACGTACTTTTCGATGCAAAGGTAATGCCCCACAAACACATATATTTACATAAAGAAGAATACTATTTATATGTATCAGACAATTTCAGAACACGAGTCCCTGCAGCCGGTTACATATCAAATAGACACAGACCGCCTCGAAAAAAGTCAAATAAAAGACTCCGCAAAAGAACAGTATAAATCAGTTACCAACCTCTACTTACCACGAAACGACAAAAACTGTATATGCACGTCAGTCCCGAACGTTAATACCCAAGAAGCCAAGCCTGGCAGATAAAATCCTAAGAAATGAGGATTGCCAACTCTAGGGACATGCCCTACCTTTGCCGCAAACCCTAAAATATGATAAAAAGATTATTTTTCCTCCTACCTTTCTCTACGATAGTCTCGGCCAATGAGCCCGATACAATACAGGTTAAGCGTATCGATCTGGATGAAGTTACAATAGTAGCTTTTAAACAAAACACACCTAATCGTGAGCCACTTTCTATCTCTACCTTAGATAATCGCTTCCTGAAAGAGAATGAAATATCGGGAGCTAAAGACTTAAGTTCCTTACTTCCTAATTTCTATATGCCCGATTATGGGTCCAAGCAGAATTCTCCGGTTTATATTCGGGGGATAGGAGCCAAAAAGGATGCTCCATCAGTAGGCTTTTACGTAGATGGCATTCCCTATTTTGAAACGTCCGCTTTCGATATTGACTTGTCGGATATAAGTAGTATAGAAGTACTTCGCGGACCGCAAGGCACACTCTACGGACGTAATTCTATTGGTGGAACCATCAATGTATATACCCATTCGCCCCTCGATTATCAAGGTACATATTTCCGGTTGGGATATGGCAGTTACAATGATATGCGATTAATAGCTTCGAACTATACAAAGGTGAACGAGCAGTTAGGTTTATCCTTTAGCGGTAATTATCATCACAATGATGGCTTTTTTACCAATTTGCATACCCATAAAAAGGCAGATAAACTTGATAACGGAGCCGGACGAATCGGGCTCACATGGAAACCCGCAGCCCATTGGACTACCCGCTTCATAACCTCCTACGAATATTCCAATCAAGGAGGATATCCATACGGATTGTATAATGCCGACAAGGGAACAACAGAAGCCGTAAACTACAACAATGAAGGATTATACCGACGAAATCTGCTAACCTCCGGAATCAACATACGGTATAACGGCCCCCATATCAGCTTCAACAGCCAAACATCCTATCAATATATACAGGACAAGATGGGAATCGATCAAGATTTCTCGCCTCGCAATATATTCTATGGTCAAAATAAGATACGGCAACATATGTATTGCCAGGAATTTACGGTTAAATCGGTCAATAAGAGCCGCTATCATTGGATAACGGGTGCGTTTGTTTTCCGACAGACCATAAACAGGAAAGTTGACCTTAGTCGTTTTACAGATACCACCCGACACCTTACTAATAGTGGAATTCCCACACAAGGGATCGCATTTTATCATCAATCTACACTCGATCTGTTGCAAGGACTGTCTTGTTCTGTAGGGTTACGTTACGATTATGAACACGCCCGATGCGATTTTTCCAAAGTACAGCAGCCATTAAATGGAAATGGGGAAACAAAATCGCTTGAACAATTCAACCGATCGCTTCACTTCGGGCAGTTTACTCCTAGGTTCAGTATGCAGTACCTTTCTTCTCACAATCAATTGTTCTATGCCTCCGTATCCAAAGGATATAAAGCCGGAGGATTCAATGTCTCTTTCCTCAACAATGACGACTACCTTTATTCCCCCGAATATAACTGGAATTACGAAATAGGTACCAAACTATCATTCCTGAACAATCGGCTATCAGCTGATTTGAGCCTGTTCTATATAGATTGGCGCAATCAGCAGATAACCAATACTATTCCAACTGTAGGTAACGTAATCCGAAATGCCGGTCGCTCTCGTAATAAAGGCATCGAAGCCAGTTTTCAAGCTCGTCCGACGAAATCATGGATGATGTATATGAATTATGGATATACAGATGCACGATTTGTTCACTATCAAAAAGAAGAACGCGGTATCCTAAAAGATTATGAAGGTAACTATCTGCCTATGGTTCCCCGCCACACTTTCTCTTTGACAACCGGATATTCATTTTATGACATCTGTTCCTGGATCGACCGCCTTACCCTCAACGCCGGCGTATCGGTAACAGGTCCCATTTATTGGTATGAAGATAACCAAGCCAAACAAAGCCCGTATGCATTGGTCAATCTAAGAATTAGCATAAACAAAGGATGCTTTACATGGGAAGCCTGGAGCAAGAATCTCACAAATACCGACTACCTGAGCTACTACTTCGTAACCAGTAAAGCCTATGCTCAAAAGGGAAAACCCATTACCTTAGGTACATCAGTCAGCATTAGTCTCTAACCAAACGATATGAATCACATGCGTATAAACAAGCTTTCACCGCTTTCCCGGAAAACACTGAACCTCAGTACATTTTTTTGCTTATACATTGCACAAGCCATCCCGATGAGTTTCTTCTCTACAGCCATACAAGTACTAATGAGGCAAGCCGATTACTCTCTTTCTTCCATCGCTTTATTACAACTCATCAAACTCCCCTGGATATTGAAGTTTCTTTGGGCACCGCTTGTCGACCGGCATTGTATCACCCTAAAAGACTATAAACGCTGTATCATTACATCCGAAATCGTATATGCATTACTGATCCTGATGGTAGGCCTGCTCGATATCCAAACAGATCTCTACCTTATCATTGGATTAGTATTTCTATCATTGATAGCCTCAGCTACACAAGATATAGCTACAGACACACTTGCAGTACTCTCCTTTGGTAAGTCGGATAAAAGTTTGGTCAACAGCATGCAATCAATGGGTAGCTTCGGAGGTACATTGATAGGAACAGGTATATTACTCCTCGTTCTTCAGCACTATGGCTGGCATGTGGTGATACCATGCTTATGCATTTTTGTACTATTGGCAATTATTCCGTTATTGAAAAACAAACATATGAGAATAATACCCAAAGAACCTTCGAAACGGGCACAATTCACTGATTTTATCTGGTTCTTTGCCCGTCGTAACATCTGGAAACAAATAGGATTCCTACTACTATATTATGCCAGTATTATCGGAATTTTATCGGTGTTACGCTCTTATCTGGTCGATTTGGGTTATTCAATGAAAGAGATAGGCATTATGATAGGTATCGGAGGTACCGGAGCTGCCTTCGCATCATCTTTCCTGGCCGGATTACTGGTTCGTAAAATCGGGCGATATCATTCCAGAATACTATTTGCAATATTCATCCTGCTTACTACACTCTATTTTATGTGTATTTCATGGACAGTCCCTTCATTTTCAATGCTTTGTTTAGGGATCGTCCTGCTATGGAGTGCCTATGGAATGGCAACTATTGTAGTGTATACCACTTCTATGGATTGTGTACGCAAAGGATGTGAAGGAACCGACTTTACCATCCAAACAGTACTCACACACTTAAGCGGCTTACTAATAGCCTTTCTTAGCGGGGTGGTAGCCGATAGAACCGGTTACCACGGTCTCTTTATTTTCGAAGTTATATTGGCTTCCATATCATTGATCTATATATTTTATTTCTTCAGAAAAGAATCTCAACCCATTCATTCTTAACATATATGTATACTGAAATAATCAATAAATACAATGTACCGGTACCTCGATACACCAGTTATCCACCGGCCAATTATTTTGAGCCATTTACCAACGCCCGCTACCTGGAGGCTGTACAGCAGTCGAATCAGGCTTCAGAGCGCGCATTATCGTTTTACCTGCATATCCCGTTTTGTCGGCACTTATGCCACTATTGCGGATGCAATTCGTATCCCATGGCACGTCCCGAGATTATTGAGTCATATGTAAAAGCTTTGCATCAAGAGATAGATCTGATTCTTCCTCTGTTAGATAAGGATCGTCCGATCGCGCAGATACATTATGGTGGTGGAAGCCCCACAGCCATTCCCGTTGCTTTAATCAAAGAATTGAATGCTCACTTATTATCATCATTCCCAGCCATCGACCGCCCTGAAATAGCCATTGAATGTCACCCAGGCTATCTCTCAGAAAAAGACTGGCTGCAACTTACCGAATGCGGCTTTAACCGTCTCAGTATTGGTGTGCAGGACTTTAATATCGAGGTACTAAAAACAGTCAATCGCCGCCCTTCTTTATTACCGATGGAAGATATATTTATCCTGCTACGCGAAAAGGGAATAAGTATCAACCTTGATTTTCTTTATGGTTTACCCAAACAAACTGTGGAGAACTTCACCCGCAACATAGAGCAGGCTATTCTTTTATCACCCGACAGACTGGTTATGTTCAGTTATGCCCACGTGCCTTGGATTAATAAGCGACAGTTGCTCCTGGAGAAATCAGGCCTACCCGACAACCATGAAAAACAGACAATGTTTGACACTGCTGCCGGACTATTGCATAAATCCGGTTATCAATCTATCGGAATGGATCATTTTGTACGCCCCAATGACGAGCTGAGCATCGCCATGCAAACTAAAAAATTACATCGTAATTTTCAAGGCTACTGCACCCGGCGTACTACCGCACAGGTATATGGTTTGGGCGTAACCGCTATCAGTCAGCTTGAATCGGCTTATGCTCAAAATACGAAAGATATTCCCCATTACATCAAGACTATCAGTAAAGGCGAACTAAGTATTACCAAAGGTTATGCCCTTTCTCCAACCGAACAGCTCACCAGAGAGGTTATCGAAACCCTAATGTGCAATGGCTGTATCGATTGGAGAAATCTTTCAAAGCGCCTGCATGTATCGGTATCCACTTTAAAGGCTGCCACTGCCTACGATGAAAAAAAACTATCTGGCTTTGCCGATGACGGACTGATTTATTATACAGACGACTATCTTGAGATGACAACCGCAGGTTCGGCATTTGTACGCAACGTAGCGGCTTCACTTGACAAACTGATGCTCCACTCTCCACACTCATATTCAAAACCTTTATAACAATGAACCAGACAGTAACAGAAAATCATCGTTTGCGAGATACCATCATCATCGGTGCAGGTCTAACAGGTCTGACTACCGCCTATTGCCTTACCCGTAAGGGATGTGATATCGAGGTAATTGAACAGAGCCCCTGCGTAGGCGGCCAGATACGTACCTACCACGAAAATGGTTTTACGTTTGAAAGTGGGCCCAATACCGGTGTAATCTCCCACCCTGAAGTAGCCGAACTCTTGGCGGAACTATCCCCCACCTGCCGTTTAGAAACGGCCCGTGAAGCGTCCAGGCAACGCCTTATATGGAAAGGAGATCGCTTTCATTCTCTCCCCTCAGGACTGTTCAGTGCAATCACCACCCCATTATTCAGTACAAAAGATAAATTCAATATACTGGGTGAACCCTTCCGTGCAAAAGGAAACAATCCCGATGAAACGATTGGTGAACTGGTACAGCGGCGCCTGGGTATCTCTTATCTACATTATGCAGTAGACCCATTCATTTCCGGGGTTTATGCCGGTGACCCTATGCGATTGGTTACCCGTCATGCCCTGCCTAAACTTTATCAACTAGAACAAACTTATGGCAGTTTCATTCTCGGTGGTATTGCAAAATCATTTTCACATCGAAGTGAACGCGACCGGTTGGCTACACGAAAAGTTTTCTCTACTTATGGCGGACTTAGTAACCTGACAAAAGCATTGGAACAGGCCATTGGAATCAAACGATTCTCCCTGGGAGCTACTTCCACTTCCCTAATGCCATGTGAACAAGGATGGGTAGTTTCTTTCACAGATTCCTGTGGAATAGTTAACCGAATCCACTGCCGAAAGGTGATAACCACCGCACCTGCCTTTGCCCTCCCTTCACTTCTTCCTTTCGTCCCTGACAAACAGATGAATCGGATAAGTAATCTTACCTATGCCCCTGTGATGCAAGTCTCCGTGGGATTGCGTAATACTTATGGAAAAGAGTTTCATGCCTTTGGCGGATTGGTTCCTTCCTGTGAACAAAAACCAGTTTTAGGTATTCTGTTTCCATCGGCCTGTTTCGATAACCGTTCCCCCGAAGGAGGTGCATTATATTCATACTTCTTAGGCGGGACGAGACACCCTGAACTTCTAGAGAAAAGTGACGACGAAATTATCAGGTTGATAACCACCGGCCTGAATGAAATGTTAGATTATCCTGCCGGAATAGTACCTGATCTTATACGTATCTTCCGGCATAAGAAAGCCATTCCCCAATACGAAAGCAGCAGTACCGACAGATTTGCTGCGATCAATGAACTGCAAAAACAGTATCCCGGATTGGTGGTAGCAGGAAATCTCAAAGGAGGAATCGGCATGGCCGACCGCATCAAACAGGCTGTTGAAATCGCCCGAGAAAGATGAACTCTCACTTTCATCGGGCATCTACATCTATAACAGCCAGAAAGAATAGTATTTGTTGAGTATACCTAATATTTTCGTATAAAATCTGTTGAAAGATCTTATACGACTTATATATTCTTGCTTCATGGCACAAAGATAAATCCTTTGTTGATAAAGTCAACAAAAAAAAGAGCTGCATATCATAGAAGATTTTCTTTCGCATCAGGGGCATGCTGAAAAATAGCACCTACTATCTGACAATCATCCAGCTCCTTACAATCGCCACAGGTATTATATCCCTTCTCATTTACACATTTTCGAATTGAACAATAATCATTGCAATACGCAAATTTCGCTCCGTCCGTGCGACACCCCATACAATTTATGGTTGCCGGTGTAATTTCCGGTGCATTGTTCATTATGCTCCACTTTTGGGCGGTTTTCTCTCTTAATTCATTATCATCTCGGACAGTGGCTATACGGGCATCGCAATTTTCGCAATCTAATCCGCAACATGCAATTAATTGTTTCATCATTTCGGGTTTCATTATTCGACAAAAATAAGAATAAAAAACAAGAATATGAGCAGATAAGAGGCATTTGATTACGTATGATATAGATACTCACATGATCACCGCCACAATGGAAAGTAATGCTGCAGCACAGGACTTTCTCTCACATCTCCCTCTGAAAGCGACATTACCCTTTATACCCCGTGGAGTAACGTTGCAATTTTCTGCTTTCCTTGCTCCTACGCATCTATCTTCCGAAAAGTTCGTTGCGGTCGTACTCATGACCAATTCCTTTGTTACGGTCTGCGAACAGCAGTAAACCGATGATACATAACAGTCCACCCATGACCGCCATGACCAGTATCAGCAGGGGGAGGTAAGTGATGCCTCGCAATACCATTTGTACAAAAGTATCTTGATGAAGAATCGGCACAAGCAATTCATAAGTAAACGGATTTTGGTTTATCAACTGACATGAAGTAAGCAATAGATAGATATCTCGATAAAAAAGTTCTCAAAAGTCCTTTCTTGCTGACTCCACATTTTTACAAAAAATGCAAAACAGGAATCAACCAATTGTCTTTATGCAAGAATAATGTATATTTATAAGAAATAAAGTAGAAGGAGGCAATAGGAAGTTAATATCGTAGAGACAAGAAACGAACTCACTGACAAGAGATAATTAATATCCTGAAAGCAGGAAGTTAACTTCCTGCTTTCAGGATATTAATTTCACGGAACGAAACTACATTAAATTGAAAAACAGAGAAAGAATCCAATAAAAAAGAAAGCTTTTTCTTCTGGAGTTCATTTACACACGTTTATTCTTTAAATAGCATTTTGCAATCAAATCGATTCTTCGATTTAACTTGATCACAAAAAACAGTCTATATCCTTTCTTAAAGAACACAATCTTTAAAAAAAACAAAACGCACGAATCATGCTATTGCAAAATCCATGCGTTTTTATTCTATTCCAATCTTTCAGACCGGAAAAAATCGTTTCTCCGCATTTTCAAAATACAAAATGACAAATCGATTACTTATCCGTTATTCCACTCATGATTTTCAATGCTGCATTCAATAAAGTTTCATTCGTATTGCCAAAAGGCAAATAAGTACTCAGATAAGAATCTTCATTGTATTCGTATGTAGGTTTGAAACCGGTGGCATAATCTGACTTTTCTTCTGCATTGTATACATTGCAAACAACCAGATTCAATATAAACCGATCCGTTGGATGAACAAAAGGCTTTGTAGCAACATATTCCCCCGCCGTTTTAGTACCTATCAATACAACCTTCATATAAGGATTAAGACAATTGATAACCATCTCCGCCACCCCTCTGGTAGCATTGGTAGTCAGTACATAAACAGTAGACAGGTTAAGATTGGCACCGGATTGGATAAGCTCCGGATTGAATGTCAAATCCTGATTTGCTTCCACGCGTTTATCACTGTATCTCAATAGAGCCAACAATTGATTCATCTTATCAGCCGGAGCAAGCATCGTACAGAGCAACTGGGCACAATCTAAACTGCCTCCGGTGTTATAGCGTAAATCTAATACAAACTCATTTACCCCTCCTGTCTGGAAATCCCGGAAGGCCCTACGCAAATCATCATTATAAGCCTGACTGTCTGTCGTCGGCCCTGCCTTAAATTCATTATACATCAAATAGCCTACCTTTTTCCCATTCCATGGAATAATCTCAAAACGGTGAACAGGCTTATCCGCCAAAGAACGTGAAGCGGGCATCGTCGTCTCTCCTATCGGCACCACCCCACCGGTTACCTCACCATCTTCACCGACAACTTCTTTATAAACACCTATCTGAAGTTGACGGGTACTTCCCTGCAGTAATTCCGATTCAACCTTTTTAGTGATATAATCTCCATTCATCATCATAATCCAATGACCACGCTGCAATCCGGCTTCTTCGGCAGGCGATCCGGGCACCACATAAGAGATTAAAGCGTTATACGCTGTATCATTATCAAGCACTTTATATAAAGTATAATCAAAACCATAGCTCGGAATGGGTTCATCCAGCAAGGAGTCGATCTTACTAAAGCCATTATCCATGGAAGCGACGGCTTTTTTCAGAAACGCTTCCGGTTTCTGGAAATAGTCCGGAGCAGCAGGTGATGGCATATCTCTATACCACAGATACTCCTGACGCATCACACTGTCTATCCAAATATCGCGTCCCGTCTCCGGATAATATTCCGGCCAGCGGTCTACACCACAGGAAAAAAGACTTGTCAGTATAAGAGTTCCCAGTAAGGGAAGTATCAATCGTTTTCCTCTTTTCATAATTTATAGGCAATCTTAATCTGCGCAAATGTAGTGAATACTTAGCTTTCATACCACAATTACGATATAAAAAAGATAATGGTGAAGTGAGTTAAAATGGAAAAATGGTATGAGAATCTGTAATTCGGATACAGCACTTTCTCTGATACCCGGTACTTTTGCATATAATATCAATGTAAAAATAGAAAAGAAATAAATATGACGATCAGAGAATTTAAAGAGCATGTAAAAACAAGGAAACTCCTTGATACAGAAGAAATCCATCAATTCATGGATATCATGAGTAACGAAGCAAGACGTATCACATTTCAACTCAACACGACATATCATACGCCCAACGAGGTACGAGAACTGCTTTCAGAACTGTTCGGTTATCGTGTTCCCTCTTCATTTCGTGTATTTCCTCCGTTTTACACGGATTTCGGTAAGAACATTACTATTGGCGAAGATGTGTTTATCAATGCCTGCTGCCACTTTCAAGATCATGGTGGGATTACAATCGGTGACGGTTGTCAGATCGGGCATAATGTAGTTTTCGCCACACTCAACCACGGACTGCTACCCGAAGAGCGCAAGTCCACCCAACCCGCCCCAATCGTACTCGGCAAGAACGTGTGGGTAGGCTCCAATGCCACCATTCTTCAAGGAGTAAGCATCGGGAACAATGCCATTGTCGCAGCGGGAGCAGTAGTAACCAAAGATGTCCCGTCTGATGCCGTCGTCGGTGGAGTGCCGGCAAAGTTTATCAAAACAATCCGATAAAACAATCACTTCATTATAACATATATCATTATGAACAAAGTTTTTTTATTCTTATTATTCAGCTTTTTAACAATAACAAGTATGGCACAAGAAAGAATCAAACAGACAGCCGGGCGCGATCAACTTGGTGATTTTGCCCCTAAATTTGCGGAACTCAACGACGATGTCCTTTTCGGCGAAATCTGGAGCCGCACTGACAAACTCAGTCTGCGTGACCGTAGTTTGGTTACGATCACTTCACTCATTAGCCAAGGTATAACGGATAACTCACTGACGTTCCATCTCCAGTCGGCCAAGAATAACGGTATCAGTCGCACGGAGATATCCGAAATCATCACACATATAGGTTTTTATGCAGGATGGCCGAAAGCATGGGCCGCTTTTCGGCTTGCCAAGGAGGTATGGGCAAAAGATACAACCGGGGTAGATGCAAAGGCCGCTTTCCAGCGTGAAATGATATTCCCGATAGGAGAACCTAACACAGCCTATGCACAGTATTTCACCGGTAATAGCTACCTTGCACCCATATCGCATGAACAGGTTAATATCTCCAATGTCACGTTCGAACCCGGTTGCCGAAATAATTGGCACGTTCATCATGCGAAGAAAGGTGGCGGACAGATGTTGATCGGTATAGCAGGCCGCGGCTGGTATCAGGAAGAAGGTAAACCGGCGGTAGAGATTCTTCCCGGTACAGTCATACATATCCCTGCCAACGTGAAACACTGGCATGGTGCAACAGCCAAAAGTTGGTTCGCACACCTTGCATTCGAAATTCCCGGGGAAGACTCCTCTAACGAATGGCTGGAACCTGTGACTAATAAAGAATACAATAGACTCCCCCAATAATGACAGATCAATTATGTACAAAATTATATTCGTATTTCTGGCAATAATGGGCATAGCCACTGCATCATGTGCCCAACAAAAACAAGGCGCAAACAGAAAGCAGCCCAATAACAAAGTGCTTATAGCCTACTTCTCGGCGACAGGAACTACAGCAGGTGCTGCTGAAAAATTGTCTAAGGTTACAGGTGGAGAACTTTATGAAATTACTCCAGCCCAACCCTATACAAATACTGACCTCAATTGGAATAACAAACAATCGCGCAGTTCGTTGGAAATGAATGATCCGAAGTCACGTCCGGCCATCCGGAAATCTTCCATAGATATCGCCGATTATGACGTGATTTTCGTCGGCTATCCTATCTGGTGGAATCTTGCTCCACGTATTATCAATACATTCATCGAGAGCTATCATTTGAAAAACAAGACAATCATCTTGTTCGCCACATCGGGAAGCAGTAGCATCACTAACAGTATGGCAACTCTGAAGAAAAGTTATCCCGAACTGATCTGGAAAGAGGGAAAACTGCTGAATGGAATGAACGAAAACGATATCCGCGAATGGATCAGTAAATTGGACTATTGACCAATTGTGGTTTCGAAGTCGCCTGTATAAAAGCAACAAAAAAGATTGCGGTATCGGAGTGCTAAAGATGATCCCTGCCTCATGTACGCATCATTTAAAACTGTACAAAACAGTTCAGACAGATTCGCGCATGGGGCAGATGCAGATTCTCAGGCACAAGAAATGAAAGAATAAGAAGGACAAAGAAATGAATGGACAATAAACCACTCTTCCTATTTTGCATTTCAGAATTTTTACGTATCTTTGTTTGCAGGGAGTTGTTTGATAGCGCAATACTTCAAAGCCTCTTGAGAATTTATTTTTTGAGCCGGTATCCTTCCTGCTGATTTATTAAAAAATAAAACACCTTATTACTATGATCGTACAGGATTTAAATTTTGATCAAACAGTCGCCATGGCAGAAGCCAAAGCGGAAAGCATGATACAAAACGGACTTTATTCACGTTTCGGGTTATCCGAAAAAGAGAGACTGGACAAAGCCCTTCTAGGCTGTATCGGAGAGTTGGCATTCCAAAAACACCTGAAAAATCTGGGAATCCCATTCGAATTGGACCAGACAGATTTCCAATCCCATCACTCCGATGAATTTGATGTAAAAGTAAACGGTGCCAAAATTGATATCAAAGTAGCAAAGAAAACAACTGCCAACCCTCCAACCGACAATTGGACCTATGGTTATCCACAAGAGCAGCACCCCGAAACCAAAGATTACGTCGTTGTAGGTTGGGTAGACTTCAACAGAAAAGAAGTTGGCTTTTATGGTTGGATCAGAGGAAAGCAAATAGTGGAATTTAAAGTTGTCACCCAAAATTCTTATGCCAAGTATCCCTATCTGACACCTAACCATGAATTCAAATGGGGATGTCTCACCAAGGATTTGAATGAGATTTTGAAGTAAAACGATTAAATTATCCTTGAAAAAGACTCTTCATTGAAGTTTTTTCATTTTTCTTCAGAAATTCGTAGGGTATTCTCCGTTTGAACGATCTTATATACAGAAAGCAAACTATTATTCACCCTTTAAACTCTGAAAAAGATGAAAACGCAATGGATAAGATCAATCGGATGTATACTGGCAGTTTTGATTCTGTCGGGTATCATGCCACTGGCTGCACAGGACAATGCGGAAAGATACACCACGATCAGTGGAGTAGTCAAAGACAAACTCAACAAAAAGAAACTGGAGTATGTCAATGTATCGATACCGGGAAGCAGTGTCGGTACCGTCACCAACGCAGACGGTGAGTTTACTCTAAAGATTCCCGAGTCGGTTCAGGCCAAAGACATTGAAGCCTCACATGTAGGTTACCTCAATTCCCGTATCCCTTTAAAAGAAGAAAATCCCACAGAACGGATTGTCTGGCTCACTCCTTATGCCAACCTGCTTAGTGAAATCCTGGTAAGAGCCAGAGATCCACGCAGCATTGTGGAAGAAGCACTTCGCAAGATTCCGGCCAATTATAGTCCCCAGAGCAACATGCTCACAGGATTCTACAGGGAATTGGCTCAAAAAGGGCGTCGTTATATCAATATTTCAGAGGCTGTAATCGATATTTATAAAACGCCCTACAATGAAACTGCCGAACACGATCGGGTTCAGATTTACAGAGGACGCAGACTGTTGAGCCAAAAACAGAGTGACACACTGGCTGTAAAATTACTCGGAGGCCCCAATATGGCCATTTATATGGATATAGTAAAGAACCCGGACTGCCTGTTGGCGCAAGAAGACCTATTGTTCTACGAATTTCGAATGGAAGACCCGACCAGCATTGACGACCGATCCCAGTATGTCATCAGCTTCCATCCAAGAGTAAAATTATCCTATCCCTTATGCTATGGTACACTCTACATCGATAAAGAGCGACTGTCATTCACACGCGCCGAGTTTAACCTCAGCATGGATGATAAGAATAAAGCCACTCAAGCTATCTTAAGAAAAAAACCTTTCGGACTGCGTTTCAAACCGGTAGAAGTATCATACCTGATATCATACAAAAACCTGGGAGGGATCACTTACTTGAGTTATATCCGGAACAATATCCGCTTTAAGTGTGACTGGAAGCGTAAACTGTTTTCTACCAACTATACCATCTTATCGGAAATGGTGGTTACGGACAGGAAAGAAAACAATATTACAGCTATTCCATATAAAGCAGCATTCAAACAAAATCATGTATTCTCAGACAAAGTGGATAACTTTACCAGTGACAACTTTTGGGGAGGCTATAATATCATAGAGCCTACAGAGTCATTGGAGCATGCAGTAAACAAATTAAAAAAACAGCAGAAGCAGTAATCACTTTTTATAGTATCTTTGACGAACTCTAACTCCCGATATATCCCCCAATATGCTGAACGACGTATTTATACTTACTCAAATTAAAGAAGGCAATATAAAGGCGTTTGAAACGTTATTCCGCCAATATTATACTCCGCTTCGACTATACGCCGCCAGCATAACGGGTGAACCGGACGTAGCCGAAGAAATCGTCGAAGAATTGTTCTATGTATTCTGGAAGGATCGGGAAAGACTTGAGATTTTTCATTCTGTCAAGAACTATCTCTATCGGTCTGTACGTAACCGCTCTATCCAATATTGCGAACATCAGGATGTCAAAAGGCGCTATCAGGATGCGATTTTATCCGTTCCGGTAAATATAGCTTCACCCGATCCGCAAGAGCAGATTGAGTACAAAGAACTGCAACAAATTATAAACCGAACCCTTGAGAAACTACCGGAGCGCCGTTTGCATATCTTCCGACTACACCACACAGAAGGAAAAAAGTATTCGGAAATAGCCTCTCTCCTCTCACTATCGGTAAAAACTGTAGAGAAAGAAATGACCCGGGCACTCCGGACTTTACGAAAAGAAATTGAGAATTATATCCAGATATCATGAATCGAATCGAAAAAAACAAGACCCAAACCGATCAGGCGTGGAACAAATTACACAATCGCCTGGAGACAGACGGGCTGTTACCAACGGTGACAGAACGTCGTTTTGCCACACGTCCGACCGCATGGATCGGCATAGTAGCCATTGCAGCTATTATAAGCCTATGTGTTTACCTGCCTACGGTGTTACGGACCGACCGCCATCTTTCCGGAGGTGAACTATTAGTCAAAGCAAACAAAGAAGAGAGCATACTGGTCACCACGCTTGAGGATGGTTCCGTTGTCTATCTGTCAGAGCAGACTTCACTGGAATATCCCAAACATTTTTCTAAAAAAAGAAGAGAAGTGAGTTTGAAAGGAAACGCCCTTTTTGACATAGCGGGCAATCGTGCACGTCCTTTCTTCATCGAAACCGGAAAAGTACAGATCGAGGTGATAGGTACCGCCTTTCATGTGAGAAACAGTGGCAACTCTCCATTCGAATTAGCAGTTCAGAGAGGTGAGGTAAAAGTTACTCAAAAGCAGAATGGCCAGGAAATACATGTCAAGGCCGGAGAAACCGCTACTTTATTGGGCGATGAATGGCAGTTGACTGTGACCGAGAATTCCGAACAGTTTACCCGATACATGCAAAATATGCGTTTCAAAGACGAACAGTTGGATCACATCCTACATGCCATCAACCTTCGCCAGACGGAAATACATCTGCAAAGTTCCCCGGAACTGGGGAAACATGTACTGACGGTTTCGTTCTCAGAGGATTCTCCTGAGAAAATGGCCGAGCTAATCGGCCTTGCACTGAACCTGAAGTGCACACGCAATCAAAACATAATCACCCTCTCCGAGTAATCCCGGAATCAAAACCCCAAAACAATGAAAGCCTCGAAAAGTCTCTGCCTACAATGCCTGTTCACCTGTCTGCTATTATTCATAGCAGCCCGGGTAAAGGCGGATGACTCCGGTATACTCGATCGTATCATCCGGTTACCGAAAAGTGAAATGACCGTTTATAAACTACTTTCTAAAATAACGGAAGAGACAGGATACCTGTTCATCTACGACAGCAAACTGGTTGACAATGAACGTACGGTAAAGTTGAAAGGTGGAAAACAGACCGTACGCCAAGCCATTTACAGTATAATTGGTAATGACAACCTTAAACTACGTTCGGTAGACAAACACATCATCATTTATCGACCGGAAACGGCATTAAGTATAAGTAAGGAAGAAGGTTTATGCAGAGACAGCACACTCTCATTCACTCTTGAAGGAACATTAATAGACCAGCTATCCAGAGAGCCGATCCCCTATGCTACCGTAGGTGCCGAGGGTTCCTCCATCGGTAGTGTCACCAATCAAAACGGGAGTTTCAGGCTTCATCTGCCCGATTCCCTCCGAAACGGCCGGATTCGCTTTTCACATCTGGGCTACGTACCGCAAACCACGGATGCATCCCTACTTGCCGGACGAAACGGAACTTTTGCTCTGGAGCCTAAGGTAATTCCCCTGCAAGAGGTTATTGTACGCATTGTCAATCCGGTGCGTCTATTGAGAGAGATGCTGCAATTCAGAAAAAAGAATTATTCCAAAGTCCCTGTCTATCTGACCTCTTTCTATAGGGAGGGTATCGAGCAAAAGAACCGGTTTGTCAGCCTGACTGAGGGAATATTCAAGATATATAAGGCTTCGTCAAGTACCCCGGAAAAGACCGACCAGGTAAAGTTGTTGAAAATGCGCCGTATCACTAACCAAGCTGTAAAGGACACCTTAATTGCTAAAATGAAATCGGGTATTCATGCCAGCATCGAGTTAGACCTAATCAAAAGTTTGCCGGATTTTCTGCTTCCGGACTCCAAAGAATGTGTCTATGTCTACACTTCCAGCGACCTTGCTGTTATCGATAACCGGCTTGCCCATGTAGTCTCCTTTGAACAGCGTCCAAGTATCAAGTATCCCTATTATTGCGGTGAACTCTACATCGACTCGGAAAACAGCGCCCTGCTCCGGGCACGATTCGAGTTGACTCCACGGTATATACATAAAGCAGCCAACATGCTGGTTGAGAAAAGAAGCCGCAACATCCGGATTATTCCCCAAAAGGTGGTTTATACCGTATCCTATAAACCTTGGAAACAGACATATTACATCCACCATGTACGCGGAGACTTACACTTTAAAATAAAACAAAAGAACAAATGGCTCAACAATACCATCCTACATACATGGTTTGAAATGGTCACCTGCAAGATAGAAACGGATAATGTCAGCCGTTTCGACCATAATGAGCGGTTGTCCGTACATACCATCTTTGCGGAAACTCCATTTGTATACGACAAAAGCTTTTGGGAAGATTTCAATGTAATTCCTCCTGAAAAAGAGTTGAGTGAAGCCATAGAGAAGATTTCATCGAAAATCGAAGAGACAGAAAATTAAAGCAATTGCCGACACTGTTTATTTCTTCAAGTTCACTCCCCTTTCGGCAATATACACTCCGCTCAGAATCAGTGCCGATCCCAATAAAGCAACTATTGTGATGGTTTCGTCGATCACAATGGCAGAGGTCAGCAAAGTAATAAGGGGAACTACATAAATATAACTGGTGGCACAAACCACTCCCAATTGTTTCACTGCCGTATTCCACATAATATAGCACAGCATCGAAGCAATCACCCCCAGAAAAAGCAGATTTAGAGCGACAACGGGCCGGAACAGGATATGTATATCCGTCTGTAAAGGATACACTAAGAATAGGGGTAAAAGAGTCACCAAACCATAAAAGAAAACTTTCCGTGTAATGAACAATGTCGGATAATGAGTATTCATCCTCCTGAGAAGCAAGCAATAAAAAGCCCACATTAATGCAGCTATCAGGGTCAGAATATCACCGGCCGGACTAAGCTGCAAAATGAAACTACCATTAAACACAACCAGTCCCACTCCGATAAGCGCCATCAGAGAACCGCCTATCAGACGTGCTTTTAATTTATCACCCTTATAGAAAAAGGGTGCCAACAGTGCAGTCAGAATAGGAGTCGTACAGATAATCAACGATACATTGGAAGCAAGCGTCATACCCAATGCCGTATTTTCGGCTACAAAATAGAGCGAACCTCCACATAGTCCGAGTCCTACAAACCGCAATTCGTCCTGCCAACTCTTAGCCAGCAACACACGAGGAGAGAAAAACCAGATGCAAATATATGCCAATAAAAAACGGTAGAATAAAATATCGACAGGTGACAGGCCATATTTTATTAAAACTTTAGTAGCAACGAAAGTTGTTCCCCATATCATTACTGTCACCGCTGCCATCACATGATACCATCCGGCCGTTCTCTGAGTTGTTTTCATATTCTTCTATAAATTTTCTCCGCAAAGATAAGGATTGCAGCCGGAAGAAAGTCGTATCTTTGCCACTCATTTCTTATTAAATAATATCATGCAAGGAATCAAGAATCTGACTCAAGGTCCTATCAATAAACAATTGTTTAACCTGGCGATGCCCATTATGGCCACCTCGTTTATCCAAATGGCATATAGCCTGACAGATATGGCTTGGGTAGGGCGTTTGGGGAGTGAAGCCGTCGCCGCCGTCGGTTCGGTAGGTATCCTGACCTGGATGTCGGGTTCCATTTCCTTACTGAACAAAGTAGGTTCCGAGGTCAGTGTAGGTCAGTCCATCGGAGCACAAAATCATGAAGATGCCCGTAATTTCGCCTCACACAACATTACTATCGCCCTTATTATTTCACTTTGCTGGGGTGGACTGCTTTTCCTGCTTGCACGTCCCATCATCGGTATCTACGAACTGGAAGCACATATCACCGAAAATGCAATCGCTTATCTGCGCATAATCTCTACCGGATTACCTTTCATTTTTCTTTCGGCAGCCTTTACCGGTATTTATAATGCCGCCGGAAGAAGTAAGATACCATTCTACATCAGTGGTACCGGATTGGTATTGAATATCCTCCTCGATCCCCTTTTCATCTTCGGTTTCGGGCTGGGTACCAACGGAGCAGCCTATGCTACTTGGATTTCGCAAGCAGCAGTATTCGGCATTTTTATCTATCAATTACGTTGCAGAGACGCTTTACTGGGACGATTCTCTTTCTTTACCCGGTTAAAGAAAAAATATACCCATCGTATCCTTAAATTAGGTTTACCGGTAGCTACCCTTAACACCTTGTTTGCTTTCGTCAATATGTTCCTTTGCCGTACAGCATCCGAACAAGGAGGGCACATCGGATTGATGACCTTTACCACCGGAGGGCAAATTGAGGCTATCACCTGGAATACATCACAAGGATTCTCTACTGCCTTAAGCGCATTCATTGCCCAGAACTATGCAGCCGGACGAACAGACCGTGTGATCAAATCGTGGCATACGACTTTGTTGATGACTTCAATTTTCGGTACGCTCTGCACCCTGCTTTTTGTATTTTTCGGAAACGAAATCTTTGCTCTCTTTGTGCCCGAACAGGCCGCTTATGAAGCAGGAGGCGTGTTTCTCCGCATCGACGGTTATTCACAACTCTTTATGATGCTCGAGATCACGACACAAGGTGTATTCTACGGTATCGGACGCACCATTCCACCTGCCATTATCAGCATCACCTGCAACTACATGCGTATTCCGCTCGCCATTCTGTTTGTCCGCATGGGCATGGGAGTAGAAGGTATCTGGTGGGCTGTTTGCGTCACTACTGTTGCCAAAGGGCTTATTCTGGCCGGTTGGTTTGCATTGATTAAACGGAAAGTGTTGTCGCGCCCGATACTCTGAAAAGAAAAAGCACAGCTTAGACAACAAAAGCACATATCTTCTTGTTTTTTTTACAAGGTAAATGACAGGCAAAACAAATAATCTGTATATTTGCCACGTTTTTATAAAATGGAAGTATCCATTTAATTATTAACTATATAAAAAGAGCTTAATTATGAAGAAAATTAAATTTATGGCTTTGTTTCTAAGCATGGCGCTTGTTTTCGGAAGTTGTGGAAGCATGAATAATACAGCTAAGGGTGGTGTCATCGGCGGTGGTTCGGGAGCGGCCCTGGGAGCTATTATCGGTGGTATTGCCGGTAAAGGAAAAGGTGCTGCTATCGGTGCTGCAGTAGGTACTGCCGTAGGTGCCGGAGCAGGTGTTCTCATTGGTCGTAAGATGGACAAGAAAGCTGCTGAGGCTGCAAAGATCAAAGACGCACAAGTAGAACAAGTTACTGATAACAATGGTCTGGCTGCCGTAAAGGTAACTTTCCCCTCAGGTATACTTTTTGCATTCAACTCTTCTGCACTAAGTGCAGCATCTAAACAATCATTGGCTGAATTTGCCAATATCCTGAAAGAAGATCCGACAGTCGATGTAGCCATTATCGGTCATACCGATAAAGTAGGCAGCTACGAAGCTAACCAGAAAGTATCGGCCAACCGTGCATACGCCGTTGAAAATTATCTTCAGGCATGTGGCGTTAAACCTTACCAATTCAAAAAGGTGGAAGGTGTAGGCTACTCACAATACAACGAGTCGGAAACACCGGAACAAAACCGTCGTGTAGAAATATTTATGTACGCCAGTGAACAGATGATTAAAAACGCTGAAGCCGGTAAATAACGATTTCATAATACACCCCCAGGTGTTTTATGCCATGTGCCAATATACTGTTTACGCCTTCATACAAAAAGGATGGTAAGTCAGTATATTGGCACATTCGTATAACCAACAAGATCACACACAATGAAACTCCGGAAACCCTTTCGCATTCTGCGCAATCTGATCCTTTTTTTCTTTATCTCCTCGATCGGTGCCGTCATTTTCTATCGATTCGTGCCGGTATATGTCACTCCACTTATGATTATCCGCTCTGTCCAGCAACTCGTTTCGGGAGAAAAAGTGGTATGCAAGCATACGTGGGTACCATTTGATAAAATCTCTCCCAGCCTGCCCATGGCGGTGATTGCTTCGGAGGATAACCGCTTTGCCTCTCACAACGGATTCGACATGATAGAAATCAAAAAAGCGATGAAGGAAAACGAAACCCGGAAAAAGAAACGGGGTGCCAGTACCATCAGCCAGCAGACAGCGAAAAACGTCTTTCTTTGGCCACAATCTTCGTGGATACGAAAAGGATTTGAGGTCTACTTTACATTTCTGATTGAAACTTGCTGGTCGAAAGAACGGATTATGGAAGTATATCTAAACTCCATCGAGATGGGTAAAGGTATTTACGGTGCTCAGGCAACCGCTAAATATAAATTTAAAACGACAGCTGCCAAACTGACCCGGGGACAGTGTGCCCTGATCGCAGCAACTTTACCAAATCCAATACGATTCGACTCGGCACACCCCTCACCTTATATCAAACGACGCCAAGGACAAATTCTGCGACTGATGAATCTGGTTCCGAAGTTCCCTCCTGTTGATAAGGAAAAAGCGAAAGGACAAGATACAAAAAAACAAAAGAATAAGAAAAAGAAGAAATAACAACTTCGCCAAACCGCCCCGATAATGTGAGGATAATATAGAAAAAAGAGGCCACTTCTGCAAAAAGCAGAAGCAGCCCCGGAGATTTATGTAAAACAGAAAATTACTGTTGAGGACCTGTACCAAAAGCCGGTGCCTCTTTATCATACCAGACACGTTCTTTGCTTAACGTCACAGGTGAATTACTCATCTCACCTTCATACGTATAGCCCTGTGCCTGATAGGCTGCAATTGTAATGTCACGGAGCAAATCAGAATCAAGAGGTTTGCTTACCGGGAAACGTCGAGGAATGACGTACTGGTCACCCAATAACGGATCAAAATCCTGATATGGCAACAAGGTACTGTTCTTCATTGGCACTCCCGAACGACGGGCGGTAACAAACATGTCCATCGGAAGCATCAGATAGTGAATATATTGCTGAATATAAACTTTCTCAAGGTCTTTACTCAAATCACCTGTCAGATGATATGCATCATGTGACAGCATTTCATCAATCATGCCTTCTTTCAGGCTGATTGTCTTATCGTGTACATCGCCTGTGTAGGTTTTATCATAATAAGGAATATGATTCTTAGCGGAAACAAAATCATAACCACGAACAGACATCTCGACACCTGCACTCAAATACTGTTGTGCGGTCATTGGCAGATTGGCACCCAATAATTTGAATTCCGCCAGCAGGAGGTTGGTTTCACCTGCAGAGAAGTACAGTCCGTACCAGCCGTATTCTTCTTTATCCTGTACGGGAGCTACATCGGGAACATCGGGGAATGTGTAAATCAACAGACCTTTAATATTTTCGGTATTCCGGTAGGCAATCGGAGTATAGGTCTTTTTCGCACCGTCTTTGCTCAGCAAATAGAACAACTCGTTATTGGGGTCGAAATAGTCTTTGTACTCTTCCTTTTTATTGATATCCACTTGACAAGGAACTCCATAATAGCGTACCCAAGGCTCTCCGGGAGCTTTCCAGCTCTCAAAGTGTTTCTTTCCGTCCGCATCGACCGTATAGTTCACATTGGCTTCTACATAAGACGGTAAAGCTCTTTTTTGATCAAAGAAACCTTGAACTACATTAGAGTTGTAATCGTTCTTCTGGAAAAAGTAAAACAAACGAGGGTCACGATTGCTCACCATAAAATCGATTAACTGCTTAGTTCCCGCACCAACGGAAATATCATTGTTCCAGTTATTGTCTCTTTTACCTTTATTGAAAACAAAATCATCGTCGAGAGTTAAAATAAGACCGGCCGGATTCTGGGCAGCCTCATTCACAATGGCAATCGCACGAGCCTTGTCTTTATTAATCAGGCGTGCAGCAATTCTGAGTTTCAATGAGTTTGCCAGTTTAGCCCATTTATCAAGTTTTCCTCTATAAATAAAATCCTGCGCACCAAGCACGTCTTGCGGATTGTTCTCTCTCAGATAGTTAATTGTCTCGTCAAGCTGTTTCAGCCAGAGTTCGAACAATTCTTCCTGTGTATCGTATTTCGGAGTCAGAGTCCCACCATAACGGGCCATTTCTGCCTCTGAATATTGACGGGATCCATACATATCCGAGTCTTCAAGTCCCAAGTACACCAGCATCGGATTACATAAATAAGCAATATATTCGTATTTTGCTTTTTCATCATCCGACATCAGACTGATCTGATGCTTTATTTCATTCGTATAACGAAGTACCTCGTTGACCTGATAGCCACAGCCGGTCTGAGTTACCATATTCAATTTGCTGGAGTTTCCACCTCCTGAGGCAGTTGCCTGCACCCAGGTAGACATTGCATCGAAACCAGCAAACCACTGAAGATAATCGGCCGGCTGAAAACTCATGGCACATTGAGTAAATAAATAGCGTACATTCGGTTTTGAGACTGTGGAGGGATTGGTATTCTGTCCGGCAAATTCGTCTTTACAAGACGACATCAGGAAGCCTGTACCTACAACAGCCACAGCTGCCATATATAGATATTTTTTCATCATTTGTTTCATACTAAATATCACATTAAAGGTTTAGAAATCTACATTAATAGTCATCATATAATTAGCTGTGTAAGGTTCATAGCCACGGATACGGAACTCAGAAGCTGTATTACCACGAACACTCTCAGGATTCAGATGGTTAGGCAACGAGTTATACAGATATCCCAGATTACGTGCAGAGAAGCTCAATCCCAATCCCTGGGCACCAAACTTACTTGCCACTGATTTCGGGAAGCGATACGATAAGGTGATCTCGCGCAAAGCAATATAGTTCAACTCGTGTACCCAAGTGTCGAATATCGTATTCTGTCCCCAGGCCGCACGGTTTACATGATAAGTTCCGGCATGTGTGGGTTCCAGTTTCCCTTCTGCCACCAACTGTTTGTAGGACATACCGCTTACATCCATTTTCGTTCCGTCTACAAGTGTTGCGAACGTACCATTCTTAAATACTCCGTCGGGGATAACACCATCGCCATAAGAGATTCCTTTACTGTCACCGTACTGGCTGGTCCAAGACAAACCACCATGTTCGGGATCACGCCATTTTAAAGAACTCTTGATCCATCCGGCCTGTGTACCATACAAGTTAGAGTAAGAAGCTACCAATCCTCCAAAACGCATGTCAGTAGCAATATGCAGGCTCAAATTTTTCCAGGACAGAGTAGTAGATAAAGAGCCTAAAAAGTCGGGAGTCATTTTACCCACTTCCTGTACTTTTCCGCTACGTGCTTCGTAAGCTCCCCGCCAACTGTCGTCCCACTCCAACAATGTTTCTCCTTTTTCATTTTTAGCCGGAAGAATGTCGGACATCAATAATCCGTAGTCGCCACCTACTTTGGCAACCGAACCGATATGGTAATCGTAATCATTAGCATAGCCGCTCAATGCGATGTAGTCTGCTACATTTTCATGTAATGAGATAATAGTATTTTTATTCTTTGTATATGTCATTGCGACATCCCACTGCCAGTCTTTATTTTTGTACGGAGTGGCGTTTACAGCAATTTCAATACCTTTATTCTGAATATTACCAGCATTTATCAACTGAGTGTTCACACCCGAAATAGCAGGAACTTCAATCGACATGATCTGGTCTCTCGTATTTTCTTTATAATAAGTAAAGTCAAAGTTCAAACGGCTGTCAAACAAACGTAAATCCAAACCAACTTCCCAGGCATTCTTACGCTCCGGTTTCAGCTTCAAACTCTTCATTGTCTTATCGAGAGTGTTCACATAGATATTGCCATCATACATTTCTTTAGTTTCAAAGCCATATACCGAGTTCACATAATAGGGATCGGTATCGTTACCGACCTGTGCCCACGATCCGCGTACTTTAGCAAATGTAATCCAATGCGGCAAATCGAATGTTTCATTGAGCAGCCATGAACCGGATACTGACGGGTAGAAGTAAGAATATGTACCCATCCCGTTTTGATATACCAGAGAAGACGACCAGTCATTACGTCCTGTTACATCTAAATAAACCTGATTTTTCCATCCCAGATTCAAAGCAAAGACAGCAGACATCATTCTCTTTGTATTTGAAATGCTCGCTTCCGACTTTTTAGGGTTCTTTGAGTTGTCGACAAACCATTGTCCCGGTACTACCATACCGCCATCTGTATATACTTTATATGCTTCCGAACGACTTGTATAGTATTCATATCGCGCGAAACCACCTACGCTGAAATCTTGTATCTGCTTATTGACAGTAAATGTTCCGCCAAAGGTAGCCTGCTCTTTTGTGGTTTGCCCCATAGTATACTTACCGCCTTCATTTGCATATCCACTACCCAGTTGTTTTTCTTCAAACTTAGTGTAATAGTAATTCATATTGGCATCGGCTTTAAATCTCAGCCAATCCAGAATCTGCACATTCACTTCCATTTGGGGACGAACCACAGTCTCTTTCTGGGAATAATCGTATTTATCGATCATAAAAAACAAATCACGTCCCGGAACTGAACCATACTTGTCACCATAACTTGTAGATGCCAGTCCACCATGCTCACCCAGATATTTATCGCGGAAATAATTCACATCCAGCATCGGAGTCATAATGGTTCCGTTCGGATTGACAAAACGCTCTCCTACTGTTCGCGGAGAATTCTTCGGATTTGAGTTGGTGAAACTCATAGCAGCCGAAACTTCCACCCGATCACTGATTTTATGCGAACCTTTCAATAAAAACGAATAACGCTCAAATGTATTCTTTTCGCTGGTAGATCTTGCTTTCTTATAAGAAAGAGAAGTGTAATACGATGTTTTATCATTGCCACCGCGAATAGCCACATTCGTATTGGAGTTCAGCCCCAATTGATACAAATCCAGCATGTTGTTTTTATGGGGCGAATAATTGGTCCAGGTACCATCATAGTTGCGGATCGGCTGACCATCGTATTTAGGTCCCCATCCATAACTGCCTGCGCCTATTAGTGTCCGGTCTCCTTTATCATCGAGTTTGAACTGAAAAGGATCCCATACAGAACCATTGTTGTCCGTGTCTTTCCAGCCAGGCATCAACCCCACCCCATATTCAGTCTGGATATCCGGTGTCCGGTACGCATGATCGATACCAAATGTTTGTGATACAGAAACTCCGAAGCCTTTGAAGCCTTTTCCCGATTTGGTGGTAATCACCACAGCTCCGTTCAGACCACGTGAACCGTAAAGGGCAGTCGCAGCAGCACCTTTCAGGACCGAAACTGTCTCAAAGTCATCCGGATTGAGGTTCTTCAGTTCATTACCATAGTCATTGGCATTATTGTTTCCGGCATCCCAGTCCATCGTGGTATTTCCCGAAGTCGAGTTATCGAGAATAACTCCGTCGATCACATAAATCGGCTGATTGTTTCCTTTCAAAGTAGAAGCACCGCGAATTTGAATCTTCGTCGCTCCGAACATACCTCCGTCTGACTGACGGATCTCGACACCCGCTACTTTTCCTTGTAAGGCGGCTACCGGAGAAATCGTATTGGCAGCTTTCAGGTCATCGCCTTTGACCTCGGTCACTGCATACCCCAAAGCTTTCTGTTCACGCTTCAACCCTAAGGCTGTCACCACTACTTCGTCCAGTATCTGGGTATCTTCTTGAAGCACAACATTAATAACAGTTTTACCGCTTACTTTTACATCCTGTTTCTTCATGCCGATGTAAGAAAACTCCAGAACTCCGTCTGCAGGAACATTAGATAAAGTGTAATTGCCATCAACATCTGTCACTGTACCGATCGATGAACCTTTAACAAGTACACTCCCTCCGATAATCGGTTCACCGGTTCCATCTTTTACAATTCCTTTCACTGTTATATTCTGCGCAAAAGCAGTAACAGACAAAAAAGATAGAACAAGCACTAACACCTTTTTCATCAATCTCACATTGATAATTTTCGAGTTATTCATTCATTTTTCTTTTTTAGTTAAACAATATGTGTTAATTTAGGTTATAATAATGGCTATAGTTCTCTTAGAACTTAGTTATTCTTGAAAAATGTAAATTATATACAATATTAAATACTTTATTACGCTGTAATTTTACATTTGTCAATCAGATTTAGTTGTATATTTTAAAATAAGGAGTTGCCAATCTTATTTCGCGGAGTAAAGATAGATATAAAGTATCAAAATACAATAAATATACTATAATATTTTTAAATGCTAATTTCTACTTTTTTTTCTTCGCTATTCACCACCTCTCAGAATCCCTTTAAAAGTGCTTGTAATGCGTTTTAGAACTGAGTTCTAAGAGAACTTGGTTGATCTGTTTATATATCCATTCCAAAGGGATTTGAAAGATATGTGTCATTTCTCAAATTAAATATATACACGAGGTTTGATCACTATTTACAAGTAAAAGTTCCATCCAGATTTAGAAAACCAGAAACAATTTCTTATCCTTTTCTGAATATAAAACCAATATTTATTTACTATCTACGAAAAAGAGTCGGTAGATTTCTACCGAAACAAGATATTACAAATGTCATATACAAACCAAGCCTTATATGATAACTGCGGTGGCAGTCGAAATAAAAAGAAAAGCAAATAAGACGGGGAACGAAGCACCGGGCTCCGGACATCGAAGCACCGGGATAAAAATACCAGAAAGCCGGGCTTCAGGAAGCAGAGAACCGGACTTTGGAATGGCGCTAAAAAACAAAGACCGCTCCGGTTTACACCGGAAACGGCCTTTATCCACTCTATAACAATACAACTTTTAAAACGTTATGCCGGTTCTTCACATCTTTCTACATAAGCCAAAGCATCACCTTTATTGACCAAAGCACCTTGCTTGGCACATACCTCAATGATGCGTCCACTAAAATTAGCCAATACTCTATCATAAGTGTTCCATGGAGTGGCAATATAACAAAATACATCATCCGGTTCATATTTATGCCCTACTTCCGGAGGCATGGAAGGCGATTCAACATCTATTTCCCAGATAATCCTACCCTTTTCCATCGCAGTGATTGGCTCTGCCTTGGCACGCTTCATCCTTTTCACATCTTCTTCTGAGAAACCTTGTTTGGCCAATGCCGCATCCTTGGCACGTTGCAGGTCTTCCTCAAACCTCTTCTTGGCTACTCCCGATTTATAGTCACGATACTGCCTGTCATGCATGGCCAGTTCAAACAGTTCTTCATCATCGGGTCCGAACTCCCAACCATTCTCCTGCATCTCTTTACGATATTCATCAAGCTGGTCGGGATAGTTCTTCTGCGGATCTTCATCTGTAAATTCGTACCCCTTCTCTTTGGCCAATGCTACAATTTCCGGATCCAACGGACCGGGTAAACGACCGCTTTTACCCAGAATCATCCCCCAGGTATTATTGTCTATCATGCTCCAGCGTTCCTCACCTTTCACACGTGCCATTACATTCATTAATGCCACATTTTTCACATACTGGCTGAATGGAGTTACCAGTGGAGGATAACCTAACTTAGGCCATACGTATTCCACTTCATCGAACAACATCACAAGCAGATCGTCAATGCTGAGTTCAGGCTGATTATTACTCTTTAATATCATATTAATACCGGCATGCACACCTTTCAAATCGGCCATCATAGACCCCATCATTCCTCCGGGCAAGCCACATTTCAGCAATAAGGAAGACATATGTTTGTTGGTCGGGTCCATAAAATAACCAAGGAAATCATCGATGAACTCCTGTGTCATGGCACGCGCCTTCATATAGGCTTTCATATTAATATCAGGTACACGAAAACCGGCATCTTTCAACATGGCCTGTACAGAGATCACGTCCGGATGAACTTTTCCCCAGGACATAGGTTCCATGGCTACATCAATAATATCAGCACCATTCTCACAAACTTCAAGAATGGAAGCCATTGACAATCCGGGCCCGCTATGGCCATGATATTGAATCAACACTTCGGGATGACGTTCCTTAATGGCTTTTGTCAATTGTCCTAACATGGCAGGACGTCCGACACCTGCCATATCCTTCAGACAAATCTCGGGAGCACCGGCCTCAATCAGCTTATCAGCAATAGCCGTGTAATATTCTACTGTATGTACCGGTGAAAAGGTGATGCACAAAGTTGCCTGCGGAATCATTCCTCCCTCAAGTGCATAGTGTATGGAAGGAATAATATTCCTTACTTCATTCAACCCACAAAAGATACGGGTGATATCTACTCCCTGGGCATGCTTGACTTTGTACATCAACCGACGGACATCGGCAGGAACGGGATACATCCGTAAACCATTCAGTCCCCGGTCAAGCATGTGGGTTTGTATTCCGGCATCATTGAAAGGTTTGGTAAAAGCCCGCACTGCTTTATTGGGGTTTTCACCATACAATAAATTGACTTGCTCGAACGCTCCGCCATTGGTCTCCACACGGGCAAAGCATCCCATTTCAATAATCAAAGGGGCAATTCGCACTAACTGGTCGACACGGGGTTGGTACTTACCGGACGACTGCCACATATCCCGATATACGAGACTGAATTTAATTTCCTTTTTCATTGCCGTAAGTTATAAGTGATTTCACATTCATAGGTTAACTTGCTATATTACAAATATAGTGAGATATTTGACATAAAGACAAATCAGACCATCAAAAAGTTCCCATAAAAGATATGTTATATATCATATTGTCACAAAAGTAAAGGAGCAAGGAGGGGGTCCCTCACTTACTCCTTCTTTTGCACAACTAAAAAATTACACTAAATCACTACCTAAAATCAATCTTTTTATTAATGAAAAATACCTAATCAAACAAAGTCCTTCAGTTCCTGTTGCAATCTCTGACGGGTAAAAAAGATACGGCTCTTGACAGTGCCGAGTGGCAATTCTAATTTTTCGGCTATTTCACGGTATTTAAATCCGGAAACATGCATTGAAAATGGAACTTTATATTCTTTGGGCAACGCATTTACTACACGGTGCATTTCTTTCAGGTCATAGGCTCCTTCGGTACTTTCAAAACCGGAGTCCTGCGGAAGATTCAGATGGAAAAGATTATCGGTTTGGTCTACATAAGTTTGATCACGCACAATTTTACGGTAATTATTAATAAAGATGTTGCGCATGATAGTATACATCCAGCCCTTAAAATTAGTGTCTGGCATAAATTTATCTTCATTATCTAATGCTTTTAATGAGGTCTCTTGTAACAGGTCATTTGCTTCTTCGCGATTAGCAGTCAATTTATAAGCGAAGCGGAGCAACTCTTCTTGCACTCCTATTAAATCTTTTCTAAAACTTAAACTTTTCATACGTTGCGGTTTTTAAGCGGTTAATATTTCGTTTCTTTCTCGATATTGCAAGTTTAAGGCTTATTTTAGATTTCAGTAGGGTAATTTTCACCAATCTTTGGGGTAAAAACTATCAAATGATAGTTTTTGGGTGCTATTTGATAGTTTTTGGGTGTTATTTCTTAAAGAGTTAGACAGCTTTTGATAGGTTTGTTTGATAATTAATGTTTTTTATTATGTGCTTTTTGTAAATAGAGACTGAATCACATACCTTTGGATCAAGTTTAATAACGTTAAGAATCAAAAGAATTATGAACTTACTTATCATCCTGGGGATTATAATCATCCTCGCCATTATCATTGCTTCCATGTATAATTCATTGGTAAAATTGAGAAATAATCGCGAAAACGCATTTGCCGACATTGATGTACAACTGAAGCAGCGTCACGACCTTATTCCACAATTGGTAGATACAGTAAAAGGATATGCAGCTCACGAAAAAGAAACACTTGAGCGCGTCATCCAAGCCCGCAACGGAGCTGTCAGTGCCCGGACAATCGATGAAAAAATTACAGCTGAAAATCAACTTAGTTCCGCCCTCGCAGGATTGAAGATTACATTGGAAGCTTATCCGGACCTGAAGGCCAACCAAAACTTCCTTCAGCTACAGGAAGAGATTTCGGACGTAGAAAATAAGCTGGCTGCCGTACGCCGCTACTTTAATTCGGCCACAAAGGAACTGAACAATGCTGTACAGACATTCCCTTCCAACCTGATTGCCAACATGTTTGGCTTTCATAAAGAAATGATGTTCGACTTGGGCACAGAACAACGTGCCAATTTAGAAGAGGCTCCGAAAATAAAATTTTAATCCTCAGGAAAGTAAAGACACATGCAATACGTCGGAATACAGACACAACAGAGCCGGAACAATCTCCGTTCCGGTATCTTACTCATTCTCTTTCCATGCCTGGTGGCGGTATTGACTTACCTGTTCTGCTATCTGCTTATCACTTTTACCGTGGAAGACGATTATGGGCAGTACAATACACTGGCAATGACCAATCAAATGTTTATCAACCTGATTCCTTATATTATAGGAGGTGTTCTGGTTTGGTTTATCATAGCTTACTTTACCAATTCCAGTATTATCAAAGCTGCCACAGGCGCGCGTCCGCTTGAACGTAAAGAGAATAAACGTATCTACAATTTGGTAGAGAATCTCTGTATGTCGCAAGGTATGAAAATGCCCAAAATCAACATTATCGATGATGATTCACTAAACGCATACGCCAGTGGAATCAATGAACAGACCTATACAGTTACCCTATCCAAAGGTATCATTGAAAAGCTTAACGATGAAGAACTCGAAGGAGTCATCGCACATGAACTGACACATATCCGCAATCATGATGTCCGGTTATTGATTATCTCGATTGTATTTGTCGGTATCTTCTCTATGCTGGCACAAATAGCATTGCGTTCCGTCTATTACTCTTCGTGGACACGCAGTAGAAATGATAAGAATAATGGAGCCATACTTATTCTGGTTTTGGCAATGATTGTAGCTGCCATCGGTTATTTCTTCGCCACTTTGATGCGTTTCGCCATCTCACGAAAACGTGAATATATGGCTGATGCAGGTGCAGCAGAAATGACAAAGAACCCGTTGGCGCTGGCCAGTGCTCTAAGAAAAATATCCGCAGATCCCGATATAGAAGCTGTAGAACGCGAGGATGTGGCACAGTTATTCATTCAGCATCCGGGCAAACAAGCCAAAAGTGCCCTGAGCGGATTAAGCGGATTATTCGCCACCCATCCTCCTATCGAAAAGCGAATAGCTATTCTGGAACAATTCTAATAGTGCATGGCCTTTGCTGTACAAGAAAGAACACCAAAGGCCTGTCACTGCAAAATACACAGGTCTACACTACATCAAAAGTAAACAACCGACTATCTATAAAGATGAGTTGTGTAAATCTGTGCAATCTATAGTAAAAAAGAGTTTTGAAACTCTCTCTTTTATTCTTTGTGAAATCTGCTCCGACAAACACGAAATAATATTAAATCATTTGTACGCTTTGTACATTTTATCTCTTCCGATCGTTATCTTTATGTAAATATTCTCCTAAATAATCATTGATATGAAAACAAATAGACGTATCATGCTTCTGATATTGTTCATTGCAGGAACAGGTATCTTCACACTTCAGGCTCAAAACCGGGAAGAAAGGAAAGAGCTGAAGGAACAGACTGTAAAAGAGAAGATTGAATCGGAAAACTATCGGATCGACATAAATACGGCATACCCGCGTAGGGGACGTATGATTCCATTGACATCAATCTATTCCGTAACAATTCGGAATGATTCTGTCTTTTCACAACTACCTTACTTCGGACGCGCTTACTCTATCCCTTACGGAGGAGGACAGGGATTGATGTTTAATGCCCCAATCGATCAATACACCATGTCCATGGGAAAACGCGGAGCAGCAAAAATCAACTTTACCGCCAAAAGTCCCGAAGATCAGTTCAAATTCAGGATAACAATCTATTCCAACGGTTCATCCAGCATAGATGTCGATATGCAAAACCGTGAATCGATCAGTTTTTCAGGTGACCTGATATTGCCGGAATAAAGTCTTACCGACTTTATTCCCCCTTCAAGATAGGCAGGCAAATTTGGTACTTTACAGCCAAAGCACGTACTACAAAAATGCAGCAGCCACTAATGACCTGCGTCAAGGCGGCATCTACCCCCAAACGATCGAGCCCCCAATAAATGACTCCACCGATAACACATGCCATGGCATAAATCTCCTTACGAAAGATCAACGGAATCTCGTTGATAAATACATCACGGATAACTCCACCGGCCGCACCGGTCATGGTTCCCATAATAATGGCTACCCAAAAGGCATATCCCAAATCGATCGTCTTGCTGATACCAACTACTGTAAACAACGCAAGGCCAATGCTATCGAAAATAAAAAACGTATTGTGCATGTGGATCAAATGCTTCCGAAAAAAGATAACCCACAGCAGGGCCAGCGCCGAGCAAATTAAATAAATAGGATTCGTCATCCAGAATGGAGTGACATCCAATAAAACATCACGTATGGTACCACCGCCAATGGCTACAGCCACACCAGCTACATAAGCGCCAAACCAATCGAATTGTTTGGCAGATGCAAGACGAATACCACTAATGGCAAAAGCGAATGTTCCGATAAACTCCAGAATCTGGATAAAAGTCGGAATCTGAAAGATAGTTGGCATATATTAAGTTTTTTGTGTGCAAAGAAACAAATAATTCCGCAAGAAAGTGTAAATTTGTTCCTTGAAAATTGTAAAAATACAAAGATGAAGATAACGATTGTTGCCGGGGCTCGCCCTAATTTTATGAAAATCGCCCCTATCACCCGGGCTATCGATGCCGCAAAGGCACAGGGTAAACGTATTTCTTATCGCCTGGTATACACGGGAGTAGAGAATGATAACAGTTTGGACGCCTCCTTATTTGCAGATCTGCACATGAAAGCTCCCGATGCCTATTTGGGAGTAAACGGCAATAACCCGACAGAACTGACTGCGGGAATCATGATCGCTTTCGAACGTGAATTGACAGAAAACCCTACGCATGTAGTTCTGGTGGTCGATGACCTCACAGCAACCATGAGTTGTGCCATCGTAGCCAAGAAACAAAACATAAAAGTAGCACATCTCGTAGCCGGTACCCGTTCATTCGACATGTCTATGCCCAAAGAGATCAACCGTATGATTACAGATGGCCTGTCCGACTACCTCTTCACAGCCGGCATGGTAGCCAACCGTAACCTAAACCAGACAGGTACGGAAAACGAAACAGTGTATTATGTAGGGAATATCCTGATCGATACGATACGTTATAATCGCAATCGCCTGATAAAACCGGTATGGTTCTCTGTGCTGGGGCTGAAAGAACATGAATACATTCTGCTGACCCTCAATCGTCACGTACTGTTAAACAACAAGGAGAACTTACAGGAATTGATGGAAACATTGCTTAAAAAAGCAAATGGCATGCCCATTGTCGCACCGCTGCACACTTATGTACGCGACGCAATCAAAGCATTGGGGATCACCGCTCCCAACCTGCACATCATGCCTACACAGAGTTATCTCTCTTTCGGTTATCTGATGAACCAGGCAAAAGCCATCGTGACTGACTCGGGCAATGTAGCCGAAGAAGCCACTTTCCTGGGAATTCCCTGCATCACGCTCAATACGTTTGCCGAACATCCGGAGACCTGGCGAACAGGCACTAATGAACTGGTCGGTGAAGACCCGGCCGCATTGGGAGCCTGTATGGACAAACTGATGAACGGAGAGTGGAAACAAGGAACTTTACCCGAACGTTGGGACGGACGAACCGCAGAGCGAATTGTACAAATATTATTGGGGGAATAATACCATATTCCCCCTCCTTACAGGAGTCAAAAGATACACAAAAAAGGTTATATAGTCCTTTCAATCAAAAGGAATTTATTACCTTTGCAGTCTCACGATGAGATGAAGTGTGTATGAAACAACAATATTCTAAACTATTATTAGTAATCTTCCTTCTACTCTCTGCGCCACAGGCTTTCGCACAGTTAAAGGGAGTAATCACCGATTCTATTTCACATGAACCATTAATGTACATTTCCGTTTTCTATGAAGGGAAAGGAGTAGGTGGCATATCCAACGCTAACGGAGAATATAAGGTGGAAACCCGCAAAGGCTGGAATGAGCTGACTTTTTCTGCGGTGGGATATATCACCAAGAAAGTAAAGATTCCGGCGGGTGCCAAAGAACTCAATGTAGTACTCTCACCGGATGATGTAATGCTGGAAGAGGTGGTTGTAAAACCTAAAAAGGAGAAATATTCCCGAAAAAACAATCCGGCAGTAGAGTTTATGCGGAAGGTAATCGACCATAAAAAAGCTCAAAAGCTGGAAACCAATGACTATTACCAATACAGCAAATATCAGAAAATGAAGATGTCACTCAATGACGTGACACCCGAGAGTCTTGAGAAAGGGATCTATAAAAAGTTTTCTTTCCTAAAAGACCAGGTCGAGGTTTCGCCCGAGACTAACAAACTGATTTTGCCCATCTCCGTACAGGAAACATCTTCAAAAACCATCTACAGAAAAGATCCGGAAAGTAAAAAGACCATCATCGAAGGTATGAACTCAAATGGCGTAGAGGAATTCTTCTCTACCGGTGATATGTTGGGTACTATCCTTAACGATGTATTTGCCGATATCAATATCTACGATGACGATATCCGTCTGTTGCAACGCCGTTTTGTAAGTCCCATCGGAAGCGGGGCCATCTCTTTCTATAAATTCTACCTGATGGATACCGTGATGGTAGACAAAAACAAATGTGTACACCTCACGTTTGTTCCACAGAACCCTCAGGACTTCGGATTCACCGGACACTTGTATGTGCTGGATGATTCGACCTACGCTGTAAAAAAGTGCACCATGAATTTGCCTAAAAAAACAGGGGTAAACTTTGTGGAGAATCTGGATGTCGTGCAGCAGTACGAACAACTCCCCAACGGCAACTGGGTACTGACTGATGATGATATGACCGTAGATCTTTTAGTAATGAAAGCTATCCAGGGGATTCAGGTAAAGCGGACTACGAAATATAGCAACTATGTCTTCGAACCCATCGAGCCACGACTCTTCCGACTAAAAGGCAATGTTATCAAAGAAGCGGACATGCTCACCAAAAGTGACGAATACTGGGCCGGAGTGCGCCAAGTACCGTTAACAAAAACCGAGAGTAGCATGGATCTTTTCATGAACCGGCTGGAGCAAATTCCCGGATTCAAATATGTCATATTCGGCGCAAAAGCATTGATAGAAAATTATGTGGAAACCGGAACCAAAAAACATCCGAGCAAATTCGATTTCGGTCCGATCAATACCATGATATCGAGTAACTATGTGGACGGCACCCGATTCCGCCTCAGTGGTATGACCACAGCCAAACTGAATCCTCACTGGTTCTTTAATGGATATGGAGCCTACGGACTTAAAGACAAAAAATGGAAATATGAAGGCAATGTAACCTACTCTTTCCGTAAATGTGAATTCTTCCCCTGGGAGTTCCCGAAACACTATATCTCCGCTTCTTACCGTTATGATGTCATGTCACCGATGGATAAATTTCTCGACACGGATAAGGATAACGTATTCGTGGCCTGGAAAACCACTACTGTCGACCAGATGTCGTACGTACGGGATGCTACATTGAGATATGAAATGGAAACTCTTTCAGGCTTCTCGGTCGCAGCTATGGCACGACACCGGAAAGACACTCCGGCCGGTAAACTTCAATACATCCGTAACGATGCTGCCAAAACAATTGTTCCGGACATTACCACCGCCGAATTGGGACTGACCTTGCGTTATGCTCCGGGTGAGACTTTTGTAAACACGAAACAGCGTCGGCGTCCGGTGTCGCTGGATGCTCCCATCTTCACCCTTTCTCACACCACCGGATTCAAAGGTGTATTGGGAGGAGAGTATAATTTCAATTTGACGGAAGCAAGTATCTGGAAGCGCTTCTGGCTTTCGTCTTGGGGCAAAGTAGACGTCACCCTGAAAGGTGGGGCGCAATGGAATACCGTTCCATTCCCGTTACTCATTCTGCCGGCTGCCAACCTTTCATATATTACCCAAAAAGAAACTTTCAACCTGATCAACAATATGGAGTTCCTCAACGACCGCTATGCATCGTTGGCACTGACATATGACATGAATGGCAAACTTTTCAATCGTATTCCACTAATCAAAAAATTGAAGTGGAGAGAAGTGTTCCGTTTCCGTGCTCTGTATGGTAACCTGACCGAAAAGAATAACCCGTTTAAGAGCAATAATCCGGAACTGTTCGATTTTCCGCAACGGGACGGTAGTTACACCAGTTATGTAATGGACCCGAAAGTACCCTATCTGGAAGCCAGTGTAGGTATCTACAACATCTTTAAGTTGTTACATATTGAATACGTACGCCGTCTGACCTATCTGAATCACCCCGGAATCAACAAGCAAGGTATCCGGTTTATGATTCAAGTGGTATTTTGATCTGATATCATTTACACAAATAAAAGCTAAATACGATGAATTTCACTTTACATACCCTCAATGGCATAAAGCTGTGGTTGGTACTTCTTTTACTTAGTGGCGCAATCAATGTTTGCTGGGCAGATTCTCCACGACAAACCATCAACTTTAACCGGGGATGGAAATATTGTCAGGGGGATTTCGATCATGCTGCCCGACCGGGCTTCGACGATTCAGAATGGGAGAAAATAGGACTTCCCCACTCTTTCAGTACTCCATATTTCATGTCGAAGGACTTTTATGTAGGCTACGGATGGTACCGTAAAGCTTTTCCGGTAAAAAAAGAGATTCTTGGCAAGAAAAGTTTTCTTGAATTCGATGGCGTATTTCAAGAAGCAGAGATTTTCGTCAACGGACACTTGGCAGGCACTCACAAAGGAGGATATACCGGATTTTCCATCGACATATCAGCTTACCTGAAAGAAGGGAAAAACCTGGTAGCCGTCCGGGTAAACAACTGTTGGCGCCCTGACCTTGCCCCGCGTGCAGGCGAACATGTATTTAGCGGAGGTATCTACCGGAACGTACGTCTGGTAATAAAGTCCCCCACTTACATCGATTGGTATGGCACCTGGGTCACAACCCCGGACCTGACAGAGAACAAAGGTAAATCGGGAAGCGTCCACATACGGACAGACGTATGTAATGCTTCAGGAAAAACAGACACTTACCGACTCCTGACCACCGTCGTCGATGCACAAGGCAAAGAAGTGTCTTCGGTTTCCACATCCCAAGTACTGCCGGACAATGCAACTTACACATTTGAACAACAAACCAAAGAAATTCAGGCACCTCAACTGTGGCATCCCAATCATCCGGCACTCTATAAAGTGATAAGCTCACTCTATCACGGACAAGAATTGATAGACCGTTACGAAACAGCATTCGGATTCCGCTGGTTCGAATGGACTGCAGACCGGGGATTTTTCCTGAATGGGGAGCACCTTTATTTTAAGGGAGCCAATGTTCACCAGGATCATGCCGGATGGGGAGACGCTGTAACCGAGACCGGAATGCGAAGAGATATCCGGTTAGTGAAAGAAGCCGGCTTCGATTTAATAAGAGGCTCGCACTACCCCCATTCACCGGCTTTTTCACAAGCATGCGATGAAATAGGAATGTTATTCTGGGCAGAAAACGCATTTTGGGGAATCGGAGGACACAAAGGAGACGGTTATTGGAATGCCAGTGCATACCCTGTAAACGAATCCGACAGGGCAGAATTCGAAAACAGCGTAAAAGCCCAACTGAAAGAGCTGATTCACATCCACCGCAACCATCCTTCCATCATCGTATGGAGCATGAGTAACGAGCCTTTTTTCACAGCACCCGAGACAATCGATCCGATGCGTAAACTACTGGAAGAAACCGTCAAACTTTCCAAACAACTTGATCCTACCCGCCCGGCAGCTGTCGGTGGTGCGCAGCGTCCGCTGGGAGAGAAACGAATCGATAAGTTGGGCGACATAGCCGGATATAACGGTGACGGCAGCTACATTCCGGAGTTTCAGCAACCGGGCATGCCAACAGTAGTTTCGGAATACGGCAGTACTACAGCCGATCGTCCGGGAGAATATGATCCGGGATGGGGAGACCTGGCTAAGAATAATGCACAGAACGGTTTTCCATGGCGTAGCGGACAAGCCATCTGGTGCGCATTCGACCACGGAAGCATTGCCGGCAGTGCCCTTGGCAAAATGGGCATCATCGATTACTTCCGGATTCCCAAGCGTGCCTGGTACTGGTACCGGAATGCCTACAAAGGGATTACCCCTCCGGAATGGCCGCAAGAAGGAACACCTGCCCGCATCAGCCTGGTTGCCGACCGGACTGATAACATAAAAGCGGACGGAACGGACGATGTTATGTTATCAATAACCATTCTGGATGCAAGCGGAAAGCCGGTCAGCAATTCTCCGGCAGTTAAGCTCGACATTCTATCCGGCCCGGGAGAGTTTCCCACCGGAACCTCGATCCTGTTTGAAAAAGAGAGTGATATCCGCATACTCGACGGAAAAGCGGCTATTGAATTCCGGTCATATTATGCCGGAGAAACTGTTATCCGTGCTACTTCACCGGGACTGGAACCGGCCGAAGTAAAAATCCGATTCACCGGAAGCACTCCCTATACAGAGACCTTCAAAGTAAAAGAACGTCCCTATACACGCTTCGAAACTCCGACAAAAACGGATAATCTGCAAACCTTCGGACCTAACAACCCGACTTTCTGCAGTTCGTCTGCCAACGGACATTCATCCGCTTTTGCAGCCGACGGAGACGAATCTACATACTGGCAAGCTTCAGAGAACGACCCGGAACGTTCCTGGACACTGGATACCGAAAAAGGATTGTCGATACGTCACATCCGAATCGCATTTCCGGATTTAACCCCTTATCAATACAAAGTAGAGGTATCCATGGACAGAGAACACTGGTCGCTCATACCGGATCAAACCAATAATAAGCAGAACGAGAACATTCGGATGATTCAGGTTGTTCCCGGTATACAAGGACGTTTCGTACGTATCAGTTTCACAGGAGAGAAAGCTGCTATTACAGACGTACAGGTCATCGGAACGGTAATTGACTAAAATAACAGATTTATTACAAATATATGCAACCATTAGCGGAAAGACTTCGCCCAAAGACATTGGATGATTATATCGGTCAGAAACACCTTGTGGGACCGGGTGCTATCCTGCGCAAAATGATTGACGCAGGGCGTATCTCTTCATTTATTCTTTGGGGACCTCCGGGAGTGGGTAAGACCACACTGGCCCAGATCATTGCCAATAAGCTGGAAACTCCCTTCTACACTTTGAGTGCTGTCACCTCCGGGGTGAAAGATGTGCGCGAAGTGATAGATCGCGCCAAGAGCAATAAGTTTTTCACTCAATCCAGCCCTATCCTGTTTATCGATGAAATACACAGGTTCAGCAAATCCCAACAAGATTCGTTACTGGGAGCCGTCGAACATGGCACAGTCACGCTGATAGGTGCCACCACCGAAAATCCGTCTTTCGAAGTTATCCGTCCGCTCCTTTCCCGCTGTCAGCTCTACACACTGAAATCTCTGGAAAAAGAAGATTTACTGGAATTGCTGCAACGTGCCATTACTACCGACGTAGTGCTGAAAGAACGGAAAATCGAATTGAAAGAGACCGGTGCCATGCTTCGCTTTTCGGGAGGCGATGCCCGCAAATTACTGAACATACTGGAACTCGTGGTAGAATCGGAAACAGAAGAAACCGTAATCATCACTGATGACCTGGTAACAGAACGCTTGCAGCAAAACCCGCTCGCATACGATAAAGACGGTGAAATGCATTATGACATTATTTCGGCGTTTATCAAATCGATACGGGGAAGTGACCCTGATGGCGCCATCTATTGGCTGGCCCGTATGGTAGAAGGAGGCGAAGATCCGGCATTCATCGCCAGGCGCCTGGTCATCTCTGCCGCAGAAGATATCGGCCTGGCCAATCCGAACGCATTGTTATTGGCTAATGCCTGTTTTGACACATTGATGAAAATCGGCTGGCCGGAAGGAAGAATTCCACTGGCAGAAACAACGATTTATCTGGCAACAAGCCCTAAAAGCAATTCGGCCTACAATGCCATCAACGATGCACTGGCACTGGTCCGCGAAACCGGTAATCTGCCTGTTCCCCTACACTTGCGCAACGCTCCCACCAAGCTGATGAAGCAGTTGGGATATGGCCAGGAGTACAAATATGCACATAATTACGAAGGCAATTTTGTAAAACAACAGTTCTTACCGGATGAAATCAAGGCCAAACAACTATGGCAACCCCAACACAATCCGGCAGAACAAAAACATGCCGAGCGAATGAAGCAACTATGGGGAAATGAAAAGAACTATTAACCATCTGCAATTGTTTTATCAGATAAAAAGTTATTCATTCAGTATTCAAGTATCTAAACTGAATACTTAACACCTAATAATTTATGAAGATAGTAGTTTTAGACGGTTATGCCGCCAACCCCGGAGATCTGAACTGGGACGAATTGAGAACTTTGGGTGAGTGTGAAATCTATGACCGCACGGCTCCCGACGAGGTACTTGAACGCTCGAAGGATGCAGAAGCGATTCTTACCAACAAGGTGGTGATCACGGCAGAACACATGGCATCCTTGCCCAACCTGAAGTATATTGGCGTAATAGCCACCGGATATAACATCATTGATGTTGCCGCAGCCAAAGAGCGTGGCATTACCGTAACCAATATCCCTGCCTACAGCACTCCCTCCGTCGGACAAATGGTTTTTGCCCATATCCTGAACATCACTCAGCGAGTACAGCATTATGCCGACGAGGTTCGTGAAGGACGCTGGACTCAGAGTCAGGATTTTTGTTACTGGGATACTCCGCTTATCGAGCTGTTGGGAAAGAAGATAGGTCTTATCGGCCTAGGACAAACCGGATACAACACAGCCCGTATCGCTATCGGATTTGGTATGAAAGTGTGGGCTTATACATCTAAATCACGCCTCCAACTGCCTCCTGAAATCCGAAAAGCAGAACTCGACCAGATTTTCCGCGAATGTGATATTGTCAGCCTGCATTGCCCGCTGACGGAATCAACACGTAACCTGGTTAACACCCGTCGCCTGGAACTGATGAAGCCCAATGCCATTTTAATCAATACCAGCCGTGGTCCGCTGGTCAACGAGCATGACCTGGCAGAAGCTCTGAATAATTACAAAATCTATGCCGCCGGACTGGATGTACTCTCCACCGAGCCACCCCGTGCCGACAATCCTTTGCTGACTGCCAGAAACTGCTTCATCACCCCACATATAGCCTGGGCTACTTCGGCTGCCCGCGAGCGCCTGATGGCTATCCTGGTCGACAACCTGAAAGCCTATATCGGCGGCAAGCCTGTGAACAACGTGGCCAAATAAAGTCAGATATCAAAAAATACAGGAATACTATCGGGGTTCAGAACATATCCCGATAGTTTCCTCAACTTTTCTTCCGCATCCATCACGGCACAAGAATAGCCGGCTACGGACATCATCGGCCAATCATGCATCGTATTGCCTACTACCAAAACCTCCCTAAGAGAAATCCCCAATCGAGCACACAGAGTAATCAGACCGTTCTTCTTACCGGCTTTACTGTCTACCACCGTCAGCAATCGTCCCTCCTGATACAATTGATACGCCTCTTCATCCAATTCGGTCAGCCACCGGACAGCTTCCCGGGTATTCGGTGCAAGCACAGCATATTTAAAGACTTTCCCCTCCCGGGTATAACGGGTCACCCTGCAACCCGGAAAACCGGCAGTCACAGGATTTGCAATCGGAACACATTCGATAGTTTCCCCGTAGCATAACAGACCTCCGTCCGCAAAAACTCCGCCCGAGAACAGGCCGAACACATTGCCAAGCCGTTTTTTAGCATGCGACACCGGTAAAGCAGTACTCAGATATAAAGGCAAACGCTTAGCCATATACTCCAATACCGAAACCGTACGGTCCGGAATCCGTCCCTGAGCATCCGTCAGCGTACCATCCACATCAAAGAAGACAGCTTCCACCTTTTTCCTTTCCGGTATGCGCCACAAAGCCCCATCCCCCATCATTCTCCTTAAAGGCGTATCGCACAAATTACTGAAAGCAATGTAACAATCACAAACTTTACGAAGGCAGAAGGGCTGAAAATCCGAAGTGGAGTCATCGTAAAAGTTTCCCATCCGTATCCCACTTCTCGGGCAAGCATACATATCCCCTTTCCGGTCGATAAAAAGTGTTTCCCTGCCTCCCACACAGCCGTCCAAGCACGCCTTTGCATTTCTCCGGTCATAATCGAACAGATTGTCTATTTCACCAAAGAAACGGATATCCTCTTCCGACAGCGGCTTCCGCAATCCCTGCATGGCATTCACAAACAGGTAAACCGACGGATCCAGCAGCTGTCTCAGTTTCCGGATTTGTTCCTTTGCCGAAGGATCACCGACTGCTCCTGCACATACCCCGATGCCGGCCGCACGAAGCATCTCTATTTTGGATGCAAACTCCCCTACCCCAACCATCTCCGGGTGATAGCTCGCCCAAAACCTGAACTTAGACACATCTGCCTGCTCCGCCTCAGCCTCATCTAAAAAACGGGATACCGAAAAGGACAAATTGGTCTGGCAAGAGACTCCAATCACATGGGGCATAGCGACCAGGCGCATGATGCCCTCTCTATAGTAGCGATGTATCATCGCTTCCCCGTAAGGAATAATCAGGATGCGTAATGAACCGTATTTCCACCCGCCGATACGGGAAATAAAGCGATCCAATGCTTCCTGATCTTCTGTCGTATCGGCAGACACAGACTTTCTGCCGAACGGACAATACGAACACGTATAATTGCAATGCTCCAGACTACCTCTATAATAGATACTCCGGACAGTACTCAAAGAGGACATCATTCTATTCGGATCAGGGATATACATATTCGGACATCAGTTTCCTCACGGCAGGTGAAATAAATGCCTGTCCGATGTAATCGGAATAAGCCATTCCTTCCTCCGTGAGACGCACTATCCGGCCAGTCTCTTCAATCCATCCACGATCTGTGAACTCCCGGAAAAGATTCCGGTCCGGCTTCTCACCAAAACGTTTTTCATACTCCGCCAAGTCCACTCCCCGGTGATACATCAGGTTCTTTATAATGAATCTGATTTGCATCTCTTCTGTGGAAAGCAAGAAACCATTAGCGGCAGTCATAAAATCGGTAGTCCGGATATAATGGTCTATTTCATCGGCTATTGCCTGCTGACGTACAGCATAGGGAGTGGCATAGTGTAAGTTTCCCAAATAACTCCGGCCTCCCGCCCCGCAGGAAAGCATCACTTCGTCACCACACGAAAATTCCGTTTCCGTTGTTTCGCGCCTGACAAAACGGCGCATGGACGTTTGTACAAATCCTTGCCCTACCAGTAACTCACGGGCAGATTTGTAGATAGCATAACCTATGTCATCCGTCGAACGTACATCGATGCGTGTACCCGGCCGGACATAAAGAGGATAAATAAACAACTCGTTGGGCCGATAAGTAAGTGCAGTGTTCAGAGAGCGCATAAAGCTCTCTACCGTCTGTCCCTCGATACCATAAATCAGGTCGAGGTTAAACTGAGGAAAACCTGCCTCCACAATATTTTCGAGTGCACCGACTACTGTACCGAGTCCGGATCTTCTTTTCAGTTTCTTCAACTCCGTCTCATTGAAACTCTGCACCCCCATGCTCAACCGCTCCACTCCCCTCGCCCGCAACTGCCTCAAAACACTCTTTTGCGTATATTCCGGTGAAGTCTCGACAGAAGTAAACACCCGGGAAGGATGCACACCGAACAGTTCGGCCAGGCAGAACAACTCTTCCAACTGTCCTTCATCCAGAATAAGCGGAGTACCCCCTCCGACGGCAAACGAAGTAAACTTCAGGGCTTGTGCCGCCACAGACAACTGTTCGGCCTGGCGGCGCATCGTGTGGAGATACAATGAAATGCGCTCCGCATCGCAACACTGCTGTGAAAAAAGATTGCAATAGCCACACTTATGGGCACAGAAAGGTATGTGGAAATATAAACTAGCCTCCCTTCCTTCCAGCCGTTCAAGATAAGGAGAAAGAGAGACCGGAGGAGTCAACGTACGGTAAGCCGTCTTATGCGGATAACTGTACATATAGCTGACATATCGTGAAATCTGCTGTTGTTCGTTCATTTTCTGAGAATAAAGTGTTTATAAGGCACCGTATATACTTTTTCGTGAGAGATGCAATGATACTCGTAACCATCTTCACCGTAACAGGTCCCGTGATCGGACAGGGCAATAACCAACGTGTCCGAGCGCCTCCTGAAAGCCTCGAACAGGCGGGGCAGCTGACTGTCGACATACCGCAGGGCTGCCGCATGCGACTCTTTATCATCTTTCTTTTTCCCCTCCACGTAGTGGCAGTTCGGATAATGAATCGCCGAAAAATTGATATACATAAATACTTTCCGGTCCGCCGGATACTTTTCCAGTTTGTCGACGGCAAAGTCCACCTGATTGGCAGCACTGTTCTTATCCGTGCAACCGAAAGTCGGCAGCCAATAACTCTTATTGAAATAGCCGGGAAATACCCTTCCTATATCATTCCGCTTACTGAAAAAGTTGACTCCTCCGATGCAGATTGTTTCATAACCTGCCCGAGCCAGACTCTGTACGAACGTAGCCTCTTTGAAAGCATAGCTGCCTTCGGGAGGTATACGTCCCGTACCGGCCTGAAAGGGAAAAAAGAGCCATTTTCGGTTACGCAACATGTGCGGCTCGGCGGGTGACGGCAAGAATCCTGCGAAAATAGCGAAGTGAGACGGATAAGTGAAATTACCGGGAGCATGCCGTTTCTCCCAACCGTTGCCACAGCTATTCAGTACAGGAGTCCCCCCGGAGGCTTCTTCGGCCACGCTGACGTCATAACGCAAAGTATCGAAACAGAGCATCAGTATATCATGCGTACCTACAATTTCATTCATATCTATGTCCGGCTTCTGATCCTGCGTGCCGGAGGGTAATTCATCTATTTCCATTGAAAAGTGATTCTATCGTTTTTATCTGATTGGCATATATCTTATTTTCCGTATACATATCCTGATAGATATGGTCTCCCTGCCCATTGACCTCTATAATATAAGGTGTGTCCGTATTCCGGGCTATCAACACGTCTATGCCCGCATATCGCAGCCCCAAGGCCTTCATGGCAGTGATGCTCCGGCAGAAAAGCTCTTCACGAACGGAAGGAGCCAATGAAAGTTCTTCGAACAGCCTCGCTTTATTGTTCAGGTGAAGATTAGTTATGGCACCGTCACTGCAACGCACCACTACATAATCGACTTCATCCCCCCTGCAGACAACACGCAAGTCATAATTCTCACCTTCCAGCTTTTCCTTTGCCATCCATTCTTCAAGGACAGCCCCACACCGTATGACCTCTTCCGCCAATGTGGCAATCTCTTTCCGGTTCGTCAGCCTGCAGATACGTTTCGCATTACAAACGCGCCCTCCTTCCCAGGACATCGTCGTATAAGCCACCCATTCATCCCGGCGATGATTATACCTGACAGCCATAATCCCACCGGCCCCGGAACCATAACGGGGTTTCAGAAATCCTCCCCTCTTCTGCCGGCAAAGTATGGCGGCCAAATCATCAAATGTGCTAAGCGCATCCGAAAGCAACGGTGTTGTTTTCAGGCCGGCCCCGGTCAGTTTCCGCTGAGTATACACTTTATCGAGTGCACAAAGAATTGCAGCCGGTTCATTCAGAAAGTGTACACTTTCCGACTTATCCGTATCGGTCAGTCGGGACAACAGACTTCTATACTCCTCGCAGAGCAAATTGTATTTCCGAAAGTCCGCCTCCCGAAATACCGGAGGCTCCAGCTTTACAACCGTATCGCGACAATCGGGAAGAACGGCCGACAACTCGTCATAAGTGACAAAGCAGGTGTCCGCCCCGAGGCTTCTACCCGCTTTGATAAAATAGTCCGTACGCTTGGAAGTCGAGTTACTGGCAACAAGTATTCTCATCCGCTCACTCCGTAATCATCGGGTAACTGTAATCGTCATCGTATTCCTGTGAGTCGGAAACATCTATCTTCATGGGCAGCGATTTCTGCAACTCTTTCTTCATCTCGTCGCTCAGATAATTGTATTTCATATTGATAAACTTCAGATGCTTGATTTTATCCACATGATCCAGCAATAGCCGTGCCCCTTCATCCGTCAACACACCGGCGGAAATATCCATTGTTTCCAGTTGCGGCAGGATATCCGATTCAAGAAACATCTCTACAACCACATTCTGCTCTTCGGCATCGACAATGCCCAGCCATTTCAGGTTAGGGAAACGGTCTTTAGAGAACAGAGGTCTGAATACATTCATATCGCCATCAAACCCATAATCCTCCACTCCTACATAGAGAACCAGCTTTTCAAGATTCGGCAGATCGGAACCCAGGATATCTTCCACCACCGAATCGGGCAGGCCGCCACTGATAATTTCAAGTGACTTCAAGTTCGGACGCGGTTTCTTACCAATGCTCAGATTATTCGTTCCTTTGATTTTAAGGTTATTCAGCAGAGGCATCGCATCCAGCACCGGGCTCAAATCGACTTGCTCAATCCAGGAAATCTCCTGTTCTTCTGAATCCATATCTCCCCAGAACAAACCTTCGAGATGGGCAAACTTCTCTTTATTCTCCACAATGCCATCGGCAATGACCGAGGAGTCCTCCCCGTCATATCCCCAGCAGCCTATTGTGATCTGCTTGAGTGACGGCAGTTTTTTGTCTTTCAATATCTTGTCCATCAAGTTTACGCCCTCTTCCGCTTCGTCATAGCTCAACGCATACTTTTTGGCTTCCACTTTCATTTCTTTGGCAATCTCTTCCAAGGTCTCCACATATCCTTTTTTCGTTTTTTCCGCTATCAGCTTACCGGCGGCTTTTTCGGCTTCCCCTGCCGACGAAAAATTCTTCACCTGTGTTTGTCCATCCGTCCCCAACTTACCGTAATTCACTATTACGTCAGTGCCCCGGACATCGATGCTCCAAAATTTCTGGGACTTAAAGTCCTGGTATACAAATACTCGTTTCATAGTATGTCTGTTTAATTACTGATATAAAAAATGCTTATCTGCCTTTGTTTCTCCAAAAACAGATAAGCATTACTGCAAAAATAATAAAATTCTGATACCTTATACCTTTATCCGACAAGAATCTCAATAAGCATGTCCGCCTTCGTCCATTTCCTTGGCATCGATCTTCCGGTTGTCGATGCTGCGCCAAGCATAGAAAATGTAGGCGATGACAAACGGAACGAGGATAGAAACATAGGCCATGGTCTTGAGCGTGAACTGGCTGGAACAACTATTGGCAAGGGTCAGCGAACTTTGTATGTCCGTATTCGACGGATAATAAGCCGTATTGTTATATCCGGCTGTCAGCAGCAGTGCCAGAACAGTCAGCACCGTACCGATACCCACAAACCAGATTCCTTTATCAAACGTTTTTTTCAGCAGGGTTTTGCCAATGCCAAACAACACCAGCACGACTCCCACAAGGAACACGATAAGCACCACCGGCATTTCAATAAAATTATTGAAGTATTTATAAGGCTCCATGTAGATCTCTTTTGTTTCCGGATTGACGGCATATCCATCGGCCAGCAAAGTGCGAATCACGAATGCCAGGAAGAACACCAGGAACAGGACCGTATTGGCTATCAACGAACGACGACATTTGGCAACCAACTCTTTATCAGCGATATTATTGATAAAGTAAAGAGCTCCCAAAACACGCGCCAGGAAGAACACGGCCAATCCCAGAATCACATTCCAGATATTGGTCAGCGCATCCAGTCCGTGCCAACCGTTGCCCCAATGACTGATCACAGGCATCACTTCGTTCACCATATTCCCCTTATTGATATAGAAATCCGAACCGGTAAAGAAAGTGGCCACAGCGCCTCCCAAGAGCAAGGGTCCCACCACACCGTTAATCACCAGAAAAGTCTGGTAGGTCTTCTTTCCCAACAAGTTGCCCGCTTTGCTCTGAAATTCATAACTGACAGCTTGCAACACAAAACTGAAAAGAATAATCATCCACAGCCAGTAGGCCCCCCCGAAACTGGTACTATAAAACAGAGGAAACGAAGCAAAGAAAGCGCCACCGAAAGTGACCAGCGTGGTAAATGTAAATTCCCATTTGCGTCCGGTAGAGTTTACCATCATCTTACGATGCTCTTCGGTTTTGCCCAAACAAAACAGCAGAGAGTTGCCACCCTGCACAAACAGTAAAAATACGAGTATGGCCCCGAGTAGTGAGACTACCAGCCACCAATATTGTTGTAGAAAAATGTATGTACCCATAGTTTAAATAATTATTGGTTCGTGACTAATGATTAACCGTCGGTCCTTTCTTGATCTCACGGACCATAATGCCAATTTCAGCAATCAACATCACGGTAAACAAAACGAGGAAAATAAAGAAAGTGGTCTGCACAGAGCCCACATCGAGCTTAGAGATAGACACAGACGTAGGAAGCATATCCCGTATCGCCCACGGCTGACGACCACATTCGGCCACCACCCAACCGGCTTGTCCGGCAATATAAGCCAACGGAATGGTCCACAGAGCAACGTACTGCATCCATCTTATCTTCGACAAATCTTTCTTATAGGCAAAGAAAAGCACCAGGATGAAAAACAGAATGAAATATCCGCCCAGGATCACCATCACGCGAAAAGCATAAAAGTTAAGCGGAACATTAGGTACCAACTGATTTACATCTTTAATATAGCCATAGCCAAAATAAGGCACATTTTCCTGCAAAGTGGTATAAGCCTCCTTGGCGGCAGCTTCATCACCTTCTTTTTTGGCCGTACGATAAGTGGCCAAGGCAGCAATCGCTTTCTTGCCTTTTTCTATCTTCTCGGCAGCCGAAAGAGCTTTTGTACCGTCTTTCAGTTCATATCCTCCCTCAATAATATTTTTTATACCCGGCACAAAGGCATCCACCTTACGTTCGGCCAGCAGCGAAAGCATTTTCGGAATCTCGATACGGAAGAGGAACGGGTCCTGACCGTCATCATAGGTTTTCTTCTCCGGGTTCAAAAGTCCGACAGCCACCAGTCCGGCACCATTTTGTCCTTCGTAATAGCCCTCCACAGCAGCCAGTTTCATCGGCTGTGTCTGTGCGATGGCATAACCGGAACCATCACCGGTCCACACCGTCAGTAAAGAAGCCACCAGCCCGAAGACTGCACCTATCTTGATGCTCGCCACCGCAAATTCCTTATCACGCTTCTTCAGCAGGAACCAGCAACTGATGCCAATCACAAAAACAGCTCCGAGCACCCAACTTGAAAGTACCGTATGAAAGAACTTATTGACAGCCACCGGCGAAAACGCAACAGCCATAAAGTCGACCATCTCGTTGCGTACGGTGTCAGGATTGAACTGCATGCCTACCGGATGCTGCATCCACGCATTGGCAACCAGAATCCACCAGGCAGAAATCGTAGCTCCCAAGCCCGTGAGCCAGGTTGAAATGAGGTGGAATCTCTTGCTCACCTTGTCCCATCCAAAGAACATGACAGCAATAAACGTGGCCTCCATAAAGAAAGCCAAAATGCCTTCAATCGCAAGAGGTGCACCGAAAATATCGCCTACAAACCAGGAATAGTTACTCCAATTGGTTCCGAACTCAAACTCCAGGATCAGCCCGGTGGCCACTCCCACGGCAAAATTGATACCGAAAAGTTTCATCCAGAATTTAGCCGTTCGTTTCCAGAATTCATTGCCTGTTTTATAATAAAGGGTCTCCATAATGGCCATAACAACCGCCAAACCAAGCGTGAGAGGCACGAAGATCCAGTGATACATGGCTGTCAGAGCAAATTGGGCTCTCGACCAGTCAATCAGTGAAGTGTCAATACTTTCAATCATATCATTAGTAGTTAGAGTTAAACGTCAGTCGTCTATTGCCCGCGTTCTATAAGTTCGCCCGCAACGTATTCTCCCTTGTCCTTATCGGTGGGCTGGCTGCTCAGAAAGTTGGGGAAGAAAAACAGGCGGAGAATGAAGAACATGATAAAGAGTTTCACAAGTATAATGAGCCACAGGGTACGTCCCAGGGTCATGCTTCGAAAGCCTTCTACATAGAAATTCCAGATGTGGAGCAGTGTATTCTTCATAATACAGGGTTTATAACATCTCAAAATTAGCGTTTATGTAATAAATAACAAAGATAGTCTTAAAAATGTTGATGAAACGAATAAAATAAACTATTCTTATGCCCCCGAAGCCTGCTTACACCCTTTATACCTTATATATATAAATTAAAAAATGAAACTGCCATAATACACTCTTTGCATAGGTATATCCACTAATCGGATTTTAAGTATGGGAAGGTGTAGCCACGGATACCTTAGGGTGTAGCCTTAAGGAGCAAAGGGCGTAGCCATCCGGCCGGGATAGCTACACCCTATTTTCGTCCGATCGTTCAGTTCATAGGTAATATCGGCAGCTCCACTTATCGACATAAAACCTGCCTTTAGCGACAAAACCTCCCCTCCCGTCTATCGCTTTTGCACATCTTTCTATTGCAGCGTACTTTTGTTTCTATAAAATAAAAAGAAGCAAGAGTATGACGAACGTAAAAAGAATCACCCTAATAACAGTCTGCCTGGCAGCTATCTTGCCCGGCAACGGATTGTGGGCACAACAGACGGAAGCTACCGGAACAACGCAAACCGCCGACTCGGTATCCATGCCCGCGCAATGGGATCTGCAGAGCTGCATCGACTATGCCTTGCAGCAAAACATCAGCATCCGTCGTAACCGGATCAATGCGCAGAGCACACAGGTGGACGTAAAGACAGCCAAAGCGGCCCTCTTCCCCAGCCTTTCGTTCTCCAGCAGCCAAAATCTGGTGAACCGTCCCTACCAAGAGTCCAGCAGCATTATCAGTGGCTCGGAAGTACTGAAGAGCAGCAACAAGACCACCTACAACGGAAACTACGGACTGAACGCGCAATGGACCGTATATAACGGCAGTAAACGCCTGAAAACAATCGAACAGGAGAAGCTGAACAACCGTGTGGCAGACCTCGATGTAGCCACTTCGGAAAATGATATCGAGCAATCGATCGCCCAGGTATATATTCAGATTCTCTATGCCGCCGAATCAGTCAAGGTGAACGAAAACACCCTGCAAGTATCCGAAGCCCAACGGGACCGTGGCAAACAACTGCTGGATGCGGGAAGCATTGCCCGGAGCGACTATGCCCAGTTGGAAGCCCAAGTCAGCACCGACCGTTATCAACTGGTGACCGCACAGGCCACACTTCAGGACTATAAGTTGCAACTGAAGCAACTCCTCGAACTGGACGGCGAACAGGAAATGCAGGTCTATCTGCCTGCATTGGGTGACGAAAATGTACTGTCGCCCCTCCCCACCAAAACGGATGTCTTTCGTTCCGCTGTAGCCCTCCGCCCGGAAATAGAGGCAAGCAAGCTCAGTGTAGAGGCATCGGAACTGGGGATCGGAATCGCCAAATCGGGATATCTGCCCAGCGTCAGCCTGACAGCCGGTATCGGTACCAACCATACCAGCGGAAGCGACTTCACCTTCGGCGAGCAAGTGAAAAACGGATGGAACAACTCCATCGGACTCAGCATCAGCGTCCCAATCTTTAACAACCGACAGACCAAAAGTGCCGTAGAAAAAGCCAAACTTCAGTATCAGACCAGTCAACTGACTCTGCTCGACGAACAGAAAACATTGTATAAAACCATCGAAGGACTATGGCTCGACGCCAACAGCGCCCAGCAGCGATATGCGGCAGCCATAGAGAAATTGCACAGCACACAGACCAGCTACGAACTGGTCAGCGAGCAATTTAATGCCGGAATGAAAAATACCGTGGAACTTCTGACCGAAAAAAACAATCTGCTACAGGCACAGCAAGAGCTGTTACAGTCTAAGTACATGGCTATTTTGAATACACAATTGCTAAAGTTCTACCAGGGAGATAAGATAACACTGTAGACAATAAAGGAATAAAACATTTAACGTTATAACGATATGAAGAAGAAAAAGATCATTCTTATTGCCGTAAGCCTCGCCATACTGGCAGGCGGAGGGGTTTGGCTCTTTGGCGGTTCTACGGCCAAGCACAAAGTGACCTATGCCACGGCAACCGTAAGCAAAGGCGAGATATCGGAGTCGGTAACCGCCACAGGAACTATCGAACCGGTAACAGAAGTAGAAGTCGGTACACAGGTATCCGGAATTATCGACAAAATCTATGTGGACTATAACGCGGCAGTGACCAAGGGACAACTTATCGCTGAGATGGACCGTGTGACACTGCAAAGTGAACTCGCCTCTCAACGTGCCACCTACAGTGGTGCAAAGGCGGAATACGAATACCAAAAGAAGAACTATGAGCGCAACAAAGGGTTGCACGAAAAGGGGCTGATCAGCGATACCGATTACGAGCAATCGCTCTACAACTACGAGAAGGCCAAAAGCTCGTTCGAAAGCAGCCAGGCTTCACTGGCCAAGGCAGAACGCAACCTGTCCTATGCCACCATTACTTCTCCGATCGATGGCGTTGTCATCAGCCGGGATGTGGAAGAAGGACAAACGGTGGCTTCCGGATTCGAGACACCGACTTTGTTCACCATCGCAGCCGACCTGACCCAGATGCAGGTAGTGGCCGACGTAGATGAAGCCGATATAGGCGGCGTGGAAGAAGGACAACGGGCCACATTTACCGTAGATGCCTATCCGAACGATGTTTTCGAAGGAATAGTGACCCAAATCCGCCTGGGAGACGCAAGCAGTACCAGCACCAGCAGTTCGTCTACTACCGTAGTCACATACGAAGTAGTGATCTCCGCCCATAACCCGGACCTGAAACTGAAACCCCGCCTGACGGCTAATGTCACGATCTACACACTGGACAGAAAGGACGTGCTCTCTGTACCGGCACGTGCACTCCGCTTCACACCGGAGAAACCCCTGATCGGCGATAATGACATAGTGAAGGACTGTGAGGGCGAACATAAAATATGGACACGTGAAGGAAATACTTTCACGGCACACCCCGTGCAGATAGGGATCACTAACGGCATCCATACAGAAATCACCCAAGGTGCTTCCGAAGGCATGGTAGTTGTCACCGAAGCCACCATTGGAAATATGCCGGGCGGCAATGTATCGCCTGAAGGCGGACAGGAAGGCGGAGGAGAACAAAGTCCGTTTATGCCTAGCCATCCGGGCAGCAAGAAGAAAGGAAAATAAGTATGAACAAAACAGTCATCGAACTTCAGAATATCAAACGTAACTTCCAGGTGGGAGACGAAACCGTTCACGCATTGCGCGGGGTTTCGTTCACCATCACCGAAGGAGAGTTTGTCACCATTATGGGTACGTCCGGTTCGGGCAAATCAACGCTACTGAATACGCTGGGTTGCCTCGACACACCTACCAGCGGAGAATATCTGCTGGATGGAATCTCGGTACGTACCATGAGCAAACCTCAGCGTGCCATATTGCGCAACCGAAAGATAGGCTTTGTCTTCCAAAGTTACAATCTGCTGCCAAAGACGACTGCTGTGGAAAATGTAGAACTCCCGCTGATGTATAATTCGGGAGTCAGCGCTTCCGAACGGCGGCGGCGTGCCATTGAGGCGCTGCAAGCCGTAGGACTGGGCGAACGGTTGGAACACAAATCCAATCAGATGTCCGGCGGACAGATGCAACGTGTAGCCATCGCCCGTGCGTTGGTCAATAATCCGGCAGTCATCCTTGCGGACGAGGCAACCGGTAACTTGGATACACGCACTTCGTTCGAGATCCTGGTACTGTTTCAGAAACTGCATGCCGAAGGCCGCACAATCATATTTGTAACGCACAATCCGGAAATAGCCCAATACAGCAGCCGTAACATCGTGTTGCGCGACGGACAAGTCAAGGAAGACAGCACTAACCCGGACATTCTTTCCGCAGCCGAAGCACTGGCCGCTCTGCCGGTACAAGAAGAATAACAGACAGATTATTATGAACGGAACCAATTTATTTAAAATAGCTTTGCGCGCCTTGAATAACAACAAGTTGCGCGCGTTCCTTACGATGCTGGGGATCATCATCGGTGTGGCATCCGTCATCACCATGCTCGCCATCGGCCAGGGATCAAAGAAAAGTATCCAGGCACAAATCTCCGAGATGGGCTCCAATATGATTATGATTCATCCGGGAGCAGACATGCGCGGAGGTGTTCGCCAGGACCCCAGTGCCATGCAGACACTGAAACTGACCGACTACGAAACATTGCGGGATGAAACCAGCTTTCTGGCTGCGGTCAGTCCTAATGTTTCCAGTTCCGGACAGTTGATTGCAGGCAACAACAACTATCCGTCATCCGTGAATGGCGTGGGAACGGAGTATCTGGAAATTCGACAGCTCTCGATAGACAATGGAGAGATGTTCAGCGAAGCCGATATCCAGTCGAGCGCCAAGGTATGCGTGATAGGAAAAACCATTGTAGACAATCTTTTCCCCGATGGAGAAGATCCTGTAGGACGCATTGTCCGGTTCAGCAAAATACCGTTCCGTGTAGTAGGCGTACTGAAATCCAAGGGATACAACTCTATGGGTATGGACCAGGACGACATCGTACTGGCACCCTACACCACCGTGATGAAGCGTCTGCTGGCACAGACCTATCTGCAAGGTATCTACGCTTCTGCCCTTTCGGAAGACATGACGGACAATGCTACGGAAGAGATTACCGAACTTCTCCGCCGCAATCACAAGCTGAAAGAGGCGGATGACGATGATTTCACCATCCGGAGCCAGCAGGAATTGAGCAGCATGCTCAACTCTACCACCGACCTGATGACCACACTGCTCGCCTGCATTGCCGGCATATCGCTCGTAGTAGGCGGCATCGGCATCATGAATATCATGTACGTCAGCGTCACAGAGCGTACCCGTGAGATCGGTCTGCGCATGTCGGTCGGTGCACGTGGCGTCGACATCCTGAGCCAATTCCTGATAGAAGCCATCCTGATCAGCATCACCGGAGGCCTTATCGGAGTAATCATCGGCTGCGGTGCCAGCTGGGTTGTGAAAAGTGTCGCCCATTGGCCCATCTTCATCCAACCCTGGAGCGTATTCCTGTCGTTTGCGGTTTGTACCGTCACCGGAGTATTCTTCGGATGGTATCCGGCCAAGAAAGCCGCCGACCTCGATCCGATCGAGGCAATCCGATACGAATAAGCCATCATCAGTTTACTTGTTCACCACAGAGAGCACAGAGGCAGAAAGAATTCCTTGATGTATACCGGATAGGATGACAGAAACTCTGTCTCTGTGCCCTTGTGGTAAACTAAAATTATTATCTTTGTTCCCATGAAACAATCTCTGACATCAGCCCGCCGTCCTCTGGAAATCCTGATACACATCATCAGTTGGGGGATTGTGTTCGGTTTCCCGTTCTTCTTCATCGATCGTACAGGAGACAGTATCAATTGGCATGCCTATCTGCGTCATTCTGCCGTACCCCTCTCTTTTGTCACCGTATTCTATTTAAACTATTTCCTCCTCGTTCCTCATCTCCTCTTCCGGGAACAGAAGAATAAATACATCATCTACAACATCTTATTGGTCTGCCTCATCGGACTGCTGCTGCATATCTGGCAAAGCCTGAATGCCCCGGCTCCCACTCTTAAGAAGCCGCACATGCCTCCCGGATGGATTTTTTTCGTAAGAGACATTCTAAGCCTCATCTTCACCATCGGACTGAGTGCGGCCATCCGCATGAGTGCCCGTTGGGGACAAGCTGAAGCCGCCCGTCGTGAAGCGGAGAAAAGTCGCACCGAAGCAGAGTTGAAGAACTTGCGAAACCAACTTAACCCGCATTTCCTGCTCAACACGCTGAATAATATTTATGCACTCATCGCCTTTGACAGCGACAAGGCGCAGCAGGCCGTGCAGGAGCTCAGCAAGTTGCTACGCTATGTGCTCTATGACAATCAGCAGAACTATGTACCCCTTTGTAAAGAGGTAGACTTCATTCGCAACTACATCGAACTGATGCGTATCCGTCTTTCGGGAAATGTAGAGGTCATTACACAATTCGACATACAGCCGGACAGCCGGACGGAGATTGCTCCACTGATCTTCATCTCACTGATAGAGAATGCCTTTAAACACGGCATCTCCCCCACCGAACTGAGTTTCATCCACATCCTCATCTCTGAAAACAAAGAGGAGATCCGGTGTGAGATACGCAATAGTTATCATCCCAAAACCAACACGGATAAAAGCGGATCGGGTATCGGGCTCGAACAGGTAAGGAAGCGCCTCGAACTCTCTTATCCCGGACGTTATCAATGGGATAAAGCCATCTCCCCGGATGGCAAAGAATATATATCGAAATTATTAATATTTAATCATCCATAGCCGTGAAATTACGTTGCGCCATAGTCGACGACGAACCTCTGGCACTCAGTCTGCTGGAGAGTTATGTCAACAAAACACCTTTTCTCGAACTGGCGGGAAAGTATTCCAGTGCCGTACAGGCCATGAAAGAACTTCCCGGGAACCAGATCGACCTGTTGTTCCTTGACATTCAGATGCCGGAACTCAACGGTCTGGAATTCTCTAAAATGGTAGCCCCTCGTACCCGTATTGTGTTCACTACTGCTTTCGGTCAATATGCCATCGACGGATACCGGGTCAACGCACTCGACTACCTACTCAAACCCATCTCGTATGTTGACTTCCTGCAGGCAGCCAACAAGGCGTTGCAATGGTTCGAACTGGTCCAGAAGCCCGAAGAAGTAGACAGTATTTTTGTCAAAAGTGACTATAAACTGGTGCAGGTAGAACTCAAAAAGATATTATATATAGAGGGTTTGAAGGATTACATCAAAATCTACACCGAAGATGCCCCCAAACCCATTTTGTCACTTATGAGCATGAAGTCCATGGAAGAGTTGCTTCCCCCCGCCCGCTTTATGCGTGTACATCGTTCTTTCATCGTCCAGAAAGACAAAATACGCATCATCGACCGCGGGCGTATCGTATTTGATAAGACCTATATCCCCGTCAGCGATAGCTACAAGCAGACTTTCCAAACATTCCTCGATGAGCGAAGTTGAAAGGATTTGTAGCTGATTTATCGGTAAAATGTGAGTATTTGTCGATTATTATTTATACATAAACAAAAAATATCTATCTTTGTAACAAACAGAACGGAAGTTGTGAAACTTCCAAGAATAGAATAGTTTAGTTAAGTCTAGTTTAGTTTTTGTGTTGAAGGGCTTCTACCTCAGAGGAGGATTTAGAAGCCCTTTCTATTAATTGATTATCAACCACTTATAAACAAAATCAAACTATATTCATTTTCATTAGTACCTGTATTAGAAAGTTAAAAACGTCACTTTTGACGCTATTTTATTGCTGTTTTATTGCCGTTACATTGCCGTGGCAATAAAACAAAAACAAAAATAATCTAATTACAAAGAAATTATGGCTAATCTATTCATAACTATAGTGCCGACAAAAAAATGTTGAACGGCAAACACAAAGTACGGATTGCCGTATCCCACAACTTAGCAACCAGATATATACCAACTAACATCATAATAGATGCTGAGAATGAATTCAAAAACGGGAAAGTAGTAAAAAGACCTGATAAGGACATATTAAATGCACGATTAAAGAAAATATACGATATGTATTATGAACGTTGCATGAAAATAGAATATGCTAATACGTTGACTTGCACACAACTGATCAAATACTGTATATTTGCAGAATCAAGATAATACGGACATAATTCGAATTATTTTGGTTTGACTTTAGTGAGGGGGTGGTTCCCCTCACTTTTTTTATGCCGGTACCGAACTTATTTCTAATTAGTCAGTAATACATTATATACAGCCTCTACTGTGTAGTTGAGTGTGCGTTGTTGAGCGTGGAAGGTTGTATAAGGCATCGCTTAAAAACGGTGCCTTTATTCTCCGCACTAATTTGATAAAACCGATCAATTGCAGAGTGATACAACGCGGCCGAATAGCGATCATAGGCACATAAGAATTTGCCTCACCTCCAAAGAGTTAGGGCAATTGATATTAAACTTAACTTCCTACTTCAAATCCATAATCAGACTATTTCCTAAAGCAATAGAAAAAGGTCTTGAGGTATCTTCCCAAATGTAAACTTGGGCTACAAATCCAGCATCAAAAGATTCTATTGATTCATCTTGAGGAAATTCGACAATATAATAGACTTGGCCTGACTTGGCCCCATAAAACGTACTAAATTCAGGCACTTCTTTTTCTTCTGCTGGAGTCAAATAGCGAACCCGGTGCTTCGAAATAATCGGGGCACCATTTTCAATTAAATACTCAGGCGCTTTCTTCTTCAACGTTTCCTTTGCAATCCGAATCAATGTACTGTCTCTTTTTTGAAAGGGCAAGGACCTCAGAGACTGAGCACTTGAATAACATGCTACAAAAAGAAGAAAAATAAACATCAATCGTTTTAAAAATAAAGTCTTCATATACATATTAACTTAGTTATTTCTTAGGTTGGTAAATATACATTTTTTTGGGGTCACTTACTTTATGTCCACCAATAACATAATAATCATTTGTTCGAGGATCTTTTGTACCAATGTAATCATAAACAATGATTGGAATCCTATTTTTATCAGCATTCCCTTTATCTTCTTTAGATGGACCTACTTTTCTTTTCATGCCTTTTATTTCAGTCATTGGAGTGTGTGTATGAAAAGAAGCAACCACCTTTGCTGTGGCAGGTACACCATTTACAGAAGGGGATTTGTCTCCAAGGCTTATATTCCCTCTTGCTTTTCCGTCATTCTTCACTGCCATACCATATCGTTTCTTACCTATGTAATATTGCTTTTTCACCGGATCATAATAAATCCAGAAACCAACTTCTTGTCTTTGGACCTCTGTGGAACGCTTAAGCATATCACTCCAGGCTTCTTCCAAAGCCTTTTTTACAGTTGCATCCTTAATGACTTCTTCAGGTTTAGGCAAAGAGCCTGATTGCTGTGGCGAAGATAACGAAGATGAACCGCCTCCTTGAGGAGAAAAAAAGTCATCAAGTCCGGGAAGGGCTTTCGGAGATTCAGAAGGCATATCCCCAAAAGGCCATTTAAACGGGTCTTCAGAAGATGTAGGACGTCTACCGATTACTGTCACTTCGGGTAACGAAAAACCGGCACCAAAAAGATCGTCTTTAACAAAGGTGTTATTTTCAAGAATTTCCGTATTCGTTTCGCGGTCACGATTAAACAGAGAGCCTGAAGAACGGGTACGAGTCAGTACATCATCCGGAAAATTATGCAAATATCCAACAGGGACTCTCCGGGCACCATCAATAATCCGTAATATTTTTAAATGTTCTTCCAAAAAGGAATCAAAGCCGGAGTATTCCTCAGGAAGTCTTACCATGTACAAATAAACATCATTCGAAGCGCGTGCTATTATTAAATAAGAGCATGTATCAGCTGTTATATCCACTACAGGGACGTAATATGAAACTGTATCGCTCCGCTCCCTTATAATCTGCGCAGCATCCCAGTCCGGATAAGCGTAAAGGTTCCGTAAATCCGGATTAATATTTAAAAATTCATTTAACTGATTACCGGCAACCTGCATTGTCCATTTTTCCTTATCCTGTTTCTCCTGTTGAGGTTCCTGTTCTTCATAACATGAACAGAGAAACAGAAAGGGAAGTATTGTAGCAATAGCATACAATAACCTTTTTATTCTCATATAAAACAAATTATTAATTAATACTACAAATCTTAATACAAGCGCTTGATATTAATAATACAATTCATGTTAAAACCATACTCAAAGCAAAGCGCAAAAAGAAGTTAAAACCTTATGACTCTTTTAATAGACACAAAATAGCGTTAACATAGATTTATTATAAAGACAGACATATTACATCAGTTCCTTATTGGACGAAAGCAACATTATCTAAACAGTAAATGATAGCATACTCTCTTAAACGGAGAAAGGGGCCGGATAAATATTATCAGCCGGACAAGTACCAGAAAACGTACAAATAGACATTATCTTTCCCTAAAATATCCAAGTCAGCAAATCAAATGCCGCAATGCTTTGTTAAGGTACAACTCAAATGAAATAGAATGATGAAAAGAAAACTTGAAATACATAAGATTGACGTATCCAGCAGTTTGCCGATCCCATACGCCGATGAAGGTATACGGGCCGGTTTCCCGTCACCGGCACAAGACTATATGGAGCAAGCCATAGATCTGAACAAAGAGCTAATCAAACATCCGGCCAGTACATTCTTTGGACGTGTAGTAGGCGATTCGATGCGGGATGAAGGCATAGAAGAAGGAGACATTCTGGTCATCGACAAATCACTGGAATTACAGGATGACGACCTTGCCGTGTGTTTTATTGATGGAGATTTTACTGTAAAGCGGGTACGAATTGAACCTAATGCCGTCTGGTTAATACCGGCGAATCCGAAATACTCCTTGATTAAAGTAACAAAGGAGAATGAATTTATCGTCTGGGGAATAGTGACCTATACCATCAAAAAGAACAGGAGAAAAAGATAATGTTTGGACTAATGGACTGCAATAACTTCTACGCAAGTTGCGAGAGAGTGTTCAATCCGGCTTTGAACGGTAAGCCGATCGTTGTTTTAAGTAATAACGACGGATGTGTTATTGCCAGAAGTAACGAAGCGAAAGCATTGGGGATTAAAATGGGAGTTCCGGCTTATCAGATCAAAGATGATATTCAGAAATATGGTATATCTGTCTTTTCATCGAACTATACGCTATACGGCGACATGTCCGGACGCGTGATGTCCATACTGGCAGAACAAGTGCCGGAAATGGAAGTATACAGTATAGACGAAGCATTTCTTAACCTGGAAGGAATTCGGGATATTCAGTCACTCGGAACAGACATTATAAACAAAGTAATCCGCGGAACCGGCATACCTGTTAGTTTGGGTATCGCCCCAACCAAAACACTCGCAAAGGTCGCCAATAAATTTGCAAAGAAATATCCTGCTTACAATCGTTTATGTATCATCGATACAGAAGAAAAGCGCACCAAGGCTCTGCAGCTTACTGAAATTGGAGACATCTGGGGGATCGGTCACCAGCAAGTTGCCAAGTTAGAAAAGCAGGGAGTCAAAACAGCCTATGACTTTACCGAGTTGCCCGAATCTTGGGTGCGTAAGAACATGACTGTAGTCGGAGAAAGGACCTGGAAAGAACTTCAAGGCATTTCCTGTATTGATATGGAAACCACACCACCGGCCAAAAAGCAGATATGTACAAGTCGGTCATTCGGCAAGATGGTGGAGGACATCGATACAATGTCGGAAGCAATCGCCACTCACGCTTCTACATGCGCAAAGAAACTCCGACAACAGAAAGGCTATGCAATGTCACTAATGGTATTCATCCATACAAATAACTTCCGTAAAGATTCGCCACAATATTGGAGGAATACAGTTGTACATCTTCCGATACCGACCAATGACACATTAGAAATTGTACATTATGCACTGGCCGGGCTAAAAACGATTTTCATGCAAGGCTATCAATATAAGAAAGCCGGAGTTATTATCACCGAAATAACCGATAGCACCCAATTGGGACTGTTTGATTCAGTAGATCGCGAGAAACGTGAACGTCTTCAACAAACAATAGATAAGATAAACGGTAAACACAGCCGACTCGTCAAATTAGCGATTCAAGGTACAGGAAGGAATTGGAAGTTTAAACAAAAACAGCTATCAGGGCATTATACCACTGACATCAATCAGATTATAAGCATTAATTGTACTTACCCAACTGCATGTCAACGAAAACAATATAGCTGAACTTTCGTAAGACGGAACAACCACTTTAGATAGAATCCGATATATAACCTACCTGGAAAATTGTACTGCCCCGCATATAATTTGAGAGAAATATTGTGAAAGAAAAAGGCTGCTTACCGTATCGTCTCATCCATCCAAAAAGAAGAGTCATTCATGATATGAAAGAGTTTCCCTCTTTTCTGAAAATAGTCCGGATGAGACAATATCTTCTCTCTTAACTCATCAGCGCTATCCAAGCTTTCTATCTGATTATCAAAAAGCATATTAGCAGACACATAAGTTTTGACACAGAGATAATCCAACTCTTTTATTACGACACCAAAGAAAATTCCGGTCTTAGTATACCCGACAAAACCCTCATGTCCTTTATTAGAGCCTTCTCTGAAATCAAAAGTAAAGAGACCGCTATTTAAAAAGAAATATTTTATTTGTTCATCAAAAGAAATCCCTTCTAAGCCGTTGGGTATTAGCTGACGCTCCCGATACCTTTTCCAAAAATGAGGTTTAAAGTCAATTATAGACAGATTACTATATATATTTTTAGGATAAATAATTCCCATACCCCAATTTTCATATTTAAGGTAAGGGACAATACCGGGACATTTTCTCTCATTACGATAACGAGCCAACATTATCACATTCCACATATTACCCGATGACGATTTCCATGAAAACTGATGTATAACCGGAAATAGGACAGCTTTAATAAACTTTCGGTAGTTACTAGCCTTATTATCCAACATTTTTTCATAAAAAGCCGGATAGTCATTCTTTATTTCTTTACACACCTCTTCGGTGGTCATGGTTGGGACAAGCATCGCATACAAATTTGTACAAAGATAAAAATTAAAATTCGTTCTTATACATTTTTTCACATTTTTCTTATCACTTTTTTTAATTATAGCCACCCGTATGTTTTACCTTAAAAAAACACCAACAATAAAAAAGTAATAATAGTAAAGAAGATGAATTATAATCAGAAACAGACCTTTAACCATTATTCATGGTTATTACTTATTTAGACAACGGATTAGCTAAAAAATATTGGGTAACTTTACTTTTATTATAAAACTGCAGAATCTTATTATCATTCAGTTTATCAGGGTCAATTCCACCATTACGATATTTCGCGTTTTCCGGCTTATGAAAACCTAACAGATTCCGATCCGTATATGGCAGCCAATCATTCCCTCTCAAATAAGTATGTAGTTGCCACATGAACTCGGTCCATCCCACTCCACCGGAAGCATAAGTCATGTTACTAGAATGACCATATCCCATGCAGTGCATAAATTCATGTGTAATTGATTCCCAACCGCTAAAAGAAGCATAATGACCATAATAATTCCAGTGAGTTACTCCCCACACGTTTCCTCCGCCCAAACCGCCAACAGAGGGTTTAGATCGTCCACAAACAAAGTTATGCGGTTGTTTGAAACGTTTTTCTTCTGATAAATACTTTTCCGGTGTGAACTTAACACGGTTATTATCATAAAGTTCTCCACCAAATATTTTACTAAAATTTCTCATGATAAAAGCATACTCGGGAGTAGTCATCATATAGGCATAATTTGTAATAATGACCACCCACTCACGTGCATAGATGGCACTCAACTCTCGCCATGAACCACTTTCATACCCCGGTTTCCAATCATAATTTGAAAAAGAAATATTCCACTCCGCATCTATTTTAGAAAGCATTTCAAAATGCTTGTCATCGCTAAGTAAACGAAATTTCATTCTCTTTTCGTTCAGGCTCGAAAGGGACAGAGTATCCACACCGTTATCCTTTTTATATATGAAATTTCCATTGATCAACGATGGCTTAAATTCAAATTGTGAGAATCCCGGTATGGAGTCCAGATAAGCAATAGGAACATACTGGGAACCACCTTCTACATAGACTTCAAGTGTGAGATCATAAACCGTCTTGGCGGAATAGCTGGTAATTGAAAGCAATTGATCATTTGCTTTTCTAATTTGAAAAAGTTCATTCACTCTGAAAGAGCGCTTGCTCTTATCAGTTACAACTGAAGTAGGTTCTTCAAGAGACAATATTTTCCGGGCATATTCAGCCGGAATTTTATCGTACGTAACTGTATCGATCTTAAAACCGGGACCATCTGATGTCATCAGATTACGCGTAACGGAAGTTGGAGGACCTTGGTCAATATCCATTTCATCGCAAGAGAAGACAACACACAATAAACATAACGAGAAAAAACTAATAATACATTCAGAAAAATTTAAAATCATTTTCATACTCAATTGTTTTTAAAGATAAATATATAATTAAAGGTCTGTTTTTTTAAAATCCGAACATTCTTACACTTTTAATTCCTTTATACTATAAAAACATTTGAAGCAAGGAGCATACTAACCCAAAAGAGGTTAAATAAAAAGGTAAAAAAATAAATAATTTTATTAGTAGTTTTAAAATAAGATACAATCATAAAGTGGTTGTAAAAATGAAATCTAATATATAATTAGATGATAACCTTGTAATCTAAAGAATATTATAAAAAGAAAGGCGGCCTGATAAGCCGCCATATCCGTTTTACAACGGTACTAGAAACATCGATACCGCTATTATATCCTATTTAGCTTCTCAGGATTTACTTCTGAAAACACTGAACAGGCCCCCGGTAATCCATACGGAAAAGACAAATGGTGCCGTTAAAGTCACTATGCCCATATGCATACCCGTTAACTGCAGAACGATAGACAGTATGATAGAAAATATCGCTTTGACTACTCCTATGCCTGTCTTATCTCCCAAGGCTATGGCACAAAGCACTCCGTTATATCCTAATAATCCCAAATTCCATGCAGCAAGATCAGTATGTGGATATAAAATCATAAATAAAGGAAGTATTGCACCGGTCAGTGTATACAGAGCATTCATACGAGAATTAATCAGGATCCCTAAAAGAAAAAATAATCCCGAAAGTATATTTCCCTGAAACATCACCTGACCGATATTTAAGCAGAATGAACGGAAAATATCCATTGTTAGTTCAGGCTTTTCCAACGATGAAGATAACAGTAAAGAAGGGTATAGATAATGACACCCAACAAGCAGAAGCCATACAACAAAAATAAAGGGTGCTGTCAGTCCCGATACTCTGTTCTGATAACGAAAACAACGCGCAACCCATGTGGAGAAAACAGAGCCTGAGATAAGCAATAATATAGATGTAACATTGATTTCCATAAAGACTCCAATTGCAATACCGACCAATGTCCCATTAAAACCATACAATCCGTTACGAATATCCTCCTTATCATATCCGGATAATGAAGCTGTCAAAGTGCTAACGACTGTACCGAGTACAGATAAAACTGCGAGTTGCCATGAATTAAAAGCAATTCCTAATAACATCAACCCACCGGATAGAGCATTATTCTGAAACATCACTTGCCCAATTCCACGACCTAATATTAAAATGTTTTTATACATATGTAATTGTTTCTATGCTGCAAATGTATATAATGTCAGCCGAAAAACAAAACAGGGATATTTATCACGGAAATAACATTTTAAGAATCAACATCTTACAAATAGAGGCAGCCTTATCGGGGCCGCCTCTGTTCATAAATACAAAGTACATTCGAATCTTTTATTCCGTCTTTAATCCTTTCTTGTCCAGATAGGCTTTAAACCGATGCAGATATTCGTCTGATGGTCCGTCAAAGAATGAAACACCGGATGCACCGTTATCAAATGCTTCATCCAATGCTTTCTCAAAATCGTTCTTTATATCGGGAAACATCAGTCCGGCATACACTTTCGCACGTCCGTCAACGGTCTTAACACTCTCTTGAACCGAACGCCCGATCCATTCCGGTCCTTCGTAATAAAAACCATTATAGATCATCGGGAAATAAGCATCCAGCGACCAGTTACCCCAATCCTGACGCACCATTTTCTTGGCCATAGAAGGCCCGGGGAATACAGCAGCAGAAATTGCTTTCCCATCGGCTTTCACCGCTTTTGTAATTTGGTCGACAACACGACTGATCGCATCCAAGCGGAAATTGATCCATGACTGATCTTCCATCGGGTACTTTAACTCCAACGGATCACGCCCTGTTTGTTCTTTAAATTTAGTACGGCAAACATCACAATAGCAATAATCATATTCAGGATGTTCACTTGTCTGTTCTATTCCATAATTTTTCCACAAGCTGACAGGCAGAACTACATCCGGGAAACGAACATAGTCCAAATGTACTCCATCTACATAGGGTAAATGAGCTATCTTCACATAATCATCCGCCAAATATTGGGCCACTCCTTCATGGTTGGGACAAAGAAAACGGTAATAATCCACATAAGCAGGCTTATCATGCGTAGACTCCCCCTTACGATTCACCGCAAACCAATCGGGATGTACATTGAGCAATTCGGCACGATTCATTGTCCACTTCCAGAAATGAGCTTCAAGACCGGCTTCCTTACACATGCGGTATAGGTTTTCATCATATCCTTCAAACATCACCCCGCTGATGCCGCACTCTTTAAGCAGGGCAAACCATTGGCGGTAATCCGTTTCACTTTTACTCTTATTTATACGTGTCCACACCCAGTTCTTCACTTGACGCGGAGCAACCTTTTCTGTCCAAAATCGTCCCTCATTATTAATGATGTAACGTCTGCCTTCACCCGGAACAGTAATGGCTATTTGATATGTATTCCGAGTGGCTTCAACCGAGATTTGCGCACCTTGCGGGAGACCTTTCAATTCGGCATCTGTCAGGAAGAAATCCTGTTCCGTACGCAGATAATTTTTCTCTTTCGCATACCTTTCCTGTTGTACATAGAACATAGCCCAAAGCAGTTTATACACAGAAGCATTATACGGTAATGCAAAAGTATGTTCGGGTGTTCCTACTTTCTCGTCAGCAAAAAACAAATATCCCCAACGATCCGGCATATGCATATCAACTTTTCCGGTAGGTGTCCAAACCCAATTTTCTTCAGGTCCTCCTGCCTTCAGCCATTGTACACGTGAAAAATTAATTCGCCAGCAATTACCAGCTTTCAATGGATTATTGAAATTCATAGTCAATGCTTTATGTGGAATAGCCATCTCCACACTCCAATATTTATCTTTGTCTTTCGACTTATTCAGCGTACCTTCGCGATGAATGGCCAACTTTAATCCCGGACAATCCCATTGTACCATAAAGTTTCCACCAGACCGATAAGGCCTGTCCAGCATTAGGTCGAATATGACCCCACGCGCGTTGGTTTCTATTTCAAAATAGTTGTGCCCGTCCCAGTCAGGATCTATGAAAACCTCAAAATCATTATCATAATAAATAATAGTATCCCGCTGTGTAAGACGTGCCTTGATATCATCCTCCTGCAACATCGCCCCTATATAAAGATATTCATCGTCCCACAGCATCTTGGCCGTAGTTTCATATTTAGGTGTAGGAAACCCCTCCCCGCTGATATCTACAAACGGAGCTGTCGGTTTTGCCTTCTGCCACGAAACTTCATCCAGTTTGCCATCTATTTTCAGTTTACCATCCGTACGATAACACACATATGAACGAGGTTCAGTCAGGAAACGCTCGTATTTCTGAAAAATACTCTGTGCACCGACAGGCAAACTAAAAAAGAAGAAAATAAGAAAAGAAAACTTCATAGCTAAAAAAACAGGTTGTATTTGCTTCATTATTGATTAATTTTAGTTACAGTTTCAAAGATATGAATTATTCTGAAACCTATAAAGAATTCAACCTATAATTATAATTGCAATGAAGCGAATCATAAAACATAGAACACAATGCTTTTATTTCATAGCCGAAAGATTTCTCAAAAGCCGGAAAATTATAAAGAAATGTCCCTCGAACACATCTCCCTGGCTTTTTGTACTGATGAAACTAAAACGCCCCGGCTCTTTCGAGTCGGGGCCTGACATAAATTAAGTTGTGTGCTTTCTTCAAAGATTGGGAAACTATCTATTCAGTATATTCCCTCTTTCATTCAAGAATACAGCCTGTTCATGAAAATCACTCGACAATATAATCACTTTGTAGAGTTTACCCTCCGAACGACTATAAGCAATAAAAGCTTCTTTAATCAATGCTCCTTCGCAGGATAACTCATCAATCACCGCTTCAGGAAGATTATTAACCTCAATAGGTGTAAAGTCTTCCCGCGAATCTCTTTGTTCCACTTTCGGGGACTTTTTCTTTAGAGGTTCATCTGCTTTTGCTACTGAAAATCCCAATCCCATTACTATTACCAATGCTACTAATACCTTTTTCATAATTCTTGAAAACTTAATTGTTCTAGATCTACTAACTATAACTAAACATCTGAATATTGTTATGCAATGCACATGCCAGACTTGTGTAGATCCGGATTAGATCTTCATTTTCAAAGAATTATATTATAACAGCCTTTATTGAAATAGTGGAATACGAAGAAAAATTCCACATTTTCTGTAGAATTTTTCCACAGAAATCAAGTGGGTTACGTACTTTTGCGAAGTTACTTAGGCATCCCCGTACCTCATTTCTCCTCCAGCTTCTCCCTGATACGATAAAGACGAGTTATAGCCGGATTGTAGAAAGCATCGGGATAATGGGCCCTGATACACGATAAATCAGATTCTATACAAAGTTTTACATCAAAAATACGCTCCGCTTTACTCAGTTCCAGTTCCTGAGGCAACTGTGCAGTCTGTGCCCATTCCATTAATTCTTTCACACTCTGTTCGTCAAACTTATATTCCATCTTACTCTTGTTTTTCCGCAAATTTACAACTTAAAGGGCATAAAACAAAGCACCCTCCTCATTTCCTCCCGGTTCAATCCCTACTTATAGTGATTGCTTTCTTCACAATACCTAAATCGAGTGATTGCCCCGCAACACAGAACCAGCTATCTTTGCCAATACATTAATTAGTCATAATTATTACGTAAGTCACATTTAAGTGAGATAAGCCAATCCGGCCGAAGTGATTCTCCCGGATTCCATTTTGTTGAGTTGTTATTTTAATTATCATACTGTTTAATTGTTGTATGTAAATAACGTATTCAAATAGAACGAAAAACGTCCGGCCTGTGAAGGTCGGACGTTTTTTTTATTTCTTATCCGCGAATGACTTTTTCAGCAGCTGCATTATCCATAAATAGTTCCACGTTATCGGCATGATGCGCTATATAGGCGGCCGGTCCGGTATCTCCCGAATAGAAGATATCTTCTACAACCGGACTTTTCACCCTTCCTGTTATCAGGAAGATGATCCTTCGGGCATTCAAAATCGGAAGTCCTGTCAAAGCTATTCTCTTTTGACCGTTATTCGGATTAAAATTCGCCTCATATATATGATCCGTTGAAAGCAATTCCTCCTGTCCGGGAAAGATAGACGACGTATGTCCGTCATTGCCCGCTCCCAACAGCACTACGTCAAATACCGGGAACTCATTCTCCACCGGCACTTCTTTCATCACCAGCTTCGAATAGCGGGCAGCCTCCTTCTTCGGATTCTTCTCCCCCTGTATTCGAAACACATTCTCGTACGGAATAGGTACAATACTCAGCAACAACGACCGCATCATGCCATAATTACTGTCCGAATTTTCGGGAGGCACACAACGTTCATCTACCCAAAACACTTTCAGTCGTTCCCAAGGAGTGATATCCGTATATTCATTCGCCCATAAGTCAAACATCAGTGCCGGAGTGCTTCCACCACTAAACGCGATACAAAAGGTCCTGTCCGGTTCATCTAACATCAGTTTCACCAAATGTAATATCAGTGCACGTGCCGTCTCTATGGACGAAGGAAAAATGTAGGGTTTCATAGCTCGCAATATTGATCTGTGTTTGTTAAGTTCTTGCATGGATTGGTCCATTCGGCACCATGCTCATGCATCATAGCCTCACTCTCCAAAGGTCCCCAAGTTCCAGCAGGATAACCATACAACGGCGCCTCGGGATGTTCATTCCAATAACGCAGAATCGGATCGAAGAAATGCCAGGATGCTTCTACTGCATCACTCCGTGTAAAGAGGGTCTGGTCGCCCAGGATACAGTCTTCTATCAGACGGGCATAGGCATCTCCGCCGGGGACGCCCCCCAACTGATCATAACTGAAATCCATCGTTACCTGTTTGACCTCAAATCCGGGTCCCGGCACTTTCATGCCAAATTTCAACACAATACCTTCATTGGGCTGCAAACGCAATATCAGCTTATTGGCTCTCGGACAATTACCACCCGCGCAATGGAACATCTGATGAGGAGTTTCACGGAAATGCACCACTATCTCAGTCACTTTTGTCGGCATCTGTTTTCCGGTCCTGATATAAAAAGGTACTCCACTCCACCGCCAGTTACTGATACCCAGTTTCATTGCAATATAAGTCTCGGTACGTGAGTCGGGTGAAATATTCTTCTCTTCCCGATACCCCCTTTTATTTCCCCCTGCCGTATATTGCCCCCGGACAATATGTTCACTCAAATCCGTTTCGGTCAAAGGAGTCAGAGACTCGTATACCTTCACCACTTCATTACGGAAATTATCCGCATTAAACACAGCGGGAGGTTCCATAGCAGTCAATGCCACCAGCTGGATCAGATGATTCTGTACCATATCCCTCAGTGCCCCCGTAGTATCATAAAAACCGCCGCGTTGCTCGATTCCGAGATTCTCCACGGCGGTCACTTCCACATAATCTATATAATTACGGTTCCATAAAGGCTCAAAAATACCATTGGCAAAACGAAAAGCTAACAGATTCTGAGCTGTTTCTTTACCTAAGAAATGATCGATTCGGTAAATCTGATGTTCGTCGAATACAGAAGCATAAATTTTATTCAGTTTCTCAGCCGACTCCAGATCATACCCGAATGGCTTTTCAACGATAATTCGTGCACGGCCTTTATTCAGATGCACCGACTTCAGGTGCAACGGAATCACACCATACAATGATGGAGGCGTAGCGAGGTAAAACAGCAGGTCATCCGGCCGGCTATCTCCGCTCAGTTCTTCAATGCGCAGGCGAAGCTGTCCGTATCCGCTTTCCAATGCCGGGTCTATTGCCAGATAGTGAAGATGTCCAACGAAAGCGTCCATCTTCTCCTTATTCTGCTCTTCCGACTTCACAAATTTCTCCATCTCATTATAAATGTAAGTCCGATAGTCCGCATCTTCATAAACCGTACGTCCCACCCCGAGAATTTCAAATTCTTCCGGAAGACGCTTGGCTACATACAACGAATACAATGCCGGCATCAACTTACGCTTCGTCAAGTCACCCGAAGCACCAAAGATAGTCATTACAAATTTACTCATATTTCTTTTTTTGCTTATACATTATACGTACCCGACTTTGTATCTCCTCCGTGTCCTGTCCAGTTTTCATGGAAAAAGACTCCTCGTAACTCATCTTTCCGCTCAAATGTATGAGCACCGAAATAATCGCGCTGTGCCTGTACCAGATTGGCCGGAAGATCAGCCGACACTAACGAATAGAAATAATTCAAAGCCGAAGAGAAAGCCGGAACAGGCAGTTCCTCACGCATGGCTTGTGCCACCAGGTTCTTCCAGCCGGACAACAGACCTTTGATCTCTTCTTCAAAATAAGGGGCCAGCAGCAGATGTTTAGGCTTTTCTTTTGCCTCAAATGCCGCAGCAATATCATTCAGGAAAACACTGCGAATAATACAACCGCCTCTCCACATCCGTGCAATCGAAGCCAGATCGAGGTTCCATCCAAATGTATCGGAAGCACGTTGCAACACCGCAAACCCTTGAGCATACGAAACCAGTTTCGAAGCATACAATGCCGAGAAAATCTCTTTTTCCGTATCTTGTTTATTATATACAGCCATCGAGTGCCTGCATTGATATTGCCGGGCAGCAGCTTCACGCAGTTCCTTCCGAGCCGACAAACTGCGTTCAAAAACGGCCGTAGCAATCAATCCCAGTGGCATACCTAATTCCATGGCATTAATCACCGACCATTTGCCTGTCCCTTTCTGTCCGGCGGCATCTAGGATCTTATCAATCAGATAGGCCCCTGTCTTATCTTTATGGCGGAGTATATTACCTGTAATTTCTATCAGATAACTCCGTAGTTTACCTTCATTCCAACGGGTGAACACAGATGCCATCTCCTCGTTAGTCATATCCAGCAGCTCCTTCATCACCCAATAAGCTTCAGCAATCAACTGCATATCACCATACTCTATCCCGTTGTGTATCATTTTCACAAAATGTCCCGATCCGGCAGGTCCCACCCACTGGCAGCACGGAGTACCATCCGGCGCTTGGGCCGCAATGCTCTGCAAAATCGGTTTCACCTCTTCCCATGCTTTCTCCGAACCGCCCGGCATGATAGAAGCTCCGTTCAAAGCTCCCTCTTCTCCGCCCGAAACACCGGCACCGACGAACAGAAAACCTTTCGACTCTGCCAGTTTCACTCTTCGGTTCGTATCTTCATAATTCGAGTTACCACCGTCAATCAATATATCACCCGGAGAAAGATACGGGAAAAGTTGCTCCATCAGCTCATCCACCGGACTACCGGCACGTACCATCATCATTATCTTACGAGGCAAAGCGATCGATTCTACAAAAGCCTCTATATCCGTGAAGCCCTCTATATGCTTGCCTTTAGCCCTTCCGTTGATGAAACGTTCCACCACGCCTTCTTCCACACCCGGTACCGTACGATTATACACCGATACGCTCCAACCTCTGCTTTCCATGTTCAGAGCTAAATTTTCTCCCATCACAGCTAAACCAATCAGGCCTATATCTGTTTTATTCTGAGTTGCCATAATTGTAATATGTATCTAAATTGGTTGATTTTTTGTTCTTTTTCTTATTATCTATAACACATATCGAAAATATTTGTTCGGATAGTTTCAGAAAAAAGTATTACTTTTGTAACAAACTGCTAAAACCTCGTAATGAAGAAAATACACATAGGACTTTTGCCACGTATCATCATAGCTATTATACTTGGTATCGCTATCGGAAATTTCCTGCCGACACCTTTGGTACGGCTGTTCGTGACCTTCAACTCCATCTTTGGAGAATTCCTCAATTTCTCCATACCTCTTATCATTCTCGGACTGGTTACCATTGCCATAGCCGATATTGGTAAAGGAGCCGGACGAATGCTGCTTGTCACGGCACTCATTGCATATGGTGCCACTCTTTTCTCCGGATTTCTGTCCTACTTCACCGGAGCCGCCATTTTCCCTTCGCTCATTACTCCGGGAGCACCTCTCGACGAAGTGAGTGAGGCGCAAGGAATCCTACCCTATTTCTCTGTTGCCATTCCACCCTTGATGAATGTCATGACGGCACTGGTCCTTGCCTTTACCCTCGGCCTGGGGTTGGCAAGCCTGCATAGTGACGCCCTGAAAAACGTAGCACGAGACTTTCAAGAGATCATCGTACGTATGATAAGCGCAGTCATCCTCCCGTTGCTGCCCATTTACATCTTTGGTATTTTCCTCAATATGACACACTCCGGACAAGTATTCTCCATCCTTATGGTGTTTATTAAAATTATCGGTGTCATTTTCATACTACATATTTTCTTGCTGGTTTTTCAATATTGCATTGCGGCATTGTTTGTCCGTAAAAACCCGTTCCGCTTGTTGGGACGGATGCTGCCGGCTTATTTCACCGCTTTAGGCACTCAGTCATCAGCCGCCACCATCCCTGTCACACTCGAACAGACCAAGAAGAACGGTGTATCAGCCGATATAGCCGGATTTGTCATCCCGCTTTGCGCCACCATTCATTTATCCGGAAGCACCCTGAAGATTGTGGCCTGTGCTTTAGCCTTAATGATGATGCAGGGCATGCCTTTCGATTTTTCCCTGTTTGCAGGTTTCATTTTCATGCTCGGCATCACGATGATTGCCGCTCCCGGCGTTCCTGGAGGCGCTATTATGGCTTCTTTAGGCATCCTCCAGTCCATGCTCGGTTTCGATGAATCGGCCCAGGCATTGATGATCGCCCTCTACATTGCCATGGACAGTTTCGGTACAGCTTGTAACGTAACCGGTGATGGAGCCATCGCTCTGATTATAGACAAGATCATGGGGAAAAGAAAAACTCCCGAAAGCCTCTAATGGCTATCGGGAGTTCACCCTGTTTGGTTATTAATTCCGTTTTATAATGTCATAGCCTGCCCGCCTATTACACCGGCTACAGCACTTGCCACAGCAATAATCAACTTCAATATAATATTCCATCCCGTTTTCTTCATACTCTTTATCCTCCTTCCGTTGTCAATAATTATTATATCAGCAATAAATTTTATCAGGCTGTCGGATCATCCACAATATCTCCACTACCCGATCCGCCATTAATTGCTCCCCCTATCGCACTGACTTTCTGGAATTCCACTCCCTGAAGCAAAGCACGGGTAGTGCCGATAGCTGCGGGACGAGTATATTCCGGAGTAAACAGACAACGAAGAGCCGCCACCTGATTCGGACTCACCTCTTCCTCTTGATCCACTCCATGCCCTTGTGTACAAGCTTTCATCGTGAAAGTGCCTAATCCCTCCAGACGTACCGAACGGCTATTCAACAATTCTTTACGCATGGCAGTCATCAGGTTACGAATCACATTATGAACATCACCCGGTGTCAACGATGATTTTTCAGCTATTACTTCAGCCAACTGTTGTGAAGTTACCATTTTTCCAACTTTCACCAGAGTCAGGTGCCACTGTTTCTTTCCCTCTTTAGTTTTCAACTGCGATTGTCTCGCTCTATAAAATAAAGGCATAATTTTTCTCCTTCTTTACTAATGTTACTACTACGTTTCATTCATGTTTCGTTGATCAACACTGCAAAGATGAAGATTTACAAATTATCGGCAAAGGAAAAAACGGTCCGGAAAGCAGTTTTCTCAGAAAAACTTATAACACGCTTATTATCTGTATCATAATTCTAAGCTCTTCATTCAAAACAGGTGCATACACATGTACCCAATATCAGTTAAGTTTTAGTTCATCCGACAAATGCATAGTTCCAATACAGAAAGTCTCACAATAGTAGTAATATATAGATATTATTTTTAAATTTTGCAATTAAATAGTAATATTCCACCATATATAAGTAAAGAAGACTATATTACCAACCAAGAGATAATGCTACTTTTAGCGAAACGCATAAAGGAGTATAGGCTTGGCACGGATGAGCCAAAAGGAAATGGCGGAGAAATCCGGTGTGAGTCTTGCTACTATAAGCCATTTTGAACAAGGTGTCAATCAGAACATGACCCTGAATAATTTCATATCATTGTTGCGGATAATCGGCATGGAGCAACGTATAAATGATTTACTACCTGAGTTGCCCATGCCACTAATGGCACTGAAACAACGAAATAAATTCATTCCCAAAAGAGTAAGGAGAAACAATAATGATACAAAATCTTGACGTGTTTTTATGAAATCGGAAAGTGGATACATTGGTAGCCTATAAGGAGAAATACGTAGACAAGGTAATCAGTGTTGTCAGCAACTACCAGCGATATGCGCACATAGCAGGAGTTGATGCCTATTGGGGGCATCAAATAAAAAAGGAAATCAATGACCGTATTGGGATGTTATAAGCTAAATATAAAAAATGGGAATATCAATGCTATATTGAATATGAATCATCGTAATTATTAGTTACCATTTGTTTTGTAACTCTATTATTTTCGACTGTAACTTCTTTTATTTTTTAGACTATATTAGATCTATGGTAGGAAGCATAATATTGACAATATCACTTCGCTTGATGCAAGCAAAAGAAACGCTTCATAAATAGAATATAGACCAAACTCAGCGCAATAATGGTACCCGACAAATACCCATATTCATTCCCCGGAAATAGAAGATACCCGACTATAACTACTGCCTGCACCAACATATACACCAATGAAACCACTACGTGAGGAATTTTCAGCTCATTTGCCATAATCTGGTACAAATGTTTCCGATGTGGCAAACCAATATTCTCATGCAACATCAACCGATGAATTATTGTCAGCACACTATCCACCCCATAGACTGCCAACAAGACAATCCAGCTGAAATTTTCCGTACGGATTATCAGCATACCGATCAGAAAGAGGATCACGAAAGCAATGCTAACCGAACCTACATCCCCCGCAAAACACTTTGCCTGTTTCCGGAAATTGAAGAAGTTAAAGACCAACACAGCACAAAGCATGGTATAAATCAAAGCCGGCTCTACAAATGGAACATATACCCCATTTATAAATGCTAATGCCGTCAGCACCACCAACGAGTATCCACCTGTAATGCCATTAATACCATCCATAAAATTATAGGCATTGATAATCCCTGTGCAAACAATCAAAGCAACCACAATGGTCCACCAAGGCAAGCTGAACAACCCCCATTGATAGAACATCAAAGCCATCGCCGTAAAATGAAACACCAAACGTAACCCCTGAGAAGTAGAACGAATGTCGTCTACAAAACTGATAAAAGTAATCAATGTCAGAGCCAGCATAAACCAAGGATACTCAAACTGATTCGTCAGAAAGTAAGCTAATGCGCCAAAGAAGAAAATGATTCCTCCCCCTCTCAAAGTGATCCGGGTGTGCGAACTCCGCTCGTTCGGTTTATCGATGATATTGCATTTATCAGCAATACGGAAATAAAAAAGTTCTGCCAGAAATAGCAGAACTAAGATTAGCAGATAATACATAAACTATTCGTTCTTTTTAATGAAATAAAACCAAAGTTGAAGTCCTAAAAAGGTAAAAGAAATACCCCCTATTAGGAGTCCCATAATCAAAAAAAATTCCACTTACAATACCTCTTTATTCTATCTGAAAATTCCCCAAGACATTCATAGGTTTCCACCCAAGTTCCCGCATTGCTTTTTCATTACTAAAAGTCAAAGAGCTTGTGATTTTACGAAGTTTCAATGAATTGATCGGAGCTTTTTCACCCAGGCAGTCTCCAACGACAGCCATGCTTTTAGCCAACCAATAAGGAATAGATATTGGTCTTTTTTTATTCAATTGCTTACATATCACCATCTCCAGTTCACGAAAACTCGGCTGGTAACTGTCACAAACATTATATATTCCACCCTTTTCTATTAACATAGGAAGAAGATTTGCAATATCCTGAACCATCAGAACACTTTTCCGGGCTTTTCCCCCGGCAATACTTAAGTACTTACCATTTCTAATCCCACGAATCATCGCTCCTAAATTTCCAGGAGGATTAGGTCCGGCAATCAATGAAGGACGAAGTATACTTAACTTTACATTATGCATAGCACACCACCCTTCCAAGTATTTCTCAGCCTTAATCTTACTCAAAGCATAAGGAGTAGTTCCATTTAAAGGATGCTCTTCCGTGATATTCTCACCCGAATCACAACCATAAACAGCAACAGTACTTATAAAAATAAAAGCTTTAGGAATACCACTTTGTTCCAAAGCGGTACATAAATTCTTAGTACCTTGTAAGTTTACATCAAAAAAGGCCTGTTTCTCCTCTTCTGTTTTAGGAGTAGAATGCGCTTTACCTGCAGCATGCAGCGCAATATCAAATACCTCTGTAAAGACAGGAATATTCCGAGCTATATCTATCTTATAATCATCTTGGGAAGTAAGTCCAACCGTTTTGATTACATACGTCTTTTCCAAAAGCTGATAGATGTTTCTTCCCAAAAATCCGGAGGCACCGGTAAATAAGAGTTTCATATATCTAGAAAAATTGTTTAAGTTTAGGAAACAAGCGATACAATGGATATAAAAGACTAACAGGTACCCTATTCTTTTTAAATGCCTTGAAACACTCAATATTTCCCTTTCTAATATTATTCAGACTTCTACTGGTAGTTCCCCCTAAACGCATCCGAACTAAAGGTTCAGGAAAATACAATAAACTAATATGCTCCTTTTCTACAAATCGAAGCATTAATTCGAAATCAGCAGCAAACTTAAAATCCAGATCGAATAATCCATATTTCATATATATACATCTTTTTACATAGAAAGTTGGATGTGCAGGATGCCAACCTTTAGCAAAACTCTTTTGTTTTCCCGTGATCCAACGACGGACTATTGCATCTGTGTTATTTCGAGAGACATAATACAAATCAGCATAAACGGCATCAATTGATATATCAGTTTCAAAACAATTTATAACTTTTTCTATCGCTGTATCTTCAGCAAACAGATCATCAGAGTTAATTATACCAATAACATCCCCTGTTGCCATAGAAAACCCCTTATTCATTGCATCATATAATCCCTCATCTTTCTCAGAAATCCAATGCATGCGTCCTTTGAATAATGGTTCATATTCTTTAATTAAATCTATTGTATTATCATGAGACAAGCCATCAACAAGTATATATTCAATATTCTTATATGTTTGCTTTAATACAGAATCTAGAGTACAACGAAGTGTTTGCCCACTATTAAAAGTAACGGTTATTAAAGAAAATTTCATAAAATGGAATTTTTTATTTAGCAATTATAAATCATTGTTCAAAAGATCATAATACAGATTTACATACTCCTTATATCTTTCTTCTTTATCATCCTTAATTCCGCAACACTATTATAAATATAACTTTTTAAGTACCTGAGCAACAAA